>JACCDX010599210.1_pt1 | contig 204721 bp, 220 predicted proteins | sample 7449681 | NCBI WGS metagenome assembly JACCDX01 (sample SAMN15323450, study PRJNA562643) | freshwater metagenome | isolation source: river surface water | place: USA:Blue River Watershed | collected 2017-08-18 | reverse complement strand
GCACCCCCGTCGTCACCCTGCCCTCGTGTGGCGAATGAATCCGACGCGTTAAACTCCACCCCCGCTCGAGTATTTAACCTGCTCCCTCCCACCCCCTCCATACTTCGTGTTCGTACGGAAAGCAACATGTTCACTCGTGAATACCTCGATCGTGCCACCAACTCGCTCTCTCTCGCGTACCGGTCGCACCATGACCGGCGCGGAGACATCGAGGAAGGGGTCCATCTGGTGGCCACGCACCTCATCAACATGCAGAACCAGATCCCCATGCCGGCCCCCCTGCACGACGAGAATCCGACTCGCTTCTACCACACGGAAACCGGCTTCGCCCAGATCCTGGAGAGCCTCGAGCTCACCCCACCGCCCAACCTGCTGGCCATGTACGGCATGCTCTTCCCGCCCAACCCGGAGACTCCTCGGTACACGCGCGACCAGCTCACACGCGTCGCCTATGCTACTCTGGGCTTGGTCCAGCGGGAGGCTCTGGACTCTGCCCCCACGGTTCAGCCTGCTCTCCCGCCGGTTTCCGTCGCCGAGGCGGCCTTCGGGGTGCTGTCTCACCACGCCTCCTCTAAGCTGGCCGAGGTCGCCAACATCGCTCCGGGCAACACCGGCGAGCTGCTCGAGGCACTCAGGTCCGCCAACGACGCGCTCGACATGCGCGATGACCTCCCCGTCCGCGTGGACACCGGCTTCCTCCTCCCCGTCGAGGACATCCAGTTCAACAACGACATGGAGCGGGCGTTGGCCATGTCGGTCAAGGCCTCTGGCACCACCAAGACCGAGATCCAGTCGGACTACGAGTTCGCCAAGACGCTCGCGCTCTCGCAGGCGCAGGCGGACGACGAGATCGACCAGTACGAGCGCGACATGGCCAGGGCTATGGCTCTGTCCCAGGCCGCGACGGTCCAGCACTACATGCTGGACGACCTCTTCGACGAGGACCCCGAGCTCTCCCGGGTCCTCAAGCGCAAGCTGGGCGACTAGATTCCGCATGCCCAACCAGCCGCCCGCGAGGCTTCTAGTCTCGCCTTCCAGCCGTCACCCTGCCCTCCTGAGGCGAATGAATCCGACGCGTTAATCCCTGCCCCGCTCGAGTATTTAACGCGCTCCCACCAGCCTCCCCAGACTGCTCTTGCATTGAGCCTGCGCACCATGATGATTCCGGAGATCACCCCGCTCGAAATCTGTCTTGCCGTGTTCATCACGAGTCTCCTGGTGTACTCTGCCGGGCTGGCCGTCTGCTGGTTCTACCGGCAGTACTTGCACAATGAGGGCAACTGGTACTGGATGGCAGCCGAGCAGGTCGTATGCCATCTCCTTCCCGTGTTCACGCTTTTGGGCTGGCTGTACGAGGAAATCCAGACGTACGGCGCCCTGTTCGAGCGCAACGTCGGTATGGCAATTCAACAGGGGGGCTTGTTCTGCCTCTCGGTCATGCTCTCAATCGTGGCTCTCGCTGGCTCACTCATCCTGACCCTGATCACCCCGTTTGTCATGGCCATGGCCTGCATCCTCTCGGCCTTGACCCTGCTCTGCTCCCTCCCGGGCCTGCTCTACGGGCTCTGCTGGGCCTCCCACGACGCTGGCGAGTTCATCGGCCTGCTCTCCCCGTCCCACCAGCTCAAGGACACGCGCGTCCAGGCCAAGCGCGAGTAGGCCAGCGCACCCTGGTCGTGCGCGATTAAATCTGGCTCAACGAGTCAATCAAGTGTTTAATGCGCCGCAGGACCGGCTGGCCTAAACCAGCACCCACTCGTCATCATCGGGATGCGAGACAGTGACCCACTCATGCTCATCCGGATGGACAGGCGAGAGGAACTCTTGCGTCGTGTAGAGGGCAGAATTGTACGGCCGAGTAGGCAGATACACCGTGGGTAATTCCTGCAGAGACGGGTTAGGCTCCTCGTAGGTAGAATACACGTTGACCAAGGATTCCGGCGTCTTCGGCGTCTCGTTGGTCACGTACACGTTGAAGGGCTTGGGCATCTCGTTGGTCACGTATACATTGAAGGGCTTGGGCAGCTCATTGGTCACGTACATGTTGAAAGAGGACATGGCGAGTTAGCTGGAGGGATATCTAGCAGATGACATGCCCCGCCCGACTCACTCTTTAATACGTGGCCCAGCACGCCGAAATCCAGTGTCCTGCATACGAGAAAGACTATCACATCAGGATATAGGCAGGAACAGCAGGCACACACTAGAAGCATGCTAACAGAGATCCTGCTCATCCTGTTCGGCCTGCTATTCCCGCTGACACTTTGGCTGGGCTTCCAGCAAACCCCACCCGATCAGGAGCAGCGCCAGGGATACGCCACGGCAGCCGTGATCCTCTTTATCGTGCAAGCCGTAATCACGCTCTTCTCGCTCGCCTGGACGGGCCTGTTCGTCCTGGGAGCAGCCTGGCTCGCGCTTTGCCTGCTCTGCCACCACGCCGTGATCCACCGGAACTCCAGGTTCGACGGGCAGACCTGCGCGTGCAGCTGCTTCCAGCTCAAGGATATCATGAACCACGAGACCTGGATCGTCGCGGCCCTCACAGCAGGCTTGATCTCGGTCCTGCGGGTTTGAGCCAGCTAGGCAGGTATTAAAGCGTGGACCAGCCTGCCCTCCCATACTCTTCCCTCTTGAAGAATGTTCTGCCCGAAGTTCACGCGCATCACCGCTTACCGCTGGCTCAACATGACCCGTAAGGCCAAGCGCCGGCATGTTGCCCGCCGCGCCGAGAAGGAGATCAAGCAGATCCAGAAAACTCCCAAGCATGTCTTCTCGTCGGCGGCTTTCAAGCGCCTCCTGAAGGAGCTCGCCCTCAACTGGAAGACGGACGTCCGCTTCTCGAAGAGCGGAAACGAAGCGATGGCCGAGTTCGCTCAGGACATCGTGACCAAGCTCTTCAAGGACATGGGTAAGGCCGCCGAGCACGCCGGTCGCAAGACCGTCATGCCCAAGGACCTCCGCTTCGTCCTCGATCAGTGGGTGGAGCAGAACCATCGTGTCGAGGCCAGGTCCTAAACAGGCCAAGGACTCGCACGGCCTGCCCCAACGGGCGCATTAAAAACCTAATCATGAAAACACGCGTGATTTAACTCGTTTAATGAGGGACTCTAGAAGTCGAAGCCCTGCTCGATCTCGATCAGCTCGAACGTGTAACCCTGGCACGTGATGATGAGCAGGTCGTCGACTGTCATTATCGGACGGAAAGTCACAAACGTCCAGTTCAGGCGGGCAAACACGGCCTCGGATTTCTTGTCGAGTTTTTCCTCCTCATAGCGAATCTTGCCGCGCAGGTACGGCCGCATGAACACACGACCGTCCACCATCACACAGCTGCAATTCTTGATAGCAAAGACCGAAATTTTCATGCCATGCACGCGCCCCTTGAAAAGCATGTCTCACACGTAGACGCTAGAAGTGTGTGGACTCTGGCCGCGTGTTTAAATACGAGCTATATCCCTCGATATCCAAAAGGCCTGCAATATTTAAGCCATGCACCCACCCAGCCCACCACCAGCTGCTCACGTTCAGCGAGATGATCCGCCCGTTGGACCGCGACCCCATCTTGGACGAATCCTGCCAATACCACGAACGCGCCCGCCGTCAGTGTTTGCGCAAGGCAGCCAAGTTCGCTGACCTGAGGAACCGGGTGTACGACACCATTGACCGAGTGAGGTCTCACAAGCTCAAGGAATACTTTCGTCGGGCATTGCACGAAGTCATGAGCATGCAAGAGTACGAGATGGCCTGTGCTGACTACCACACGAAAATGCTCCTCCACTGGAACAACTGCCAGCGTCCAGGCTACGTGAACCACGCCATTCCCCGCGTGCCCCAGCTCCCTGTTTTCATGCTCTAAGCGTGTCAAACCAGCCCTCCAGGCGATTAAATTTGTTGACCAAGTCTATCACGCTGAAGCCAGGAAAAGCGCGGGAGAAAAGCGCGGGAAAACCTGTCATACAATATATGCACGTCAAAGTTTGATGGCTAGTCAAACCAGGTGACATGCTCATCATCATGACTAGAAACGGCCCAAGCCGGCAGCGGGGCTAATAATCTCGTAGGGCAGTGTCGATCCTGTCTTTCCCGCACGCCTCAGCTCGTCCTGCCTCTGTTGTTCTCGATACTCGTTCACATTTCGCGCGATATTGTCGCAGCAGTTACACACGCAGACAAGCACGCACAATCCCACAGCCGCGACCGCCGTCCAGACAACGCCGCGGACAAATGAGTCTTCCATGGTAAGCAAGAGCTGCCAGAGCAAACTTTAATATCGAGAAAAACACGTCAGCGTTCACACAGATTGGAGCCAGTCAAGCAGGTATTAAAGCGTAGCTCAGCCTGCCCTCCCATACTCTTCCCGCTTGAAGAATGTTCCTCTCGTCCACCGCTCGCATGCACCAGTACTACTCCGCCTGCCTCCAGCAGGAATACAGCTGTGTGGCCCGCTGGTTCCTGACCTGCGTGTCCTATGGCCGCACCAGTGACTACATGCCCCCGCGCCCCACCGACCCTCACCGCTGGCTTGCCTGGAACAGCGCCCGCAAGTGGCCCATCGTGAGCATCTTCGAGCTCCCCTGTCCCTTCTCGGGCCAGCACTGCCCCGCCGGCTGGCATGCCCGCCTCCCCTGGTTCGACAGGTTCTACGACTCGTACTTCAGCTATGGAGTCTATTCCGCCAGGGATGTGCGCGCCATCCAGCGCAGCCGTGCCTACACGCCGTACTAGAACAAAGTACCCCCTAACCCGCTTGGCGGGAGGGCACAACAAAGTACCCCCTAACCAGATTAAACATGCAGGCCATGAGCCTACCTACTCAAATCAAGCATGAAACGCGTTTGAGACCCGTACACGTCTTTTTATTAATCAGGACATAACCGCGCGAAGTTTGATGGCTGCACGTCAAAGTTTGATGGCTAGTCAAACCAGGTGACATGCTCATCGTGATGACTAGAAACGGCTGTCAAAAATATGCGCACATGAGGCAAGCGCGGGAAAAAAAGCTCGGGAAAAATGATCATACACGTTTAGTCTAGTCCTCGTGATCATCAGAAGCAGAAAAAAGCAACAGGCTGTAAAACATAGCTGCAAGTGGAAGAGCAAATATAACAAGAAACTCCAGCACAGTTCCCACCATTTGTTTAGATAGCCTGCTTAAAGTGCCAGGTAGACTCAAATAGCTGCTGGTTTGAGCCAGTTCAGCACCATCGCGAGAGGCCTACCAGCCATACAGCCATGTTGATGGCTAGTCAAACAAGGTGACATGCTCATCATGATGACTAGAAACGGCTGTCAAAATATGTGCATATGGGAGACTAGTTTTTCGTGATTTTTTCGCGTGTTCTAGAGCCTTCTAGAATGCTCTAAATATCCCCCCATACGCGATTTTAACAAGTGCCGATTCATGAGGTTTTCTCGCTCAAACGCGGTTTGCGTAAGCCTCATCGGGCACTGGATCGCAGCCGATATAGACCAAGTACATGTCATAACCGACACGATGCTCGTCCATCAGCCCTGCATCGTTCATCCAGCGCTGCGTGTAAAACAGCGAGTGGTACCAGGTATCCTCACGAACGAGCCACGGCGCATATGCCGGATGATGCATGTTGTGCCAAACCCACGGGGCGGTCAGGAGGTCGTCGAGGAGCGCGAACATTGCGTGTTGATGCTGGGGTGGGCATGCACTATCTTTTATAGACTGGTGCCGGCTTGATTTCTCAAGAAGATTCAGCACCCGCACGCCCGCCCGCAGCACTTGCCCCTTCTCGCGCCCTCCCCTGGCTGGAACTGCATGTGCTCGATGGCAGAGGCGCTCAGGCTCACGTGTTTGGCAGCCTTGGCGATCCTGTTCGCCGAGTCCGCCATGGAGAACAGGCACATGAGCGCGAGCGCGCAGGACGTGCCAAGCACAACAAGCTCAAACGTGTCGCGGGACATGGCGGGAGGGGGCAGGCAGGGGCTTGAAATACGAGGGAAACTTAATTGGGCCAGCACCTGGCGCGCTCAGATGGACATGGCGCGCAGTTCCTCGTGTTGCGTGACTGCTAGGATGTGCGCGATTAAACCATTTTAGTCAGCGCCCACACCCGCTGCACTTGAAGGTGGTCAGGCCCCGCCTGGCGCTGTCCATGACCTCGCGCTCCATCAGCTCCATTGCGGTGGCACTCGAGGCTATTTTGCCTGCCGAGTCGGCGATCGAGCACAGGCATAAGAGTACGAGGGCGCATGATATTCCCGTAACTACCAGGTAAAACGTGTCGCGGGGCATGATCGTGCGAGAACACAGGCTACAGCTTGAAATACGAGAATAATTTAATTGGGCCAGCACCGGGCGCGCTCAGTCGGTCATGGCGTTCTGGCGCGCGTCAGCCTCGAGCAGGCGCTGAACCAGCTCTTCGAAACGAATCTTCGGGTTGAATCCGTTGATGATGCCAATGTAGTGCATCCTGATATCATGAAAGTCCAAGAGTAAGTCCACGCGCCCCTGGGGCACACCAAGGATCTCCACCTGATCGATGAAGTTCTGGGACTTGGTCCACCCCTTGTGATGCCTGTAATATTCCAGTGACATGCGCAACCCCTCCTGTTCTCCAGGATAGATCCTGGGAATATCGAACCGCCCGTTCACAAGCAGGATCTGCGGGTATTCCATGTCTCGCTGGGATAGACACGTTCTGCAGGTCGAATCAGTCTGTCCTTTAAATAGCCCGCCCCGCCCCGCCAAAGACAGGAGAGCTCATGAGTATTAAAGCACGACTGGAATGAGCCAGCACAACCGACCCATCCTCGAGTCATGGCCCGCACCAAGCAGACCGCACGCAAGTCCACCGGAGGCAAGGCGCCTCGCCCCGCGCTGGCCGCCAAGGCCGCTCGCAGGAGCGCCCCCGCTACTGGCGGCACCAAGAAGCCCCACAAGTACAGGCCCGGCACCGTCGCCCTCCGTGAGATTCGGAGGTACCAGAAGAGCACGGAGCTCCTCATCCGCAAGGCCCCGTTCGCGAGGCTCGTGCGCGAAATCACGCAGAACTTGGACCCGTCGCTCCGTTGGCAGTCCCACGCCCTCCAGGCCATGCAGGAGGCTTTAGAGGCCTACCTCGTGAGCCTGTTCGATGACACGAACCTCTGCGCCATCCACGCCAAGCGCGTGACCATCATGCCCAAGGACATGCAGCTGGCCCGTCGTATCCGCGGCGAGCGCAACTAAGCGGGCATTCGTATCCCGCCTGGCCTCGTGTCGGGCGGGGGGTGCCATTAAAAATCTGAAACTATACGCGTGTGCCAGATATTGCGAGCGCGCGTATAAAACCAGCACAACACACGCACACTCCAGTCGACATGTCCAAGCAGGGCATCATCAGGGTGTGCACGTACAGCCCGCACTTCGAGACGAGCATCCAGGCCACCATCGAGATCGCGACGGAGCGAGGCCAGCACGATGTCATGCGCGCCCTCGATGCCTGGTTGGGCGAGGTGAAGCAGCAGCTGGTCGCGCAGTATCCCAGCGTCTTCCAAGACCCAGTCCAGCAGGAACTGGACAGCTGGATGGACCACGCCGAAAAAAAGCGCGCGCCATCGCCTGGGGAGCCGTATGTACCAGCCAAGACAGTGCTCAACACGGCGATCGAGGGACTGTTCTTTCGCGACAACATGGTGCAGCTGGACGACGACAAGCCCGAGGCCATGCTCAACGCGCTGACCCTGGTGGGCTTCACCAACGAGGCAGACCAGCCAGGCCCATGTATCCAGGATGCCATCTGGCAGGACTTGCGCGCGCCCTATCGAGAAGTGCCAGGCCCCACTCCGCCCACCATGCAGCTGCCAGACCTCCACTTTGAGATCCAGTCTGAGCCAGCATCCCTCACGTTCTGCGAGGACGGCTTGCTGGGCCTCGCCTGGGCAGGCGGGCGCTTTCGGTTCGAGGCCGCCAGGGAGCTGCGCGACTACCTGGCATGCCTGCGTGGGCAGGAGGTCGCGCAGGAGGTCATGTCGCTCCTGGCCAAGCACAGGGCCCAAGCAGTGCGGGATCCGGCCTGAACCGTCGCGTTTCAGCATGAGATAAAACACGCACTGCCAGCGGTATTAAAGCCAACCCATTCCAACACGCATCCACACGAGCTTTCATGCTCATCTTCACGGCGGACGGCCTCACGGGCGCCATCGAGTTCCACACGAGCCGCAACCCGAGCGTGCGCTATGACGGCAGGGTCTACAGCTCCATGTCTGGAAATGTCATGCAGGACATCCACGTGCATCCGCGAGACATCCTTTCCCCCATCAACCTGGCAGATCCTGACCTCGGGATTCATCTCGTGCAGAATCAGGCGCACATTCGGGAGGTGCAGGTGTCAAGAGGGTGGATCAGCATTCAATTCGACCGCGATGCCCGTGTGAGCATACTGGGCAAACAGAATGTCCACTATATGTATCTCTTCTTCGCGAGACCGCCTCCTGTCAACAGCTCGTCCGAGCTCTACAGGGTGCAGCTCTCCGCTTCTCGTCCCGCCGAGTAAAACAGCTGTGGCCGTGATTAAAGACTCATTCTAAAACTGTCTTGCTCAAAAAAGGGTTTGCTAGATATTCTAGAAATAACCCAGAATAATATAATATAGATCTTGACCTGACCTGACCCCATCCACCCCCCTCAGGCCCTCTTGTACCGTAGTGTACCGCGGTACAAGCTTGTACCGCGGTACTCTGCGGTACAGCTGGGGTACTGCTCGGCCTGGGCTGGGGGTCCTGGAGGTTTCTGTCATTCCAGAGAGTGGGGTTTTATACGATATTATATTTGATGAGATAGTTCACCCTGTCAACAGGAGGGCTGGCAAAACAAAAATAACCTGTCATCAGGCCCTGGCTTGGCACACACCCTCTCTCACGCAAAAAACATGGAGCCCCTGCTGTTCGACCGAATCATCCACCTCCAGCTGTACGTGCACCACTACCACCGCCGGGATGTCACGGTGAACTGGCGGCCACCCCAGAGGTTCCTGCACTACCCCCTGCTCTACCGTGGGATATGCGAGTATCTGCGTGAAGTCCCCGACAGACGGCACTTCCTGCAGGCCTGGCGCTACCTGAAGGCCATAAAAAAGTGCTATCACCCCGACAACATCCTGCAGTACCATCGGATCCTGTGGACGCGGGAGTGGCTGGCGGCGCTGGAAAACCCAGAGGACAGCGGGGATGAGACGGAAGTGGGGGAATAATTAAAGTTTTATTGCGTGGCTCTGGCGCCGTGCCAGCTCAGCCGCCCTTAACACGCCGACCACGCAGCATGCGCATCTCGTGCAGGAGGTTGAACGTGCTGAAACGATCGATTTCGCTCAGGCAGAAGTGCAGGCAGACGATCACACGAGTGGGCTCGGTGAGCAGGAGCCGAGGCAGCGCGTTGACGACGGCATCCTGGTTCGGACAATAAGCGAGCCTGACCGCCAGGTAGAGCGGGCGCTCCTCGAAGGTCTGGAGGTTCCCGCTCACATCGCGGATGATCGAAGCGGCCAAGTTGTGAGCCATGACAGCAGGATGGACCTGGTTGGTGGGGTGGTGCCTGCCCAAGCCGCTTTTATACTGGCTGAACAGGCTCATTTTCGTGTTTTGGCGGAATTTGTCATGCAATACAGTATTAAAGCGGGTCGGGCCTGCCAAGACACAAAGAAACTTGATGTTCTCTCAGGAGCTCGTGAATTCGCCGTGGCACTACTATGTGTACAAGCACAGGCAGGAGCTCTTGACGACTGGGGATTGGGACGGGAAGCACTATCTCTATCGTGCCAGCCGCGCGAGTGATGCGTGGAAGGACGCGGAGGAGTGGTCTAAGGAAGCATACCGGTGGGCTCACGGCCGCAAGCGCCTTAACGTCAAGGACAGCCGTATCGTGTGTTACACTCGCGACTGGGCCAACGCCTGGTCGTCCAACAAGGCCGACCACGTAAACAGCGAGCATCAGGAGTGGAGGGCATACAGGCGCCCCAGGGTGCTGGCTGTGGCCATGGGAGCGCATCCCCGTCTGGGTGCTGGATCTCCGCTGTTGGAACTGGGCAAGCCTGTTCTCCAGCAGATCCTCCTGCAGTTGTGGCGGTCCTAGACTTCAAGCACAACAGGCTGATCCAGTCTCAACCATTAAATCTTGTCATCTCATGATAATCCTGGCGTGTCTGTCTGAACTGGCATTCTAGAAGATCTCACTATAACCCAGAAAAAAACTAGTCAAATTCCTTTTCTACCCCCCTCTCTGACCCTCTAGACCTCTTGAAGTACCGTAAGTACCGCGGTACTAGCTTGTACCGCGGTACTTACGGTACTTTCTGGGTTACAAGCTGGCCTGTCCTGGGGGTGCTGGAGGTAATTGTCCTACTCGAGAGTGGGTTATGTACGAGATTATATTTGATGAGATAGTTCACCCTGCTTAACCTGTCATTTCAAGGCAGCGCTGGTATAAATCTGGTTGGCCAGGCTAACTAGAACAAAAATGACCGTGACAGTGACCAACATGATCCCGAGTGTGCCTGTGGTGACGGGCGGGAGCACGACGTTTATGTTTCGCAAGCGGCCAAGGCACAGGCATGACGCCCTGAGGCGCTTTCTCGTGCCCGTCTTTGGTGTCATGCTGGCGGCTGGATTGATCCTGTGGTTCGCGCTGAGTGGTGGGGATGGGCAGGGATGATCCTATGCGTGGTTCGCGCGGAGCGGGCAGGAATAAAGGGTGGGACATGTTTAATCCCGGCGGCTTCAAGGGAGAAGGAGGTCCGCATGGACATCCTGCATGACGCGCTGCAGATGGGCGACAGCATAGCCGTCCTCTTTGAGCTCGTGCAAACCGTCCATGATCCTGCGGAGGGCAGCAGCCAGGCGCCTGTCACGAGCCTCAATGCGAGCCAGTTCAGCCTCGGCCTCGGCGAGCTCCGCCCTGGTCTTTGCGAGCTCCTTCTTAGTGTCGGCGTGGATCCGCTCGTGCTCTTTGGAGTCCACGGAGCGCTCCCACTCCAGGTATTCCTCGTTGGACTCGAGGCGGCGCTGGAACGTCTTGCGCTCGGCCTCGTACTTTGCGATGAGCGCGAGGAGCTCCTGCTTCGTGCGCTTGTCGTTGTGTGCGGGACCGGGCTGGTCGTCGATCGTGATGACCTCGACCGGCTCGGCGCGCTGCTTGCCCTTGGCGGGCGGGGCGCCAGCAGGCTTGGCGGGCGGGATGATGACCCTGGGTGGCGCGGGCTCGTCCTCGATCACCACGAACTCGAGCTGGGGAAAGTTCCTCTTGCCCTTCTTGTCAGGCATGACAAACTTGTGGGCGCGCGGGACGGACAGGCTTAAATACGCGCGTTTAATGGCTCATTTGCGCTTGGAGAGCTCGGTGGCGAGCTGGTCCGCGAGGGTCTCGAGCCTGTTCTCGGCCTCAGCGAGCCTGAACCGGAACTCCTCGAGGCGGGCGCGCAGTTCGATGAGCTCCTCCTGGGCGTCGTCTAGCTCGGACTCTGCCTCGAGGAGCTCCTCCTTCTTTTCCTCAAGCTCGTTCTGGGCGTCGAGGACGTGCTCGTCGTTGGCCATGGCGCGCTGGAGCTCCTCGACCTGGCGCTGGAGCTTCTTGTTCTGGGCCAACAGGGCCTTCTTGGTGACTCGGAGCTTCTGGGGCATGCTAGGCTAAGCTATCTGCGGCTGGTACATGCCAGCACCGCCTTAAATATGCGCGGATTGGCCGTATTTAAGCGGGGTTTGGCTGGTTAAACCAGAAGCGTCAGCATGACGGAGAGCGCGTACATCAAGGCCGTGCGCGCGGAGATCAGGCGTCTTGACTGGAAATTTGGGCGCCGCGTCGGGCCCTTGTTCCTGCGCAAGCGCGAGCTCGGGTTGGCCAGGCTGGCTAAGAAGTACTTCCTGACCAACGAAAAGACCCAAGTGCATCTCATAGATGCCGTCATCATTCGTGAGATGCAGGTCAAAGGGAAGCGAGTTGATCCCAGCGAGCTCTTTATGACCAGGAAGGGCATGGAAGACCCCGTCCTCACGGAGGGGGACCAGACTGCCAGTGTGCTCGCAAAGTTTGAGCAGTGACCAGTAAAAAGGCTCGATTTAATCGTGTCTGTACGCGCGGCTGTCATAATTAACGAGATAACTCACCCCCGCTAGAAAAAACACGCGAATCACCGCGGGGGCGCAAATTAGGAGCCCTGCATATTCGAGATGTCCTGCTCCAAGCTCATCTCGTTCGCCGAGATCATCCAGGGACGTGACGCGTCCGTCCGAGTCACCGATGACAACCTGCTCTACGCGGTGGACCTGGCCATGCTGGGGACTGGATACTCGCGGGACTACGCTGGACAGGTATGATGCCATTTTCAAGTGCTGTGTATGGTGCCTGTCCCACTCGGGCACCATGCCCGTCCCACTCGGGCACCATGCACGGGGGTGCCTGTCCCACTCGGGCACCATGCACGGGGGTGCATGTCCCACTCGGGCACCATGCCCGTCCCACTCGGGCACCATGCACGAGGGTGGAACTCTTGAAATAACTGATTTGATCTGTGTTTGAACAGGTTATTCGCAGGTTGTCTGACGATGTGTTTGACTCCAAGAAGTTTGTCGAGCGACAGTTATCAGACCATGGTGGACCCTTGACAAAGCTCCTGAACATGGACGACTCCATCGAGTTCGTCATGGTTTTGCCAGGCCCGACAGCGAGGGGGATTCGCCAGCAATTCGCTGTGATCATTCGGCGCAACCTGGCGGGCGACCAGTCCCTGCATGCGGAGATCGATGCCAACGCCGCATCCAGCCATCCGATTGCCCAGATGGCTCGCGAGTCCCTGGATGTGCAGGCTCCTGTCAGTCCTGAGCTAGTGGGGTTTAAGCGTCGGCGTGAGGAGCTGGAGCTGCTCAAGATGGAGGAGGAGATCAAGGGAATGGCTCAGACGCGCATCTTGGGGCTCAAGTATGAGATGGAGCAGCTGAGTGATCCCAGCAACTCCAAGCTGGACGAGCCCACCCGCCTGATGTTCAAGGAAACATTACAGGGCCTGCTCATCCAGGAGAAACAGTCTCCTCCAGCCCAAATCCCGAAAAAGATCGAGCTCGAGGCTGCTGGAGTCGAGGTTGACTTCAACGCCGAGGCCTTGGATGGTGTCATCAAGCGCTTCCTGTGCTCGCTGGCGGAGACGGGCAGCACCCAGATCCAGGCAAGGGAGTTGCACAAGAAGTACATGGAATACTACGCTACCACGAAAGGCTCTCTGGCTTGCATGCTGCCAGAAAAACTATTCTTCCAGACCATCAGGAACTTCCCCGGGATTTTGAAGGCAAGGGGCAGGTCGAGCATGATCTACAAGCTGGACCACCCTGCCATCCACCATTGGCTGGGTGGGTGCTAGTCCGAGTCTTAGTCAATAAACATGGCTAAGGCCGTTTTAATCGCGCGTTGCAAGACGCAATGCAAGTGTCATTCAAACGTCCGCGCGTCCGGCGAGACGGAGCCGGACGATCTTGCGGTCATCCAGGAGAGTCCGACCGACGTGAGACGCCACGTACTCCGAGTATCCGCTGGCGCGAAGCTGCTGCTTGATGACGGGGATGGACAGGAGGAGCTTGGTCATATCCAGGCGGGTCATGCGATCCATGCGCTTGCCGAGGATGACCGCGAACATGTCCAAATCGGTTGGGCTGCCCGCCTTCTTGGGGATGAATTTCCACGTGGGGAGGAGGAAATCGTCCGTGTCTTCCGGAGAGCCGCGCACGGGCTCGATGGTCGTGATGTAGAAATCGGGCATGGCGCGAAAGTTGAAGGAAGGGTGGCACGTCCCTCTTTAATAAGCGAGGCTGCACTCGTTTTCAGGGACGTGCCAGCCTTGCGCGTCCGTTCGTGCAAACGCGCGTATAAGAGCGGGGTGAGCCAGCCAAGCCAGCCAACGAGAGAATGCCCGCCCCGCGCCCGACGCACCAGTTCCGATTCGTGGAGGCGAGGACAACTGGCAAGCCCGGTCTGAACCAGGGGGTCAAGTATATCGCGGTGTACACGCTGGACGGCGGGAGAATGGCCGTGCTCGCGCAGGGCAAGGACAAGTTCACGCTCAAGAAGTGGGCGGGGCTCCTGCGGGTGAGGCAGGAGTGCGTGGCGCCCGTGGACGACATGAACCAGGCCCTGGAGTATGCCAGGAAGCAGGTCCGAGCGTGCATTTTAGCTGTTTTGTTTAAGGGTGCCAGTAATCGCTGGTCAACAGGAGGGCTTCATGGAGCAGGGGATGTTCTCGTGCCAGCGCAGTGCCAAAGCTGCCACGCCCAGCAAGCCCAGCCAGCCCGCAAGCGACGAGACGGAGCCTGCTCAGGTCGAGCCCGCCAAACCAAAGGACACGATGAGCCTGGTCGCGCGAGTCGCAGCCCAGCTCATGTCCAGGCGGCTGGAGGAGCGCGAGAAATTCAGGCCCCCGTACACCCAGGAGGACTCCGAGACGGACGTGGACCGCCTGTTCCCGCGAGCGGAGAAGGGATCCGCGCGGGAAATCTCGAAGGACATGCACCTCGTGGCGAGGCAGGCGGCCATGCAGTACATCCAGCGGCTCAAGCACGCGGACGGGCTGTTCTCGCCGGACAGCATCCCGCGTGCTTTGCGTGGGCTTGATAATCTCGATCTCTAGAAAATAAAAATAAAACTAGTCCAAACCCACTCTTGAGAAGGACAGAAACCTCCAGCCGCCCCCAGCCAGGCCAGAAAAAGTAACCCAGAGTACCGCAAGCTGTACCGCGGTACTAGAGTACCGCGGTACGTCTACGGTACTTCAAGACTTCTAGGGGGAGGGGAGGGGGGGTAGGAAAGGAATTTGACTAGTATTTTTATGGGTTTTAGCTAGATCGGCTAGAATGCCAGATAGGACAGACACACACTGGAGTGGGCTGTGTGTCTCGAAAGCGAGCTGCCATGCTGTCAAGATTGGATTTTTGCTAGGAATGTCTTCGCCCATGACGCTGCTGGTGATGTGCGAGCTCCACCAGGCCTGGCAGGAGAGACGGTTGCGAGCCAGCAGCAGCCGGTGCCTGTGCAGGCCTCCCGATGTGGTCATGCGGGAGCCGAATGTGCTTGAGATCACGACGGCCGGCGGGGGCTTAAAGTGCAGCTTGAAGGCGAACAGGGTTATGCTGGAGGTGGACGGTCTGGCGTGCAAACCGGTGGTGACTGGCGGGCCCTGTGGGGACGAGGCGGTCTGGATAAAACTGGCATGCGCTGAGGGGTTCTGGCTGGAGATCCAGGCGTCCCAGCCGAGCAAGAGGCAGATCCAGGCCCGCGGGGACTTCTACAAGGGCGGCTGGTGACTGCGGGAAAGGCGGGTTTAAGCCGAGTATTAAAGCCTGTGCTCGAGCGACTAGCATCTCGAAGGATGCTCCGGCCCCTCGAACCCATCCAGTGGACTCTGCCTGTGATCCTGGCCCGCGCGAGGGATGTTACGAAACGTGATTGGTATCCTATCGCGAGGACTCAGAAGGGCGTGATCAAGCGCAGTCGGGTCCTGACCCTCAGGCAGGCCCTGCGCGTCCTGGCCAAGCACGGCCGGCGCAAGATGCGCGAGGCGATCGAGAAGGCGCGGGAGCAGCGCTGGGACTACCTGGTCAATTGCGTGACGGCCGCGATACATCTCAAGATGAACTTGAGGAAGATCTGGCGCTGCTGGAGCGCGGTCAAGGAGGTGACGGAGTGGGCGAGAGGCCTTAACGTCACGATCGAGCGCATCCACTCGCGCATCCATGATCGGGCCATGCACTACCGGCTCACCACGACACACCTGGCCAACCCGGTCACCGTGGAGCTCGGGGTGATGGGCGAGGAGAATCCCGGGAAAGTCAAGATCGTCATGTATCCCCTGAGGCGCGAGACCCACCTGCGCTTCATCGATCCCCTCACGAATCAGCCGGTGGAATCGTATCCGCCTGCCTTCCCTGTCATGGTGACGATCCAGCTCGATGCCGCCCGCTTTGGCAGCCCCGGGGTGATAATGTTGATCAAGGACAGACTTCGGAGGGCTGGCGGACAGCGGGAGCAGATCCTGTACACCGTGCATAACCCGCACCTCCCGTCCCTCACGGTGACCCTGCGCACCCTGCTCAACCTGGGCGGGGAGCAGGAGGAGCCCCTCACCCCGGCGTGAGCTGGGATGAGCGGGAGCAAAACGAATTAAAATGGCTTTGTGCCAGCCGACCATCACATCAGATTTAATCTGGCACAGGCCAGTCAAGTCACTCACACGCGGCTGAGTGCGCGACCGCCTGCCACACCGGGTCCACTGCGCACAGAGTGGCCTTGCTGCCAATCACGATGAGCCGCTCGCGAGCGCGGCTGAGTGCGACGCAGAGACGGTTCCTGTCCGTGATGAATCCGAGGCTGCCATTGAGGTTGCAGCGCACACAGGAGAGCACGACGACATCGGCCTCGCTCCCCTGAGCGGCGTCGACAGTCACGATGCGGAAGTTAGGGTCCCTGAACCTCGTGTCCCCAGGCTTGCCGTGCTTCATCTCCTCGCGCGACTTGACGGCCTGCGCATCCTCGCCCACCCGCATGAGCTCCAGAAACTGCTGCTTGTAAAACGTGATGACTGCCACGGACTTTCCCTCGCGGAGCAGCGCGGGAAGCTCGTCGCACATGAAGGCCGTCAGCATGTCCACCTCCACGGGGTTCCATTTCTTGGTCTTGCCTGAGCTCTCCGCATCCACATCCCGGTAGTCTCGCCAAACGATTCCACCGCCCGGCACCGACAGGCGTAAGGCCGCCACGGTCTCGCCCGTGACAAGCCGATTGCGGTAAAACTGGTCGGACACGAGCTCGCAGATGGCGGGGTGCATCCTGTACTGCTCCGTCAGCATGGGCACCCTCCCGTCCAGCGCCCTGACCGCCCGCTGGAAGAAGCCGTCCATGGGCGTGTCCTGCCTCGCGTGGGAGAACGGCTGCAGCTGGTTCTGGTCCCCGATAGCCACGATCGCCTCGACGCGCATGGCCAGGAGCAGCGGGAGCTTGTACTCTGGCACGGTCCCCGCCTCGTCAATGATCACGACCGACTTGGGCGCGACAATCTGTGCTGAGGCCAGTCCGTCCATGGTCGAGAGGGAGGCGCGGGACGTCTCCCCGAGTTCCGCCTCGGCCGCTTGATTCGCGCATGTCAGCTCGGCGCGGAGGTCGGACGAGATCCGCGCGAACCGGGCCGACTCCGCGTCGAGGGCGAGATACACCTCGTGGTAACGCTTGACCCACGCCCGCCATAGGCCCAGCCAGCCCCTCGCGAACAGACTGGTCTCGATCAGATTCATCCTCTTCAAGATCAGCGAGAGCACCCCTTCTGCCCTGTGCAGCGCCTTTCCCACGCGAAGCACCTCCGGGTCTCGCGCCACCTGTGCTGCCAGCGTAAACCTCCTGGCGCAGTCCCCGAGGCGCGACGGGTTCCCGTACACAATGAAGCGCATGTCCGTAACGCTCAGCTTCTCGGCGATCGAGTCCAGCGCCTTGTTCTGCACGCACGTGATGATGGCGTGGTATCCCGTCGGAACGGCCGTCTGCACGATGTGGAAGATGGTGGTGGACTTGCCAGTGCCCGGCGGCCCTTGGATGCACTCGAAATTCCGATCCATCATTTCGATAATCGTGCGCTGGGGCTCGTTGATCGGGACCTTCTCGGAAAACTCGCACCCCTCCTTTCCACGGAACGCGAAGGGACACCGATTGCAAGGATCCGCGACGGCGAGGAGCACGTCGTTCTTGCGCGTTTGCTGCGCCAGCCCCTGGATGGCTCCAAGCTCGGCGAAATAGGGATGCATGAATCCCACCACGTGGAAGAACTCGCGGGAGCCTGAGTCGTACCTGTCCGTCACCTGTTTCCCCGGCTTGAGAATGAGCTCGCCGGGAGCCTCTCGATTAGGGAGCAACAGGTACAGCCGGTTCTCCCAGACCACCAGTGTCCACTGGAACTCGCTCGCTTCCTTGGGCTTGCGATGCAAGCTATCCTCGAATACCGCGACGACAGCTCCCATACGACTGTCAAAGAAAAATTTCTCCATGTTCTGGTCGCGCCACCTAGGAAAGACAGGGCGGACCTTGGTCTCAAACAGCGCCCACATCTCGGCCAGAATATTTTGGTGGCACTTGCGAAGATAGCTCTCCGGTGATTCATGCTCGTACAGGGACACGGGGAAAGTCTGGCGAGGATTCAGGAGCATGTTCACACGATCGGTGTCCATTCTGGCTATTGGCAGGATTGGGGAGGGGCTTTTGCTTATTAGCCTGTTTTTTGTATTGTTTGTGCCGCCTGCAACAAACTCGCGGCCGTTCTAAATCGGGATTTTTTTTTGCTTGCAACAAACTCGCACCGGTTAAACTATCTCATCAAATATAATCTTGTATAACCCATTCTTGGGAAGGACAGAAACCTCCAGTCACCCCAGCCAGACCAGAAAGGGTAACCCAGAGTACCGCAAGCTGTACCGCGGTACTCTTGTACCGCGGTACGGCTACGGTACTTCAAGACTTCTAGGGGGAGGGGAGGGGGGGTAGGAAAGGAATTTGACTAGTATTTTTATGGGTTTTAGCGAGATCGGCTAGAATGCCAGATCAGACAGACACTATCTCAGTTTCGCCTGCCATTCCAGCCCTATTTGAGGTGCTTGAGCGCACGATATGCTAAAAAACATGCTCGCCCACCTGTCATCCCTCGCGTCCGAGCTGATGCCAGACGCCAAGAGAGCGGATCAGGCTGGCATGAGCACGCATACGCGAGGGGACGGCCAGTTTGTGCTGGTGAGCGAGATGTTTGGCCAGGTGGCTCTGGTGGCGTCTGTCTCGGAGGGGACGGCTGCTCGGCTGGGCGTGACGGCGCGGTCTGACAGGATGGTGCTGGCTTTGGGCAAGGAGGTGCCTGTGAGGGTCGGGTTCTTCCGGTATTTCGACCGGCCTGGCAAGGCGATGATCACGTACTACGTGCGTGCGTGCGGGAGCTCGGAGGCTGGGGACGTGCTGCGCTGGGTGGTGCGGGCTATGGCTGTCTAGTAACGCGAGTTTTTCATGATACGATTTTTAATGGCCAGGGTGGGCTGGTGAATCTAGTTGCCGTCGTGCTCGGACTCGGACTCGGTGGATTCCAAGTCCGGGTTCGACTGCACCGGCTGGGGGGCGAGCGTCACCCCGATGATCTGGACGTCGTCGTCGGACTCGGCCAACGCGATCTCCGCCTCCTGCTGCTTGGGAGCGGGGGGCGGGACCTCCTGCTTGGGAGCGGGCTCGGGAGCGGGGGGCGGGACCTCCTGCTTGGGAGCGGGCTCGGGAGCGGGGGGCGGGACCTCCTGCTTGGGAGCTGCAACCAGCTTCTCAGTCTGTGCCTCACGACGAGCGAGGAACTTGTTCTTGGTCTCTTGGCGCCTGTCCTCCCGCTCCTGCTTCTTGTGATTCTTCTGGGCCTCCTTGAGATCGGCCAGCTTATACCTCTCCTCCTGCGTGAGCTGGGAGCTGATGGTTTTCTTGGCGTTCTTCTTGTTGGGCCGGGTCATTCCTGGGTCCTGATGACTGGTATGGCCTGGATAGGCCAGGCAGAGCTTAAATACGCGGGTTGGGCGCGATTTATTGGAAGTTCCCAGTTTTTTTCTTGAAGCGCGCGATCGCGTGCGGGCCCCTCGCTGCCGGGTACGCGCGAACCCCAGATATGCCAGCCAAGCGGGCGTGCCCTCCGCCCGGGGAGTGCCTGAGGGGCGCGCAGACGGTGTACACGGACGACACGTGCCCGGTGCGGACGCTCACGATGGGGATGGTGTTGCGGGTGGACGAGGACGTCAGCAAGGACACGATGGTGCAGATGTGCGAGCGGATCAGCGAGATGTTCGGGCCCGGCCATGTGTTCAAGCCGCTGGGCAACAAGGGCTTGCTGAGCTGGGCGAGCTGGCCCGGCAAGCTGGAGGGGATCGGGACGAGCGCGAAGGAGATGCGGCTGCTGACCCACCCGTGGGACAAGACGATGACGAGCGTGACGTGGCCGGCCGAGGTGCCGGAGGACGTGCTGACGCGGTGGCGGGAGGACGAGTCGCTGTGCTTCAGGAAGGGCCTGTACAAGACCCAGCTGCTCGCGACGGGCGAGGCGGGCCCGTGGCGGAAGGAGGAGCTGGAGATCATCCGCGGGGTGTTCCGGCTGGCGGGCTGGCGCGTGACGGGGCTGAACGACCTGCGGGGCATCGGGGTGTACACGAAGCGCAAGACGCCGCGCAAGAGGATCCGGGATCGCCGGTACGACGTTTTTTGACAGGCTTGATCGGTATTAAAAGAGCTGCGAGAGGGTGCCGGCCGAATTCGGAGTATGTCCGAGGCGACGCGCGCCGTCATGGAAAATCTGGTCGACGCCCTCAAGGCCAAGAGCTCCAGCTACTGGGAGTTCAAGCAGGACGGCGAGAACACCGTGGAGGTGGGCAAGGGCCTGAACCTGGCCGTCGCAGTGGTGGCCACGGACAGCAAGGTCGAGCTGTGGATGGACCTCGATGTGCTCCAGGGGTGCATCGTTGGCCCCCCGACGGTCAAGAATGGCCAGGAGTGCCACTGGATCCCCGTGGGCGGCGGGATGAACGTCGCTGTCCGCGAGAAGGACGGGTTCTGGCTCCACGACTTCAGGCCCGCCAAGTACGAGGACCGCAAGCAAGCCTTGCTGAACCTCATGCTGCTCGCGCAGGCCCGGTGCCTGCTGCTCATGGGCATCTAAGCCGCGAGTAAAACCCGCGTTTAATCTAGTTCATGCAGACGAACTCGAGCTGTTTGGACTGGTCCGGCGGCAAAACACGCGTTTAATCTAGTTCATGCAGACGAACTCGAGCTGTTTGGACTGGTCCGGCGGCAAAACCCGCGTTTAATCCTGCAGGGTCATGCAGACGAACTCGAGCTGTTTGGACTGGTCCGGCGCGTAGACCAGTAGGATCTGGTGGGCGAGCGGGTTCTCGTAGAAGGAGGTGTTGGCCCGGTTGGTGTGGTTCTGCGCGTCCTCCCTGGTCGGGAGGGCCTTGAGGTCCTGGGTGAGCCGGGCCTTGCAGGAGCGCACGAAGGCCTGGAAGCGCGGGACGTTGGCGTCCTTGGGTGTGCGGTCGTGGATGACGCGCTGTTCGAGGGGTAGGGAGGAGCGGACGAGGACGGTCTCGACGGTGCCGGTGGAGTCCCGGCGCCACGGGTGGAGGGCCTGGTGGTAGGCGGTGATGTCGAGGATGTGCGCGTCGAGCCGGACCTTCTCGATGGCCTGGGGGCTCGCGAAGACCGTGAGCCACTCCCGGTAGCGCAGGCCGTTGGGCGCGAGCTGGGTCTCCGAGTACCTGCGGGCGAATTTCGGTGTTTGCAGGGAGTATTAAAGGCGTTTGGCATTAGGCTAGGACCTTTGCCATGTCTCTGGCTTCCATCAAGGATCACCTCCAGCGCCAGTTGGATACCCTGGATTTCGACGAAGGCCCTTCGTGTATGCAGGTCACGGACACTCGCTCCAACTGTAGCGTGGCGATTCGCATGGAGTCCAGGCGCATGTGTGTCCTCATGCTCAAGGAGGATGCCATCCCCTTCTCGATCGAGAGGGTGGCCGCCCGGAGGATGACCGCCGGGAGCAGCCCGATGAGCCTCCGTATCCGCAAGCCGGACGGCGGCTGGGAGCTGTTTTCGGTCACCAAGGCCGGCAGGGACCGCGGTGGCCAGAAAGTGGTGGCCTACCAGGCTGCCGAGAACAACCGTGAGCTTCTCAAGGTGGTGATGCTGATTGTGGCCGTGCTCAACAAGGCCGCCGAGATTTACGTGGCCGAATGAGCGAACCATCATTAAACTAAGCGGGCTTGTCGCCGCAAACCCTAGATTGCGAGAAGCCGAGACTATTTAAAGCGGTGTTGGCCAGCCACGTAGCAGGCCTGTTTTTAGGCATGGTGATTATCACGAATCCTGTTCTCAGCAGGATGTACGAGCAGACGCTCATGTGCGGCAAGTTCAAAGGCGTGTTCTACAACGCGCATACTGGGGAGGAGTTCTCGCTCCCCTTTGGTGAGCACATTGTCTCCGTGCAGTGGGCTGCCAGTCTCGGCGTCAGGACCTCTCCGAATGTGGCAGGAGCGTCTCCCGTCCCGGTCAAGAAGCAGGCTGGTGTGGTGGTCAAGATCCCTGAGGAGATGCTCCTGTACGAGCCCAATGTCCGCAGGCATGGCGCGCAAGATTACCTCTGGGGGATAAGCAATGACCTGACTGTTTCGATGACTCGTTACAAGAAGCATTTCCTCATCTACCTCGACCCGGATGATGCTGACAACGCATGCTACAAACTGGCCCACATCCTCAACCAGTGCCTCATGATCCACAAGGAGGCCCTGTTTCAGGATTAAGCACCCAGCGTGTGATTAAAACCCCCTAAAACCAGCCCGCACCTGGAGTCGATGTGGTCCTTGTCCCACGGCGGGGACTGGTGGAGCTCGATCTCCGTGTGGTTGCGAGTGGGCGCGTGGATCAGGCAGGCGAGGGCCTCCTCGAGGGTGTGGTCGAGGACCTGGCCGAGCGGGGTCCTGGCCTTGTAGGGCGTGAGGGCGGTCTGCGCGTAGTGGAGCAGGCTGGTCCGGACGGCGCAGGGCGAGATGTCCTCGGAGGAGAGGACGTGGATGCGGGAGGGGCTGGGCCGGCGCGAGCGCTCCTCGAGGAGGACCTTGGAGAGCGTGTGGGGCGAGAATGTGGAGAGGTCGAGGGTGGACGGGTCGGCCGGGTGTTCGCCCGTGTAGAGGCAGACGCGCGAGGGGAGGTCCAGCCGCCACGCGCAGAGGTGGATGGGCTGGCGGTGCGTGGTGGAGATGGGCTGGGGCAGGCTGTCGAGCTGGAACTTGGCGAGGAAGGTGCCGGCCTGGGCGAGGGAGGCATTGCATGTGACGAGGTCGTCCATGCCTTTGAGGATGAAGTCGGGATCGATGCAGGCGGCCCTGCGCTCGTCCGGAAAGTTCTGCTCGGTCGTGAAGTTGGACTGGAACGCGAGGGCGTGGACGGGGAAGAGCATGACGTAGGCGAGTTCGGGCGAGAGGCAGATCTCCCCCAGGCGGGACACGATGTCCTGGAGGCGCGAGCTCGGGTTGGGCTGGCTGTGCGCGGGCGGGCTGATCTCGGCGTAGGCCTGGTACGCGAGGTTGGCGGGCTTGAACCGGAGCCGGGGCAGGCCGGACGGGCTGGCCGAGGACGGGAGGAGCTCGAACTCCAGCGGGGGCAGGGACCTGTGCGGGGATGGGCAGGTTAGAGGGCTGGCCGTGGACGGGAGGAGCTCGAACTCCAGCGGGGGCAGGGACCTGTGCGGGGATGGGCAGGTTAGGACATGCCGCTGACTGGCCCGAGGAGAATCCAATGGTTCCACGTCCTGCTGGCGGGCACCGTACTGGGCGGCATGGTAAAACTGTCCATGGAGCAACCCAGAGTGGGCGTGCATGTGCTATGTGTCACTGGGAGCCTCCTGATCGCCTGCATCAGCGTGCAGTACTACGCCAACCGGGCACTCCAGGAGAGAGTGGCCCGGCTGGAGCTGCTTGCTGCCGCGTGCGGGGGCGCGAACGCCCGCGGGGGGCAGGATGTGTCGGTATAAGAGCGGGAACATGGAGCTCAAGGACGTGACGATGAACTGGCCCAACGCGCTGTTCGCCTGCTCCTTCGGGGCGGCCCTGACGTGCTGCCTGCAGCTGATGCACGAGTACCCGCTGTTCGGGCGGTTCGTGTGCTGCGCTGGTATTGGGTACTTGCTGGTGGACTGGCTGGGGCTGGACGCCCAGCTGCAGGCCAAGCAGGAGGAGGTGGTGGGGCTGGAGAAGCAGGTGCTCGTGCTCAAGAGCGCGATGCACGATTTAACAGCCCGGTACGGCGAGCTGGAGGGCAGATACCGCAGGGCCTGCTTCCGGAACAGCCCGGTCAAGGCCCTGAGCACCTCAAGTCTCTAACGGGCCGGGCCGGGCCGCGACCCGATGGCGGGTTTGCCAGTGAATAAACGAGCCGGATTCATGCACGTGCGACTCGGATGCCTGGGCTTTTCGCGTTCTGATGCGGGAAAAAAGAGCGCTCGATATCCAGCGCGGGATCGTGGCCGAGCGGTCAGATTGTCAGCTTGTGAGGCTGGAGGCGGCGGTTCGAACCCGTCTGGTGGCAAACAGCAAGCTCGCTGGATATTTTGCCAGTTTTGGCCTGGGGTGGGGCGACGCGGGTTCGAGTCCCGACAGGTGCTCCGGTGACAGTCTAGTGGCGCCGGCCGGGCCCCGGGTCTACAGCGAAAATCCGAAAAGGCCAGGCGTTCGGAGCGAGAAACGGCCATGGCTTGGCCGGCAAAATCGCTTTTTGCGCGCTTGAAACTGCGTCGGACTCGATCAGGCCGGGCGCTGATTTTTTGGTCCAGCGGGCGGGCCAGGGCGTGCAGGAACCGTGCTGATTACGCCAAGTGTCGCGAGCGGCGTCTTGCCTGCGAGATGGATTGTTCTCGACTGACTGAAAAACCGATGCGTGACAGCCACTGGTACTTGCTGACAGGTGTACACGAGGCCATGTGACCGTAATTGACCGCGAAAAGCCCAGCGGTTCACGAAAAATAAAAAAAAAGAGGGCATTCACGACAGAATATGGATCAGCGAGAGCTGGACGAGCAGGCGGTGAGGAGGGTGTTCACGGGCGACAAGGCGTACTGCGTGGACATGGTGAGACGGCTGTTCACGGCCCAGACGGAGGAAGGGCAGCTCATGACGACCCGGCTGCTGCAAGGCATCTACGAGAACAAGGCGGAGGACCTGCACACCAAAGGGCTCCCGCGGGTCGAGCGGATCCGGCACTACATGGAGCAGATGCGGTGGATATCCGAGACGTGCCACGGGTATCTGGACGCGGCCATGCAGGTGGCGGCGGTGGAGGGCAGGCCGGCGCTGATCGAGCAGTGGAAGGAGTGGGAGCAGGCGCTGGGCGAGGAGGACGACGGGGAGGACCGGCCCGACACGGTGGAGGGGATGCTGAAGGAGCTGGCTGCCATCATGCACCCGGATGTGCAAGGGTGGGCCTGGAGGGGCGCGACGGTGCAGGAGCGGCGCATGAAGTACAGGGAGATCAAGCAGTGGCACGCGCGCTGGGATCGTGATGGTGAGTGCGCGCGTGACTCACCAGGTGCCCTTGGCCTGCTTGACCCGCTTTCTGGCGCAGGCCGGGTCGACCAGCAGGAGCGACGGGGGCAGCGACCGTACTAGCGCGGGCTTGATCCTGGTCCACGCGTCCTGGGGCTCGAGGGACTCGAGGTGCGGGAAGGCGGACAGGGCGGCCTGGAGGTCGTGGTCGGGCTCGAGGGGCGCGTTGGACTTGACGGACATGAGGATGGCCAGGCGGTCGAGGGTGGCCGCGATGGCCTGGGCGGTCGGGGTGGCGGGGTCCTGCGTGGCAATGAAGTCGCTGATGGTTCTGGCGTAATCGCGCGGGGCCTTGCTGAACGCGCGCAGACATTCGTGGAGGGAGCAGGCCTCCTCGTCCTTATCTTGGGACGGGGTGTCGACGGGGAACCAGTCGGCCAGGTCCGGCATGTTGAGCGCGGCGACCGAGAGGACGTGCAGGAGGCCCTGGTTGCGCCAAGTCCCCAAATTGTGGTGGAGCTCCTCCAGGGTGGCCGGGCTGTGCAGGCGCATGACGGAGTGGGCCACGTGGAGCTCGTACTCTCTCGCATTGAGGGGGAGGCTCAGGTAGTACGCCGTGAGGTCGCGGTCAAAGTGCGGGAGGGACTTGGCGAGCTCGTAGGCCTGCGCGCGGGGGAGGGCCGGGACTGACTTGTCGCAGGCCGCGTGGAGCCGGAGGAGCTCGGTGATCCTGGCGGTGCCGAACTCGTCGAGGCCCGCGTACGGCTTGGCGAGGTGCTCGAACCACTGGAGGTTGCGCGGGTATGTGCTGGGCGTTTGGGAGAGCGGCTGGGCGTGCGCGGACAGGCGGTCCGGGCCGTGGCAGGCCTGCGCGAGGAGCTTGGTGTACTGCTTGAGGATCTTGAGGTTTTCCTGTGAGAGCGAGGGGGTTAGGGTCGGCTGGAGCGGGCGGGTGTGTGCCGACTCACCATCAGCGTGACAGGGTCGCCCACGAGGAGCTTCTGGGACTGCCCCAGCTGGCCGCCCCCCGACGCGCTCCAGGTGGGGTATCCGCTCGGCGCCGCGGTGGCCTGGCCGTGGAAGTAGGCGGCGAGATTGGTCCGGAGCTGGGCGCGCGGGGGCTCGGGGTTGGGTGGCATCGTGAGTGCTGGCATGGTAGGCGCTTGGCTGGCCCTCCCGCGCTGTTTCGCCTTAAATAAGACCGAGGGCCGACAGTTCGTATTAAGGATGGGCGGGCTTGCTCGTGGATTGGGGCATGGCTGTACGGGCGTTGACCTGGCTGATCCTGGTGATGGCTGGGTGGCAGGTGGCTTCTGGATACACTGCAGGCTACAGCTTCACAGAAAATTATGTCCAACCCTGCTGTCAGGAATGCAGAGGCTCAAATCCTTCTACAGTCACAGCTAATCTGTGTCTAGATTATGAAAAAGAACAATGGTTTTTCCAGTCAAATGGCGCGTGGGCGGAGGAAACGAATTACAAGAACATTTTTAACAAATGGGAATCCACAGTATGCAGGCAATGTCCTTCTGGCTGGTACAGGTCTCGTGTTTCGCCTTACACATGCAAATGTGTACAATGCAGCACAACAACCTGTACTAATGGACAATACGAGAGCTCATCTTGCACCACAACCACAAACAAGGAATGCACAGCATGCAGGGCTTGTGAGATTGGAGAGGGACAGACAAGTGCATGCAGCGGCACGTCAAACACAGGCTGTAGCCCCTGTCAGGTAGGAGTGACGTATAGGGATCAGACAGTGGCAAATGCAGGCCCCTTCTGTGTGTCCTGTCGAACCTGTGACACATCGCAGCGCCAGCAAAGGACAGGCTGTTCAACCACAATCAACGAGCCATGCCCCCAATGCCCCGAAGGCAGCATCGTGACCCTGGGCCAGACCACGGATACTTGCAAGGCATGTGCTACCGGGGAGTACGCCAAGGCCAGCGAGAACAAGTGCGTGACGTGCACGACCTGCGACAGGACGCAGAGGGTAGGCACAGAATGCGCGCTCGGAGCAGACAGAGTGTGTGTTGCCTGCACCGACAACAGGCGCTCGAAGATCGTGAATGGAAACTGTGACGGGTGCGCGCGAGACTACTACCTGACTGGGGTAGGCACGTGCGCGCTCTGCACCGGGAGATCCTGCGGGGACGGGAGTTACAGGCTCTGCACGTACACCGACGAAATCGGCGGGGAGCAGACCTGCGGCTTCTGCCAGGGCCAGAAGGAGAGCACGGGCACAAACATCTGCCCAGACGGCAAAGGCGTGTCCGTCCGGTGCAACGGGCAGGGTTCCGTGGTCGTCGCGTGCAGCGAGTGTGGGCCTGGGACGGAGAGGCCTGCTGGCACTGCTCTCGTGGGGGACATCCAGCAGTGCATCAGCTGCGGGACCGGCTATTACAAGCTGGCGACGGGGACAAGCCCGTGCACAGTCTGCACGAACAAGCCCGCCATCATCACCCAGTACATCTCGTGGGGCTCGGAACTGCCAATCAAGGCCGACTGTCCTTGGTGAGTGCTTGTTTTTCTGATGTGCTTGTTTTTAGGCCTGACCGACCCGTTTGCCCAGGATCTGCAACGCGGGGTACCTGAAGGCGGCGGGGAGATGCGAAGTTTGCCCCGCCGGCAAGTACTCCACGACGGCGGGCGTCACAGCCTGCCAGGCGTGCACCAACGCGCAGGCCATCCCGAACACGTACTACCTGCTGCAGGACAAGACGACCGCGAACAGCAATAACTGCCCGTGGTAAGTCCTGTTTTTGCCTGTGTGCATGCGTATCCAGCTGAGCGCCCGAATGGCAGGGAGTGCAACGCGGGGTACGTGAGGAGCGGCCAGACGTGCGTGACCTGCAACGCGGGCTTCTACCGGACCGCCGCCCAGAACGTCCAGAGAGAGGGGGAGACCAACGTTTGCAACGCTTGCGCATCCTGCATCGCCCAGAACCTCGCCATCAACACGCTGGGGACGTACATGACCAGGGAGTGCACGACCACGAGCAACCGGGTGTGCGTCAACTGCCGGTCGGCGTGCGCGTCGGGCCAGTACATCCAGGCCTACTGCACGCAGGCGCAGGACATGCAGTGCCAGCCCTGCGCGACCGTGTGCCCGGACGGGATGTTCAGGTCGGCCACGGTCTGCCCGGGGACTGGGCTGACGGACATCCAGCTGAGGGACTGCATCCCCTGCCTGACGTCGTGCGGGCCCGGGCAGTACCTGACCGGATCCTGCCCCCCCGAGGGCAGAACCAACAAGATCTGCGTGGCCTGCTCGACCGGCCTGCGCTGCCAGGCCGGCGAGTACGAGGGCGGGTGCGCGAACTCGACGGACACGCACTGCATGCCTTTTACAACGTGCAACACCGGGTACACCTACCTGGCCGACGAGAGCGCCACGCAGGACGGGTACTGCCGGACCTGCTCGACCTGCGAGGGCCAGTCGACGGTCCGCCCCTGCACCAAGCGGGACGACACGGTGTGCCGAGGGTCCACGTCGTGCAGCACCCGGGTCAACTGCCCGCGCCTGACGAGCACCAACCGGTCGGCCCTGTTCTGCGACTACTCGCTGGGCGAGAGCAACGCCTTCTGCGGCGTGTGCCCCCCCGGGTACGGCTCGGACGGCCAGTACTGCACGGAGTGCCCGCGGGGGTACACGTGCGACCGGGTGGGCCAGCCGGTCTGCCGGGGCCAGTGCGGCCCGCTGATCCGGTCGGAGTGCGTGAGCGAGTTCGGCCTGGACTACGCGCGGTGCGAGGCCCGGTGCGCGAGGCTGACCGACACGCGCGACCCGTGGCGGGGCTCGTTCGTGCTGGCGGACGACGAGAACTGCGCGACCTACTTCCTGTGCACGCCGGGGTACTTCAAGAACTTCACCGCGAGCGGGTCCGTCGACTGCGACGCGTGCGACAATCTGCTCCTGCCAGCGGGGGCCCAGTGGGTGACGGCCGGCCTGTCGGTGGAGGACGACGCCAGCTGCCTGTGGGAGTGCCGGCCGGACCAGTACAGGCCCACCGCGAGCGGCCTGGCGTGCGAGAGTAAGCCCGGACGGACCGGCGGGTACACGCTCAACCAGGCCGGCTGGTGGGCGGGCCGGTCCGGCGGCGGGGTGTGCGGGATGGGCCGGACGTCGCAGGAGGGGACCGCGATCGCGCCCGAGGAGTGCCTGGCGTGCCAGCCGCTGGTCGGGGACGTGATGCGCTGGCGGGACAGGACGGACCAGTGCGAGTTCGAGTGCGTCCGGCCGACCGACACCAGGATGGGCAGCCGGTGCGTCCCCGAGCGGCGGGCCTGCAGCGGGGAGGGCGTGGTGCTGAGCGGCCAGACGTGCGTGCCCCAGACGTTCCCGTGGAACCGGCCCGGGTATCGCAAGACGGGCTGGGGCGCCCCGCGGCAGGCCACGATGACGGGCAGCGGGCCGGCCGTGAGGTACCCGCTGGCGTTCTCGGCGGGGTACGGCATCCGGAACCGCCACACGGTCGTCCCGTCGGCGGGGGCGGCGGAGAGGCGGGTGGAGGGCCAGCTGTGCTCCAACACGACGGGCTGGGTCGGCGGCCACCAGTACGTGTTCGCGGCCCTGTGCAACCAGAGCTTCCTGGTGTATCTCAACCTGAGCTCGAGCGCCAAGGGGCTGGGCGTGCTGATCGGCAACGGCACGCGGGGCTGGCGGGACGGCTTCAGGACGCAGGCCCTGTTCGAGAGCGAGCTGTACGTGGCGGGGACGGGCGACGGGATCTTGTTCGTCTTGGACCGCTGGAACTGCCTGCTGCGGGAGGTGGTCGTCTGGGACCGGCCCGGGAGCTACCTGACCAGGGTGCACACGCTGTGGGGCAACACGGACAAGCTGACGCTGGCGGTGCCCGAGGCCAAGTGCTACGGGCTGGGGAGCCTGGCCTGGCCGAGGCGGTTCTGGCCGCTCTGGGGGGACTGGCTGGCGTTCGGGGACGAGGACGGGCTGTGGCAGTTCAACACGGAGACGCGCGAGCTGCTGGCGATGGTCAAGGAGGAGGCGGGCATGTTCGAGGTGGACAGCCTGTGGGAGGTGGACCTGCTGGACGCGCACACGCTGGTCATGGGGTTTCTGGACAGGAGCGTGTGGATCGTGGAGGCCGAGCAGCAGGCGTGCCCGCAGGACACGACCTCCCTGGCCGGCGGGGCGTGCACGGTCGAGTGCCGGTGGAAGGACCCCGCTGGACGGCCCAGCCAGTACGTGGACCTCGCGACGGGCCAGTGCCGGGCGTGCGTGAACCCGGTGTGCGGGCGGGGCGAGGTCCTGGAAATGTGCACCCCCACGGCCAACGCGAGGTGCGCGAGGTGCGAGTTCTACCAGGACCCGCAGTGTGCCGTGTGCCAGCCCGCAGGGACGTGCCTCAGCTGCAATTTGATGGCAGACGAGGTGGGCCCAGGGGTGGGGGTTTTCAAGGACATTCCTGGAAGTCTGGTGTTCCAGTTCACCTCCAGTGGTACTGTCAAGTTCTGGTCAGACACGCACGCCGACATCCTAGTGATCGGGGGCGGCGGGAACGGGAACACAAACATCGGCGGGGGCGGGGGCGGGGCGGGGACCTTGATCTTTGCGCCGAACGTGTCATTCCAGGGAAACACCGAGCTGTCCGTAGTGATCGGGGCAGCTACTCAGCCCAGCTCCATCGGGAGCAGCTTTGTGGCGTCTGGCGGGGGCTCAGGGACTGCAGCGTATTACGTATGGGGCGGATCTGGCGGGGGTATAGGAGGCCCCAGCACAGTGTTTGGCGTGTCTGGCATAACCACCAACGAGTACGCATATGCCAATAACGGAGCTGCTGGTCGCAAGGATAATTATTACTCAGGAGGGGCGGGAGGCGGCGCGGGGGGGCCTGGTACGTTTGGGAGGTGTGGGTTAGGCGGGCCGGGGTTGAGCAGAGCTACTATTGCTGGGGATGTCTTCATTTTCTCAAATGTATTTGGACAGGCATACACCAGCATTGCCGTCAACGGAGCAGTGGCTGGCGGAGGAACGGGGTCCGACTATTACCAATGCGGCTCAAACGGTCTCGGGGGCAGCGGGGGCAGCATTTACTCAAACGGGGGAGCAGGCAAGGCCAACACAGGCAGCGGCGGGGGCGGGGCGTACTTTGGCGCGGCGGGGGCTGGAGGCTCTGGGTTGGTTATCATAAAAAAGCGTGGGGTCGCGGACCTGGTTTCCCTGACCGACGTGAACACCCAGGTGTGCCTCTGCAGTGTCCGGTCAAACCTGACGTACACGGCGGACGGGACGTGCGACAGGAACATGCTGAGACGGACCCCGCCGTGCCAGGCGGGCTGGTATCTGCACGGGTCAGGGCGGTACTGCGAGGCGTGCCCGGCGTTCACGGCGACCCGGTTCGACGGGGCGGTCCGGCCGGAGCAGTGCAAGTGCCTGGACGGGCTGGTGAGGCGGGGGGAGGCGGGGTGCGTGGCGGACGGGCCCTACGAGCGGTTCGACACGACGGCGTGCGTGGCCGGGACGTGCCGGGTGCCCAAGAACGCCCAGGCCGTGCCGGACGACGCGGAGACGTGCGGGTGGGCGTGCAACGCGGGGTTCTACCGGGACACGCGCGCGGGGTTCGTGGACCAGTGCCGGCCGTGCCTGGGTGGAGCGGGACGGACCAGGGGGGACGATGATGAGCCGTGGAGTTGTGAATAATCTGGACAGTATTAAACGGGTATGAATCTGACTAAAACACGAGTATATGCGCTGGTTTACCAGATGTCTGCTGCTATTCACGGTCTTCGCGCTGTTACATCGTGGTGCAGATGGGCAAGCAGCAGAGATGCAATGCACTGTACCTAGTAACTGCACGCAAATCAGCAGGTGTGGGTCTGCGTGCTATAACTCCAGGTGGGTGTCGCAATACAAGGTGTGCTATTTCTTTAGTGGACTAAACACGGCACCATGCGATGGAATTACGCGGTCAAGTTGTATAGCTGGATTCAGGAAAAAGGCTGTATCAACAAGTGGATCTGTTTGGATAATGGCATGTGAGCCATGCAATGCTGGCTTCTATTATACTCCAACTGCTACAGACTATTCATACGGCTCATGCATTGCTTGCAGCAGCGGGAAGTACTCCACGGGTTATGCTGGGTCATGCACAGCGTGTGCTGCTGGTTCAGACTCGAATGCAGACAAGAGTGGTTGTACACTCTGCCCCCCTGGCACCACCGGATATGCGAATACAGCGGGATGCGCCAGTTGCGCGGCCGGGACCTTCACAGCCAGCAGTGGCCTGTTCTCGTGCAGCGCGTGCTCCGCTGGAAAATACTCCACGTTAACCGGCCTGACCGCCTGCACAAACTGTCCCGTGGGGTTGTATCAGCTGCTGACAGGATTTACTCTCTGCACGTCATGCCTAGCAGGGACGTTCTCGTCTGTGACTGGCCAGAGCGTGTGCACCCAATGCAGCCCTGGACAGTACCAGACAGGCTCGGGCACTACCACCTGCACGGCCTGTGAAATCGGGAAAGCCTCTCTCCCTGATTCAGTCTACGGTATACTGCCCGTTCCAAGCCCCCCAACGAGTACCATGCGCAGGCTTTTGCAGGCAGGGTCCTCGTGCGTCCTGTGCGAAGGGATTGACTACTCCGCAAGCTACGCAGACCAACAGGGCCAGAGCCAGTGCACCCTCTGCCAAACCGGAAAGTACTGGGCTAGTTCCACCCAACCCTGCACCGCATGCCCCCCAGGCAAATTCCAGAATTTGAGGGGCAGGCTCCAGTGCTCCGACTGCGACGTCGGGCAATACCAAGACGCTGCAGGGGAGAGCGTCTGCAAGCTGTGCCCAGCAGGGAAACTCAACATCTGGAGGGCGCAGACGTCGCTCACCGCGTGCCTCAACTGCGATACGGGCACATACGGGCCGATCGACGGCCTGTATACGCCTGGCATGTACACGGCAAACCAGCCCACCACCTGCCGGCTGTGCAGCGAGGGGTCGTACCAGCCCCTGACGGGCCAATCGAGATGCGTCTCATGCGCGTCCGGCTACTACCAGACAGGGTCGGGGGCGACCGCCTGCACCGCATGCGCCAAGGGCACGTTCCAGGACGGGACCGGGACGACCCTGTGCAGCGCGTGCCCAGCAGGCAGGGCGGGGGCGACGGAGGGCGGGGGCAGCTGCACGATCTGCTCGCCCGGCACGTTTTCTGGAGTGATGGCCACGGTCTGCACGGAGTGCGCGTTGGGCCAGTACCAGCCGGCCAGCGAGAAGTCTGTGTGCATCCAGTGCGAGCAGGGCAAGGCGCAACCAAGCACCGGCAGGAGCGCGTGCGATACGTGCGGGACGGGCAAGTTCGCGTCCAGGAGCATCGAGGCGACGGCGTGCACCAACTGTGTCCCCGGCACCTACCAGGCGGCGTCCCTGCAAACCGCCTGCAGCCTGTGCTCGGGCGGGCGGTACCAGAGCCTGCCCGCCCAGATCAGCTGCCCAATGTGCGCGATCGGCACGTACGCGGGCACGTCCGGCAGCAGCCTGTGCACGTCCTGCAGCACGGGGGCGTACCTGACGGGGACGGGCGGCCTGAACTGCCAGAGCTGCCAGGTCGGCCAGTTCCAGAGCGCGCTGGGGGCCAGCACGTGCTCCGTCTGCCCCCCCGGCTCGAACATGCCCGACACGGGGCAGAGCGCGTGCCTGCTGTGCGCGCCCGGCAAGTACCAGAGCCTGGCCCAGAAGACGGCCTGTGACAGCTGCGGGTTCGGCCGGTACTCCTCGGGCGACGGGCAGACAGTGTGCCAGGACTGTCCGGTGGGCACGTCCTCCAAGTACTCCGCGGGCAGCCTGTGCGACCCGTGCTTCCCGGGGGAGTACGAGGGCGCCACGGGGTCCACGCTCTGCAAGCTGTGCCCGACGGGCAAGTTCCAGACGGGGTCCTACGCCTCCGCCTGCCTGCTGTGCGAGGCCGGCCAGTACCAGTCGAGGACGAGCGCCGTCGACTGCACGGCCTGCGAGGCGGGCAGGTTCCAGACGGGGAGGGGGTCCACGGCCTGCGCGGCGTGCGCGACCTGCCCGAGCGGGCAGATCTGGGGCAGCGGGTGCAACGGGGTGGCCGACGGGGTGTGCGCGAGCTGCGGGGCCGGCACGTACGTCACAGCGGCCGGGAGGTCGTCGTGCGCGGCGTGCGGGGCGGGGACCTTCCAGACGGGGCTGGGGGGGACGGCGTGCCAGGCGTGCCAGACCTGCCAGCCCGGCCGCTACCAGGGGACAGCCTGCTCCGCGGGGTCGGACAGGGTGTGCCTCGACTGCCAGGCGGGCACGTACAACTCGGCGAGCGGGGCGCTGGCGTGCCTGGCCTGCGCGGACGGCCAATTCCAGGCGGGGACCGGGGGGACAGCCTGCGCCAGCTGCCAGGCGTGCCAGGCGGGCTCCTCGTGGGGGGAGAGCTGCACCAGGACCCACGACGCGCTGTGCACGCCCTGCCCCGTCGGCACGTTCAACCCGAGCTCCCAGGTCTCCGTGTGCCTCCGGTGCAGCGCGGGGTCGTACCAGGACGCCCCCGGGGGGACCGCCTGCCAGGCGTGCTCGACGTGCACGGCCGGCCGGTACCTGGCGGGCGGGTGCAACGGCGGGGAGAACGGCCGGTGCGAGACGTGCACGGTCTGCCCGAGGACGACCGTGCGGGCCTGCGGGGCGCGGACGGACACGGTGTGCAAGACCGACTCGCCCGTGGCCTGGTGGCGCATGACGGCCTACGCGAAGGGCGCCAGCCCGATGGCCATGCTGGGCAGCACGTTCGTCCAGTACGTGGACTTTGCCAACGACCAGGCCTTCCAGGCGGCCGTGCCCGCGCTGCCGGCGGACGGCTTCGTCACGGCGTTCGACCTGGTCCTGCGGGTCGTGCTGGCCGGCGAGTACCGGCTCTGCTTCATGGCGGACGACAGCGGGTTCCTGGACCTCGACGGGGCCCGCCTGCTGAACCCGTGGCGCAACGAGGAGTGCGCGGTGCGGGAGCTGACGGCCGGGGCGCACGCGGTCTCCGCCCAGCAGGAGGAGACCTCGGGGGGCTCGTACGCCGTGGTCACCTACCAGGGCCCGGACACGAACAGCCAGAAGATCCTCATGCCGAAGCAGCTGGACGGCCTGCCCTGCCTGTGGAGCCCCCACCTCTACAGCTGGATCGGGCCGGACCAGACGTGCCGGCCGGGGGAGTACCTGGTCGCCTACGAGGCCGCCAACGGGAGCAGGACGTGCCGCGCGTGCCCCGAGGGGTGGGCCGGCCTGAACGGCGTGTACTGCGAGCGGTGCGGCAACCTGGAGGAGCCCTACTTCATGGACCGGAGCTCGTGCGTGTGCCGCTGGCCGGCCATCATGAACGCGAGCGGGGCCTGCGTGTGCCCGGACGGACTCCGGCAGGAGGGCGGGGCGTGCGTGCCGTGCGGGCTCAACACCTACGGGACGGGAGGTCTCTGCTGGGCGTGCGGGGCGGGGACGTTCGCCAACGAGAGCGGGGCCACCACGTGCCAGGCGTGCGCGTTCGGCAAGTACAGGCTGGCCCTGCAGGCCGAGTGCGAGGCCTGCGCGACGACGGGCTGGTTCGCCCCCGACCCGGGCTCGAGCACCTGCGTCGGCTGCAACGAGAGCTGCGCCATGGACGGCTGGCGGTGGGACCAGCTCTGCCCGGGGGACAGCACGGGCCGGTACAGCGTGTGCAAGGAGTGCGAGGGCGGCCTGCCGGGCAACGCAACCTGGCGGAACACGACCGAGTGCGCCTACGCCTGCCTGGACGGGTTCTACCGCGCGGAGGGCGGGCGGTGCGTGGCGTGCACGCTGGACAGGACGTGCCCCCCGGGCTGGAGGCTCTCCAACTGCACGGAGCTGGCCGACACCCACTGCGACACCGCGTGCACGGACGCGAACAGGCCGGCAGTTCACTCCCACTGGGAAAACGGGACCGACTGCCCGTGGGCCTGCGACGACGGGTACGAGCTGCGGGTGTGGGACTACGTGATGTTCCAGCTGCGGGAGTGCGCGCTGGCCCGGCGCTAGGAGCTAGCCCCGGACGCGGATCTCGACGCAGAGCTGGCGGACCAGCGCCTCCGTATCCCCGAGGCCGTGCGCGTGGCTGGCGGGGTCGTCCGAGTACGGCGTGGCGGGCAGCGTGCGGTAGACCGGGTTGTCCGGCAGCATGTCGTAGAAGAAGCGCGTGTTGTCCTGGACCAGATGGAACACCTTGACCGCCCTGCCAAACTCCGCGACCTGGTACCCGTGCCGGATGCGCGCGAGCTGGAAGCAGACGTCAGGCCCTCGCGAGTAATACACGAAAAAACGCGCCTCACCGCGGAGGCTGGCTTCGCCTTGTAGTACTGGTACCGCTCCTTCAGGCAGCAGGACCCCTTGCTCCGCGAGCGGAAGGCATGCTGCAGCACGGGGTACGCCTCCAAGCTGTCCATCAGGGCCTGCTGCTCGTTCTCCGCGTCCGGATACAGCAGATTCTCCTCGTACGGGTGGATCACGAAGCCCTGCGCCCGCTCGAGCGCCAGGAAGTGGCTCATCCTGCACCCGATGGCCACGAACCACCACGTTTGCTGCGAGCGTGTCGGTCAATGGCGGGCAGGTGGTCGGGGCAGGGGGGGGGGCGCGCAACCTCCAGCACGACGCTCCGGTACGAGTCCAGAAACTGGACCTCCTTGCTGGAACCGCTCGCCGTCATGCGCTCCGGGAGGCTCTGGTAGGCCACGTACAGGCTGATCAGGGTCAGGACGACGCCCTGCCGAAGCGGGGATCAGGCGGAAAAAATAGAGCAAGCGAGAGAGCAACACGAGATCACCACATCCAATAGCGTGAAGACGGGAAAGTCCCGGCCGTGGTTCAGGCACTGCCCGATCATCCGGAGGGCCGCCTGGCCATCTGGGGCAATACGCTCGTACCCCCTGGCGGTGGAGAGAGTCGTCAGGCTGAGAGAGGCCCGCGCGTCGATGCCGTACCGCTCCTGCAGGGCGCGGAGGACGACCGCGCGGAGCTGCACGGCGCGCGCGAACTGCTCGAGCGGCCGGGTGGAGAGGATGTAGATCCCGATGTGCCCGTAGTCGGGGATGCTCGTGAGGTACTGAAGGACCAGTTCCCGGTGGGCCTCAACCGCGGGCATGTGCTTGCTCGTGAGGAACGCGAGGCAGCCGTCGACGAGCTCCTTGCTGGGGCCCCCGCTGCCCACGTCGAGGGACACGAACGGCTTCTTGCTGCCTCCATCGCGGGAGCCGGCGCCCCCGCTGCCCACGTCGAGGGACACGAACGGCTGCTTGCTGCCCCCATCGCGGGAGCCGGCGGGCGAGGGCTCCGTGAACAGCGCCGCCCGCACGGCCTTGCCCTTGCGAGCCGGGGACGCGACCTGGACGCGCTCCGACACGGGCGTCTTGCGCTTCTTGCTCTTGCCGGGCGTGCCCCTGGAGGCCTCGGGCGTCGGCGGCCGGCAGACGAGCTCGTTGCGGGCGAGCTCCTCCACGCTGGTCATCCAGCCGAACATGTCCGCGACCGTATCCAGACTCGACTGCGTGCCGGCGGTCGGCTGACGGTGGATCGTCACGGTCTTGATGTCCAGCGCGCCGAGCCGGAGATACACCTTGTGCCACTTGCCAAAGCTCATGGCGTTCTTGCCGATCAGGACGATCCAGACGTGCGCGTTGTCCACGACGAAGGTGCACGACCGGACCTCGAAGCCGATGCCGTGATGCAGGCGGTCCTTGGCGAGGCTGATCCGCTCGAGCAAGCTGCGCATGAGAACGAGGCGGTCGGGGACGTCGGGGAATCGGAGCGCGCCCACGCGGGTGCGGCTCGAGGACGAGGACAGGATGTTGGCCGATGTGTAGACCGAGATGAGCAAGCCGCGCTTCCCCTCGACCGGTCGAGGCACTGTCTCGTCTCGGCGCGAATGCTCCTGTGCCGCGTCGGCGAGGTGCGACAGGCTAACGGGGGGAGGCGCTTGCGGTCGAGCTCGCGCGGCAAAGTCGGCGACGGATCCCGCCTCCTGGCTCAGCGGGGCGGGCTGGGACGACATGCCAAACAGGCCGTGCTCGGAATCGAAGAACTGATCGGCGGTCGAGAAATCATGGTACGTCTGGGACGGATCGAGGTCGAGCGGATCATCGTGGTTTGGCATGTGGTGGAGCGCGCAGTGTCGGATTGGCGCGAAACTTCCGTGAGCAATTTAAACTGGTTTGGTTTCAGCGGGGGCCGATTTTTTTTCGTGACTGCAACGATTTCGCGACGGTTCGAAACAATCGCGATCTCTCGAATCCTTGCAACAAATTCCTGCTGACAGGGGGTGGCGTGATCAATTTTTTTTTAATTCCAGTCATGCATCCATAAATGGAAAAAAAACTTGAAGAGCCACGACGATTCGAAAACAACATCCAAGCAATGCAGAGCAAGCTCCCGCAGCACCAGTGCCTCCCACTGGCTGAACTCGTCAAGCTCCCCAGCTATCAGGTCAATATCCACGCTGCATTCGATGATTCTGTCGAGATCCGGGCATGACTATCGTGTCTTGCAGGCGGAGATTGCCAAGAAATTCCTCCGCTTCATCCCCGAGCAACATCATCGCCGCGGGATTCTCACCCCGTTGGACAGCTCGTTCCATCCCGCCGTGATCGACGCGTTCATCAGCGAAAATCGACTGGATCTCAACGAGCGGGGCGTACGGGATCCGAGGGCGTTCGGTCTCATCTCGGGCATCATCAATCCCGTCCGCACGCTCATGAAAGGGGTGGAGGTGCGTGCTCTCTGTCCTGCGCGCTGTCCATCCGAACTCTAACCCTCGCGCCTTCGCAGAGCAAGAACGGCCGATTCTTCTACACGATCTTCCCGTTCGGGCGCTTCGGTCCTACTGGCTGGATATCGGCGCTCAAGCAGATGCTCGCCAGCAAGCGGCTCGAGCTAGACTTCATGTACAGCGCCGTCGACGGGAGCGCGGTCCGCCTCGTGATGGCGCTCTGGCACAAGACGAACCCGAAGGTCTCGCCGCACGGGGTGGGCGTGCTGATCCAGAACCTCTTCTCCCGGGACGGCAAGGGGTTCGCGCCCGTGCTGGCGCTGCTGGAGGACAGCGTGCTCGTCGTGGCCCTCGCGCACATCGCCCGCTACCGCGTGTCCATCGAGCCCAACAAGGACATGTTCTCCCCCTTCGAGCCGCTCGTCGGGGACGTCGGGAGCGAGCTCGCCACGATCGTCGTGGAGTGGGTGCGGTTCACGTCGTGCCACAAGATGCTCGACGGGCTCCAAAACGACCTCGAGCACGAGGGGCTCCGCCAGAGCGTCCGTCGGTACAACGAGAAGTTCTGCGAGCACGCCGGCATCCCGTTCGTGTACGACGTGGAGGGGCGGGAGGAGTACAGCAGGGACAAGTGGGGCACAAACGTCAGCGCGCTGTTCCAGGTGCGCGAGCGGCGCCCCGAACCTCTCGCCTTCCACCGGCCTGACGCCCGCACTGGCAGGCCAAGACCAAGATGCTCAAGGACTGGGAGACAGCCCCCGCGCTGGAGCGCCTCCTGGAGGAGCTGCACACGCTCGAGCGCGACCACTACCACGGCGTGAAGCTGCAGTACAAGGTCGTCATGGCGGACCAGACCTGCAAGTACCCCACCACGCTCCTCCACGTCCTGTTCCAGTTCCCCCGGCCCGTCCAGATGTACGGCGCGGGCCATCTCAACGAGCGCCTGCAGCAGATCTCGCTCCGGATCCGCTTCAGCTCGGTCATGAGCCTCATGCCCGTCGATTTCCGCTCGGACAACCTGCTGGCGCTGGCGGTGCTGGCGTCGTTCGACGACAAGTCCTCGCCCCAGCGGGACCAGCTGTGGCGGGAGTACTGCAGGGGGGTGGTCAGGCCGCCGCAGGAGGTCCGCGCTACGACGAGCCTCCCCGAGCCGGCGCCCGTGAGGCCGTCCATGCCCATGATGTCCCCGCTGCCGTACCAGCAGGACCCCAAGCCGGCGCCCATGCCCATGATGTCCCCGCAGCCGTACCAGCAGGAGGAGGGCGAGGTCGTGCGGACGCTGGTGCAGCGGGCCCGCTCGAGGACGCCCGCGCCCCGCTCGAGGGCCGTCTCACCCGTCAAGCCGCGCTCCAGCACGCCGGCTCCCACCGAGCTCGTCAGGCTCCCCGTTGCGAAGGGCCTGCTCCTGACGTACGTGTCGGACCTGTGGCAGACGGAGGTGATGCGCGCCATCCCTCCCGGCACGCAGCGGGCGACGGACCTGTTCCAGAGCTTCCTGCTGTACGTGCCGGCCTGGGTCTCGGACGTGCTCGACTACGACGTGGAGGGCTCGTACACGGACGAGCGCGGCCAGGCCTCGACGATCTTTGGCAGCTCCGTGATCCGGTGCCTGAAGATCCTGGCCAAGGCGATGCACGCGTGCGGTCGGGCCCTCTACCGGGCGTCCAAGGCGGTCGCGCAGATCCTGCGCGACCAGGTCGACGCGATGGGGGAGCTGGCGCACCAGATGAAGCTGGCGTTCGAGTGCTGCACGGGCATCATCCCGGTGGTCGAGGCGTTCCGCCACATGAAGGCCAAGCCCGAGCTGTCCCTGGACGGCATCGGCGCGATGCCCGAGACCTACGGCGAGGTGTTCGTGCCCCCCGCCAGCCCCCTGGCCATGCCCGCTGTCTTTGCCTCCGCGACGCCCTTCAACCAGCTCAAGCTCATCTACCGGTACATGTTCAACGCGGCCAACCGGATGGAGGAGATGCACCCCGAGACCGGCGTCTTCATCTGCTGGGACCGGATCGCCCGCAAGGTCGGCGAGCTCCAGCAGATCCTGGGGTTGGCGCACGAGGAGTGCCAGATCCTGGCCAAGTACTGCGAGCCTCGGGCCTAACTAACAGCACAACCAGACACACACCACACACACACGCCCTGGAGCGCGCCGCTCTCGGCCGCCCGGCGCCACCCGTTTTGGAATGAACGCTTATTAACACGAGGCCCGGTGTCCGCGCACCGCATGGAGAGGCACGAGATCGTCCAGGCGATGCTCAGCACGGGCAAGCGGTACTCGATGGGGGTGCAGGACCTGCGGGCGCTCCTGCTGAAGCTGGTGATCCTGAGCGTCAAGTACGTGTCGCGGAAGGCCCTGTGGAGCGCGCGCTTCGGCGACGACCACGTGGACTGGGACCTGATGGACACGGTGGCCGGCGGCAAGCGGAACGTGTTTGGCGGGTGCGCGGAGTGGCTGGGCCTGCTGGGCTTCTGCAGCTGGGACGGGCTGGGCAAGCGCGAGGGCGATATCCAGACGGGCCACCCCCCGCTGTTCGGGCTGAGGCGGCACATGCGGGAGTGCTCGCTGGACACGGGGGACGCCGGGGCGTGGACCCTGGTGTGCAAGGTGTTCCTGATCATGCTGGTGCAGGGCCTGTCGTGCATGCACGCCCTGGAGGTGCTGACGTGCGGCATGTTCAAACGGGACACGCACGCGGGGTGCATGGAGCTGCTGGCCAAGCAGGCGGAGCACCTGTTCACGCCCGCCCAGTACGAGGCCGCCCTGCAGTTTGTGCTGGACCACTGCGAGGTGGACGGCGCGGGGCTGGAGCAGACGCTCGCGCTGTGCCAGGCCTCGCTGGAGGACAGGCGGCTCTCGCTCAAGATGTCGCGGATGACGGTCATGGAGGGCCGGCCCAGGCTGAGGGACCGGGTGGCCAAGTCGCTCCGGACCGAGGAGAACAAGGCCCAGGTGGACAGCAAGCTCAACACGTGGGAGAGCTACACGGGGTTCTCGTACAAGCACCAATTTCCGCCCACGCTGAGCGAGAAGGTCAGGAGCAAGCTTTACTTCCTGGCCAGCCAGACGCGCTGGGACTGGACCAAGTACGTCGAGACGATCCTGCCGTCTGGAGGGGCCCTGTGCGCCAGGGTGGCCGCGCACCCCATCACGCAGCCGGACCTGCCTGTGATCCTGAGGGTCCTGGAGGGCCTGAGCATGGACGGCTCGGCCCCGTTCGCCCAGATGACGGAGTTCCGCAAGGAGTGCTTCCAGAGCTTCCCCGTCGTCCACGTCCAGCGCATGACCCTCTCGCAGATCCTCCAGCTCTACGTCGCGTCGTACCAGGCGTCGGGGATATGGAAGGAGGCCTGGAAGCACCTGGTGGGCGTGATCTCGGTCCAGATCATACGGGACGTGGAGGCGTTTGTCGCGAGATGCCCGTTCGCCGACGCGGAGGTGATGCGCTTCGTGGCGGCGAGCTAGTCGGGCGCTCGAGGAAGCGGGCCAGGAACGGCGCGGGCGGGTCGGTCTGCCGGTGGAACTCCCAGGCCCGGGCGAGCGCATCCTGCAGGGCCTCCTGCGTCGTGACGGCCGGGAAGTACACGGGGGGCTGGAGGCTCCGGCGGCCCTGCTTGACCAGCCTGACGTACCACGAGTCCGAGTCCTGGTTGTCCCGCTCCACGATGATCCTGGCCAGGCCCAGCGGCGGGACCACGGCGATCTGCTGGGCCGTGCGCCGCTCGATCGTGCCCCCGCGCGCCGACGAGAAGGCCAGGACGGTCAGGGCCACCTGCTGGAAGTTCATTCTGCTGGGGGAGCTGGTCCACGCCTGATATACTGGCATCACCGCGGGAGATCGAGCGCATCCAGCGCGGATATGCCACTCGACGCCTCCCGGATGAGCTGGAGGGGCGCGCGCAGGGCCAGGATGGTCTCGACGTCGTGCGGCACGCTGGGCAGGAACTTTTCGAGCGCCTGCCTCTCGCCGGCCCACTGGACGTGGCAGATGTGCGGGAGGAGGGCCGCGAGCTTCCGGAGGGCCTCGTTGCGCTCCCGGGGGGACTCGATGGCGGGGGAGACCAGGTCCACCACGAGAAGGCGTGGGATCGGGGGTCCGGACGGCTGGCGGTCGCACACGGTCTGGCAGAGGAAGGCGTGGCCCTCGGGGCATGCGCGGTCCAGCTCGGCGTTCGGGCTCGCAAAGTACAGCAGGTCGTCGGCGTGGTCGTACACGCGCGTGCCACCCTGGGTCTGGACCAGCGTGTAGAAACGGGCGCCCTTGGCCAGCCACGTCACCAAGTCTGTGGGCTGGATCTGCCCGACTGCGATGGACGCGCCGCGCATGGCAGCGGGGAGGACCGGGTGGATCTGGAGGCACAGCGGGCCGCACGCGAGGGCGAGCGCGTCGTCGCGATGCATGGATGCGGGAACACGACACGAGAGGAGGACAGGCTTTTATTGGAAAACGCGCGCGACCCGCGTGTGCAGGGCTAGTTGCTCATGGGGGCGAGTTTCGCGGGGCGCGGCTCGTCGTCAGGCTCATCGGCCACCTCCCCAGCGAGGGGGATGCGGAACTCGCGCTGGAAGGCGATCTCCTCCTCGTTCTGCCCGAAGTCGTGCTGGGCCCGGACGAAGCCGAGCTTGCGCAGGAAGGCCCCGTGGCGGTACACGTTGTCCTCGCCGCTGTCCCAGCTGTCCTCCTCGTCCGCCTCCTCCGCTGGATCCTTGTCAATGTGAGAGGTCAGGAAGTAGCTCCCCTGCGAGAAGGCCACGCCCTCCTGCACCAGCACGTCGTTGAAGACGAGGAAGCGCGCCCAGACCGCCAGGCAGTCGAAGAGGAGCCTGCCCAGCCCCGTCTTCTGGACGCTGGGATGCACGGCCTCGAAGCCCGTCGTGAAGTAACTCGGGAGGCCCTGCGTGAAGGAGAGCGTGGCGCACGCGACGGGCGGGCCGGAGGGCGGGCCGATCACGACGGCCCACGTCTGGAACTCGAAGCTGGAGGGGCTGGCCTGCCTCTCATACGCGGCCTTCAGGAGGTCCTTGATCTCCAGGCACAGCACGCGCGCAAAGTCGAGCGGGGTCTCGCCCACGTCCCGGAGGAGGAGGTGGCACGCGAGCCCCCGCTCGGCCAACTTCGTGCGGAGCTCGATGTCCGGGATGGCGTGGCGCTGCATGGTTCTGGTGGACGAGAGGGGCGCGCTCATCCGATTTAATAGCCGGAGGACGCGAGGGCGCGCTTCTATGCACTTCCAAAAAAAAACACGGAAGGTCAGGCCTCTTCAAGTTTTTTTTGCTCCTCGAGCGCGAGGTCGATCCGGGCCCGCTCCTCGTCGGTCATGATGTGCCCGAGCCGGTCCCTGCAGGCCTTGAGCAGCGTCGCGTAGTCCTGCTTGATGTACTCGCTGCGCCGGACGCGGACTGCATCCTCGTAGTACACGGACTGCGAGGCCATGTACTCGGCCATCTTGGCGTGGGCGGGATCCCCCTTGCAGATGGACGCGAGGGGCTTGAACCGCACGTCCATGGGATGGCCCTCGGGGAAGTACGTCGCGAGGTGCTCCAGCGTGGTCGCGCAGTAGATCTGGTAGAGCCGCTCGTCGGTGCAGGCGAACCCCTCGGTGGCCATGGCGTGCAGGAACTTTCGGAACACCTCGATCTGCCTGGCCCGGCGCGCCCTGTTCTCGGACGCCCGGTCCCGCGCCATGGCCTCGTCCAGGCCGCGCGCGATGAGGGTGTGCGAGGTGATGTCCACGTCGTCGTGGAGGCGCCCGTCATCGTCCTCCACCCGCGCGGCGAGGAGCGGCAGGGGCGGGAACGGCAGCGTGAGCAGGACCATCGTCCGGATCTCCGCCCGCGTCGGGTCGTCATACGGCATGTTTTTCCTGGAGGGTCTGGAGGACAGGTGGGGCCAGCGGTGTTTGGTATATTTTTATTACTTCTGGAGGGGCTGCGAGGCCCGGGCCTGCACGATGCGCGCATAGGCCTCGAACCCGGGGTAGAACTGGATCAGGCACGGATGGTACTCCGGGTCGTTGAAGACGCTGGCGAGGTTGCCCCCCTCCTCGACGATGCTCTGGCAGATGGTCTTGATCCGCTCGTCGCCCGGCAGGTCGTACCAGTAGGCCGGGAGGTCGGGAGGGACAGGCTGCCTCTGGGGCTCCGGGGTCGGTGCCCGCTGCGCCCCGGGGAAGTACCGGCTCCTCTGGTGCGGCTGCGCGGCTTCCGGCGGCTGCTGGGCCTTGCGCTTCCGGTTGGTGTCGAGGAAGGACTTGAACGTCGCGCGCTTCTCGGACCATTCCTGAAGGAGCTGGGCCGCGTGGTCCAGGTCGCCGTGCATGAGCCCCACGAACTCCTCCAGCGACGTGCTCGGGTCGTTCTGGTGCATCTTGGCCGCGAGGTGGCTCCGGCGCATCTTGATCGCGTTCTCCGACCGGCCCATCGCCTGGCTGAAGAAGGTGTTCGGGAGGTGCGGGCTCTCCATGAGCTTCTGGTCGTCGTCGATGCTCCAGAGTTTGCCGCGGTTGTCCATGCTTGCGTTCTGGTATGCCTGGATGCCAGAGGGGCTAGCTCGCTTTGGACGCCTTTTTGTTTGCTGGAGGGGCCTTGCTATTTTCGGCGTCGAATACACGGAAGGCCTCCAGCAGCATGTCCTTGTCCTTCCTGGTGTAGCTCCTGACAGTCCTAACAGCCCCGTCCGTGAACTGCTCGTGCTGGCTGGCCTTCTTGCCGTGCCTTTTCTGATACAGGTTGCTCATGATCATTCCTATACGCTGGAGAGCCTTCGTGTCATACCGTTTCCCTTCCTCCACGGCGAACGAGCTGATGGTCATGGGCCTGCTGTCCTCTGGAGCTGACAAGGGAACACCGCTTTCGACAAGCTGGACGGCAGGCGTACCAGTAGGACCTACAAGGTTCAGCAGGTTGTCCTTGAACATCACCCTTGCCCTGTCGTCAAGGGTCTGGCCAGGACACAGTGAGGTATACTGGTCCATAATAGTCTTCTGGGTCTCTGCCATGCTCTGCATGAGTCTCTGCCTCCTCTCTGCCATCTCCATCTCAAACAGAGCATCCTCCCGCTCCAGCTGGCGTTTCCTGGAAATCTCGAACTGATCAGGGCTGCCCATGGATGCTCGCGCCATCTGTGCTATTGGGGAATCTGACTTAGCGTTGTCCAGGACCTCCGTGATGAGTGAGTGGTCGCCAGCAAGGTAGCGCCGGATGATGTCTGAGAACTTGACCCTGATTTCTCTTGCAACCTTGCCTGGAAGCACCATAATGAGCTCCATGCCATCTGGAAAGGTCACCAGCTTGGTATGCCCGTTCCCCTTGCCAGGCAATTTTCTATCGGTAAATTTTACCGACGGAAAAGTTTCATCGGCAAGGTTCCTCAAGGCCTTTCCAGAATCATCCCTATTCTTCCCCGTCACCACCATGGCCAGATCCACAGCAAAGAACAGGTTGTCCTCTGTCACTCTCACGGAGGAGTCACGCCCCTTCACGATCTCCGCGAACGAGAAGAAGCGCTGGGAGGACGTGACTGCCGTGTCCAGCTCGCATGACTGGTCCATTTTTGATGTGCTGCCTTGTCCGCCTGCGGACCCTCCAGTGCCCGTTGGCGCGTTTTTCTTGTAGGACGAGATAAAAGGCAGGGGACGTGACGCACAAGGAAGATGGCATTCATCTTTGGGGGCGGGAGACCGGCCAACCAGGACAGCCTGAGGGACTACCAGCGCCGAATCGCCGGCAGCGCGAGGGGCATGGAGCGCGAGATCCGGCGCCAGGACACGCTGGAGGGCCGGCTCCAGCGCGAGCTGAGCAAGTGCGCCCAGGACAACAAGATCGACCTCGCGACCGCCAAGGCCAAGGAGATGGTCCGGCTGCGCGCGCACCGGGCGAGGCTGTACACGATGAAGGAGCACATGACGGGATTGGCCCAGCAGTTGCAGACGGTCCAGAGCTCCGCCAAGATGCAGGAGACCATCGCGGTGACGGCGCGCATGCTCCAAAGCCTCAACGCCAAGTTCGACGCGCCGGCGGTCGCGCGCATGCTCGCGGACTTCGAGAAGCAAAACGTTTTAATCGCCAACAAGCAGGAAATCGTGGAGGACACGCTCGACTCGGCGTTCGAGGTGGAGGGCGAGACCGACGCGACGGGCGAGGCCGTCCTGGAGGTCCTGCAGGGGGTGGGGTTGGACTTGCGGGGAAGGCTCGGCCAGACCGGCGGGAGGGACACGCTCGAGCTGGGGGACGACCTCGACGGGCGGCTGCAGCGGCTAAAGACCTGACCGCGGCGTGCGGAGACTGGCGTACAGGAGGTCGAGCTTGCGGAGCTCCCGGCTGGACGAGGTGTCGGCGCACTCCCAGAGCCTGCGCCCGTACGTGAGCCCGACGCGGTTCTCGTACGTCTGGATGACGATGTGCAAGTCGATGTGCGAGACGGGCGTCATGTACGTGCACGCCGTGAGCGGGTTGAAGCCGGGAGGGACCGGGTAGGCGTCCTTGTACTCCTGGCCCGGACCCCCCTCGAAAACCATCTTGCACGGGCCCTGAACCGCGCACTGGTTGAAATCCTCGCCCCTCTCCTCGGAGATGACGACGTGCGTGAGCCCGGACTCGGTCAGGAACCACCTGAACTTGTCCCACGCCTCCACCGAGATGGGAAGATCGAACGATCCGGAGCACACGTTGCACCTGCATCGCGTGAGCTTCCGGTTGAACAGGTCCAGGTCCCGCCACAGCGCCCACGGCCCGTTGTCGCGCCAGAAGCGCTGGAGCAAGGCCCTCGCCAGGAGGTCGCGCTCGTCCTTGAGGCGCTTGATGAGCACGTGCTCGGGGAAGGCGACGGGCACGATGTCCAGGAGCGTCAGGCCGGCTGTAGTCTTGAGCGTGTCCAGTTCCTTGGCCGCTTTCTGGGAGTGCGTGGACATGCCCGTGCCAAAATAATTTTTCTCGAAATTGCCGCTTTTATTGGCACGGCCGACGCGGGAAAGTTCGTGTAAATCCGTGCAAAACCGTGCAAAACCGTGCAAAACCGTGTCCAACCGCGAAGGGGCACAAAATAAAAAAAGAACGATTTTTTTCTCGAGTTTTGTTGCAATGGCCACGCGGTGCATCGAGGCGTTGGACTCGAATCAACAGGACATCACGATGCTCTGGTGGCTCCAGCAACCCAAGTGGCTCCAGCAATTCAAGGCGGGGCGGGACCTCCTCGACTGGGCGATGAACACGATGGGCATCCCGCCGAGGGAGTTTACGAGCGACGGCTTCCAGCGCGAAGTCACCAAGGCGTTCGAGAAAAGACGGGTTCGACCTGTGGCGCCTGACAGAGTCGTGGCCAACTGGAAGAAGGACAGAGCCAAGGAGATGTGTCTGGCAGAGAGATGGCCGAAGCCGTACTTTCCCGTCATGCTCCAGACGCGGCCGGGCGACGGGCAGGAAGGCTCGGGGTCCTTCATCGTGTTCTCGTCATGGCAGGACGCCGTGATCGCCCTGCGCGAGATGGCCAAGACCAAGCGCTTCCATTACGCCAAGGAGAAACGGTCCTACGCGGCGACCATGGTGTACGAGAACCAACTGGTCGACATGGACGGCTATGATTATCCTTGTAGGATAATCCTCGACTGCGACGCCAAGGAGGCCCAGTTCGGCGGGAAGTACACGCTCGGCCAGCTCGGCGAGGCCATCTCCCGCGTGCCCGAGTGGTTTGCGAGGAGGCTCGTGGAGATCAAGGCCATCAAGCCCACGGACGAGGTGGTCGTGTACGAGAAGGAGAAGTCGCGGGAGGGCAAGGCGTCCCGGCACTACGTCTTCAACATCGTGGGCCTCTCGACGTGGGACACGCAGGCCGTCCTGCGCGAGATCTTCTGGACCGAGCTGGAGAAGGAGAGGGAGGCCGAAAGGCAGCAGAAGAAGCTCAAGGAGTCCTCGCTGCCCGCCCCCTGGCACGTCACGGACCCGGTCCCGCACCACGGGCGCGGCCAGTACTCCGTGCTGGGGTTCTTCGACGCCAAGAAGGGCGAGACCCAGTGCCCGGCCATCACGCGAAAAATGGTCATTGTGGACGGCAAGCTCGCCAAGGAGCCCACGCCCTGCAAGATCTCCCGAGAGGACAGCACATTGGACCACCCGCTGGCCCTGCAGCTCCTGCACCGCGCGTGCTACTCGTGCCCCGTCAAGGATTTCGTCACGATGGACCCCAAGTTCATGACGCAGAGACAGGTTTGCGCTGGTTTTCATTGACAGGCCTGCCGTGAGACTCGAACTCACGCGCGCCCCAAACACGGCGGCAGGCAAAAAAAGGGCCGTCTGGCGGAACCCCCGGCGCTGGACCAAGCGCTGCCCGTAGTGGAGGCTCGCCCAAATCGACGTTCCTGCCGGAGTGGGTGCAGTCAGCGATTGCCAGGATTACCGGGAGGGATGGATGGTATGACGTCAACACGAGCATGCGCTGTCTGGATGTTATACACCGCACTCTCTCAGGCTATGTGCCAGGCATCAAGAGGGAAAATATGGCCCACATCTCACGCGCTCTCTTCTGCCCCTGCTTGGCATGCAAGGGCGTGATTCGGGTGCATGCTTCAAATGGAACCTTCGTGGCTGTGGCAGAGGAAGGGAAGATCCTGTATGCTAGATGCTCAGACAGGACATGCCGCTGTGACAAAGAGGAGCTGGAGGATGGCTGGATGGATGTCGTGAAAGACTCTGGCACTCGACCCTGGATCAGGTTGACTCTGGAAAAGCTGGAGGAACTGGAGAGCGAGGCCCAACACACGAAGAAAAAGCAGAGGGCTTGAGGCGAAAGGAAGGACCTTTATTCCGGCTGTGGCTGGGGGGTACCTGTCGACGAGACAGCGGGCGGCCGTACCCTGCCAGTTATTATAATGAATAATACCAGTCCCCGCCCGTGTCAGCCCTCCAGTGTCGCTATAGTACCGTTAGCCCGTGGTTAGCAGGTATAGCCCGTGAAGACCGTGCCAGACCACCGCTTATATACTGGCACCACCCAGCGCCCTCGACACGCCCCGCACGGAAACGTCCGGTCTTTTTTTACCATTCTTTGAGCGTGAGTGCTGTGGTCACGATGGCCAGCCCTGACAGTCCGTCGGTCACGCCGAACATGGCCCGCGGGTCCCTCTGCCGGTGGAGCGCCGCGAGGGCCAGGGCGCACACGAGGAGCTTGAGGCGCTCCGGTATGGAGGCGGACGGGAAGAGGATCTGCTCCCGGATCTGCGTGGCGGTCCAGCAGGCCGAGAACAGGAGGGCGGTGGAGTACAGGACGCACCCCCCCCAGTCCCAGCCGCCCCGGGAGAGGTCGTTCTCGAGCATGACGTGCAGGACGTTGTTCTGGAAGAAGACCACGCTGTACCAGAGGCAGACCCGGAACAGCGCGCTGAAGAGGCCCACGAACAGGGCGTAGTGCGGGTGCCTGGCGTGCCAGCTCGAGGCGTACACGGCGTCCGGGTCGTTTTTGGCCAGGTAGTACACCTCGGTGGGCGCGTGCTGCACGCAGGCGTAGAAGGCCAGCACGAAGAGCTGGAGCGCCCGCAGCACGACGTCCCACACCCCCGCCACCTCGGCCTCCGGGGAGTCCAGGTTCAGGCCGTGCAGGACGCTCGGGGTCCTTAAGTTAGGGATCTCCGCCGGGTAGTAGTCGGTTTCGATCGGGATGGTCATGCAGTACCAGTACGCCACCAGCGAGACCAAGGCCGCCACCCAGGGCGTGCTGGCCCGCTGCGGGAGGGACTGGCTGACCACGCAGAAGGCCGGGATGATGGACAGGATGACGCCCCGCCCGTAGTGGATGCCCCGGGAGAGCGAGAGCAGCAGGGACAGCGACAGGAACAGCGCGAAGAAGAGCTGGACGAACCGGTTCGCCTGGGAGAGGGGATGCAGGCCCCGCGCGAGCCTGGAGGTGTAGTGCGAGAAGACGGTCCCGGCCGCCGCGCCCATCGAGAGGACCACGCCCGCCAGGAACCGGTCGATCGGGAGCCGCGTAATTCCCACCAGGACGGGGATGGACTTGCCCGTGATGAGGTCCGACGAGATCACGAAGACGTCCGTGAGGAACGTGAGGGGCGGGGGGACGCTCATTTGCTGGTGGAACCAGCCCTGCCCTTTTATTCGGGCGGCTGCACGGGAAAGAAAACACTGGCTCGATCGCCCATTAAAGGCGGGGCCGTCGGGCAGGGCGAGCAACACCCAGAGATGAGCCCCCCAGCCAGCACAGCCGTCGCCACCAAGAAGCGCGCCAGACCCGCAGCCGAGCCCAAGAAGAAGCAGGTGTTCAGCGTGCCCCTCCAGGATCCAGGCACGGGCCAGTACACCCTGCACGTGCGCGCGTCCCAGCGGAGCAAGACCCTCCAGCTCACCCTGTCGGAGCCCGCCCCGGACGAGGAGTGCAGCATCGCGCTGGAGCCGATCCTCGACTACCGCCTGCCCTTCCTGCCCGACGACTCGCACATTATCCTGACCACCCAGCCCGCCCTGATGAAAGCCAGCCTCCCCTGCGGCCACGGGTTCAACGCGCTGGCCCTGCTCTACCACTTCGCCAAGAACTCGATGACCTGCCCAATCTGCCGGGCGGGGCACGCCAAGACCGTGATGACCGAGCAGTCCATCCCCATCCATGTCCGCAAGCACTTCTCCAAGCACCTGGCCACCCTGCGGAGCGAGGAGAGCCACGAGCAGATCCGGGCCGACGCCCTCACGGCCGCGCACGTCCTGGAGCAAGAGGTCAGCCGCCGCAACAATGCTGGATTCATGCCCATGACCCGGATCGTGCTGATACTCTACGCGTTCGACACGCTCGACGTTTACAGTGGGCCTGGGATGACCTTGGTGGAGCCTATCCTGGCGCTGGAATTACCGCTTACTTCATCCCTGGCGATGGACACTCTGGCGTTCGAGTCGTTTGGGTACTCTCTGGCCCAGTTGAACCTGAACCTGCTTCGCTTGCCTACACGGCCGAGAGGTTTTGAGATCGGCGTGGGCATCCAGAGCCTCCTGCACGGCAACATGCTCCTGTTCAAGACCGTCCGCTTCCCCGCGACCGGCCACTACCACCGGGTCGTCTTCGCCCAGCACGCCCAGCCCACGGAGCCCCTCGCGGTCGAGATCCTCACCATGCCCGGCGTGGAGGACTTCAACGTGTTCTACCGCCTCCGCTGGATCGTCCCCCTCCCCGCGTTCTCTAACATGATCCTCCTGGCCGCTAGCGCGAACGCGGACGACGCGCAGATCGCGGCTGTTTAATAAAAAACCATCTCGAGATCGGCGAGCACGCGGGCTCAAGCCTCGGCGCGCGGGCGCTTGGCGGCGCGCTCCTCGGCTAGGGTAGAGGACAGAATCCCAGCAACGTGATCTGCCTTATCCAGGATCTGCCTGAGATCCCTGATTTGATCCAGCTCAGCTTGGAGAGCCATGTTCTGGTTGAGGAGCTTGTTCTTTTCGTGAATCCAAGCCTGCTTCTCCCGAACAAGCAACACCTGTTCCTCCTCAAGCTTCATGATGTAAGCATCCTGCTGGTTGATGATACGGGTCTTATGTCCCAGTTTCCCCTCGGTAGTATCCCGAGCTGCGTTTGACTTAGAAAGTGCTTCCTTGAGGTCCTTGATTTCTCCCTGGAGAACGGGGATGACGTTTTCCACCCCTTGCTTGATATGCACCAGCTCTACAGCCTGTGACTGCACGTCCCCTTTGATGACCTCAAGTTCAACAGTGTTAGACTGCACGTTGTTCCCGATGGACTCAAGCTTTACAGTGTGCTCCTCCAGAGAAAGCTTGATAGCAGCAGAAGTCTTCTCGTCAAACTCCTTGGCACCCAGCTGCTCCTTGCGATGGGCTTCCTCCATCTTTGCATGAAGCTTGGCGTAGAGAGCAGGAGTACAAGTCCCGCGAGTGTAGCCCTCCCCAGACTTTTTCTGGGAGGTGATGATGCGCGCAAGAGCGTTGACAGCTGACTCGCCTCCGTCGTTGTTCGCGAAGGTGATGGTGGTCACCTGGCAGGCTCCTTGCGACTGGAAGCTCTTGATCAGCTTGTGCTCCCAGACCTTCTCTTCAAACTCTATGAAGAACTCGCCAGACTCAGCCTCTTTGTTGAAGGCTGCCAGCATGTACTTGATAGCAAACTCCCCCTGTCCTTTGGATTTCTGGAACTTGAAGTTGACAGCAAATTCTGGGGTCACTCCAAAGCAGGACATGAAAAATCGGGAGACCTTGGCAGACCCATCCTGAAAAACCCCAAGAATGATCAGCAAAAATCTCTTGGGCCCGAGAATTTTTTCGGGCCCAAAGATGAGGGGAGTCACGTTACTCCTGCCATTGCTTGGGGTCGAAATTTTTTCCGACCCCAAAGATGAGGGGAGTCACGTTACTCATGCCATTGCTTGGGGTCGAAATTTTTCCGACCCCAAAGATGGCAGAGGGTCACGTTACTCCAGCCACCTCTTGGGCCCGAGAATTTTTTCGGGCCCAAAGATGGCAGAGGGTCACGTTACTCCAGCCACCTCTTGGGCCCGAGAATTTTTTCGGGCCCAAAGATGGCAGAAGTCACGTTACGCCTGCCATTTCTGGAGTCGAAACTAATTTCTACTCCAAAGATGAGAGCAGTCACGTTACCTTGTCGGAGCCGTCATACTGGAGGAACTCCATCCGGTCCTTGACGGTCACGTAGCGCATCCTGAAATGATCAGCCCAGACCTGGACCTGAGCCTGGTTCAAGCCAGTCTCCTTGCAGATGATGTCCACGTCGTTCTGGGTAAACCTAAAATCCTCGGAGGCACGGCTGAGCATGAAGCGCTTGAGGCAGGCGACGGACTCCTCGGGGAAGCGTGGCATGGCGGCTGGTTGGATGGAGGAGCGCGCGCCCTCCGCCTTTATGCAGGCAGGGGCTCGTCCAGCCCTGTACGTGCAGGACGAGGGCGAGCTTCGGGAGGACGAGGGCGAGCGGGGACGTGACCTACATGAACCCAAACGGCGGGGGCGTCGTGGCGCTGACCAGACTCACGTTGGAGACTGGGACGTCCGCCGCTGTGGCGAGCTTGGTCCTGATGGACGCGGATTGGCTGGTGAAGCTCGCCAGGTTGAGGTTGAACCGGATATTGAGGCCCAGATCCCGCCTGTACGAGCACCGGTAGCCCGCGTCGCACCGGCAGTGGACGGGTAAGCTGGATTGGGCCGGGCTGTGCGTGTGTGATGGACACGAGGTCTGGTACGGGCCAACACAGTAGGAGTTCGCCGGGCAGGTCGAGCAGTTCTGGCTCAGGACAGAGAGGTTCCCGACGAAGCCGGGATCGCACGTGCAGCCCCCCCGCTGGCTGGTCCCTGTCGAGGTCGTGTTGGAGTTGGATGGGCAGCCTGTGCAGCCTGTGCCTCCCTGCTGGGTCATGTACGTGCCGGTGTCACAGGCGGTGCAGGCCCCGCTGGCTGGCATGCCCGTGCCCGTTTGGAACGTGCCGGACTGGCAGAGCTGGCAGGCGCTGGATGAGCTGGCCCCGCTGGAGGTCGAGTACGTGCCAGGCGTACATGAAGTGCAGGCAGCGCTGGCTGTAAGGCCCGTCCCCGTCAAGTAGGATCCCGCAATGCAGGCCTGGCAGGTGCTGGCCAGGCTGGCGCCTGCTGTGCCCGAGTAGGAGCCGGCGCTGCAGGGCGTGCAGGTATAGGAGCCCAGGCTGACCGAGAAGGAGCCGGCGAGACATGCAGGACATACCGACACGCCCGCCACGTTGGATGCTGTCCCTGGCTGACACGGCTGGCAAATCGAGGCGCCGCTCAAGGAGTACGAGCCGATCCCGCAGGCCGTGCATGCCTGTGCAGACGAGGTGGCACCAGCGATCACCCCATAGGTTCCTGCACCACACGGGCTACACGTGCTTGGGGACTGGGCTGCGAGAGCGCTGGAATACGTGCCATACACGCACAGGGAGCAGGTGGAGCCAGCCGTGGTGCCCGTCCCCGTCTGGTAGGTGCCGGCGGAACAGGGACTGCACGTGCTGCTGCCTGAACTGCCAGACCATACGCCGGCGGGGCAGGCCACACACGTCGCGCTGGAAATCGCGCCCACCGCGCCGGAGTAGCTCCCGATGGAGCAGGAAGTGCAGGCCAGGCTGGTCTGCATGCCAGCCCCCGTCTGGTACGTGCCGGCCTGGCAGAGCAGGCAGATGCTGGCCAAACTAGCCCCGCTGGCCGTCGAGTACGACCCTGCTGAGCACGCAGTACAGGACGCGCTGGTCTGCAAGCTGGTCCCCGTGAAGTACGTCCCCGCCGAGCACTGCTGGCAGGTGCTGGCGATCGTGGCGCCCAGAGCTGTGCTGTATAGGCCAGCAGAACACGCCTGACATACGCTGATCAGGCTGGCCCCAGTGGTTCCAGAATAAGATCCTGCGGGGCATGCATTACAAGCATCTATCCTTCCAATCACGCCCGAGAAAGTGCCAGCGGAGCAGGGTGTGCAGGCACTGACCCCCGTGGCCATGTTGTATGATCCTGCGGGACACAGGACGCAGGCACTGGCCAGGGACGCCCCAGAGGTCCCAGAGTACGTCCCCATACTGCAGGCCACGCACTGGGAGATGAGGGTAAAACCGGTCCCAGTCGCGTAGTAACCAGCAATACAGGCGACGCAGGTCCCGCTGGAGGACGCTCCAGAGGTTCCAGAGTAGGTCCCAGCCATGCAGGGCAAGCAGGTGCTGGCCAGGGACGCCCCAGAGGTCCCAGAGTACGTCCCAGCACTGCAGGCCACGCACTGGGAGACCAGGACGAGCCCAGTCCCTGTCCCGTAGGAACCAGCACTACAGGGGGTGCAGGTCCCGCTCGAGGAAGCCCCCGAGGCCCCAGAGTATGTTCCTGCGCTACAGGCCAGACAGGCGCTGGCCAGGCTGGCTCCAGAAATCCCAGAATATTTGCCTGCGCTGCAAGCTATACAGACGCTGGCCAGGCTTGCGCCAGCTGTCAGCCCGTAGGTTCCAGCCGAACAGGACGTGCAGGCACTGGCCAGGCTACCGCCAGCTGTCAGACCATATGTGCCAGCCACGCACTGGACACACACATTCGCCAAGCTCGCTCCAGCCGTCAAGCCATACGTTCCAGCAGCACAGGGCGTGCAGGCACTGGCCAGGCTCGCGCCGGCTGCCAGACCGTATGTTCCAGCAGGGCAAGACGTGCAGACACTGGCCAAGCTCGCACCAGCTGTCAGACCGTATGTCCCAGCCACACATTGGATACATACACTGGCCAGGCTGCCTCCAGCTGTCAAGCCGTATGTGCCAGCCACACATTGGACACACATGCTGGCCAGGCTTGCCCCAGCTGTCAGACCGTACGTTCCAGCCAGACAGGACGTACAGACGCTGGCCAGACTCACCCCCGCTGTCAAACCATATGTGCCAGCCACACACTGGACGCACACGCTGGCCAGGCTCGCACCAGCTGTCAAACCGTACGTTCCAGCCGGACAAGCCGTGCAGACGCTGGCCAAGCTCGCTCCAGCGGTGACAGAGTATGTCCCAGCGGCACAAGTAGCACACACCGTCAAGCCAGCCGTCAGCCCGTACGTCCCAGCACTGCACGCCAGGCAGTTGGAGGCCAGCGTGAACCCAGTCCCCGTCGCGTAATACCCCGCGGTGCAGGCGGTGCAGGCCAGATTGGTCTGCATACCAGTCCCCGTCTGGTACGTCCCCGCCTGGCAAGACTGGCAGGTGTTGGAGTCAGTAATCCCCACCCCTGGCGAGTATGTCCCTGCCTGGCACGAAGAACACGCTGCGACACCAATCACCCCTGTACCAGTCGAGAATGTCCCAGCTGGACAGGCAGTGCAGCCTTGATTCCCCGAGTAACTGCCAACGTCGCACACGCACATGGTGGTCAAACGCATCAGGAGCATGCCAGAACCCCCCAGACCGCCGGAGCCTGACACGTCATTTGAGCCCCCCCCGCCGCCTCCTGTGCCTGCGCGACCGTTCTCCCCCCTATTCGCCAAGGAGTTGGACTTGTAGCCGGCGCCACCCCCGCCTCGCCCGCCCTTGCACCTGATCACCCCATAGCTGCTGTACCCACCGCCCCCTCCACCACCTGCGATGTACCCGTCCTCCGCCCGGTCCGTGTACGCCTTCCCGAAGAAGGTCGAGAAGTTGTAGAAGACCCCGTCGATCGTGATGCCAGCCACGCCATCCCCTCCGTAGCCACACCTCCCGCAGGCGGCCTGGTTGCTGCTGGAACACGCTGCGGTCCACTCGACCTCGTTCCCGCCAGCGGCGCCAGCTCCTCCTCCACCGCCCCCGTGAAGCCCGTTGTTAACGGCCTCGGATCCGGAATTCATGAGGGAGCCAAACCCACCCGCGCTGGCCAGCACAAACCTTGAATCGCCAGTGGGGCCTGGGTAGACGGCATGTAAGTCCACTGAGCTTTGAATGACTACTCCTGCCCGCTTGGACTGACAGTTCGTGGTGTCGCATGCACCTCCGCCGCCACCGCCCCGCGTCACCTGGTTATCGGGCCAGGCTCCTGCACCACCCCCGTAGAGTGCAGCGAAGTACGGCGAATATCCAAAGTTTGTCCGAGCGCTATTAATAAAAGTGTACCCGCCCATCTCGTACCCAGGGTAAAAACCCCCGCCATTGCCGACAGTGACTGAATGATATTCCGTAGCACCCAAGAATGCGTTGGGGTAGAACAAGACAGAGCCAGCCCCTCCGCCCCCGCTGTACTTTGCAGATAGGCTTCCTGCCCCGCCACCCCCAACCAGCAGAAAATCGGCATACGTCTGCTCATTCAACCAAACAGAATATGGTCCAGGAATGTCAAACGCGATCACCTTGTAATTGGGAATGTCATACTCGACTGAGAGTGGAAAAGGCTTTAACTCCATAGGCACCTTTGAATAATTAGCGTATAAGGCGGAAACAGGAGTCGTCATGCACGCAAGGCAAGCTGTTTTTCCCCCGTCTAGTGTGAATTTCCCGACGGCACAGTTTTGGCAGGCAGTGTCCTGCGACTCACGAAAGTACTGGTTGACCCCGCAGCACACGCCAACGGGCTGGCTGGACGAGCAGCGGAAGGTGGTTCCAGCCGGGCAAGTAACCCCTAAGTTGGCACATGCTGTACACACGGACAGGCCTGTGGTCCCCGTGTACGAGCCGGCCGCGCAAGCTTGACAGACGGAGGCCATACTGGCGCCCTGCAAGGTCGAGTATGTGCCCGCTGGACAAGCGCTGCAGTTTGTCTGCCCGTCGCTGGAGGAGTACTTGCCAGCCCCGCACGTCTGGCAGACTGTGGCAGTGCTAGCCCCCTGGACGGCCGAGTACGTGCCAGCCTGGCACGTCTGGCAGACCGTGGCCGTGCTGGCCCCCTGGACGGCCGAGTAGGTGCCCGCCAGACAGGAAATGCACGCGAGCTGCCCGTCGCCGGAGGAGTACTGGCCAGCCCCGCAGACTGGGCAGGCTGAGACCCCGATGCCGCCCCCGTACGTCCCCGCCAGGCAGGCAGAGCAGGCTGAGGCACTTGCAAGCGAGAAGTACCCGTTGGAGCAGGTCTGGCATGTCCCAGGCAGGGACGCCCCAGTCGATGCCGAGTACTTGCCCCCAACGCAGGCCAAACAGGTCCCGCTCGTGGGCGCAGCAGTGGTAGCCGAATACGTGCCCGTCTGGCATCCTATACACCCCGCGCTGGTGGTTACGCCCATACCTGTCTGGTACGTGCCCGCCTGGCAGGCCGTGCAAGCAGCGCTCAGCGTCATACCCGTTCCCGTTTGGTACGTGCCAGCCTGGCATGCTGTGCACACGGTGAAGCCAGTCCCTGTCTGATACGTACCAGCAAGACAGGCCGTGCACGCTGGGGCGCCTGTCCCCGTATAGTAGGTGCCCGCCTGGCAGGGGATGCAGGTTAGTGCTTGAAAGCCAGAATATTTCCCGTTGGAGCAAAAGGTGCAAGCAGAGGCCCCCGTTCCCGAATAGGTCCCGGCAGAGCACGAGGGGCAAATAGTAGATGCCCCAAGCACGTTCGAGTAAGTACCCTCTGCACAGGGAATGCAAGTATATTCATCCATAGCACCAGGCGGGTCTGAGTATTTGCCAACAGCACACGCAGTGCAGAACGAGGCTCCAAAGGCTGAGTTGTACGTTCCCGCAGGACACTCTGCGCAGGTCAAGCTGGACACAGCCCCCGTTATGGTCGAGTATTGGCCCACTGAACAGGCATTGCAGGTCTGGACAGAGGTGGCCCCTGCACTGGACGAGTAGGTGCCTGCTGCACACAGGACACAGACAGAGCTGAGGGAGGCCCCTGTCGTGCCAGAGTAGGTCCCTGCTGGACAGGATGCACAGGTCCCGCCAGACGACGCAAAGTATGTGCCTGCCCCACAACTGATGCAGGTGGACGAGGATGTCATGCCTATCCCCGTGCTGTACGCGCCCGCCGGACAGCTGGTGCAGGCTTGGGCCCCGCTCGACGTGCAGCCGCCGTACGTGCCGGCTGCGCATGGGCTCGGGCAGGCCAGGATGATCAGCGGGACGTACGTGTCGCCCCGGAAGGCGTACAGGGCTGCGACTTCTGCGCTGGTCAGGGCCTTGTGGTAGATGCGGAACTCGTCGATCGCGCCGTACCAGTACAGATCGGCGCCCCAGTTGGACCTACCAAGATAGTTTGTTGTGAGCTGCACAGTTGGGTCCCTGGTGTTGGACATGGTGAAGGATGTAGAGACCCCGTTAAGCCATATCACTTGGCTAGTGCCAGACAGAGTCATGCAGACATGGCTCCATGTACTGGTGGACTGGGCCCCGTTTGTGAGTGAACGAAGCCCAATAGTAGTCCCTCCCCTATACACGTCAAATCCCAGATCATTGGTGTTGTACTTGATGGCTCCCAGCACATTAGAGTTACCAGCCCCAATCCCAAAATCCCAAATCCTGTTCCAGTTCCGCGTGACTGATGGGGAGATCCAGAACCAGCTGCACATGGACACAGCGTCCGGCAGCTGGAATGCTGGCAGCGTGAAGTACTGATTGCTGCTGGGTGAAGTGCTAGCACTGCCAGTCAAAAAGGCGCTACTCGAGCTCGCCCCAAACGGCCCCGACGTCTGGGAGGTGGGCGAGGACGCGGAGGCCGTGAGCGAGCCTGTGGTGCCCGTGACGTCCTGAAGGAGAGCGCCTGGATTGAACGTGTAGTAGGCCTTCAGGTTGGCGCTGTCATCCAGGTTGTAATAGCCCAGGTTGGCCGTGCACCTGCTGGTCCCGCCCGTCGACCAGGAGTTGGCAGGGCAGCTGGTGCAGACGGTGGAGCCAGTGGAGGTCGCGTAGGAGCCGGCGGAGCAGGAAACGCAGGCTGTGAAACCGGTGGACGCCACGTAGGAGCCGGCGGAGCAGGAGGTGCAGGCCGTGAAGCCGGATGCGCTGGAGAACGACCCTGCCGCGCAGGCCGTGCACGCCGTGACCGTGCTGTCGCTGTAGGTGCCTGCCAGACACGGCAGGACGATCGCCGGCGTGTACGTGTCGCCCCGAAAATTATAGATCGACGTGACCTCGCTCGCTGTGATGGCCCTCCCGTAGATCCGGACCTCGTCAAGCTGGCCGCGGTAGAGGTCGTTGCTCCAGGCGTTCATGCCGCCCAGATAGGACGTGGTGAATGTGGTGGTGGCATGCAGCGCCGAGAGGGTCACCGTGGTCGCCTGCAACACCCCGTTGTAATAGACCTTGCCTGTAGTGCCCGAAACTGTCAGGCATACGTGCTGCCAGACATTGTACTGGTACAAACCTGTGTACGTGGTGGCTGCTATACCTGTGTTCCCGTTTGCAATCTGTATGACAAGATTTGTAGACGCACCTCCATCACGCCTGATCTGGATATCGCCTGTACCAGTTGCGCCAGTGGTTCCAGACGATGACAGTAAAACCACCATGGCGTATCCTACAGAACTGGCCCCATCTGGATTGTACCAGACACAGATGGAGAAATAGCTGCCTATCGTGATGGACGGGATCGTCAAGTACTGCGGGGTTGCGCTGGCCTTCGCGACCCCGCTCGCCTGCGCGAAGTACGCCACGTTCTGCAGGTCCGTCAGGCTGCCTGCTATGGAGGCTGGGCTGTTCGTTGGCGAGAGCGTCCCCGTCACGCCCGACGCATCCAGCAAGAACGCGTTGGGGTGGAACGGGTAGTACGCGAGCAGTCCCGCATTCACGCTGTTCACGGCCGTCGGGCTCGTCCCATCAAACGATTTGATCGCGAAGACCTCGGAGGCGGTCAGGGCTTTCTTGTAGAACCTGAACTCGGAGAGCCAGCCAAACCAAGCAGTGCTATACCCTCCCTGCCCAATCAGCACTTGAGTGTACAATCCAGAATATGCTTCAGCGCCCAGAGTGGTAGACACAGGCGTGCACGTACTGGAACCACAATTGACGTACCCCTTGAAAGCCGTGCCCTGCCAAGTGAAACACGCGTGGGCCCAGTCTCTCGTGTATAACCCAGTCGTCCCTATACCTCCCTTTGCACCACCAGCATTCCAGTAATTGGTCCCACCCTTTCCTGCTGCTGAATTATCCCTCCCGTCGTAGAACCCGTAAAATCCAGCGTTGGTCACCCTGCTGAACTGATTACCCAGCCAGAACGCAAAAGGATACGAGATGGTATTGAGCGTCCCAGCTGTGGCCCCATCCGCTCCCCTGATCCAGTAGCACCACGAGAAGCCTGGGCCAGGACTGGCAGATGTCCCTATGTATGCTGACAGGCTCCAGCCGGTCCCGACTGAGATGCGGAAGCTCTGGGCAGGCGAGGTGGTAGCTGTGGTGACAGTCACACCTGCATAACTGGTTCCTCCAGAATTGGCGAAGTAAGCAGCCCCAGCCCCCGGGAACGGCGCCGTGGTCCCGCCCGCATAGGACGGGGAGTATCCGCCCGTGTTCGTGTCTGTCAGGGTGTACCCGTTCCCGCTGGCGTCCGCATAGATATTGCTGGAACTGAACGGGTAATAGGCCAGGAGCGCTGGGTCCCCGTTCACGCTGAACGAGGTCGTGCCTGCGTAGGACCTGACGGCGAAGACCTCAGCAGGGGTCAGGGCTTTCCTGTACATCCTGACTTCTGATATCCAGCCATACCAGGGAGGATCAAAGTCCTCGCCGATATAACCATACGGATACAGCTGGGATATCACATTGAAACCAAGGGTCAAAACCAGGGGCTGGCAAGAAGACGAGTTGCAATTCACAAAGATGTTAACAGTCCTCCCAACTCCTGCTGCACAAAAATGGGACCAGGTCCTTGTGAACGCCCCGTACAATCTCAGGTTATTATTTTCAGGCGTCGTCGAGCGCACATAGAGGGTCATGTCATTTGAGAGTGACTGGCGATAGAACGAAATCTGGCTCATTGTAGGTTCAGCGCTAGAAGTGACTGGGAGGGTGAGCAGGGAAATCAGCACCTGATAGCTATTAACAGCGTTCACAACCCCAGCTGTTGGCCCATCCTTGGCTCGATACCAGCCACAGACTGAGAAGCCTGCATTCGGGGCAACGTCAGTCCCAAACATAGAACCAAGGTTTATCCCGGCACCCAGGCTGATCTTGAATGACCTGCTCACTCCAGACAGCTCCAAAACGTTGTTGTTGTCCATGTACACCACGCCCGCCCCCGCGAACGGCCCCGTGTTGAACTCGGACTGGGGCTTGTACGACGCGCCGTTCGTGTCCGTCAGGCCATACCCGCTGTAACTGGCATCCGTGTAGACGTTTTCTGGCCTGAACGGGTAGTAGGCCAGCAGATTCGAGTCCAGGTTGTAGTAGCCGGCGTTCGCGACGCAGCCTGTCCTGGTCGAGTTGGACGTGGAACTCGCTGGACAGGCAACACACGCACTCGACAGGATCTGCGAGACACTCAAGGAAAACGTGCCAGCCGGGCAGAGCGTGCATCCAGCCAGTCCCGTAGTAGACCCGTATTTCCCCGCTTCACAGGAGGTGCACGTGGTGGCCCCCAGATTCGAGTATGTCCCTAGCGGACAGGTCGTGCACACAGTGGCCTGCAGATTCTGGAGCGAGAATGTCCCTGCAGGGCAGGATTGGCACACGATATTAGTGTTGGCAGAATATCCAGCACGCATGGAAGGGTGGTTATAATAGGCAGTGGGGGTCAGTCTGAGATAGCGAGCCACCACGTTCAGAGCGCGTGTGACCTTGGTATTCCGGTCTGTATTCCCTACCAGATTGCCAAAGAACACCCACGTGGTCGAGTCCACACTGTAAGACAGGTCATATGCTGTCACCCACTGGTCTGTGTCAGATCTTCCCTGGGTCACCACGCTGTCAATCAAGCCCACACTGCCCGCGTCAAGGACAAGATAATACAGGTTAACACTGAGGGTCTGAGCACACCAGCCCTGCACCGAATCCAGAAAGGCGTAGATGAGAAAGCAACTGACATGGATCCCGTTCGTCGTGAACGCCAGAGTCCCGCTGACAACCGTGTTCGGCGCGCTGTACTTCCCAGCAGCACAGGTCTGCGTGCTGATTACGACCTTGCCGTCAGAGGACAAGTATCCATTGGAGAATCCAGTAGGTGCTGTCCCAAACACGCTGATGTCCCAGTTCGTGTACAGCGCACCCGCATTACCAGCCCCATTCCAGACATACGAGCCGCCCCCGCCGCCGCCTTGTCTGTCTGCAGAGCCGCACCCCTGGCCGCCAGAGTACCCGCCTCCACCACCGCCTGCGTTCCAGCCACCCCCTCCTCCTCCAAAGCCGCCTGGAGGATCGTCAATCCCAGGCGACGAAATCCCTGTGACCGTACAGGCAGTGGTGGATCGTGGCCCGATCGTAAACCCGCCAGCACAACCAGCCAAAAAAGCTTTCCCTCCCTTGGTCTCCTGATTGGCCACAGAATAATAGCCATCACCACCATCAGCTAGAAAACCACCACCACCAGCCCCATTCCCTCCGCCGTTAGTGGAGCTCCCAATGGCACCAGCCCCTCCAGCTGCCGCCCCACCGCCACCACCGCCTCCACTGCTTGCAACTGCAGTCGCCGGGTTGGACCTACACTTAGCGCCAGATGTGTCAGTAGTAGCGTCCACTCCTGCATTATTCCCGACAGACCCACCCCCACCAGCTGCCAGGACAAGTGTGTGCTGTCCAGAGGTTGCAAACGTTCCAGTCGCAGCATAAAGCGAGACAAACGAGCCGCCGCCAGCTCCATAGAGGGCAGTGCTAGAACAGCCAGTGGGTTTCATGCCCACAGCAACGACCACGTTGGCTCCCGCAGCCAGATAATATCTGGATTTGACAGCCACCCCTCGTCCCCCGTAAAAACTACCCGTCTGTTTCAGAGCATCAGCCCCGCTAGCCCCGCCAGCCACAATATCATACCAGCCAGTAGCGCCCACCGTCCAGATCTGCATGCCGCGCGGGATGGTCTGGCCGTTGACAGTGGTGGAGCCAGAGGAGACTGTCACTGTGCCCAGATTTGCTGTCATGGCAGAAGTCCCTGTATATTGCACGGTTCCATCTGGCCCGTATTGATAATCCCCAGACCGCGTGTCAAACTGGAAATATCCACGATCAGTGCAAGCAGAGGATCCAACTGTGGACGCGAATTTCCCAGTAGGGCAGTTCAGGCAAACCTCGCCGCTGCTGGAGTATTTCCCTGTTGGGCAGCGCTCACAGACCGAGTCAGACGTGACTATCCCGTAGCCTGGTATGCCGCATCTCCAGACCGTGACTGTGATCGGGTAGTTCAGGGTGGCGGATGTCCCCACCCCGTCTGTCGTGCCCAGCGTGCCAGATCCAACCAGCGTGGTCGCGACACCGCCAGGGTTGGTGATCTGGAGGAGCTTGAACCCAGAATAGTCCACACACAGGAACGAGGTCTGCAAGCCCATCAAGTCACCGTCCAGCAGATCCGTCACAGACACGCTAATGGCATTGCTGATCGCCAGCGTGGACAGATCCATGAGCCTCATCTTCTTGGCGCTCCTGTCAGGAAACACGAGGCTGCCCCCGCCAGGCGAGATCCTGCATGTATGTGGAAATCCAAGTCCAACGCTGGTTCCTATCCCAGTGAGGGCTGTAGAAACACATGTTCCAGTGCCAGCTATTGTGCTGATTGTAACAGTAGCAGCCAGTGTGAGCTTTCTAATCAAGCAATATGTGTTGTCAGACACATAGGCAGAGGTGCCATCTGGATGGATGGCTACTCCCTGAGGACTTCCTAGTGTACTGGTCAGCGCAGTAGCTCCATTGGTCATACCAGCTGTACAAGCAGTGGTCCCAGAGCAGGTTCCAGCAATCGTGGTGACTGCCAAGGATGTCAGGTCCAGTTTCCTGATAGCATTGTTGTTCGTATCAGCAATCAAGGCATACGAGTTATCTGGATAGACAGCCACGCCTTTGGGACACCTAAATCCAGCATTAGTACCAACACCGTCTGTTCTACTGGCAGTCGTCGTCCCTGCCAACAGACTGGTGGTGTCTGGCCCCAATACGACTTTCTGGATGACATTTTTAGCGCAGTTGGGCACCAGAGCGAAAGTCCCATCACGACTGATAGTAACTGCCCCGACGTTCCCCAAGGCCTCCGTGAAGGAGATGCTTGAGACTGTCTTGGTGCCCAGATCCACTTTCCTGAGGGTACCAGCATTGTTCTGTCCTATGATAGCAAAGACTGGATACGAGCTCTGTTGCGCACTCCTGCTGATCAAAAGCAGGAGGAGCCAGCCCGCTCGCATCACCGGTTCAACAAGCGCCCCCAAGTTAATATACCCTTACAGCAGGCCCCGCCCGTATAAAAACACGCAAGCGGGCACAGCAAGGAAACGGATGGGCGGACTGAACAGGCACCTCTACCCGGACGGCCTGCAGTTCGCGCTGCTGGCGGTGTGCCTGTTCGACCTGATCTTCTTCTCGTACTACCTGTTCACGTACGAGATCGCGAGCCAAAACACGATCTCGGACTCGCTGTTCCAGCACGTCGAGTATCTCATCATCCTCTCCGTTACGCTGGCCATCCGGTCCCTCGGGGTCGCACTATACCTCATGCGCTACCGGAACGAGGGCACCGACTGGGTCATGGCAGGCTTCGCGGGCCTCTTCGTGGCGCTGTTTGGCTGGTATGTTGCAAGGGTTTTAGTGGAGTTTTAAAACTAGCGGGCGGGATAGGCAGGGTGGACTGATCGATCAAAATCACTCAAAAAAGTAACGTGACCAGAGTTACCCCAGCCAGCCCAGAAAGGGTAACCCAGAGTACCGCAAGCTGTACCGCGGTACTCTTGTACCGCGGTACGGCTACGGTACTTCAAGACTTCTAGGGGGAGGGGAGGGGGGGTAGGAAAGGAATTTGACTAGTTTATTTCTGGGTTATCTAGATTTCTAGAAAAAAAGGCGCTAACTAGCACTGCTGTTTTGCAGGGGTTGGCTAGCCTCGCACAAGGACAATCTGAACCATTTTGCTGGAGTTTTCCTGTTCTGTGCCGGATCTTCCGCGTATTCGATCAGCATGCTAAGGCTTGCTGGCGGGCGGGAGAAGCACCTGGCCAAGATCCACCTGGCCATGGAGGTGGGCCTGTTTGTCTCGACTGTGGGGCTGGTGCTGGCGTTCGTGACGGTCTGGATCATCGAGGAGACGCATGGAGGGCATCATATCCAGCATGTGGGCGAGGGCGAGGACGGGCCTCAGAGCGCTTACATTGTGGAGCACGCGGCCTACATGGTGTTCCTGCTGTTCTACGCGACGTTTTTCGTGTTTCATACGCCCGATCCTCTGGAACCGCCCGGTTTACGCGAGGCCTATGTGGAGGAGCATGCGACGGACCCCGAGGGGACAAGCATGAAGCCTTTACTGCGCCCGGTGATTGGGAGGGCCTGATGGTCAATAAACAGGCGAGTCCTCGCGGAGGAACTGGTCGACGTCCATGAGCTCCTGGTCGGGCCCGTCCTCCTCGGCCTCCTGCACCTCTGGCTGCTCCGGCTTAACCAGCACCTCTGGCTGCTCCTGCTCGACCTGCTGCTCCGGCTCGTCCTGCACGACATGCTCGGTCTTGCGGAGCTTGTTTGGCGGGGAGGACAGGCAGGTGGACGGGTCGGAGAGGACGCGGGTCCTGGGCTCGACGACCTCCGGGACCGCGTTGGCCTCGACCTCGACCAAGGGCGGGGACGGGGGGCAGAGGCGCTTGGGCGGGTCGGAGGGCCAGTCCACGGAGGCGAGGTCGGTGCCGATGAGGGGCCCGAGGAGATGGCCGATCGGGACCCTCGCCCTGAGGCGCATGTACGGGCGGGCGGGGTCGACCGGGAAGATGATGTCGGCGAACTGGCTGTGCGCGCTGATGAACTCGATCCTGCCGAGCTTGCGGGGCCCCTCGGGCTCGAGGACGGACGCCGGGACGGTCACGAGGTGGCCCGGCTGCCAGGCGGAGGACGGGACGGGCCAGTAGCTGCTCGTCTCGCTGGGGTTGCTCAGGTCGCGCCTGTCCCACCACCTGCACATGGGGAAACAGCGGCGCATGTCAGGCGGGATAGGGGGAGAGCGAGACGGCTGGAAATACTGGGCATACTTGAGGTCCTGCGGGAGGGCCTTCCAGTTGATGCACGGCGGCCAGAGGTCCTTCTGCTCGACGGTCGCCATGTGCGGGTAGGCGCCGAGGACGAGGTCCGGGATGTCCTTGGACGGCGCGAAGACGAGGTAGACGCGCGTCTGGTCCGGGCGGGTGTAGAAGTCCTTGACGTAGCCGTGCTGCTTCATGTCGCGCTTGACGCAGACCGAGTCGCCGGGCTTGTAGCCGGCAAACTTCTTGGGGAGCGGGAAGTACTTGGCGTCGGACGGGCTCGTGGCGAGCGCGGCCTTGGGGATCTTGGCGTTGGGCTGCGTTGGAGATATCACGAGTCAAAGCAAAGCACGAAGCTACAGGAGCAACACGCGCTCGCGTTCACCTTGACATACCACAGGTGGGCCAGCAGCGGCCCGGCGAGCTTCTGGAGGTTCCGGACGGACTCGAAGCACCCGCTGGTCATCGTGCCGCGGTAGAGCGCGCACATGCCGTCCACGCAGAAGACGAGGCGCTGGGACCACGTCTTGAGGGTCGAGTCCCACACGCAGCTGGGGTTGTACACGAAGAACTTGTTGCCGTTCGGGTCCGTGAACCAGACGAACGCGTCGGGGATGTAGAGCCGCCCGTTGATCAGGACCGAGTCGTCCGGCTGGTTGACGATCCAGTTCCCGTTGACCTGGCGGCCCTCGGACACGACGTGCGGCGGGACGGCGTGCCCCGCGGCCACCAAGGCGTCCTGGAACGGGTTGAGGCCGGCGAGGGCTTGGGCTCTGGCCTTGGCGGTGACGCGTCGGGGGCGCTCGACGACGGGCGTCTTCTTGGCCCGCGTGCGGATCGTGACGGTGACCTCCGTGTCCGAGCCGTCGGCATCCTTCTTGGCCCTCAAGGAACGGCGAGACGGGTTCGGGTACTGGAGGGTCTTGATCGGCGTGATGGACGGGATGGCCGGGACGTGGTCGGGCGAGACGGAGCCCTCGCTGGATGGAGAGACCTTCTCGATCTTTGCCGGGGGTTCCTGCATGGACCGGGCAAACGCGCCCATCTGCATGCTCGACGGCTCCTGCATCGACCGAGCCGCCACGCCCATCTGCATGCTCGACGGCTCCTGCATCGACCGAGCCGCCACGCCCATCTGCATGCCGGACGCATCCGGGAGCCGCGCGTGGTAGTAGGCTTGCCCGCCCGGCGCGACGAAGACCACGCCCGGCGGGAAGGTCTGGGGGATCATGGTCCGCTGCCAGAGCGAGAGGTTCTCGTGCTGGGCGCGGAGGAAGGCGAGGGAGTCTCGGGTGCCCTTGGGAACGTGCTGATGGTTCGCCTCGGACTCTTGGATCGAGCGCTCCAAGGTCTCGATCTGCTGCTTGATGGCATCGAGTCGCTGGAAGGCGTCGGGCGTGGGCGCGATGAAGACGTGGGGCTGCGAGTAGATCGACGACATGTTGCGAGGAGGAGTGGCGCTCGAGACTGACAGGATTTTTATGAAAACGGCGTGACGGTTCGCGAAAGGCCAATTTTTTTTCCATTTTTGGATGCGCTGGCAAGAAAAAAAATTGCCGGCATTTTTGGATGCGCGTGACTGCTCGAAAAAAAAATTGAAGAGCCAGAGCTTTTAATTGGCTCGAATTGTCAAGCGTCGCTCGAAACAAACGCGCATGGCAGCAGACACTCCCGTCTCCCAGTTGGTCGACAATCTGGCCTATGCGTTCGACACGGTCGTCTTCCAGACAGACGCGTAAGACCTCTGTCATTCCAGCGCCGCCTGTAGTCTAGAGTATCTGACGCCCTGTGTTTTTGCTAGCCTGATGAAGGACAAGATCGACAGCATGCATCACCTGTGCCGGACCGCCAAGTTCCAGAGCATGGTGTTCCAGTTCTTCAAGGCGTTCATCCCAATCGCGGACGAGACCTCGCTCGACATCCGGTTCATCCTGATGCGCTGGAACTGCACGCTGCCGGGGCTCTGCCTGAGCACCGCCGAGCCGAGCCCCGACGTCGCCGCGAGGGAACCCGGGATCCCTGTGGGGCTCCTGCCGTTCGTGCTGGACAGGGCGCTCCCACCCGATGCGGGGGAGCCCGAGTTCGCCCTGTACATGGCCGCGAACGAGCTCCTGTGCCAGTTCTGGGATGCGCTCGGGGTGGCGCGTAAGCTCGGCCGGAACGCGACGCTCGAGGACTTCCCGACCGCCCAGTGCGCCCCGCTTGTCGAGGCCGCCAAGGAGTTTGTCATCACGTACGTGCGGCTCACGCACCCCATCGCGGAGGAGGTCGAGGCCATGCTCCGGCGCGTCGTCCCCCTGGCCATCCAGCAGATGGTCGAGGGCGGTCCTGAGGGGGCCCGGCTGTACCTCAAGATCAAGACCCTCTTCTTCGGCCTGCACGGGTTCTCGCTCACGCCGGAGGTCATACAAGGCCTGGTGATGATGGCCGATTACGAGGAAAGCCTGCAGCGCCAGATGCAGGCCGTGAGCCTCGAGGGGCGCGAGCAGTGAGTTGGTATTAAATCGCTCGCGAGTTTTGGCGCAATCGCATGTCCGACTGGTTCACGCCCTCGGGCCCGCCTGACGACTGGCGATTCTATGCGTCTGTACCGAGCTGGGCCCTGCGCGAGACGATCTGGACCCCGGGCTGGCGCGACGCGTACCCTCCCACGCCGTGCCTGTGCAGCGCGTGGGGCGGGCTGGGCGAGGAGTCCCGGATCGGCGCGTGGGCGGGTATTTAGGCCAGAGCGCGGCCTTTTCTGGCATTGTAATGGTGGTGGTCACGGGGATGCTCCCGCCGGGCGTGTTCCCCATACTGCTATTCTCTATGAGCGAGCCACTGGAGAACGAGGTTGCGGTGGGCATGCGGACGGTCCCGAATGTATTCCACTACCGGATAGTGCCCATGACGTACGCGTTCGACACGAAACACCTCCCGTGGGTGCAGGAGCGGAAGACCCTCATGAGCCAGACCGCCAAGTGCTCTGACCTGATCGCGAATCTGAACGTGCGCGTCCGGCGGGACGGGTCCGACACCGTGGAGAACGTCCGGCTCGACCCCCTTCCGCTGGAGCAGAGATGGGAGGGCATGACGTTCAAAGCAGAGCAGCCGGGCGCCCTCCGGCACACGGTGAACTCCTGCTGCGATGAGGACACCTGCCTGGATCGATGCCTGCAATTCCCGCACGGCGAGCGATGGATGCTCGAGATCCTCGCCGCTCAGTGGGCCGTGGAGCGGGTCGACGAGGTCTACCGGGTAGAGGGCGAGGCGTACACGTTCGACACGCAGACCATTAGGCAGGACCCCGGGGTCTGGCCTGTCATGCGCGTCCCGTGCCTGTACTGCCCGCTGAAAGGCTGCATCACCAACTGCTCCAACGGCGAGTACTCGACAGGTCTTGCCAACATCGTGGTGAGTCCCCCCCTTTCCTTGTTATGCACGCCTCCTCGTGACACACCTGTGCCTACAGAACGACATGCAGACCCAGCGGGTGGAGTGCAAGCCCTGTCCCCCGGGGACCTGGAACACCTGCAAGGACAAGCTGGCCTGCAAGTGGATCATACCTCAAAGCGTGGACAGGAGCATGGGCCAGGACATCCAGCTCTTACCAGGAGGACCAGGTTCGCCTGGATACGCTGTGGATTCTGGTATTCTCCAGCTGACCGCCCGTTTCCTCGCAGTTGGGACCTGCTACCCGTGCTCCGCGGTGAGCAAGTGCAGGACATGCGTAGAGCATTACGCAGGCACCGCGCGGAACGCCTTCATCGACACGACCCTCGCGTGGAGATGTCCAGGTTTTCTTGCTCCTCATGCTTTCCAGCTGCCATGCGCTGACCCTGGTTTGGCCAGGCGGGGACTCGCCGCCTGAGAACTGCATCAGCCAGAACTTCAGGATGAGCCCCGACGGCTCCGAGTGCGTGTGCAACGCTGGCCTATACCCCTCGGGCCTGGACTGCGTGCCGTGCGAGCCCGGCTACATGTGCCCCAACGGGACGCGGGTGCAGTGCCCGATTCATTACTACCAGCCGGCGACCGGGGCGACGAGCTGCCTCCGGTGCGGCTCGACGGGGGACGCGGACGGGTTCTTCAAGTGCAACCGGCAGGGGTATCTGCTCCAGTTCTGCGACCCCGCCGTGCCCAACTCGCAGTCGGGCGAGCTGGCGCGCAAGTGCGTCCCGTGCAACCAGTGCCGCCGGGCCTACGCGGCCTTCTTCGAGCCCAACCTGGTGGGCTGTTACAGGGACAACTAGGCGAAGGAGAGGCTGGGAGGGGCCTGCTGGGCTGGGGGGGCGTTCCAGCCGACCAGGCCGTCGAAGAAGCGCATGATGGGGTCGAGGAGGCGCAGGCCCGACTCCAGAAAGCTGGAGACCTCCTGCTCCTCGTGCGGGGTGAGCTCGAGGTCCTGCGGGGTCACGCTGAGGGTGACCTCCTTGATGAAACTGATGTTGACGGTCGGCGAGTGGACCAGAGGGACCGTGGCGTTGGGCGGGACGACCGCGCCGGCCAGGACGGCCAGGCAGAGCAGGAGGGTGGCTTTCATGTCCATGGACGGCCGGCCGCAGCCCGTTCCCGCATAAATACTGGAGTGCTCCCGCGGGACCACGCTCTATATAAAACCAGTTTTCCAGCGCGGGCCTAGAGATGGCGGGCACGGAGGTGCTGGCGATCCCGTTCGGCCTGTCCCTCGCGATCTGGAGCCTGCTGGCGGTCGTCCTGCACGGGATGGCCTCGCTGGTCGTGCGCGCGTCCGGCTTCAAAAAGTACACGTCCAAGCAGATGCTCATCAGCCTGGCCATGGCCGGGACGAGCTCGTTCGCCGCGGGCGTGCGCGCGGGCACGCGGGTGGTGTCGGGCGTGCTCCGGTGGTGGCTCCTGTGGTTCGCGGTCTTCCTGTCGTTCTCGGTGCTCTACGTCACGTACACGGAGTTCCCCGAGGTCTGGACGGGCACGGCCAAGATGTACAACCGGTACGCGGGCCCGTACGTCCACCAGGTGGTCCTCTTGCCCCTGCAAATCCTGGACCTGCTCCTGCGGGGGCTCCTGCCGCTCTGGAACAGCGCGGCCTGGTTCCTGAAGGCGCTGGCGACGCAGGGCCTGCTGCCGATCCTGATCGACCAGGCGGGGATCGTGGTGCAGATGGCCGCCTCGCTGGTCTCGCTGGTGACGGAGCTGAGCCTGGCGCTGTCGGAGTGGTTCCAGTCCTTCTTCTGCGCGGGCCGGGCCTGCCTGCTGCCGGAGCGGGGGGTCCTGAACCTGTTCCCGAGCATGCTGGCCGTGCGGGAGTTCGGCCTGCGGGGCGCGCAGCTGGGGCACGCCTTCTGCAGCACGCTGGCCGCCCCGCTGGACGTGCTGGTCTACCCCCTGGCGGACCTGCACCTCACGGAGGCCGTGCACAGCCTGGCGAACGCGGTCCTGCAGCTGGTGGCCGTGATCCCGCACACGACGGCCGTGCGGTGCCAGGAGAAGCAGAGCAACCAGTACGCGGTCCTGATGTGCACGCCCGACCTGGCCCCCTTCTTCAACTTCCTGGCGGCGGGGTTCTCGAGCCTGGGCCTGGCGGTGGACAACTGGGTGAACGTGGCCTTCCTGGTGGTCGAGTCGGTGCTGGGAGGCAATCCGCCCCAGTGCGCCGGCGGGGACGACGTGATGATCCCCGACCTGCTGGCCGAGGACGCGGCGTTCGCGGGGGGCCCGGCGGTCCTCGTGGGCCTGACCGACTGGCTGTACGCGCTCACCGACGGGCGGACCGCGCTGTACCTCGGGCACGCGGACGGCACGCAGGCCAAGGTCCGGTCGTGGCCGTACGCGGTGGACCCCGGGCTGGGCGTGGCGGCCGTGGCGTACGCGTCGGGCGCGCAGGACCTGGACGTGAGCGCGTTCTCGAGCGGCAAGACGGCGGGCGCGATGCAGACGACGGCCATGCTGGGGTGCAACTGCTCGGACACCCTCGACGGGATGCGGGTCCTGTGCGCGATCCTCCCGCTGTCCGGGGTGCCCAGCGAGGCCGCGCTGGAGGACTACCGGCTCGAGGTCCTGTTCTCCGACCCGACGGCGGCCGGCCTGTACACGTGCGCGGGGGTGGACCTCTACGTCCGGCCCGTGCGCTGGTCGTACACGCGGTACGAGGCCCGAGCCGAGGAGCGGACGCACGACTGCATCTCGCGCGGGACCTGCCGGGAGCTGGACGCGACGGTGTGGCTGATCCCCCGGTGCGGGCAGGACGCCGGGCTCAACGCGGAGACGGCGTGCATCCCCGTGGCCCCGTGCGTCCCCTTCTGCATGGCGGCGCGGTCGGCCGGCAGCGGGCGGGCGAACCTGGCCTTCGTGCGGGCCGCGCGGTGGCGGGACGGCGCGACGATCCTGGGGCAGGACTGCGCGCTGGCGGGGGCGGGCCCGGACTCGGTGCAGCTGGGCATGCCCCGGTCCGTCAACTCGGCACGGGCGACGAGCACGCAGGCGGGCCTCTTGCAGACGGGCGGGACGGCGGTGTACGGCTTTGTGCAACCAGGGGACTCGCGCATCTGCCGGCCCGCCCTCGGGGTGACGAGCGTGGTCGAGCGGCCCGCGCGCGTCGCGTACAACGTGGTGCTGGACGGCCAGCCCTTCGCGGTGACAGGGGACACCATCTTCACCGTGGTGGACCTCGGCGGCGGCGCGGAGAGCGTGCAGGTGTGCTGGATCTGGTTATGTTATGCTGGGAAGGGCCTGACATACCTGTCTGCAGGTGGAGCGGCTGGAGGGCGACGAGACGGACGTGTTCAGCCTGAACAGCCTCAACCAGCAGCTCCCGTCGCACCCGCGGGCCGTGGTGCCGCTGGAGGACGTGGACAGCGAGGCCCGGGTGACGATCCCGTACAGCTACCAGACGAACCGGATCGCCGCGACCAACTCCCGGAACTACGTGTTCTACGCGAGCAGCCCCAACGCCGACGTGCTGAGCCCGTACCTGGAGTACTGCGCGGACAAGGCGGACCCGGAGAAGCTGGCCAAGTTCGGCGTCCTCTTCTCGAGCAGCTACTCGCGGCTGCGGGTGTTCCGGGTGAGCGCGTACCGCCGGTGCGCGGCCTACTCGTGCGGGAGCGACCTGGTCCGGTTCGTGACCTTCGACGGGTTCTCGCGGACCCTGGGGCGCGAGTGCGACGCCGTGTTCAACGTGAGCATCCGGGCGCTCGAGTACCTCAACGAGGACAACGTCGCGGTGACGCTGGAGAGCAGCCCGGTGAGCGCGTGGGACGTCAAGACCGGGGCCTTCACCAACGCCAGCCGGACGACGTACTGGCTCAACCCCGCGACGATGCGGGTGCGCCGGACCGTGTGGCAGACGGACCCCGCGTCGTCGGGCATCCCCACGCAGATCCCCGCGCTGTGCCCGGCCCTCCAGCGGCTGCCGCGGGTGGGGACCTTCCTGGCCGAGATCGGGAACGCGGGGGTGTTCCTGGCCCGGTTCGTGACCTACGCCATCGCGTACACGCCCGGCCTGGTCGCGGTGTGGAGCTCGTCCGGCGGCGCGAGGTGCCCCGCCCCCGGGAGCGCGCTGTACCACTCGGTCCTGGCCAACTGCGGGGAGCGCGTGTACTCACTGGACGACTTCTTCGACAGCCTGGACGACGCCGGGGCGGTGTTCTGGCACAGCCTGAGCCTCCTCGCGCGGCTGATCGCGCCGGAGAGCAGGCCCGGGCTCGCGCGGCCCATCACCAACGTGCTGGACGGCATGAGCGAGTACGGGCAGGGCGCGGTGGACGTGTGGGCGGGCGGGGCGGGGGTCCTCACGCTCACCAGGGTCCCCATCCGGGAGCAGGCGATGCAGGTCTGGGCCACGATCCAGGCCGGCACCGCGGGGGACGGGGCGCGGATGGTGGCGGGCCTGGCCAGCCCGAGCGCGGGGGCGCTGGCGTGGAGCCGGTTCGCGTACACGGCCTTCTCCACCGTGGCGCTGGACCTGCTCAAGCGGTTCCTGGACCCGCTGCAGGACGTGACGCTCGCCGGGGCGTTCGCGCTGTTCTGGGCGGACCTGTACGACCTGCGGGACGAGTTCACCGCGAGCGTGACGAGCCGGATGCGCCTGGCGTGCGGGGGCCTCAAGGTCATGTTCGGCGTGGACAACCCGTGGGCCGACCTGCTCTACCACCAGTGCGCCGCCGGGGCCGAGCTGGGGGACGGCATGCTGCGCCTGGGGCTGGACGTGTTCGTGCGGATCCCGATGGCCAAGTGCGTGTGCAAGGACGTGTCGGGCCGGAGCACGCCCGCCGTCGTGACCCGCAAGTGCGCCCCGCCGCTGCCGGTGTCGCTCCTGCCCACCCTGTACGCCATCGCCAACGAGCTCATGGGCACGCAGCCCATCCGGACCATGGCGTGCGAGCGGGTCCTGGAGACCGTCAAGACAGCAGTGGGGGGCGCGCTGGACCCGTTCTTCGCGCACCAGTATGCCGCGCTGGACGCGCTGGGCAGCTCGGTCGAGTACGTGACCGCGACCTTCGACGACAAGGCCGGGCGGTGCCTGGACTTCCAGAACGACCCGCACATCGTGGTGATCGTGCCGCAGCCGGTAGATTATTTCCACAGGTGCGCGGGATTTTTTTTTGCTCGACGGCCTGGCAGTGGCAGGACTAACCCCTGCTGTCTTCCACAGATGCGCCGGAACCAGCCTGTGCAAGCAGACCTGCTCCTCCGAGTGGCGGGCGTTCCAGGACGCGCAGACGGGCCTGCGCGCGCCGGAGTCGGTCACGGTGGCCATGGAGAGCCTGTTCTTCCCGGGGGAGCTGGACGCGGGCCTGATGCTGACCAACGTCTCGGCCTCCGTGGAGCTGCCCGCGGCGCTGGGGGGCTGCCTCCTGCGGGCCCAGCAGCAGGACTTTGCGCTCGCCCTGGCCGAGGTCAGCGTCGCGGACGTGCGGGTCCAGTTCTGGTGCGCCCCGCGGTCCCCGTCCTCGACCGTGTACCGGAGCGACCGGGCCGGGTACGGGCCCATCACGGTCCCCGGCGCCCTCCTGGACCTGCAGTTCGGGGACGGCACGGGGGACTGGCTGGCGGCCCTGTCGCAGCTCGAGGACGGCTCGCAGGGCGTGTTCCTCCTCAACAGCTCGGGGAAGTTCCAGACCCCGCCCGTCGTGAGCGGGCTGCTCGGGGACGGCAACACGCTCCTGCGGGTGGAGAACCTCTGGGTGGTGGAGGGCTTCCTCCTGGTGGACGTGCTGGCCCGGCGGCTCACGGCGTACGTGGACCCCACGACGGGCCAGAAGGGCGGGGAGGCCGACACCCTGGCCGTGCACCTCGCGCTGCTCCCGCCCCTGGGCACGAACCTCTCGGCGTACGGGCGGTGGCGGAACACGGACGTGGACCTCGTGCGCTTCGGGCGGGGCGACTTCTGGTACACGCGGCTCTTCGAGGGGGACTACCTGTTCCTGCCCAAGTTCCCCGGCCTGCTGCCCGCCCGCGCGCGCCTCCTGGCGATGAACGGGCGCCTCGCGATGCCCCAGCCGGCGCAGATCCTGGGCCCGGTGACCCTGCCCGCCATGGGGGACGCCGCCCTGGCCGCGCGGAGCCAGCGCCCGGGCATCGTGTTCGCGACGGGCCGGACGGGCTGGGACTGGCTCAAGGAGGTCCGGCTCGACACGGACGGCCTGGTGGAGGGCGTCTTCGGGTCCGCCGGCGTCGAGTACAGCGTCGAGGTCCAGGGGAGCTGCGACGAGCACGGCTGCGAGGGGTGCGCGAGCGTGCAGGCCCAGCGGCTGTGCCTGGCCTACCAGAAGTGCGCCCTGGTCAACTGCGTGGGGACGCCCGTGCACCAGCGCCGGCCCCTGTGCGGGATCGGGGCCCTCCTGCGGCAGACGGGGCGGATGGGCCTGCTGTCCACGCAGGGCGCCTGGGCCATCTTCACGGAGATGCTCGCCCTGGCCCTGCAGCTGAGCCTGCTCAACCTCAAGGAGGCGTACCTGCTGTGGCCCGAGGACCAGTTCCTCTGCTTCATGTGCCAGGCCAAGGACAGCAGCGCCCAGTTCTTCTCGATCCTCACGGCCACCATCAACGCGGCCCTCCAGCTGGGGCGGGCGGACATCGGGTACATGTACGGCGGCGCGAGCAACGTCGACACCAACGCGGACGCCGTGCTGACCATCTCGTCGACCGCGATCAACGCGTTCATGCACCAGATGACGCTGTTCCCCCTGTACGGCCTGGCGGTCTCGCACCAGATCCTGATGTGCCAGGCCTCCGGCGTGATCGCGCTGGCCCCCACCAACGACTTCAGGGTGTCGATCCGGTCGGGCAAGGACACGCCCGCGGGGGACCTGATCGCTGGCCAGTGCCTGACGCTGGGGGCCGAGGTGCTGGCGAGCTTCCCGCAGGACGACGCCCCCTCGCTCGGCGCGGCCGTGACGTCCCTGGTGTCCAACGCGCTGGAGCTCCTGCTGGTCCAGCAGATCGAGCCCACCGTACACATAGCGGACGGGTTCCTGGCCTACCTGATCGGCGTGGGCAAGGCGCTGGGCGGCCTGGTCCAGTCGCAGAACATGGCCCGCTGCAGCCCGCCCGACTTCTTCCTCAAGGACGTCGTGCGGTGCGCGTGCGGCGACCACGTGCTGCAGATCCCCGACCTGCGTCGCCGCGAGGGCCTGCGGGAGGGCGCGCTCTGGTGCACGGGCGTCCTGGGCCTGATCGACAGCAACAGCCAGCCCTACTACATCCACAACCCGTACACGTACGAGCAGCTCCAGGCCAAGTCCGGCCAGCTCCAGGCCTACGTCGAGTGCGTCGCCCAGGGCGCGGGCGGGTACAAGTGCAGCCCGCCCAACGAGGAGTACTTTGCGAACCAGGGGGTCACGACCGTCAACGTGCTGGTCAAGTGCAGGGAGAACTTCCTCAAGCGCCGGTGGGACCCCGCGGCGTACATGCTGTTCCAGCCCGCCTCGTGGGACCAGGTCGAGTTCCAGAGCGACCCGGCGGTCCCGACGGGCCTGCCGTTCCAGGTCGGGGAGTGCCTGTCCACCGGGGACGCCTCCTCCGGCTCGCTCGTCCAGCTCTGCCACGAGACGTACCTCAACGACGCCAACGTGTCCTCGGACGCGTACTGGCAGTACGAGCGCCTCAACTCGACCCGTCCCGGCCCGGAGTACACGGACGCCTGCCTGGTCTTCACGGGCCCGGCCGACAAGGGGCTGCCCCTCTTCCGGGCCTGCGTGGACGGCATGGAGTCCTCGGCCGGCTGCACGCTCCCCGCGCACCTCTGGACCCCGCGCTCGGACAACGACGTGCCCCTGGCCACGCAGCACCGGGTGCTCTCGCACGGCGAGCACCGGGACGGGCTGGTGCAGGGCCTGTACGCGCAGGCGCACGCCACCGTGATGGACGCGATCCGGGCCTCGCTGGCCGTCTGGAACGCCTCGGGCGGCACCCCCGAGGTCCAGGCCGAGTTCTTCAGCGTCGAGGGGGACGTGCTGCACCAGACCATGGACTGCATCTTCATGGGCCCCTACTCGCGCGTGGACTACTGGCCGGTGCCCGACTGCCCCGCCGGCGAGGAGTGCCTGCGCGGGCCGTTCTGGTCCCGGGACGAGGGGGAGGGCCAGCAGCGGCACGTCGACCCCCAGAGCTGCCCGGCGCACGTGTCCCTGCCGTTCACGTGCGGCAGCCCGGCACGCAGGGCGCTCATGCGCTACCTGGTCCTCCGCATGCTCCCCGAGGACACCCAGCCCAACCAGAACGCCTCCAACGTGGCCGCGATCCTGCGGGCCACGCTGGCGGACCTCGCCGAGCGCTGGGACGACCCGGGTCGGTACGGGTGCCACTGCGCGGACGCGAGCGTGTCCCCCCGGTGCTGCGCGTCGAACCTGTCGGCCCCGCTGCTGCCGGCGCACCTGGACCGGCCGTTCACGTCCATCAGCAGCCAGACCATCCTGACGGCGCTGGAGGACGACATGGCCCGCCTGCACGACCTGGCGCTGGAGAGCCGCGCGCCCTGGCTGTGGTACATGCAGGACGTGGCCCCGAACGAGACGTCGGCCTACGACTGGTCCCGGAGCGAGCGGGTGACGGAGGAGGCGCGCTTCGACCCCACCAACGCGACCGCCGGGTACAGGGCGGAGACCGACGCGCTCAGCCCGCTGCTCCAGGAGGACGCCTCCCTCTGGGACGTCTGCCACGCCTCGCTCAAGCAGGTCTTCTTCACGCTGCCCGTGGACCCGACGGGCGCGGTCCGGTTCGACGGCGCGGGGGGCGAGTTCGACGGCGACCCGGCGCGCCTCGAGGAGTTTGTGCGCACGTTCACGGCCGAGGCGTTCCGGGAGAGCCCGCTGTTCCGGCACTACAGCCCCCGCCACGCCCCCTCGCCCAGCCAGATGTGCGCGCAGGAGGACCCGGAGCTCCCCGAGGAGGGCCAGGTGGAGTACGAGCCGTTCGTGCAGGGCGGCAGCACCCTCCTGGCCGCGAGCCAGCTCCCGCGCGGCAGGGCCTACCACCCCCAACGCTTCCGGGTCGGGGCGGACGCGTGCGTCTGCGGGTGGCCCAGACGAGCGGGCCGCTGCTTCCCGCCCGCGCAGGACAACACGCTGACCCTGGTGTGCAAGGCGATCGGGGGCTGCCGGGCCGACGGGTCGTACGCGGCGGAGGAGGACCCGCGGGTGCTGGCGCTGTTCTCGCCCGCCTGGCACTGCCCGGAGACCGAGCTGTCCGCGCACTGGGGCTTCCTGGACCCGTCGGCGAACGAGCGGTGGCTGGCCCTGAACGAGACCGCCCAGCTGCGCACGGCGTCCCGCGACCTGCTCCGGCACGGGCGGGCGGGCCTGCGGGCGGGCAACCTGGGCAGCCTGCCGCCGCTCGCCAAGCAGTTTGTCAGCCCCGCCCGGCGCGAGATCCCGCTCGAGCGCGGCCGGCTCACGACGTGCCAGCCCCCGCCCCCCGCGGAGGACCTGGTGCGCCCGTTCGTGGACCAGCTCTTCCCCGCCGCCCAGGGGGTGGAGGAGGCCGGGGCGCTGGCCTACTGCCTGCGGTACGCGATCGAGCTCGCCCGGCTGCAGGTCTTCCGCCTCCTGGACCTGCCCGAGCTGGAGGACGACCTCGCCCTGCAGCGGGAGGTGGCCGCGCGGTGGCGCAAGCGGTGCGGGGCCCAGCTGCACCTCCTGCACGTGTGCGTGTCCCTCGGGGTCTTCAAGCCGCTCGCCAACCCGGCCAGCAAGGACGCCGTGGCCTGCCCGCACTTCTACCTGACCGAGGTCCCCGCCGGCAGCACGGCCTACACCACGCCCGGGTGCCTGGTCAGCGTGGACGGGGTCTTCTACGACCCGTGCCGCTGGGGGGGCACCTCGGTGTGCAAGGAGGCGCCCGGCGGACCGCTGCCCGTGCCGGCGATCCTGGAAGTCGGGGACAAGTGGCGGCTCCGGTTCGACCCGCGCGCCCTCCTCCGGCGCGGGGCCCCCATCGGCTGGGTCGACGGCCTGCACCCGCTCCCGGACCCCGAGGCCGGCCTGCTGCGGCCGGACTTTGACCGGCTGATCATGGAGGACCCGGACGCCGGCGGGAACGTGCCCGCCCAGGGCCCCCCCTGGTGGCAGGCGGAGGGCCCGATGGCCGAGAACAGCGAGTTCTGCGACGGGGTGCTGGACTGGTGGCCGGAGGAGTGGGACTTCCCCGCGGGCTACCACGTCACCGTGCCCTGCGAGGCCAACGAGACCGCCTTCCGCGGGTTCGCGCAGGCCTTCGCGCTGGACGAGGACACCCACACGCTCGTGTACCAGCACGACCTCCTGCGCGACGCCGCCCTGGTGGACTCGCACTTCGGGGGCGCGGGCCTGTGCCGGGCGGGCTCGTTCGGCATGCCCATGCCCGAGACCAACACCATGCGCTACTGCACGCAGATCCGCCCCGAGGACGAGGAGGACTTCACGCTCCCCCCGCGGAGGCGCGCCTACCCCGCCGACGCCTGGACCGAGTGGAGGTGCGCGTCCAGCAGCTCGCAGCTGCCGTGGCCCACGCTCGCCGCCGACCAGGCCGCGCTCCAGTCCGCGCGCTTCTCCGTGGGGACCATCCCCAACATGCCGCCGGAGACCGCCCGGACCTACCCGGCGACGAGCGACGACATGTTCCACCTCGGGCCCTGGCAGGACATCCAGGCCGCCGGGGGCACGTGGGGCATAAGCCCGGACACGGCCTGCCAGGACTTTGGCATGCTGCGATGCCCCAACGCCAGCGCCTGCCCGTCCGGCTACGCGTGCCGGGGGCTGGCCTGCCAGAACGACCTCCTTCTCAACTGCCGGAACGACACGGACTGCCCCGCCGGTAAGGGCCCTTGCCTGGGGGTCTGCGTCGACCCGGTCGTCCAGTGCATCCGGCACAGCGACTGCCCCGGCGAGCGCATGTGCTCCGGCGTGGGCTCGTGCGAGGTCCCCGTGCTGGCCGTGCAGAACCGCCTGCGCCTGGCCAACGACAGCGTCAGCCTGGGGATGGCCGTGCGGGGGGACAGCTGCGGCCAGGGCTCCCGCGAGTTCAGCCTGCTGCAGGCCTCCTACTGGGGCAACACGGGGCAGGACCTCCTCCGGGCCCACGGGATGTGCTCGTTCGAGGACTGGTTCAAGTACACGCACGTCTACTCCCGGCCGGGCTGCTCCGTCGAGACGGAGGACGGCGCGCTGGCCCTGGACCCGGACCTGTGCAAGCTCGTGGACCTGGAGCAGCTCGACGCCAACCAGTCCAAGTGGTGGCCCACGGGGAACGCCCGCCCCGAGTTCATGTTCGTCCGGCCCACCGTGTGCGACCGGGACTACGAGCGCGTGCAGGGCTTCACCCAGTGCGCCCCCCAGAAGGGCCAGGCGACGCTCCTGACCAACACCGACGTCTGGGAGACGAGCCGGCTGGAGTTCGACCCCTTCGTCCGCCTGCACGCCAACGTGTCCAGCCGCTGGATCCTCCTCGCCGACATGGAGGAGCGCGACCAGCCGCGGACGGGGTTCCTGGGCATCAACCTGACCAGCTTGGACGAGCTCAGCAGCAACCGGTTCGTCGCGTGCGGCGGCATCGGCCAGTGCTACCCCGCCAAGTTCACGGTGGAGGGGCAGGAGGTCCAGCGCACGGTCCGGGCCGGCCAGACCGGGTGGGCCAACTACAGCGAGCAGGACGCCTTCATCTGCGGGGCGTTCGGCATCCTGCGGGGCGGCGGGTGCGTCCTGGACGTGGACCGCTTCCCGCTCTACCGGCTGCTCTGCGTGGAGCGGGTCGCCTCCTGCCGCGCGTTCGACGACACGGGGGTCACCCGCGCGTGCACCAGCATCCAGACGACCTACCAGGCCTCGAACCAGGACCGCCTCGCCGTGCTGCAGGGCCTGCGCGACCTCTTCTACGTGATCCCCCTGTTCAGCACGCTCGAGCGGTACCTGCAGGTGACCGCCTGCGTGTCCGACATCTACGCGGGCCTGGACGCGAGCGCGGCCGCCAGCGCGGGCAACATCAGCCGGGGCCTCTACTTCCCGTTTATGTTCGTCCTGTACGAGATCCCGTTCGACTGGTTCTACCAGTGCATCGTCATGAGCGGCACGCAGATCCAGACCAACCAGCACGCCGCGCAGACCTGCCGGCCCTACGCGCTGCGGGACAGCCACGCCCCGTCCAACTACCAGAGCGTCTCGACCGCCGGGGACTCGTACCAGACGTACCTGCAGCACGTGCGCGGGGGCTATCTCCCGCAGGACATCGTCGCGTACCGGGACCAGCAGCTCAGCGCCAGCCGGGCCGCCCTCGACGCCGTGGTGGCCGAGCTCGTCGCGCGCATGTTCCCCGACGCGGGGCAGGACCTGAGCTACCCCCGCTGCTCCAAGAACATCCTGTGGCGCGTCGGCCCGCACGGGGACGCGTTCGGGGATGACGGCTACGTGCCGGAGCAGCGGGCCGTGATCTGGAATTGGTACGACAGCCAGTCGTGCACCCTGCACTGGCACGAGAAGCTGCTGGACCAGCTCGAGGCCCTCGGGGTGCGCCGGGACGCCTGGATCGAGTCCCTGACCGAGTACGACCCCGTGAACCTGGAGCGGCAGGACGGCGCCGGCAGCAGCACCCTCCTCCAGGAGGCCCGGCAGTACATGCTGTCCCAGCTGGGCGTCACCCCCCTCGAGGCGGTCGTCTCCGGCAGCACCGGCGCGCTCCGGTTCAACGACCAGCCGCCCGCCGCCTACGACTTCGAGGCCCGCCCGCTCCCCGCCAGCCTGGCGCCCACCCTGTCCGCGCGGGACGGGACGACCGAGATGGACGAGTCGGTCCCCCGGACGTGCGTGTTCCTGCCGATCTACGACCCGGCCTTCGTGCGGCTGCCCCAGTTCAACACGCCCGGGTGCGGCCGGCTGGACAACCGGTCCGTGGGCGGGGGCCGCTTCGACCGCCTGCGGGTGTGCGGGGACGTCGACTGCTCCAGCATCCCCGTCTACCAGCGGCGCAACGGGCGGTTCAACTGCCGGTACGTGGCCAGCGCGGTCATCGACAGCGGGACCTGCACGGAGAACACCCCCGCGTGCGAGGCCCAGGTGATGGACCAGGTGTACGCCCAGATGCGCCTGCGGTACCGCGAGACCAAGCTGGGCGACCCGCCCGTCCTGCCGCCGACGGTCTTCCCGTGGTTCGCGCCGCGGGCCTGGGCCTTCGACGCGGTGGACCTGTCGGCCGTGCTCGACTACGAGCGCAACATCCAGCCGGACCCCCAGCGCGCCATCATGTGCGAGATCTCCTCGGATGAGGCCTCCGCCGTCAAGTTCACCACCTGCAACAATCCGCACTACCTGCGCCTCAAGCAGCACGTCAGCGCGCACTACAAGCACGACGGCAGCGTCAAGATCCCGGCGGGCGGGCAGCTCGAGTGGCCGCTGGACCGCAGCGTGCTCGCCCGGGGGGTCATGCTCTACTACGCCAACACGAACCGCTCCATCCGCAAGCGCTTCGTGGACGCCCTGTTCGACGACACCGAGGTGTGCAAGGGGGACCAGGCGCAGCACGTCTGCCGCAAGGAGTCCGAGGCCTCCGTCCGGTTCCGCACGGTCAACCCCTGGCTGCTGGGCAACTTCAACCCGTACGAGGTGTGCGACGTGGACTTCACCAGCCCGGGCCAGGGGTCGCGCGAGTACATCTACACCTACTGCCTGGAGAACGGGAACCAGGCCTGCGCCGAGTACTACGCCAGCGCCCCCAAGCTGTGCCGGGAGAAGCACCGCCGCCTGGTCCAGCAGGTGGGGGTCCCGCGGTTCGAGGCGACGGGCGAGTACAACGGCTACAACCTGTGCTACCACGCCGCCGAGGAGGACCGCGACGGGTGCATGCACGACCAGGGCCTCCTCGGCAACCGGGACGGCCTGCCCGTGGGCGCGCCCCCCGGCAACTCGATCAGCATGCTCGACGGCACGGCGTACGAGGGCGAGGCCTACACGGTGGCCAAGAACCTGTACGAGGCCAGCGAGTGGGGCATCCCGGCCGACTTCGAGGGGGGCGCGTTCGCCGGGACCAACCCGCTCTGGCACGGCGGGGACGCCCCGTACGGGTTCCTCCGGATCGACGAGGGCGACATCGGCGGGCACCGGATCGGCGTGGCCGTGGCGCGCGAGAACGAGACCGTCGACTACATCAGCACGATGGGGGTCGAGCGGCTGGCGCTGGGCGTCCGGGCCGACCGGCGCTTCCTGGACGACCCCGCGACCGGCCTGCACGTGCAGGACTGGCTCCAGCGGGTGCACGACACCATGGCCGCCGAGAGCGAGGACGTGCGGCGCCTGTACGAGGGCAAGCGGTTCCCGCAGGACCTCGGGCCCAGCTGCCCCCTCCAGCGGTGGGCCTTCTACTCGGGCGACTACGCCAGCTTCTCCCCCAGCCTCCCGAGCGCCAAGCGGGCCAGCCACATGTTCCACCGGCTGCACGGCGGAAAATTCGCGCACCCCACGATGCTGCCGTCCGGCGCGGGCCAGTTCCTGGGCAAGTACCGCAGCGCCAACGGGTTCTGCGCCTGCCCGGTGGTAACGGACATCGCGCAGCCCCAGTGCCTCGTCCCGGTCGAGCAGAACTCGCCCTGCTCGCTCCGCACGACCATCCAGACCCTGCTGGGCGGCCAGCCGGTCGAGAGCTACGTCTTCCCCTCGGTCAGCAACGAGAAGGCCACCCGCCCGTGCACGATGCAGCTGGACTGGCCCCTGGTCGACGGCGCGCTCCGGGACGGCACCCCGGTGGCGGGCCAGTGGGAGGCCGCCTCCAGCCCGTCCCACCGCGAGTGCCACGTCCTCGACCGGTTCCGCCCGTTCCGGTACCAGTACCTGGCGGCCGAGACGCTGGCCCCGAGCGGCAAGAACACGGTCCGGGACGGCGCGTGCAAGACCCGGCGGCTGGTCTCCCTGCGGGCCGGCGCGGCCCCGCCCAACGCCCGCTGCCTGCTCGACAGCCTGTTCGACGCGTCGGCCGTCTTCAAGTGCAACACCACGGCCGACGACACGTTCACCCTGCCCCGCCGGCGCCGCCTCACGCTGACCGAGGTCCTGGCGCGCAGGGACGCCCGCCGGGTGATGTGCTCCCAGTGCGCCCGCCCCCCGGCCTTCCGGTCACAGCAGGGCCGCCCGCTCCCGCCCGAGAGCAGCTTCGGCCGGCTGACCCGCGCGAGCCCGGAGCGCCTGCTCGCCAAGGACCTGCGGGAGGCGCTGTGCCCCGCGGGGGCCGCCCGGTGCCCCGCGCTCAACGAGTCGGCCTGGCGGACCGGGGAGTTCATGCGCCACTTCGTGCACAGCCCGCACCGCCTGTTCCTCAACCGGACGGCCCTGAACCGGACGGAGGCGCCCCCGAGGCAGGAGGACCCCGCGCTGTGGACCCGCACGCCCTGGGTGTACTGCCCGACGGCGCAGGCCCTCCGGACCGGCGAGGGGTGCCAGGGGGCCATCTCGCGCGCCGACTGGGAGCGGAGCCGGACGACCCTGTGCCCCCGGATGGTCCGGAGCTACAGCGCCCGCGCGCTCAACGGGACGGGCGAGGACCCCATGGCCCGCACCACGTTCTGCCCCATCGACAACACGACGGACCGGGTGTGCCGCGCGATCGTCCAGGCGAAGGAGCTGATCCGGCAGGCCAACTGCATCGCGCGGGGCGATCCGGAGTGCATGCCCAGCCCGTTCGTCTACCACCCGGCCAGCTACGAGCCCAGCAACAACGCCTGGATCCACGACTCGGTCAAGGCCTTCTACAGCCGCGCGGACTCGCGCGCCTGCCCGCACAACACGAGCACCGACTCCAGCCTGGTCCAGTTCGCGCGCGCCTACCAGCAGTCGTGCCCCGCCAACGGGGTGAACGTGTTCGTCGGGGTCCTGCAGGCGGTCCGGGTGGTGGTGGTGGACGTGGCGCTCCTGGCCACCACGGTCCTGGGCATGGCCTTCCGGACCCTCCAGCTCTTCGTCGCGAGCGGCCGGGCCGTCGCGCGCCAGCAGATCGGCAAGAACTGGGCCTACATCCGGACCAAGGCCCGGGAGACCCTCAACACGGTGGGCGACCTGCTCGTCGACACCCTGCTCAACTCGGGGGCGGTGGGCCAGCGGATCATGGCCTTCCTGCACCAGGCGTGCGGCGGGCTCAACAGCGCGGTCGAGTGGTTCCTGAACGTCTGGTGCAACTACATCCAGAAGTACACCCTCCAGCTCCTCGCCGGCCTGCGCAAGCTCCTGGGCATCACCGGCGCGGGGTTCGAGATCCTCCAGGACTTCATGGACGAGGTCTTCCAGGGCATCCTGCCGGCCGCGTTCGTCGCCAAGTACGCCAAGGGGGTCGAGTTCCAGAGCATGCTGACCGAGCGCTTCTCGCGGTCCAACAAGAAGAAGAAGACCGTGACCGTCAACGGCGTCAAGATCGTCGTCGACAACATCCCGGACTCCACCGACCTGCGTCCGGAGAGCCGGACCGCCCAGCAGAAGAGCATCCTGGCGCGAATCTTCGGCCCGGGAGGGCGCCAGTTCCGGGCGGCCGCCAAGGTGGGCGCGGTCGCCACAGCCTTCACGATGGGGTACGAGCTGATCACGGGCATCATGTCCATAGTGGAGGACGAGCGTCTCAGAAAGCTGTACCCGGAGAACTTCACGCTCTTCGACCTGAGCGACGTCATGAGCGTGATCGACGACATGGAGGACTTCATCCTGTCCCCGCTCTCCCAGCAGTCGTGCGCCGACTTCCAGGTGATCCGCAAGGCCAAGCCCGACTACAAGTGGTTCCCCTGCCTCGACCTGCGCCTGGACCAGTACACGGGGACCAGCGAGGGCACCACATCCATCGCCCCCACCATGTGCTGGGCCAACGCGGCGCCGTCCCTGGGGCAGAACTCCATGTTCTCGTGCGTCGCCTCCAGCACGTGCGTCGCCGCCCCGGGCTCCACCGACTACATCCTGTGCGCGACGTGCCCCGACCCCGCCCTGCCCGGCATCACCAAGTACGGGTGTGACAGCCTGCTCCAGCAGTGCACCTGCTCGCAGCCCCGGACCACCCACACGCCCTGCGCTGCGAACCGCCAGTGCAGGTCGACCTCCGAGTGCGAGCTGCGGTCCTCGCTCAGCCCGGTCAGCTACGGGACCATCCCGTGCGCCAACTGCCCCAACACGGCCCGCCTGATGTGCGTCCTCCCGCCGTCCGGGATGCCCGCCCGCTGCACGTGCATGCTGGCCGGCGCCCCGTCGTACGACCTGTGCAGCGACCGGTCAGGGTTCAGGACGGCCGTGGACCCCACCCGGATCTGCGGGTACCTCCACAACCGCCGGGACGACCTCGCGCGCTGGGCCTTCGACATGGACGACCTGATCATGCTGCCCTGCGCGCAGGTCTCGACCGGCATCTGCAGCGACGTCTCCCGCCAGGGGAACGCCGAGCCCCTGCGCATGGTCGTGGCCGAGACCCTCCGGCTGGCCTCGGGGCGGCGCCTGCTCTCGGAGGAGGAGGTGGCCCCTGAGCCCGGCCCGCCCGTGTACGACGCGTACGAGAGCGAGTACGAGCTGGCGGACTCGCAGGCCCTGCACGACCTGCTCACGGCCCCCGGCTGGAACACGACGGCCGCCCCGTGCAGCACCCTCGCCCTCGCGTACCAGGAGGGGGCGAAGCTCGGCCTGCTCGAGACCCACGTCCTGAGGACCTGCGGGTTCTGGCGGTACGTGGGGCGGCGGGTCCTCGCGCGGCACAACCTCACGGCGGCGCTGGCGGGGCACGAGACCTTCCTGCTGTCCATGGACGACCTCGTGTACGCCCTCATGACCCCGGAGGCGGCCAGGGCCCTCCTATTCAACCCGGGCGTCTTCGCCTCCGCGCTCATGCACCACCCCTGGATGAAGCCCGTGCGCGCGTTCGGCGTGATGGTCGCCAACCAGCTCGAGTACCTCCTGTGGGTCCGGTCCATCGACGCCGACGTGCACGAGGCCCTCTTCGGGGACCTGCCGCCCGAGGAGCACGCCCGCCAGCGGAAGGAGGAGGCGATCCAGCGGATCCAGCAGCGGATCAGCCCCCGGGAGAGGACCCGGCCCCCGAAACGGCAGCCGCCAGCCGACCCCCCGGTCCAAAACTCGCACCGCCGGCGCCTCCTCACCGCGCAGGACGTGCTCGCCTACTCGGCCCGGCTCATCCAGAACCCCGACAGCGCGGGCTTCCTCCCGCAGCGCGTGTACGGCGCCTGGTCCACCTCGGACTTTGTCTGGCCGCCGCGCTACACCTACTCGCTCGCCGCGTGCCCGATCGCCATGTCCGCGCTCGACCTCGGGACGCAGGTGGTGCTCATCAACAAGCTCTACTTTGAAAACTTCGACAAGCCGGCGCCCAGGATCGACCGCTCGCTGCGGGCCAACCTGCCCGACTGGAGCTGGACCGCCGGCGTCGCCCCCAAGAGCACTCAGGACACGCCCGCCCCCCAGTCCAGCTGGGCCTCCGCCGCCTTCCACTGGATGCTGGGCCTGGCCGGCGTGCGGCCCCAGCACCTCGTGGCCTTCTTCACGTCCGACCAGAAGTGGTCCCTCACGTGGGTGCTCCTCAGCCTCACGCGGTGCGACCTGGCCTCGACCCTCACCTGCTCCCGCCACGACAAGGACCTCCTCATGTCCACCGTCGTGTTCGCGCTCCTCTTCCTCCTGCTCTACGCCGTCGGCAGCGCGCTGGGCGTGGGCTTCCTGGCCACCCTGTTCCTCCTGTCCTACCCGTGGTTCATCCTGTGGTACGTCTTCGGCATGGCCCCGTCCTGCGCCCCGCTCGTGCCCGCCTGCCTGCTCTCCGACGTCATCGCGGCCGTCGAGGGCCTCCTGCCCCGCCAGATCCTCTTCCCCCAGAACCTCGTGTGCGACCAGAACCAGACCTGCCTGCGGTCCTGCGCGGAGCTCGACTTCGTGGCCTGGGCGGACCCGCTCGCCTTCGCCGTGTGCGACACCGACGTCGCGACGTGCCGGTACCTCCAGGCGCTCCCGGGGACCGGCATCGGCCTGTTCGACGAGCACGTCTGGGCCCCCCTGCAGCAGGGCATGGCGCGGTTCCTGGCCGTCATCGCCAGGGGGGACGAGCTCGCGGGGCACCGGCTGTGCACGTGGGTCTCCTTCATCACCGTGGTCCCCGTCCTCTTCCTCGCGGGGTCGGCCCTCCTCGTCGGCGGCGTGCTCGTGGCTGTCATCGCGGATCTTTTGCCCCCCCTGATCGGGCTCGTGTGCCAGTCGGCCGTGTTTTACGAGTCATGAAAAGACAGCCCCGCCCGCGCCCTCCGGCCCGCTCATGGCGTACAGCAGGGCGGTCCCGGTGGTGCCCGCGCAGATGTAGAAGAGCCGGCAGTTGCTGACCGTCCCGACCGTGGCCTGCCTGTCGTACGTGTGCCCGATCCCCATGAAGTAGTCCAGCACGACCATGAGCATCACGGCCGACATGCCGTTGCCGCGCGTGCTCGTCAGCTGGACGGCCATCTGCATCACGCCCAGGCCGTAGCCCAGGATGTTCAGGTTCTCCTGCGTCAGGTTCACGTGCTGGCCCTTGGGGTAGCACGCCCGGCTCAGGAAGTAGGCCATGAACGCCGTGGCCGAGACCGCGCCGAACGCGTCCACGGGGTCGCACACGAGCAGCACCGCGATCCCGTGCGCCAGCAGGCAGTAGGCCCAGAAGAGCGCGTCCCACATGCCCATCTGCTCGATCACGTCGGGCTGGAAGTCCTGCCCTGCCAGGCTCTGCTCCTCCGCCTTGTACGCCACGGTCGAGAACACGGCCGCCAGGAGCGAGGCCGCGCACACCGGCATGCCCATGTGCACCCGCACCGCCTGCGAGGCGAGCGACACGGCCGTGTGGTTGGCGCTCAGGCTGGCGCGCGGGATGAACACGTCCACCTCGACCGCGGGGGAGAAGAGCACGATGGCCAGCGTGATCGCGCACTGGGACAGGCCCAGCCCGTACGCCGTCCCGCGCGAGGCCTCCATCTTCCGCTATCCCACCGAAACGGCTGTATATACGCCCGCTCGCCAGAACCGGCAAGCATGCTCACCGGGTTCACGCCCCAGGCGGTCAAGCGCGAGCGCAAGGACCAGCCCGCGGTCAAGCGCGAGCGCAAGGACCAGCCCGAGCGCAAGGACCAGCCCGCGGTCAAGCGCGAGCCGATGGGCCCGGACACCCCGTGGGCCATGCAGACCGTGACCGTCCAGCCGAGGCCGAACGAGGCGCCCCGGCTGCTGCGCGTCGAGCCGGTCCACCAGCCCAAGGAGCGCAACCCCTGGGAGACGACACCAGCCCGATCCCGGGAGGCGAGATCGGGCCCGGACCTCTACCCGTACCCGCTGCCCCAAGAGCACCCGCACGCCCCGCCCGAGTGGCGCCAGCGTCCCCGGGCCCCACCCGACGCGGCGCGCCAGGACAGACCGAAGAGCGAGCCGACGCCCGACGACCGGCCCCGCAAGCACGTCTCGGCCCGCAACTACGCGGCCGTCGAGGCCGGCCTGGAGCGGTTCGGGCTCATCGACGAGGGCCCGCAGAACGCGGGGAGGGCCCTGCTGATCCACATCCGCAAGCGGTGCCGCCCCCCGTTCGTGCTGCTCAACGCGGTCCGGCCGGGCGCCGTCCTGCACGTCAGGCGCAAGGGGCAGAGCCAGGCCGCCCCCCTGCGCGTCCGGTCCACCACGCCCGCGCGCTACTACTCGCCGGGGGCCCCGATCACCACGCTGGCCATCCTGGTCGACGAGGCGGACTGGCGATCCCTGGACGACCAGGCTGGCGGAGTCTGACGGCCAGCACTCCTCGTATATAAATGCTGGCCCCCCGGCAAGGGAACGCATGTCAGCCACGAATTCTAGCACGCAGGACCTCACCTCCATCCTCGCGCAGGTCAAGGGCCTGGAGGAGGAGAAGGCCCGGCTCATGCAGATGCTCGACACCGAGCGGGAGCGCCTCAAGGAGGAGCAGGCCAAGACCATCAAGCTGTCCGAGGGCAAGCGCGCCGAGATGCGGCAGGCCCTCGACACCGTGATCATGAACTGGCTGCAGGACGCCGTCAAGGACGAGAAGGTGCGCGACGAGTTCAAGGCCGGCATGTCCCGCCTCGCCGAGGACGCCAAGGACGACGCGGGCGTGTGGCAGGTGGTGTGCTGCGCGTCCAACGTGCACGCCCAGCGCCTGCAGGAGATCGAGCGGATGCGCGTCGAGAACGAGGAGCTCAAGACCAGGGGCTCGGGCGACTTCCGGGACGAGGCCTCCCGCAAGCGCGGCCGGGACGAGGCCGAGAAGCCCCACGACAGCAACGTGTGGCTCCAGTTCGAGCAGGAGATCTCCTCGGGCCGCACGTTCGGCACGGGGATCTAGAGGAGTTTTTTTTTCAATGAAACGCCCGCTCACGGCTCCGGCGGCAGGCAGGGCTGCACCAGGTTGACGCTGATGATCTTGGGCCTCCCGCCGGCGCGCGCACTTGCATATCCCGCAGGCACAGAACCCCCCTCATAGTACTGGGCAGGCTGCTGGTACTGGGCGGGCTGCTGGTATTGGGCGGGCTGCTGGGCAGGCGGGGGCTGTTCCACGGGCGCGTACCCCTGGCTGGTCTTGCCCGTGTTCCGGCTCCACACCAGATACGCCGCCATGCCCATCACGATGATCACGATTCCCAGGGTGAAGCCGAGCATGACCGTGATGTACTGCGGGATCTCCGTGCTGCCTGAGAGCGGGGTCACAGTCAGGCCATGGTCCGCCACGAACGAGCAGTTGGACATGTTAAACCCGGTAAAATTGCACTGCACGGCGTACACGACCCCGTCAATCACGAAGGAGAGCCTCAGGGGGGTACCTGCGGACGGCGCGGGCGTGACATCCGGCGCGGGCGTGGTCGTGTTGGTAGTCGCGGCGCTCGCTTCGCCGATCACGAGCGCGAAGAGCACGCCCCACGCGAGGAGGTGCAAATGATCAGGCCGCATGACACGCACACCCGCCCGTTCAATCTAATATACTGCCTCAGACCAGCCGGTACGGGGCGGGGGCCTGGCCGGCCACCTTCTGCCCCTTGCCCGCGCGCACGGACGCGATCCCCACGTAGTCGGGGCCGTGGTGGCCGCTGCCCTGGATCTCCTGGATCACCATGCCCCCCTCCTTGATCCGCATGGACCCCTGGAAGGCCAGGCTGTCGGTCGCGGTCTCGGCGTCGGCGCTGCTCTGCCCGGCGGTCTTGCGCGTCAGGTGCATCGAACGGAACTCGGGCATCATGCCCCGGTAGCCCTGGTACGAGCCCTCGTACAGCGGGTTGTTGAAGACCCGGAACTCCTGCACGTCCACGGTCTGCACGTTGTCGTAGTCCACCGCCAGGGCCTCCGGCGCCGCCCTGTTCGTGTCGTAGAAGACGATCGGGGACGGCCAGTTGCGCCGGAAGTGCTGGTCGTACACGTTCCGCCCGCCGTCGTCCACCTTGGACCGGTCGTGCACAAACGCCATGACCATCATGGACGGGCCCCGGTAGTTCTTGGACAGGTCCAGCGTCGCCTCCTTGAACGCCTTGGGGCCGTGCGGCGCATCCTCGTCGTCGTTCTCCAGCCAGTTGACGTACGTGTCGTCCTTGCCGCCGTTGTACCCGTCGTACGCGATGTCCCACATGCGGATCAGGTTCTTCTCGTTGAACACGATCGCCCGCTCGTGGTATTTGTACGACATGCCCCAGATCCCGTGCATCGAGTCGTCGTACACGCTCAGCTCCGTCTGCCCCCACAGCGTGTGGCCCAGCGATTCCCCCCCCAGGCCCATGATCACCCCCAGCATGTTGTGCTCGATGTTCGGCCGGACGATCACCAGCTCCACGTTCTCCACGTGCGCCATGTCCGCCTTCTGCAGCTCCCGCGGCTCGCGCGGGTAGGGCGAGAACGTGTCGAAGAAGATGTTCAGGTCCAGCACCAGGTTCATCCGGCCGCCGTTCGCCACCACAGAGGTGACGACATTCGTAGGTGCTGGATTCCTGACGAGATCCAGTTCATAACGAAGACACCTGAACATGTTAACCAACGAGAACGCTAAAGGAGCGCCGGATGCTGCAGTAGTTGCTTGCAAAACCTCGCTGAATTCCAGGACAGGATCAGCTCGGATCCTTCTCCGGATAGCTCTGAACAACTCGGCCCGACAAACATTGAAGGTATTATTCTGTATATTGGATGCTGGGGCAGCGTATGGATGTTGCGAATTTTCGTCGCGAAACCAGGGGTGTGTGCCATTAGTTGTCGTGAATGCTGCTTGTAAATCTGCCAAATTAAAGACAATAAATTCCAGCATTTCGATGCTTAAATGCCCATGCGATTTGGACCTTAAAGCGGCCAGCTGTCTGCCCTTGAGTCGAACAGAATTTGAAGAATGGAACAGGTGGGAGCGCGTTGCCAGGAACATAGGAATGGTTGACACCCCTGCGATGGACAGACGCTCGCCAGCACTTACATGGGCATCCACACACCGGTACCCTTGGAGAGACTCCGAGATCCATGCGAGCAGCTTCTTATTGAAATGCATACTAAACTGGAAGAAGCTGGTCGCACTATTATAGACTTCAGTCATCGATCCAAGCTCCACGCTCTTGGCAGCGTCTGGATCATATGCTGACAAGTCCAGAAAGTACTCCAGACCAGTCTTGATTCTGCCGTCGATGTCATACTTGGCCAACAGCGGGTCCAGCACGTCAACTGTCAGTAATCCTCTATGGCCTAACAAGGCACCGAAAAGGTTTCCATGTTCGGCCAGCAATCCCTGACCAAATGTCTGTTGATCTCCTGGTACGGCAACCGAAGGAAGGCTGGGAGACAGATGGAACGGGTGGTTCACGCTCCCTCTGGCATTACACTGATTCAAGAACTGATGGCTGATATCTGAGACTGTCGTTAAATTCGCGTTCCATGCCCTGGTCTTGACCTGATCCATAGTAGTGACCGCTGATGCTAGATTGGCCACAAAGTTGGTCGGCAAACCACCACGCTGAAAGATCTCCAGATAGAACGAGTATGCAGCGAACCATTCCCCGGTGCCGGGAGCAGCGATGGATGGTTCAGAGGAGAACGGGTCATTCAACGGTTGTCCTTTGAGGGTCATGTACATGCTCTCCAGCATCCGCGCATTGAGCGGCCCCACGCTCATCATGGTCTTTCCCAATGCGGCAGGAATTCTTACAGGGATGTTGGCCTGCAACGCGACGACCTGTTCCCACACCTCATTATCCTTGGGCGGAATAATCCTGATCCCCAGATTATCCGTGAAGCCCCTGAAGTACCAGGCAGTGTCGGTTCCGTGGCGAATGTCGGAAGTCATGAGGGCATCCAGGTTTGCCAGCGGGGCATTCCCCGTAACAGCATTGTTGACCATACCCAGCAATGCCGTCACCGATGCTGGAACTTCCGCCATAGTCAGCAAGTAGCGAGCCCCAAGCGCGTGGGACGAGTCAAAGCCCAACTGCGCCTGGCCCCCCAGCTGTGGGACTGGCCCCGTCCCAGCCGCCCCCGCGGACAGCCGGTGGTAGATCCCGTCGACCTGCGCCGCGTTGTCGTTCCCTCCGTCGTCGCTCATGTACCTGGCGCACTTGAGCAGGTCGTGGAACGAGAGGGTGAACCAGGTGTCGCGCTCCTCGTTGTAGAACTCGAACTCGCGGGTCGCGTTCTTCTTGTTGGGCAGGATGCGGTAGTACTCGGCCGTGCGCACGCGGCGCCGGAGCACGTCGCGCGGGTGCTGGCCCGTCTCCATGGCGAAGGAGCGGGAGTGGATGACGGACAGGCCGCGGTAGCTGCCCAGATCGGGCCCCTGCCGGAGCCGCTTGACGCCGTCGATGCCCTGCGTGATGTAGTTGGTCTTCTCCGGGGTCATGGTCATCTGGAACGTGAGCTTGGAGTTGCACAGGAGGAAGTCGGGCATGGGCCCGCCCCACGTGCGGAGGATGGCCTTGCCCTCCTCGATCAGGATGTCCAGGGCGTTGACGTTCTTCTGCATCATGCCGAAGAGGTCCGCAAACTCCCGGCAGATCTGGGCGGGCGACTTGTCCGAGGTGTAGTACCGCTCCCGCATGGTCTTCTGGTAGGACGGCGCCAGGATGAGGGCCATGTGCACGTCGAGGTCGTTGGTGTACTGGATGCTGCCGATGAGCTGGTTGAGCTGGTTCTTGAAGTTCTCCCTGCCCTTGGGGGTCATCATGAAGTTGTGCTCGAGCACGATGGCCATGCCCTGGCGGACCATGTAGCCCGCGAAGGACCGCTTGGACTGCGTGAGGGTGCGGGCGGCGGACTCGTACGGCACGCGGGAGGCCATGCCCTCGTCGAAGGACCAGACGTTCCACTTGATCTTGCCGTCCACCTCCTCCTTGTACCGGTACGGCAGGATCTTGGTCGTGAAGGGGGAGTTGGTCGCGTCCGTGATGAGCCCGTCGATGCGGTCGGTCAGCCACGGGTTGGGCCCCTGCAGGATGTCCGGCAGGTGCCAGCGCCCGTGCCGCTTGAACCGCTGCAGGTCGGTCTTGATGTCGCGGGCGGAGGGCCCGAAGAAGTTCTCGTAGTCCTGGATCGTGGGCTCGACGGCCTGGCCGGTGTAGGTCCCCCCGCCGTGCCGGGCGCCCTCGCCGTCCGGGAGGTACGCCGTGTTGAAGCCCACTGCATTGGAGCGCTGGCCCTGGTCCATGCCCAACATCTGTTCCCCCCCGCACGCCGTCCGGGTTTATATACGGGCCGCGCGGATGCTTCTTGCCACACACGTGCCGATCGGGCGGGGGTACAGGGGTTCATTCGAAATCATTACGGCGGGACCTCGCCCAGCTTCTCGGCGGGCCTCACGCTCGGGCGGGGGGTGGCGGTCTCAGCGGGAGGGTCCTGGCCGTCGTCCGAGGGCCCTGGCACGTCCTCAGCGAGCGAATCATCCAGAGGCTTGAGCACAAACGAGTCGATGCTAGGAGGCCTCTCGTCCTGGTCGCGGAGGGCGTCCTCGATGTGGGCCTCGACGTGCTTGAGCGCCTCGATGTCCGCCTGGCCGAGCCTGTCCGCGCACGCAAGGGCCAAGAGGCACGCCAGGGGGAGAAGGAAGCGCGGGAGGGGCTGCATCTCGCGGGAGGACCCGTACCTCCTTTAAATACAGCCGGTCCGGCGCGCAGGCTGTCTCCTGCGGGCGGGAGGGTCAGGACGGGGTCTGGATCTCGTACTTGATCTGCAGGCGGGCCATGTACGAGTACGGGGTGGTGATGAACTGGGAGGCCTGCTCCCTGGTCTGGCCGATGCAGTGCGCGACCCCGTCGTCGTTCATGTCGTCCCAGGTCTCGGCGTTGAGGCGCTTGATCTGCACCTGGAACATGTTGAGGTCGTGCGACGTCACCTTGCTCAGGACCTTGGTGCGGAGGGTCTGGCAGCAGGCGCTCAGGACCTGCCGCGAGACCTTGTACCACTCCTGGTCGATCTTGGGCTGGTCGTCGATCCGGCACCCGATGAGGCTCGAGTTGTGCCGGAGGAGCGCGATGACCGGGTGGGTCTCGTGCACAAAGACCCAGGCGTTGTTGTCGACGTGCAGGACCCCCTCCGTCTCGAGGTTGGCCGCGGTCCACTTGGGGTAGTCCTTGCGCCACTGCAGGCCCTCCTCGGAGCCCGGGTCGCACTGGTAGATGGTCTGGGAGACCGTGTTCTGCACGCTGGGCAGGACCGTGTAGGCGTACTTGTCCCCCAGGTTGGTCATCTCGTGCGAGGGCACGCAGGTGATCGTGACCCCCAGCGGCACGGGGAACGTGGACTGGTCCTGCAGGACCTTGAGCTCGTGGATCAGCGCGGTCCGCAGCTGGTTGGTGGCCACCTGCGAGTCGATCTCGGAGCCCATGCCGAAGACCCCGATCTGCTTGCCGTCCACGAGCTTCCACGAGCCGCCCGACGGCCCCGCCATGCTCAGGTTGGCGAGCGAGCCGGTGATGTTCACGTACAGCGTCCGGGTGAGCACGGTGCCCTGCGGGACGCCGTCCGACGCGGCGGCCAGGCCCATGGCGTGGTCCCCCCCGGCGGCGCCCGCGGCGAACTTGTGTGATGGTGGTTGTGCGCTCATGCTCGATCGCCGGGCGCGCGGGCCTACTTAAATACGCCTGTTGGCACGCCGGGAGGACGGGGAAGGAACCATGAGCGCTCATCACACCAACGCACTGGCCGTCGGGCTGGAGCAGGGGGTCCTGGCCCTGCTGGGCAGCAAGAGCACCCAGGCCCTCCTGCGCCACGCGCCCAGCCCCCCCGACCTGGTCCTCGCCTGCTGCTCCGTCGCGGCCCTCCTGCGCGCCGTCCCGCCCCGCGCGGCCGTGGCGGGCCGGATCTCGGATGTCATGGCGCAGGTCCTGTCCACCGTCGCGCTCAACACCGTCCTCCAGTGGGTGGCCGCCGGCACCGACGCGCCCCTCGCGTGCGCCGGCCTGCTGGGGGTCTTCTTCCTGGGCCAGGCGCTGGACCCCGACGGGCAGATGGCGCTCACCGCCCAGTACCTCCTGGTCTCCAGCCTGTCCGCCGCCCTCCAGGGGTTCCACCGCGGGGAGGCGCTCGCGGTGGCGTGGGTGCTGGCCTTCGCGCCCGACGGGGGGTGGATCCCGCCCGACGCGGCGCAGCTGGCCCAGCTGGTGACGGTCGAGAGCCTCAGCGCCTGGCTGCGGGGCTGGTTCCCGGCGAGCCTGCTCCTGCCCAGCACGGCCGCGCTCCTCTACCTGTGCGCGCCCTTCACGGACGAGTTCCCGGCCCTCCAGCGGGTGTACCGGTTCGCCGTCTTCGCGTTCACGGCGGACACGCAGCTCGCCCTCGTGCCGCCCTGGCTGCTGGGGGCCGCGCTGTGGGCCCTCTGGCAGGCCGAGCCCGACCCCGTGAGCCGCCGTCTGGCCAGCTTCGCGGGGTGCAACGCGGCGGTGCTGGCCGCCCTGGACGCCATGCGCTTCGCCATGGACGCGGACCCGGCCCCGACCCTGCTGGCGCTCCTGGTCGCCGTGCAGATCCTAGAGGCGAACCGACGGCCCGGCAAAAATGCGGGCTAGCGGGGCTCCAGCCGTCGAGTACGGCCCGGCAAAAATGCGGGCTAATCAAGGGGGAGGACCCGACGACGCGCCGGTCCCGGAAGCATGTTCCCCGCCTCGTGGGACCCGACGCACGCGGTCAAGAAGCGGCGCCGGACCTTTGTGGAGGAGAGCGAGGAGCACGCGGAGCAGGCCCTGCCGCAGGTCCCGTTCACGTCCGACCTGCAGCAGACCATCCTCCGCCGCCTGAACGCGCCCGACCAGCCCGCGAGCCAGCCGGCGGTCCGCCTGGACCACATCCTGTCCCGCGTGCCGTACCGGAGCATGCTCGAGAACCTGTTCCCGCACACCCCCGACGACCCGCCCCCCCGCGACGTCCCGATCCTGAGCAGGTCCGAGCGGGTCGCTTCTTGAGACCGCCCTGCCCTGTCCTGACCGCCCGCCGACAGGGCCTACGAGGAGTCGTTCATGCGCCAGCCCCTCCCCGGGGAGCGGCCGTGCGCCATGGGCGAGATGTGCGAGTGCACGCAGATCGACAAGGCCTGCCCGTTTGTCGGCGTGGAGCTGCGGCTGCCGGGCGACCCCGACGAGGCCCAGCTGTGCGTGCTGTGCTCGCGCTCGACCACGCAGAAGTGCTTCTACGACATGTGCTACCTCGCCCGGCCCGTCCCCGGCCTGATCCAGCGGTACGGGGCCATCTACGGGCAGCCGGGGGAGTACGCGGCCGAGTGCATGCTCATCCCGCCCCGCGCGCTGGGGCCGGCCTCCATGCCCGTGCCCTCCATGTCGCACCAGCGGAACCGGTACTCGGTGGTCACGCACGGCGGGATCAAGCACCTCAAGCAGCACCGGGTGGGCTTCGAGGATTTTCACCACCCCTCGGGCACGCGGGCGGCCTGCTCCTGATCCACAGGCTGCTCCGGGCGGCGCGGCCCATCCAGATCGCCCCGCCCCCCATGCTCGAGGGGTGCTCCGTCACAGGATCGCCCCCGCCCGTCTCGGCCTGCCCCCAGCTGGACCGCGAGATCCACGCGCTGCACGTGCTGGCCCGCACGGGCGAGATCCCGGTCGAGGTGGCCGAGCGGCAGCTCAACAGCTACCTCCTCGCGGTGGGCGCGCCCCTCCCGGGCGTCCCGCCGCGCCTGCTGGTCCTGCCCATCGCGGACGCCCCGCACCACAGCCTCCTGCCGGACCTGGGCCACGTCATCCACCGGATCCTCGCGCAGAACCCGCTCCCGGGCTCGCTGTCGGGGGTGCTGGAGCAGTGCCTGCCCTCCCTCCGGCACGCGCCGAGCCCCGTCACCTACGAGGACTCGCAGGAGGCCCTCCTGAACCTCGCGCTGGCCCTGCTCCTCGGGCTGTACCCGGGCGGCTCCGTCAAGAAGCCCTGCTTCGAGGCCCGGGCCCGGCTGTTCGCGCGGGTCCACGGCCTGCTCACCGCCCCGCCCGAGCTGCAGACCGCCTTCTGCCGGGCCAACGCCGCGGTCGTGCACCTGGCGTGCATGGAGTACGTCGCGCGCGTCATGCCGGCGCACATGCCGTCCCAGGCCGCCTTCGTCCACCAGCGGGACCCGTCCACGGCCGTCTACTTCCGGCGCATCCCGGCCCTGTGCGACGAACTCCGGCAGGCGCTGGACTCGCCGGACCCCCCGGGGTGGCCGCAGATCCAGGCCTGCGCCTCCGCCGCGGTCGAACGCGTCACCCGGCTGAAAAAGTCCGGGGGCTCGCTGCAGCCGCGGGAGCCCTTCTTCGCCCCGGACCCGGCCCTCCTGCGCCGGCGGGCGGACCTCGCCGCCCACTGGAGCGTCCCGCGCCTGCAGGGCTGCCCCTCGCCCGACGAGTTCCGCCTGCTGGGGCACGGCCTGGGCCTGCACGGCCGGCTCCTCTGGCACATCCAGCGGGAGGTGCAGGTCCGCCTCGTGGCCTTGCCCTGCGAGACCCTCCTCTCACCTGGCCCCCCGCAGGTGTTCCGGCTCCCCGACAACCTCCGCCGATTGCAGGAGGCCGCGCTGGCCCGGGCCGGCACGGGGTGCGCCCGGCAGACCTTCCTGCGGACCAGGCACTTCCTGTGCCAGCACTGCGCCCTCCAGCACAAGAGCTCGGCGCCCCCCAAGCTGCGGCTGGACACGATCGGGCAGACGCTGATCTGCTCCGTCTGCTCGGGCACGGACGTGCTCTCCATCGACATGGTGGGCCGGATCCTGCGGCACAAGCGCCAGTCCTTCCTGCTCTGCCCCGGCTGCGTGCGGATCCGGCCGTACCAGGACGGGGGCGAGCTGCAGGCGTGGTCCCTCGACGGGTGCCGGCACGCCGAGCAGTCCCGGCCCAGCAAGCCCGCCCCCGCCCGGGCGCGCCCCGTCTGCCCCGCCTGCACCGAGCCGGCCAACCAGCAGCGGATCGAGCGCGTCGACCACCTCACCGGCGAGCTGCACCAGTTCTCCTTCTGCCAGAGGCACGCCCCCCGCCCGGACGAGCTGGCCCGGTGCCAGAACGCCCGGCAGCTGTCCGCCCAGTTCTGCCCGGACGATTGAACCCCGCTTGCAAATGCCGTGCTCAGATGATTGAAACCCAGCGGAAATCACGCGCCCCCGCGCGAAAACCGGCGGTATTTAAGGCCGTTCGCGCGTTTCCGGGCGCGGCATGACCCAGCAGCACTACCTAGGGGTCGCGTTCCGGCGCGGCTCGGCCACGAACTGGCACGACCTGCTCGTGATGGAGTCCACGCGGGGCCCGTACGTGCACTCGGAGCTGTTCCTGCAGAGCGGGGAGCGCGCCCGCTTCTACACGTCCTACGACGCCTCGCGCCTGCCGAGCGCCATCACGCCCACGTCGCGCCGCCTGCCCCTGCCGCCGAACTGGGAGGCCCTGCGGTTCCCGATCAGCGCGCGGGGCTACAAGACCGCCTACGCCCTGATCCTGCAGCTCATGACCATCCCCATCCCCTACAACAACCAGGACCTCTGGCAGTGCGCCATCCCCCTGGCCCTGCCGTTCGAGCGGGACCTCGACTGCATGGCGCCCGCGTCGTGGACCAGAGGGGGCGTGTTCTGCTCGCAGCTGTGCCTGCTGGTCCTGCGCCGGCTGGCCTTGCAGGGGGCCCTGTTCGTCGAGCCCTCCGTCCGCCGGAGGGTCGACGCGACCAACAGCCGGGGGTGCTCGCCCAACGCGCTGCACCGGCTCCTCCTGCCCCCACCGGAAAAAAAAGGGACGAAACACGGCGTGCGCCCGATCGGCGGGGCCCTCCAGCAACGCCCATGTCCGAGATCGCCGTGGCCATGACGACCGCCATCGAGCCGCCCGTCCAGAAGCCCCGCAAGACCAAGCCCAAGCCCGGCTCCACGCGCGTGCCTCGAGGGCCCGCCCGGCCGTACCGCAGCCTGCCGGAGGAAGCCCTGTCCGCCAGGACGGCCAAGCTCACCGTCCGCCTGGAGAAGGCGAAGAAGCAGCACGAGACCACCCGCGTCATCCTGACCAAGTACGCCCACGAGCGGTTCTACCGCGAGAAGGACGCGATCCTCAACACCGCCCCGGCGGAACCGGCCCCGGCAGGCCCCCCCGCCCTCCCCGACGACCCGACGCCGCCCCCGAAAGCCTGAGCCAGCGCCGGTCGCCCCTGGGCCCGAGCCAGCGCCGATCACGCCCGGGCCCAGGCCTCGCCCGCCTGGGCCAGCGCCGGCCGCGCCCGGTATTTATGAAGGCTGGCCCGGGCGCCGATTGAACCTTCGGATGACGTGCGTCCAGCACGCCGGAAACACATGCGATTACACGCTCCTCGCGGAGACGCCCGCCATGCACGCGAGCCCCAGCGTGGCGCGCTTCATCGAGCAGGAGGTGGCCCGCCCGGGCAAGCAGTGGATCGCCCACATCATCGAGGGCACGCAGGAAAAGGACGACGTGATCTACCGCAACGAGGAGTTTGTCCTGCTGCCCGACACGGAGCGCGTGAACCGATACTGGCGCGCCCCGCCGCCCGGCTCGAACAGCATCCCGTTCCGCACGAACCAGCGCAGCCCGAAGCGCATCCTCAACTGGCTGGCCATCGCGCAGGACCGCCAGCTCCGCACGCTGCGGGACCTGCGCGGCGACCACGTCCCCATGCTCAAAACCCTCCTGCGCACGTCCCTGCAGGCCATCGAGGACATGACCGGCATCCGCCAGGACCAGGTCATGGCCTACGTGCACTACCCACCGAGCGTGTACCAGCTGCACGTGCACTTCTCGTACCCGTACGGGCAGTACTGCCATCGGGACGCCTACCGCGTGCACAACCTAGCCACGGTCATCAACAACCTCGAGATCGACCCGGACTACTACAAGCGGGCCACCCTGCACATGGCCGTCTACCGCCAGTCCCTGCACTACGCCGCCCTGTCCGAGTCCAAGGACGGGGAGGCGCCTCGCCCCGGGGACACGAAGGAGCCTCCCCTCGCCCCGCGCGACACATAAAAGGGCGCGCGCCTCGCCCGGCAGACCAGCTCCCGATCATGCAGTCCGTGTGGGTCCCCTTCCCGTGCGTGGTCTACACCAGGCAGGGCTCTGGGGGGCACTACACCTTCTCGCACTGCTGTCACCAGCAGGCCCAGCGCTCGCTCCCCCGGACCCTGCGCGTCTCGGACCTGCGCGAGTACGACCCCGGGCAGAGCTGCAAGCACCTGAGCAAGGCGTGCTTCCTCGTCCTCGTGGCGGGCGACGTGGCCCAGTGCATCAGCATCTCCAGCGCCGGCGAGTCCAAGCGCATCCGGTTCCTGTACAGGGGGTCCGCGTACGCCCGCCCGGCCCCGGGCCTTCCGGTGCAGCACTCGGAGGTGAGCGAGGCCTACGTGCCGCTCCACTTCCACGGGATCATGGCCGTGTTCGACCGGTTCGCCGGCATCCGCGCCGTCATCCCGATCGAGAGCGGGATCGCGCTGTTCCCTCGGCGCATCCTGGACTCGGACGTCCCGCTGCTATCCCGCTGGGTCTGGCACTGTGCCCAGCGCTCGATCCACGCCAGCGTGTGGGTCACCGACTCGGGGGACAGCTACGGCGAGGCGGGGCTGGCTCTCAACAGGAAGAGGCCGTGAGAACAAGGGAGCGTGTTTAATGAACTGACTGCCGTGCACAGCGTGGCCGTGCGCGCCTCTAAGGCAGCAGGATGGTAGTCTGCAGGCGATGATCAGTGGAGCAGGGCAAACACCGGATCGAACTTGGCATCCTCCAACAGGCTCTGGAAGACACCGAACAAATCATGGTACGTGACACCCATCGGCACATGTGCCAACACCGCATCCTGAAAATCTTCGTCACCGACGTATCTGAGGATTAACGTAAAGTCGACGATGAGAGTATGACTCACGCTCCTGTGCGGGCAGAGAATGAACTTGGCGAGCAAGTTGGGATAGAATCTGATAAACTGGTTCTTGAAGGACAGCCCCCGCCCAGCTGCCATTGCTTGATACAGCCTTGCAGCCGTCGGTTGATGGCATACCTCAAATGCAGGGATGATCTGGTGCACGTTGATACACTCGACGGGAATGCTCTTGTCCCTCAATGGATTGAACTTGTCCTGCCAATTCACGGAACAATAACCGAAGAAATCGCCTGCAATCCTCCAAAGATAATCCTTGGAGTACCCGTTGACATTACAGAACGTCTCAAAGATCTGCCTGATACTAGTAACAGACATATCCACGATGAACCCCTCATGCTCGGGCTGGTGTTCGGTCAGCGGCAAGGTCGTATCTTTGTACGGGATCAGGCTGGCACGATCCTTTAACGGGTTCTCGTTCCCAAAGGACACGTTCTGCTCGAACTGTTGCTTCATGAGCGCAAGCACCTCCCGGGAAAACATCCCAGACGCGCAGACACGCACGGTTCTGTCCCGCGGGCACGAATCATGCTTAAATACTCGGGAACGGGCGTCGACCTCGGGGTGCTACCCGACGGCCTCGAAACGGCCCGCCGGGGTCATGCACACCCCCCGCGTCTTGGGCAGGACGATCCGGTCCAGGCAGGACACGCGGTGCGTCACGCGGGCGTCGTGGAGGCAGTAGCGCGCGAGCTCGTCCCAGCGCCCGTCGCGCGCCATCACGATCGCCTCCCTGCCAGAGCCCGTCTTGCCCTCGAGCCCGTTGGCCGCGAGGAGGGTGTCGAGCGAGAAGGTCACGCCCAGGGCGAGCTGGCAGCCCTCGAAGACGTCGTGCAGCTTGAGGCGCCAGGAGCGGACGCGCGCCGCCGGCACGCCGAGGCTGTGCTGGAGGAACGGCAGGTCGAAGCCCCCGCCCCGGAACGCGCAGAGCCGGTCCGCGCTGTCCAGGAGCGCCAGGAACTCGGCGGGGTCCTCGCCGGCGCACAGGAGGAAGGCCCGGTCGATCCCTGCGTCGGGGTCGTACGCGGCGGCGCACGTGATCTTGTCCGCGCGCGGGTCCAAGCCCGTTGTCTCCAAGTCGAAGGCGAGCATGCGGCAGGCGCACCGAGTCCCCGCGCAGGCCCGCCAGTAAAGGCACGGTGTTTTCTTTCTCAGAGGCCCCGCTCCAGACGCAGCGCGCAGGCCCGCAGGTAGAACTCCACGCTCTGGGCCTGGCGCGCGTCCACGGCTTGCAGGTGCTCGCTCAGCGTGTGGGATCCGCCCTCCAGCCGGCTGCTCTCCTTGACGATTCGCACGAGGTCCCGGCTCACTGGGAGGGGCGGGCGGTTGCGCATGGGGCCTATCCGTTCAATCCAAACCGCCCAACGGGCCCTGCGAGATTGACTTTTTTTTCTCGAACAACACTCTTTTTTTTCGCATCCAAAAACAGATGCGTGCTGCCGGAAATAGATCAGGAACAAGGCGTTTCCCGTCGACCTGTCCCAACTAAATTTCTCTGGTCGCAAGCAAGTATTAAAAGGCCACGATCCTAACCGGTAGAGCTCCTGATCGTTCAAGGAATCATGGCTATGCAGTATGCTGACGGTGTCGGCGAATTTTACCTCTTCTCATCGCAGGCTTACGGGCACTTTGGTAATAAGTTCCGACTTGCCGCGAAGACGATCGCTGACAACAAAGGCGGGGTTTTCGGCAAAAAGGACCTCATTGCTCTCATCAAGACTTACGAGACAGAGTTCGATTGGTATAAGTCCAAAGCAGTGCCTTTCATGCGAAAGCATTTCACTGCAGCCGAAATGCCCAAAAGAATGAAGCCGGATACAGAGCCTGTAAAGTCAAGACCCATCTCGGCGAGCAAGCCCAAGCCCTCTCCAGGAGGCTCTGCAAAGAGTCCTGGACCCGTGCGCCCACCCGCCAACGCTGGAGCCGCCGGAGCCGCCCCCGCCCCCGCTGGAGCCGCCGGAGCCGCCCCCGCCCCCGCTGGAGGCGCCGGAGGTGTGCCGGTCGACATCACCGACGCGGCGTCACCCGCGCAGCTGCGGATGCTTGCCCCAGGGATGCGCGTCATGGCCATGATGGCGGATAACAGGGTGGACGTCCTGTACCTCGCAGTCCCCGAGGAGGAGTTCAACGACGCACAGGCCATGCTGGGCGACCAGGCGATCGAGTACGAACAGATCTGCCGGGGGGTCCGTCTGGACTCCGAGGACGAGTCCAACGACGACGACGACGACGAGACCATGGCCTTCACCACGGGCGTGTTCAAGGAGCAGCAGAAGTATGCGTACAAAAACTACATGAGCTCGCTGGTCACCTACAAGCCGGTGCCTGCCAAGAAAGATCTTCCGGAAGAGCTCGATGAGTTCATCGTCCCGGTGGAGTTGGTCAAGGCGCGCTTCAACGCGGCGATCAACCAGTACGACGACATCGGTGGGCACGACAAGAAGGTCCAGTCGCTCAGGACCGCCCGCGACAGGTTCCTGAGCAGAGACGAGATTAAGTCGATGTTCGAAGACATCGAGAACGCGCGCAAGAGGCACGAGGAGAAGCGCAAGCAGCGAGAGCTCCAGCTCAAGAAGCAGGGGTTTCTGAACTCGTTCAACGACAAGACCACGGCGGAGGAGATCAAGGCCCGCCACGAGGTCTTCCTCGAGCTCAAGAAGGGCTTGGTCTTTACGGACCGCGAGTACTTGGACCTCGTGCGCGAGCAATCCAAGAGCCTCATGGAGCAGGCGGGGGTGATCCAGCAGGGCTACAGCATCATCATGCTCAGCCGCGAGGAGATGCAGGCCAAGCTCGAGTCGTTCAAGGCAATCGACCCGCTGTTCACCGACATGGTCATCGGGGCCTACCTGAACTCGCGCGACGAGTGCATCGAGCTCGGGATGAAGGCAAGCGACTTCGAGTTCAACCAGAAGTTCGAGGCGGAGCGCCAGGGCGAGACGCTCAAGACATACATCGAGAGCAGCACGTCCCCCAACATCTGGACCCGTTTCGCTAAGGACTACGAGCTCTACCTGGCGACGAAGCAGCACAAGAAAGAGCACGCGGAGCTCCTCAGGAAGCTCGAGGAGGCTACGAGCAAGAAGCGCCCCCACTCCCCGTCCGGCAGCCCCAAGGGTGCTCGTGCCGCCTCGCCCAGCGGCGACAACGCCGGAGAGCCGGAGGTCGCCGGAGAGCCGGAGGTCGCCGGAGAGCTGAAGGACCAGTCGAAGGACGAGCCTCGCCGCACGTCTCGCAAAATCAAGAAGCCGGAACGTCTCAATCCCCGCACACCGACTACCGGCCGCTCCCGCCATGTCAGCCCTGACCCCGCCGACGCCTAAAGGCCCCGCGCTCCGGCGTCTCGCGACCGATCTGCGCTAACCTGAATCGCCTCACGCCCCCGCCCCCCCAAAAACCCACCCGACGGTCCACGGGTCGCTGGTCTTGACCGGCCCGCTCCGGCGTGGCTCGTCCCCGCCCGTATTAAAATCCGTTCACGAACCCGCTGTCTCCCGAGATGCGCGCGCTGCTGGTGTGCCTGTGCGTCCTGCACGCCCGCGCCGCGCCGGCGTACTTTGCGTCCGTGGCGAACCAGGCGCTCCGGCTCAAGGGCGGGGCGTCGCTGGGGCCGGACCTGAGCGTGCAGGCCGTGGGCGCGCTGGAGCAGCAGGTGAAGCGGGTCCTGGGGGACGACCCCGGGCTGCCGCTCAACGTGAGCTCGCTGCGGGCCCGGTCCGACCCCGAGCTGCTGCGGGTGCTGCTGCTGGCGGTGCTGGGCAACTTCACGAGCGCGGCCGGCGACGCGTGGCAGCGCCCGTGCGGCCTGGTGGTGGACCCGCGGACGGGCCTGGTGGCGCTGGAGGACAGCCCCGCGCTGGCGTCGCTGGCGCAGAAGGTGGTCCTCATGCTCTTGGTGGCCGTGCAGTTCAAGCAGTGGGTCGAGGACGTGCGCGCGCGGCGGCTGGGGGAGGGCAGGAAGGGGCAGTAGGCCTATTTATCCCCTTGTCCCGCCGAGCCGGTGTATGTCCAAGAGCAAGGCGCCCGAGAAGACCCCCGAGGAGCTGGACGAGGAGGAGCTGCGGGAGGTGGAGGGCAAGGTCAAGGAGGTGCTGGACCTCATGACGGCGCGGCACCACCGGGACCGGGCCGACGAGCAGGTCATGTCCAAACGAGCACTGTGCAATGACTCGCGATCCTGACGACCTGCCTGATTGAGCAGCTGGGCCTGGCCCGGGCGCGGCGGGACGAGCACGCAGGGAACAAGCAGGCCGTGTTCCACATCCACGGGGCGCACCACGCGGCGACGACGATGCACACCAAGACGGCGCTGGACCTGGCCGAGCAGCTCAAGCTCCGGATCAAGCTGGGCCAGTACGCCCGGGAGCTGGACGACTCGCTCGAGCGGCTGAGCGTGCGGTACGTGGCCGTCCTGGAGCGGATGCTGGGGCGGTCGCGGTACTGACCTGAAAGGAGCCGCAAACGCCAGTATTAAAGCGGCCCTCGTGGCGGCGTGCGAATCGACTTGCATCCAGTCGGCGCGCATGTCCGACCTTCTCCTGTCCATCCCGCCCCCGAAACCCGACGGCACCGGCCCCGTCCTCGACCTGTTCCCGGTCGGCATACCCAGCCGCAAGCTGCTCCTCGCCAAGCCCATGCGGCCCGAGAAGCTGCCTGACTTCTGCAAGGGCCTGCAGGAGGGCCTGCAGGAGAGCGGGAGCAGCTGGGCTCGCTTCCTAGGCGAGATCAAGTACGACGGGCACAGCGTGACCGTCTGGGTCATGTCGGACGGCCGCTACATGGTGCAGAACAGGACCCAGAAGGAGCGGGGGGACTTCACGACAGAGACGGACGCCTCCGCGTACTTCACCCCCCTGGCCCTGCAGATGCAGGTCAAATTCATGGCCGAGAAATGCGGCCTGTACGAGGGGCGAGAGGCCGGCTTCCTGGAGGTGCCCGCGGTGCAGAAGCTGCACGCCGAACGCCACAAGCCGGGCGCCCCACCAAGCAAGCTCGTGTACCGGATCTTCGGGATCGTGTCCGTGAACCCGGCTGGCCTGGAGCGCACGGGCGAGGACCTGTCGGTCACGCAGACCCGGAACCTCCTGGACCGCTTCCTCATCAAGGGCAACGGCATGTTCGAGGCGGCCGAGTACATCGCCTTCCGCGCCTGGCTGCACCCCGCCCCCCGGGACCACACGCTCCGTTTTGAGCGGCAGCTGGCCCCCGGCACGTGGCGCACGGTCGCCATCACGGTGCCGGACTTCCACCGGTACCTTCTTGCTGAGGCCGACGCTCTCGAGTGCGAGGGGTTTGTCCTGAAGAAGGAGCGGGTCCCTCCCGTGGCCCGCCTCGTCAAGGGCAACACGGACAGCAACGGCATCTTCAGGGACCCCTCCATGGTCAAGGCCAAGCGCGAGTTCAGCATCCACGTGGTCGCATGCCTCGTCGTGGAGGGCGCTGAGGACAGGATCAAGAGCAAGATGGTCTGGCTGTACGGCAAGCAGACATGCCCCTCCGTGTACGTGGACGGACCCGACGCGTGGCAGCGCCTGGGGTACGCCGGCGATGCCACGGGGCACGCCTTCATCGGCTCGTTCCTCAAGACGACCGAGTGCGCCTTCTTCTACACCACAGAGAAGGAGAAGGCCGCCCTGCGCGACCTGGACCCGCTCCTCCTGCAGACCGAGCCCGAGCGCTTCGTGCAGGTGTGTGTCACGTGCACCAACTTCAGCAAGACACACTTCAGCCCCATTGGGATCAAGAACAACGCCCGACGCGAGCCGTTGGACTTCAGTCTCGTGACCGACCTGGAGGGTCTGGCCATGAGCCACCCGCACTTCCGCTCCACCAAGCTGGCGTCCGACCGCCTCGCCGTCACCCTGCAGCGCCACGCCCCTCCGGAGGGCAAGCGGAACGTCAAGAAGCGCTCCGCCCCGTCTCCGCCCCCGCCCCGCCTCCGATCTGCCTACCTCGCCCCGACCAAGCAGGACGCGGCTGTCGGGCCGGACGGGCCAGATGACATGCTCACCCCGCCCCCCCTGCCTTCCCCGCAGCCCACGTTAACCCCGCCCACCGAGCCGACCCTGCCCCCCGTGCCCACCACCGGGATCACCACCCTGCACGGCCAGCCCGTGCACAGCGTGTACATGTGGCGGGTGGCAAACGGGCTCAATCCCCGCACTGGCAAGCCGTACTGAGGAGGCGCCAGAGCCCGCCCGCTGCAGGCCGACGTCTGCGCATTAAAAACGCTCCCTAAACCGAAGAACCAGATATAAGCCGACCCGCGCGCCCTACTCGCACCATGCGCATCTCACTCACGCCCGGACAGGCCGTCTCGATCCACGGGTGGTGGCGCGCGCGGCAGGCCCTCACGTGGGGGGACGTGCTGACGCAGGAGGGGCTGGTTTTCTCGAAGCTGCTGTCGTTCAATCTGGCCGAGCAGGACCTGTACGTCCTGCAGCCGGACCTGCAGGCCTGGGTCCGCCCCGGCAAGGCAGCCCTGTCCGACTGCCCGAGGATGCGGGCGTGGGACGCGCACCCGATCCGGGACTTCAAGGCGGACCTGGCGGACCTCGTGGGGATGCACTGGCCGCACGAGACCCTGTCGCGGATGGGCGTGACGTACGAGGACCTGCAGGGGCTCGGGCTGACCGCGGAGACCATGAACCTCTTCGGGTACACGCTGATGATGTGGGCGTCTATCGGGTTCCGGCGGTCCCACGCCGAGGGGATCCCGCAGAACACGCTCTTCCGGATGTTCGGGATGACCAAGCAGGACGTGCTGGCCTCGCTGAGATGATCAAGCTGGGCTGGTTACTTCTTGGCCGTCTGGCCCTTCAGGAGCTCCAGGGTCGACTCGATGGGGTAGCCGAGGCAGAGCCCCGTGACGGGCAGGGTCAGCTCGGGCGCCAGGTTCTGGGTCACCACGGCCCGGGCCAGGCCCTCCAGCGCCGCCGAGAAGATCCCGGGGTCGAGGGTCACGCCCGCCTGCTTGTAGCGCGCGACGACCTCGTCCGGGTCGTAAAAATCGGACAGCTTGGCGGTGGCCTGGAACACGGCCGCCTCGCGCCGCCCGCCTTTCACGTGGAACAGGAGGCACCTGGGTGTGCGTGTCAGGTCCCAGAACACAGCCCAAAAAAAACCTGCACGCGGACCTGAGCCCGAGGCCCTTGGAGGCGCCGAGGACCGCGCGGTCGGTCGCGTAGCGCGTGTCCTGGATCTTGATGAGCACGGTCGCCACGGGCTTGACCCCGCGGCGCACGCGGTGCAGGAGCTCGCACGGATCACAGGTCCCGTCGTCGCGCACGAACCTGGCCCCGCCGCGTCAGATCGCTCCGGGCAGGGCGGGCGTCCTCTCTGGGCGACCTGTAATTGAGGCGAAAGTCCTCGTCCGTCAGGCGCGAGGGCGGCTCTGGCTTGGGCAGGAGCGACTCGGGGACGTCCTGGAACAACGCGCGCAGCCGGCTGCCCGCGCCCGCGTAGCGAACCATGCCGAGAAACGGACGGACAACGCCGGAAAACAGGCTCCACGAGAACGAGCCTTTTTTTACGCACACGAGCGGCAAGCGGGTCACATGCTCTGCCGGGAGATCTTGATGTCGCACATCTCGTTGGGGCGGGCGCTGGCGATGGCGACCCCGAAGACGCGGTACCAGTCCATGAGGCGGGGGTTCTCGTCGTCCCGGAAGTAGGGCTTGATCTTGGCGACGATCTTCTGCCTGTCCGGGCGCTGGCCGTACGACAGGTCGTAGTGCGCCTGCCGGATCCGGGCGTCCTTGGGGGTCTGCCAGGAGCTCCCGCTGCCCGCGACCGGCTGGCCCGCCGCGTTCCGTTTCTGGCCCGCGAGGCGCATGGAGAAGGACGGGTCGAGGTTGAGGAGCTTGCCGCGGTCGGCCCAGATGTCATGGTGGGGCTTGCGGCGCCCGTCCTGCTCGAAGTCGTCCTTCTCGAAGGTCCAGTAAAACTGCACGAGGTCGCCCGCGAAGATCTCGAAGTCGCCGTTCATGACGGTGCGCAGGCCCCCGATCATGACCGACGTCATCGTGTCCCCGCTGTTGGCGTGCGCGTACCCGAGCGTGTTGGCGAACCCCACGGTGAAGTAGTCGTTCATGAACCGCATGAACGCCTGGGTGCCCAGCTTCCCGCCCATGGACCGGAAGGCCTCGAAGTTGGCTGCCAACTGGACAAGGTTCCTTGCCCCCGCAGGAGTCGTCTCGTAGTACCCCGCCTGCGTGTGCTCGTCCTTGGAGAAGAAATTGATGATGGCCTTCCGCTCGACGGTGTTCCGCGCGTAGTGGTTCATGAACCGGATCATGTTGATCACCACCCTGGTCTCCTCCTTGTCTTGGAGGGCCCCGAGGTTGCTGATGACCTTGGGGTAGGCCGAGTTGGACGTGCGCTTCACGACCTTGGAGGTGTCCCTGCGGGAGGGCGTGTCAAGGGGTTGGACGGGCGATACAGGCACAGCAGGGAGGGGTTGGACGGGCGATACAGGCACAGCAGGGAGGGGTGGGCGCTCACCACGGCCGGCCCAGGCCCACGACCAGCTCGTCCTTGTGCACGCAGTAGCGGTACTTGTTGCGCTGGATCTCCTCGGTGTCCTGCACGAAGCTGAGCATCTCGTCGGTGGCGACGCGGCACTGCTGGATGTGCTTGCAGGCCGAGTCCAGCCGGGTGTTGGTGGCCTGGGCGAGGCTGGGCTGGAAGGGGAGCAGGGAGTCTGAGGAGGCCATGCCGGATGCGAGGACGGGCCGAACGCCTTAAATAGACAGGATGCCGCTGGCCCACCACGGGGGTCTCAGCAGGAGGTAGGTGCAGCAGGCCAGGCCCAGGCCGATCACGACGTACCAGGCCAGCTCCCGCCCCCGGCTGTCGGCCCGGTGGAAGATCACCGTGAAGCCGGAGAGGCTCTGGCGGCAGGCGCGCACGCTGATCTGGACCTCCGGGAACTGCGCGACCACCGCGTCCGTGCAGTGGCAGCCCCAGTGCGTGCAGTCGTACAGGATGATGGTCTGGGCGTCCACGAGGCTCGCCCGCCCGCCGACCCGCTCCGCGTTGGCCAGCCGCAGGATCAGCGCGCGGAGCCGGTCCATGCTGTCGGGCTGGTATAAAGCCTGGCCGCGCCCGCCCTTATACGAGCCACCATGCAGGGCGCCTTTGCCGCGCTGGGGGCCGACTGGCAGGCCGCGCTCGACCCCGGGGTGGACGACGAGGCCCAGAGGCAGCAGAGGTCGGACGCGATAGACAGGCAGCTGCGGGTGCTCACGCACATACGAAACCCCCAGGCGCCTGGCCCGCTCCCCCCGGATCCTCTGGCATACTCGCAACCATACCCGCCGACCCCGCACTTTCAGGTGGACGAGAAAACGTTTTACATCCTGAAGGGCCCGCTGGTGGAGGATGAGCTCGCCAGGGCAGGCATGTGGGGGCACTATCTGGTCACGACGGTGGACATCACGGCCACCCCGGGGTTTGCCCGCCCGATCGATGTCAAGATCGAAATCCCTCCAGGACAACGAGTATTATTACCGCATGCTCCTGGAACCGAAATAGGCGACAGCAGACTCGCACCAGATCAACGGTTCTGCATCGGGTCGGTGCACTACATTGTGCCTTCCCCGCCTGGCCCGACCCCAGCGTACTACGAGATCGGCCTGCACGCGCTGAAGGTCTCGCTGGAGAAGGCCGAGGCCCTGGACCTGGCCTTCGCGCGGCGCATGGAGGGCCTGGGCAACGTGGCGCCTCAGGTCTGTCTGATTATCCCCCGAGTCGCCCTGACCGCCTGCTAACCTGGCTGTCCGCCCTGCAGGTGTGCTGGGACTGCCTGGACCCCGACTACGACCCGAGCGACCGGCCCGCCGTGATGGACCAGTTCATGGCCAAGTACCTGGGCCGGTTCTACGACGGGATCGACCCGGAGGGAGGCCCAGCGACGAACCTGGTGGCGGACGAGGCCCTGCACAAGCACAAGGCCTTCTGCCAGGCGTGGGCCAAGAAGCACTACAAGACGCTCACGCCGGCCGTGACCGCGCCCGCCGAGGCCCTGGCGAGCGAGTTCTACCCGTACATCGAGCCGTGGTTCGCGCCCCACGCCAAGCTCTCGCACATGCAGCTGGCGAGGGTGCTCATGCGCTTCGAGCCCACCGCGGCCGAGTTCGCGACCTGCCTGCACTTCTACGGGACCAGCCTGGAGCAGGCCAGGGGGGGCCGGAACGCCAGCTACAAGCAGATGAGCACGGTGTCGACGTACCGCGCGGTCAGCCACAAGCGGTTCGGGGACCTCCTGGCCGCCAAGATGCCGGAGCTGCAGGCCGTTTTCGCGTACCTGGGCTCGCAGCTGCACCACCGCCTGTTCGACATCCTCGTGGTGGACTGGCACACGATCCTGGGCCAGATGCCGCAGACCCACCGATTCTTCCAGAACGATTCCCTGGTGCAGGGCCTGCTCAGGCAGCAGCGGCGAGGCCCGGGGGACGCGGCGCACGTGCCCCCCTGGCGGACCCTCCGGCCGAGGCCCTGATGCCCGCGAAGCCCCGATAACAGGAATTCGGGCCTGCGGGTAGGGGGCATATTAAGCAAGGACCCCGGCCAGCCCCGAAACGAATGTGCCTGATGCGGCTTATGGACAGGATATTCGACGACAAGCGCCTGGCCGTGACGGTCCTCATGGGCTGGCTGACGGTGGTGCTGACCGTGTTCAAGGACATCGGCCTGCTGGACACGACCTTCATGTCCTTCGGGCCGTCCTCCACCGCCAAGTTCATGGGGGTGGTCCTGGACACGTGGTACAAGTGGGGCATGGTCGCGTTCTTCACCCTGGTGAACACGTCGATCAACGACTTCATGTCCGACGCCATCTCGCCCTGGATCCTGAACACGATCACCGACCACAAGAGCAAGTTCATCCCGTACCCCAAGTACGTCTGCCTGGGGATCTCGCAGCTCTGGTCCGTCTACTGCAACCTGATGAGCGTGTTCGGCATGTTCCTCGCGATGACGCAGATGGACTTTGTGCTGATCCGGATGCTCGCGGACCTCACGGTCAACACGTACACGAACCTCAAGTTCATGCGCTTCAAGGAGTACTCGACCAGCAAGTACAACGACATCGAGATGCAGGCCATGAACAAGCCCCCGCCCTCCCAGCAGCAGGACCCCGGGCATCTCGGGGTTTTCAGCATCGACGAGGAGCACTAGAACAGATCTCGGGGGTTTCCAGCATCGACGAGGAGCACTAGCACCGCCCGTTATATAAACCTGCGCACGCCCCGCCCGGCCGCATGGTGAACCCGAGCGAGCTTTTCTACGGCGTCTTGCCCCTCCTGCACGCGTTCGGGGCGATCCTGGCGCTGTCCCTCAGTTTCGCATGCGACACCGGCCGGGCCAAGCAGATCGCGCGCGTCCCGTACCGCCTGCCCCTGCCCGGCAACTGGAGCGCCGACCAGGCGTTCCTCGCAGCGTACCCGTGGGACGAGGGCGGGGAGTTCACGACGCACGAGTGGAACCCGTTCGCGCTCATCTTCGTGTTCGAGTGGCTCACGGCCGGGTTTGCCCTGCGTCCGCTCATGTACTTCATGTCCAGCACCGCCATGCTCATGCAGGTGATCTCGATCTGTTCAGACACAACACGGGCACGCTCCTGACCCCTCGCGCAGGTCTGGCTGGCATGGCTGGGGCTGGGGGTGTTCATGTTCCTCATCTGGACCTTCACCAACTCGGGCGGGTACTGCGTGGCCATGCTGTGCACGGTCCTCGCCAGCTTCGCGCTCTCCGCGGTCATCGCCTACCTCTCGCTCGCGGAGGAGGAGGAGGAGGTTCCCTCGGCGAAGGCCCGCATGGCCGGCAAGCAGGGGGGGTACGAGGTCCTCCAAGGGCGGGTCTGGTGGGTCCCGCGCACCGTGTCCGGCCTGCGCTACCGCGGGCTCCCGCAAATCGACGGCCCCGACACGGACAGCCAGGGCTTGATGGTCGTCGGCGAGGTCGATCGAGACACCGAGAACTGCTGGGGCGTGGTGACCCGATACCTCGAGTACTGCATCACAGCCCCGCTGCTGTTCCTGGCGGTCGTGTGCCTCATGGTCGTGGACGCGCCGGCCTGGCTCTTCCTGACCGGGTACTGGCTCGTCGTGACGTGCAACGCGGTGGGGGTCGCCCTGCACGCGTGCTTCTGGAGCCACCTGGAGGACAGGAAGCTCAAGGACCCCGCGGGCGTCCTGGGGTTCGTCGTGCGGCTCTTCTTCGCCAACCCGTGGTGCGTGCTTCTCGCGATTAACCTCCCCGCTCCGACTGACCATGTCTTGCACACAGGAGCGACCCGGGCGTCAACCAGAACTGCCTGCTGCAGGCGGCCTGGGTGTGCCTGCTGGTCCCGATGTGCGGGCTCATCTTCCTCACGCGCGACGTTCTCTTCGACCCGGACATGCCCGCCCTGGTCCTGGCCCTCATCTGGAACCTCCTGCTCACGTACAGCCTGTTCGGGATCGTGCCGACGGTCGTGTACGTCACGGGGATGGGGAGGAATCAGCTCGCCTGGCTGCTGGACATCCTGAACGTCATGGCCAAGTTCCCGCTGCCCCTGATCATCCTGTCCGGCTTCATCACGCGGCCGGCCACCAACAAGTTCTGCTTCAACGGCTAGGCTGCTTCATGTCCCAGGGTGTCCGGCCACGTCCACGACGGCCATGATGGTCATGCCCGCGTTGGCCAGGATCGTCGCGATCACGGCCGCGCTCTGGAGGAACGTGAACAGGTTGAACTCCGTGCCGGGATACTTCTCCAAGTCCTCGGTGTCCCGCTGGTACAGGAAGGCCAGCAACCACAGGAACAGCTGGTAGAAGACCTGGACGACCCAGCTCGAGCCCCCGTACGGGCTGCCGTCGTACCGGTACGCCAGAAACAGCAGGAGGAACAGCAGCTGCACGCACACGAAGGCCCACGACAGGGCGACTCGCGCCGTCTGCCTGAGCTGGTACTGCACGGAGTCTCCAGTGGGCAGGACCCAGTACCGGCACACCCAGAAGTACCTCTGCGAAAAGCCAAGATCAGTCATGTTTCACCACGCGAGCGCAAGGGGTACGCGCAGACCTGCAGCAGCACGCCCAGCAGGCCCCCGCACGCCCCGAAGCAGAGGGACGCCCAGAGGTCCCGCCCGAAGCCGGAGACGCCCAGCTGGATGGCGTGCGCCGAGAGGATGAGCGGCAGGTTGACCAGGAAGCACACGCTGAACGGGTTGACCTCGCTGCCGACCGCGGGCTTGTTCACGTCCAGCTCGCCGTGGAGGCTCACCGTGATGTAGAACAGGCTCACCACGACCCCCGCGAAGTTGAGCACGTTGGCCTCGGCGTACCGGACGTAGAAGGGGATGCTCAGGACCACGCCCAGCACGACGATGAGGAGCTTGAGGATGTAGAGGTTCCAGTTGCTCCTGCCCAGCTCCACAAAGGCCAGGTAGGACACGCACACCAGGAACAGCACGAGGTTGGCGAAGAGCGGCAGGCCCAGCAGGTGGGTCTTGCAGACGTCCCCGCACGCCCGCGACCGCCGGACTAGCCGCTGGTCCCAGCACCGGTAGACCCTCGAGGACACCCTGGACCGGACGTCGGTGGGGACCTGCACCACCGTGGGCGCCCAGAGGGTCTGGTTGGTCCAGCCGACCCAGACGGTCGTGTTGGTCGCGCCGACTAGCACGGTCGTGGGGGTCTGATTCACCAGGACTGTCCGGTTGGTTCCGTTGACCAGCATCGTCTGGTTGACCCCGCCCACCAGAACGGTCTGGCTGACCCCGCCCACCAGGACCGTCGTGTTCACCCCGCCCACCAGGCTGTACCCGGACGCCGTGTAGTCCGTGAGGTTGGGCGAGCGGGTGGACCGGACCAGATCCAGGTACGCGTCGGCGATGCAGGCGCATCCGGGCGTCCGTCTGGCGGGCAGGACGTTGGGGATCCCGGGACCGGAGGAGCACCACGAGGAGACCATGATCCGGTGCAGGAGGCTCGGGTCCGCGCTTGGATCCAGGGTCCGGAACCTCGCCAGCGCGTCGCCGGGGAGGAGCCCGCGCCGCACGAGGTCCTCCAGCTCCTCGCGCGTCTCGGGCCCGGGCGGGAACGGGACGTGGTCCACGCCGGGCGGGTTGAAGGGGGCCAGGTAGCTCGCTGTGCCGTTGAGGACGTCCCGGATCTCCGCCAGGCCCCCGAACGTGTCTGTCACCGTCAGGATCAGCCGCGAGTCCACGTTGGAGAACATGCCCCCCAGGCACAGACAGTAGAGCCCGAACGAGAGCACCGCCCCCAGGAGCGCCGTGATGAAGCCGGACGCCACCGTATCCGAAGCGGGCAGCGCGGTTTTCATGACTGCCCCCGCCGACCAAGCAGTGCTTTATACCTCGCGCGGTCTGGAAAACCTGACCTACATGCAGTGGGGCAGCGCGGTCCCGGTATATCCAGCGACGCCGGCGAAAAACTGGCTCACACGCACCGAGGCAGCGCGGTCCCGATGAAGACCAGGCTCAGCACGCCGATCTCGGCCAGCACGCTCATCCCCCGATGCAGGCGGACCGCGTCGTGCCGGAGCAGCTCGTGCCCCACGACGGCCATCTCGGCGAGGCACGTCCCCAGCCCGAGGCACACGAACCCGCAGCCCCAGTGGACCGCCACGAACAGCCGGAGGCCGCCCAGGAGGAGCAGGAGGTACGCCAGCAGCCGGAAGCCCAGGTCCTCCCTGACGAGCTCCGCCAGCTCGCGCACGCCGGTCCCCATCTCGCCGTCCTTGGCCCCTTCCTCCGGCTGGGCCAGCTCGGTCTGCAGGAACCGCTTGAACAGCGAGGGGTACAGCGCCCCCAGGCTGGTCCACTCCGCCTTGCCCGCAGGCGTGGCCCACTTCCGGTTCAGCCCGGGGACCAGCATGCACGCCCCCATCCCGCAGTACCCCGCCCCGAACAGGCCCATCAGCACGGAGCCGATGATGGACATTACACGCTACCCCCCGCCGCCCGCCTGTTTATACGCGCGCGGGCGTGCCGTCGGGTCACCTCGCGTTTGAGAGAATTATCCCAGATTTAATAGGTGTCAGGCCTGCCCCCTCGCGAGGGGCTCTGGCAGACGTTTAGCAGCGGCGGGCACGCCCTCCTGGCCCAGCGGCGGGCTCATCCAAGCCCGCACCAGCAGGAGCCTCGAGGGCCTTGACGCGATTCTCGAGCGCCGACATGCGCCCAGACAGCTGGTGGCTGGTCGTGAGGCAAAACTTCACCTCCTCGAGACCCTTCACCTCCTCAGCAGCGGTCCTGAACATGCACGTGGTAACCACGCTTACGAGGACGACGAATGAGGCGCCCCCGAGGAGCATGTGCAGCCAGAGGTGGTTGGCGTGATCCAGATTGCCCTGGGCGAGCTCCAGATTGTTCTCCATGGCCACAACCCGCTTCTCAAGGGCGTTGGCAGTCGTGAGGCTGTCCTGCAGAGACTTGGTGAGCGGGTCGACCTTGGTAAGGATGTCTCGCACGTTTTTCTCCTGCGTGACCAAGAGGCTCTTGACCGTCGAGGCGTTCAGCTGGGCGGACGTCAGGTCGGACTTGAGGTCCCCGATCTTTTCCGCCAGCACGTCCACGCTGGTTTTGACGGCGCTCGTGGTTTCCTCGGCAGCCCTCTTGAGCTTGCCCACAATCAGGGCGTTGGACGTCTCGGCGGCAAGGATGGCCTTTTCCAGCTCGCGGTTCCCGGCCACCAGGGCCTGCTCCAGCTTGAGGTTCCTGGCAGCCTCGGCCGTGCCCGCGCCGGTTTCCTGCAGCACCAGGCGCTCATTCATCTTGTGCACGCGTTCGGCGTGTTCGGCCATGGCCTGCTTCATCTGGTTGAGCTGGGCCTGGCAGGACGGCGCCTCCTCCTTCTTGCTGGACCCCAAGAGGACCAGCAGGACGTGCATCGCCCAGACGCACACGAACAGCAGGCACAGGCCCGCCAGCAGGATGCCCGCCCCCTTGAGGAGCTTGAGGTAGTCCGGACGCAACACGGGGTCCGTGTCGGGGAGGTAGGACGGCTCTGCGGGCGTCACACGCGGGCATGCCACCTGCAGGTCCTTGATGAACATGCGATTCTTCACATGGACAGGGAACGTACTGGATGCTCCAACCACATACCTACCAATGTCATTACCATTCTCGACCAGCTTGAAAAAGGACATCACCTCAGTCCACGACTTGGCCAATACATGCTGCACAATGGGGGAACGGGGGGCGATATGTTCATCACGGACAAACTCAAGAACAAGAGAACAGGCGATTTCCTCCTGCTTAGAAAGCCCTGACTGGCCAACAATCCTGATCTGACTAACAACGTCACTGATTTTCGACATGGTAGACGTGCGAGTAACAGCACTATACTTCTAAACAACCTAACTGGTCAAGCTTAAATACACACGAGTCAAACGAGTTTTACGGGTTTTAATGATCATCGGCTACGATGCTGAGCAGGCTTGTTGGGTCAGGTCGGTCCCACATCTCTCAAGCTTTCAGACTGACTCGTCCTGTGCAAAAGGATTAAATTCGTCATCAGAATCAGAAAATTCAGGAAACTTGGCATCGTCGACAGCCTTCAGGCATTTTTCAAGCCCCTCTTTGTTGAATTTAAGCCCTTCCAAGCCAGCACGCATCCTCTTCATGGCAGCAGAAACACTGGATTCCAACTCGCGATACTTGCGCAACGCGGCCTTGACCTCCGCGTTTTCGCTCTTAAGACGTGCGTTTTCTGCCTCAACACGCTTCTTTTCAGCCACAGCTTTCCTGGCAGCTTGCTCACTCTGGGCGGCTTTCTCCTCGAGTTCTGCAATCCTTGTCTGAAAATTCTCCTCCAACTGCTTGAACCTGGCCTCATCCTGCTCATGCTGAGCGTCGCGGACATCGAGCATCCGAATGAAGCGATTCATGCAATCGCGCACTTCCGCACACTCTTTGCGCGCATCAACCATCATTACAGGAGCACCATGCGAGTAAGTAGCAGGGGTGTATGCCGCATAGCCCGTCGTAGCAGCACCTGCAGGATACCCAGGAGGAGGAACCATAGAATACAGCGGGTGATCCACAATCGAAGAGTCAGCATTAGCAAGCCCAGCAGAACCGTTTTGTACGGTCATCGCAAGGTCATTACCAGCACCAGCACCAGCAGGGCCTGTCTGTGAACCGGAGAAGCCTGCCATATATAGGGATGACCCCTTCGTCTTGAACGTCTGAGCAGGCTTCGAAGGAGTATTCATAGCAAGAAATGCAGATTATGACCAAGACGGGCCCTGCTCACTTAAATATAGCACGCTGCACAGGAAACTACGCATTCTTGAAATGCCCGTCCGCGCACTCGGGCCACCCGCGGGCGGTCCGAGCGCTGCGAGCGAGCCAGGACGGCCCCAGGAGAAGCAGACAGCCCATGCCCGCGAGCCACGGCCAGGAGACGAGGCGCGAGGGGATGAGCCCCGCCAGCACCTCCGGCAGGAGCACCGACTGCGTGAGCTGCCGCAGGGCCAGCATGAACGCCCCGACCCGCGCGTTGTTCTCGACCTACAACCCGAATCAGTGCCGAGAAAAAGCAGGAGGGGCCAAGGCATTCGAGTTCAGACCTGGAAGCACAGGTTCGAGTGCTGGTGCATCTTGGAGAAGAAGTGGGGGTCCGCGCACTGCTGCAGGAGCCAGCGCTCGCTCTCGAGCTTCGCCACCATGGACTGGTACGTCTGGTGGAACATGCACAGCCGGTCCAGGCCGACGATGCTCATCACGGCGCACGCGCTCAGGGTGGCCAGGGGCACCAGGAAGTCGCGGATCATAGGCCAGTCAAACCCCCTCAGCTGGCCTATATAACACGTTATGCCCATAAACCCAGGGTAATGCTGGCCCATCTCGTCCTACCCCTTCTCGTCCTGAACACGGCCATCACACCAGCCCGACCAGCCCTCTTCAGCCTGCAGGACGCCGCCAGGCCGGGCCTGTCCATCGCGGGCAGCCCGATCGCCTGGTGGGAGGGCGGGCCGGCGTTTGTCCTGGCCAGCGCCGGGGCCGTCCGCATCAACTTCCGGGCCGTCTACACGTACCCGACAGCCAGCCTCCTGCGCGACCTGAACCGGACGGACTGGCACGGCCTCCCGTGCAACGCGAGCGCCTGGGCCCTCTGCGCCGCCGAGGTCGGGCAGGCCCTCCCCTGGTCGAGCCCGAGGATGCCGGAAGACAGCGAAAAGGTCGTGGCCGACGGCTGGAAGGACCTCGCGTGCGCCAGGTCGGCAGGCAAGGCCCTCACCAGCCTGGGCGTGTACGACATCAGCGCGTGCGACATCTTCGACGAGGGCCTGGACCTGGTGTACGCGCAGGGCATGCTCTTCCACCGGCACAACTCGCTGCAGACCTGGGAGTACTGGCTGCTGGTCGTGCTGGCGGTGGTCCTCGTCCGCTGCCTGAGCCACAACTTCAAGAGCCTCTGGGAGCCGCAGGGGGGGCAGGAGGTCCACGCCCAATGGCCCGCCCTCCTGTCCGCCTTCACCGCGCTCGTCGTCGTCCTGGCCGACGGGGACTCGCTCCACATCACCTCGGCCGACCAGGTCTTCTACTGGAGCACGGCCTCGTACGTCCTGGTCTACCTCGCCATCCATCTGGCCAACCGGTTTGTCGGCAAGCACCTGCCGGACTGGATGGCGCCAGACCAGCAGGAGCCAAAGGATTACCCCGTCTACAACGTCATCGTGGCCACCCTCCAGTTCATAGCCTGCCGGTTCTACACGGCCGCGGAGACCCCGTACAACCTCGTCCTCATCACCATCCTCGCCTGCAGGGGCTGGTGAGCAAGAGTCACGTGACTTGGCGGGGTAACGTGACCAGAAGATCCCAGCCAGCCCAGAAAAAGTAACCCAGAGTACCGCGAGCTGTACCGCGGTACAGGCTTGTACCGCGGTACGCTACGGTACTTCAAGACTTCTAGGGGGAGGGGAGGGGGGGTAGGAAAGGAATTTGACTAGTATTTATTTGGGATTTCTAGATTTTTCTAGAATGCCAGTTTAGCCAGACACACGAGCAGAAAAAAAAACAGGCGATCGACATCTGGACTGACCGGCTTCCCGGCAGGACCAAGCTGCTGCATCACGGCCGCACGCCGACCCTGCTTTTAGACGGGATCTACCTGTCACTGTGCGTGGAGCTCGCTTATGATGGGTCGAGGGAGCTCCTCGTGGCAGTGCTGGGGATCGCGTACGTGGGCGGGCGGTTGCTCGCGGGGGCGTGACCCGCGTGCTCGTCCTCGTCCTCTAAAAAAGATTATAAAGTCTGGAGGGCGCGCCCTGCCAGAAAATTCTCGTCCGTGCCATGCTGCAGCCGCTCATCCCGTTCGATGGCATCACAGCTGGCACTTCTGCTAGAGTCACTGTGATTCAGAATGTGCAGTACTTGTGCACGCGTGACATCATCATGATTGGCGCAGGCTGCTCTGCGAAGACAGCTAGCAAGATATGGGAGAGACTTTCAGAATCCAAAAAACAAGAAGTTTCGACAGAATGTCGAACCTTCCAGTTTTCTGGGCAGGGCCAGTCTGAACAGTCAGTGATCACGTTTAAGGGTGCCCTCAAGCTTTTCATGTGGATTGGAGGCGAGAACGCCAAGAAATACCGCTCGAAAATGGTAGAAATCCTCCAGCGCTACTACGCCGGCGACGGATCGCTGCTCGACGAGGTTGAGGCCAACGCTCAATCAACAGGCCCCATCCAGCAGATGGCGCGGGCGAGCTTGGCGGCTGAGACGGCGCAGGAGGACGAGGCTGCTCTCTGCCTGTCGTTCAAGAAGCGCCGGCTGGAGCTGGAGATAGCTCAGATGGAGGCGGAGGTTGAGGCCAAGCAGATCGCGAACCGGACCGCTGAGCTTGAGAACGAGGCCAAAAGGATCACAAACTATGCAGCAGAGCAGGACAGCGAGGCCAAGCGAATCGCCAACCGTGCAACCGAGCGCGCTGCCGAGCACGAGCACATCTCCAAGGTGACCAGCAGCTACAAGGGCCTCTGCGAGGACACCGTGATGGACGAGCGGGCGCGGGTGATCCTCAAGGACAACTTCCTGAACATGGCCATCCTGCCGGGCTCGTCGGCTGCTGGGGGCGCTGGAGCGAGCCAGGACCCGTCCGCCAACGCTAAGCCCATCAGCCTGAGCATGGTGGCGGACGACCTCAAGCTGAAGCTGTCGCAGGGCGAGCTGATCTCGCTCGGCCAGGAGCTCAAGAAGAAGTACGTCGAAAAGCACGGCAAGCCCCCCCCGAAGCACCAGCAGCTGTGCGGCGGGCGGGCCACGCTGGTGAATACGTACATGGAGGTCGACCGCCCGCTGGTCGTGGAGGTCCTGAGGCGGCACGTGGAGACGCGGGCGTGAATTCTTGTATATCAGTAAAGCCCCTGTCTCCATGCCTGCATGCAGGCCACGCCCGTCCCTCCCGAATGCGGGTTCATGTGCTCGCCGGCCTTCTTCTTCCTGTTAGGCCTGGCCTGTCTCTTTGCCTGCGTGTGCAGCTTTGTGGTGCACGGGGACTGCGATGAGTGCTTGGGCGTCAAGAAAACCCCGATCCCCCCGCAGTACCGGTATCAGTACCCGCACCACGCGCTCAATCCGGTTTAATCGAGGTCTAGACGGGCTCGGACGGCACGAGCGCGCCCGACTCCCGGAGCACCGAGAGGAGGACGAGCTGGTGGGCGTGGTGGGCGGACGGGGTCGGGAAGGCGTCGAGGTCCGTGGTGAGCAGGTAGGGCCCGGAGCAGCGGGAGCACCACGCGGTGAAGCAGGAGGTCAGGCGCTGGCGGTTCTCGGCGGCCTGGACTGCCTGTTCCAGCTTGCCCGGGTCGGGTCCGAAGGCGAGGACGCTGGCGTAGGAGGGCCTGAACTCGTCGGGGATCCTGGTGCAGCAGCGAGGGGGCATGGATGGGCGGGGCTGGATGGTGGACTGGCTTTTATGGAGGCCCTCGACGACTGGCAGGCCGCGCGCGAGCATGTACAGGAGGGCGAGGACGCGCAGGACCCGGAAGGCCGCCTGGGGGTTGGCGAGGAGCAAGCGGTGGAGCAGGTGGAGCGCGAGGAAGAGCGGGAACATCCTGGGAATGGGCTGGCGTGGCTAGAGCCTCTCTTTTATTCTGTCTAGGCGAGCACCACGCGGTCGATGCGCCGTGACAGCCGCTCGAGGACGCGGGCGAGCTGGTGGAAGCGGGTCCGGGCCTCGTCGGTCAGGGGGGCATTGTCGACCTTGCCGACGAGCCGGTGCATCTCCTCGATCCCGATGGCCTCGCCGCTCACGTCGTGCCAGTAGTCGTCGATGTAGTGCCGGCGCGGGTCGCGGAAGCTCTCGCACAGGTAGACGCCAAAGTCGGAGCTGCACTGGACGGCCTGGAGCACCCGGTGGAGCTCGGCCTTGGCCTCGGTGTTCCGGAGGGCCTGCTGCATGGCGGGGATGGAGCCGGCGGGGCCCTGCATGTTCGGGGTGAAGACGGGGATCGGGCAGCAGTCCAGGGCTTCCCGCTCCTCGTCCATGCTGTTGGCGGGCATGAGCGGGCCGTCCACGTCGATCCAGGAAGACGAGGAGTCCATGCTTGGCATGTAAGCGTGCGCTGGATCCGCCTTATATCCTGCTCAACCCGCGCGCAGGACGAGCCCGCCAAAGCGCGCGCCCACGCAGGCCTGCCGGGCTCAACCCGCGCGCAGGACGAGCCCGCCAAAGCGCGCGCCCGAGGCCACGCACGCCCCCGAGAGCGCAAAAAAGGCGGCCGCGCTGAGCTGGGCCCGCGGGTGGTCGGCGAGGACGGCGAGGGCGGCGCTGGCGAGCAGGCCGAACCACGCGACGCAGACGAGGATGAACGGGGGCCCCTGGAGCGCCTGCCAGAACCGGCCCGTCCCGAACGCGGCGAAGACGAACAGGTAGAAGCCGAGGAAGAGCGGGTCGCGCAGGAGGAGCACGCACGGCAGGAGGCAGGCCACCAGGAGGCCGAGCCACAGCCAGGCGGGGTCGTGGGTCGCGAGGGCGTGCGCGGCGAGGGCGAGGGTCCAGGGCGGGGTCAGGACGTGCGCGCACACGGCCAGGCCGTCCGGGACGAGCAGGCTGCACAGGAAGAGGGCGAGCCCGCAGGCCAGGTAGGCCAGCGGGATGGCCCAGGCCGGCAGGGCCACCGGCTTGGACGGGTGGGGCGGGGGGTCCGGCTCCTTGCCGGCGGGCGGGTGGGCGTGCGTCCTGGCGGTGGCGGAGATGGACGGCGCGGCCATCTCGATCGGGGCCAGGCGCGCCACGAAGGCCGCCATCTCCTTGGCGGTGGGCACGCGGCGCGGGGACGGCACGACCAGCAGGTTGTGCACGGTGGCCATGTCCGCGACCTCGATGGCGAGGGAGACCATGACAGAACAGGGCAAACGGGTGTGGGCCGGGCTTTTATTCGCGCTCGGGCCTGCCTTTCTCACCCTCCTGCTTTTTCTCGCCCGGCTCGAACGAGCCCTGGCCTTTCGCGCCGGACGCGACCTTCTCCGGGAAGGGCTCGTTGGGGCCGGGGGCGGCGGGCGGCTGGCTCTTTTTGTTCCTCTTGCCGGTGCCCGGCTCCTCGCCCAGGAGGATGCGGGAGAGCTTGACGGACATGTCCGGCGTGAGGGCGCCGATCTCGTGGAGGATCTTGAAGTCCTGGATGGTCTCGATCTCCAGGCGGGGCATGGGCACCAGGATGAACTCGACGTCCTCGGGCCGCGCCGCGTAGATCTCGCAGTAGCACGCCCGCAGGAGGGTCTGGACGTGCCGGCAGACCTCGTGCATGTTGGTGGAGAAGATCCGGCCCGACGCGATGGTCTTGCGCACGGTCTCGTGGTTGCCGTGGTCGCGCCCGATGATCATCTCGTGCGGGACGCCGGTGAGCGCGGACACGTCGCGCCTGTACTTGTCGAGCAGGAAGGTCAGGTCCTCGCACGGCTCCAGGTTCTGCTGCTGGACGACGTCGTGGTCCCGGGGCAGCGCGTACACCTCGGGGTGGTGGTTGGACGGCGTCTCCATGACCTGCGCCGGAAAAACAAGTCAGGCAGGAACGGCCCACGCGGGCAAGAGGATGGGGTTTGCCTGTCTCCGCATGACGTGCTCGCGCTGCCAGACGTTGTGCGCCTGCAGGTCGGGGAACAGGCTCGTCCCGATGGCCGGCGCGGCGTAGTGGTCCTCGTGCACAAAGTCCATCAGGTACTGCGATGGGTTGTCCTCCTGCCAGGCCGGGCGTTACTGAGATCACCGGCGGACATGCATTCGCGAAGGACAGCAGAATTCGAGTTCAATAAAGGAGGGACCTGTCTCAGGTTGGGCTTGAAGGTGCTGACAATCCTCGCGGTGGTGTTCCAGGCGTCCGCGTGCGACCGGCGCTTCTGGGCCTCCCGCAGGTTCTTGTAGTCGGTCAGGACGTACGAGAGCGGGGACGGCACGGTCGCGTACAGGCTCGAGTTGGTCGAGACGTCCAGCGCCGGCGGGGTCGTGATGTGGATGAAGACGTCCTCCTCCCGCACCCCGCCCGCCGTGGGGGTGATCCTGCGCGGGGGCGGGTCAACACGCCCTTAAAAAAAACAGTATAGACAAGGTTAAACCTGTAGATGACCAGCCGGCTGTCGTCGTCGTCGGGCATCGCCAGCTGGCCCTGCTCCGGCCGCCGCCTCTTGTGCTTGGGCGCGGCCTGCCTGTACACCCCGGGCGCCCGGCCCTGCTCGTCCGGGCCGACCTCGGTGTGCCAGCTGAACGTGCCCGGCGGGAGGACCTCGGGGATGTCGTCCCCCTTGCCCAGCCGCCGCGTCCGCCACGGGACGAAGCCGTACGTGTACATGGCCCGGATGGCGGACCGGCAGAACGGAATGTAGTGGTCCTCCAGGAACCGCTGGAACCGCGGCGAGACCTCCTCCCCGCCGATCCGGCAGAAGATGCCCTGCGAGAGGCAGGTCGACTCGATGATCTTGAAGCACTGCAGGATCGTCGGCTCCGAGGTGACCAGCTCCAACAGCAGGCCCTGCGACTCCTGGATGTCCCGCAGCCGGCTGTTCTGCCGCGCCCGGTGCATGCTCTGGTTCAGGGGGTGCATGTACCGACGCATTCGTGCCTGGACGCCCGACGCCAGGCTTTATACAGCCGGGGCTTGTCCTTGAGCATACGAAGACGCTGGACAACATAGTTACCTGTCTGCAGGTAGGCTGCTCGAGCATTGGCTGCTGCGCGTAAATGAAACTCAATCTGCTGGTCGAGAGCTGTGAGCTGCGTGACACTTGCGGGATTGCTCCCCCAAACAGACCTGACAAACCTTAGAAACTGTGCAGCTTCAAGAAAATGATTGACATGATCATCATAAACACGATGCACAAGGCCTCTGTCAACGTTAATTCGACCGCCTGTCAATAATGCCTCCTTCTCTCTCCATGCAGTATCCAGGGTTTTTTGAAGATCACCAAACATCTCACATGCACGTAGGAAATCCACTGGAGAGAGGAACTTCTGGTTCATGGACATGAAATGCCTATTCCTTAATATCGCGTTCAACATGCCATGTATATCCCTGTCCAGCTGATAAACACGCCGTACCTCAGGAGTTTTCTCTTCAATAACAGGGTCTTCTGATCGAGATTCATGAACTTTTTCGGGTACAATAACAGAGGCTGCTGGTGGAGATTCACGACCTTTTTCGGGAGCTGGTCGTGTTAGGACTTCACCGTCCTCGTCAGGATCTGTTCTCACACCATCATCTGCTTCAAACCATTTTTCACTGTCTTGATTCTCTGGTGCTTCAGACTGTCTTGGAGACAATATTTTATCAGGAGGCTGATGTGGTGTAGGAATGATGTCGGCCTTGATAAGCGCATCGTCACTGGCAGAATGCTTGTTTTGAATCTTTCGGATGAATTCGATCACCTGAAACTGCTTTTTCCTCATGCTGATTAATGATAACAATTTCAGTTCCGGATTGTAGCAACGACCGTCTGTATTCACAAAACGTTGATATCCTTCCTCTCGAGCTTGCCGTTCAGCCTTTAATTGTTCGAACTGTGCACGCTCGTCGAGATCCATTTGATCATCATCTGGCAAAATCATGGGAGCATATTCATCTGGGTCAAAATCTAGCCAAGAAAGCATGCAACGTACAAGCATATCAACAATCCGCTCCTGAGTCCTGTAAAACGGAACATAGCGACGTTCATCCAGAACGGACTGAAGCTCTACAATATTGCGAGTAAGTCTTGACACAGCAACACGTCCAGCTTCTACTTCACTTGGACTAGCGAATCCGTTGGTTTCCTCTGGATCTTGACGACGAGGTGCCTCAGGACTCGGAGCCCTCTGTCTTCTGGGAGGAAGCCTTTTGTGCCAATCCTGTTCTGGAAATGCATTGTCTGCATACACGTCTGACGCTTCATCCTGATCATTGGTTTGTGCATCTGGAGATGGAGCGCTATAGGCAGATGATGGCTCATGACGCGAACTACCAGGACTTCTACCAGACGGCGGGCGACGACTTACAGCAGGCTCAGGTCGTTTGGGAGGGGCCGGAGCAACGTCCTTGAAAGGGGTAATATGCACGGACTTCCCGAGCTGCATGTCTTCACGCCCGCCGGGCCGAACCCCTATATATCAAGAGCAGGCGGGCAAATCGCCGGCTGGGATGGCGCGCTTACACGAGCAGTACTGCATGCACGCCCTGACGGCGGACGAGCGGGTGACGTGCGAGAGCATGCTGCTGCAGGTGGGCTAAGGCACACACACACGTTTGCAAGGGGGTGCTGGGATGACGCCCGCTTGGCAGGAGCCGTCGAGCAAGGTCCTGGTGATGCCGACGCACCACATCAACGAGCTCGGGGACATGATGGGGTTCAGGTCATCCCAACCCACTCGAAAAAAGCGTGAAACGCCCGCTGACGCCATACACACAGGTTCTCGTGCCACAAGTACGCGCCGGGCAACTGCCTGCCGGTCGTGCGGACCATGTTCCACGGGCACACGCTGGTGGAGTGCCTGGCGGACGAGGGGATGATCATGCGGCTCATGGCGGAGCCCGAGGACAACCGGCGGCGGATGCTGGAGTTCCTGGCCCGGACGGAGCGGGAGTGCGTGCCCGCCTCGCTGGAGTGCGTGCCGGAGAACGCGAGCGCGGTCACGCAGCACGGGGTGGTGCAGGCGCGGGGCCTGCTGACCGTGGACAGCCGGCACTGGACGCCCGAGGTGCCGGAGCGGATCGGGGTCTACCACGCGTACATCCGGGGGTTCAACCGGGACGTCCGGACCCACCGGCTGTTCATCGTGTGCTCGGGCGGCCTGGCGCGGGCCAGCGACGCTTTCTGCAATACGGTCATCGACGGCGGGCAGGACTGGACCGCGAGCGTGAGTGCGTGCTTTTACTCTTGGGTTGGGGTTGGCATGACATGTCTGGCCCCCGCAGGACATCTGCGAGTCGCAGGAGGCCTGGTGGCTCCGCAAGGGGTGCCAGCGGGCGCGCTGCCGGTCGATCAAGGGGCTGGCGGACGCGTTCGGCATCCCCGTCCGGTCGATCCAGGTACGCCGGCCCCTACTTGATCTTGCGCTGAAACACGTCGTCCACCGTGAACGCCTGCAGGAGCGCGCCCCACAGGGAGTGCAGGAGCGGCTGGGATGGCTGGCTCGCGGGCACCAGGAGAGGGTCGTTGAGGGCTGGCATCTCGTGCCCTCCCCGGCGCCCCGTCTGACTAAATAGCCGCAGGACATCCAGGCGCACCAGGAGGGCGAGCTCGCCGTGTTCACGTCCGACACGGTGGAGCACGACATCCTGCCCTTCGCCGGCGGGGACGAGGTGCGCGCCCCGCCCCGCCGCCGTGCCCATCCAGCCTGATTTTTTTTGGGCAAAAACGCGCAGGTGGCCGTCTACAACCTGTGCACCGACACGACGCGGCACATGAACGGGGTCGTGACGAACATGCACCCGTCGGAGGGCGTCTGGCTGTTCAGGTGCAACCCTCTACACCAGACTCAACACCAAGACGGTCGCGCCCGTCATGAGGCAGGCGACGATCCAGGTCTCGTGGTTGGTGACCTGCGCGACCTGGAAGAAGCAGAAGGGCAGGATGCAGTCGTTGTGCTTCTGGTTGTTTGGGTTCTTGCCCGTCATGACCCCCGTACTCTCGATGTCGTCCTGCGCGTCGGACGAGGACTTCTCGCTGAGGTTGGTGTAGCTCAGGTGGCAGAGGAGGACCAGCCCCGCCACCACCAGGGTCGTCCCCAGGATGAGCCCGATGGCCATGTTGTCTGGGAGGTGCGCGCGCTTTCTCTTTTAATACCGCCTGTCTGCAGGGGGGCCCCTCGCGCCAGCAGCTTCGGGTGCATGTTCGGGGACCACCGGACGTGCGGGGCGTTCCCGACGAGCTCGCCGGTGGTCAAGAGGCCGCAGTCCATCCTCGTGCAGGTAGGCTCGTCTGTTCTCGGACTGCCTGGATCGACCTGACCTCCCGCCCGGCAGGACACGCCCCAGATCGTGCGCCTGGCGTCCCAGCCGTCCCGGGGCAGCCACTACATGTGCTTCGACGAGGCCTACTTCAAGACGCTCGAGACCATGCAGTGGAACCGGGACAACGGGTGCGTCGAGCTCATCCCGATCGTCGTGGGGCTGGCGTGAAAGCGGGCGGGGCGGGCGCTGGATGAAAAAACACACCATGTCCGGCCTGCGCACGCTGTACACGGACACACCCACGTTCATGCAGATGCTGCTGGAGTGCTCGCGATTCCTGGACACGGCGCGGCACGACGAGGGCTGCAGCAAGGCCGACGTCCTGCAGTCCATGGAGAACCGGCTCTCCCTGCTGATCGGGAAGCTCGCGAGCCAGCCCACGTCCGCGGCGTTCGCGCTGCACCTGCCAGACGCCAGCACGCCTAGTCAGCCGCGATGACCGCTAGACTCGAGTCCATGCTCCTGGCGGGCAGCGGGGCCTGCTCCTGCACAGCGTGCGGGGCCTCGACGGGCGGGGCGGTCGTCATGCCATCCCCGACCGCCTCGAGCAGGTCCAGCTCGGCGTCCAGGTCCGCCTCCTCGGTGCCGGACAGCATGGTCGCCCCGGGGTTCGTGAGGACCTCGGTGATGTCCTGGACCTCGCGCATCTGCTCGTCGAGCTCGGACATGACGTTCTCGACCTCCTGGACGCCCAGGGTGATGCCCGCCTTGCGCATGGCGGACGTGGAGGCCTTGAGGGTGAGCATGATCTCCTTGTCCAGCTCGCTCGTCTTGATCGCGTCCAGCTGGGTGTCGACGAGGTCCAGGCCGTGGCGCAGGCGCTCCAGCCGCTTCTGGACCCGCCGGCGCTCCTGGACCTTGGAGCGGGCCGCGAGGACGTCCCCGGCGCGCTTCTTGGTCAGGGCCTCCTCCGACAGCCGGGACACGCACAGCAGGAGCTCCCTCTCCCTGCCCTCCATGTTGCGCCGGCACTGCTCCAGGCCCTCCTGCGCCGTCATGACCTCCTCCTCGGGCGGCTCCGTCACAACCCTCCTGCGCGAACGGGTCTGTCAGTCCGGGCATCGATCAAAGCCGGCTCTGGTCAGTCCGAGCATGCCAGTAAACAACGATCAAAGCCCGGCTCACCGTCGGACGCCCAGCCAGACGCTGGCGGCGGCCTCGAGCAGACAGTTCATCCTCGCGCGGGCCCCCACGCGCGGGCCTGAAATAGCGCGCGGGGCCAAGTATAAAGGCGCCGTGCGCGCGGGGCGGGCATCGACCGGTTAAGCATGCAGACAAAGACACAGACAGTAAAGACAGAACGAGCCAGCTTCACGATCCCCTGCGCCTGGATGTCGTCCGGCCCCGCCCCGGCCCCGCCCACCGCCGCGGGGGGGATCATGCAGCAGGTGGAGGCCCTGGAGCACGCCAAGCGCCGGGCCGCGGCGAGCTTCACCCGCATGGTCGCGCACCCCTCCGCGCAGGACACCGCCCAGACCACGCGCGACGAGCAGGACGTCCTCGGCGCGCGGGTGGCCGTGCTCAACGCGCTCCTCCGGCAGGACCCGGCGAAGAGCACCCCCCTCTGCCTCGAGGCGACGGGCCGGAAGGGCCCCCGGGTGTGCGTGACCTACGACCGGCTGCGGTGCGAGGGCGAGCTCGAGCTGGGCCCGATGCAGTCCACGATGGCCTGGGCCGTCCGCGACGCCGAGGACCCGCTCCTGCAGCTCATGTCCGCCCCGGACGACCAGCCGCCCGCCGGGGTCGTGCGGGGCCTGCTGGACCTCGTGCGGAAGAGCGCCCCCAAGAAGGACGTGCTGCAGGGCCTGCACGCCGCGCTGGCCCTCCCCGCGCCCGAGCGCCTGGTCCTCAAGAGCCTGCGGGGGGTCAACGCGCCGGAGCACGGCGGCCACGCGCGGGTGTTCGAGGGGCTGGGCGAAGGCGCCGGGCCGGTCCCCCCGCTCTACCGGGTCATCTCGGGCGCGCTGGACCTCGACGTGCTCGAGGGCTGGCAGAACCCCAGCACCAACGCCGCCATCCGCCTGTCCATCCTGGACGCCGCCCACCAGGCCGCCAGGGAGGCCCAGCGCACCAAGGCCCCGCAGTGGTCCAACGTGGCGTACCTGCAGGTCCGGGTCTTCCACGGGGAGGAGTGCCACCGCCTGAGCCTCACGCCCTTCTGGGACAGCGAGTCGTGCACCGTCAGCCACCTCCAGTTCAAGCAGTCGGTGTTCGACGACAGCGGCCCCGAGCGCGGCCTCCTCAACCTCGGCCCGGACCCCGCCAGCATCCACCCCATCCCCCTGGGGACGATCCTGCCCCTCGAGGCCTACGTGTGCCTGGGCGCGCATCGCAAGAGCCGCCTGAGCGAGGCCCAGCTCAACTACGTCCACGCCCAGGGGCTGCTCGCCCACGGGTTCGACACGGGGCTGCTGCCGGATGCCACCCAGCTCTTCCCCGCGCAGCCGGGCCGGATGCTCGCCGCCAAGGCCACGCGCGTCTCCGGGGATAAGCTCGACGTCATGGCCAGCTCGTACCACGTGGCCGACCAGGTCTACACCACCATCTCCGTCGTGCAGTACCCGCCGTTTGGGACGCAGTTTGAGAAGAGGGGGGACGCTTGGAGAAAACTTTCCCCTCCAGAGACGACTACACGTTTCAAGACATGCGCAGAAATCAAGCAGGGTGTCAAGCCACGTACTGGAATCAAGCAGCACTCCAAAGCACTAGCTGACCTGGCAGCCTCAGACGACGACGACGACGAGATGCAGGTTGATCATTCCGACCCAAACGCACACCGATATTACGATGACGATGATGACGAAGATGACGTGGTGGTCACGAATGTCCCGGTTTCGCGAAACGATATACACAGAGACCCTTTACGGCCTGGAGAAACGCCCGCGTACAGGCAAGTCCGTGAATACCTCCCGAAATTCTACATGGACATCGACGGGAAAGCACACACACGGGCGCGGAAAAATAACTGGAAGATCGATCTGAGGGACGGCGAGCATTACTTTGTAGACGGACTGAGCGCGAACCCTCACGATATACAGCCCAGAAACATAAGCAAACGCTTGATTTGGTTCGAAATGGACAACGGCTCCCGATACAAACAAGCAGCAACTCTGTTTCACGACACGAAAAACTATATCAAGCAACAGCAAATCCCTTGGAATAATCTAGAGTGTTTCTACTGGAATCTGGAAAACAATCTGAACACAGGCATTGATGGACTAACCGCGGGACAAATCTGGTACAATCGCTGGAAACCACTGATCGAGCTCCACGCTTGGTGGAGCATTCGGGACAGAATCGATGGTCGCAATGTTGCACATTTCTGGTATGTCCAAGACGACGCCATTTGGGACGATATCTTCAAGGAAAGGTCGGAGCGCGATGGCTTCGACTGGGCTGCAGCTTACAAGACACACCAGCACAACTACATGGAGAGCATGAAAAGGAATCACATGCTCAAGAAAGGTCTGCGGTCTCGAAACAGGCAGAACCTCGCCATCCCACTCCTCACCAACCCCAACGAGCTCCCCCTGCCCCAGACCCGGCTGAGCGCGCGGTCCGCGGGCAAGGACCCGGTCGTGGGCCAGCTGCAGTCGAGGATCGCCGCGCTGGAGACCCGGCTGGACCGGGCCAGGCAGGACGAGAACACGCAGTTCCTGCTCTCCAAGGTCCTCGAGAGGCTGGAGACCCCCGAGGAGGTCTAGAGCTCCGGCAGCGGCACGTCGATGCTCTGGTACCGGAAGGCCCCGATCGCGTCGAGGGACATGACCGACGTCCACGGGGAGCAGTACTCGCGGACCTGGAAGATCTGGTCCTCCAGCTCCTTGAGGAGCGGCTGGTCGTCGTCGGGCGGGTCGAGGAGCGTGCACAGGTAGTACAGCCGGAACGCCGACTTGGCCTCGTACCCCGGGTGCGCGAGCCGCACGCGCTCGATCTCGCGCCACTGCCAGCTCGACCTGAAGTCCTTGAGCTGGCTCAGGAACGCCTGCGGGTAGCCCTCGCACAGGTCGATGAGCCGGAATAAAAGCGCGTTGATCCCGAATTTGCTCAGCGCCGACTGGAAGTCGTTGCGGGTGGCCTGCGGGCGTGCATACCCGCGTTATAACAGGAAACACACAGGTGAGGCGCAAACAAACACGTACCACCGTGGATCTGGCCTGCAGAACACGGGCCACATCAAACGGTAAGAAATACTCTTGGATTGGTCGTTCCACGTCCCCTCCAGTGCACAAATCGATTAATGGATAGAGTTCATAATGAAAAAAGTGTATCAGATTCGCACAGATCTGCTCGACCAAGGTTCTTGCCATCCGATTGCTTGATCTGTACATGAGCCTGCCCGTCGTCAATGCACGGTGAACGTCACTCAACAGGCCAGGACAGTTCTTGGCATCCCAAAAGTATTTCTGATGAAACTGGACAAAGTCAAGTTGCCTCCTCCCTCCAAGACAGTACGTCCCCAAACGCCAATAAAAATAAGAAACATACAAGTCCAACACCCCTAGGTGCTGGTGCTGCCCATGAGATTTCTTGGATCCTGCTTTTGTGACAGTCCCCTCTTCGTTGAGCATGGCTAAACAGGCAATCTCCAGGATAACCCAACAAAGCTCGAGATAGAGGGACCTGATGGACAGGCGGCTTGCCCGGTGAAATCGAGAGAAGAAATTGCTTGACCCAGCAGCTTGAAATGGCAGGCACATGTGCAGGTAATATGCAATGGCAGGCGCGTCACTGTCACGCTTGATCTTTCTGGGTGCAAGTCTTGCCAATGCGCTCTGAATCCGCCACGCCCCATATCCGCCAGCGAGAGGATGTCTCATTACCTCCGCGTTGTACTGATTAAACGCGTCTCTAGGGATAATGGTTCCTCGCATGTTCTTGGCCCCTGCATTCCGGACCCCGAGAAGGAAGCGCATATGTGACTTCTGGGTCATCAGCGCGTTACATGCAGCACAAATGTCGAACGTCAAGCCCAGTTGCGGAGGGTTCGTGTAGGTCAGGTCATCGTCTGCACTCTCCAACACATCAAGAAGTTCGTTCATGTTGATTCGTATGTTTGCAGCCGGCTTTGTCCACGTGGCCGCCTGGGGGCCCTTACTGCCCGTCACCGTCTGATAATAAAGAAAGGGCGCATCAAGCACGTCAGGCACGATAAAGTTGGCTGCTATGGGAAACGCGGCCCCAATGCCGACATTATGGTCCCTCACATGCCTGTAGCACATGTATTCCAGCGCCGTCCGGTGATAGGCCTCGTGGATCATGTGTGACGCCTGCCTCTTGGAGCAGAGCTTAGGGACATCGTACATCTGCTGGATCTCCGGGTTCTGCTTGAACTGCGTGTTCAGGAACAGGACGCTCAGGTTGGCCTCGCGATTGAAAAAGTCAACCTGGTCGATCTCGGGCAGAAACGGCGCCCCGCACGACAGGCAGAGCCCGCACTGCTGGTCGGACATCTATTCCCGAGGGGTGCACGCGCGGCTTTTTAATACACGAGGCGCTAGAGCATGCCCACCATGCTGGGCTCCGACGTGCCGTCCGCGCGGAGGAGCGAGCCCCCGATGGCCTTGCCGCGCCTGGGCTTGCCGCCCGTGTTGGCCTTCTTGGCGGGCGGCTCCTCCTCCTCCACTGGCGCGGGAGGGGCGGGCGGGGGCTCGTCGTCCGCGAACTCCAGGCGGCCCAGCCAGTCCGGCTCCTCCTCGGCCGGGGCTTCCAGGTCCTCGCGCGGGGCCTCGGGCGCCGCGGGCTCGGCCTCGCTGTCCAGCCCGTCGCCCAGGCGCTCCAGGCCCAGCATGGGCTGCCAGGAGGGCGGGAGCGCGGCCGGCTCCGGCTCGGCCTTGAGCTCGCGGACCTTGAAATCTTGTTTTGGCAAGTGGCTGATTGGGAAGGCCTGGAAGACCGGCTGAAACGTGATGTCCAGATGGTTGGTCCTCAGCGCGTTGGCCAGATCGTTGTGCCAATACTCCTCGTGCCCGTACTTTCCAGTCATCAGCTGGCTGCGCCCGATGTGCCAGTACCCGAACTCTTGCCAAGGCACACGAGCATTCCATATACTACCCGAATAACCTTGAAAAGTATCCCAATACCAAGTTGTCTTGAGCGCCTGTGGCAAGCTCGCCGAACCCCGGACATACTCGTCATTCTCCTTCTTATCCGTCAGCTCCAGCGTCAGCAGGTCCGGCACCAGCTGCCACACGTGGGTCCTCTGGTTGAGCGGGCCCGGCAGCCCCCTGACGTCCCAGGTCTGCCGCTTGACGCCCTTGTAGTAGTGGTTGAGCGTGTACTGCCGGATGGGCATGAGCTTCAGGCGCAGCACGAGGTCCTCGCCGGCGGAGAGGTCGTGGTGGTGCCAGATGTTCAGGACGTTGGACTCCTTGCCGTCGACCGTGAGGGACACGACGAAGCTGACGGGCCAGGTGGCGGGCGCGATGGTGGACTCGTCCTGCCCGCCCTGCTTCTCGGAGCCGCGCGTGACCCCGAACGGCCGGATGCAGTGCCGGACCACGTGGATGATGTCGTTGAGGTTGATCGGGCTGGTCCTATAGTCCCGGCCGCTCTCGCCCTGCCTGCCGAACCGGCTGTGGTTCAGGTTGCCGAGGAGCTCGAGCCACAGGTTGGAGCTCTCGTTGCCCGCGACCCCCAGCTGCATGCCGGACAGGATGTAGTTGAGCGTGCACAGGTTGATGAAGGGGTCGATCGCGGTGCCCAGGCCGGCCCGGCGCATCGAGGTGTTGGCCAGGCCCGTGCAGAACATGCTCTTCCGGTCCAGGCGCAGGGCGAACGCGATGTCCCCGTCGTCGATGGGGTGCGAGAGGTCGACGAGGTCCTTCGAGGGGCACTTGGCCTCGGGCAGGTACACGACCGGCACGATCTTCTGGATCTTGTGCGGGATGTTGAGGTACGCGTTCTGGCTGGACAGGTACCCGGGCTCGCCGTACGCGTAGGGCGTGAGATTCCCCAGCAGGCTGGAGCCGTAGTTGATCCGGGCGTCCGGCTGCTCGTGCAGGGGCTGGGGCAGCCCGCCCGCCCCCGGGAGAGGCCCCTGGTTCATGACCACCTGCGGGAACTGGATCCCCGAGCGCAGGCCGCCGAAGAAGTCGCCCATTCTGTTGGCGGGAACGCGCGGAGGAGCTTTATATACACGGCGCTCAGGCGTCGTCATGCCCAGGCAGGTAGTCCCGGATGGGCTTGCCCCGCACGAGGCACTCGACCCGGATCAGGTCCTCCCGCATGAGGACGGGCCAGAGGACGGGGGCCGTCACCGTCTCCGCGACGACCATGCCGAGCTTGTCCACCAGCAGCAGCTCCTGCTTGGGGTCCTTGTAGCTCGACCTGTACATGGCGGTCTTGTACGACCACGCGGACGGCAGGGCGTGCGCCAGCCCGTACGCCAGCGTGACGTTCAGGTAGAGACGGAGTGCGCGCGGCAGCGGGGGCATTCGCGCTATATAGCCCGCAGGAGCCGTATCTCAGCCCGCGCGCGACTGAGACTTTTTTTTGCCCGCCTGACCGTGTCCTCCGGCAGATCTCGACGACCAAGGGGACCGGGGGGGACCTCATCGTGCTGGAGGAGGCCGCGTACGTCGAGCCGGGCTTCTTCTACGAGACGGTCGCGCCCCTCCTGCTCATCGGCAACACCAGCCTGATCGCCATCTCGACCCTGACCTCGGAGATCAACTTCTACACCCGCCTGCTCCGGATGCGGGACAAAACCTCGGGCCTCCCGCTGTTCACGTCCATCAGCGTGCAGCTGGCCTGCCGGCGGTGCATCGAGGAGGGGCGGGCGGCGGCGTGCGTGCACATGCTCCACCTGGTCCCGCGCTGGCAGAGCTCGGACCGGCACGTCAAGCTGAAAACCATCATGCAAGACCGCCCCGACCTGATCGAGAGCGAGCTGTCCGGCCTGGCCTTCGACTCGAACCAGCAGATCTTCAAGACCTCCCACATCGAGATCATGTTCAACCAGCCCCCGCCCCCGTCGATCCTGAACGAGGCCGTCTACACCTTCATCGACCCGGCGGCGGGCGGGCCCCAGAGCGACTACGCCATCCTGAGCGTGACCCGGCACAAGGGGCTCCTCACGGTAGGCATGTCAGCTCACGAGATACGCCTGCCTCAGAGAGTCCACAAACGCCTCGTGCCCGACCCGGCAGTCCTTGATCCACCCCGGGATGAGCTCGTCGGACAGGGCGTCGTAGAAGCGCTCGGCCTTGAACGGGCAGAGCGAGCAGACCATGAGCATCCCGGTCTGCCCCTCCTCCCGGACGTTGCTCAGGTTCCGCCGCATGGTCTCGTCCTCGTTCAGCAGGACGAAGAACTTGATCTGCAGCGCGTGCAGCGAGTCCCCCTCCCGCGGCCTCAGGAGCTGCAGGGCCTCGGCCACCCCGCCCCACGCGCTGTACTCGCGGCCTAGATTAATGACAGACTCCTCGATCAGCCGCCCGATGAAGCCCGCGTTCGCCCCGTACAGCACGTGTGACAGCATGTCCCGCTTGCCCGCGCAGGTCATCGGCATCGACATCCTGTCTGGCTGCAAAGGTGAGCCCGCCCGCCTCGCCCACCCGGAAACGCGCGCTCTGACCGCGCACCCCGGCAGACCCCGAGAAGCAGTTCGAGACGGTCGTCCAGCACATCACGCGCATCCGCCTGGACGCGGGCCGAAAGACCAGCCGCTTCTTCATCTTCGTCGAGCGCAACCTGGGGTTCGAGGCGGAGCACCACAAGCGGGCGCTCGACCACATCCCGGGCGTCCACTTCTACGTGGACCACAAGGCCAGCCGCGTGGGCATCCTGACCACCGAGGCCACCAAGCACGCCATGGCCCAGCTCGTCGTCTCCATGCTCGCCGAGAAGCGCATCCACGTGCTCCCCCGGCTCTACTCCAGCGAGCCCGACATGGTCCGCATCCGCCTGCGCGAGCAGATGGAGACCTACAGCGCCCAGTACAAGCAGGCCCCCGATACCTTTGGCAAGGACAAGATTGCCCTGTCCGGCAAGGTCGGCGGCATGAAGGACGACGTCTGCATCTGCCTGCAGCTCGCGGCCTACTTCACGCAGCTCGAGACCCAGCGCGCCGTGGACCTGTTCGCGAAGCTCGACTGACCTGGTCAGTATTAAAGGGCAGGGGCATGCGGGCGTCTACAAGCATGTCTGAGAAAAACAGAAGCCTTGCCAGCTACTTTGACGACCCGCACGCCCAGGCCCCGAGCTGGTACGACCAGACGGAACGCCTGGGGGGCGATCTGCACAGCCAGGGGCTCTCGCACACCGAGGACCACGGGCACTACCTGTCCGACCACGAGGAGGACGGGTTGGACACACCCATGCTGGGCTCGTGGATGTGGCACCCCGACCACAAGAAGCAGGTGTGGGTCCCGGATGGCATATGGGACGTCTTTGCCAAACCACCAGACAAGACGTTCCAGGAAAAGGGCGACGAGGACTGGAAGCCAAACACCTGGGGGATGGCTGACCACAAGCGGCGGTTCGAGCACTCCACGAAGCCAAAGGTGGACCGAACGGGCGAGACCAAGGATCAGCGTGCAGCACGCATGAAAGCGACCAAGGCCGAGAGAGAGCAGCGTCGCAAGGAAAAGTCAGTGGACATCACGCAGGCGCGCAAAACTGCCCTGGACGCGTTCCTCCGAAACCCTTCGTGGGCCCCAACGATGGTCCCGGCCATCCAGACAGTGGAAGCTCAAAAGCTCGTCCTGACCGCGCAGAAGAACGCGAAAATCGCCGAACAGAAAGCATTGGCAGACAAAACGACTGGGAAACAGCGAGACCAGGCTCTGCACAGTGAAGTGACAAATATCTTGGTCCAAGGGGGTCAGGACTGGCCGGCCATACTGCAGGCCGTCGACGCGTTCTGCAAAGCCAACAGCCTGAGCAACATCGTGGGCACCACACTCCCTACTGTCAATACAGGGGCGAAACAGGGCACGCACTACCTGATGGTGGCGCTGGACTTCCTGAGCCAGGTCAAGAAACAGATCATGACCGGCGTGCTGGCCATCCTCGTCAAGAAAATCAAGGGCGCCAACCCGCCAAAGGACAGGGCCACCTACCTCTTCGTGAACGCCAGCTACATGGGAAACACCCTGCGCAACCAGCTCTCCAAGGACCGGTACCCGAAGAAGCTGAAAAAGTACCTGGACGACACCCCCGCCATGCTGGAGTGGACCAAGAAGGTGCGCAAGCTGGAGCGGGAGGCGTTCAAGGAACGCCACGGCAGGAACGCGAAGATCCCGAAGCGCCTGTGGGACGGCCCTCCCCCCAAGGGCCATCAGCACGGGAGGGTGACGCGCGGACCCGGCGGCCACCCGGTGTACTGGATGCCCATGCCCATGTACCAGCCCAACTACGGGGGGAGAGGCGGACGGCGCCCCAACCAGCGCCGCCACAGGGGGCCCAAGCAGCATCAGTACAGGCCCAAGTATGCAGACGAACAAGGCTACGAACCAACCAGGCCGTTCAGCCCGTCAGCGCAGGAGCCGCCTCAGGAGTATTACAAGCAGCCATGGGGAGGGGGTTACCCGCCTCCGAATCCCAGATTCCAGCCTCAAGAACCTGATGCAATGGGTGCTCGTGCCTTTCGCATGCAGCGCGGCTACTGGTAAAAAAGCACGCCAAAGCCCCAGGGCGGGCGCGCGCCTGTACAATAAACCAAACCAAACCAAAACAAACATGACGATCGACTCCTCGTGGCTGTGCGCGTTCAAAGAGGACCTGCCGCACGCGTTCGCCCCGCGCAGCCCGTTCCGCCCGAGCGCCGTGTTCGTGGACGGGCAGATCAAGCTGATGCAGGCCACGCAGAGCGAGCCGCAGACGTGGGACGACTTCATCTACCGGCAGTTCGTGCGCCACCTGCAGAAGTGGTTCGAGTCGTGCGACGCGGTGGTGCTGGCCTTCGACAACTACGAGCACGTCCCGCGCGCGAAGTGCATGACTCAGGTCCCTCCGTCCCGCGCACGCCCGCGCAGCCCGCCAAGCCTGAACCGCCTGTCCTGCAGGCAAAACGCCGGCGGAACGTGCCCATCCTGCCCTTCACCGCGGCGTCCGAGCTGCCGTGCATGGTCCCCGACGGCGAGCGCTGGTCCCAGTGCATCGCGAACCGGGTGTTCAAGACGCGCGTGATCGACCTGGTGATCCTGCGGCTGCCCGGGCTCCTCCTGACCAACAAGCCGCAGCGCCGGCTGATCGTGGACTACCAGCAGCCGGTCGAGTACCGGTTCGAGGACGGGCGGGTCACAGCGGAGCTCCTGGAGGAATTTCCCGCGCTGGGCGAGGCGGACGTCAAGTTCACGCGGTTCGCGGACCGGTTCGGGAAGCTGGTGGTGGACTCGATCGACGGGGACTCGGTGCCGATCGCCCTGATGCACCACGAGCTGTGCCTGCGCCGCGCGACCCCGCCCCCGCTGGTCTCGATCTACCGGATGGAGCTCAAGCAGGCCAAGCGGGCGGCGGACGGGGCCCAGCGGAGGCCCAAGAGCTACGAGCACGTCAACGTGCACGCCCTGTACGAGGGCCTGAGGGACGCGATCGCGCAGAGCACGGGCCGGATCCGGCTGCCGGCGCACGCGGGGCACGAGATGGCCATGCTCGTCGCGCTCATCGCCCTGACGGGGACGGACTTCTCCAGGAACCTCCCGCAGATGTCGGGCCGGTCGGTCTACAGCTGGCTGCCCGACGTCTGGCCCACCCTGGCGATCGCGTACCAGCCCGCCCTGGGGAGGCTGGACGACGCGCGGGGCGGGAACCAGCTGGTGGCCCTGCTGTACAAGCTCAAGTTCCCCAGGCACGCCCGCGCCCAGTGCGAGGGCCTCCGGGAGGTGCTGTCCGACCTGCAGCAGTCGGCCATCGCGCAGAAGACCAAGGACAGCCTCCCGACGTGCGAGCGGATCGCCTGCACGGTCCGGAACGCCAACTGGGTGCTGGCCTACTGGACGTGCGAGCCCGCGCCCGACCCCGTGCAGCCGGCGTACGGGTTCCGCCAGCTGGCGAGCGGGGCCACGGAGTACGACGATTAGGAGGCTTCCCGAGGAGTATTAAAGCACCTGAGCGCCGCGCCCGCCCAGCGCAGACCAGCATGATGAACACCTCGACCCAACTGCTTGCCACGACCGCCCTCGCGCTCCTGGCCGTCATCATCCACGGCATGATCCGGAACGACGCGAGCGTGCGCCCCCTCGACACGGCGCGCTACTACACGATGGTGCGGGAGCGCGGGGACGTCGGGGCGGCCAGGCAGCTGGTGAGCAACGACGACTCCTGGCTGTCCTCGGCGTGCCGGGCCAACGTGAGCAAGGCCCTCCCCACCGCGGACGCCTGCATCGACGAGCGCCGGGCCCTGCGCAACAAGATCCTGGCCGCGATGAACTGCTTCACGTACGGCTCGCAGGTCTGCTCCTACCTGCGCAACATCACGGCGGGCATCATCCAGAACCGCACGATCGGCGGCACGACCTACGCGGTGGGCCGGAGCCTCGTGGGGACGGTCCCGAACCAGGGCGCCCTGACGTACCGGCAGCTCCTGTACAACGCGATCGAGCAGGCCCCCCTGATGTTCCACAACTCGTACCGCGCGGCGCAGTCGGACGACTCGTACGTCCTGCGCACCGTCCTGTACAACTTCGTGGCGTTTGCCATCCTGGGGAACATCCTGGTGCACTACCTGGACCAGTACCACATGTCGCTGGGCCGGCGGCTGCTCATGCGCATCCTCGTCTTCGCGTCCACCACCTTCCTCGTGCCGTTCATCTTCCTCCTGGGCGGCATGGGCTCCTTCTTCACGGCCGGCGTGGGCGTGTGGGTCCCCGGCCTCATCGTGCTCCTGTACTACGAGGCCTTCCTCGACGCCAGCATCACGCGCCCGTGGTACGCGCCTGCTCGCCTTTCATCGCTCACCGTCTGTGTTGCTGACCCGTGCCCGCAGGATCCACCCCTACACGTTCTCGATCATCTACACGTCGATCTCGATCCTCGCGCTGACCGAGAACGACGTGCTCAACGCGACGGTGGTGGGGCTCGCGGTCGCGCAGGCCCAGGCCGTGTCCCTCCTGTACATGCAGATCGTCTGGTACTGGGCCGGCAAGAACGAGAAGATCACGCACCACCGCGCGGGGGTGCACGCCGAGCAGCTCTACACCACCCAGGAGATGCAGTACGCCCTGTACCTGGCCCTCATCTCGATCGGCCTGATCTCCGTCCTGCAGACCATCGGGCCGTTCGACTACAACACGGGCGACCTCACCCTCCGCGCGGCGCCGTGCGTCTTCCTCTTCCTGGCCGTGTGGGGCACGCTCTACCTCCAGGATCTGAAGCTGGACGACGAGTACGGCAAGGAGGTGGACCCGGCCACCTTCGAGCACATGAGCCGGCACGACCTCGTCACGTACGCGACCCGCATCACCGGCGGCAAGCTGGGCGTCTCCCTGCTGCTGATCGCGTTCGGCACGCTGTACGAGCTGAACATGGTCGGCGAGTACTTCCGGGGCCTCCGGGCCTACAACGACAAGATTCCGGACCGCGCGTGGCAGCTGGACGTCGCCAGCAAGTACACGATCGGGACCGGGTTCCTGCCCGCGCCCACGCTGTACCTGTAACCTGCGCCCACGGGCCCGTAAGCCCCGAAAGAACCTGCCCACCGATGTATATAAACCGCCCCTGAAACGCGCCAGCCAGCATGGATCTTCACAACTTGCACCGCCCCACACCGACCCAGCAGGCAGCCAGGACGAAGCAGGACCCCATCTCGTCCGCGGGCGCGCACGAGGGCGCACTGGCCCCGCGCGACCTGAGCAAGGAGCTCGAGAAGGCGCGCGCCCACGCGGCGCACTGGCAGCGGGAGACCGAGAAGATGGACCGGATCGCCCGCGAGGCGATGGACAAGCTCGCGGCCAAGCGCGAGGCCAAGCGCGCGCTCCGGGTCGAGTTCGAGGCCGCGCGCAAGGACGCGGACGCCTGGCGCGCCCGGTACACGGAGCTCAGCGAGGCCCGCGCGGGCGACCCCCCCGACCGCCTCGCCAGCAGCGTGCTCTTCGACAAGCACGCCAGGGAGGAGCTGGACCGGGCCCGGCTCGCCATCCAGCAGCACAAGGGCGTGCAGGAGGAGCTGGAGAAGGCCAAGCGGAAGCTCCAGCAGCACAAGGCCGTGCAGGAGGAGCTCGAGAGGGCCCGGCACACCATCCGGCAGCACGAGGCCGTGCAGGAGGAGCTCGAGAAGGCCCGGCACACCATCCGGCAGCACGAGGCCGAGCACGACGTCGTCCGCCAGCGCCTCCAGGTCGGCGGGAGCGCGTTCCGTAAGCTGCAGGCCCTGGAGCCCAAGCTGGCCGCCTGCGAGGCCGAGCTCGCCGCCCTGAAGGCCGCCCACACCCGCCAGGCCGCCTGCGAGGCCGAGCTCGCCGCCCTGAAGGCAACCCACACCCGCCAGGCCGCCTGCGAGGCCGAGCTCGCCGCCCTGAAGGCAACCCACACCCGCCAGGCCGCCCTCGACGCCGCCAAGGCCCGCCAGTCCGAGCTAGAACTCGCCGCCGCCAAGGACAAGCTCCGGGCTGCCGCGCAGGACGTCACGGCCAAGACCACGCAGCTGCAGGCCTGCACCGACATGCTGGCCCGCACGGAGCAGGTGCTCAAGACCTGCTCGCAGCTCTACGCCTCCAAGGACGAGGCCCGCCCGCTCGCGCAGGCCCTGCTGGACTCGACCTCGACCATCCACCAGTTCCTCTCCAAGATGGCCTGAGTCACCCGTCACCTGGCCTGCGTGGGCACCCTCTCGTACCCCCCTCCCCGCCGGTACCTCTCCATCAGGTTCAGGAGGTGCTGCACGAAGGTCTGCTGGTCGTCCAGGAGCTCCGGTCGAGTCCGGCCCACCTGGTCCAGCAGGTCCAGCTCCACCAACTCGGCGTCTGTGTCCAGCAGCACGTGTGTGCGCATGGGCGAGTCCAGCATGGGGAACAGCATCCGCTGGACCACCAGGTTCACCTTGGACGACGCGTTGTGCACTGGCTTCCGCTCCTTGGGCTCCAGCTGGGGGGACGGCGTCTCGTGCTGCGTGGCCTCCATCCGCATGAGCTGCCCCCGCAAACGCCCGTTTTAATACACGCGCCCCGCAAGGGCAAACTGATATCACTCGCGCTCACGTTGAAGCGCGACTGAGTGCGCATCTTTTCGACGTACAGCAGGGTCGGGATCCGCAGCTTCAGCCCCCCGAACGGCGCCCGCTCGACGTTGACGAAGCCTTTCTTGAGCCGGACATTGCGCCTGCCAGGCCGGCGGTCACGGACCATAGCAAAAAAAAACGGTCCAGGTGATGAGCACCCACCAGACCGCCTTCATCATCCGCAGGCTCATCGAGTAGAACTGGCCGTTCATGCGGATCACCGGGAACTGGTCCTCCACCTCGCCGTCCCTGGGCTGTTCTGGCTGTCACGATCAGGCAGGAGAAACGGCTGAAGAAAAAGCGCGCACCTGCACCCACGTCACGACGTCCTCGTTGCGCTCCAGGAAGCGGATCATCGCGCGGCTGCACGGGGGGGCAGGGTGCGTCCAGGCCTCCCCGCTGTGCACGATGACCAGCGCCTCCATGTCCACCTTCTTCATCTCTAGCCGTCCCGGAGCCACGCCGGGCCCTCCCCCTTTCGCGCGAATATTCCACACGTTCAACGCGTATTTAAGACCTGTCCAGACGACAGAACCAAACGGTCATATCCTTGTCCAAAACAAGCAATGCAGCACAACGAAGATCCCTCGGCGGCCGTGAGGCGCATAGCACTATTGAGGCAGGCGAGGAACGCTGGCATGTACGGCCAGCCGAACGTCCCGTCAGGTGGTGTGTCCCAGCCTCTGGGTGCTCCCTTCTCGGGCTCCACGTTCCAGTCTTCGGGTGCTCCCATCTCGAGCGGGGGCACGCACTCCACGTTCCAGCATTCGGGCTCTCCCCTCTTCGGGGGAAACCCATTGGGCGGGGGGAATGCCATGCTCCAGGCTCCTCCTGCGGGTGGATATCCCATGTACACGGGTTCTTCACTGCAGGTCCAGACTTATCCTGGATCGTCGTGGAACCAGGGCCAGGGGGGTCAGCCCGCCTGGGGCAAGGTCGCCTTGGTCAAGAAGGAGCCCGGTATCCTTGCCGCGCCCCAGACGGAAGTCCGGGAATTGATCTGCGACGAACTCGACGTCGCCACAGTCGGCGAAACGCAATGCGTCCATGACGCGCTGGTCGAAACGGGCAAGGCGGCAGCCGTGATTCTCATGAAACAGAGCGCGGACATCAAGGAAATCCAAGAACATTTGGGTATCCAGAGAAAGCCGTCTGTCTTGACGCTGAAAAGCATCGACGACCTGGTCCCCACTTCAAAGCTCCTCAAACAGAAGCCCATCGAGGAATACGAAGCCAAGTCCGAAAAGTCGAAGCTTGCATTCGAGACTCACTTTGCAAAACTCAAGAGATCATTCTCCGACGAGATGGCCCATAGGTTTGCCAAAAACCTCGCCAATGACATCTACGCCGAAGAGGTGAAAGCCCTTCCCGCCCCGCCAGCGGGTGGTGCTGCCAAAGCAGGCCCGACCGTGTTCAACGAGACCATCTACGACGAAATTGTTCAGTACAAGAACGATTTTGACCCGACATCCGCCGACATGCTCGATTGGGCCAGGCAAAAGAGGAAGCTCACGAAGGACAAGAAAATGTCCGTGCCAGCCCAAGAAAACCTCCTCAAGAACATGGCCACCTTTGGGCTGGTCTACTTCCTCGAACACAACGGCGGCAACCCGTTCATCGACGTTTCAAAAGCTGTCGAGAAGGAGTTTGTGCAGTTCAAGCTCGCCCACGGCTTCCCGGCCGATATGGACTGGGACGGCACCAAGCCCTAAACGGCGCACGCGCGCCAACCCCCCCTGACCACCCGCACACCGCCTGCCTCACAGCGGGCTTTCCGGGCGCTGTCTTTCAATGAACAGGACGGCCACGCTCTCTCCTTCGGGGGAGGGCGCGGCCAGGCCAGTCGATTAACTTCTACAAACCTGTGTCTCACGCCGTGTCGGCCTGCTTGCGCTTCTTGAGCAGGCGGTAGTCCTGCCTGCCCGCCATGCCCTTGCCGCCCGAGGGGCCCGTCTTGGGGACGAACAGGAACCGCATGATGCTGTCGTCGGTAGCGTCCCCCACCGTCAGCACATAGGCCCGCCCCCCGTTGGTCGGGGCGTTCTCGGAGGCGAGCACCAGGTCCTCGCAAGGGCGCGCCCCCTCCGTCTCCTCCGCGGGCTCGAGCGTGAGGAACGGGCGATCGAGCGGGGAGAAGTCGAACGGGAGGGGGAACCTCCGGCCGCCCTCCGCCAGGTCCTCGGCCCGGACGAACTCGAGCAGGCGGTGCGTGTCCAGCAGCGGGACCCCCGTGAACGGGCTGCGGTTCGGGTCGTTGCGCAGGAGGAACTCGTTGTACGTCACGTAGCACTGCAGCGCCCCCGCGGCGGCCGCGAGCTCCACGACGAACTGGGCGTACACCAGGCCGTCCTCCTCCTCCTGCTCGGCGGCGTTGGTGAAGCGCAGCATGTCCTCCTTGCGCAGGTCGATGGCGAAGACCCCGCCCTCCATCGCGTTGAGGTGGCGGGACTGCGGGTCGGACGGGGTCTCCTTGGGCCCGACGAGGCGGAAGTCCTCGTTGTACCGCATGAGGTAGGCCCCCTTGGCGACCTGCCCGAAGAAGCCGACGTTCTTGTCCTCGAGCACCTTGCGGAGGCCCTGGTTCGCCTCGTGGTAGCCCTCGCCCAGGCGCACGCTCTCCTCGTAGGTGGACGGGAGGAGGCCCAGGCCCAGCGGGCTCAGCATGGAGTAGAGCGTGAACTCGCACGGCCGGACGCGCGCGACCTGCAGGAAGCGCTGGTGTGTCAGCGGCCTGCCAGGAGGGACGCGAGCGCCCAGGACAGACCTGCAGCCCGTAGCCCTGGTCGAACCCGCCCTGGTTGGCCGGGCTGAACATGATCTCCACGACCGAGAAGGCGGGGATGGACTCCATGTCGGACGGGAAGACGTTCCGGCAGCCGTCCCCGCCCTTCTTCTCCTCGTACCTGCGTGAGACGAGAGGTCAGGCATGGCAGGAGGAGCGGGAACCCACATGAAGTCCTGCAGAGTGAGCCGTCAGGCATGGCAGGAGGAGCTGGCGAGGCGGGAACCCACATGAAGTCCTGCAGGCGGACCCGGAAGGTCTGGCCGGAGCAGACGGTGCTGACCGAGGCGTCCACCCGCTCGCCCTTGGCCTGGCCGTCCTTGATGAAGGAGTAGAGGAGCACGGACTTGCCCACCCGCTCCATCGTGGTCTCGTCGCGCGCCCACTCGCCGTGCTCGAACAGCTCCTTGGTGGTGTCGTCCCGCACGGCCTTGGCGTTCTTGCCCGTCTGCTTCTTCCTGTCGAAAACAGGGGAGGGGTTCAGCGAGCGAAAGATACAGAGAGAGATGGACAGGCACGCACCACGGCGCGTACGACCAGCCCTTCTTCCGGATGTTGAGCACGGTGAACTGGATGAACTTCTGCGTGGCCATGCCGGCGGAGGTGCAGGGGATCGACGTGTTGGCCACGCACAGCGCGAGGGTCCCGCTCGGGCCGCCCTGCCCGTCCCGCACGACGTTCCCGACGTAGCCCGTGAAGGCGGCGGCCGAGCGCGTGCCAGTCCAGTCGGTGACGATGTGGGTCATTGCTTTTTTTTCGTGCAAGCGTGGGGCGCGTGAGGGCTCGCGCGGATTCGTGTCCTTTTATTATGCGCGGGAGGACGAGCGCGAGGGCGGCCGGTCACGGGCGCGCGCTCTCGCCCGCGGGCAGCAGGCCCAGCTTGAGCATCTCCAGCACGCCGATCTTCTCGTTCAGCAGACTGGTCAGCGTGGTGTGGAAGAGGCTGGCGTCCACCGGGTCGTGCCCGAGCAACAACAGCCGCTCCCGCATGATGTCCAGCCGCTCCTTCTGCTTGTGGAGGAGCTCGTTCTTCACGTCCTCCCGGCGCTGGTCGACAAACTCCTGCGCGGGACGTCAGGATTTGGGGGAAAGAAAGGACAGAGACAGATGGAAACCTGCGTGTCGTGATCCGGACTGCGCTCCTGCGCCCTCAGTCGGTCCCACTCGCGCCGAAGCCGTACCCGCTCCGCCTCCACGTCCGCCGCCTGCCAAACGCGCAGATGAGACACTACTCGCAGACACAGGCAGAACGGCAAACAAGCGGCAACCCAGACGACCTGCTTCCTGAGCTCGACCACGCGCTGCCCGAACTCGACGGCGCACATCTTGCCCTTGGGGAGCGGTCCGCGGCACCCCCGATGCTTGACACAGCGCTTGCCCACCATGCGCTCGCAGAAGCCCCCGCCCAGCAGGAGATACTCGTGGCAGAACTCATCCGTCGCGTCCATGTCCTCGAGCTCCCGGTTGATGCTCTCGAGACGGTCTCGCCATCCCTGTCGACACAAGGAGGATGTCAGGGCACGGGAAGGCAATGCGCGATGGGATATTCTCACTTGCATGCTAGTTTCATCCATCGGGAGCGGCAGCAGATCGTCGTGGTCCATACCCGCGTGCCAGATCCCTCGCGCGAGGGGCCCTCCCACTTTTATAGGCGAGCAGTTTTTTTTTACTTTTTGGTCTCCCAGAAAAAGCCTAGTGAGTTTATGGCAGCATGAGTAACCCAGGGTTACTCTGGGTTACTCTGGGTTACTCTGGGTTACTCATGTTTTTTCTTAATTCTTTCTACCAGACCCATATCAATATGATGTCTGGATCTACGCAGGATAATCCGTCTAAATCCGTGTTCGGGATAATCCGTGTAAATCCGTCTCCAACCGTCTCCAACCGACCCCTTGCAGATAACCGTCCGGGCGGGCCTGTAACGGAACAATGGCGAAGATTGGCAATGGTTGGAAGGACTAGATCGCATCGGAAAGAGGAGAGAATCACACCAGCATCATTTCCAGAATGCAGGAATCAATCTGAAAAAAAAATATTTTTTTGAGTGGTCCGAGACCAGCACTCACCATCTGGATGACTTTTTTTTATTCTGGCTCGCTTTCTCAGAAAGTGCCTAGGGGGTATGGGCAGTATGAGTAACCCAGGGTAACCCAGGGTTACTCTGGGTTACTCTGGGTTACTCATGTTTTTTCTAAATTCTTTCTACCAGACCCATATCAATATGATATCTGGAACTACTCAAGATAATCCGTGAAAATCCGTGTTCGAGATAATCCGTGTAAATCCGTGTAAATCCGCCTCCAACCAGGAAACTGCTATTTAATGAGAAGGAAAGTGATTTCTGGCCCTTTCTGCCACGCCGCCACGCATGGACGGTCCCTGCGGCATGTCGTGCACGGAGCAGCTGTGGGGGATGGCCCCGACCCTGCAGGCGCCCTGGACCGACACCCAGCTGCGGGAGGACCTCCGGCGGAGCGAGCGCTACCAGATGGAACTCGAGGCCAAGAACATCGAGCTGAACCGCGAGCTCGGTGTCTTCCTCCTTCAAATGCACATCGCGCGCGAGGACCTCGAGAGGGCGCGCGCGGAGAAGCGGGAGCTCGAGGCGCGGCTCGAGGCCGCCAGCACGCAGGCGCGCGAGCTGCAGGAGCTGCGGATGGAGCTCGCGCTGCTGCGGAGCGAGCGGGAGGAGCGGCTGGAGCAGGAGCAGCTGGCGGTGGAGATCTGGGGCCCCGCGAACAGGAGGCAGCCCGACGCGACGTGGGACCCGCCGCCCGTCCTGCTGTTCTCGCAGGGTCAGCCAGTGGAGGCATTGAGCGACCCGGGCGTCCTGCTGTTCTCGCAGGGCGGACCCGCGGAGGCATTGAGCGACCCGGCCATCCTGCTGTTCGCGCGGCGGGGCGAGAAGGACCGCCCGCTGACGGTCGGCAAGGTCGCGGCGGACCTCGGCTTCAAGTGCAGCGCGCAGAGCCTCCACCGTCTGGGCTCGCACGTGCGCGACGCGTTCATGCGCGCGCACGGCCGGGTCCCGGAGCCGCGGGTCTTCTACGACCGGCATGGCGTCGCGGACAAGATCGGCTGCTTCACCGAGCGCGACCGCGAGCTCATCGCGGCCGTCGTGCGCGCGCACGGGGAGCCGGATGTCGACTAGAACTCGAGCTCATCGCGGCCGTCGTGCGCGCGCACGGGGAGCCGGATGTAGATTGAATATCAGGACGGGCTCGCCGCCCAGAGGAGGTCGATGGTCCCGAGGAGGCCCGACTTCAGGATGTCCGGGGAGCACCCGTGGAAGGCGTGCGTGCTGTGCGCGTACTCTCCCGCGATCATGTCCTTGCTGGCCTCGTCGAAGGCCTGCGTGGACCGCAGGATCCCCTGGAAGAAGCCTGCGGGCGCGAGTTAGAATGAACGCGCGCGGTGCCTGTCTCTCCCTCACCCACCGATCTCGCCGAGGTAGACCTCCGGGTCGTAGGTCTTGCACTTGGCGTGCTGGTGCGCGGCCAGGCAGGTGAAGACCTTGTTGTTCGGGATGTACAGGGGCAGGAACAGCTCCCCGTCGAGGTAGTCCACAGGGATGGTCCCGCACACGTCCATCAGGGAGTAGCCCGGCCGCATGAGCGCGTGGAGGGCCAGCTGCCGCATGGAGTCCTGGCCGTGGCAGATCATCAGGAGGCTCTCCCGGTCCCGCCCGGACCGCTCCCCCATCGTCCTCGCCATCTCCTTGGTGAACTCGAGCGGGGAGGTCGTCCTGTTGTACTCGACCTGCACGGTCAGCGGCGCGGAGCAGACCATCTCCGGCTGCGCGGGATCGTACTCGGCCGGCTTGGGCCTGTGCTCAAACACGTAAAAGTGGATCCACGGGAACTGCTGCGCGATCTCCTGGAGGTACGGGGGCGACTTGCAGTACACGCACGACGCCGTCCCCGAGCGCGGCCCGAACCGCAGCAGGAACTCAAGGTCCATCAGGAACTGCCCGTGCTGCCGCATGTCCCCCCACTTCCCCGGTTCCAGTCCCACGCTCGGGGTCGTCGCCGCAAAGCCGTGCTTCAGGATGCGCAGGGGCATCTCTCTCTCTCTTCCTGGAGCCCTCTCGCTTTTATCCAGGCGGGTCACGGCAAGGCGCGCTTTATTGTCAACAGGGCGCGCAAGTCGTCACACTCGAGCCTGTGCAAGGCGAGCGGGGGCGACAGCGCGGCCTAGTCGGCGCGCTCGAGCATGGCGAACATGCGCTGCTTAAGCTCCTTCTTGGTCTCGTCGTCAAGCTCTCCGCCGTAGATCTTCTTGAGCTCCTCCGCCATCTCAGTGACGCGCGAGAAATCGACCTCGCGCGAGCGCTTCCTGCCCGGCTGGACCTCCCCGGCGAGCGGCACGGCCACCACGGCGTCGAGCTCGGCGGCGCGCTTCTTAAGCTCGGCGGCGCGCTTGTCGAGCTCGGCGGCGCGCTTGTCCAGCTTCTCGCCGATCTCCTTGATCTGGGCGTCGTTCTCGGCAGCGCGGGCCTCCACCTCCGCCTTCTTCTCCTCGAGCTTGTCCGACTCGACGGCGACAGCGCGCAGGACAATGTTCCGACGCTCGTCTATCTGCGCCTCCCGCCTGTCGAGCTCTCCTCCGCGCTGTTCGAGCTCGGCGTCGCGCCTGTCAAGCTCGGCCTTGCGCTCCTTCAGCTTCCCGTCGGTCTCGGCGGCGCGGGTGTCGAACTCGATCTCGCGCTCCCGGATCTTCCCGAACATCTCCGTGGCATGCGACTGGAGCCCGGCGTCGAAGTAGTCCTCACGCTTCTTGAGCTCGGCGGCGCGGGCGTCGAGCTCGAGGTTGCGCTCCTGGAGCTTGGCTGCGTCCTCGGTCTTGCGCATGTTCATCCCGGTTTCGCGGGCGTCGAGCTCGATCTCGCGTCCATTGATGACGGTCTCGCGGGCGTCCAGCTCGTCCTTGCGCCGGTTGTACTCACGGCCATGTCGAGCCAGAGTAGACTGATGTTCGCTCTTCATCTTTTCAAACGCGGCCTCTCGCCTGTCAATCTCGGCGGCGCGAGCGTCGAGCTCCTCCTTCCTCCCGTCGAGCTCGTCGCCGCGTTGTTCGAGGGCCTTGCTGAACTCGTCCAGATCTTCGCGTTCGTTTCTGAGCTCTTCCTCCCGCCTGGCAAGATCAACGGCGCGCGCGTCCAGATTGACAGGCGCCGGCGGGATCGACTGGAAGGACCCGCCGAGTGCTGGATACGACGGAACGACAGCGCCGCCGGACGGAACCCGGTTGAACGCAGAGGGGAGGGGCGCTCCAGCGGAAGATCCGGCGCCGGCCAGAGAAGCTCTGGCCATCTGCGCGAGCGGGTTCAAAGAGCTTGCGTTGGCGTTGATCTCTTGGAACAGAGTCTTATCGCCTGCTGTGAAGCGAAGGATCAAATCTGCAAAGCCGTCCTTGATCTTGGCTGGAATCTTTCCTGGCAGCCCCATCACGAGGATGATGGAGTCTTTCGGGGTGACCAAACTGGTTGGATGCCCTGGACCCATCTGCCGCTTGATCAGTTTCCGTTCGTCGAAAGTCCTAGAAATTACCTGAGAGAGAATGATCAGATAACTGACTACTGATTGTAAAACAGGAAATATTCCAGAGCTACCTGCGATGAATAATTCCTGCTGTAAGAAGAGACAGACATGACCAATTCTACTGCAAATAACAGATCATCATGGGTTACGGGAACCATGGCATTGCTTCCTGGGAGGATTGCAGAAAGGGCAAATATTTTCTGTGCAGACATGTTGAAAAAAAGTTGAAGAGGCAGATTGATAATTATAGTCTAGACTGCAACAAACATGCACCGGTTCAATACTGCAAATTTGCATGATTCAAGTCGCTCATGACAATCCGTGTCAACTGCAACAAACATGCACCGGTTCAATACTGCAAATTTGCATGATTCAAGTCGCTCATGACAATCCGTGTCGATTGCAACAAACACGCACCGGTTCAATACTGCACATTTGCATGATCGAAGTTACTCATGACAATCCGTGTCAGACCGTGCCAAAAAAACTTTCACGGCCAAAATCAGAGTGAAAGTTACTCATGACAATCCGTGTCGACTGCAACAAACACGCATCCTCAGTCTGTCCAGTCTCTATTACGCGCACTCAAACAAGAATTTACTCTCAAACCCCCGCGGAGAAGCGGTCGATGCAAGCGAGGCAGCGGCGCTTGAGATCGCCCTGCGTCTCGGCGTCGAGTTGCCCGCCGAGAATCTCCTTGAGGCCCACGCCGGCCTTGGTGATGAGGGAGAGCTCCATCTCGTGAGCCTTGCCCCTCTGCTCGAGCGTGCCCGCGTCGTCCGCGCGGAGCTTGCGCTTCCCGCCGATGCCGTCAAGACACGGCGGGGGCGCGTCGGCGATGAGGGAGTCGTCGCCGTCGAGCACGCGCTTGACAAGCTCGATGAACTTATTCCTCGTCTCCAGCGGGATGTTGGGGATCCGCTCGATGAAGTGGGCGGAATCCTTGAGCGCGACGAGGAGAGTGGGCTCGTCCTCGCCGATCACGCGGCTCTGGATTCGCCCGTCCTTGCGCATCCCGTCGAACCAAGCCTGTTTGACGACGTGGGTCTTGATGTAACAGCACGGCTCGTTCCTGACAGCCATGAGCAGCTCGAGCGCATAGAGATGCTGATCGTCCGTCAGCGGCACTCGCAGGCGATCGACGTTGCGAATGATGACAGACTCCTCGAAGAACGAGAGGAACCGCATGCCGACAGGTTGTTGCAGGACCGTTGAAAACTCAACGGAAACGCGAGGAGTCTCTTCTATTTTTGGATGCAACCAGTGTAAACCCGAAAAAAAAGGTATAAAATCCAGCGATTTCCCGTCGCTGCAACAAATCGAGCACGCACCCATGAGCGCCAACCCGAGCGAGGACTACCAGCTGATCGAGCCTGCTTTTTCCAAGGAGCCGTCCGTCAAGCGCAAGCGGGATCCCACCGAGGACGACCTCACCACCGTGGACCTCCGGCGGCAGAAGATGGATCTGGACTCGAGGAAGATCCGCATCACGCACGACCGTCTGGACCTTCTCGACAAGCTCGTCGCGCGCTACCACGACGTGTGCGAGGCCGGGGACGACTCGCCGGCGGACAACATCGACGGCATCCTCAAGGCCAAGGTCAAGAGCATGATCGAGGACGCGTGAGCCCGCGCGCCTGTTCATTCAGTTGAACATAAACGGCGTGACCCTGTCCTCGCTCGCCGTGAGACGGGCGTAAAGTCCGCTCGGGAGCTGGCAGGACATGCGGTGAATGAAGGCGAGATCGCTCTTGTCCAGCAGCTCGGTCTTGCGCAGGCGGTACTCGATGCACCGGAGGTCCTTTTTCCCGGTGAACACGCCCGTCGGCAGGAACGTCGGGACCCGCATGCCCGCCGGCGTCATCCCGCGGATGGCGCGCAGCACGAGCATCCGCCGGGCGAAGCCGCGCACGACCCTTGCGGCCGCGTGCTTCTCCTGCCCCTCGCGCTCCATCTGGTCCATGTCCAGCACCCGCTTCAGATGGGGCCGCCAGAAGAACCAGACGGTCCGGATCCCGCCGGGGAAGTCAATGCGGTCGCACGAGAACTCCATCCGCTGGTTGGGCGTGACGCGTGTGCTGAAGTAGAAGGCGTTCATGCACACGGCGTCCACGAAGCTCCGGTGGCCCTGGATCGGCCGCGCGAACGTGACCCAGTAGCGCTCGTACAGGGCGAGGCTCGACACCGTGTTGGCCTGGACGCAGTGCCTGCACAGCCGCATGCCCAGGCACCAGAAGGGCTTGGTGGCGTGGCGCGTGGACCCGCACAGCCCGCAGCACTTGACGCACTTGAGCGCCGTGACCTTCCTGTACACGAACAGGGCCTCCGCCCGCTGCTCCGGCGTCGCCTGGTCGTCTGGCATCCTATCCACGGCCAGCAGCATCCTGGCAGGGCAAGAAAAATCAGGCGGCGCGCGCATGGGCAGGCGGGACCGCGAAGCTTACGTGAGCGGCGGGGTCTTGGTCCGGAAGTTGGGCACGGACACCGGCACCGTCGGCCGGAGGCGCACGACCCCCCGCGGCGTCCGGATGTGCGTCGTCTTGTCCCGGATGGGCCCGCGCCACTGGAGGTACAGCCTGTACCAGACCGCCAAATTCTCGTTCACGCCCTGCCTGAGCGCGCGGTTCACCATGCTCAGCTTGATCACCGAGAGGCCGCCCGCCTGGGAATCCAGAATGCACGCGAGGATCTTGTCCAGCACGTCGAACGGGAGCTCCGGGAACTGCCCCGCCCCCTCCCGGCCCTTCACGCGCTTCCTGCTCTGCACGGGCCCGCCGGGCACGTACGCGCGCTTCCTGGAGACGGCGCTGGACTTCCCGGTCCCTTCTCCTGTGCTCGTTGGTCTCTCGCAGGAGCCGTCCATCGCGCGGGAGCATGCACCCCTCTGGTTTATATGGCCGTTCTCGGGAGCCGCGCCCTCCTCTAGTTTTTATTTCTTTTTTACTCGGGGACGCTCTCGAGCCTCCGCTTGGCCTGGCGAAACAGCTCGTCCAGTTGGGCCTCCTCGGCGGACGGGCTCTCCTTCGGCGGCTCCGCGGGCTGGGCCGGGCCGGCCACGACGACCTCCTGCAACGTCTCGAACCGCGTGGAGTACTGCCAGCCGAGCGCCCCGATGGCCGCGGGTACGAACAGCGCCGCCAGCCACAGCGGGGAGTAGAGGACGGGCGCCAGGCGGGTCACGAACTGGCAGCTGGTCTCCTTGAGGTACTCGATCCCGCTCTGGACGTGGATGCCCACCAGGTAGATCCACGCAAACGCCAGCAGCGTGAAGCCCAGCCCCCGGCACGTCCGCACCCCGCCGGACTCCATGGGGGCGTGCACGTACGCCGTGCCGACCAGCACGCCCACCATGAACAGCACGGGCACGACCCGGCTCGCCTGCGCCCGCCGCTCCAGCCACCACCGCACCTTCCCGGGCTCCGCCAGCAGCGTCAGGCACATCCCCGCCCAGCAGACGTGCAGCCCCCCGACGAACACGGGGTACGCCTGCCGCAGACTGGTCGCACGCACGGCCGCATGCGCGTTGGCAAAGTACAGCGCCAGGAGGATCGCGTTGGCGTCGAAGATCATGTTCCGCATCAGGAGGCGGTCCAGGTACAGCATGCCCGCCAGTGGAATGTATCCTCCGCGGATCTCCTCGCCGGACTGGATGGCGCTCAGCAGGAGAAGGAGCACCAGCGCCTTGCACAGGCAGAGGCAGGCCGGCACGTAGTTGACAGCGAGGGCCAGGTCAACCTTCTTCATCCAGACGCGGCTGGTCGCTCCTCCTGAAATAAAGCTAGCAGCTCGTCCTCAGCCAGTCTGTCACCTCGTTGCACAGGGTGAGGCAGGCGTCCTCGCACGCCTGAGACCATTCCATGTTCTTCCAGATCAGACGGATGATCACCATGCCCTTGCCTGTCACCGTCCAGTCGTTGTTGTCCGGCCTGAACTCGAGCGGCACGAAGAATGGCAGCTTGTCAAACCTGCAAAAATCAAGATTTGTTTCAGAAGACCAGAAACCCAGACAAAAACTAGTCAAATTCCTTTCCTACCCCCCCCTCCCCTCCCCCTAGAAGTCTTGAAGTACCGTAGCGTACCGCGGTACAAGCCTGTACCGCGGTACGCTACGGTACTCTGGTTACTCTTTTGGACTGGATGGGGGGAGGGCTGGATGGAATTAGTGATCACTCATTTTGACTCGCACCTCAAGATCGAGAAGCCGACGGAATTGGTGTGCTCGTACATCCTGCCCATGACTCTCACCATGCCCTTCTGACGGCTGAGGCATGCTTCGAGCAGCCCAGCCGACGAGACCTGGACGCGCCTCCCGAGCTTGCTGGTCAGGACGACCATGTGGACGATATTGCGGGGCGTGGACAGCCGGAGCGCCTGCGAGAGGAGCTGGAGGCCGTGCATCCCCCGGACCGCCAGGAAGGATCCGCGCCCCTGATTGATGGCGACGTTTCCGTGCAGGTGGAAGAGCTCGCGCTGCCCGTTCGCCTTCGAGATGGCCGTCTGCAGGCCGTCCGATCGGACATACTCGATGAACGACCCGCAGAGATTCTCTATCCTCGCCGTCTGGCTGTCGTACGGGGCGTACCGGTCGTCGAGCATGATGGTCTGGACGCCGCCCTCGGGTCGCAGCACGCGCTCGCGGACGGACATGGCGCGCTTGTTCTGGCGGGGCATTTTGTTCGCGCGCTCTGGAAACAAGGAAGGTTTTATTGAGGAAACAGGCCGCGCTCGGGGCACGGCTCGGACGCGGCGGCCGCGCGCTCGCCGAGCTCAAATAGGTCGCGCATGTCGTTCCAGAACGACCCGTCCGCCTCCTCGTCCTCGGCAGGCCAGACGTCGGGCTCCTGCGCCGGCTCCTCCTGATTGGCGGGCTCCTCCTCCTGGGCGTCCGGCGTGGACGGGGGCTGGGCGGGCGGCTCGTCGCCCCGCCGTCTTCTCCTCGTCCGCTCGATGCGCTTGGTGTTGCCCTTCCAGAACTCCTCCGCGCTGGCGGCGACCCGGCACAGGATCTGCTGCATGTCCGTGTCCGCCGCGGGCATCATCTGGGCGCGCAGGGCCACGATCTCGTCCCGCTGGCAGTACTTGCCCCGCACGATATCCACGAACGGCCACTTCTTCATGCCCATCGAGCGCCGGATGGGGTCGAGCGTGTGGTGCGAGACGTTGAGGATCTGCAGGACGTGCTTGAGCGGGAGGTCGAAGAAGCACCCCACGAACGGGTGCAGGCGCATCATCCGCGGCGTGAGGGTCTCGCAGCGCTTGGACAGGCGAGGCATTTTGCTCGCGCGCGGGAGGCGCGACCGGTTTTATTGCAAAAAGGGCGCGCGGTCGACCGGGATAATCCGTCTAAAACCGTCTCGGATCGTGCACTCCAGCCGGCCCGTAAATGCACGGATGGGGCTCGCCATGGCTGGGCGAATGGCTATGCAAGGCCGCGCCTACCGTCGCATGCTGGACAGAGGGATCCATGCAGACAGGATCACTGAGAATGCAGGGGTCTATCCAGAAAAAAATATTTTTTTGAGTGGTCCGAGACGAGCAGTCACTACTCTCGATGACTTTTTTTTATCCCAGCTCGCCCTCCCAGAAAATGCCTAGTGAGTTTATGGCAGTATGAGTAACCCAGGGTTACTCTGGGTTACTCTGGGTTACCCAGGGTTACACAAGAAATTTTCTGATTCTTTCTACCAGACCAATATCAATATACTGTCTGGAACTACTCAAGATAATCCGTGTAAATCCGTGTTCGAGATAATCCGTGTAAATCCGTGTAAATCCGAAGAAGATCGTGTTTCCATCAAATAAAAGGCGCGGCGCCTGTTTCTCGCGAGTCAACCCGCCCACATGCCACGCACCGTCTCTGCCGTCACCGAGGAGGAGGAGGAGGAGAGGATCATCGCGCGCTGCCCGTCGGAGAGCTTTTCGACGCCCGAGGCCAACAAGCCTGTGCCCATCCGCCCGCTCAAGCGCCTCAAGAGCGACGAGGGGATCGAGGAGGAGGAGGAGGGCGGACCCTCCACGCCGCGCGGGGACCTCTCGCCGCGCCGGCTCGACATGGGCCAAGCGGCTGTCCTCGCATGCGACGCCCCGCCCAACGAGGAGGACGAGGACGATGACGCCGGGGAGGACCGCGTGGATCCTACGCAGCCGATCCCGGAGCCGGAGGAAGGCGAGCTCTCCCCCGCGCCGCTCGTCCGCTGCGTGACGACCGCTGTCTGAGCGTGCGGAACAGGGCGTGCGAGCTCTCCCCCGCTGCGTGACGACCGCTGTCTGAGCGTGCGGAACAGGGCGGCCCAGGCGACCACGGCGGACGCGGGCGTGGCTGCAGGGGCTCGTGGACCGCGAGACCTTCCCCGGCGTCCACTGGTCCTACACGCGCGAGGAGGCGCTCAACATGCCCGCGCAGGTCATGCTGCCGGATTACGCGTCCGACGACTAGCGCGGCCCTGTCGTTGCCACATGCGAGCGCCGGCTGTATTAAAGCCAGCGCCTTCGCGAAAAAAAAGTAAATCGTTCATGGCCGTGGGCTGCAGCACGCGACTCCTGTTCTGTTCCATGTCGCTCTTGCTCAACCTGAGAGAGTACAGGCAGCTGCGATCGGTCGCGGACCAGATCCCGCTCTACTGCGTGTTTGGCGACACGGTGATCAAGTCCATCGCGGAGGACAGGCCCCGCAGCAAGGAGGGCCTCCAGTCCATACGCGGGTTCACCGACGAGAAGTTCAGGCGGTACGGCGAGGACATCCTCAAGATGGTCCGGCGCGCCAAGCCCGAGGCGGAGACCAAGGCGCCGCCCGTCATGGTCCGGCACGCCAGGAAGGTGTCCGCCCTCGACCCGTGGACCCGGCGGCGCGCTCTCCTGAAGACCTTCGACGTCGGCCGGCTCAACACGGCGACCAAGCGCGTGCCGGGGATCCCCGCGGGCAGGGAGGGCGTGTACGTCCTGGAGCTCGCGCAGGGCCGGGTCTACGTCGGGCACTCCTCCGATATGAAGAGGCGGATCCAGCAGCACATGGCCGGCCAGGGCAGCGCGTTCACCAAGGCCTTCCCCCCGACCGGCGTGATCCTGCCCCGCTTGGGGTGCGTGACCGGCTCGGCCGAGGCGGCGGAGCGGGATGAGACCCTCAGGTACATGTTCCTCCGGGGGATTCCGCTCGTCCGGGGCTGGCGGTACGTGCGCGTCCAGATGCCCGACGAGGAGATGCAGGACGCCGAGGAGAACATCAGGGAGCTTTTCGACTTGTGCCGGCGGTGCGGGCACCCGGGCCACTTCATCACGCACTGCAAGGCCAACTTCGATCGGCTGGGCAGGCCGTGTAAGAACTAGTCCTCCCGCGTGACGTCCTCGTGCCACGTGACGACCCGCTGGGCATTGACCGACCGGATTACCGCGTAACGGATGATGTGGATGGGGGGTCTGTGGTCTGGCCTTCTCCTGCGCCCGCCTGGAGTGCTTGCGCGCCACACGTTGAACGCGCGCTCGTGGCTCCACGGGACCGTGTCGCGGTGTCGGTGCCGGACGTCTCGGGGCAGGACTGGGACGTTCTGGGGCAGCTCGTGGCACAGGATGGTGTGAGTGGACATGCACTCGATGAGGCTGGCGAGGTCGGGGACCCCGCGAAAGCTGTCCTTGAACACGGCGTGCGCGGGGTCCGCCAGCAGGGTCAGCGAGCAGCAGTTCTTGTGCAGCGTGAGGAGCCCCGAGGTGTAGAACAGCTGGACGGACCGTCTGCCGGAGCGGCCGTCCAAACGCCACGTCACCGGGAGATGGGTGGGCGTGAGCACGCACTCCGAGAATATCATGCAGTTGTCCGTCTCGACCGGTTCGTCCCGCCACGCCCGGTCCTCCAGCCAGGCCTGGATTGCCCGCATCTCCTGGCTGGGCACGATCTGGTCGCGGAAGGCCGTGCACGTCCTGTCCAGGAGAGGGATCAGCCGGGTGTCGCGCGCAAACTGCTGCAGCAGGATCTCCGTGATCACGGGGTGGAGCAGGCCGGTCATGTTCCTCCGGGCCGCCCGTGCGTTTTCCAGCCCCGCGCGTGAACGCGTCACGCCTTGGAGTCGAGGTAGACCTTGAGCATGTCCCCGACCCGCTCGCTGTGCAGGACCTTCGGTTCCGGCGTGACGAGGTAGATCCGGCCGGCCAGCATGAGCCAGTACCACCCCTGATCCTTGGTGGGGTCGATCCCGTCCTCCTCGAACCTCAATGGGATCTCCGGGTAGAGCTCCTGGACGGCGGGGAGGATGTGCACGGCGGGCGCGTTCTTCACGTCCGCGATCGGGTGCCGGGCGATCCGGGTGTACTGGCTGTTGTGAAAGTACACGACCTGCGCTGGCGTGGTCAGGTTGGGCGCGCGCAACACGGGCAAACGCGCTGGCGTGGTCAGGTTGGGCGCGCGCAACACGGGCAAAGCAGAAAGACCTGCGAGACGTGGTTGTACATGCCGGGGAAGTCGTGCCTGTAGTTCAGGCGCGCCGCGACGGGCAGGGCCATGTGCATGCACAGCAGGTTGAACGCGTCGTTGCTGGCCTCGTAGTGGTACTTGGTGATCGGGGCCTGGAAGTGCTGCGGGGGGACCTTGCTGCACATGGCCAGCAGGTGGAGGTGCCGGTACATGATCAGGAGCGAGCCCACCATCCGCCGGAGCGCCGCGGCCGTCAGGGTGATCTTGTCCGCGTGCTCCGGGACCCGGCACGGCTGCGTCTCGCTCACGTCGTCCAGGACCGTCTCGTCGGCCGCGAGGTACGCCAGCTTCCCGAACCGCGCGGCGCACAGGTTGACGAGGTGAAGTACTTGTTTTAGGTTCTGCTTGGACCGCAGGTTGTCCCGCAGCCGGTCCAGGAACGCCGGCCACTCCAGCAGGATGTTGGCCACCGTGTCCTTCAGCTCCCGCCAGGTCATGAACTGCACGGGCTTGTCCATGATCGTCATGCGCTGGTTCGCGGCGTAGCACTCGGGGCCTCCCTGCCGGCTGGTCACCAGGTGCTTGTACCTGCGCGTTCGGAGTCAGCGGGACGACTGGAAGGATGTGCGTTCTGCCGGTTTTACCTGCACACCATGAGCCCCAGCAGCTGGTTGCGGTTGAGCAGGACGTCCACGTGGTACGGCTCCTCGGGGTCGGTCCCCCACAGCCAGTCGTGCACCATCTCCGTCGTGATCTCCCCCACCGCGGCCAGGTGCAGGTTAAGCCCGCCCAGCTGGATCGGCAGGGGCATGTTTCTGGCGGCCAAGTGACCCTGGTTCTTAAGTACGCGTTCGATTGCAGGCGCGGTTTCGGTGGTTTGGCCGTGTCATGCGTTGGCTAATCCTATTTTTCTGAAACATCCAAAACCATGTCTGTATGCGTGTATTTAAGATCTTGGTTCATGGTCTGAGCAAACAGTTCATTCCTGAATGGATTCTGAGGACGACGTGATGCCTGTCCCGCGGGCTGTGGAGCCTGTTGCGCGGGAGGTGAAGAAAGTCATGGATAAGATCACCAGGAAGTATTCGACCAAGGATGTCTTTCCTGGACACACCTCGTACAGTGCTTTCTTCGACGGGGCCATGCTTAATGGCATGAAAACTACTCTGCGTGGCTTTGTTTCGTCAGAGGCCAGGGCTGAGTACGTGGACAAGCATGGGAACTTTTTCCTTTGGGTTGAGACGCCTAACGGACCTACGTTCGAACGCTCAGTGGGGACCATGCGGGAGGCCAATCAGGCTGTGCTTGAACTCTCCAGGCTTCTCCGCATCCACGGGGTTTCACCGGTTGAGCATTAGCTCTGCAAGCAGGTCAGCCTGCTAGCGATAGCCGAATAACCAGGCCAGAGCAGCCCAAAATTAAATCATCTCTTGTAGAGCTTGCATGTCTCGCCAAATACTTCATTGCAACGGGTTGCGGGGCGTGGCGGGCGTCCCAGGCGGGTTCGCGCCGGGCGGGAACAGCTTGGAGTTGAGCGCGGCCTGCACGCTCCGCTCGATGGGGATGCTGGCCTGCACCCGTTGGAGCAGGATGTTGCAGACGGCGACCCGCAGGCGCTTGTCCGTGTAGGCCCCGCTCGTCAGAACCGATGTGCACAGGGCCTCCAGCACGTCCAGCGGCTTCAGCTGGACCAACGGAGCGCCTCGCTTGTGCATGAGCGCGTGCTCGTAGACCTGCCACCGCTCGCCCTCGTCCACCAGGTCCTTGAGGGCCTGCCGCTGCTCCAGCGTCATCTGGGCGTACGGGAACGTCAGGTCCCTCCCCTTGAGCGGCTGCCACCCGACGGCCGTGAGCTGCAGGTGGACGGGCGAGGTCAGCAGCATCAGGACCGTCTGCGTGACCGTGTCGGTGCCCGCCTGCTTGTGGTTGCTGTCGCACAGGACCGCCAGGGTTCGCTGCATGGCGGCCAGCCCCTCGAAGAAGAGCGACATCGCCCGGGCGTGCTTGCTGTCGTCGGGGGTGGTGGTCATGCTTGGCCTCTCTCTGACCATTCAGGGGCTGTCGGGCCGGACGGGTTAGCGCCTGGGTTGTTTTGTTTTGCTTCTTTCAACTCTTGCAGGATCTGCAGGATCAGCATTTCAATGTTCTTGATGTGGGTGCTGTTCTGGTCAGTCTCCTCCTCCATGGCGACCAGCTCTGCCATCACCGCGTCCTCCTTCTGGTTGGATTCTTCGATCATCTCTACGACTTGCTCTGGCGCTGGGAGTTCTGACGCGGGCGTGCTTGGAGGGGTTGCTATTGCGGGGCGTGGTCCGAACCCTGGAAGCTTGATACCGCGAGTCCTTCGTAAGCGTTGGCGGGGTGGAGCTTGGTTTTCCGCGGGAATGGCCTGGTTTTCTGCTGGCGGAGGCTCGATATTAACAGGGATGACGGGGGGTAGCGCGGGATCAGGCGCTGGCTGTTTGCGCCTGAATACGTTTCTGAATCTGTCCACTATACCCTGGGATTGACTCGGAGGCATCATGTTTTCAGGGGGCATGTCTTGCACGGGCGCTGGACCAGGCATGGGGGGCGGCATGTTCATCGGGGGCATGTTCGGATCGGGGCCCGGGTATCCTGGAGGCGGGGGCGGCATGTTCATCGGGGGCATGTTCGGATCCGGGCCCGGGTATCCTGGAGGCGGGGGCGGCAGGTTCCACCAGGCGGGCGGCACGTTCCACCAGCCTGGGGGCTGATTGATCCAGATTGGGGCGTCTGAGTTGTTGGTCGGGGGGTGGACCAGGTTGATATGGGTGACCTGTTGCTGCTTCTGTTTACCGCTGGGGAAACCAAATCCAGCAAAAGGATTTATTGCATCCAACCCTCTGTCGATATCCACACAGATCTCGTTTCTGGGTCTCATCACGCTCGGCCAGGGAGCTCTGGTTTAAATAGGAGGGCTTTTCCCGTCATCTCCGGTTTCTAGCGCTGGGATTGGGACTGCTGGGCCGAGTAAGAACCTCCTGGATAGTAGACTGGGCCTGCCTGGTACTGGTATTGCCCTCGCTGCTGCTGGTACTGCTGGTATTGCTGGGGTGGTGGGGCATACTGGGGCCTGTATTGGACGGGGTACTGGGGCGGCTGGTACTGGGGCTGGGGCGGCTGGTACTGGGGCTGTTGTGGAGGCTGCTGGTACTGCGGGGTATACTGGGGCTGCTGCGGGACCGGCTGGTAATACTGGGGCTGCTGCTGGCTCCCGTCGTACGTGCCGGGGGCGTGCTTGTGCAGGGTGATCCAGTTCCACCACTCGGACAGCTTCCCCTCCTGCTGCTCCCCGTTTTGCTGGAGGGGGGGCGCGCTGGGAGGGTCCATGGCGACGGGGATGGTCTTGGACGCGGATTGCATGACTCTTGCCCGTGCGTGTGCTCACGCGCTTAAATACGGGTTCGTTTTCCGATCCTGGGTATAAAAGAGCTCTCCGACCGTACGAGCATCAGGCATGCGCTGCTGGCTCTGCGAGTACAGCGACGACCCCATCGCGCGCAGCCTGGCCAAGTACATCAGCGAGCAGGCGGTCACGATGGGGCCGGACCTCATGGCCGAGCGGGTGCACGAGGCCCTGGTCGAGAAGTGCCCGATGGCGGACGGCATCGGCCTGGACGAGGTGCGCGAGCACATCATGATCCACACGCTCTGCCCGTCGGTGCGCGTCGCCTGCATCATGCGGTCCATGCTCAAGCTCGTCGACAAGCTGGACGGCGTGACCACCTCGGTGGACCCGGAGACGGGCCAGACCGTGGTGGACGCCAAGAACGTGACCGTATACCTCAAGGTCATCTCGGAGGTGCTGCAGATGTATCGCACGGGGGAGGTGAACAAGCTGATGTTTGCCCCGGAGACCAAGGGAGTATAAAGCCGGCGGGCGGGGCGGGCGGGGCGCGATGAAGCCCGAGCCAGGACCCGGGGAGAGCAAGCCCAAGCGGCCGGTCGAGCCCCTCCGGCAGTTCGGCCTGGGCCCGACGCTGCTGGTGGTGTACGCCCTCGGGCTGGTCATGCTGCAGCTGGTGCTGGTGAGCCTGGGGGCCAAGTCCTCCCTGCGTTCGTGCTAGCAAAAAGCGGCCCAAACGATCCGTATTTAAGCCGGGCGGGCTGGAACCGTCCAGGAAATGTCACGCCCCCAATTTCCAACGAACGCGCCCATGCAGACCATGTCCGGACCGATCGTCAACGGCGGCCTGATCGATTTCCAGGACAACTTTCACCGCGGGATGGCCGAGTACGCCAACTACCAGCAGGCCCAGCAGATGGCGGGCGCGATGGGCGGCATGCCCTCCTTCCCCATGCAGCAGCAGGCCTTCCAGCCGATGCAGCAGTTCCAGAGCCTCCCGGGCCTGGCAGCCGGACCCGTGCCGGGGGTCCCGGGGGCCTCCCAGCTGCCGTGCATCTCCGGGCCGCCCGCCTTCCTGCACGTCCACGGACAGACGTACGTGCCGGTCGAGGCCCAGCCCCCCGTCAGCGCGCCCAAGCCGGTCCCCGTGGAGGCGGCCCCCGAGCCCCGCGTGCTGAGCGAGGAGGAGATCGAGCGGCGCGTGCGGGACCGCGTGGAGGCCTGGGCCGCCAGCCAGCGCAAGCCGACCTACACGGGGGCGTCGTCCTCCGAATCCCGCAAGCACCTCAAGGGCCGGGCCGTGTCCGACGAGGACCGCGCGGCCGAGCGCATCAACAGCGTGAACGCCGGCATGCGGGGGCGCTTCTGCAGTCCGATCTGACGGCCCCGCGTTCTGGCCCGCACGCCCGTGATATAAAGCCTTTCATTCGTGCGCGTGTGTGTTTCCATGGCCAAGCAGCAGCGCATCCTCACGCTGGCCTTCCTGTCCCCGGCCGCGGACGATCACTGGGTCAACCGGCTCGCCGCGCGGGCCAGCCGGCACCCGTTCTGCCACGTCGAGCTGTACTTTGAGGGCACCCAGCAGAGCTTCTCGATCATGTGGGGCGAGACCGCGGGCTTCCGGGCCAGGAACCTGAGCAACCCCAACTACACCCTGGTCAGCCTGTGCGTCTCAGCCAAGGAGTTCGACACCAGCCTCGAGTTCTGCCGGAGCGCCGCCAGCCAGGGCCTGGTCTTCGACGAGCGGGGCATGTGGACCTCGTGGTTCCCGCGCGTCGGGTGCTGCCTCGAGCCCACCTCCCAGCAGCGCGGCGCCACCTTCTGCAGCAAGATCATCACAGAGGCCCTGCAGTTCGGGGGCGTCCGCGAGGTCGAGACCGCCTGCCCGTCCGCCACCACCCCCAGCAGCCTGTTCGAGCGCGTCCGGGGGTCCGGCCGGATCGCCTGCAACAGCGTGCCGTTCAAGCGGCAGGCGCTCATGGCCCTCCCGGCGGGGCTCCTGTAGCGCGGGCTCGTTGGAGCGCCTGGACGCGAGCTTCTTGCCCGAGGGCCGGCTGCCGCTGGGGAGCTCGCAGGGGTGCGCGACGACAAACGCCCGCAGGGTGGGCCACAGCCGGTTCCAGCCCGAGTACACGTCCTCCATGGTCTTGCCCCCCGTGATGACGATCTTGCCGGAGAAAAAGCACAGCAGGACCACGGGGGAAGACTCCGGGCGGAAGATGAGCCCCGGGAACATCTTGCGCTGGTACGTGCAGTTCAGGGCCATCTGGGCGTACATGCCGTGCAGGTCCAGGAACCCCTCGCCGATCGGGATCTCGACGTGCGCCACCATGTTCTGCACGTCGCAGGTCCCGAGGCTGAACGTGTGCCCCGGGATGCACTCCTGCAGGAGCCCGGCGACGAAGAGGGACGCGTACACGCACTGGTACCACGTCCGGCACCCGGTGACCACGAGCTTGCCAGACGAGAAGAGCAGCGTCGTGCAGTCGGGCTGGTGCAGGCGCACGGTGATGGCCGCGAACTTGCTCTGGTCGTAGAACGAGAACGGGAGCATCTCGTGGATCTGGTTCAGGTCCAGCATGGGCAGCGAGGACAGGATCTGCGAGGTCGCCACGATGTTGTGCACGGTCGGCAGCGGCGCCCCGTCCAGCAGGAAGTTCCCCGTGCACGGGAGCGAGCTGTACTTGCGCTTCCGCATCCCCTGGTCACGTCCCGGGCCGCCCAGCCCTCCAGTGGTTCGCGCTCTCCCATAAAAACAGACCGGAGGGGCGAGTCAGCCACACGGAGCATGCACGACGGGCAGCACTGCGTACTGTGCGGGATCCAGCTCGCGGGGATGAAGCGGCGCCTGTTCTGTCCCAAGGAGGGCAGGCGCTTCATCCGGGAGTCCTGCAAGCCGTCCCCGTTCCTCCACGCCCACCTGGCCGAGGGCGCGGTCCTCGCCGGCGGCAGGCACTACATGTGCATCCCCTGCGTCAACTGGAAGCGCCGCATCGTGCAGGGCAGCCGGCGCCGTTTCGGGCGGCCGATGCTGCAGCTGGACCGGATGATCCTCTTCCTCATGCAGCCGGGTCGCCACCAGGAGCCGGACATGCGCTGCATGGAGCGTCTGGTCAGGGCCATCCGCCAGCCGACCAACCCGTACCTGGCCCTCTTCCCTGCGCCCGTCCGCTGGATCGTCTCGCGGATCGGAGGGGACACCTACCAGGCGAGTGTGCCAGCCGTCATGCCCTCTCTGATACCGCTGGCTGACCTACTCGACGGCAGGACTGCATCATGGCCTGGTGGGAGTACAACGGGCGCACCGAGCTCTTCGCGTCCTCGCACGAGGCCAGACGGGTCCGCTGCGCCATCAAGGCGGGTGTGGGCCTCGCGCTGGGCTCGGCACCGGGCAATGATCCGGCGCTGGGAGAGGAGCTCAGGTCTGGCGGGCGCTGGTCCAGCGCTGGGAGATGAGCTCAGGTCTGGCAGGCACTGATCCAGCGCTGGGGCCCGGCCAAGAACGGGCGCTGAGTTCGGGCGGGCGAAATAGAGCGGGCGGGTATTAAGCGGGCCCCGGCCTGCGATGCCCGAGGGTGGGTACCATGCGGCAGAAGGTGTTCGTCCAGCGCATCGAGAACAAGGAGGACATGTCCCGCCTGGAGAGCATGATTGGGAGCCTGCTCGGCGGCGAGCACAACAAGTGCTCCCTGATCCGCTGCAGCGAGTTCATCCAGCTCCGCCTGCGCGCCCTGTACGGCAGGGGGGTGTCGCCGGTGCACGTGTATGGGGAGGGACTCCAGATCTCCCTCGACGCGGATAACGTGGCCTCGGTGTACCTGCTCACCTCGTACGTCGAGGTGGACGAGGGCCTGCTCGGAAAGCGGTCCCAGCCAGAGGCGGACGAGAAGGCTCCCGAGCTGGCAGAGAGGCCGGCGGAACCAGAGGATGAGGAGCAGGAGGAGCCGGCTGAGGCCAGGGAGGACGAGCCGAAGCAGGCAGAGCAGGACGGCGCGAGTTGTATTAAAGACGTTCCGGTGTGAGCGCGCCCAGCCACCATGTCCAAGCGCAACGAACCCCCTCCCGGCCCCGCGCCCGATGCCTCTCCCGAGTCGGGCCCCGTGCAGCCGACCGGGTCCGCAACCAGGACCGTGCAGTTCCGCGGGGAGGTGCAGCTGTTCGTCTCGGACATGCCCGAGGCCTCGTTCGTGGACCTGACCGACTCGGGGACCCACCCAGTGTTCGCCCTCTGCTGGATCGATAAGGACCGCGCGAAGAGCGTGCACGTGACCTTCCCTCCTGGCAGCGGGCTGGGCGTCTTCCAGGTGGCCCTGGACTTCCGCGACAACGACACGGACAAGCTCAAGGTCCAGCTGTGCATGCGGATGCAGGACCCCCAGTCCTCGAACCGGCGGACGGTCCCGCTGACGACCAGCTGCGCCAACATGAGGACCATGCTGGCTGGCAAGCCGGACGCGTTCCGGATGCCCGACCAGTTCATCGAGGGCAGCTTTGTGAACGTGACCATGCGCATCGAAAACCACCAGGACTTCGTGCACAACCCCCTCACCCTCAGGGCCTCGCACCTGGACAGGCTGCCCGAGTTCAACAAGCAGGTCAAGCGGGTGGCGAACGCCTTCGAGGAGAACAACGTCCTGAACAAGACCCAGTTCCTGCACGGGTCGGAGAGCATGCGGGACGGTAGCTCCAGGTGTCTTCCGCCCGCCCCGCTTGTCATCCTAGCCCTTGCGCTGGGGACCCCCGCTTACTCCCTGATGTGTTGGCAGCCGCGAGTTCTCAGGACGCCTCAACATCCAGACGGGCGAGCGGGAGATGGAGGACCTCACCACCCACTACGCGATCATGGACGCGCAGGAGCAGTGCGTGAACCGACCCCTGCCCCTCGCCATCGTCCTGTACCACGTGTACCTCAAGGCGGTGCACTCTGGCATGTCCTTTGAGCAGATCCTGGCCCTCGACGACGTGCAGTTCGCGCAGTTCGGGGGCGAGGCCATGCAGATCACGTGCAGCGCCGGCATCTTCCCGTACGAGCGGGACTTCGTGCCGGGCGTGGGCTTCTCGTTCTTCTCCGGCGTGTCGCTCACGGCGGTCTCGACAGAGGACATGGTGAGCTTTTTTTCCGTGTGTCTGCCCGGTCTGCCCTGCCTGACCCCTCCCCTTTCCGCCAGGGCTGGCCGCTCTCCCTCGGACAGCTGGACGGCAGGACCATCCGCGACATCGGGACGATCCGCGTGCACAGCCGCATGACCATGGCCGAGCTGGCGGGGCTGTTCAAGCAGCCCCCCTTGCCCCCAGGCTCGATCCGGCCGCTGGTTCCCGGGACGTCCTTCGCCCCGTGCGTGCCGTGCGGGGAGGGTGTGCTGCCCGAGCAGTACCTCGGCCTCTGCTTCGACGACTGCGAGTCCTCAACTCTCCTGGCGCGCCTGGCCAAGCTGTCCCTTCTGGGCTTCACGGTGGAGATCGCCCACCTCAACGGCAACATGCGGATCACGGCGATGAAGAAGGCCTGCGCGGACTGGCAGGTCTTCCGGGGGTTCACAGACGTGAGCTGGGGCCTCATGTCCCGCTTTACGGACCGGCTCGGGGGCATGCTCAAGGACAAGTACCTGCGGGTCATGACCAGCACCGGCCTGGCCACCAACGCGTCCGCCGCGGAGGAGGAGTCCAACCGGGCCGAGTACTGCGGGCACTGCTTCAACGTCGGGTACGTCAAGACCCCCGACATGAAACAGGCGGTCCCGTTCCTGCTGGAGGGCACGGCGGCCATGTACGCCATCCACGTGGACGAATCCACCCCGCGCGTCACGGTCACCATGATCGACTCGGATACAGGCGAGCGCACGGGCGAGACCAAGGTCATGGACATGGCCTCCTTCCTGAGCGCGCTCGCGGGGACGGTCCTGCTCCTGACCAGCGTCATCAACCGGCCGAACGGGGGGATGTCCACCGACGTGGGCTGGCCCCTGCCGGTGGAGGTGCGGGGGTGGCTGGGCAAGACCAACGTGACCCCCGCGCTGTCCTCGGCCAAGGGCACGCACCTCTCCTTCTACAGCCGGATCATGTACATGGGCTGGCCGTGCACGACCCAGGGGCACGGGTGCATGCCCGTGGAGGAGCGCTCCGCCGACGGGATCGTCGCGGGCTGCCACCCGTTCGACCTGACCAGCATGGACCTGCGCGCGGTGGACGCGACCCTGCCAGCGGACACGGTGCGCCTCATGGCCGACATCATGGAGGAGGCCGTACCCCCGCAGGCCCCCCCGGAGGTCGTGCGGGAGCTCGCCAACCGCTGGATCAAGTGCAGACCCTTGGAGATCGTGAACAGAGAGGTGGACCTGACGCGCAAGCTGGGTGTCAAGTACCACCGGGTCGTCTGCATGGAGTCGCCGTGCGCGCCCGAGTACCTCTCCATCATCCACGAGGCCAAGCGCCGGCTCGTGGACGAGGCCAACCGGATCAACGACAGCCGGGAGGACAGCGATAACATCAGGCTCTACTCCCTCCTCGAGGGGGTGGACGACCTGCTGTGCATCGACGTGGAGGACCGGGAGATCAAGAAGCTCACCATCGTGGACAGCATCCGGCAGGCCATGGGCAACATCGCCTGGCCCCGCGCGTTCAAGACAAGCAAGGCCTGAAAAAAAGCAGGCGAACCCGCGCGTGGCTCGATGTCGGCGCGCGCACGGGAAGGCATGTCCCCCAAACCCGAAGAGACCGACAGCACCGTCAAGAGCGTCCCCGCCAAGCGCAAGATTCGCAAGCCCCGCTATGCCATCCCCAAGGTGGCCTTTCGCAGGCTGGTGGAGGAGATCGCCAGCGGGTTCAAGTCGGACCTGCGCTTCCAGCCCGACGGGATCGACGCCCTGCAGGAGTCGGCGGAGAACCTGCTGGCGGAGCACTTCGAGCGGTGCGCGCACGTGGCGGGCCTGTGCAAGGTGGACACGATCCGCAAGGAGCACTGGTGCTTCGCGCGGGAGGGCGGGGCGGCCACCTTGCTCGGGTAGGAGTTGACGGTCCGCACGTCCAGCTCGCAGTCCGTGCCCTGGAGCACGATCTCCTCCATGTTGATCCGGATCTCCTTCATGCGCGCGCAGCCGATCTCCAGGTAGATGAGCTCGAGGAACTTCTGGATGTTCCGCAGGAGCTTCTGCGAGATGCGCTGGGAAATTCCAGTTGGTCAGTAAAAACGCCTGTTGGCTAGAGCCCGAGATGAGACAGACCTTGCACGTGCTGTAGATGGACATCTCGAGGTTCGGGCAGCTGTAGAGCATGGCCGCGGCGAACATGCTCACGGAGATGGTCTTGCCGAACCGCCGGGGCGTGGACACCAGGACCTCCTGCGCCAGGTGGTCCCAGCCGTTGACCTCCAGGATCTTCTGGTGGTCCTTGGCAAAGGTCCCGTGCTTCTCGTTCTTCCAGAAGATCCGCGCGCACGCCCGGATGAAGTTGTCGTGGAACATCCGCTGGTGGAACGAGCGCTGCCAGCCCCGCCGGTCGATGGCCTCGAGCCCCTGCCGGCACTTTTGCATGCGCTGGAAGCCGCTGCACTCCTCGGGGCGCTCGCCCGTGTGCAGGTAGTTCTGCAGGGCGGTCCGGCGCCGCTGCCGGTGCAGGCGCTCGTCCTCCCGGTCCTGCGCGACGCGATCGTAGTTCAGGAAGTAGTGCTCGAGGCAGATCAGCGCGCCCTCCTCCTCGGCCATCCCGTTGTACCAGGGGGACGGCGGAACGGGCTTAAATACGTATATTAGCCCGTTTCGGCCGATCGCGCGGGATGCTCCTGCCAGAGAGCCTGCTCGTAGTGCTGGCCTGCACGCTGTCGGGCGGGGTCGAGCGCCCGCCGGTCCAGCACGCCGGCAACGAGACGTGCGGCCAGGGGACCGGCTGGTCCGAGTGCGGCGTGCTGGACGAGGGGATCCTCCCGCTGCACCTGGAGGTCCCGTGGGCCGTGACGCTGGGCACCATCCTGGTCCTCGGCATGCCCACCCTGCTCCTGCGGTCCCGGCACAAGGAGCGCGGCCTGGGCCTGATCGCCTGGAACCTCTTCCAGTGCCTGGGACTCATGCTGTGCTCGAAGCTCGCGACGGATCATCCCAGCATCGCCTTCACGCTCAACCTGCACTCGTGCGCCCTCCTGCTAGGCCACCTGGAGATGTCCAGCGCGCTGGTGGGCCCGCCGTGGTGGTGGGGCCTGCGCTACCTGGCCATGCTCGGCCTGCTCTGCTGGGAGGTCGCCCTGGGCCCGGCCATCTCCGTCGTGCGCTGGCCCTCCACGCCCGAGGGGACAGCCCTCCCCTGCGCCTACCTGGCCCATCTCGCGGGGGCGGTGGTGCCAGACTGCGTGCTCTTCGTCCTGCGGGCCCTGCTCTTCGCCGGGCGGTGCATGTGGGATGACAGGCGGGCCTGAATTTAAGAGCAGGTCCGTCGGCCAGCAAGGGATGAAGGTCGTCCTGTTCTTCCTGAATCCGACGGACAGGACCCCGGAGACCCTGGTCTGCTGCATGTACGGCCGGTACAATATCGGGGGGTTCGTCTTCGTCCATGACACGCGGATCGAGGCGTTCATGACCAGGGAGGGCGAGTCCTACTCCAGGGTCGAGTGGGGGGCGCAGAGGCCCTACGCAGGCACGCCGGGCGAGTTTGAGTTCCTGCTGCTCTCCGTGGACGACGGGGAGAAGCAGCGGTTGCTTGCCACGTGCGAGGCGTGCGTGAAGGTCCGGAAGCCCTACAACCTCAGGGACGTCCTGCTCATCCACGTCCCCTTTCGCGAGGTGGAGGACCTGCCCATCGATCGGGCGCCGACCCTGAACAACACCCAGGCGCTGATCCTGATCCTGCGCGAATGCCTGAACCCGGACAACCGGCTCCGGGAGGGCATCGAGGGCCTGCACAGCCGCCAGACCTTCCTCGAGGAGCTCTACAACCGCCTGCTCCCCCTCGCAGTCCCGGTCACCTGGGCCAACCTCTGCGCCCTGGTCAGGTGGGGCGTGGGCGACACTTCGCGCAATCCGGCCGCCCAGCATTAAAGCGTGGACTTCAGGCACCGGCCGTCTGATGCAGCGGCACGTCGTGGTGGCCCTGCGGATCGCGTGCCTGGCCAAGCTCCTCCTGTGTGTCACCTTCCTTTACAGGCTCCTGCTGGCCACGGACCGGTCCCCCACCGTCTTCGACACGGTCTACGCGCAGTGCATCGTGATCCTGGTCTCGCTGGTCTACTACTGCGTGTGCAAGTTCTGCCTGTCCGCCTGCTACCCGCCCAAGCACCGGCCGCGCAGGGTCTCCCTCGTCCCGCGCGACGCGGACGGCAACTACGTGGACATGCAGCTCACCACGGCCACCGAGGTCGTGCGCGGGGCCCCCAGGCTCAACATCCAGAACGTCTGGGTCTTCGTGTACGGCGTGGGCTTCGTGCTCTTCATCGCGGGGTACTGCGTCCTGGGGCTGCACCCGCTCTGCCTGGCCAGCTTCGGGTGCGGTTCGGTCACCCTGGCGCTGGACGAGCTCGTGTGCCCGCGCCACACCCTGACCAAGCTCTACGCCAGCGCCCGCGTCGCCGTCCTGCTGACAGGGACCGTCGCCCTCCTCCTGGTGTGCGCCAGCCTCTTCCAGGACGAGTTCCGCGAGTTCACCGCCACCCTGGACCTCTACTCGTTCGGCTTCGGGGTCTGCCTGCCCCTCCTCGCCCACTTCCTCATGATCGCCGTGCGCGACAGCCGGAGCTTCTCGCTCGGCTCCGTCGTCGAGGTGTGCGAGTTCGGCCTGCCCTTCACGGTGTTCCTCGCGGTCTTCCATCTGAGCGTGGCCTACGGGCAGCGCTTCCAGCTGAACGTCGAGAACTCCGTCGTGGGCCTCGACCTCTTCCTGAATCAGAGCTGGGGCCACGCGGCCTTGTCCACCCACGTGCGCACCGACGGGCCCTTCGTCCTCTTCTACGGCCTGGCCCCCCTGCTGGTGTGCCCGTGCGTCGTGGGCTACGTCTCGTGCGTCCTCGAGGGCAGCAGCATCGACCCCTTGCTTGCCATCTCGCTGACCCTGTGCGTTCACCTCCTCGTGGACGTGCCCGCCTCCACCCTGGGCGTCTACGGGATCGTCTGCTGCTGCGTGGCCATCATGATCCGCGTGCTGGCGGAGTTCTCGCCCCGTCTCCACCCGCACCCGCTCAGCGAGGCCTCCTCCCAGCTGGGGCAGGAGGTGGCGTGGGAGAGGCACGCGCGCCGGGTGGTGCAGGCGGAGGAGCTCACGCGCGAACTGGGCACGCCGGAACCAGTATAGTTCATTGAAAATCAGCCGGGCACGAGATGCCCGTCGTCGGTGATCCGGAACACGGGCGCGGGGACGGGCTCCACCCAGCCGTCCGGGAAGCGGAACAGCTCCACCCCGTTCTTCCGGAACACGCCGTGCAGAAACGGGTCGAAGTCCCGCTCGTGTCGCGCCCTGTCGAACGGCGGGCGGATGCGAGGCTTGACGGGCTGCGCTTGCTCCGGGGCAGCGGATGGCGCGGCGGGCCTCGGGGCCGGCTTCGGGGCGCGCTCCATCGGGATGGACCAGCCGTCGAGCTTGGTGCACCCCTTGGCAGCCTGTTTCAGGCGCTTGGCAGGCATGGACGGTGTTGGCTTGGCCTTCTTCTTCGGCGGGGTGACGGGAGCGGGCGGCGGGGCGGGCGTGGCAGGGCCGTCCTTCCAGGCGTCGAGCCTGCCGCACCCCTTGGCGGCCTGTTTGAGCAAGAGGTTTGGCTTGGCGGGAGGGGGCTTGCCCTTCAGGCGGGGGGCGGGCTGCACGACAGTCGGATGCGTTTTCGCGAGCTGCACTGCTGTCGTCGAGGAGGGCTTCGGCAGCCACGAGCACCTCTCCACCACGACCGGGCGCGAGTACGAGGGGCCTCTGAGTTCTTGGCGTGGGGGCGGTTCGGGCATGCTCTGCACGATCTTCTGTGGGGCGGGTCTGGGCGCGAGCCTCCTTTTTACTGGGTGGGCCTTGCACCCGCCGGCGTAAACCGTCAGCACGCAACCGCACGCCTCTTTCTTGACGCAGCCGGCGTGCACGGCCGTCCGCCAGCGGGGGTGCCACGCCATGCCGAGCTTCCGCAGGCGCCGCTGGAGCCGCCTCTCCGCGTCCTTGAGCATGCTCTCCCCCAGCGAGCCCATCAGGCCGCCCATGCCCTCGAGCACCTCCGTCCGCAGCTCGAGCACGTCCTCCTCGTACTGGTCCACCGCGTCCAGCGCCTCGTCGTAGTCGGGTTCGCACGGGAACGCCATGGGGTTCCCGCACGCCAGACAGATCTGCCGGCAGCGGGGGGCCTTGCATCGCGCGCCGACGGTGGGCAGATCCAGCAGCGGCAGCTTGGAGAACTCCCGCTGCTCCTCGTCGATGCACGCACTGTCGAGCGGAACTCTGGCAGTCTCCACGCCCTGTCCGCGGAAGCACGACGGACAGAAGTTTCGCCGGATGGTGACCGTGGGCATGCGCGCACAAACCCCTTCAAAAAAATCAGGCCTTTTATTTCGGGTTCGGCCACGGTTGGAGACGGTTTTAGACGGATTTGCTCGAGTCGCGGCTATAATGCGCGCGCCTTTAAAAGACCCGGGCGACCCTCGAGCGGTTCTTATGCGCCCGGGTGGCACGGAGGAATGCAAGCGGAAGATCGAGAGCTTTTTGAATCAGGGACCGGAGGGTCTGGCGCGGCTGAGGGAGCTCCTCCCGCTGATCTTCGACTCGCACCGGGTGTTCACGAAGGAGACCCAGATGAGCCTGCTGAGGCAGTGCTCCCTCGCGCCGATCCAGCAGACGACCCCGTTCCACCAGGTGACGTTTGCGATCGCGCCGGGGATGGAGGACCGGGCGCCGGCGCGTTCGACTTCCTCGGCGAAGGGCTCAAGGCGGACCGTGAGGACTGCATCGGGAACATCCGCTCGTTCGTGAAGGGTGGGCGCGATGGTTTGCGCAGGCTCAAGAATGTCCTGCCCAACATCTTCAAGTCCTACCCGGGTCTCCCGCCCTTCGAGATGCTGATCGAGTGCGGCCTCGAGCCCATCCCGACCGTGCCTGCGAGCGAGTTCCCGACCTTCTACTTCAACCAGCGGTGCGACGGAGCGGCCATGACCAGCAAGAAGCGCTCGAGGCCCGAGGAGGACGACGAGGAGCTCTTCCGGTCGCAGGAGCTGCTCGAGGCCTACGAGGCGGCGCGCTCGGAGTGGTCGTCGTAAGGAGCCACCTCCCCCGCCCCGAGCTCGTCGAACTCCTGGATCAGCCGGCTCAGCTCCTGCTCCTCCCGCTCCTCCTCGTCCAGCAGCGGGCCGTGCTTGAACAGCACGCCCCCGTTGACGACGAACGCGGCGGTCAGGAGCTGCAGGAGCGTCGGCTCGCTGCCGAGGCCCCTCAGGCAGCTCTCGACCGTCTTCTCGTTGTGCTTGTACCGCACCTTAATGAAGTCCATCTTCTGCCTGAATCCCGCGACGAGCTCGGGCGGGGCGGGGCGGTGCACCTGACGGAGCGCGTGCTCAAACACGTCGTCCTGGCGGCCGCACGGCTCTGACATGCTCTGCCTCGTGTGGGCGTGCGCGCTTTTATAACGGGGCGCGTGGGAGGCGAGAATGCAGGAGACACTGGGGCATGGGCACGCGAGAATTTACTCAAAAGACAGCCTTACTCGCTCAGGGAGCGCTTCACCCCCGACTCGCGCATGGGGTGCGTGCCCTCCCCGGCGAGCTGGAGCAGCGCAAACGGGTCGAGCGAGTCGTCGGCGTCGCTCTGGAACACCGTGATGTCCTTGACGTGCCAGTTCAGCCCGATCATACGGAAGAAGCCGTTGAGCTCGTTGTGGAGCAGGCAGGGGAACTTGAGCTGGCCGGTGATCTGCTGGAGGAGGATGGCGCGCGCGAGCCCGTGGATGGACGTGCCGTGCGCGTCGATACCGTGGGTGAGCTTGCCGAGCGCCATCCGCGCCCGCTCCAGCTCGTTGTTGCCGGGCGCGTCGAGGATGGCCCGGAGGTCCGCGATGAAGGCCTCCTGGCGCGGCTGCTCCGTCTCGAGGAGCTTGATCAGCCCGATCTTGCCCTTGACCGTCTTGCACGCCTCGTCGAGGTCCATCTTGTCCACCGCGATGCCGTAGCGCTGGTCCTTGGGCGTGAACTCGGCGACCCACGCGCCGTAGCCCGCGGGGAGCGCGCTCTGCAGGTCGACGGGGCTGTCCGCGTACAGCTTGGAGGCGATCGCGATCATGGCGAGCCCGACCGTCGCGTCCCACTTGGGGAGGTTGTCCGCGTGGATCGGGATCATCCGGCCGACCCGCTCCTTGCAGATGACGGGGTCCGTGGTCTTCGGGAGCTTGAGGTTGTTCTCGAGCCAGTGGATGCAGCAGGCGACGACGCCCGCCGGCTGGCGCGTCGCCATGTACGCGCGGGCCTCGGTGAGGGCATCCTTCTCGAACTGCTTGCGCTCCTCGTCCGACAGGCCGTCCGGCGCCCGGCGCTTGAAGCGCAGGTCGTTGCACTTGTAGTCGAGGATGTCCAGCAGTGTGTCGGAGTCGATGCGCGGGCTCGTCCTGAGCATCTCGACGATGTCATCGTTCTTCATCGACATGATGTGCGCGAGCGCGAACCGGGTCTTCGCGACCACGTTGAAGTAGTACTCGAGGCACGACGGGTCCTTCGGGTCGTGCGTGAGCGAGAAGGAGCTCAGCGCGCCGAGGCTGTTCGTCGTGTACAGGCACGCCTCGAGCGTCTTGGGCAGTCTGCACATCTCGTCGATCGCGACCGGGCAGGAGATCGTGCTCAGCACCCGCGCTTCCCCCATCGGGTACGGCTCGGGCGTCGTCGTGAAGCTCTCGATCTTGCCCTTTGTGAGGACGCGCCAGAGGTAGGCGTTGGCCGTCTTGATCTCGCCCTTCTTGTTCGGCGTGTCGAACGTCTGCAGCAGATAGTACGTCGTGTTGAGCGCGATGTCCGAGACGGAGAATGCCTCGATCTTCCGCGTGTAGCCGTGGCCGAGGCGCGTCTGGATCATGGGAATGGCTCTTGGCATGTCGATCCCGCAGGCGTGGATCTCGCTGAACGGGGTGGGCGCGGCAAGCTTGGAGCAGGACATGGGACGGGTTGAAACTCGAAAAGTCGCGCCGATTTTATTTTGCGTGGCTCTTCGTGTTTTTTTTTTGTTTCATTTATGGATGCTTGCAGGTTTTTGAAGCGTCACTTTTTTTTCGTGAAGAGCCGGCCCCTCAAAAAAAATCTTGCTATTTATCGACTGCAACTGTTTTTCGCTTGTTTTGCAAGCAATGTCCGTCAAGGTCAAGGTCGAACCCGAATGCTCTTGCCCGGAGTACGAGGATCTCTCACCGGACTCTCGCATGGAGTGCCGCAAGCAGTTGGATCTGGAGATGAAGGCGCTCGAGGACAAGCGCAAGGCCTTCGAGGACGTCGATGCCGTCGATCCCATGGCAAGGACCTTGCTTGTCGTCGGGCTCCACAAGAACCGCATGCCCGTCCTCGCGGATTTCGTCGCGTCCTTTGACGAACTTCGCCATCGTCGCGGGAGATACGAGGGCGTGGGGATGCCTGTCTTCACCGACTTCCAGGTGTTCCACGAAAAGAACTGGCGGTTTGTGGATGGAAGGTGGAAGCAAGTCGACGAGAGCTTCATCCGGACGCGCGGGGTCAAGGAGGCGCGCTTCCTCCTCGATCTTCCCCATTTTGACCTGATGGTGAAAGAATCGCATGGCCTTTCCGGATATCGTGTTCGCTTCGTCCCTGCGACCCAAGACGACGAGACGCGCAAGACCTTCAACGTGATTGGCGGGGTTGTCGAGCGTCTGCAGGTCGTTCGGGAGAAGATTGCGGCCATCGAGATCAACCGCAACGACCCGTATTCTCCGCCTGTCCTGTCTGAGAAATACGTGGACGTGGACGAGTACCGACAGCTTCTGGATGGATGGCGACGCCAGAGGGGTGCCGGGTTGTCCTTGCCCAACTCCGTGTACGGCACGCTCTTGGGGAAGCGCCCGGTGAAGCTTGGTGAACTGCGGGATCGCTTGAAGGCCTTGTGCGACGAGGAGGTGGACCTGCTGATTCAGCTCAGGGCTTTTCAGACCGAGCTGCCGTGCATCGAGTTCTAAGCCCGTAATAAACTCGTCTGCGCAATGCCCCCGCGCGCTAGCCCGACCAGAATTTCCGCTTCCGTTGGATGTGCACAATCTCCTGCTCCTCCAGCACCACCGGCTCGGACCGGCGCATCACGAACACCACCACGCTGATGGTCGCGTTGGGCCCGCCGAGCACGCGCGCGCAGACGGACGTGATCCGGAGGGGGTCCACCTTGCGGATCAGCTCCATATCGCGCAGCTCCACGTCGGTCGTGGCCCCGGGCTTGGTGTCCACGCTCCCGAGGACCTCGTACCCCTGATGCTTGGGCGAGACGGACCACGACACGCACAGCTTGAGCGCGTGCAGCATGTAGATCACGTTCCGCACGGTCGCCCGATCCTCCTCGAGCACGCCGTCCAGCACCGGCTCGGCAGGCAGCTTGATCGCGCACGACTCCATGTTCCCACCCCGCCCGCCCGCCGGCATATATAGATTCCCCTCGCGCGGGCCCGTCCGGCATGGCGTCCATGGTGTACGCGGTGGAGGCCTGGATACTGGCCCTGATCAGCTGGGCGTGGCTGACCTTCCAGGAGATGTGGGCCTGGAGCCTGCTCAGCGCGCACGTCTTCTACGGGCTCATGTGCCTCAGCACGCTCAACGTGATCGTCTCGGGCCTCGCGCCGGACAGCGTGGGCCCGAGGAGCGCCTACTTCGGGGCCGTCCTGGCCCTGACCCTCCACGCCGCCTGCTGCGTCCTGGACACCCTGCCCATGCCGCAGGTCGGGCCCAAGCCCTTCGTCTCGCCCTTCACGGACTCCAGCACCTGCACGCTCGCCAAGTCGAACCAGCTCTTCTTCTTCAGCGACACCCCGCTGTACCTGGCCCAGGCGGGGGCGACCCTGGCCTACCTCGTCATCCAGCTCGTCGTGTCCGGCGCGGCCCTCCTCGACTCGGACCGGCGATCCCTCTGGCCTGGGGCGTCCTGGGGCTGCGGCCTGGGGGTCCTCCTGTGCGGGCGGTTCATCAGCGCGTTCGACGGCATGGCCAAGGGCCTGTCCCCGCAGGCCAAGTACCTCGAGATCTACACGCTCCCCGTCGCGGAGTTTGCGTTCCTCCTGTACGGGTTCATGTACCTCCTGGGCATCCTGGGGGCGCTGGAGGGCATGCTGTTCCCGGGCCTCGTCTGGCGGAAGAGCGCGCGCTACGTCACCCTCGCCGTGGTCCTGCTGTTCGCGCCCTTCCTGGGGTACTCGCTCGGCATCAAGGGGCTGCTCACCCCCACCGTGGTCGCGCTCCTCATCCTGGTCATCCTCGTGACGGTCGTGGGGGTGGTCGAGGCGGCGCTGGCGGTCCCGGTCCCGGGGACGCTCTCTCTGGACCCGCCGCCCAGGCCGCCCCCGATGCAGCCCTGGCTCCGGCCCCAGGGGATGCCCGCCTACCAGCCCTCCTTCGCGCCGTCCGCGCCGCCGCCGTCGTGGAGCAGGCCGGTCCAGGGGCGCCAGCTGCGCGAGCTCCGCCATGTGATCCCCTCCCCGGTGGAGATGCTCGGCGAGAAGAACAAGGCGGTCTAGCGTCGGTTCAAAAACATGGGTCCAGCTCACTATTTAGGCGCGGGCCGGGCGTTGAGCGAGATCATGTCGGACAACAACTCCATGCTGCACAAGGGCCTCACCGGTGTTAACATCCTCTCCGTGTGCACTGGCCTGATCATGAGCATTGTGGTGGCGAGCAGCGTACTGGGCGGGAACTGTGACGAGAAGGATTGCCAGTCCATGCTCTTCATCACCACGACGTTTCTCAGCACCCGGCGGATCGAGACGACCATCGGGTGGCCGGTCACCACGGAGCGAGCCCTGAGCGATGCCGTGCAGTACCCGTTCAACAGCGCGGACGTGACCAAGGACCGCGCCTACCGGTTTGGCCACTACCTGGAGTGCATGTACACAGCCCGTATGGCTGACAAGACCTGCTCGCCCAGCCTCTCGTACACGGATTACGCCTTCTGCTTGACCAACACCTCGGCGGTGGTGACGGGGCTGGATCAGTGCGCGGCTTTCCCGACTGTCGGGGGGATCTTTTACCACTGGCCCACCTCGGAGGAGTACCTAGGCTGCCTCTGGAACAATCCCCTGCTCCAAAATTCTGAGAACCAACGGGCCAGCAAGAACGTCTTCCGCGCCTGCGTCGAAAAGTCCCTCTGGCCCTTCTTCGAGGTGCCGCAGGGCATCGACACGCCGATCTTCATGGGCTCCTACAACTGGGGGCTGCTCCTGCTCGCAGGGTTTATCACGATGACCAGCTTCGGGGTGTACCAGATGAGCTACCAGGAGGAGGGCATGGTCCGGCACGGCGAGCCGTCGTACTTTATGCGCCTGGGCCTGTTTTGGTCCGGCCTCTCGCTCGTTTGGAACATCATCTTCCTTGGCGTCTTCCTGGCCATCGCCTTCCGCGGGTCGGGCGAGTTCCAGAGGAGCGGCGGCCTGCCCACCACGTCGTCCACGACCTTTGTGACCTTCCTGGTGCTCGGGGCGGCGGTCCTGTACTTCCTGGCCGCCGTGGTGCAGCCCACCCAGAAGACCTTCAGGGCCATGTATACCGGCGATGACTCGGGTATCGCCAAGATTGTGACTCGGGTGGGCAATCCGGCGTGCCCCGACCGCGAGAACCAGCGGCTGATACTGACAGGGACGCTGCCAGAGGTCAGTCCAGGCGGGACAAAGTCGGGGGACTATGAGCTGGATGAGCACCAGGTTTACAGGTACTACACCCCGCCGCTGCTGGCCGTTTGGGCGGACTCGTACTTTGCCGATTTCTGCATCGTGATGGGCATCGCGGGGGCCACTGGACAGCTGAGCACGGACCAGGCGTGGGGCCTGTTTACGCTCACGTTCGTGTACCGCATGCTCAACATGATCATCAGCCGGTGTATATCAGACGCATTCATGAACAATATCCGGCTTGATGATGGGGTGAACAAGGTCAAGAATGATATCGTCAGCCGGCCGAACATGTACTTCAAGGGAAAAGAGAACTGGAGCAAGTGGGGCCAGCGCACGGTAAAGGATTACAGTGGTTCAGTGTACCACCTGAACATCCGGGTCATCGGGCTGAGCACGCAGCTGGCGGCGCTGTACCTCTACGTCGGGCTGCTGTACCTGGTCTTCAACGCGAACAGCGCCCTCAACGATTTCAGCACGTTCAAGGGCTTCTTCGTGACGTGCTTTGTCATTCCGGAGGCCCTGCGGCTCCTGCTCCACCTGTTTTATCAGATTTTCGTCACCGGTGATGGTACTGGCGTGCCCTGGATGCTGTACAACTCGTCCATGTTCATCTGGATCTGGGATTACATCTTCCGGCTGATCTACGTCTGCGTGGTCGTCCTGGAGAACAGCAACAACCCGGGCACGCTCAACTACCTCAAGACCCAGACCAATGCGCTCATGCGTGACTACGTGACGTCGATGGTGTTCTAGAGCAGGACCGTGCAGAGACCGGTCAGCAGCAGGAGCATCCCCTCCTCTCCTATGGACACGTCGGCCACGAGCACGGAGGCCACGACCAGGAGGATGATGTCGCTCGCGAGAGCCCGCCACATCCCAGCGGGCATGCACGACCCTGACTGTTATACTGGTCCACCCAGCGCGTGATATTAAAGAATGTTTGCCATGCGTCGGCTCGAATTCGTATGACGACCCCCAGCACCCTCCTGTGGGGCACGGCCAACCCGGAGGGCCTGAAGGACTCGTACAAGGGGGTGTACCTGAATTCCAGTGATATCAGGAGCATGGTGGACCAGGTCTCACAGGCCAACGCGCAGGGCACCGGCATCCCCGTAAAACTGGAGCACTCAGGGATCGCCCTGGGCAGGGTCGTCTCCGCGTGGGAGAGCAAGGGGACGCTCGAGTGCGTGTTGGAGATCAACGAGCGGGTCCTGGAGGGCTCGATCGGGGCGGAGTTTGTCCGGACCGGCATCTGCAAGGACCTCTCCCTGGGGTACACGGTCGAGATGGCCCAATCGGGCACGGGCCAGGTCCACGCGCGCAAGAAGAAGCTCAACGAGATCTCCATCGTGGTCAAGGGGGCCAGGCAGAGGTGCAACGTGCACGGGATCAGCAAGAAGGTCTTTTCTTAGCCTGCGCTCGCCTGCCCTGGAATATCTCCACGGCGCCCGTGCTCTGGCTGAAGTTGACGACGACCCCCTGGAACCGCCCCCTCTGCGTGGATTTCATGCTCTCCATGTACTTCTGGAGCTGGTCCGAGGTCTTGCGGGGGCAGGCCATGTTCGCCTTGAACTCGACGACCAGGTTCCCGATGATGATGTCGCAGCGCCCGAAGCCCACGACGTCCCCCATGAAGTAGATGGGGGCTATGACCTCGGACCGGTGCGGGACGCTCTCGCTGTTGAGCGATGTGATCATGGCGCGGTGGTAGACCCGCTCGCTGTGGCCCTTGCCGAGCGCCCGGATCACCCCGTCGGCGTGGCGGCGCAGGACCTGCACCAGGCTCTCTCCTGCCGTCCGTCTCTTCCTGGGCCTTGCGCTGGGCATGCGTGCGGATGACAGAGGGGCTCCGGCCGCCGGCAGTAAAACACCTCTTTTTTTAGCCGTGTCTCTGGCGTTTGGTCTTGCGGGGAGGGGCCCTGCTCTTGCGGATGAATCGGTTGGGCGGGGGCATGATAGCCATGGATGGGGGCAGTCTGTCGGCGGGCCACTCGATCTCCAGCTCGCTGTGCCCGCGTTCTAGGTCCTCCGCCAGGCGCACGCGGGCCGGCACGGGCTTGGTCGGGCACGCCAGGCAGGCTTTCGTGATATCGACGGGGTCCTGCAGGGCGATCTGCAGGATGGCGCCGGAGGTCTCCAGGCGGACGACGCACGCGCGGGACCCTAGAGGGCGGAGGAACTGGCAGTCGGTCCACTCGGTCATGGTCGCTCCGGTGAACGCTCGGTGGCAGGCCCAGGGGTGTTTCGCCCGGCGTCACTCGCTTTTTAACAGGACGAAACCGGCATCGACCACGCGGTGGACCGTGTGGGAGGCGACCGGGTGCCGGATGAGCAGGAGGCCCAGTGACACGAAAAACACCAGGACCAGGACGGGGTCTCGGAAGCAGAGCAGCACGCAGAAGAGCATGACCCCGAGCAGGCAGTTCTCGCACAGGAACAGGCACAGGATGCAGGCCAGCGTGGCAAACGCGGGGACCCCGATCTGCCACATGCGGGCCCGGTACTGGCTCTCATACGCCTCGTTCGAGAGGATGGCCTTGCGCAGGAGTGCGGCCTCCTCGTCATCCGTCTCTGTCACGGCCGTGTGGGTACTCTCCTTCATCTCTGAACGCCTGGGATCGCGCTCGCCGTTTTAATAACGCCTAGTACAGATGCTTGACCACGTTCGCCGGGTCGCCGGAGTACGCGGACGCCAGCTGCACGTCCCACGGGTTCACGGCGAGCGTGATGGCGGTGGCGCTCCGGGCGGTCCGGCGGTTCGAGCCCCTGGGCTGGTGCAGGCAGGTCACGTACAGCTTGCCAATCTCCGGGACCCGGACGTGCGGGATGTCCAGGCGGGTGTAGAGGACCTTGCCCCCCCTGCCCATCTCGCGGAACCGGGCTTCCTCCAGCACGGCCATGTCCAAGTAAAGCACCTCGCCGACGGGCAGCAGGCTCTCCGACAGGATGTCCACGAAGAAGACCCGCGCCGTGCGCATGTCGCTCGAGAGGAGCGCGTGGTACGTGAGGCCGGACGGGTCCAGCAGGCGGCCCTCGTTCTCCCTCGGCGGGACCAGGCAGCCGATGTGCTTGGTCTCCTGCTGGGTGTCGGGGTCGGTCTCGACGATCACGACCGCCGCGCCCGCCCTCTCGATGAGCGGGGTGATCACGATACCCTTGGCCCGGATCGCCTCCTCCCAGTCCATGAAGTTGTAGGTCTCCAGGTCCGATTCGTCCAAGTCGTCCCCTCGAAATGTATCGACCGCCACCTTCTCGATGTCCAGATCCACCCGCAAGACCCCGACGGTCTTGGGCTGGCCCTCGGGAGGGTGCGGCGTGTGGAAGGTGTACGAGACCTCCGGCATGAGATGGTACGGGGACTGCGGCGGGTGTGTCAGATGGGTCGAGCGGGGCACCGGAGTGAGGCGCGCACCGTGAATGCGTTGGCGGGGACCTCCATGACGTCGCAGTGCAGCTGCTTGCAGACGGCGCTCAGCTGGGGGGCGTGCATCAGGTCCTCCGGGGCAAACCTGCAACGAACCGGGATGAGCGAGGACCGCGGATGGGCGAGCGCGTGGGGACGTACCGGCCGCACGCCTTGGCGATGGGCAGGACCCCGTTGCGCACGAACGAGGGCTCGTTGGGGCGGAGGAAGTGCTTGGGCCGCTCCTTCATCTCCGGGATGTACAGCTTGACCGGCTGGGTGGACGGGCCGAACCGCGGGGTCGCGCAGACGTCGCCCGGCGTGCAGGAGGCAGGCGCGTGCGACAGGATGATCTCCGTCAGGCTGTTGGCGAAGTTGTTGCTGACGTCGGGCGTGATGTCCGTGTTCCCGATGAGCGCCAGCACGGCCAGCAGGGACCAGATGTTGAGCCCGATGGCCTGGGACTGGACCTGGTCCCGCAGGCGCATGTTGAACTGGCGGGCAAACGGCGGGTGGCCCGAGTCCATGTAGTCCATCATGCCGGGGGCCGAGCGCTCCAGGCCCAGGGCCAGGAGGTGCTGGCGGCTGCAGAACATCCGGGGGCTCAGGAGGCCGCGGAAGTCCGGGGCGAAGCGCTCGGCCAGGTACACCAGGGCCAGCCGGTACGTCGAGACCTCGGGGCCCATGTGGCACTGCCCGAACAGCTCCTCCCCGAACTGGGCGGCGATCCGGAGGGCGATCTTGTGCGAGATGTCGTGGTTCTCGTCCTTGTCCTTGCCCATGGGCACGCGCATCAGGCTGGTCTTCGGGTTGACGGGCAGCATCTCGGCGGTCGCGTCGCCCGAGATGTAGCACGAGATGTTGGAGTGGGGGCAGAGCGGGCTGTCCTCGGGCGGGCAGAACCGGTTGTTGATGAAGCACAGGCGCACAAACTCCAGGATCTGCGTGTAGTCCTCCCGGAAGCCGGGCTCCATCTGGGCCAGGTCCGGCGGCTGCTCCAGCTCGAAGAAGGCGTTCAGGCTCTTGATGCTGACGACGGGGGCGCGCAGGTGGGTCGCGAACACGTTGGTCATGATCAGGCTCCCCATGTGGACCCCGCGGTACAGCAGGTTGCAGAAGACCAGCGGCACGCAGGTCATGGCCAGCGCGTCGGTGTGGATGTCCATCCAGAGGTGCTGGATCGTCTCGTCCTTGGGCTTGCCCAGCGACAGGGTGTGCATGGTCTTCAGCCAGATGGACATGATCACCCCGCGCGACTTGTACCCCTCGCGCATCCGGCTGAAGTTGTCCCGCACGAAGACGTCCATGCAGCTCGAGGCGTACTGCTTGATGTAGAAGAAGCCCCAGTCCAGGAAGGCCCCGACCCCCGGGTTGACCTCGGTCGGGAAGGCCCCGATGTGGTTCAGGAGCCCCACGTACAGGGCCGCGAAGTTGGACGTGTACGCGATGCAGTTCACGGCGGTGTCCTGGTTCTCGAGCGGCTGGTTCCGCGCCGTGTTGGCGTTGGTCTCCGTGTCGTTGAGCTCGGTCCGCATGCGCTTGGCCGTGGGCGGGGGCACGCCGGGCGAGACCACGTGGCAGACCACGTCCAGCGTGTTGCCCTCCTCCTTCTGCTCGGCGTTCTTGCTGCCGACGTTGGACGCCAGCACCACGATGTTGTTGTTCCCGAGCTTGCGCTTGGTCGAGGCGACGCGGGTGGTGTTGACCTCCTGGCTGTTGAAGGACACGGTCTGGCCCACCTGCTCGTTGCGGGGCGGGCCGTACTGGATCAGGCTCTTCAGGCTGTCCCGGATCTCCGTGAGCGACATGGCCTGGAAGTTCGCGTCGGGCGGCGGGACGGCCACCAGACGGCCGGCCGCGGCTTGGGCCGTCACCAGGTTCTCCCACACGGTCGCCGTGTAGCGCATGCAGTTCAGGATGAGGTTGTGCCGGTCCTTGGGCGGGATCATCAGCTTGTCGTACAGGGCGTTCCAGATCTCCATCACGCGGGCCAGCAGGAAGTCCATGCCCGTCGTGTTGGGCTTGATCCGGCACGGCACGGGCCCGTCGGGGGTCTGGCACTGGAAGTGCCCGTTGCCGGCCATGACCACGATCGTCACGAAGAAGAAGGTCCTGCCCTCCCGCTGTCAGAGCCAGTTTGAAACACCGTCACAGCAGGCGGGCGCTCACCAGGTCTCGTTGGTGTGGGCGAACTTGAACATGAGCTGGGACAGCATGACCTCCACCGCGCCCAGCAGGTTCCCCGAGTTGAGGCAGAAGAAGCGGTTCATGTCCTCCCAGATCTTCATGAAGCTGTGCCAGGCGCGGAACACGCTGTCGTACCGCCGCGTCTTGGAGATCTTGGCGCCCTTCTCGCGCAGGGTGTTGGCGATCGAGTGCGGCGCGCGGGTGCACACGTCGTCGAACGGCATGAGGTCGAACACGGCCTTCATCTGGGTCACCGTGGCGCTCCGGAACACCTGGCACTCGATCATGCTCTCCAGGTTCTTCGTCACGCTCGCCAGGTAGTCCTTGGTGATCCGCAGGACCTCCTGGATCGGCGCGCCCTTCGACCGCCGCATCTGGAAACGAAAAAGGGTCAGCGCGTATACCTGGCCGCCTGGAAGACGCCGGATCTACCTGGATGTCCGAGCGCAGGGCCTCGGCCCACATGCGCTGCCGGTTCGCCAGGACGAGCGCGCTGAAGGGGTCCGCGTCCGGCCCGTAGTACGTCCGCAGCACCAGGAGGGGGTTGGCTTTGCGCTTGTCCTTCAACAGGTGGTTGATCTCGGGGCGGGTGTGGACGTCCGAGCTGTGCACCAGAAACGCCGTCAGGATGGCCCGCGTGAGGTCCGGAAGGGCCTGGTCGGCGTCCCCGATGCTCGCGATGAACACGGAAAAGTTGCCGCGCGCCCCGTTGGCGTCGAACTTGTGCATGAGCGGCAGCGGGGGCAGGCCGAACACCGTCACCGCGTTGGTGTCCGGGTCCGTCTCGAGCGGCCAGCCCCCACCGTGCCCGATGTGCATCCGCAGGTCGGTCTTGTCCTTGGCGCTGTCGTACTTGCCGATCTCGTTGACGAGGTTGTCCTGGCGCATCGCGTCGTTGTTGATGGACGTGTTCATGTACTGCAGCCAGGCGTCCGTGTACTCGTCCGACCGCTGGAACGTCATCTCGGGGCACCCGATGATCCGGATGGAGGCCAGGTCCGCGTTGGGGTGCTCGGATTTGATCGTGTTGAAGATCTTGAGCGGGATCTGGAACGGGGACAGCACCGTCGACGTCCCGAGCATCCCCCCGGGCTCCAGCCAGTAGTCCTCGGGGAGGCCGAGCTCGTTCTCGTCCGCGTCCAGGTTGCAGAAGCACTCGTAGCGCATGATCTCCCGCAGGAAGCTGCTCGACTCCAGGTAGAGCTCCATCAGCTGCTCGTACTTTTGGCACCCCATCTTGGGCTTCATGAGGAACTTCTCGAGTATGTACGGCACCAACGCGAAGTTGTCGGCGGGGACGATGAAGAGCGTGGCAAACACCTCCCGCTTCTCCTTGCCGTCTTGCTCCTGGAAGATCGCCCCCGTGAACCCGATGTAGATGCTGAGCGGCGGGATCAGCTCCTTGGTCTCCGACGGGCTCTCGTTCTGGCGCTTCCGGAGGATCTCGTTCATCGAGATGAACCCGCTCTCCGTCCGCAGCGGGTCCGACCGCGAGGGGTCCGGCTCCAGCCCCGCCCCCGTGCTCACCAGCCGCCGGATCACCTTGGGCTCCATCTTGTCGTGCACCACGTCGGTCGTGGCAGAAGGGGCCGCGTAGTGCCCGAGGTCCAGCGCGCTGTTGGCCACGGACGTGAAGAAGAAGAGGGCCTTCTGCATGTGCACTGGCAGGCCCTCCGCGGCTCGGGCCAGGAAGCAGAGGGGCAATCCCTTGTTCGGGGAGGACAGCAGGCACGGGTGCTCGGGCGTGAGCAGCTCCATGCATTTGGAGCGGGCGGCCATGGTGGACAGCTGCTCCTTGGTCGGGGACATGCACACCGGGTTGAAGACGCTCTCCATGGGGATCTCAAAGTGCTTGAGGCTCTCCGGGATGTTCTCGTTCCAGTAGGTCCGCAGGCTCGCTCGGACCTTGCGTCCCTGCTGCGATCGCGCCGGGGGAGGGCTCCGGTGCGGCTGGATGTTCGGGAACCCGTTGCCGAACTGGTTGGGGCCGGGGCGGTCCGGCCTCGGCGTGCCATCCCCGCCCTCGTGGTCGTCCTGCGAGACGTGCGGCGGCGTCGCTTGCAGCCCGGCGAGATCGGCTGCTCGAGCGTCGCGTCAGGATACAGAGAATCCGAGAGAATGGGGGTCGGCACGCACCTATCTCGCGGTCAGAGAGACTACCCTCCTCGTCTGAGAACATCATATCGTTCGACATGCGCGTGCCAATTGGTCCAAAAGAAACAGAATAATTCGGGGTTGATCAATTTATAGCAGTTTCCGTCTCGAGCTAATTCGTATGAAACCGTGTATTTCCGGGATAGATCGTGAAAAACCGAGTTTTCAAGACAATCCGTTAAAAAAAAATCGGTTCGGGGTAATTCGTGAAAAATCGACCCTTGTGCTATAAATGGAATCATTTTTTTAAACCGAAAAAGGCTGCAACATTCCAGATCAATTCATGCTGAATCTCGCTTCCTGCAAGACGATCTCGAACCTCTGGATAGGCAACGTTCTCTGCCTTGCATGGCCTCTTGGCTGTTGCTTGGTCCCTCTCGGCGAATCCGGTGAACCATATGAGCGTGAATGCGAGTATGTCAGCGCTGAAGAGTACGCACATCTCTGCAGGAGTCATCTCGATGCGGAGGAGGCGTTATCTCTCTAATACCTTCGAGGATCCGTCGGTGTATAAAACGTTTGTCGTGCTTGCGTCTGGTAACTGGCCGGGCATGCACTCGCTCGCTTTGTGTCTTCTCTTTGTCTCTCTGCCTGTCTCGAGCGCGCTCTGTCGGCCGGGAGAGTACAGCGCATCGGGCGGCTCCTGTTACAGCTGTATGAGCGGGACGTATTCCAGCGGACTGGGTAGTTCCCGCTGCGATCGATGCGTGCCGGGCACATTCGCGCACGAGAGCGGCATGGACGGCTGTCAGGCGTGCGCAGCGGGGACTTTCCAGTTCGCGCACGGCAGGAGCTCGTGCGACGACTGTCAGGCAGGAACGGTCCAGTCGGTGGTTGGCTCTACGGCGTGCGCGGCTTGTCAGGCTGGTTTTGCGCAGGGGCTCGACGGCCAGGCGGATTGCGTCGCCTGCAGTCCTGGCCGATTCGCGTCGGGAGTCGGCTCGCTTTTTTGCGCGCTGTGTGTGAGCGGCACCTTCCAGTCTTCGACCCGTGGTACCGGATGCTCGTCGTGTCCCAGCGGGGCCGTGCAAGCCAGAGAGGGCGCCTCCGCCTGTGATGCTTGCCCCCCGGGTCACTTCAAGGCCGATCCCGGGGGCTCGTACTGCGCTCGGTGTACGCCAGGAACCTTCCAGCCGGGGGTGTCGAGCACGTCCTGCATCGCTTGCAGTCCGGGGACGGCGCACTTGGGTTTTGCGCGGACGTCCAAGCTTTCGTGCGTCGACTGCGCCGCTGGAACATACGCGTCGGCGCCGGGCAGCTGGTCGTGCCAGGACTGCGCGCCTGGGACCTTTATCGGCCATCGAGGAGCGGTGGCATGCGCGGCCTGTAAGCCGGGCGCCTACGAGCAGCGGGCGGGGAGCTCGGCCTGCGCGCTCTGCTCGGCGGGGACGGTCGCGACGGGCGTGGGCGGGACCGGTGGGGCGTGCTTGCCGTGCGCCGCGGGGACCTACAGCTCGTCCGCGGGGGCCAGCGAGGACAACCAGTGTCTGAGGTGCCAGTCTGGCCGGTTCTCGACAGGGTTGGGCCAGACGGCCGTGGGCGCGTGCTCTGCATGCCCCGCCGGCAGCTTCGGTGCGGAACTCGCCGATTCCTGCCTTGCCTGCGGTGACGGGACCTTCTGTCCGCCTGGCTCCGCTCGACCCATCCAGTGCAAGGACCCGGGCTTGGCCTGCAACGGGACGCACATGCACGCTCACGCCGGCCTCTTGCCCGTGCTGGTGGACGGCGACTGCACGGGGGCGCTGGTTTGCCCCCGCGGGACTCATTGCTCGGAGGGGCTGGAGGACAAGGGTGTGCTCGAGACCGGCCACGCCAAGACACATTTCGTGGTGTTTCGGGATGGACCGCTCTCGCTAGAGCTCGGATGCGGGCGAGCTCTGAGCTACGGGTATGCGCGGGTGGACAGGCCGGTGGTGAACGACACGCGGCGGATCCTTTTCCGACTCCTGCCCGCCGGATGCAGCCCGGGATCCTACCTGTTCGGCGAGATCTGCAAGCCGTGCGGGGGCGGCACGTTCTCCCTGGCGTACGGCGCGCTGACCGAGGAGGTCTGCACCGCCTGTCCAGCGGGGACCTTCTCGTCTGCGATGGGATCGACGTTTTGCTCGGAGTGCACGCCCGGCGCATTCCAGGTCGAGCAGGGGACAACCTGGTGCCTTCCCTGCCCAGCCGGCGCATTTCAGCCGTCTCCAGGGGCTTCGTCGTGCGAAACCTGCAGCCCGGGGATGTTTCAAGGTCTCGAAGGCATGTCGGCCTGCGTGGCGTGCCCGGCTGGGTCGTATCAGGCCGGTCGTGGGGGGACATCCTGTGCAGCGTGTGACCGGCAGACCGAGTTCAGCAGCAGCGGGGATGCTGCCTGTATGCCGTGCAGGACGAGACCTCGTGCGCCGAGGGGATGCCTGCCCGCCGTGTTGCCAGCTAACACCAGTTCCGTCTGGGTCGGCGTGGAAGGGAGGGACGGGGATGAATGCGCGGCCTTGGCGGACTCTAGCAGCCTGCAGAACGGGGTCCTGAGGGTCAAGACCTTCAGGCTGGACCCGGCGGCCTGGTGCAGGCACACGTTGCGTGTCCTGGGCAGGCCAGAGCTCTCCAGTAGCGCCCTGATCCCGCCCGCCACCCGCGCCGCTGGGGGTGCCGTCGTGCAGGTCATCGCGTACAACGAGACTTTCTACCCGGCGCGGTGCCAGCAGGGGGAGGGATTCGCCGTGCTGTATCGGACCAGGCCTGTTCAGCCGGCGTCCTTTGAGGTGCTGGATCCGTCCGGTCGGCACCTCCTCTTCCGCGGGTTGTGCAGCCTGGGGGGGCCGGGGGTGTGCAAATCGGCCAGTTTCTGCCCTACACAGGATGTGCTGGTGCGCGTGACGGCCAAGAACGGCGCCAAGGGATCCGCGCTGGTTCGAGCCGGTCTGGAATACCTGCAGTGCCAGCCGACCGAGGAGTGGGTGCTGGCCTTCGAGCTCCGCGGCCCGTACGGCGCCCGCTTCCCCGGCTCGACCCTCGTGTTCGGCGTGCGGGTCCTGAACGCGCCGGACCGTCTGCTGGCGTTCAAGCTCGCGATCCAGATCCGGCCGGCCTTCACGTTCCTCGCGTTCCGCACCAGCCTGTCGGTGGAGCAGGAGGTCTCTGGTGATTTTTTGACCCTCTCCGGGGATGTGTCGGGAGCGGTCCTCGTGGGCGGCCTGCTCGGGTGGATGGATCTGCGCCTGGACGGGGAGCACTCCGGCCTTCTGCGCGCCGTGCACGTGCGGCTGGACGGGGGGGCGCAGCTCATGGTCGGCGGGGGCTGGTTCTCGGCGGGGGTCCTCGGGCAGGGGGGGTCCTGCTTGCGCAACGGGTTCGTGGACGTCCTCGCCGATCGCGCGCGGTGTACGGCCCTGCTCGCCCTCCCCAGCAGGACGCAGCTCGTTCATTGGCAGGGCGTGCAGGCGGCGGCCCGCGTGTTTCCCGCGCGGATGGACGTGCTGGGCGTCTGGAACACGCAGGTGGTCACCCAGGTGGCCGCCAGGTGCGCCTCGCTCGACGCGAGCATCCTGGAGGTCTCGTCCTGCCAGCGGATCGTGCCGCGCGGGCCCGGGCCCGGGATCGTGATGATCTTCTTTCAGGAGCAGGAGCTGGGCGTGGCGATGCGCGTGGTTCAGCCGGAGAGCATCGTGACCCGGATCCTTGGCGGTGGACGGCTCGTGGTGCTTGGCAGCCTCTCGGGCCGCGTGTTGGACATCACCCCTTTCGTCATGACCAGCGACGTCGTGGTGTGCTCCGAGGGCGGGAACGTTTCCGTAGGCTTTCCCGTCCTCCTCCGTCAGCGCTGTGGCCTCGCGAACTCTCATCTCCCGGATCTTCTGTTCCTCCTGGCTGGGAACTGGACCCGGCGTGGCGGCTTTCGGCTTCAGCCGTCGCTCTTGGGCCCCGGGAACGACCGGGCTGCCGCGCTCTTCTTCCGTGGTGACGAGGTCGTGCCGTTCCCGCTCGCCAGCCCCGACCCTGGGCGTGTGGTGGTGGAGGAGGGCTGGTTGCGGCTGGTCGAGCGAGGGGAGACGTCGCGGTGCGTGCCTGTCTCGGGCGCGTTCCCGGTCCCGGTCCTGCCGTCGCCGCCCGCCTCGCTGCATCTCAGGCTGTCCAGCGCGATCCTGGTGGTGCGGCAGGATCTCTCCAAGCTCGTGCCGAGCAGGGCCGAGCTCGTGTCTGGGCAGCTCCTTCTGTCGGATGGCTCGCGGGTGGACGTCCGAGACCGGCTGGGCTGGAGGGTCTCCGCCAATCTGCGGGCGGGACCCGAGTGGTTTGAGACCCTCTACGAGCCGGGGCCGGCCAACGTGACATTCCACCTGCCCGGGGCGCCGTGTGTCGAGACGGTCTTGGACATCGCGATCCACACTAGCTCCGTCATCTCGGCCGACCTGCTGTGCCCGCGCTGCCCGGCAGTTTTGGCGGGACGCGCGGACCCCCTCGCTCGCCGCTGGCCCGACAGGTTTCCGTTCCGGGTGCCGACGGACCTGTTCGTCGTCAGGCGGATCCTGGTCGACGGCAACGTGCACGACGGGTTCGAGGCGCCCCAGGTCAGCGGGCCTGGTGTCGTGGAGGACGGGAACATCGTGGCCGTGCAAGCGGGGGTCGTCCATGTCACGACCGCCTTCACGCGCGGCAGCGTGGAGGTCCCGGTCGTTGAGCGCTGGGCCGTTTCCTGGAGGCTCCTGTGCAACCGGAAGGAGTGTGACCCCAGGACCAAGCTGGCTCCCGAGGGCGACGGTGCTAGCCTGGCCCCGTTTCGATACCTCTCGCGCTTGGAGGTGGCGGTGGAGCTGTCCCTGTACAATGGGACCGTGCTGATCGAGCCCGACCCGCCCAGCGCGATCCTGCTCGTCAACGGTGTGAACCTGCCCTTCCCTGCGATCCCATTGCAGGCAGGCCCGCTGGTGGTGCGGGTGGTCTTGGGGCCCGACTGGGGGTTCATCTTGAGCGAGGCAGCCGTCGGGCTGGAGGTGCACACCCTGGCCTCGTTGCAGCTGTCGGTCCCCCCCGTCCTCAAGCAGCTGCATTGCTCGCGCGTGTGGCAGCGGGGGGAGCTGTCTCTGCAGGCTGTGCTCTCGGACGGCGTGCGGGCTGCGGTGTCTGGCAGGATCTCGGTCGATGGGACCTTCTTGCGGTTGGACAGGACCGGCGTGTTTGTGGAGGCCCTGTGGCCCGGGCGGGGCTGGGTCAACGCGTCGTACGGGCAGTCCAGGGTGTCCGCGGAGGTGCTCGTAACCATGGACAGCCTCTTCTTCACGGGTCTCTCGCTCGACGCGATCCCGAGCACGTGGCTGGCCCCGCGTCTGGCCCGCCTGCCCATGCACGTCTCGCTCGAGCCGGCCGTCGATACGGGCAGCCGCATGCAACTCCTGGCCCAGGTCGTGCGGTGGCAGACGGAGCCGGTGGGAATCGTGGACATCCTGCCCTCTGGCGAGCTCTCGCTCCTCTCGGATCATTACGAGCCCGTCCTCATCTCCGCCATCATCCGCTCCTGCCAGGGAGCCTCGCCCCTCGTGTTCCGCAGGTCCATCCAGGTCAACCTCGTGGCGGACCGGCCGTGGCAGGTGGATTTCGGGCAGGACGCAGATGGACCGCCCCTGCCTGCCGTTCCGGTCGGCGGGCAGCTCGTCGTCCCGGTGTTCCTCTTTTGCGCCAGCCCGCTCACGCTTTACAAGGCCGTGGTCTCGCTTCCAGGGGTGGACCTGGCCTCAACGTGCGCTCCGGGGCAGCTCCCGCTCTCCCAGTGCGTCGTGCGGAAGTCTGGCTCGACCGTGGAGCTCTCGGGCAGCTTTCCAGCCAGCAGGCGGACCGGGAGGCTCCTCCTGGGTTCCTTCCAGGGGATCGTCCTCGTGAACGGGCTCTCCAGGCTGCGGGTTTCTCTTGCAGAGCCGGGTAACACCACGTACGAGTTCACCGTGCGGCTGGGGGTGGGACCGGTCCACTCGGTGCTGTCCAGGCTGAACAGTGTGGTCGCTGGTTTCTCGGAACCCGTCCTGTCCGAGTGGGTGGAGCAGGCGCCGACGGACTTGCGGGCGTGCTGCGACGTGCTGGCGGCGGGCGCAGGCTCGTCCATCGCGCACCTAGTCCCTTCCAGCTTCCGTCTGCGTAACATCACGCTCTATCCCGGCGGGACCCTGCTGTCTCTCACGGATCCCAGATTGCAGGTGGAGTTTGACAGGCTTCTGCTCGAGTTCGACGCAGGGACGGAGACCTGGACGGTCAGGCGGCAGGTCCCGATGTTTGAGGACTTCACCCAGATCCTCCTGGACTATCTGCACCCCGGGACGGCGGAGAGCCTGCAGGCCTCGATCCTGATCACCCTGACGGAGCCGGACGAGCTGGTCCTGTCCCCGTCGGAGCTCGGCCTGATGCGCGTGCACTGCTCGCCCAGCGTGTTCCAGGCCGGGCCCGTGATCGTCCATCTGATCCTTCGGGGCGGTACGGTCATCCCGCTCTCCGGCGCGGACATCGCCAACGCGTCCGTCCAAGACCCCTCCCTGGCAAGCGTGGCTGTTTTGACGGACCAGCTCCTCCTGACAGGCCTGTCGGTCGGGAACACCACGCTCGTCGTGTCGGCCTTCCTCCTCAGAGCTGCCATCCCTGTCGTCGTGCAGGATGAGAGCGTCGTGCTCCACTCGGTCAGCATGCCGAATCCGTACATCCTGCGGGCGCCGCATGGCCAACCCGTCCCGCTGGCCATCTCGGGCATGCTAGAAAACAGCGAGGCCCTAGCAAATGCTGGATTCCTCGTGGAGACCGTCACCTTGGGCAGCCCTGTCGCGGAGTGGCGTGACGGTGGGCTGGTGCCTCTGGAAAATACCCATCCGGCTCTGGCTTACCACGTGGTGGCCGTCATCCCCGCGTGCTCCGGCAGTCCCGCCTTTGTGGTGTCGTCCAGCCTCATCGTGCGCCTTCGAGCCAGCAGTCTGCCCGACGTTACCGTGGACGCCGGCTCGACAGGCCTCAACGTGACGCTCGTGGCCGAGTGGGTGCTCGCGTTCGTGGTGACCTTGCGCTTCTCTGAAAGCGAAAAGGCCAGCTGCCTGCCTGGCCCATCCTGGCCCATCCTGGCCGACTGTGCGGTCGAGTCAGACCGTATCATCCTCGCAGGGGCCTACAGTGAGCCTCGCCCGGGCCCTGTCTTGCTGGCCACCCTCGTGTACGCCTCCCTGCCGCTCCAGCTCGGCGGTTTCGTGGAGGTCTTCACGGGCCTGGCGGGCAGCGTCCGGCGTGAGATCGTTGCCGGGCGGATCGGGAATCTCTCCAGCGGCATGCCAGCGTCGCTGCCCGCGGCCGATCCCGCCACGCTCGCCCGGCAGTACCTCTTCGCCCTCTCCCGGCCGTTTGACCAGCAGGCGATGCGCGAGACCCTGTTCACCCTACAGCTCCTGGCCGACCGGCAGCGGCTGGTGGATGTCCGCCTCTACTCCAACGAGTTTGAGCTCTCGGCCATGTTCGGGGTCGTGGACCGGTTCCTCGCGCCGGATGAGGCCAGGACCGTCCTGGACGTCGTGTTCCACTCTCGAAAACTGCCCCACCACCCCAACGCGACGGATGTGGCCGAAGGGATCCGGGTCCGGGCCCATCACTTTATCGACGGGTGGTACGTGGTCCAGTGGGCCGAGCCCATCCCGCACCTCCGTCTGCGCGTGTCCTACGAGGTGTCCACGACCACCTCGCTGGCGCCGTGGGAGCACGCCGTTCAGGATCCCCTCATCACGGGCCGGCCGCTGCACGAATGCCCTCGCCTCGCCACGGACAGGGCCAGCTTCCTGGTGGTGTACCGCATCCTCGGGCCTCTGCCGGCAGACTGGTCGGACGCCCACTTTGCCTGCGCGGCGCGCGTTCCTGTCAGGAGGGTCTCGGTCCGTGGGCCTGAAAACGGTGTGGTGATTGCTTCCGTCGCGTACGAGAGTTTTATTAGAATCGCGCAGGCGTACCAGGCCATCCGCATGCACAACGTCCCCGCCCGCCGGCTCCTCCGCGCTCCCGACGGCCTGGACGTGCTGGACCTGCGCGTCATCAACGACACCGCCGACCCCGTGAAGCCCTGCCCGCCCGGCACGTACTACACACGCAATGGCACGTACGAGCGCCTCCCGGCCCACGCCGTCCTGGGGCCCGACTGCTACGGGATGGCCTGCGCGGAGGGCTACCTTCTCGTCGGCGCCGAGTGCGTGCCCGTGCCCGTCTCGATGGAGCTCGTCTGGGTCTGCGTCAGCGTGATCTTCGGGCTCATCCTGCTCATCTCGTGCATCCTCTGCGCGCTCTACCTGGGCCGGCGGGCGCCCGTCCAGCAGCAGGTGGACCTGGTCTCGGAGTCCTGGCCCGGGTCCAGCCACCCGTCCGACCCGTTTGTGGAGGACGACCAGGAGTTCAAGAACATCGTGCTGGGCTCGTACCTCGACGATTACTCCAAGGACATGCTCGACGACGAGTTCAACCCCGTGGGCTCCCCCTTGCCCGCGGTCCCCTCGTACCGGCTCGCCAGTACGTGACTCTCCGCCACCCGCAGGCGCAGGCGCATGTCCTTGACGAGCACCCCCATGAGGTCCAGGCCCAACCCCGAGCTGCTCTTGGACGGCATGTTCTCCGGCGGGTGCGCGGCCACCACGCGGTCCCTCCGCACGGGTGTGGCCATCACGAGGGCCCGCGTCTCCCGGTCGTACCCCACGGCCACGCTTTGCCGCGTGCAGTCGAGGAAATACGTGAGAGTAAACCAGTCGCCTCCCTTGCCCTGCGCGCTGGGGTGTCCGTGTGAGTACCGCATGCGCGCGGGGCCGTCCGTGCACACCATGACCCCCTCGCCCACCTCCACCCGCACCGCATGCTCCTGGCTGGACAGCTCCGGCAGCGCAGGGATCAGGTCGTGCGCCACCACGGGCCGGCCCAGGCCGACTCGGACGATCGGGCCGTTCTCGTACCTGCACGGCGAGGCGGGGGGCAGCCGCACCGGCTCGATCCCGGTCTTGGCGCGCCACGTGATGTGCAGCCGGCACGCCTCCTCGAACTCGGCCCGCCGCATCCCGAACATCCAGGCGATGGACCGGGCGTACTCCTGCGCGAGGCGCGCGAGGTACGGGGCCTTGGGCTGGAGCAGGCGCATGCTGTCCCGGAAGCACAGCTCGGCCGGCCCGGGTGTCGCGAACAGCGCCAGGCTCCCGCGCGTTCGCCACTCGTCGTGGGCCGGCAGTGTGCACTCCATTGTCTGCTCGTCGAAGAAGGCCTTGGCGTCGTGCATGGCCAGCACCATCAGGCGCCTGGCCTGGTCCGAGGCGTGCCACAGGCTCACCCCGGGGGGCAGCGCGGCGGCCAGGCCGGTCGTCTCCTCCGCGGACGTGCACACCTGGGTCCTCTCGGCCACGTGCCAGCGCCGCCCGGGGGACGTCTGGTGCGCGCTCGGGATCCCCCCCTTGAACACGCCGCCGGCAATGTTCAGGCGCTCCACCCGCGCCGGCTTGGCCTCGATGACCGTGTTCCGCCAGTCCCACCCCTCCTCCCCCGCGCCGTCCTGCGCCCTGGGCCTGCCCGGCAACACCTGGTTCAGCCGCGCGAAGACCGACCTGAGGTCCTCGTAATGCTGGAACGACGCCATGGTTTGCACAGGCGCGCCCGGCAGGCTCTCGATTTAATACGGTCAGGTCTGGTAGGTCTCGCGGAAAACAAGCTTTACTTCATTCTCCGTCATGCAAATCACCTTGCTCGAGATCCCGAAGTAGGCCTCGATCTTGTTCTCGTGCGGCAGGCACTTGTCCACCTCGGGGATGGACGAGAGCAGCACCTGATCCCGGAAGACCAGGCCGTGCTTCAGCATGTACAGCATCCCGCAGACCATGTCCTGCAGGCGCGGGCTGGGCGAGACCCGCACCCCGTGCGCCCGGAGCTGCAGCAGGCACAGCGCGATGTTGTGCGCGCAGTGCCGCACCAGGTCCTCGCTCGCCTCCTCGATGAACCGCCAGTACCGCTCCTGCCCGATCGCGCCCGCCAGCGCCCGGCAGATGCACGGCAGCTCCCCGGGGTGCGCCAGCTTGAACACCCGCAGCTGCCTCTGCATGTGCTGGGCCAGGCGCGCGTACTGCTTGGCGTTCTCCTGCTCCCTGCACCGCCGCGCCCGCTCGCCCAGCAGCAGCGAGGCCACCGCGCACCGCACCTCCGACTCCAGCTCCTCCTGCGCCGAGACCGTCGGCCGGTCGGGGAAGGCCACCGTGTCGCAGTACTCGCCCTCCGCGTGCCGCACCTCGGGCAGCACGAAGCCCGTGATGTCGCACACCCGCGTCCGGTCGTCGCACAGGATCAGCGGGCACGTGCTGTCCACCGAGTTGGCGTGGCAGAGGTGGTGCCGCCCGCACTTGAGGCACCCCGCCTGGTTCGCGTCGTACACCTCCCACTGGCACCGCCGGCACGTCGGGTACCGGAACGGCCGCCGCGCCCTCCGCCAGATCTCGTGCATCCTCTCGGGCCCGGCCGGGTCTGCCGCGGGGCCTCCCGTGGTTCGCGCGCCTTTCTATCTCCCGTCTTCTTCATCCCATAGCTCGTCCTCACTGCTGCTGGGCTCCTCCATGTGCTGCTGGATCTTGGCCTCCCGCTCGGCCATGTCCTCGATGAAACCGTCCTCCTCCGGCACATTGTAGGCCAGCCAGTCGTGGTAGGCCGCGCTCACCTCGCACGCCAGCCGCAGGCAGGCCTCCCCGTGCACCTGGATCAGCCGGCCCTCCACCCGCAGCCAGTACGGGCCCAGCACCCGCTTGCACAGGGCCCGCACCTCCTGCGGGCTGTACCGGCGCGTGCTCGACATCCGGATCGGCTGGGCCCACCAGCTGTGGCAGAGCTCCATCCCAGGAAAAAAACGGGCCCGGGTCGGCAGGCAGCGGGCTTTCGAGTTTTTTTTGTTTGTGCCCGTGTATTAAAGGATGTCTGCGGTCTTTGTTCGAGCGTGTATGAGTGACACGGGAGGATCTACGTCTGTGGGGGGAAATTCGTCCGACAATGTCTGGAGTGACCAGGATGTGGGCGTGTACGACGATGATGTCCCACGCTTTGTTCTGGGTCAGAAGCTCTCTGAGGCCAGACGCGAGGGATCTGTCAACCATTCTGACCTGGTGTACAGCCGTAGGTTGGAACCGTTTCTGGTTGAGCATAACAACAAGAACTATGTCGGCATTGTCGGGGAACTGCACATGCTGAACAACGACACCGTAGATCACGTTTACATGATCATCGGGGCGAACCGGGTTGTGAACGTTCAGCCGTCGGATGTGTACCACGTCCACTGCTCTCTCGCCCCGCCGCGGGGTTACTCGTGGGGAAGGCGTGGGAACAAGATTCGCTTCAGCGTGTCTGCTGTCATGGCCCGCTACTGGGACCGGTCTGGGAGTGATTGATCCCCTCCTCTGGCTGGGACTGCTGGCACATTGAGCGGTCTCACAGCTTCAAGTCGCCCTCCTGAGGCGCGCGATTAAACTCGCTCTTTCTAACTCTCAGGCTTCAATCGCATCATCATCCCGCGAGTAGAGATACTCGTCGGGCGCGCTCAGCACGGGCTGCAGCGCGTACTTGTCCCGATACAGGGAGAGCGAGAGGGTCGTGTACTCGAGCGCCCGCTCCAGCAGCCGGAACAGCCGCTCGTTGAACTCCTGGTTCTGCACCACGTAGTCCTCGCAGACCGTCGTGTAGCTCCCGGGTATCGGCTTGATCCCTTGATTCTCCAGCCACTGCTTGGTGCACGCCCGGATCACGTACTCCAGCTTCGCGCAGAACCACAGCAGCACGAAGAAGTGCCAGAACCGCGGGTGCACAAACACCTCGGTCGAGTTCTTGCCCACCCGCGTCAGATCTATGCAGTGCTCCGCGCACACCCCGGACAGGCTGCAGATGTTCTCGCCCGTCAGGACCTTGATCGGGGGTTGCGCGCACGACATCACGTCCTTGCAGATCTTCTGGATGTGCTGGCTCTTCGGGGTCGTCAGCTGCCCCACCAGCGAGAACACCTCCCGCACTTTCCCCACCACCTTGTTCTGCCGGTTGTACATGACCACCGCCCATCGGTCCCCGTTCTCCCGCGACGTCCCCAGGTGCCGCTTGAAGTGCCCCGAGCTGATCACGTCGAAGGCCTTCACCTGCGCGTACGCGTGGAAGTCCTCGAATGACAGCATGGTCCTGGCGCGCTTGTTGATCACGGCCCCCGTTCAACGTAAATACAAGCGGGTCTTTTTTGGCGGGAGGGGCGCTAGATAAGCAGCAGCTCGTCCTTCCAAATGTCCATGCTCGTCCCCACCGTGCTCATCGCGGCCGCCGTCGTCTATCACACCGTGCCGGCTTCATCAGGCGTCTCCTTCCTCTTCGGGCCCGTCATGTACGCCTTGAGCGTCTGGGTCGCCGTCGTCCTGGCCTTCGTGGCCTCCCTCGTCGTCATAGAACTCCTCGCGCTCATCGTGGGCGGCGTGGCAAAGCTGCTCTTGCCGTGAGGCGGGATTCT
>JACCDX010898330.1_pt1 | contig 207233 bp, 154 predicted proteins | sample 7449681 | NCBI WGS metagenome assembly JACCDX01 (sample SAMN15323450, study PRJNA562643) | freshwater metagenome | isolation source: river surface water | place: USA:Blue River Watershed | collected 2017-08-18 | reverse complement strand
GAAACGGTTGTCCACCCAGTTGAGAAGCTTCTCACCGGCGGAGGCGTTGGGGGAAATTTCTTTGAAATCAGCCATGGTGCTTCCGATCTAGGGTCAGGCCTTCTTGTCCTCGCCGATCAACAGCTTGGTGTCGGAGAGGTACATGTGGGGAGGAACTTCCAGATTGTCCGGCGCCGGCTTGTTCTTGAACACGCGGCCGGCCATGTCGAAAGTGGAGCCATGGCAGGGGCACAGGAAGCCGCCTTGCCAGTCATCAGGCAGCGAGGGCTGCGCGCCCGTCTGAAATTTGTCGCTGGGCGAGCAGCCCAGGTGGGAGCAAATGCCCACGCCCACAAACAACTCCGGCTTGATCGAGCGCGCCTGATTGCGGGCATAAGGCGGCGTGAGGTCGGAGGGGTTGCGCTTGGACTCGGGATCGGCCAGCTGACCCTCGGTCTTCTTGAGCGACTCCAGCTGCTCCGGGGTCCGCTTGATGATCCAGACCGGCTTGCCGCGCCATTCGACGGTCAGCTTTTCGCCAGGCTTGAGGCTGGAAATGTCCACCTCCACAGCGGCACCGGCGGCCTTGGCACGCTCGGAAGGCTGAAAGGTGCTCACGAAAGGGACAGCGGTTGCGGCGCCGCCCACGGCACCTGCGCAAGTGGTCGCGATGAGCCACGTCCGTTTGCTGGTGTCTACTGCGTTATCACTCATGGGAATCCTCAATGAAACATCGCTCTTGGGGTCAACCCTGTATTGTAGCTGAGCCGAGCAGGGTTATTTGGCATCAAACTGACAGCCGGTCATGGCCTGCGCCATCCGTACAGCCTGGATCAAACTGGCGGGGTCGGCCTGACCGGTCCCGGCCAGATCGAATGCGGTGCCGTGATCGGGGCTGGTGCGCACCAGGGGCAAGCCCAGGGTGACGTTCACACCTTGCTCCACTCCCAGGTATTTGACCGGAATGAGGCCCTGGTCGTGGTACATCGCCACCACCACATCAAACTCCCCCGGATGACCCGGCGCATGACGCGCCCGCATGAACACCGTATCGGGCGGAAACGGGCCCTGGACATCCCAGCCCCTGGCACGCGCGGCTTGCAAGGCGGGAATCAGGATGTCCAGTTCTTCGCGCCCCATCAGCCCCCCCTCACCGGCATGGGGGTTGAGTCCCGCCACCGCGATGCGGGGCGCACGACCGCGGGCACGGCATTCGGCTTCGTGGGTGATGCGCAAGGTCTCGAGCACATTGTCGTAAGTGACAGCATCGATGGCCTCGCGCAGAGCCACATGGATGCTCACCAGCACCGTGCGCAGCTCGGGATTGGCCAACATCATCCGCACCGGCATCTGCGCGACAGCCACGCCGGCATGGCGGGCTGCCTCGGCCTGCAACAACTCGGTATGCCCAGGAAAAGGCACGCCGGCAGCCGCCAAAGCCTGCTTGTGCAACGGTGCCGTGACCAGGCCGTCGATCTCGCCGCGCAAGGCGGCACGGGTGGCCCAGATCACGCAATCAGCGGCCATGGCGCCGGCCTGGGCCGAGACCTGGCCTGGCGTCACCAGTGGCGCTGTCGCCACGGCCTGCAAGACCGGCACCACCCCGCCCGGCAAGGGGATCTGCCGGTTTGGCGCCTCGATGGGCTGCAAAGGAGGCACGGCGGCCCCCAGCCAGTCACGGGCACGCGCCAGAGTTGCCAGATCGCCCACGATGAAGCACCCACGCATGGCCTCAGGCGCCTGCGCAAAAGCTTTGAGGAGAATTTCAGGACCAATGCCCGCAGGATCGCCCAGCGTCAGGGCCAGGCGGGGGACTTGAGCCGTCATGGGTGCACGCCTCAGGCAGGATTGTCAATGTCGATGAACTGGTGTGTCAGGCCCAGTTGCGCCGCCAGATAGGCGGCGACAGCGGGCGCGCCACCCCGCTCGGTGGCGTGGTGCCCACAGGCCAGAAAGGCCACACCGGTTTCACGCGCCAGGTGCGCCTGCGGTTCAGAGATTTCGCCGGTGATGTACGCATCCGCACCGGCGGCAATCGCCGCCTCAAAATGACCTTGCGCGCCTCCGCTGCACCAGGCAATCCGGCGCAAGGGGCGCTGCGGATCGCCCGGCACCAGCAAAGGGCTGCGGCCCAGCGCCTGCGCAATCCGCTGCGCCAGAGCCTCGGCATGTGGCACAGCAACGGCAGAGGTGCCCCAAACGCCCAGATCCTGCTCGCCAAACACCCCTTCGGCCACCAAACCCAGACGCAAGCCCAGTTGCGCATTGTTTCCCAGCGTGGGATGCGCATCCAGGGGCAAATGGTAAGCGAACAGGTTGATGTCATGCGCCAGCAATCTCGCCAGACGTTGCTTCATCCAGCCGGTGACACAGCCATCCTGGCCGCGCCAGAACAGGCCATGGTGCACGAACACGGCATCCGCTTTCGCCTCAATGGCCGCATCAATCAGGGCCAGGCTGGCCGTCACCCCGGACACCAGATGGCGAACCTCGGCACGGCCCTCCACTTGCAGGCCGTTGGGGCCGTAATCCTTGAAGCGCTGCGGCTGCAACAAGGTGTCGCAGGCCTCACGCAATTGCATGCGGGTCACCATCTCAGCGCGCTCCTGGCATCACTTTGGGACGCGGCCTCTGGGCCGGCGTCACTTGCAGCGTCAGTTGCTGCTGACGCCGTTGAATCTTGAAGCTGGCAGACGCGCCGGGCTTGAGCGCCGCCACCGTGCTCAGGAGTTCTCCCACCTGGGTCACCGGCTGGTCACCGACTTGCAGCAACACGTCGCCAGGCCGGATGCCGGCCTTGAAAGCTGGACCATTCTGCAGCACGCCCGTGATCACCACGCCTTCGGCTTTGGACAGGCCAAAGGTCTCGGCCAACTCGGGCGTCAACTCGTTGGGCTCCACGCCAATCCAGCCTCGCGTCACCTGTCCGTCACGCACCAGGCCTTCCAGCACCTGGCGGGCGGTGGTGACCGGGATTGCAAAACCAATGCCCATGCTGCCACCGGAACGGGAATAAATGGCTGTGTTGATCCCCATCAGATGGCCTTGCACATCGACCAGCGCCCCCCCCGAATTGCCGGGGTTGATGGCGGCATCGGTCTGAATGAAATTCTCGAAGGTGTTGATGCCAAGCTGGTTGCGCCCCAGCGCCGACACGATGCCGCTGGTCACCGTCTGGCCGACACCAAAGGGGTTGCCAATGGCCAGCACCTGGTCACCCACTTGCAGGCTGTCTGAGTTGCCCAGCACAATGATGGGCAGGCGGTCCAGGGCAATCTTGAGCACAGCCAGGTCGGTGTCCGGATCGGTCCCGATCACCTGCGCGCGCGCACGGCGACGGTCATTGAGAATGACCTCGATTTCATCGGCGCCTTCCACCACATGGTTGTTGGTCAGGATGAAGCCTTCGGGGCTGACAATGACGCCACTGCCCAGGCCCACCTGAGGGCCTTCATCGCGCTCGCCAAAAAAGAAACGGAACCAGGGATCGTTTTGCTGCGGAGAGCGCTCAGGTGCCTTGCTGGTATTGATGCTGACCACGGCTGGGGACGCCTTGCGGGCGGCCAGACTCAGGCTACCGGGGGCCAAGGCAGCCGGCGCCGACGCTGGTGCCTCCATCAAGCTGAGGCCAGGCAGTGCCGCGCGCCGGTTCAGCCATTCGGGTTTGAGCGTCACCAGCACGAACCACAAGGCCACCAGCACGGTGACGGTTTGGGCAAACAGCAGCCAAAGCCGCCTCATGGGGCGACCTCCTCCTTGGCATCGTCCGGCACCGACGCTTGTGTGTGCTTGATGAACAGACGGGCCGCCCAGATGCCGATTTCGTAGAGCAGGCACATCGGAATGGCCAGCGCCAATTGCGACACCACATCCGGCGGAGTCACGATGGCCGCGATGATGAAAGCGAGCACCACGAAATAGGACCGAAAGGCCTTGAGCTTCTCGATGGAAACCACCCCCATGCGGGCCAGCACCACCACCACGATCGGCACCTCAAAGGCCAGGCCGAACGCCAGGAACATGGTCAGCACAAAGCTGAGGTATGCCTCGATGTCCGGTGCTGCCGTGATGCTCTTGGGGGCAAAACTCTGGATGAACTGAAACACCTGGCCAAACACAAAGTAATAGCAAAAGGCCACGCCCACCAAAAACAGAACGGTGCTGGAAATCACCAGTGGCAACACCAGCTTTTTCTCATGCGAATAAAGTCCAGGCGCCACGAAAGCCCAAACCTGGTAGAGCACCACGGGCAAGGCCAACAGGAAGGCCGCCATCAGCAAAATCTTCAAAGGCACCAGGAAAGGCGAAATGACCGAGGTGGCAATCAGCGTCGCACCCGCCGGCAGGTGCGCAACCAGGGGCGCCGCCAGAATGTCATACAGCGGGCCAGGGCCGGGGTAAATGCCCAGCGCCACAGCCGCAAGGGCGATGGCAATTACCGCCTTGACCAGACGGTCGCGCAGTTCCATGAGGTGCTGCACAAAAGGCTGCTCAGTCCCGGCCAGTTCGTCTTCAGGGGATTTCGGTGTGTCGGACATAGCGGCTCAGGGCTTGCCTGAGGAAAGGGGACGGGGGCGGAAGCGCGCCACACGGGCGGCTCCCGACAAGGCCTTGGTACGCACACCGTGGCGTGCCTTGTACCAGTTGGGCGTGGAAGACTGCTTCAAACGCCATTTCTTGCCAGGGTTGCGGTACTCTGGCACAGGGGTGCTCAAGGGCTCGCTGCCCGGCAAGCCCGTCAAATCGGGATTCGCGGCGGACCAGTCTTTTTCAAAATCGGTGGTGGCCGTCTGGACCGACTGCTCGACATCGTGGGCAGCGGTTTCCACGGTCTCCTTCATCTTGCGCAGTTCATCCAGCTCCATCGAGCGATTGACCTCGGCCTTGACATCCGATACGTAGCGCTGCGCCTTGCCGATGAGCGCGCCCACAGTGCGGGCCACGCGCGGCAATTTTTCCGGGCCGATGACGACCAGCGCCACCGCCCCGATGAGCGCCATTTTGGAAATGCCCAGATCAATCATGCGATCGTCTTAATGCTTTTGCTTGGCTTCGACGTCGATGGTGGTCTTTTCAGCGGGCGTGCCTGCCACCTGAGCCGCAGGCGCAGCCGGTTTTTCTTCCGGCGTGCCGCCTTCCTTCATGCCATCCTTGAAGCCCTTGACGGCCCCGCCCAGGTCAGAGCCGATGTTCTTGAGCTTCTTGGTGCCGAACACCAGAACAATGATCAACAGAACGATCAGCCAATGCCAGATCGAAAATGAACCCATGGTTTTACTCCTCTACGGTAAGCATGCATTTTAGGGGTCAGCCGCGCAACCAGGGTCGCGGACCGCCCATGACATGGAAATGAAGATGGTGAACCTCTTGTCCACCCTCTTTGCCGGTGTTGGTCACGATGCGAAAACCACCTTCCGGATAGGGTCTGGCCCCCTCTTGCAAGGCCAGCTTAGGCGCCAGGCCCAGCATGCGACCGATCAGGGCCTCCTGTTCGGGCAGCACATGGGCCATGGAGATGATGTGCTGCTTGGGAATCAGCAGCAGGTGCACGGGCGCCCAGGGGGCGATGTCGTGAAACACCAGGATCTCGTCGTCCTCGTACACCTTGCGCGAGGGGATGTGACCGGCAACGATTTTGCAAAAAATACAGTTTGCGTCTTGGCTCATGGAACTTCAGCAGGAGGGTTGTCTGGAAAACGGCGATCGGTCAAACGCATCCAGCCCTTGAGGCTGCGGTACAGGTACCAGATGCCGATCACGCCATAGGCGATCAGCCCAGGCAGGATGTACAGAAAAAACAGCGGCGCACTCACCAGCAGCCACACGAGCGACCACCAGAAAGTGCGAATCATGTAGCGGTGATGCGCCTGATGCAGGGGATTGGGATCGTCGTGCCGACGGATGTAATTGATCACCAAAGCAATCAGCGCCAGCGTGCCCACGGTGGCCCAGGCCAGGGTGTGCAAACCGTACACCACATGCATGAGCACGCGGCTTTCCGCTGGAGGTTCGACGGGGGCGCTGTCCAGCACCTGCATCTCAGTCGCCCTGAGCCTCGCGCTCGCGCACCTTGCGCAGGGCTTTCTCTTCCAGGCCGCTCAGGCCCTCACGCCGCGCCAGCTCGGCGACCACGTCCAGTGGGCTGAGATTGAAGTGTGCCAGGGCAATCATGGAATGGAACCACAGGTCGGCCACTTCATTGACCAGCTTTTGCGGATCGCCTGCGCCGTGCTCGGCGTCCTTGGCTGCCATGACAGCTTCCGTGGCTTCTTCACCGATTTTCTTCAGGAAGGCATCCGGTCCCTTGTGCAGCAGCCGCGCGACATAGCTTTTCTCCGGATCCCCGCCCAGCGCAGGCTTGCGGCTGTCGATCACGGCGGCCAAACGCGCCAGGGTATCGGTCGAAGTGGGTGCGTTCATTTGTAGATGCTCTCCGGGTCTTTCAGGACCGGCTCGGTCACTTCCCATTGTGCGCCTTGCAGGCGCTGGAAAAAACAGCTGTGACGCCCAGTATGGCAGGCAATGCCGGGTTCGTGCCCCGTCTGGGTGACCGTCAGCAGTACCACATCCTGGTCGCAATCGAGTCGAACATCGTGCACCACCTGCACATGGCCGGACTCTTCCCCTTTGAACCAGAGCTTGTTGCGCGAACGGCTGAAATACACGGCACGACCGAGCTCGGCGGTTTTTTGCAAGGCCTCACGGTTCATCCAGGCAAACATCAGCACGTCCTTGCTGCCTTGCTCCTGGGCGATCACAGGGACCAGGCCGTGCGCATCCCAGCGCACGGCATCCAGCCAAGTCAAAGAGGGGGGAGTTTCATTCATGGCGTCGATTGTGCGCGAACTTCACGGCAACGCCGTGACGACTTGTCAGATGCGAACCGGGATACCGCGCTCGGCCATGCGCGCCTTGGCCTGGGCCACGGTGTACTCGCCGTAATGAAAGATGCTGGCAGCCAGCACCGCATCGGCACCGCCCAACTGAATGCCATCGGCCAGATGGTCCAGGTTGCCCACCCCACCCGAGGCGATCACAGGCACGGGGACGGCCTCGGCCACAGCACGGGTCAGCGCCAGATCAAAACCGGCCTTGGTACCGTCCCTGTCCATGCTGGTGAGCAAGATTTCGCCAGCACCATGCTCGGCCATCTGACTGGCCCAGACCACAGCGTCCAGCCCCACGTTGCGGCGACCGCCATGGCTGTACACATCCCAGCCCGGCCCCACCGCACGGCCCTGGGCGTCCAGACGCTGCTCATCGGCTGGCGTACGGCGCTTGGCATCGATGGCCACCACGATGCACTGCGCGCCGTACCTGGACGACACTTCGCGAATGATCTGGGGGTTGGCAATGGCCGCCGAATTGAAACTGGTTTTGTCAGCCCCCGCGTTCAGAAGGCGTCGCACGTCTTCCACCGAGCGCACACCACCGCCCACGGTGAGGGGGATGAAAACCTGAGAAGCCACGGCCTCAATGATGTGCAGAATCAGGTCGCGTTCATCGCTGGTGGCGGTGATGTCCAGAAAGGTGAGTTCATCGGCGCCCTGTTCGTTGTAGCGGGCCGCGATTTCCACGGGATCCCCGGCATCGCGAAGCTCGACGAAATTGACCCCCTTGACCACCCGCCCCCCGGTCACATCGAGGCAGGGAATGATGCGCTTGGCGAGCATCGTCAGTCGCCGTTGAGCGCGTCGGCGCGGGCTTGCGCCTGCTCGAAATTCAGATCGCCGGAGTAAATGGCACGACCGCAGATCACCCCTTCGATCCCTTCGTCCTGCACACCACACAGCTGCTCGATGTCATTCATATTGGACAGCCCGCCCGAAGCAATCACCGGAATGGACAGGGCTTGCGCCAGACGCACGGTGGCTTCGATGTTGATGCCGCTGAGCATGCCATCGCGTCCGATATCGGTATAGATGATGGACTCGACCCCATAATCTTCGAATTTTTTACCCAGATCGACCACCTCATGGCCGGTGAGCTTGCTCCAGCCATCGGTGGCCACCTTGCCGTCCTTGGCATCCAGGCCGACGATGATGTGGCCGCCGAACGCGCTGCAGGCGTCTTTCAGGAAACCGGGGTTTTTCACGGCCGCCGTGCCAATGATGACGTAGCGGATGCCGCCATCAATGTACTTTTCGATGGTGTCCAGGTCGCGAATGCCGCCGCCGAGCTGAACCGGAATATCGTCCCCCACCGCCTTGAGAATGGCGCGGATCGCCGTGTAGTTCTGGGGCTTGCCCGCAAAGGCACCGTTCAGATCGACCAGGTGCAATCGGCGTGCGCCCTTTTGCACCCAGTTCAGCGCCATTTCGGCAGGGTTCTCGCCAAAGGTGGTGGACTGGTCCATGTCGCCTTGTTTCAGGCGAACACAGTGGCCATCTTTCAGATCAATCGCGGGAATGAGCAGCATGGTGCGATGCAAACAGGGCAGAGGTCTGCCGAATATAGAAAAGGTTCAGGGTTTCCAGGAAAGGAAGTTGCGGTACAGGGCCAGCCCAAGGTCAGCACTTTTTTCAGGATGGAACTGTGTGGCAAAAATATTATCGCGCGCCAGCGCTGCCGTAAAGCGCACGCCATACTCGGTTTCCCCTGCACTGTGGCGCGCATCGGACGGTCGGGCGTAAAAACTGTGCACAAAGTAGAAATAGCTGCCATCGGGCACACCGGCCCAGACCGGGTGAGGCTGGGTCTGCCAGACCTGGTTCCAGCCCATCTGCGGAACCTTGTAGCGGCTGCCATCGGGTTGATGCTGGCCCGCCAGATCAAACTTGACGACATCCCCCGGGAACAGGCCCAGGCAGGGTGTGCCCTGGGGGCCATCCCCTTCGGCGCTGTGGTCCAGCAACATCTGCATGCCCACGCAGACGCCAAACAGCGGTTTGGTGGCTGCCGCCTCCAGAACGGCAGGCATGAGACCCGCGTCATGCAACTCGCGCATGCAATCGCGCATGGCGCCTTGCCCTGGCAGAACGATGCGCTCGGCCGCCCGCACCTGATCGGGATCGGCCGTGATCAGCACCTCGACCCCCGAGCCATGCGCCGCTGCCAGCACCGCCTGCGCCACTGAGCGCAGGTTGCCCATGCCGTAATCGATGACCGCCACCGTGCCCATGACTTCTTACAGCGAGCCTTTGGTGGAGGGAATGATGCCGGCAGAGCGGGGATCCAGCTCCAGGGCAGCGCGCAAGGCACGCCCGAAAGCCTTGAACACGGTCTCGGCCTGGTGGTGCGCGTTTTCGCCGCGCAGGTTGTCGATGTGCAGGGTCACCAGGGCATGGTTCACAAACCCCTGGAAGAATTCATAGGCCAACTGGCTGTCAAAGCCGCCGATCATGCCGCTCTTGAAAGGCACATGCATGTCCAGCCCGGGTCGGCCAGAAAAATCGATCACCACACGGCTCAGCGCCTCATCCAGCGGGACATAGGCATGGCCATATCGGCGGATGCCTTTCTTGTCGCCCACGGCTTTGGCCACCGCCTGCCCCAGGGTGATGCCCACATCTTCGACGGTGTGGTGGCCATCGATGTGCAAATCGCCCTCGGCCTGGATGTCCAGATCGATCAGTCCGTGACGGGCGATCTGGTCCAGCATGTGGTCAAAAAAACCGATGCCCGTGGCGAGTTTGGACTCGCCAGTGCCATCCAGGTTCAGGCGAACCCGGATTTTGGTTTCGGCCGTGTTGCGGCTGACGTCGGCAGTGCGTGCGTTCATGGTGCGAGCAGTTCTTTCAAGGCCGCCAGCAGTTGCGTGTTCTCATCGGGCGTTCCAACGGTGAGGCGCAGGCAACGGGCCAGCAATGGGTGCATTTTAGAAACGTTCTTGACCAGCACTTTGTGGGCTTTCAGGCCTTCGAACACCTGTTGCGCCACATCGCCGCCATCGGCGCGCGGCGCCAGGCGTGCCAGCAGCATGTTGGCATCACTGTGGTAAGGCGTGATGCCGGGCATGGCCTGCAAGGCCTGCATCAGGCGCTCACGCTCCTGGTTGATGGTTTGCGCCTGAGCGGCAAAAACCGCTGCATGCGACAAGGCAAACAAGGCGCATTCGGCGTTGAGCACGCTGACGTTGTAGGGTGGGCGCACTTTGTCGAATTCGGCCAGCAGGGCCTGCGGCGCCAGCATGTAGCCCAGGCGAATGCCCGCCAGGCCGAACTTGGAGAGGGTGCGCATCAACAGCACCTGCGCATTGGCACGCGGGTCGCGGCGAATCTCGTCCAGCCAGCTGCGGCTGGAAAACGGCTGGTACGCCTCGTCCATCACCACCAGACCGCCGTACGCTGAAACTTGCGCAATCAGGCGACGGATCACCTCGGGCTGCCAGAGGTTGGCTGTGGGGTTGTTGGGGTAAGCCAGGTACACCAGGGCCGGGGTGTGCTCGGCAATGGCGGCTGCCATGGCGGCCTCGTCCAGTTCAAAATCCTCGGTCAGCGGCACGCCGATGTAACCCAGGCCCTGCAATCGTGCACTCATGGCATACATGACGAAGCCAGGCTCGGGGGCCAGGATTTTGGCGCCAGGAACGTCACAGGCCATGGCCAGCAGGGAAATCAATTCATCCGAACCGTTGCCCAGCATCAGGTCGTAACCAGGCGGCAGATCGACATAGGATTTCAAAGCATCGCGCAAGGTATCAATGCGTGCGCCAGGATAGCGGTTGATGGCCACCGCCCCCAGGCGCTGGCCCAGCTCGGCTTGCAAGGCCGGGGACAGGCCGAAGGGGTTTTCCATCGCATCCAGCTTGACCATGCCGACCGAATGCTGGATGGCATAGGCATGCATGGACTGGATGTCCTGGCGAATGAAGCGAAGTGGCGAAGAAGACATGAGGTGAGAATTTTATTTCGTCAGGCGCATCTCGGCCGCCCGTGCATGGGCCTGCAAGCCCTCGCCATGTGCCAGCACAGAAGCAATCTGCCCCAGTGCCTGGGCACCGGACTCGCTGACCTCGATGAGGCTGCTGCGTTTTTGAAAATCGTACACCCCCAGCGGTGAGCTGAAACGTGCCGTGCCCGACGTGGGCAGCACATGGTTGGGTCCTGCGCAGTAGTCGCCCAGGGATTCGCTGGTATAGGCTCCCAGGAAAATGGCGCCTGCGTGACGCAGCAAAGGCTCCCAGCGGTGCGGGTCGCGGCTGGACACTTCCAGGTGCTCTGGTGCGATGCGGTTGCTGATGTCGCAGGCCTCTTCCATGCTGCGGGTATGGATCAGCGCGCCACGGCCCTGAAGCGATTTGGCAATGATGTCACGTCGGGGCATGTCGGGCAACAGCCGATCGATCGCCGCCTGCACCTGGTCAATGTAGTCGGCATCGGGACACAGAAGGATGCTTTGCGCCAATTCATCGTGCTCGGCCTGCGAGAACAGGTCCATGGCGACCCAGTCGGGCGGCGTACTGCCATCGGCCAGCACCAGGATTTCACTGGGGCCGGCAATCATGTCGATGCCGACGGTCCCGAAAACCCGGCGCTTGGCCGCCGCGACATAGGCATTGCCCGGACCGGTGATCTTGTCCACTCGCGGCACAGTGGCCGTGCCATATGCCAATGCCGCCACCGCCTGGGCCCCGCCAAGCGTGAACACGCGGGTCACGCCAGCAACGTAGGCGGCTGCAAGCACCAGCGGATTTTTTTCACCTCGAGGGGTAGGCACGACCATGACAATGTCCGGCACGCCAGCCACATGGGCCGGCAAGGCATTCATCAGCACGCTGGAGGGATAGGCCGCCTTGCCGCCCGGCACATAAATGCCCACACGGTCCAAGGGCGTGACCTTTTGTCCCAGCAAGCTGCCATCGGCATCGCGGTAGCTCCAGCTTTCACCGGCAGCCTTCTTCTGTGCTTCGTGGTAGTGGCGCACACGCTGGGCTGCGGCCTGCAAGGCGTCGCGCTGGGCAGCCGGCAGCCCCTCGAATGCGGCTTTCAATTCACTGGGCTGCAAGGTCAGTTCGGCCATGCTGGCTGCTTGCAAGCCATCGAAGCGGCGGCTGTACTCCAACACGGCGGCATCGCCGCGCTGTTTCACATCGGCCAGAATGTCAGCCACCCGCTGCTCGATCGCCAGATCGGTGTCATCCGACCAATGCAGCCGCGCCTGAAACTCGGCATCAAACGTCGGGCTTTGGGTAGAGAGGCGAAGCGGTTGGGCCATGTTGCTCAGGCTTTGGAGCGCCCCGCTGTGGCAGCGGCGAAAGCGTCAATGATGCGGCGAATCGGTGCTTGCTTGAGCTTCAGTGCAGCCTGGTTCACCACCAGGCGCGAGCTGATGTCCATGATGCGCTCGACCTCCACCAGATTGTTGGCCTTCAAAGTGCTGCCTGTAGACACCAGGTCCACGATGGCATCGGCCAGGCCCGTCAGGGGCGCGAGCTCCATGCTGCCGTACAGCTTGACCAGGTCGACATGCACCCCTTTGGTCGCGAAAAAATCGCGGGCGATGGTCACATACTTGCTGGCCACCTTCAAGCGGGAGCCCTGACGCACCACGCCGGCATAGTCAAAACCGGCAGGCACGGCCACGCTCATGCGGCAACGCGCGATCTGCAAATCAAGAGGTTGGTACAAACCAGCGCCACCATGCTCGATCAAGGTATCCAGGCCCGTCACGCCCAAATCCGCACCACCATGTTGCACATAGGTGGGCACATCGGTGGCACGCACCAGAACCACCCGCACGTCGGCCTGGTTGGTGGGCAGGATGAGCTTGCGCGAGGTTTCCGGATCTTCCAGCACCTCGATGCCCGCCGCCTTCAGCAGTGGCAGGGTTTCTTCAAAAATGCGTCCCTTGGACAAAGCGAGGGTGATCATGAGATTCTTTCAATGTCCGCGCCAATCGCGCGCAGCTTGGCTTCCATGCGGTCGTAGCCTCGGTCCAAATGGTAAATCCGATCAACCACGGTTTCGCCCTCGGCCACCAGGCCGGCAATCACCAGGCTGGCCGAGGCCCGCAAATCGGTGGCCATCACGGTGGCCCCGGAGAGTTGCGGCACCCCTTCGACCACAGCCACCTTGCCATCAATCTGGATGTGTGCGCCCAGGCGTACCATTTCATTGACGTGCATGAAACGGTTTTCAAAAATCGTCTCGGTGACTTTGGACGTACCGCGCGATACAGCGTTCAGCGCCATGAACTGCGCCTGCATGTCGGTCGGGAAACCCGGGTATTCGGTGGTGCGGAAGGTTTGCGCTTTCAGATGCGCATAGGCGGGTGCCGCACTCTGGATGCGAATGCCCTCGGGCACAGCCATCACGGTGACACCGGCATCGCGCAGTTTGTCGATCACGGCATCGAGATGATCGGCGCGGGCATGCCGCAGCAACACATCGCCGCCCGTGGCAGCCACAGCACAGAGAAAGGTTCCAGCCTCAATGCGGTCCACCACCACGGCATGGTGAGCGCCGTGCAGACGCGCCACGCCCTGGACATGGATGCGACTGGTGCCATGGCCTTCGATCTTGGCCCCCATCCGGATGAGCATTTCGGCCAGGTCGGGAATCTCGGGCTCCTGGGCCGCATTCTCCAGGACGGTTTCGCCTTCGGCCAAGGCCGCCGCCATCAAAAAATTCTCGGTCCCCGTGACAGTGACCATGTCAGTGGCAATGCGCGCGCCACGCAAGCGGGTGCGCCCTGCGGGCAACTTGGCCACCATGTAGCCATGCTCGACCACGATCTCTGCGCCCATGGCCTGCAGGCCCTTGATGTGCTGATCGACCGGGCGCGAGCCAATCGCGCAACCGCCAGGCAGGGACACCTTGGCATGGCCAAAGCGCGCCAGCAAGGGCCCCAGCGCCAGCACCGAGGCGCGCATGGTTTTCACCAACTCGTAAGGGGCTTCAGGCAGGGTCAGAGAACCAGCATTCAATTCAACCACGCCATCGTCGCTGCGCGAAACGCCCACACCCATGTTGCGAATCAGCTTGAGCATGGTGGCCACGTCCTGCAAGCGCGGCACATTCGTCAGGGTCACCACCTGGTCTGTCAACAGGGCCGCACACAGTTCGGGCAACGCCGCATTCTTGGCCCCCGAGACCTGCACTTCGCCCTGCAAGGTGCGGCCTCCACGGATCAGCAGCTTGTCCATGTCAGACCTGGCCCTCTTGTTGCGCCCATTCGGCAGGGGTATACGTTTTCATCGACAGCGCATGCACCTCGTCGGTGTGCATCTTCTGGCCCAGCGTGGCATAAACCCGCTGGTGGCGCTTGATCAGGCGCAGGCCTTCGAATTCGGACGACACCAGGGTGGCATACCAGTGACGGCCGTCGCCCTCCACGGTCAAATGCTGGCAGGGCAACCCTGCCGCGATGATGTCTTGCAACTCTTGCGCCGTCATGCCGTCAGCCTCTGATTTTGTAACCGATGCGCAGCAAATGCAGCGCAATGCCCGCCACTCCCGCAAAGGTAGCGCTGACCAGCCCCAGACTGATCCAGGGAGAGACATCGCTCACACCGAAGAAGCCATAACGGAAACCGTCGATCATGTAGAAAAACGGATTGAGGTGGCTCACGCTCTGCCAGAACGAAGGCAGGGAATGAATGGAATAGAACACGCCACTGAGAAAAGTCATGGGCATGATGATGAAGTTCTGAAACGCTGCCATCTGGTCGAATTTCTCGGCCCACAGTCCAGCGATCAGGCCCAGCGTGCCCAGCATGCCCGCGCCCAGCACGCCAAACGCCAGAATCCACAACGGCGCCACAAATGTGGGCGGCGTGACCCAGGCGGTGACCAGCAACACGCCCAGCCCCACAGCCAGTCCGCGCACAATGGACGAGCCGACATAGGCCACAAACCAGCTGCGATGGCTCAGCGGCGTCAGCAGGATGAAGACCAGATTGCCCATGATCTTGCTTTGAATGATGGACGAGGAGCTGTTGGCAAAGGCGTTTTGCAGCACGCTCATCATCACCAGCCCTGGCACCAGGAAGGCGGTGTAACTGACCTGGTCATAGACCTTGACGCGGTCTTCCAGCACATGGCCGAAAATCAGCATGTACAGGCAGGCTGTCAGCACCGGCGCTGCCACAGTCTGGAAGCTGACCTTCCAGAAGCGCAGGATTTCCTTGTAAAAAAGGGCTTGCCAACCGCTCATGACCGGACTCCTGCGGCCGGCGTATCCTGGCCCATGACATCGAGGAACACGTCCTCCAGATCGGCTTTGCGAATTTCCACATCTTCCGCGTGCAGGCCCGCTTCACGCACCGCGGCCAGGTAACGCTCGATCTCCAGGGCGTCGTTGGCTGGGAACTGCACGATGCGCCCGGTGATGCGCGCCTGGCGCGCCAGCTCGGGGGGCAATTCGGCATCCAACTTGAAGCGCAGTACGTTGCTGGAGGCCGCCTTCAACAAATCGCTGGTGCGATCCAGCGCCACCACCCGCCCCTGCTTGAGCATGGCGATGCGGCTGCACAAAGCCTCCGCCTCCTCAAGGTAGTGCGTGGTCAGCAGCACGGTGTGCCCCTGGCGATTGAGCTTGGCGATGAACTGCCACAAGGTCTGGCGCAACTCCACATCGACCCCGGCGGTGGGTTCGTCCAGCACGATGACTGGTGGCTTGTGCACCAGGGCTTGCGCCACCAGCACACGCCGCTTCATGCCACCAGAGAGCTGGCGCATGTTGCTGCTGGCCTTGTCCGTCAGCCCCAGGCTGGCCAGCAATTCATCGATCCAGTCGTCGTTGTGACGCACACCAAAGTAGCCCGACTGAAAGCGCAAGGCTTCGCGCACATTGAAGAAGGGATCAAACACCAGCTCTTGTGGCACCACGCCCAATTGACGACGCGCCTGCGCAGCGGCGGTTTGCACATCGTGGCCGTGCACTTCGATGCGCCCCGATGTGGCACGGCTCAGACCGGCCAGAATGCTGATGAGGGTGGTCTTGCCAGCCCCATTGGGACCCAGCAAACCGAAGAATTCGCCGTCTTCGATGTCAAAACGCACACCATCCAGGGCCTGGAACGGGCCGCGGGCAGTCTGAAAGGTTTTGGAGACGGATTGGAAAGAAATAGCGGGCATGAAGGGGTCGATTTTACGTGGTCAGCCCCGGGCTGCACCCTCTAGCCATGGGGCAACCCCATAAACCTTGGCCAACTGGTACGCTTGGGGTGGAAGCCCCACCACCGTCACGGTACAGCCCCGCAACTGTGCGGCCCGCTGGCAGGCCAGCAGCACGGCCAGGGCCGATGAATCAAACTGCGTCAGGGCACTGGCATCGAGCGTGACGGTGCCACTGGTGGGCAGATCCCGGGTGAGCGCGGCCAGACACGCCTGCGCCTGGGCGTGCGTGAGACGGGCGGGCAATTGCAGCGAGGGCATGGTCAGGGACTTATTTGCGCGCGCTGTTGACTTTGTTGCGCTCGCTCAGCGTGGCGATCAGGCCATCAATGCCCTTGGCATTGACCTCTTGGGCGAACTGGCTGCGGTAGGTATCAACCAGCCACACGCCCAGCACATTGAGGTTGTAAATTTTCCAGCCAGCGCCCTGCCCCGGTGTTTTTTCCAGCCGATAGTCCAGTTGAATCGGTTCAGGCCCGCCGCGAATTTCGGTGCGCACCAGCACTTCGGTATCGGCCTCGGCACTGCGCATCGGTTTGACCTGGATGGTCTGATCTTTGATCTGGGTCAACGCACCCGAATAGGTGCGCACCAGAAGCTGCTTGAACTCTTCTTGCAGGCGCTGGCGCTGCTCCGGTGTCGCCTGACGCCAGCCTGGTCCGACAGCAGAAGCCGTCATGCGTTGAAAATTCAAATGTGGCATGACCCGGGTGTCCACCACGGCGCCAATTCGCTGCACATCACCGTTTTTGATGGCGGGGTCGTTCTTGACCACCTCCAGAACCTCGGTGGACAAGCGTTTGATGAAGGCGTCGGGGGCCTCCTCTGCGGCGTGCGCCAACCAGGAAAAAAAGACCAGGCCGACCGCCATCAGGGCCAGGCATTGACGTCGCAGGACCATCCTCAGACTCATCGCATCACTCCGGTTTGGGTTCTTCGGTCTCTTCCGGCGCTTCGGGAGGATTGCCATCCCAGACATCGGAAAGCCGCTTCTGCAAAAAAACATCGCGCAGGAAAATGTACTTGTCCAGGGCCAGGGCGTCCACCTGATCGGAAGCGTTCAGGAAGCGCGAACGTTTGTCCACGGCCCCCGTCAGCCACAGGGTGTTGCGCGTGGGCACATGGTCGATCTGGCGCACCAGATTGCCCTGGGTGTCGATCGACAGGGACGCCGTGTCACGCAGCGTGGACGGCCCCAGCACAGGCAACACAAGGTAGGGCCCTGAGGGCACACCCCAGTACCCCAGCGTCTGGCCGAAATCCTCGGCGTGCCGTGTCAGGTTCAACTCGGTGGCGACATCGAACAAGCCGTAAATGCCCACCACGGTGTTCACCAGCACCCGCGCCAGACTTTCGACTGTCTCTTTGGGCTTCAATTGCATCGCGTTGTTGAGCGTGGACCAGACATCGCCGAGGTTGCCGAAGAAATTTTTCACGCCGGTACGCACCGGACTGGGTGTCACCTGGACATAGGTCTGTGCCACCGGCTTGAGCACCGCCTCGTCCAGGTTGTCATTGAAACGGGTGACGCTGCGGTTGTAGGACTCAAAAGGGTCGCGCGGATCCGAGCCGGAGGGCGCCGCACAGCCCACCAGGCCGGCCAGCAGCAAAACGACCAGCCAGAGCGAAGAAAAACGAAACAAACCGCGTTGCGTCATGGCTTGCTGCTGGAGGAGGCGCCGTCTGCCGCCTTGTTGTACAGAAACTGGCTGATCAGATTTTCCAGCACCACCGCCGACTGTGTGGACTGAATGCGATCGCCCGCCGCCAGATTCTTGTCGTCTGATCCCGCCTCAATGCCAATGTATTGCTCGCCCAGCAAGCCGCTGGTGAGAATCTTCAGGGAGCTGTCTTTGGGGAATGCAAAACGCTGCTCCAGCGCCAGATGAACCGATGCCTGAAAAGTTTTGTCGTCAAAGGTGATGCTGTCCACACGGCCCACGACCACGCCAGCACTTTTCACCGCAGCTTGCGGCTTGAGTCCGCCAATGTTGTCAAACTTGGCGGTGACGCGGTAGGTTGACTGAAAGCTGATACTCAACAAGTTGGCTGATTGCAGGGCCAAAAACAGAATGGCTGCCGCGCCGATGAGCACCAGCAAACCCACCCACACATCATTTTTGGATCGTTGCATGTCGCATGTCCTTTTCACAAACTGAACATCAGCGCGGTCAGGATGAAGTCCAGTCCCAGCACCGACAACGAGGCCACCACCACCGTGCGGGTGGTCGCGCGCGACACCCCTTCCGGCGTGGCTTGCGCCTCATACCCCTGGAGCAAGGCCACAAATGTGACCGTCACCCCAAACACCACACTCTTGAGCACCCCGTTGCCCACATCTTTCCAGACATCGACACCGCCTTGCATCTGCCCCCAGAAAGAACCCGGGTCCACCCCGATCATGATCACGCCGACCACCCAGCCCCCCAAAATACCCACAGCGCTGAACACCGCAGACAGGATGGGCAAGGTGATGATGCCGGCCCAGAAACGGGGCGCCAGGATGCGTTTGACCGGATCGACGGCCATCATGTCCATGGCACTGAGTTGCTCGCCTGCCTTCATCAGACCGATCTCGGCGGTGAGGGAAGTACCCGCACGGCCGGCAAACAGCAGTGCCGTGACAACCGGCCCGAGTTCACGCACCAGGCTGAGCGCCACCAACAGACCCAGCGCCGACGAGGAGCCATAACGCTGCAAGGTGTAATAGCCTTGCAGCCCCAGCACAAAGCCCACGAACAGGCCTGACACCGAAATGATGGCCAGCGAATAATTGCCCAGGAAGTGGATCTGGTCTCGCACCAGGCCAAACCGGCGCAGGCAGGGCCCCAGCAGGTTCAGCAGGCGCAGGAAAAGCCGTGTGGCCTGACCGATGTCGGCCAGTTTCTGACGCACAGCAAAACCCAGATCGGCCAGGAAACCCAGATTCATGCCGATCTCCCGCCGCTGGCACGAGGCAAGCCAAAGTCATCGGCCAGATCGATCGCTGGATGGTGAAACCGTACCGGCCCTTCAGGCGCAGCCGTCACGAACTGATGAACCAGAGGATCGGTGCTTTGCCGGACTTGATCGGGCGTGCCCTGTGCGGCAATGCGGCCGTTGGCGAGAATGATGACCTGGTCAGCGATGTGGAAGGTTTCATCCAGATCGTGCGACACGATGATGCTGGTCAGCCCCAGGGCATCGTTCAATTGACGGATCAGGCGCGCGGCCGTGCCCAGAGAGATCGGGTCCAGGCCGGCAAAGGGCTCGTCGTACATCACCAGTTCGGGGTCCAGCGCAATGGCACGGGCCAAGGCCACGCGACGCGCCATGCCCCCTGAAATCTGACTGGGCATGAGATCACGCGCACCGCGCAAGCCGACAGCCTCGAGTTTCATCAGCACAATGTCCCGAATCAGGGCGGGCGACAGGGAGGTGTGCTCACGCAAGGGAAACGCGACATTGTCGAAGACGCTCAGATCGGTGAACAGGGCGCCAAACTGATAAAGCATGCCCATGCGGCGACGGGCCGCATACAGGGCGTCGGGCCCCAGGGAGCCCACCTCCTGTCCATCAAACAGCAAGTCGCCTGATTGCGCCCGGTATTGGCCACCGATGAGCCGCAACACCGTGGTCTTTCCACCACCAGAGGCCCCCATGAGGGCCGTGACTTTCCCCTTCGGTACGGTGAGCGTGATGCCATCAAGGATGACTCGCTCGCCATAGCCAAAGCGCAGATCACGCAATTCGACAAGGGGGGACGGGGTGGCGTTCATGAAAGACAAAAGCCGGGTTCACCGGCTTTTGCAGCAGAAGACTGGATTGTAAAGCGGCGCGCCATGCTTCTCTCAACGCTTGCGCCCCGCCTCACGATGACGATCTGCCGGTTTAACGCGGCAAATCGCTGAAACCCATCAGGAATTCGTCGACGGAACGCGCTGCCTGACGGCCTTCGCGGATGGCCCAGACCACCAGCGACTGGCCGCGGCGCACGTCGCCAGCGGCAAACACTTTGGGCACATTGGTGGCATAGCCCCCTGTGAACTCGGTGCTGGCCTTGGCATTGCCGCGTGCGTCTTTTTCGATGCCAAAGGCGTCGAGGACGGTGGCCACCGGATTGACAAAGCCCATGGCCAACAGCACCAGATCGGCCTCGTAGGTTTTTTCCGTGCCAGGCACATCCACCAGTTTGCTGTCTTTGAACTCGACGTGCACGGTTTTCAGGCCTGTGACCTTGCCTTTGTCGCCTATGAACTCCTTGGTGGAAATGGCGAACTCGCGCACACAACCTTCGTCGTGGCTGGAGCTGGTGCGCAACTTCATCGGCCAGTAAGGCCAGGTCAGCGGGCGGTTTTCTTCCACCGGGGGCTCTGGCATCACTTCAAACTGGGTGACGCTGACCGCGCCATGGCGGTTGCTGGTGCCCACACAGTCGCTACCGGTGTCGCCGCCACCGATGACGATGACTTTCTTGCCATCGGCGCGCAACTGGTTGGCCAGCTTGTCGCCGGCATTGACCTTGTTCTGCTGGGGCAGGAATTCCATGGCGAAATGGATGCCTGCGAGCTCTCGCCCCGGCACCGGCAAGTCACGCGACTGCTCGGAGCCTCCCGTCAACAGCACCGCATCAAACTCTTTCTTGAGTTGGTCGGCAGAAACCGTTTCTTTGGCCCAGTTGGTGACCTTCGAATCCTTGGGCCACTCGCCGACCAACACACCGGTGCGGAACACCACACCTTCGGCCTGCATCTGTTCGACACGGCGGTCGATGTGCGACTTCTCCATCTTGAAGTCGGGAATGCCGTAGCGCAACAGTCCACCGACGCGGTCGTTCTTCTCGAACACGGTCACCGCATGGCCCACGCGCGCGAGCTGCTGCGCGGCCGCCAGACCGGCGGGGCCACCACCAACGATCGCCACTTTTTTGCCCGTCTTGTGCTTGGCCGGACGGGGGGTGACCCAGCCTTCGACCCAAGCCCGGTCGATGATGGCGTGCTCGATCGACTTGATGCCCACAGCGTCGTCGTTCACGTTCAGGGTGCACGCCGCCTCGCAAGGCGCGGGACAAATGCGGCCAGTGAACTCGGGGAAGTTGTTGGTGGAATGCAGCACCTCGATGGCATTCTTCCAATCACCCTTGTAAACCAGGTCGTTGAAATCCGGAATGATGTTGTTGACAGGGCAGCCGCTGCTGCAAAACGGTGTACCGCAGTCCATGCAGCGCGCGCCTTGCTGTTTGGCTTGCCCCTCGTCGAGGCCGATCACAAATTCTTTGTAATGCTTGAGCCGCTCTGCAACGGGCTTATAGCCCTCTTCCAGACGCTCAAACTCCATGAAGCCGGTGACTTTTCCCATGATTCGATTCCTTACTTGGCAGCTGCCGAGGCAGCTTTTTTGGCAGCAGACTTGGTGGGCTTGGCATCAGACGCCTTGGCTTTGGCTGCCAGCTCACCCAAAGCGCGCTTGTATTCGTTGGGGAACACTTTGACAAACTTGGCGCGTGAATCGGCCCAGTTGTCCAGCAGATCGCGCGCGCGCTTGGAGCCAGTCCAGCGGTGGTGGTCTTCCAGCAGCTTGCGCAACTGTGCCTCGTCGGATTGGCCGCGATGCCAGATCTCCTTGGGCAGCGCTGCTTCCTGCTCTTTTTCGGTCAACACTTTTTCCATGGAGACCATGGCAGTGTTGCAACGCGAAGCAAACTGACCGTCCTCGTCGAACACATAAGCCACACCACCGCTCATGCCTGCCGCGAAATTGCGACCGGTCTTGCCCAAGACGGCCACAGTGCCACCGGTCATGTATTCACAACCATGGTCGCCTGTGCCTTCCACCACGGCGGTGGCACCCGACAAACGCACAGCGAAACGCTCACCCGCCACTCCGCTGAAATAAGCTTCGCCACTGGTGGCGCCGTACATCACGGTGTTGCCCACGATGATGTTTTCGGTGGCCACGCCGCGGAAGTCCAGACTGGGACGCACCACCACACGACCGCCGGACAAGCCTTTGCCGGTGTAATCGTTGGCATCGCCAATGAGGTAAAGCGTGATGCCGTTGGCCAGGAAAGCGCCGAACGATTGGCCGCCGGTGCCTTCGAGCTGGATGCGCAAGGTGTCATCGGGCAGACCCTCGGGACGCACACGGGTCAGCGCGCCGGAGAGCATTGCGCCCACCGAACGGTTGACGTTGCGCGCCACTTCCATGAACTGCACCTTTTCGCCACGTTCAATGGCTGCCTTGGATTTTTCAATCAGGCGCTGGTCCAGCGCCTTCTCCAGGCCATGGTCCTGGTCTTGCACGTGACGACGCGCCACCTCAGCCGGCACTTGTGGCGTGGCCAGCAAGCGGGTGAAGTCCAATCCACGGGCTTTCCAGTGGGCGATGCCCTCTTTCATGTCCAGAAGGTCGCTGCGGCCCACCAGATCGTCAAATTTGGCGATGCCCAATTGCGCCATGATCTGTCGCACCTCTTCGGCGATGAAGAAGAAGTAGTTGACCACGTGTTCCGGTTTGCCAGAGAACTTTTTGCGCAACTCGGGGTCTTGCGTGGCCACGCCCACCGGACAAGTGTTCAGATGGCACTTGCGCATCATGATGCAGCCTTCCACCACCAGCGGCGCGGTGGCAAAGCCGAATTCATCAGCACCCAGCAACGCACCAATGGCCACATCGCGACCCGTCTTCATCTGGCCATCGGCCTGCACGCGGATGCGGCTGCGCAAACGGTTGAGCACCAGGGTTTGCTGGGTTTCGGCCAGGCCGATTTCCCAGGGGCTGCCCGCATGCTTGATGGAAGACCAGGGCGAGGCGCCGGTGCCACCGTCATGGCCAGCGATCACCACGTGATCGCTCTTGCACTTGGCCACACCTGCGGCGATCGTGCCCACACCTACCTCGGACACCAGCTTCACGCTGATAGAGGCATGTGGCGCCACGTTTTTGAGATCGTGAATCAGCTGGGCCAGATCTTCGATTGAATAAATGTCATGGTGCGGCGGAGGCGAAATCAGGCCCACGCCGGGCACGCTGTAACGCAATTTACCGATGTACTCGGACACCTTGCCGCCGGGCAACTGGCCGCCTTCGCCAGGCTTGGCACCCTGGGCCATCTTGATCTGAATCTGGTCCGAGCTGCTGAGGTACTCGGCCGTCACACCAAAGCGGCCCGAGGCCACCTGCTTGATGCGCGAGCGCAACGAATCGCCCTCGTTCAAAGGCAGATCCACTTCCACCTGTTCAGCGCCAATGACACTCTTGAGGGTCTCGCCCTTCTTGATCGGGATGCCCTTGAGTTCCTGGCGATAGCGCGCTGGATCTTCACCGCCTTCGCCGGTATTGCTCTTGCCGCCAATGCGGTTCATCGCCACGGCCAGCGTGGCATGGGCCTCGGTGGAAATCGAGCCCAGGGACATGGCGCCCGTGGCAAAGCGCTTGACGATTTCGCTGGCGGGCTCCACCGACTCCACAGGAATGGCTTTGGCCGGATCAATCTTGAACTCGAACAGGCCACGCAAGGTCATGTGACGGCGGCTCTGGTCGTTGATCAGCTGCGCATACTCTTTGTAGGTGTTGAAGTTGTTGGCGCGTGTGCTGTGCTGCAGCTTGGCAATCGCGTCCGGCGTCCACATGTGCTCCTCGCCACGCGCACGCCAGGCATACTCGCCGCCGGCATCCAGCATGGTGGCGAGCACAGGGTCATCGCCAAAAGCGGCCTTGTGCTGTCGCAACGCTTCTTCTGCGATCTCGAAAACGCCAATGCCCTCCACTCGGCTGGGCGTGCCGGTGAAGTACTGCTGGATGGTGGCGGTGTTCACGCCAATCGCTTCAAACAGTTGCGCACCGCAGTAGCTCATGTAGGTGGACACACCCATTTTGGACATGATCTTGGACAGGCCTTTGCCGATCGCCTTGATGTAGTTGTAGATGGCTTTTTCGGTCGACAGATCGGCAGGCAGATCCTGGTGCAGATTGGCCAGGGTTTCCATGGCCAGATAGGGATGGACGGCCTCGGCACCAAAGCCGGCCAGAACGGCAAAGTGGTGCACCTCGCGGGCCGACCCGGTCTCCACCACCAATCCTGCGCTGGTGCGCAAGCCTTCACGCACCAAGTGTTGATGGATGGCTGAAAGTGCCAGCAAAGCAGGAATGGCGACCTGGGCCGCGCTGACATTGCGGTCACTGATGATCAGGATGTTGTGGCCGCTCTTGATGGCGTCGACACTGGCCGCGCACAGAGAGGCCAGCTTGGCTTCCACGCCCTCCTGCCCCCAGCTGAAAGGATAGGTGATGTCCAGCGTGGCGCTTCTGAACTTGCCATGGGTATGGGCTGCGATGTTGCGCAGCTTGGCCATGTCGGCAAAATCCAGAACCGGCTGGCTCACCTCCAGGCGCATCGGCGGATTCACCTGGTTAATGTCCAACAGGTTGGGCTTGGGACCGATGAAGGACACCAGCGACATCACAATGGCTTCGCGGATGGGGTCAATCGGCGGGTTGGTCACCTGGGCGAACAACTGCTTGAAGTAGTTGTACAGCGGCTTGTTCTTGCTGGAGAGCACGGCCAGGGGGCTGTCGTTGCCCATGGAGCCAATGCCTTCTTCGCCGTTGATGGCCATCGGTGCCATCAGGAACTTGATGTCTTCCTGGGAGTAGCCGAAGGCCTGCTGGCGGTCCAGCAGAGAAGCTTCGGGGGGCTGTGGCTGGCCGCTGTTCTCGATGGCCTTGACATCATCGAGACGGATACGCAAGTTCTCGATCCACTGTTTGTAGGGCTTGGAGTTGGCGAGGCCCGCTTTCAGCTCTTCGTCGTTGATCATGCGGCCTTGCTCCAGATCGATCAGGAACATCTTGCCGGGTTGCAGGCGCCATTTGCGCACGATCTTGTTTTCGGGCACGGGCAGCACGCCAGACTCTGAACCCATGATCACCATGTCGTCGTCGGTGATGCAGTAGCGCGAGGGACGCAGGCCATTGCGGTCCAGCGTGGCGCCAATCTGGCGACCATCGGTGAACACGATGGAGGCGGGGCCATCCCAGGGCTCCATCATGGCGGCGTGATATTCGTAAAAGGCCTTGCGCCGCTCATCCATTGTGGTGTGCTGCTCCCAGGGCTCGGGAATCATCATCATCACAGCCTGGCTGATCGGGTAGCCGGCCATGGTCAGCAACTCCAGACAGTTGTCAAAAGTGGCCGTGTCGGACTGGTCGGCAAAGCTGATGGGATACAGCTTCCTCAGGTCTTCACCCAGCACAGGCGAGGACATCACGCCCTCGCGCGCCTTCATCCAGTTGTAGTTGCCCTTGACCGTGTTGATCTCGCCGTTGTGCGCAACATAGCGGTACGGGTGGGCCAGAGGCCATTCGGGAAAAGTGTTGGTCGAGAAACGCTGGTGCACCAAGCCCAGGGCTGACACGCAGCGTGCGTCCTGCAAATCCAGGAAGTAGGTGCCAACCTGATCGGCCAGCAACAGACCTTTGTAGATCACTGTGCGGCTGGACATGCTGGGCACATAGTATTCCTTGCTGTGCTTCAGACGCAGATTCTGGATGGCGGCACTGGCCGTCTTGCGAATCACATACAGCTTGCGCTCAAGCGCATCCTGCACGATCACATCGTTGCCGCGGCCAATGAACACCTGGCGGATGATTGGCTCTTTCTCGCGTACGGTGGGCGACATCGGCATCTCGCGGTTGACAGGCACATCCCGCCAGCCCAGCACCACCTGGCCTTCGGCCAGAATCGCACGCTCCATCTCCTGCTCGCAAGCCAGGCGCGATGCATGCTCCTTGGGCAAGAAAATCATGCCCACGCCATACTCGCCCGGCGCCGGCAGCGCCACGCCTTGCTTGGCCATCTCTTCACGATAGAGTGCATCCGGCAACTGAATCAGGATACCGGCACCATCGCCCATCAGCTTGTCTGCGCCCACAGCACCACGGTGGTCCAGATTCTCCAGAATCTTCAAGGCCTGGCCCACGATGGCATGCGTTTTCTGCCCCTTGATGTGCGCCACAAAACCCACGCCGCAAGCGTCATGCTCGTTCGCCGGGTCATACAAACCCTGCACCTGAAGTTGTTCTTTTTCGGCAGCCGTGGTCATGGCGCACTCCTCGTCAAATTCAATGGGACATGAAGCATAGTGCACTGCAACATGAATGCCAAGCAAAATAATTGGGGTCAGATACCAATTATTTCTCAGGTAATTTATTCAAGATTTAATCGGGGACAGATTAAAAAGAATTGTTTTGACCTCATTTTGATGGAATCAACAGGTCTGACCCCGGTTGACCCAACTTCAACGCGCGGTTTTGTTCACCGAAACGGGCCGTCCCGCCTTGCTTTGAGCGATGCGTCGCTCGGTCTTTTTTTGCAAATCTGCCACAAACCCGGCTTCCCCCAACGCCCAACCGCTGAGCGTGGCGCGGGTCAGCGCCTCTTGCTGCCCCTTTGTGATGCCGCCATGCACCATTTCGGAGTAGGCGGCTTCGCGTGCGAAAGGAGTATTTCCCAGCGTCCAGTAGAGTGCATGCGGTGTGATCAAGGGGTCGTTTTTCTGCCCAACGTAATGCAAATGACTGGACAACGGGTAGTCCTGGGGTTGGGCCACCATACCGGCTCGCACGGGATTCAAATCAATGTAAGCCATGCAGGTCAACAAATAGCGATCCGATTGAATCAGGGTGGACCGGTACCGCCCTTCCCACAATGTGCCCGTGCGGGCGTGCAGTTTATTGAAGGCCAGCACATAGGCGCGCCCAACCGACTGCATCATCAAAGACAGGGCCTTGTCTTTGTGCGGAGTCACCAGCAGATGCACATGGTTGGTCATCAACACGTAGGCATGGATGTCCACCGACTGCTTGCGGCTATGCTCTGCCAGCAAATCCAGCATGCGCTCATGGTCCCCTCGCCCTGCAAAGATCGCTTGCCGGTTGTTGCCTCGCAAAATCACATGGTGCGGGTATCCGGGAACGCTCAAGCGGGGGAGTCGGGCCATGACAAATCCTCAATTCCGCATCATGATAATTTGAATCTGACCCCGATTAATGATTCGAGGCCGAATTGGGTGAGGAGGGCTTGGAGGCGGGTGGCGGCGCTGTGTTTGGGATGGCCGGTGTAGCGGGCGAGGATGAGTTCGTTTTTGAGGGAGTGTTCCCAGCCAACGAGTTCGGTGACGGTGACCTGGTAGCCGCGGGCTTCGAGGTAGAGGCAACGCAGGACGTTGGTGATCTGGCTGCCGAACTCACGGGTGTGGAGAGGGTGGCGCCACAACTCGGCCAGTGGCGTGCGGGACAGCGTCAGCGCCTTGGTTTGTCGCAGGCAAGCAGCGACTTCGGCCTGGCAGCAAGGCACGAGTACCAGGGCCTGGGCCTTTTTGGTCAAGGCAAAATCAATTGCATCATCGGTCGCGGTGTCGCAGGCGTGCAGGGCCGTGACGATGTCGATGGATTCGGGCAGCGCTTCGGATGCAACGGAATCGGCCACGCTGAGGTTCAAAAAAGACATGCCCTGAAAACCCAGTCGCTGCGCCAGGGCGCGAGAAGACTGCACCAGCTCCGCACGGGTCTCGATCCCATAGATGTGTCCCTGTACAGCAGGGGGTGGCTGGTCCAGAACACCTTTGAAGTAGAGGTCGTACAGGATGAACCCCAGGTAGGACTTGCCGGCGCCGTGATCTGCCAGGCTCAGACGACCACCCTTTGCCCTTTTCTCTTCGATCAAGGCGTTCAACGGGCCTTCAATGAATTGGCACAGGTGGTAGACCTGCTTGAGCTTGCGCCGCGAGTCCTGGTTCAGCTTGCCTTCGCGCGTGAGGATGTGCAGCTCTTTCAACAATTCGATCGATTGGCCCGGTCGCACTTCCGGGGGCCAGGCAGGGGACGCACCCAGGGCTTTTGGCGAAGAGGATTTGGGCTTCATGGTGTCTCCTTGGCCTGCGGGTCAGTCAGCGTATGCACAGGGCAACGGGCCTGCACCCCCAAAGCCTGCCAGCCGGCATGGCCCATGTCATTCAACAAGGCCACATTGCGCTCATAAATCACATCGGCTTCAGGGTACACCTGCACCGCCCGGTCAATGCTGCTCTCGCGCAGTAAATGCAAGGTCGGGTAGGGCGCGCGATTGGTGAAATTTTCCGGGTCGTCGGGCCGCGTGCCGGCAAATTGGTAGCGCGGATGGAAGTCGGCAATTTGAAACTCACCCTCCAGGCCAAGCGCGGTCAACACCTCATCGCAGTCGCTCAAAAAATCGTTGAAATCCAAAAAATCCGGCCACAGGTGCGGTGCCATCAGCAAGGTGGTCTCCGTCACGTCCGGATCGACTTGCGCCAGCAACAGCAGTTCTTCACGCAATTGCGTGAGCAAATCCTGTGGTTCAAGCGACAAGCAAACCGCATAGCGCACCTGCCCCTTCACCTGCACAGCCTTCGCAAATGGGCACAAATTCAAGCCAATCACCGCCGCATCCAGCCAATGCGCGGTGTCTTCGATCACGGTCTGCCGCTCATCCACCGCGCACCTCTTCCTTGTGACGCACCGCCCGGGCAATGAGCCCCGACAGCGCCATTCCGACCACACAACAAGACACCGTCACGAGCCAGGTCCAGTGCCAGCCCCCTGCTTGCACAGCCACCCATGCCACCGCAGGCGGTCCCAGAAACTGGCCCACCGCCGACCATTGCTGCATCCAGCCCACGGTGGTCGACACGGTCGAGGGTGTCGGCGCCAGGCGCACCGACAGGGCAAACAGTGTTCCAGGAATCATGCCCCCCACAGCAGAGAACATCACCACGCTGACAAAGCGTGCCGGGGCAGGCAGCGACCACCCGTCCCAGGCGCCAAAAGCGAACAGCGTGCCCAGACCCATGACGGCAAACCCCAGCGTCAAAAGACGACGTGGCTTCACGCCCTGGCTCAGGAAGCGGCCTGACATCACATTGCCCAGCATGTTGGCGGCGGCGACGCCCGCAGTGAGCAAGCCGTTGAGTGTGCTGGACATGCCCATCTGCGCGTAAACGGTGGGCAGGAAACCCACCACCGCCAGCCACTGGCAGGAGTACATGGCGAAACTCAGCGAAATCCACCAAGGGCCGCCCGAACGCAAAGTCCACCGCAGCCGGGTGCGCCAACTCTCTGTTGCGCTGCTCGACAAAGTTTGTCGCTGTCGCAGCACTTCATCCGAGGGCACCGCCCGTGCCAGCCAGACCATGGCGGCCAAAGACAAGACAGACAGCAACCACCACCAGGCCGACCAGCCCAGCGCACCGATCACCCACGGAGCACACAACAACGCCAGCGCCGTGCCCAAGGGCATGTAGGCCCCCCACCACCCCATCATGCGACTGAGGTCCTGCGACGTCACCAATTGACGGATCAGACTGGGCGCGGGCATCGAACCCAACAAAAACCCCACCCCTTCAATGGCACGCAACAACAACAGGGTGTGCGCATCCTGCGCCCAGCCACCCAGCGCACTGGCGACGCACAAAATCCCCATGCCCAGCAGCATGCTGCGGCGCAAACCCAGCGCATCGGTGCCCAGACCGATGGCCAAACCCAGGGTCATGCCCGCGAGTTGCACCAGCGAGAGCAGAAATCCGGCCTGCATCAGCGAAATGTCCAGCGCTTCGCGCAGCACCGGCAAGGCGGGTGGCAATTTGCCGATGTGCAGGGCCACGCTGACCCCCGCCACGATCACCACCCAAGCGGGATGCAGCCGGGACCTGCTCATTCGGCGCCCAGGCGTTGTCGTCCGGTCAACCGGGCATGCTCGCGACCGGCAAAGCGATCGGTCATGCCGGCAATGTAATCGGCCACGGCACGCGGGCGATCGGTTTGACTGGCGTAGTCCGATGGCATTTCATGCGGCGCCTGCAAATACGCGGCAAACAACTCACGCACCACGGCGCGTGCCTGTTCGGTGGTCTGCATCACCTGCGGATGCCGGTACAGATTGGCGAATAAAAAGGATTTCAGCTCGCTCGATTGGCGACGCATGCCTTCGCTGAACTGAACCAGCGGGGGCGCGGCGCGCACATCCGCCAGATCCGGGGCGTTGCCCAAGGCCTGCAAGGCCGCATGCGTGGCATCGATCACGTCATAGACCTGGTCACTCAGCATGCGACGAATCACCTCGTACACATGACGCCGGCCCGCAAGCGCCGGGTGATCGGCCTGCGTGCGCACACTGTAATGGGCAAACAGCGGCACTTGCTGCATTTGCGCGATCGAGAGCAGACCCGAGCGAATGCCATCGTCAATGTCATGCGCGTTGTAGGCAATTTCATCTGCAAGATTGCACAACTGCGCTTCCAGGCTGGGCTGGGTGCGATTTAAAAAACGGGACGCCACACCGGCAGGCTCGCGCGCCTCGATCTCGCGTGCGTGGCGCAGTGCGCAGTGTTTCAAAATGCCCTCACGCGTTTCAAAACTGAGGTTCAGACCATTGAACTGCGGGTACCGCTCTTCCAGCTCGTCCACGACCCGCAAGCTTTGCAGGTTGTGCTCGAAGCCTCCGTGTTCGGCCATGCATTCCTGCAATGCGTCCTGACCCGCATGGCCGAAAGGGGTGTGCCCCAGGTCATGCGCCAACGCAATCGCTTCGACCAGGTCCTCGTTCAAACGCAGCGAACGGGCCATGGAGCGGCCCAGCTGCGCCACCTCCAGCGAATGGGTCAATCGGGTCCGATAAAGGTCACCTTCGTGGTTGAGAAACACCTGGGTTTTGTACACCAGCCGTCGAAACGCGGTGGAGTGCACGATGCGGTCGCGGTCACGCTGAAAGGCGTTGCGCGTGGGGGCATCGGCTTCAGGATAGCGTCGCCCGCGACTGTGCGCCGGGTGGCAGGCATAGGTGGCCAGCGCAGCCAGGCTCATGCTTGGCAACATTGGCGAATCACTTCGCCGACCAGCGCGTCGGGGGCCCCTTGAACCTTGGCGCGACCCGGACCGTCGATCAACACGAAACGGATATCACCGGCTTGGGCTTTCTTGTCGACACGCATGTGGTGCAAATAGGTGTCCACGCCCAGTGCGGGCCCGACCACTGGCAAGCCGGCGCGGGCAATCAGGGCTGTCAAACGCTCGACCAGGGCCAGATCGATGTAGCCCAGACGATGCGACAAATGCGCCGCCATCACCATGCCACAACCCACGGCTTCGCCATGCAGCCACGCACCAAACCCGAGACCGGCCTCGATGGCATGACCGAAGGTATGGCCAAAATTCAGAATCGCGCGCAAGCCCGATTCGCGTTCATCCTGCCCGACCACCCAGGCCTTGATCTCACAGCTGCGTTGCACGGCATGCGCCAAGGCTTGCGGCTCGCGAGCCATCAAGGCGTCCATGTGGGCCTCGATCCAATCCAGAAAAACCATGTCGGCAATCGGACCATATTTGATGACTTCGGCCAGCCCCGCACTCAACTCTCGCGCAGGCAAAGTTTGCAAAGTGGCCAGGTCGCACACCACACGCACGGGCTGGTAGAAGGCACCAATCATGTTTTTGCCCAGCGGGTGATTGACGGCTGTTTTCCCGCCCACCGACGAGTCCACCTGGGCCAGCAAGGTCGTGGGCACCTGAACAAAGGGCACACCGCGCATGTAGCAGGCGGCTGCAAAGCCGGTCATATCGCCCACCACGCCGCCGCCCAGCGCGAACAGCACCGTCTTGCGATCGCAGCCCTGGGACAGCAGAACATCAAACACCTGGTTCAGCGTTTGCCAGGTTTTGTGCGTCTCGCCATCGGGCAGGATCACCTGGTGAATCTGTGCGTAGTGCGGCTTCAAGGCCTGCTGCAAGGCGTTGGCATACAAGGGCCCTACCGCCTCGTTGGTGACAATCAGCGCCGCGCTGGCTGCGGGCAGGTCTTGCCAGGCGCCAGACTGCGACAGCAGGCCTGATCCAATCAGGATGGGATAGCTGCGCTCACCCAAGTCAATCTGGACATCGATCGGTGTGGAATTCTCAAGAGCTGACATGCGGTTTGTCCGAGGCAAAAGAAGATACGGGAGGCAATGTCGTTGCAGCAGGCGCCGGGCCCGTGGCGTCCAATTTATCCAAAATCATGTTGACCAGTGCAGCCACCGTTGGCCGACCGGTTTCAATCACATGGTGCGAAGTTTCGCGGTAGAGGGGGTCGCGGATGTCAAACAGCTCTCGCAATCGCCGCAAAGGATCGGCCACCTGCAACAGGGGGCGGTTCTGGTCGTGGCGCAATCTGCGAAAGACTTCCTCGGGGGTCGAACGCAGATAAAACACTTGGCCACGCGCCTTCAGGCGCTCCCGGTTCACAGGGCGCAGCACCGAACCACCGCCGGTAGACAGCACGCCATTGGCACGCTGTGACAGATCGTCCAGCACTTCGGACTCGACATCGCGAAAGCGGTCCTCCCCTTCGCGTTCGAAATACTCACGAATCGAACAACCCAGTCGCTGCTCGATCGCATGATCCGAATCCACAAAAGGGAGGCTCAACCGGCGGGCCAATTGACGCCCGACGGTGGACTTGCCGCTGCCCGGCAACCCGACCAAAACCAACAAAATAAGCTTTCCTATGGTGCTGATGCACGCTCAGGCAACATTTTAGGGGTTATGAACACCAGCAACTCCTGCTTGCTGTGCTTGCCCATTTGCTGGCCGAACAGCCGACCCAACCATGGTATGTCGCCCCACCACGGCACTTTGGCCTGATTGTCCAGTTCATTGAGTTCAAAAATGCCCCCGATCACCACGGTCCCACCATCCTCCACCCGAACCTGGGTGCTGATGTGCTTGGTGTCGATGGCAAAACCCGCGGGCGTCACCTGGCCCACGCTGTCCTTGTGGATGTCCAGATCAAGCACGATGCTGCCCTCGGGAGTGATCTGCGGGGTCACTTCCAGACGCAAATTCGCCTTGCGAAACGCAATGGAGTGTGCATTGCTGCTGGTGGACGCCACCTGGTAGGGCAACTCGGTGCCCTGCTCGATCACGGCCTTGGCCTGATCCCCCGTCACGATGCGCGGACTGGACACGATCTTGCCCTGGCCACGAGCCTCCAACGCAGACAGCTCGAGTGCAATCAACGAAGTTTTCGAGGCGTTGAACAAGGTGAGTGCCACGCTGGCAGGGTCGACCCCCTGCAAGCCGGCAGCCGGCAAACTGAACACAGAACCGCTCGCCTCCCATCGCTGCCCCAGGGTGGCCGGATGGTCGCCCACCGCCAGCTTGGCGCCGAGGGTTTTGCCAAAACTGTCACTGGCCTCAACGATGCGTGCTTCGATCATGACCTGGCGCAGCGGAATGTCGATCAAGTCCACCATGCGTTGCACCTGTTCCAGCCGGGCCGGCACATCCGTGACAAACAACTGGTTGGTGCGTGGTTCGGCAATCGCGCTGCCACGCGCGGTCAGCAGACGTGTGGGCGGTGTAGCCGTCACCGCCCCCGTTCCCACTGGCGACGCAAGAGACGCCGGCGACCAGCCGGCAGCGGTCCCGAGCAGGTGCGGCAACATGTCTGACGCCTTGGCATAGTTCAGGCGAAAAGCCCGCATTTGCAAAGCCTCCAGGTTTTGCAGCGCTGAGCGATGCTCCACATCGAATTTTTCACGCGCGGCAATGTCAGCGCGCGGGGCAATCCAGATGACATTGCCCTGCCTGCGCTGGGCCAGGCCCTTGGCCTGCAACAGCGTCTCCAGCACCTGCTCCCAGGGGACATCCTGCAGGCGAATCGTGGCCGAGCCAGCCACACTGTCCGAGGCCACGATGTTCAAGCCACTGAAATCTGCAATGACCTGAAATGCTGCGCGCAAATCGATGTTCTGAAAATGCATGGACATCGTGGGCATGGGCGCATGCAAAGGATCCTCGGGCAAAGGCAGCGCGCCCACCGTGGTGGCACCACACAGGCCAGCCAGCCACCAGACCATCCGTTGACGGCACCTCATGGGCGCACACTCTGGCCGCTGAAATGCAACCTGCGCCAACGGGTTTGCCAGGCATCGCCCGGCCCTCGCACATGCTCCTGGATTTCGAGATGGTCTTCACGAACCAGGGTGACACGCCCATGGTGCCACCCCACGCCATCCCCGGACCGCACCAGATACACCTGCCCTTGATGCGCCAGCACCGCCTGCGGGCCTTGGTCGAATCTGCCCACCCCCAGCAAGCGCAAAGCTTGCGGATCAGCGGCCTGCAAAGGCGTCACCCGGGGTCGTGGCCCGGGTGGCCGCTCATCGGCCTGGCGTACGAGCCTGCGCGTCAACGCACTGTCGTCGAATGGGTCGGGCACGGCAACCTGACCGGACTGCACCGTTGTTTCTGGCCATGACATGACAGGCGGTGTGGTGTCGACTTGCAAGCGCAACGCGATGCCACCACCAGGCCTTGCCGACAGGTTCAATCGGTGAACCCACAGACTGGGCACCTGTTGTGGCATGTCGCTCAGATAGCGATGCACGGCCTCCCAGCGCCCTACCCATGCCAGCTCACGCTGGGGAAACGACCTGACCGGCGCCGAGGCCTCGGCGGGTGATTCGATGGCCTGCAAGCCAGCAGCACCTGCCAGTGTTTGCAGGCGCTGAAACGCACTGGCTGGCGGCATCTCGAGGGCGGCGAGCCACGCGGCCTGGACAGCCTGGCTTTGAGCCATCTCTTGCGCCAACTCGGCATCCCATGTCGAAACCGTTGGCGGCAACGGTCCCAGCGAGGGCACCCACAGCAGCGGTACGACGCGCAAGCCGCACCATCCGCCCAGCACCAGCACGGGCAGCACCTGCCACACATGCCAGCGCGTGACGCTTGGCTGTACCGACCATGGCGAGAGCAGCCAGGCTTGGGCCTGAGACAGGTCAGGCCAGCGCGAGCGGTCCAGGCTCAGCATGCCCATTCACTTCACCCCGGGTGCCATCCGCACCTCATAGTGCCATATGGGTTGCGTGCCCGGCATGCCCGGCTGAGACGAACGCACAGGCTCCCAACGCTGCACCACCGACGTTTCGCCCAAACCCAGACGCCATTGGCTGAACAGCCACTCGCTCGCGGCCAAGCCTGCCCAGGTCAACCGATCCGGTTGCCATTGCACCGACGCCCATTGCAGGCCCGCTTCGGCTTCGGGAACGCTGCGCAAAACGCTCGCCCAGGCCAGCTCCCGCTGACGCTGCTGCAGGCCACGCGCCTGTGACTGTGTTTGCAAGACGCCCCATTGCTGCTGCTGACGCAATCCTGCCGTGCTTTGGCGTGTTTGTTCGTCCAGCGCCTGGGCATGCGCGGCCTGAATGGCTTGCTGCGCGGCTTCATGGCGTTGCACAACGGCCTCTCCCGCACCCAGCGCCAGAAACAGACCGGTCATGCACACGGCCAGCTGTCGCCAGCCGCGCTGTCGGGCCTGGGCAGCGCGCAAGGCCCTGTGGGGCAACAAATTGAAACCTGGCGTGTCATCGGCCGAGCGCAGGGACAAACCCCAGGCCAGGCGTGCCGCAGGTGTGTCGTCCTGAGGTAGGCCCTGCCAAGGCCAACGCGCCTCCCGGTCCAGCGCTTGGCGGGCAGGCTCTAGGGCCAGCAAGGTGCAACCCGTCTGGCGTGCCCAGTCCTGCCAGCGGCTGACTTCCGATTGCGGCAACACACAGCAGGCCCAGATCGATTCGTCGCCGTCCTGCGTCAACGCGAGCCAATCCCAGGCGCAATCGCTCATGGGCCAGGGCGATCGCTCGGCCAGCAGCAGGCCCAACTGGAATTCAAGGTCCTGGGGAAGCACTGATGACGGCAGGCGCAGGGTGTCGAAATGAAAAAGATCGTCTGGCAATGCCAGGACCACTGGCGCCCGGGGGGCCAGCACCGCTACCGACGTGTCCGTCAACGATTGCTGATGCAATGCGTGCGGCTGCCCTTGTCCGTCCAGCGCCACCTGCGCCAACGTCAAGCCCTCGATCGAGATGACCAGGCCGATGGGTACCTGCGGATCACGTTGTGAAGAAAAGAGGCGCATCTCAAGACCCTCCATGGAATGCTTAAGATTTAATGTAGATTGCATATTTCCATGTCCTGAACACTTGGTTATTTTTTACAATCCAGGCTTCACCTCTAAGGTGCTGTCCTTCCCTGACGGCCTTTTATGACTCGCCACGACAAGCCCGATTCCCCGCCCGCTACCTCCCCCGTGGCGCCTGCGCCTCGCTCCAATCTGGGCAGTTTGCTCGCCGGTTTTTTCATGTGGAGCTTTGGTCTTGCCGCTGCCGCGGGTGTGGCTGGTTTGCTGCTGGTGGCGATGGCCTTGGCCATGGCTTATCCACAACTGCCGGACGTGTCCGACCTGTCTGACTACCGACCGAAACTCTCGATGCGGGTGTATTCGGTGGAGGGCAAGCAGATTGGAGAATTCGGCGAAGAGCGGCGCAATCTCATGCCCTTCAAGGACATTCCACAGGTCATGAAAGACGCTGTGCTGTCCATCGAGGATTCACGCTTTTACCAGCATGGTGGCGTCGACTACATCGGCTTGCTGCGCGCCAGCATTGCCAATCTGGGACGCGCCAAGAGCCAGGGTGCCTCCACCATCACCATGCAGGTGGCGCGCAATGTGTACCTGTCTTCCGAAAAAACCTTCACCCGCAAAATTTATGAGGTCTTGCTCACCTTCAAGCTGGAACACCTGCTGACCAAGGACCAGATTTTCGAGATCTACCTGAACCAGATTTACCTGGGTCAACGGGCCTATGGTTTCGCTGCAGCAGCTGAAACCTATTTTGGAAAGCCATTGCAAAACATCAGCATCGCTGAAGCGGCGATGCTGGCCGGCCTGCCCAAAGCGCCTTCGGCCTACAACCCCATCAACAACCCAAAGCGCGCCCGCTCACGCCAGCTCTACATCATCGAGCGCATGCTGGAGAATGACTTCATCACCAAGGCACAAGCCGAGGCGGCCAAGCAGGAAGAACTGAAAATCCGCAATGCAGCCACCAGCCCGCAAACCCATGCCGAATACGTGGCCGAGATGGCACGTCAGCTGATGTTTGCGCAGTACGGTCCCGAGATCTACACCCGTGGATTGAACGTTTACACCACCGTGCGCGCCGACGACCAGGAAGTCGCTTACCAGGCGCTGCGTCGCGGCATCATGGACTATGAGCTGCGCCAGCATTACCGGGGCCCCGAGCGCTTCATCAACCTGCCGGCCGATCCCCGCGAGCTTGAAGACGCGATCGACGACGCCCTGATCGACCAGGGCGACAAGGGCGATCTGCTGGCGGCCGTGGTGCTGGAGGCCACGCCACGCAAGGTGCGTGCGATGCGGCAAAACAGCGAAGTGCTGGAGATCACGGGCGATGGCCTCAAGCCCGTGCAATCGGGCCTGTCCGACAAGGCACCGCCCAACATCAAGCTGCGGCCTGGCGCGCTGATCCGTGTGGTCAAGACGCCCAAGAACGCCTGGGAAATCACACAACTGCCCGAAGTCGAAGGCGCCTTTGTTGCCATCGATCCGCGCGATGGCGCCATCCGCTCTTTGGTGGGTGGCTTCGATTTCAACAAAAACAAGTTCAACCACGTGACCCAGGCCTGGCGGCAGCCAGGCTCGAGCTTCAAGCCCTTCATCTACTCTGCCGCGCTGGAGAAAGGCTTCACACCCTCCACCATCGTCAATGACGCCCCCTTGTTCTTCGATGCCAGCGTGACTGGCAGCCAGCCCTGGGAGCCGAAGAACTATGACGGCAAGTTCGAAGGCACAATGACCCTGCGCACAGCCCTGGCCAAGTCCAAGAACATGGTGTCCATCCGCGTGCTGCAATCGGTGGGCGCGCAAAATGCGCAGCAATGGATCACACGTTTCGGGTTTGATGCCGAACGCCACCCGCCCTACCTGACGATGGCCCTGGGCGCCGGCTCGGTCACACCCTTGCAAATGGTCGTTGGCTATTCGGTCTTCGCCAATGGCGGCTACCGCGTCAATCCCTACCTGATCAGCAAGGTCACCGATCCCATGGGCAAGGTGCTGTCGCAATACACCCCCATCGAACAGGAAGACTCTGCGCGCGCCATCGATCCGCGCAATGCCTTCGTCATGTCGCAACTGTTGCAGGAAGTGACGCGTTCGGGCACGGCGGCACGCGCCCAAAGCACGCTCAAACGCACCGACTTGTACGGCAAGACCGGCACCACCAATGATTCGATGGATGCCTGGTTCGCCGGTTACCAGCCCACGCTGGCCGCCGTCACCTGGATTGGTTATGACACCCCGCGCAAACTCGGAGACCGTGAAACAGGCGGTGGCCTCAGCCTGCCCGTCTGGATCAGCTACATGCAGCATGCCTTGCAGGGCGTGGCCGTGAGCGAACCCGCTGCCCCGGCAGGCCTGGTCCACGAAGGCAATGACTGGTACTACAAAGAGTTTCCGCGCGGCGGCGGTGTCACCAGCCTGGGCACAGGCGCTGGCGCACAAGGCGCCAGCAGCGACCTGCCAGCTGCCGACGAAAAACGCAAAATTCTCGACCTGTTCAAGAACTGAAATTCAGTGCCAGCCCTGCCTGGGTGCTGGCGTCCTGACGCAACTGCCCCCAAAACTCGCCTTGCCCCTTGGTGTCCTGCCAAAGGCCGGCGTCAAAGCGGAAGTGATAGCCACCACTGCGGCTGGCCAGCCAGACTTCGTGCAAAGGCTTTTGCAGATTGATCACGATCTGCGTGCGGTTGGGAAACGTCAGGGTGATCATGCCGCCCACCCGCTGGTTGTCGATGTCTGCCTCGGTCTCGTCGTTGAATCGGTCACACTGCTGTTCAACCGCGCGCAACAAGGCTTCGGCATGGTCCATGAATTCGGTATCGGTCATTGGAAGAGGGGTCGTACAATTTCGGGATGGTTGGTCAAATTTTAGTCAGGACCCTTGTCCTTGTGCCCTGCATGGCCACATTGCTGGTCGGGTGCGGTCAAAAAGGCGGGCTTTACCTGCCCAAGGAACCCGAAGCCCAGCAGCGTGCCACGCTGCCGCAGATTCTCACGCCCAGCCTGCCCGGAACATCCCCGGACAAGACCACGGCGCCCGCTCCATCCTCTCGTTGATGCCCATGAACACTTCCACTTTGCCAGGTGCGCCGCATCTGGCCTACCAAGGCCCGGACCTGATGCTCGAAGGCGTTCGCCTGGCAGACCTCGCTGCGGCCCATGGCACGCCCCTTTTTGTCTACTCCAAGGCGGCCATGCTGGCAGCGCTGGCCGCCTACCAGCGGGGGTTTGCAGGTCGCAAGGCGCGGGTGCACTACGCCATGAAAGCCAACAGTTCGCTGGCGGTGTTGCAAGTTTTCGCCCAGGCAGGCTGTGGCTTTGACATCGTGTCAGCGGGCGAACTTGACCGCGTGATCGCTGCCGGTGGCAATCCGGCATGGGTGATTTTTTCCGGCGTGGGCAAGACACGCGCCGAAATGCGTCGTGCTCTGGAAGCCGGCATTCTGTGCTTCAACGTGGAAAGCGAAGCCGAACTGGAAGTCCTGAACGATGTGGCACAAGGCATGGGACGTCGCGCACCCATCAGCATCCGCGTCAATCCCAATGTGGATGCCAAGACACACCCTTACATCTCCACGGGTCTCAAAGGAAACAAGTTTGGCGTGGCCCATGAGCGCGCCCTGGCCGTGTACCAGCGCGCGGCCAGCCTGCCAGGCCTGGAGGTCGTGGGCATTGACTGCCACATCGGCTCACAGATCACCACCACCAGCCCTTACCTGGACGCGATGGACCGCGTGCTGGACCTGGTGCAAGCGATTGAAGCTGCCGGCATTGCGTTGCGCCACATCGACTTCGGCGGTGGCCTGGGCATCGACTACAACGGCGACACGCCACCAGCCGCCGATGCCCTGTGGGCACAGTTGCTGGCCAAACTCGATGCGCGCGGCTACGGTCAGCGTGAGCTCATGATCGAGCCTGGGCGCTCACTGGTCGGCAATGCCGGCGTATGCCTGAGCGAAGTCCAATACCTCAAGCCAGGCGAACAGAAAAACTTCTGCATCATCGATGCCGCCATGAACGACCTGCCCCGCCCGGCCATGTACGAAGCGTTTCACCAGATCGTGCCCGTACGCCTGGGCAGTCCGGCGCCGGAAACAGTTTACGACGTGGTCGGCCCGGTCTGTGAAAGTGGTGACTGGCTGGGTCGCGAGCGGTCGCTGCGCGTGCAAGGCGGCGACTTGTTGGCCGTCTTGTCGGCGGGCGCGTATTGCATGAGCATGTCCAGCAACTACAACACGCGAGGTCGCGCCGCCGAGGTGCTGGTGGATGGCACGCAAGCCCATCTGATTCGCCGTCGCGAAACCCACGCCGACCAGATGCAGTTCGAACACCTGGTCTGAGCACTAGCGACGGGACTGCCAGACGCGCCATCCCAAGAGCGCGCCCAGCACAGTGGCATAGAGCCCCACTTCGGCAAAGTCCTGTTTGCCGGCACGCATCCAGAAAAAGTGCAAGAGGGCCAGGCAAGCCACGGCATAAACAGCGCGGTGCAAAACCTGCCAGCGTCGGGCCCCCAGCCAGCGTATCGCACGCTGGAAGGATGTGACAGCCATCAGTGCCAACAACACGGTGGCGGCAAAGCCCACCAGAATAAAGGGCCGCTTGACAATGTCACCGGCGATGTCCGACACATCCAGCCCCATGTCCAGCCAGGCGTAACACAGCACGTGCAGAACGGCGTAAACAAACACGTTCAAACCCAGGAGACGGCGAAACCGCGCCAGCGCAGGGGTACGGGTCAGCACGCGCAGCGGAGTGACGGCCAGCACCAGGCACAGGGCCCGCAGTGTCCAGTCCCCTGTGCCCCGAATCAAAGCTTCAGCAGGGTTGGGCCCCAGTCGGTCACCTGCGGCTGCGCAGAACAACCACAGCGCAGGCAGGGCACACACACACACCACCACACTTTTGGCCCGAGAATGCAGCAACCAAGATCGCATGCTCAGTAGTTCTTGCGCAAGTCCATGCCGGCGTAAAGCGATGCCACCTGGGCTTCATAGCCGTTGAACATCAGCGTCTTGCGTTTCTTGCTCAGCAAACCGTCTTCGCCAAGGCGTCGCTCGGTGGCCTGGCTCCAGCGCGGATGGTCCACCAGCGGGTTCACATTGGAATAAAAGCCATACTCATTGGCCGCTGCCTTGTTCCAGGCCGTGGCAGGCTGCTGCTCGGTGAAGCGAATCCTCACCAGGCTTTTGGCATTCTTGAAACCATATTTCCAGGGAACCACCAGACGCACAGGCGCGCCATTTTGTTTGGGCAGAACTTCGCCATACATGCCAAAACACAGCAAAGTGAGCGGATGCATGGCTTCATCCAGTCTCAGACCCTCCTCGTAGGGCCAGTCGAGCACACGGGAGCCCACAGCGGGCATGGTCTTGGGGTCGGCCAGCGTCTGGAAAGACACGAACTTGGCACTGCCCAGGGGCTCGACCTTGCGGATCAACTCCGCCAGCGAGTACCCCACCCATGGAATCACCATGGACCAGCCCTCGACGCAGCGCATGCGGTAGATACGCTCTTCCATGGCACTGAGTCTGAGCAAATCGGCCAGGTCCCAACGGCCCGGCTTTTTGACCAGCCCGTCGATTTCTATCGACCAGGGATCGGTTTTCAAGGTGTGCGCATAACGCGCAGGATCCGCCTTGTCAGTGCCGAATTCGTAAAAATTGTTGTAGGTGCTGGCATCCTGGTAGGGTGTGATTTTTTCCATCACTACCGCACCACTGACACTGGAAGCTTTTCCGGGCAAAGGCGCCAACTTGCCAGGTCGAGGCACGCTCCCCTGGGCCATGGATTGACGCGAAGCCCAGGCAGCCAGGCCCGCACCTGCAAGACCGCTGGCCATGTGCTGCATGAAGGCCCGTCGCTGGCGATAGACCCGCTCAGGCGTGATCTCACTGGCGTGAGGATGAACAAAACCCTTGTCTGAGGGATGAAAAAACATGCCCGACCTTTCGCAGCCGCAGAATACGGCGCCAGTCGGGCATTATCAGGCGAAGAAAAAAGCGCAGTAAGTGAAAGGGCTTAACGCAGGCCGGCGATGTAATCGGCCACCGCCTTGATTTCGCGGTCGTTCAGCTTGGCCGCCACCTGGGTCATTTGCAGGCTGTTTTGACGCACGCCATCACGGAAGGCGGTCAATTGGGCTGCGGTGTAGTCGGCGTGCTGACCGCTCAGGCGCGGGTACTGGGCCGGAATGCCGGCACCATTGGGGCTGTGGCAACCGGCGCAGGCTGCGATCTGGCGGTCGGCAATGCCACCGCGGTAAATACGCTCGCCCAGGGCAATCAAGGCCTTGTCACTGGCCGCACCGGGCGCAGCCTTTTTGGTCCCCAGCCAGGCGGCAATGTTTTTCATGTCATCGTCGCTCAGCGCAGCCACCATGCCGGTCATGATCGGGTTGGCGCGCTTGCCTGACTTGAATTCCTGCAATTGCTTGAGCAGGTATTCAGGATGCTGCTGGGCCAGTTTTGGGTTGGCGGGGACGGCAGAATTGCCATCCGGTGCGTGGCACGCTGCGCAGACAGGGCCATAGCTGGCTTCACCCTTGGCGAGGTCCGGCTTGGCAGCGGCCTTGGGCGCATCGGCCTGGGCAGAAAAAATGGGGGCGGCCAAAGAGGCGGCGAGCAACAAAGAGGCAAACAGCTTCATATCAGTGATTGGTTGATTTGCGCAAAACTGAAGGATTCTACAATGCTGGACCAGGGACTTCCCTGACATTCACCCAACATCAGCCCCCGCATGACCAGCCCCGACCCTTCGCTCCCCTCTGAAACCGACCCGGCAGAGCGGGCACGCCACGCCCTGGGCTGGTTGCATACCGCGCGTTTTTTGACCACTGCGGCACAGCTTCACCATCTGCCGGCCTATGCCTTGCCAGAAATCGCCTTTGTCGGTCGCTCCAATGCCGGCAAGTCCACCGCCATCAACACCCTGACGCAACAAAAACGTTTGGCGTTTGCGTCCAAAACGCCTGGCCGCACCCAGCACATCAACCTGTTTGCGCTGGGTCGTCAGGGGCAAACCGATGCCGTACTGGCCGATTTGCCCGGCTATGGCTATGCCGCCGTTCCCAAACAGGACAAGATCCGCTGGCAGCAGGTGATGGCGAATTACCTGGTCTCCCGGGAAAACCTGTGCGGCATTGTCCTGATGTGCGACCCACGTCGCGGCATGACCGAGCTGGACGAGATTCTGCTCGACATGATCCGTCCGCGCGTGGAAGAAGGCCTGAACTTCCTGGTGCTGCTGACCAAGGCCGACAAACTGAACAAGACCGAAGCCGCCAAAGCCCTGTCCATCACCCGTCTGCAAGCCGGGGGGGGCACCGTGCAGTTGTTCTCGGCCCTCAAAAAACAGGGGCTGGAAGAAGCGGCGCTGCAACTCTGGAACTGGACACACCCCGAAAGCTCGCCATGATCACTTCCCTCGCTCACGCTCTGCCCCATGGCATCACCCTGGATTGCCGGGTCAGTGGCGAGCGAGGACGTCCGGTGTTGATCTTCCTGCATGGTTTTCCGGAGGCCGCTTTCGTCTGGGATCCTTTGCTGCTGCATTTTTCCCGCCCAGAAAATGGAGGTTACCGCTGTGTCGCCCCCAACCTGCGGGGCTACGCCAACTCCAGCGCCCCCCATGAGGTGAGCGCCTACCGTGCCAAACACCTGGTGCAAGACATCCTGGCCTTGAGTCAACAAGAGTCCCCCGATCAACCCCTGGCCGCGCTGGTGGCCCATGACTGGGGTGGTGCTGTGGCCTGGGGCTTTGCCAATCAGCACCCAGGACGCCTGCATCGGCTGGTCATCCTCAACTCCCCGCACCCCGGCACCTTTCTGCGCGAACTGCAGAACAACCCGGCCCAGCAGGCTGCCAGCGCCTACATGAATTTCCTGATCCGGCCAGACGCCGAAGCCTTGCTGGCCGAGGACGATTTCCGTCGGCTCTGGACCTTCTTCACCAACATGGGTGCCACCGATGGCCCCCATGCCTGGCTCACAGAAGATGTGAAAGACCAGTACCGCGCCGTCTGGTCCCAGGGCCTGAGCGGGGGGCTGAATTACTACCGGGCCTCGCCCCTGCGTCCCCCGCGTGCCGAGGACCCGGCGGCGGCCAACATCACCCTGCCCCCCGAGCTTCTGCGCATCGACATTCCCACCCTGGTCATCTGGGCCTTGCAAGACATTGCGTTGCCACCCGAGTTGATCAACGGACTGGACGCGTATGTGCCTCGCATGCAACTGCAGACCGTGCCCGAAGGCACGCATTGGCTGGTGCATGAGCAGCCAGAGCGCGTGATCGGCTGGCTGGGGGATTTTTTGAACGCGCCTCAGGCCTCGTAGACCGAGGCTTCGCCCGGCGGACGACTCTTGAACCGCTGATGCACCCAGTAGTACTGGGCGGGCATGGTGTCAATCCACACCTGCAAACGCCGGTTCATCTCGGCCGTGTCGGCTTCAATGCTCTGCCCGGGAAAATCGGTCCAGGCAGGCATCACCTCCACCTCATACCCTTCAGGGGTCATGCGCGTCACCACCGGCACCACCTGCGCCCGCCCCAGCCGGGCGAAGCGTGACAACGAGGGCACCGTGGCTGCCGGCACGCCATAAAAGGGCACGAAGATCGATTCCTCCGCGCCAAAGTTCATGTCGGGAAGCAAATACAGAATTTCGCCTTGGCGCAAGGCACTGACGATGGCTTTGACGCCATCTTGCCGGCGAAACAGACGCCCCTGCCCATACCGCTGCCGTCCCTCTGCCACCCAGGCATCCACCGCCGGATTGGATTGTTGTGTGTAAATGGTGGTGAAGCGCTGCGGCAAGGCTTGGGTCAATGCTGTCCAGCCCACATCAAGCCCCACAAAATGTGGCGCAAAAACGATGGTGGGACGCCCCGACTGCAAGGCCGCCACATCGCCCACGAGTTTCACACGCCGCTGCAACTGAGGCACCGAACCTTGCCAAAGCCAGCTGCGGTCCAGCCAGGCCTGTGCAAAATAGGTGAACACCTGCCGCGCCATGCGCCAACGCTGGGCCGCGGACACATCCGGGAAACACAGGCGCAAATTGGTCAGCACCACCTCTCGGCGTTTGCGCACGGCCCAGAACAACAAGCCACCCAACGCAAAGCCCACCCCACGCAGCCAGGACAAAGGCATGTGCCTGAGTGCGCCCATCAGTGCCAGACCGGGGTGACGCATGCTCAGCTTTCCTCGCGGGGTTGCTTGGCGCGGGCGTAACTCCACAGGTACTGGCCGGGAGAGGCCAGCACCATGCGCTCAATGGCACGGTTCATCTCTGCGGCAACTTGCGCCATCGGGGCAGCGGCATCGCGCAGAGAAGGCGACTCCCAGGGAGTCAGGTGCATGCAAAAATGCCCGCCCGGCAAACGCTCACAAAAATTGAGCAGCACCACCGCACCCGTCTGTTGCGCCAGCCTGGGCAACAAGGTCATGGTGTAGACATCCCGCCCGAAAAAGGGCGCCCACACACCTTGTCCTTTGGGAGGCACCTGGTCGGGCAAGATCAATGTGTAGCCGCCCGCCCGCAATGACCGGATCAGGTGTCGCACGCCGGCCAGCGTGGTGGGCGCCCCCTCCAGATGCGGTGGACGTTCGCGGGCCATCTTGACCAAAGGCTTGAGCCAGTCTTTTCGGGGCGGTCGGTACATGGCCACCATCGGCCCATAAGTCGGGCCGAAGCGCTGTGAAAGTGCCTGAGCGGCGATTTCCCAGCACCCCAGGTGCGGCGACAGGATGATCACCCCCTGGCCGGCGCTCAGACCGGCTTCCATGTGTTCAGCGCCATCCCAGCGGACCCGATCCAGCACATGCTGATCATGCGGACGCATCCAGATCCAGGGCAGCTCGGCGGCCATCTGTCCGCCCGCCTTGACTGCAGGACGCACCTGCGACCAGCTCAAGCCCGCCGCTTTGGCGTTGGCCAGAAACGTGCGGCGGTAGCTCGGTGCCAGCAGCCAGACGACCCAGCCCATGACGCTCCCCAGGGCTTGCATCCAGGCCAGGGGCATCCGGGACAAAAGACGAAAAACAGTCAACATGATGGTCGTTTGGTTACAATCACCATTGTCGCCGAGTTAATGAAGCAACTTGCAGGGCGACACACGCGGGATGTCTCGCGTTGGCGGGTGAGCGCAAGCTCCCGGCCTACTGCTAAAGCGTTCGCCGCACTCCATCCTGGGTTGGCAACGCATCAACCTTTACCTGAATGGAGTTTTCTCATGGCGAACGACTATCTCTTCACTTCCGAATCGGTCTCCGAAGGCCATCCCGACAAGGTCGCCGACCAAATCTCGGATGCCATCCTGGATGCCATCTTCGCGCAAGACCCACGCAGCCGCGTGGCCGCTGAAACCCTGTGCAACACCGGCCTGGTGGTGCTGGCTGGCGAAATCACGACCAACGCCCATGTGGACTACATCCAGGTTGCACGCGACACCATCAAGCGCATCGGCTATGACAACACCGAGTACGGCATCGACTACAAAGGCTGCGCCGTCATGGTTTGTTACGACAAACAGTCCAACGACATCGCCCAGGGTGTGGACCACGCTTCAGACGATCACCTCAACACGGGCGCTGGCGACCAGGGCCTGATGTTCGGCTACGCCTGCAGCGAGACACCCGAGTTGATGCCCGCGCCCATCTACTACGCACACCGCCTGGTCGAGCGTCAGGCACAACTGCGCAAAGACGGTCGCCTGCCCTTCCTGCGTCCGGATGCCAAAAGCCAGGTGACGATGCGCTATGTCGATGGCAAGCCCCACAGCATCGACACCGTGGTGTTGTCCAGTCAGCACGCCCCCGAAATGAGTCTGGGCGACAAAATGAAGCCCGAGTTCTACGAGGCCGTGATTGAAGAAATCATCAAGCCTGTCTTGCCCAAAGAATGGCTGCAGGACACGAAATACCTGATCAACCCGACAGGCCGTTTCGTTGTCGGCGGCCCCCAGGGTGACTGTGGCCTGACCGGTCGCAAAATCATCGTGGACACCTATGGTGGCGCTTGCCCCCACGGTGGCGGCGCATTCTCCGGCAAAGACCCCTCCAAGGTGGACCGCTCGGCCGCTTACGCAGCGCGCTACGTGGCCAAGAACATCGTGGCTGCCGGACTGGCCAAGCAATGCCAAATTCAGGTGGCCTATGCCATTGGCGTTGCACGTCCCATGAACATCACCGTCAACACACAGGGCACGGGCGTTATTGCTGACGACAAAATCGCAGCCCTGGTCCATGAGCATTTTGACCTGCGTCCCAAAGGCATCATTCAGATGCTGGACTTGCTGCGCCCGATCTACCAAAAGACGGCCGCCTATGGCCACTTTGGTCGCGAAGAGCCGGAATTCGCCTGGGAAAAAACCGACAAAGCCGCAGCACTGAAAGCCGCTGCCGGCCTGTGACCCCCTTTGCGCGCCATGCGCAAAGGCCGCCGGAGTTTCAGGGTTTTCACCAGAACCCTTGAAACCCGGCGCAAATGCCTTATCATTAGCACTCGTTGGAGTTGAGTGCTAACAACATCGTTGGCTTCAACACCACAAGTTAACTAATGCTAACTTCTTAGTTGGCATTTTGTTTTCCACCCTTTGATTCTTACTTCATTTGGAGAAGCCATGAAACTTCGTCCCCTGCACGATCGCGTGATCGTCAAGCGTACCGACAGCGAAACCAAAACTGCCTCCGGCATCGTCATCCCCGACGCCGCCGCCGAGAAGCCCGACCAGGGCGAAATCCTGGCCGTTGGCCCGGGCAAAAAGAACGACAAAGGCGACCTCAGCCCCATGGGCGTCAAGGTTGGTGACCGCGTCCTGTTTGGCAAGTACAGCGGCCAGACCGTCAAGGTCGACGGCGAGGAACTCCTCGTCATGAAAGAAGAAGACCTGTTCGCAGTCGTCGAATCCAAGTAATTTCAGACATCAGGAGCTATTCAAATGGCAGCAAAAGACGTGATTTTCGGCGGCGAAGCCCGCGCCCGCATGGTCGAAGGTGTGAACATCCTGGCCAATGCCGTCAAAGTGACCCTGGGCCCCAAAGGCCGTAACGTGGTGCTCGAGCGCTCGTTCGGCGCCCCGACCGTGACCAAGGACGGTGTGTCCGTGGCCAAGGAAATCGAACTGAAGGACAAGCTCCAGAACATGGGCGCACAGATGGTCAAGGAAGTCGCTTCCAAAACCTCTGACAACGCTGGCGACGGTACCACCACCGCCACCGTGCTGGCTCAGTCCATCGTGCGCGAAGGCATGAAATACGTGGCCGCCGGCATGAACCCGATGGACCTCAAGCGCGGCATCGACAAGGCCGTGGCTGCCCTGATCGAGCAGCTGAAGAAGGCCTCCAAGCCCACCACCACCTCCAAAGAGATTGCCCAAGTCGGCTCCATCTCTGCCAACAGCGACACCAGCATCGGTGACATCATCGCCAAGGCCATGGACAAAGTCGGCAAAGAAGGCGTGATCACCGTGGAAGACGGCAAATCACTCGACAACGAGCTGGACATCGTCGAAGGCATGCAATTCGACCGTGGCTACCTGTCGCCTTACTTCATCAACAATCCCGAGAAGCAAGCCGCTTTGCTGGACAACCCCTTTGTGCTGCTGTTCGACAAGAAGATCAGCAACATCCGCGACCTGCTGCCCACGCTGGAGCAAGTCGCCAAGGCCGGCCGTCCCCTGCTGATCATTGCCGAAGAAGTCGAGGGCGAAGCCCTGGCCACGCTGGTTGTGAACACCATCCGCGGCATACTGAAGGTCGTGGCCGTCAAGGCTCCTGGCTTCGGCGACCGTCGCAAGGCCATGCTGGAAGACATCGCCATCCTGACCGGCGGCAAAGTCATCGCTGAAGAAGTCGGCCTGACCCTCGAGAAAGTCACCCTGGCTGACCTCGGCCAAGCCAAGCGCGTCGAAGTGGGCAAAGAAAACACCACCATCATCGACGGCGCCGGCGCTGCAGGCGACATCGAAGCCCGCGTCAAGCAAATCCGCGTTCAGATCGAAGAAGCCACCAGCGACTACGACCGTGAAAAGCTGCAAGAGCGCGTGGCCAAGCTGGCAGGCGGCGTTGCCGTGATCAAGGTGGGCGCCGCTACCGAAGTGGAAATGAAAGAGAAGAAAGCCCGCGTGGAAGACGCCCTGCACGCCACCCGCGCTGCAGTGGAAGAAGGCATCGTTGCCGGCGGCGGCGTGGCTCTGCTGCGTGCCCGTCAAGGCGCTGGCGACATCAAGGGCGACAACGCTGACCAAGACGCCGGCATCCGCCTGGTGTTGAAGGCCATCGAAGCCCCCCTGCGCGAGATCGTGTACAACGCCGGTGGCGAGCCCAGCGTGGTCGTCAACGCCGTCCTGGGTGGCAAAGGCAACTACGGCTTCAACGCCGCCAATGACACCTATGGCGACATGATCGAAATGGGTATCCTGGACCCCACCAAAGTGACCCGCACCGCGCTGCAAAACGCAGCCTCCGTGGCCAGCCTGATGCTGACCACCGAGTGCATGGTTGCCGAAGCCCCCAAAGACGAGGCACCCGCTCCCGCGATGCCCGACATGGGCGGCATGGGCGGCATGGGCATGTAATTCCACCCTGGGGTCAGGTCTTGAGTTTTGCCTGCCCCTTGTGGATAACTTGCACCACATGCTTGAAAACCCGCTTGCGAGCGGGTTTTTTTACGTCTGCTGTACCGTGAATGCATCACGTGGTCTTGGCTTTTCTTTTGTTGGCCCAGCGCTCATGCTGCTGGCATGACACGTCCTCTGCGTATTGAGTTCCCAGGTGCCGTTTACCACGTGACCAGTCGTGGCAATCGACGCGAATCCATTTTTGAAACCGCCCAAGACGAGCGCTTGCTGCTGCAGATCCTCGCCAACGCGCTGGAGCGTTTTTCTGCGCATGCGCTGGCCTGGTGTTTCATGCGCAACCACTACCACTTGGTGTTGCAGACACGCGAGGCCAACCTTTCGCGGTTGATGCGCCATGTGAATGGCACTTACACCCAACGGTTCAATCACCGGCACGGCAAGGTCGGCCACGTGTTTCAGGGGCGCTTTCATGCCGTGCTGATCGATCACGATGCTTATTTGCTGGAAGCCTGCCGTTATGTCGATTTGAATCCAGTGCGCGCAGGCCTGGTACAAGATCCAGCCGATTGGCATGCCTCCAGCTACCGTGCACACATTGGCTTGAGCAAAGCGCCGCCTTGGCTGCACAGCCATGTCTTGCTCGCGCAGTGGATGGATTCGTGCGAATCGACGCACACTTTGCGCGAGTTCCAGGCACGCAAGGCCTATCGCGAATGGGTGGCAGCCGGGCATGACGTGGCGCTCTGGAAAGATGCGCTGCATCAGCAAATGTTTCTGGGAAAAACCGAGTTCATCCTGGCCGCGCAAAAAAAGGCCACCTCCGAGCGCATGCGCGCGCACGAAGTGTCGCGAGCACAACGAGCCACACCGCTGTCACTGGACGAATGGCTGTTGGGATGCGCCACGCAAGAGGAGGCGATTGCTTGCGCTTACTTGCAGTCACACTGGACGATGACGGCCATTGCCCAAAAAGTCGGCTTGTCCGTCTCGCGCATCAGCCGAATCATTCGTCAGTACGAAGCCCGGCCAGCAAGCGAACGACTCAAGTTATCCACAGAAAACAGGCAAAACTCAAGACCTGACCCTCTGAAGGAGGGTCGCGGTGGAGGGGTCTAGGGTGTCGAGGTGGCCTGTGGTGAGGCGCTGGCGGAGGTCTTTGGCGAGTACTTTGCCGAGTTCGACACCCCATTGATCGAAGCTGTTGATGCCCCAGACGGCACCACTGACGAAGACGCGGTGTTCGTGCAGGGCAATCAGGGCACCCAGACTGGCCGGATCGAGGCGATCCAGCAAAAAGAAAGTGCTGGGACGGTTGCCAGGAAAATCGCGATGACCTCCCGCGTCGTGTCGTCCCAGCAGCAAGGCCTGGGCTTGGGCCAAGGCATTGGCAAGGAGTTGCTCGTGGTGCTCTGGCAGGCTGTGATGCGGCTCGCGCACGGCGATGAACTCCACCGGGACGATGTCTGTGCCCTGGTGCAGCATTTGAAAGAAAGCGTGCTGGCCATTGGTGCCAGGCTCGCCCCATAACACGGGCGCTGTGCCATAGGACAGCAAATGGCCAGAGCGGTCCACACGCTTGCCGTTGCTTTCCATTTCCAATTGCTGCAAATAGGCCGGGAAGCGGCGCAGTCCGCTGTGATAGGGCGCAATGTTGCGACTGGTGTAACCCAATCCGTTGCGGTACCAGACATCGAGCAGCCCCAAGCGAAGAGGCAAATTCTCGACGGGATCTGCATGCAGAAAATGCTGATCCATGGCATGGCCGCCTGTCAAAAACGAACGGAAACCCTCAGCCCCAATCGCGATCGCCAAGGGCAGGCCAATGGCAGACCACAAGGAATAGCGCCCGCCCACCCAATCCCAAAAACCAAACGTGGTACGAATGCCAAAAGCAGCCGCTTCGCTCACATGGGTGGTCAGCGCCACAAAGTGCCGTGCCACATCCTGTCCACCCTGCGCCAGGAACCAGGCCCGCGCTGAACGTGCGTTGGTCAGGGTCTCAAGGGTGGTGAAAGTTTTCGAAGCCACCAGGAACAAGGTGCTCTCAGCCGACAAACCTTGCAGCACGTCGTCGAGTTCATGGCCATCCACATTCGACACAAAGTGAAATCGCCGGCCCGAAGCGGCATAGGGACGCAAGGCCTGCACCGCCATCTGCGGCCCCAGGTCCGATCCACCGATGCCAATGTGAACCACATCGGTGATGGCCGTGTCCGCTCGCACGCGTTCGGCAAATGCCAGCATCGACTGTAATTGCGTGTCTACCTCGCGCCACAGCGCATGCAAGGCTTCTGGCAAATGCTGCGTGGATGGCTGGCGCAACAGCCAGTGCATCACCTGCCGCTGCTCGGTGCCATTCACCACCGCACCCGCAAACAGGGCATCGCGCTGCGCCAGCACACCGGTTTCGCTCGCCACTTGCAACAACAAGGCATGCACTTGCGGTGTCCAGTGGTGTTTGGACAAATCCGCATACACATGCGGTGCGGCCTGACTGAGTGCTGCCACACGCGAGGGCGTTTGTGACAACGCAGTACGCACATCCAGCGCACGCGTGGCGGCCACCAGGCCCAACAGCGCAGGCCAGGAAGGGGCTTGGTCCAGGCGAGGGAAATCCATCGTGCGCAAGGGCTCAGGCCTTCATCAGGCCTTCGAGCTTGACGGCATCCACACAGAAGGCACGGATGCCTTCAGCGAGTTTTTCGGTGGCCATGGCATCCTCGTTGAGGGCGTAGCGAAAACGCGCTTCGTCATAGGTCACCTGCGGCAATTCCAGGGCCTGCGCGGACACCGGGTCGAGCACACGTGCCAGGGGGGCCTCTGTGCTCGCCAGTTGCGCCAGCAAATCCGGGCTGATGGTCAACAAATCACAGCCCGCCAAAGCTGTGATCTGACCCACGTTGCGAAAACTCGCACCCATCACTTCGGTGGCGATACCGTGTTTTTTGTAGTACTGATAAATCTGTCGCACTGACTTCACACCGGGATCGTTGGCACCCGCCTGTGCCGCTTCGTCCCAAGCGGCGCCAGCCGATTTTTTGTACCAATCGTAAATACGGCCGACAAAGGGCGAAATCAGCTGCACCCTGGCCTGGCCACAGGCGACGGCCTGGCAAAAGGCGAACAACAGCGTCAGATTGGTGCGAATGCCTTCCTGCTCCAATTCTGCCGCCGCCTGGATGCCTTCCCAGGTGGACGCGATCTTGATCAGCACACGTTCTCGTGCCACACCTTCCGCCTGGTACAGCGCCATGATGCGCCGCGCACGCGCCACCGTGGCCTGGGTGTCAAAGCTCAGGCGGGCATCGACTTCGGTGGACACGCGTCCTGGAATCAGTGACAGAATTTCGCAACCGAAACGCACCAGCAATCGGTCGATCACCTCGTCCATGGGCATGTGACCAAAACGCGCCACGGCCTCTTTCAACAGGGGCTGGTATTCGGGCTTTTGGACGGCCTTCAGTATCAGAGACGGGTTGGTCGTGGCATCCTGCGGCTGAAACTGCGCAAGCTGATGGAAGTCGCCCGTGTCGGCCACCACGGTGGTGAATTGTCGGAGTGCATCAAGTTGGTTCATGTAGCGATTATCCTGCGGCCTGGCCACAAGCGGGCGAGGAAATGACAGACACGCCATGACTGGCCAGATGCAGCCCCACCGCATCGCCTTCTGCCCAAACCTGCGCCATGTCGGTGGACACCACCCAGACCCGCCCTAGGGGCGTGTCCAGAACATACTCCCAGCTGTTGCCCAGATAAGCGCGCTTGAACAAGCGCGCTGACAAGCCACCGCTGGCCTGGATACGCCAGCCCTCGGGCCTTACCGCCACCTGCACCGGCCCGGGCGTCACGGCCTGGCGAGGGGTCAGGGTCAAGGGCCCGAGTTGCACGGTGGTGGCACTCAGCGCCTGCGCTTGATACAACAGCGCCTCGCCCATGAAGCCCGCCACGAAGGCGTCGTGCGGCTGCTCATACAGTTCACGCGGCGTACCTTGCTGGGCAATCACGCCATCGCGCATCACGATGATGTGGTCACTGACGGCCAGGGCCTCACCCTGGTCATGGGTGACATAGGCCACGGTCAATCCCAGGCGTTGTTGCAGGCTGCGAATTTCTTCGCGCATCTCACGGCGCAGGCGTGCATCCAGATTGGACAGCGGCTCGTCGAACAACAACACCGCCGGCTCCAGCACCAAGGCACGCGCCAGCGCCACCCGTTGTTGCTGTCCGCCAGACAGTTCGCTTGGCAAACGGGCATCGAACCCGACCAGCCCCACCTGTCGCAAAGCCTCCATTGCGCGGCCACGCGCGCTGGCCGGCGCTACGCCGGACATGCGCAACCCATACATGACATTGTTCAGGACATCCAGATGTGGAAACAAGGCATAACTTTGAAACATCATGCTGAGATTGCGCTCAGACGGGCCCAGAGGAGTCACATCGCGCCCGCCGACCCACACCCGCCCGGCCGTCGGCCTCTCCAGGCCAGCGATCATGCGCAAGGTGGTGGTCTTGCCACAGCCCGAAGGGCCCAGAATCGTGGTCAATGTACCCTGAGGCACCTCAAAACTGACATCGTTGACCACCCAAGGCGCATCGGCACTTTCACCATAACGCTTGCTCACGCCCACAAAGGCGATGCCCATCCCGGTACCTGTATTGGCCGTATTCATCCTGGTTTCACTCCTGTGGATGTGACATCACGCCGCCCCCAGCGCGGGTCACCCACGCTGCGTTGAATCAAGGCCACGATGGCCGACATCACCACCATCAGCACTGTGCAATACGCCAGCGCCACCCCATAGTCACCATTGCCCACGCGACCGATGATGTAGGTGGTGGCCAACTCATTTTCTGCCGTCACCAAAAAAATCACTGCCGACACCGTGGTCATGGCCCGCACAAAACTGTAGACCAGCGCCGCCACCAGCGCAGGTCGCAGCAAGGGCAGGACCACATGCCGCAGGGTTTGCGCCGTCGAGGCTCGCAGCATCAGCGAGGCCTCGTCCAGCGAGCGGTCAATTTGCTGGAAAGCCGCCGTCCCGGCACGCACCCCCACCGGCAGATTGCGAAACATGAAACACAGCACGATGACCACACCCGTTCCAGTGAGCTCGAAGGGCGGCACATTGAAGGCCAGGATATAGCTCACCCCCAGCACCGTGCCCGGGATGGCGAAGGCCAGCAATGCCACAAACTCGAACAACGCCTGGCCTTTGAAACGGTTGCGCGCCAGCAGCCAAGCCATCAACAGGCCCAGGCCAGCGGTCAGGGGTGCGGAAATACCTGCCAGCTTCAGGGTGGTCCACAACGAGTTCCAGGCTGTGCCCTCCCAGACCCAGCCAAACTCCCCCCACGAAATCGCAAACGCGGTCGTGAAGTGCTGTAGCGTCAGGCTGGCATCCCGACCCCAGGTTTTCACAAAGCCCCCCATCGCGGCGAACAGGTAAATCACCAGGGTAAACGTCAGCCATGGCCAAACCACCGCCTGTATGCCGCGGCGCAAGCCCGTGGGCAAAGGCATGGCGACACCGGCATCACCCTTGCCGCTGACCGTGGTGTAGCGCTGACGCCCCAACACCAGGCGTTGGGCGGCAAACGCCAGCAAGGCAAACAATGTGAGCAGACATGCCAGCGCTGCTGCACGCCCCTGGTCAAATTGCGCGCCCACGATGGCAAAGAAAATTTCGGTCGACAGCACCGCATACTGGCCCCCCACCACGATCGGGTTGCCGAAGTCCGCCATGCTTTCAATGAAACCCACCAGAAACGCGTTGGCCAGACCGGGCTTCAACAACGGCAAGGTGACCGTGCGAAACACCTGCCAGCGCGTCGCGCGCAAGGTCTGCGCCACTTCCTCCAGGCTGGGTGCCACAGCTTGCACCACACCCCGCATGATCAGGTAAGCGATGGGGGTGAACGCCAGCATTTGCGCCAGCCAGATGCCCAGGGCACCATAGAACCAGCGCGTGGGCGTCACACCCCAGGCCCACTCCAGCCACTGGTTCACCACGCCTGCGCGCCCAAACAACAAAATCAGTCCCAGGCCCACCACGAACGGCGGCGTGATGATGGGTAACACAGCGAGCAGCTTGAACCCGATCTGCCATCGCCGATGGCCCGCGCTGCGCTCCGTCATCAGCGCCAGCAAAGTGCCCATCACCGTGGTCCCCAGGGCCGTGCACAGCCCCAGCCACAAGGTGTTCCAGGCCACACCACAACGCAGCTCACTGGCCAGGCACGCCAGGCCCCAGACACGCTCATGCCCCACGCGCTCCCACAACGCGTCAAGCGACCACACGCCCGTCTCGTCAATCCACGCGCCAAGCAAGGCACGCGTGACCGGATAAGCAATGAACAAACCCAGCAGGACTGCGCAGCCCACCACGCTGGCCGAGACCGTCAGGTCTCCCCGAAAGGCGCCGCGCCGCGCCAGACCGAAGGCTGTGAGCATGATCAGCGAAGTCAAGGACACGAAGGCACCGGCCCCCATACCCAACTGCCCCTGAGGCAAGTCCCCCCAGATTGCCGTCAGCGCGGCAAATGACCAACCGCGCGCACCTATCGCAAAGCCACTCCCCAGCAAACCCAGGCTGCCCAGCAAGCCCCCGGCCAGCAGCCAACGTCCCTGTGCACGTCCGGCAGGCTGACTCAGGCCAGCCATCGCCAACAGCAAGCCTGCCAGCCCCAGCAGCAACCATTTGCGCCCGTGCAGCAAGGCTTGCACCAGACCATTGGCCGTGTCTGGCCCACCGGTCACCTGGGGCAACACCAGGTACCAGGCGCTGTCTTGCTGGGCATACCAGGGCAAAGCCACATAGGCCAGCAAGCCCACCATCACCCAGGCGCGTATGGCGGTCGATGAGGACTTCATGGTTGGCGCAGTCAACAGCTCATCGCGGCAAGGCGTTCACTTCTTTTTCCCAGCGCGCAATCAGGCGCCGCCGCTCGACGCTGCTGCCGTACCTGGCGTAGTCGTAGGCGATGAAACGGATTTTCTTGAAATCAGGCACCCGAGGATCGACCTTCGCCGCCTTGTGACTGGGCAACTGGAACTGCTTGGCCGCAGCGGCCATTTCCTGCGCCGCTGGCGTCAGCGCCCATTCATAAAAACGCTTGGCCATTTCCAGATTGCGCGCGCCCTTGATCAGGCTCATCGATCCGATCTCGGCACCCGTTCCATCGCTGGGCGTGAGGGTCTCCACCGCAAAGCCCTGCATTTTTTCGCCAGGCCCATCATGCACAAAACTGATGGAGATCGCCGTTTCGCCGCGCGCCACAGCCTTGATGGGGCCGGTGCCACTGCGGGTGTACTGGCCGACATTGCGATGCAAACCTTTCAGGTATTCGAAGGCCTTGTCTTCGCCCATCATCTGCACCAAGGTGGCGATCATGGTGTAGGCCGTGCCGCTGGAAGCTGGGTTGGCCACTTGCACTTCACCCTTGTACTCAGGCTTGAGCAGATCGGCCCAGGTCCTGGGAACGGGCAGTTTCTTTTTCGCCAGCAGCTCCGGGTTGTAACCAAAGCCCAGAGGACCGGAATAAATGCCCACCGTCTTGTAACCCGACTGCTGCGCCTGCTGTTGCGCCCAGGCATGCAATTGCGGCAAGCTCGGCGACGGGTATTCCAGCGACAGCCCCAATTCAGCGGCCTGCAAATGCGGATCCCCGGTGCCACCAAACCAGACATCGGTCTTGGGGTTGTCACGCTCGGCCATCAACTGCGCCAGGGCCTCGCCCGAACCCTTCATCGACAGGTTCACCTTCACACCGGTGGTGCGGGCATAGACAGTGGCGATCATGTTGCACCACTCGGCTTGCACCGAACAGATGATGTTGACTTGCTGGGCTTGCGCAGACAGCGCTGCCACACATCCCCAGCCACAGGCCAGCACCCAGCGCATCCATTTCAGATTCATTGCCATCTCCGTTGCACGCCAGGCAGTTTACTGCGGGGCCCACCATGGCTTGCCTCTGTCAATGAAACCAAGTTACATTTATAACCATCATTCAATGTAACCCAAATACATCATGAGCTTCGACCTCGTCCTCTTCGGCGGCACCGGCGACCTGGCCTGGCGCAAATTGGTCCCAGCCTTGTTTCAGGCGTTTCGGCACGGTAGCTTGCCCGAGGGTGGGCGCATCATTGGCGTTGCCCGCGACGACCTGGACGACGCACGTTTCAGAACCCTCATCCAGGAACGCTTTCACCAGGTTGAAGGCGAGAAGCGGCCCCAGGCCGCGCAAGAGTTCGAGCGCTTTGCGCAAATGCTGCATTACGTGCGCGCCGACCTGTCCAGGGTCGAGGACTATGTCCGTGTCCGCGACTGCCTGCACACGCGCCAGGCCGACACGGTGGTGTTGTATGTGGCCACCGCGCCCGCCTTGTTCATCACCGTGGTGGAGCAACTGGCGGCAGCCGGCCTGAACGATGCGCGCACCCGCATCGTGCTGGAAAAACCCCTGGGCCACGATCTGTCCAGCCACCGCGCCATCCAGACCGCTGTGCGACGCTGCTTCAGCGAACGCCAGGTGTTTCGCATCGACCATTACCTGGGCAAACCGTCGGTGCAAAACCTGTTCGCCCTGCGCTTTGGCAATGCCTTGTTCGAACCCCTGTGGCGTCGCGACACCATCGCCAACATCCAGATCCTGATCGCCGAAGAACTGGGCGTGGAAAAGCGTGGCGCTTTCTACGATCAAACCGGCGCCTTGCGTGACATGGTGCAAAACCATGCCCTGCAACTGTTGTGTGCCCTGGCCATGGAGCCACCGATCAATGCACATGCCGATGCCATCCGCGATGAAAAACTCAAGGTGCTGCGCTCGCTCAAGCCCTGGACTGCGCAGACACTGGAAAACCATGCCGTTCGTGGCCAGTACACCGCAGGCCGCATCGGCGGCGTGGCCGTGCCGGGTTACCGGGAAGAAGACGGCGTTGCGCCGCAAAGCGACACCGAGACCTTTGTCGCACTGCGCGCCGAGATCGCCAACTGGCGCTGGGCGGGTGTGCCTTTTTACATTCGCACTGGCAAACGGCTGGCACAACGTGATGCCCGCATCGTGGTGAATTTCCGGCCCGCGCCCCACAGCATCTTTCAGGCGCCGGCAGGACGGGTCAACCAGCTGGTCATCAAGTTGCAACCGCAAGATGGCCTGGAGCTGCATCTGCTGTCCCAATCGGACGCGCGCGGGCGCCACAGCAACACCAGCCTGGCCCCGGTGCAACTCGACCTGGACTTTGACAAGCGCTTTGGCGCAGGCCGTGTCGGTGCCTACGAACGCTTGCTACTGGATGCGATCGATGGTCGACTGAATCTGTTTGTGCGCAGCGACGAACAGGAGGAAGCCTGGCAATGGGTCGCGCCTTTGCTAGACCATTGGCAACACGACACGCAAGGGCCGCGCCCCTACGCTGCGGGCACCTGGGGGCCCAGCGCCAGCAGTGCCATGATTGCGCGCGATGGCCATTGCTGGAACGAAGAAGCCTGACCCTCGGAGACCCACCATGCTGGAACGCATCAAAGCCTCTCTGCCCTCGCTGCCACCGGCCGAGCAACGCGTCGCCAGGCTGGTTTTGAATGACCCGCGCAGCTTCGCCAACCTGCCTGTCAGCGAACTGGCAGATCGCGCCCATGTGAGCAAGCCCACGGTGGTGCGCTTTTGTCGCAGCATCGGGTACGACGGCCTGTCTGACTTCAAGCTCAAGCTGGCCGGCAGCGTCAGTGAAGGCGTGCCCTTCGTACATCGTAGCGTCGACGCGGACGACAAGATCAACGATGTGATGGTCAAAGTCATCGACAACGCGGTCGCCGCTTTTTTGAAATACCGCAACGAAGCCAGCACCGCTGCAATCGATCGCGCAGCCGAAGCCCTGGTCCTGGCCCATGCCCAGGGCCGGCGCGTCGAGTTCTATGGCGTGGGCAACTCCGGCATCGTGGCGCAGGATGCGCAGCACAAATTTTTCCGCCTGGGCTTGAACAGCATCGCCTACAGCGACGGCCACATGCAGGTCATGAGCGCCACCTTGCTTGGCCCCGGCGACTGCGCGGTGATCATCTCCAACTCCGGTCGCACCCGCGATCTGATGGACGCCTGCGACATCGCACGGCGCAAAGGCGCCTCCACCCTGGTGATCACCGCCAGCGGCTCGCCGCTGGCCTCGGCCGGCCAGGTGCACCTGGCCGCAGATCACCCCGAGGGTTTTGACCGTTACAGCCCCATGGTGTCACGTCTGCTGCACCTGCTCATCATCGACATTCTGGCCACCCGTGTGGCCCTGCGCATCGGCGCCCAGCTGCAACCCCAGCTCAAGGAAATCAAAAATAACCTGCGCAACAAGCGGTATACCTGATCGCGCTACAGTGCGGCCATGAAAAAAATTCTGGTCCTGGGCGGCACGGGTTTTGTAGGTCGCCATTTGTGCGAAGCCTTGAACCGGCGCGGCTGCCACATCACGGTGCCCACCCGCCGCTGGCCTGCGCGCTCGGTGCAAATGTTGCCCTTCGTCACAGTGGTTCGTGCCGATGTGCACGATCCGCGGGCCTTGGCGCAACTGGTGAGCGGCCACGATGCCGTGGTCAATCTCGTGGCGGTGCTGCATGGTGACGAGGCGCGGTTTGAACGCCTGCATGTCACCTTGCCCACGCACGTGGCACAAGCCTGTGTGGCGGCCGGTGTTCGACGCCTGGTGCATGTCAGCGCGCTGGGCGCCGATTTGCAAGGCCCCTCCATGTACCAGCGCAGCAAGGCCCAGGGCGAGCAGGCCTTGCAGTCTTTGGCCAGTGCGCAAGGCCTGGCGCTGACCGTCCTGCGCCCCAGCGTGATTTTTGGCGCGGACGATGCGTTCATCAACCTGTTTGCCAGATTGCAGAAGGTGTTTCCACTGATGCCCCTGGCAGGCGCTGGCACGCGCTTCCAGCCAGTGTCGGTCCAGGATGTGGCGCGCGCGCTGATCGCCACGCTGGAGAACCCCCGCACCGCCGGGCAAGTCTATGAACTGGGCGGGCCTGAAGTGCTCACCCTGGCCCAACTGGTGCAGCATGCTGGCCGCTGGGCTGGCTGCGAGCGCCCCATTCTGACCTTGCCGCACGTCCTGGGGTATCTGCAGGCCCTGGCCATGGAGTGCGCGCCAGGCGAACCTTTGATGAGCCGCGACAACCTGGCATCCATGCAAACCGACAATGTGCTCAGCGGACGCTGGCCAGGCTTGCGCGCGCTGGGGCTGGGAAGCGGCGAGTCTCTGGGTCAGGTCTTTCCCCTGCCCTGACCCCTGCGCCAGTCCTCATCCCAGAGGGAAAGGCCTACACTCGCCGTCATGGAGATTTATCTGGTTGGCGGTGCAGTGCGCGATGCGATGCTCGGGTTGGAGGGCGCGGATCGGGACTGGGTGGTCGTGGGCGCCACCCCTGAGGCCATGGCGGCCCAGGGCTTTCAGGCGGTGGGCAAGGACTTCCCCGTTTTTTTGCACCCCGTCACCCATGAAGAGTACGCACTGGCGCGCACCGAGCGCAAAACTGCGCCCGGCTATCGTGGCTTTGTCGTGCATGCCGACCCTGGGGTCACGCTGGTGGAAGACCTGGCGCGACGCGATCTGACCATCAACGCCATGGCCCGTGCCAGCGATGGCACACTGATCGACCCTCATGGCGGCGCCCAGGATGTGTCGCAACGTGTGCTGCGGCATGTCACCGAGGCCTTCCGCGAAGACCCGGTGCGGATTTTGCGGCTGGCCCGCTTTGCGGCACGCTTTCCCGACTTCACGGTGGCCGAAGCCACCTCCCAACTGATGCGTGACATGGTGGCGCACGGCGAGGTCGATGCGCTGGTCAGCGAACGCGTCTGGCAAGAACTTTCACGTGGCCTGCTGTCCGAGCGGCCTTCACGCATGCTGCAGGTGCTGCATGACTGCGGCGCCCTGGCGCGCCTGGTCCCCGAATGGGGCGATGCCCAGCCCTTGCACGAGGCGATTGACGAGGCGGCGCGTCAGCAGGCACCTTTGGCCGTCCGTTGGGCGGTGGTGTGCCACCGGCTGCAGGAGGCGAAGCTGGCTGCCTTGCACGAACGACTGCGCGTCCCGGTGCCCTGCCGCGAACTGGCCGAGGTGTTGGTGCGCGAACAAGCCGCGTTGCGCGAGCCGGCCGCGCTCAGCCCCCAGGAGGTGCTGGCCTTGCTGCACCGCTGTGACGCCTTTCGTCGGCCCGAGCGCCTGAGTGATGTCTTCTGGGCCATGACGGTGCTGCACCCCCATGCCCGCGTGCGCGTGCTGGGCGCGCAATGGCTGCAAGCGGCTCTGGGCGTGGCCAGTGCCGACATTTCTCGGGCAGCGCTGGCCGAAGGCTTGAAAGGGCCGGCCATCGGCGCGCGCATCGATGCCGCGCGGCTCACCGCCTTGCAAGGCGCGGCCACCCCCTCAACGCAATGACAGGGCGCGTGCGGCGCCCAGCAAGGCTGGTGACGTCGGCGCGTCCACCAGCCAGACCGGGATCGCCGCCAGATAGTCGCGGTAACGGCCTTTGGCCTCAAAACGCGCACGAAACGGCGAAGTCGCCAGCCAGTCGCGCCAATGCGGCAGGATGCCGCCGCCCAGATACACACCGCCGCGCGCGCCCAGGGTCAAGGCCAGATCGCCGGCGACCGTACCCAGAAATGCGCAAAACATTTCCAGCGTTTGCAAGCACAACGGGTCATGCCCCAGCAAGGCACCCTGGGTGATCTGGGCTGCGTCAAGAAGAGGATCATGGTGTGCACCACTCACCTGGGCAAGGGCCTGGTGCAATGCCATCAGGCCGGGGCCGGACAACACACGCTCGGCAGACACATGGCCGGCATAACGCGCGGCCAGCTGCTGAACCACCCGAAACTCCAGATCGGTCTGCGCCGCCAGGCTCACATGCCCGCCCTCGCCGGCCAATGGCAGCCAGCCACCCCGACCATCTGGCACCAAACCGGAAACACCCAGACCGGTGCCCGGGCCGATCAAGGCGCACGCCGCGTTCGATGCGCCAGCACAACCCCCGATGGGCCGCAGGTGTTCAGCCGGTATGTCGGGCAACGACAAGGCCAGCGCCGTAAAGTCATTGACGATTTTCAGTCGCTCAAGCTGCATGGATTGGCGGAGTGCCTCGATGGAAAACGACCAGCCATGGTTGGTCATGCGCACCGAGTCGCTGGTGATCGGGCTGGCAATGCCGATGGCCGCCTCCTGCGGCGTGGGCATGGCCACTTGCGCGATGTAACTGTGCAAAGCTGCCGCCAGGCTGTCGTGTTCGGCGCAACGCAGCGTGCGGATGTCCTGCAAGGGCTGTTCGGCAGACGCTTGCCAGGCGAAACGGGCGTGGGTGCCGCCCACATCGCCCAGCAATCGGGGGCGGGGTGAGGTGTTGCTCATGCGCGCATTGTGCCTGCTGGCTTGGTATGCTGGGCGGCATGTCCTCTGAACTTTGTGTCATCGAACCCGCCACTCGGGACGATCTGCCAGCGCTGGTGGCGTTGCTGGGCCTGTTGTTTGCGCAAGAGGCCGAATTCACCCCAGTGCCCGCCTTGCAAGAAAAAGGCTTGCGACTGATCCTCTCGCAACCTGAGGTGGGACAGGTGTGGGTGGTGCGCCTGGGCGCTCAGGTGATGGGCATGTGCTGCCTGCTGTTCAGTGTGTCCACGGCACTGGGCGCGCGCGTGGCCTGGCTGGAGGATGTGGTGATCCATCCTTCCGTGCGCGCGCGGGGCTGGGGTGCCGCGCTGCTGGCCGAAGTGATGCGCCAGGCTGAACTGGCGGGATGTGAGCGTCTGACCTTGTTGACCGACGGCTCGAATGTCGACGCGCAACGCTTTTACGCGCGGATGGGGTTCACCACCTCCAGCATGTTGCCCATGCGACGCCAACTTATCCACAGCGCCGAGTCAAAAGGCAAGACCTGACCCCATGAGTTTGTTGTGGGCGAGCCAGCGGCGGGTTTGGAGGTCGAGGAGGGTGCGTTCGGCGGTGAGGGTGGTGGTTTGGGCGAGGATGAGGTTGAGGGCACTGGCGGTACCGGCCTGGTATTGGGCTTGGGTGATGTCGAGGTTTTTGCGGGCGGCGTCGAGGGCTTCCTGCTGGGCCTGGGCCTGGTCCTTGAGTTGGACGGCGGCGACGAGGTTGTCCTCGATGTCCTGGAAACTGGCGAGCACGGTCTGGCGGTAGTTGGCAATGGTCTGGTCCAGTACGGCCTCGGCCTGGGCGCGGGCTGCCCGGCGTTGGCCGCCATCGAACAGGGACAAGGCCAACGAGGGTCCAATGGACCAGAACTGGTTGGAGGCGTTGATCAGGCTCGACAGGTCGGTATTGCGGTAACCGGCACTGGCGGCAAAGGTCACGCTGGGAAAGAAGGCCGCGCGCGCCACACCGATCTGGGCGTTGGCGGCTTCCACCCGGCGCTTGGCCGCCTGGATGTCAGGGCGCTGCGCCAGCACCCCGGCCGGGATCAGGGCCGGCAGGTCGGGCACGGCTGGCGGCCAGGCCTGCAAGGCGCTGGCATTCAGGGCGGGCACCTGCAAATCAGAAGGCGAACGCCCGACCAGCACCGCCAGGGCATGCGCCAACTGGGCACGCTGGGTGCCCACCTCGATGCGCTGGGCCTGTGTGGTTTTGTACTGCGTCTGGGCCTGCGCCACATCCGAAGCCGAGACCACGCCGGCATCGTAGCGGTACTGTGTGAGCGTGACAAAGCGCTGGTAGGCCATCTCGGCTGCACGCAGCACCTGCTCCTGGCGCTCGGCAGTGCGCAGGCTCAGGTAGGTTTGCACCAGCGTGGTTTGCAGCGACAGGCGCGCGGCGGCCAGATCGTCCTGACTGGCTTGCAAGCCCGCCTGCGCAGCCGCAGCCTGGGCATCGATGCGTCCCCAGACGTCAAGCTCCCAGCTCAGCGGGGCAGACACGCTGTAGCTCGTGCCCTTGGGCGAAGTCAGCTGGTTGGCGCTGCGTCCCACCCCCGCATTCAGGTTCAGACTGGGCCACAAGCTGGCCTGGGCGGCAGCCAAGGCGGCACGCGCCTGGCGGTTTTGAGCCGTCAAGGCTTGCAAGCTCTGGTTGCCCTGCAACAACTGCGCCTGCAAATCATCCAGCACCGGGTCCCGCAACACTGTCCACCAGCCGGCGCGATCACGGGTGCTGGAGGTTGCTGTGACACTCACACCTGCAGGCGCCTCTTTGAAGCGCGCCGGCACCTCGCCCTGAAAAGGTTTCAAGCCGGGAACGGCCGAGCATCCCATCAGCAACAGCCACAACAACCAGGGCGCCAAACGCAATCGACACATCATGAAAGACTCGCAGAGGTCAGTGGCGCCGAACCCGGCGCCGTTGAACGGGCAAAACGCTGGCGCACACGCTCCAGGGCCACAAACACGACGGGGGTGGTGTACAGGGTCAGCAACTGGCTCAGGACCAGTCCCCCCAACACCGACAAACCCAGGGGTCGGCGCAACTCGGCGCCATCGCCTGCGCCCAGGGCCAGCGGCACCGCGCCCAGCATGGCGGCCAGCGTGGTCATCAGGATCGGACGGGCACGCAGCTGGCATGCACGGTAGATCGCCTGCGGGGCGGTCATGCCGGCACGCTGGCGCACCAGCGCAAAATCAATCATGAGGATGGCATTCTTTTTCACGATGCCAATCAACAGAATCACCCCGATCAGGGCGATGATGGAAAACTCCGTGCCCGTGAGCATCAAGGCCAGCAAGGCCCCCACGCCGGCAGAGGGCAAGGTGGACAGGATCGTCAGTGGATGCACCAGGCTTTCGTACAGCACGCCGAGCACCAGGTACAAGGTGATCAGCGCCGCCAGGATCAGCAAGGGCTGGGTGTCCAGCGACTTTTGAAAAGCGTTGGCCGTGCCGGCAAAACTGCCCCGCACCGACACCGGCATCTTGAGCTCTGCCATCGCCTGACGCACGGCTTCGGTGGCCTGTGACAGCGACACCCCGGGCGCCAGGTTGAAGCTGAAAGTGTCCGAAGGCACGCCTCCTTCATGGCTGACCGACAGCGCCGTGTTGGTCAACTCCAGTCGCGCAAAGGCGGACAAAGGCACGGCCTGGCCTTGGCTGTTGATGAACTGCAGCTTGCGCAGTGAGGCGTCGTCGCTCAAATGCCGGGGCGCCAACTCCAGCACCACGCGGTACTGGTTGAGGGGGTTGTAAATCACGCCGACCTGGCGCTGGCCATAGGCATTCTGCAAGGTGACGTCGATGTCGCGCATCGTCAGGCCCAGGCGTGCGGCGGCATCGCGGTCCACCACCAGCGAAGTTTGCAAACCACGGTCTTCGTAATCGGTGTTGATGTCTTCCAGCTCCGACAAGCGCGTCATGGCACGCCGTATCTTGGGCTCCCACTCGCGCAGATCGGCCAGCTCATCGGCTTTCACGCTGTACTCGTACTGCGAGCTCGAAGTGCGTCCACCGATGCGAATGTCCTGCCCCGGCACCAGGAACAGCCGCGCACCCGACTCGCGCGATAGCTTGCCGCGCAGGCGTGCCACCACCTGATCGGCACTCGCATCGCGTTCGTTGCGCGGTTTGAGCGAGACAAACATCTGCGCCGCATTGCGTTGTCCGCCCCCGGTGAAGCCTGTGACATGCTCCACCGCCGGATCGGCACGCACAATGGCCATGAACTGGTCCAGCCGCTGCTGCATGGCCTGAAATGAACTGCTCTGATCCGCCCGGATCGAGCCAAAGATGCGCCCCGTGTCCTGTTGCGGAAAAAAACCTTTTGGGATGGTCTGGTACAGACTGATGTTCAAGGCCACCGTCGCCGCCAGAATCAGCCACAGCACAGGCTGATGGCGCAACGACCAGGCCAGGGAGCGACGGTACAGACGGCCCCAGAACGCACGCCGCCGAGCGCGACGAGGCGGTGCGGGTCGCAACAGCGCCGCACACATCATGGGGGTGGCGGTCAAAGACACGCCCATGGAAATCAGGATGGCCGCAGACAACACAATCGCGAACTCCTGGAACAACCGCCCGAGCACGCCCCCCATCAACAGGATCGGAATGAACACCGCGATCAGGGACAGGCTGATCGACACCACGGTGAAGCCGATCTCACGCGAACCGGCCAGCGCCGCCTGCCAGGGGGTCTTGCCACGCTCCAGATGGCGCGTCACGTTCTCCAGCACCACGATCGCATCGTCCACCACAAAGCCGGTGGCAATGGTCAACGCCATCAGCGAGAGGTTGTTGAGGCTGTAACCCATCCAGTACATCACACCGAACGCGCCGGCCAGCGACACCGGCACAGCCACACTGGGGATCAGGGCGGCCCGCAAGCGGCGCAGGAACAAGCCCACCACCACGATCACGAGGCCGATCGAGATCACCAGCGATTTCTGAATTTCATAAATCGATGCGCGCAGGTTGGGCGTGCGATCAGACACCACATCCATCTGCACGCTTTGGGGTAACGACGCCTGCAACAAAGGCATCAGCGCGCGCACCCGCTCCACCGCCTGAATCACATTCGCGCCGGGCTGCTTGTTCAGAATCAGCAGGATGGCGGGTTTGCCATTGGCCGCGCCATAGTTGCGCAGGTCCTGCACCGAGTCCACCACCTCGGCCACATCCCCCAGACGCACCGCCCGGCCTTCACGGTAACGCAGGATCAGCGGCGCGTAGGCCGCAGCGGTGCGCGCCTGGTCGTTGGCCTCGATCTGCCAGGCCAGCTCGCCCGCCTCCACCATACCCTTGGGCCGGTTGGCATTGCTCGCCACCACGGCCACGCGCACATCCTCCAGGGACAGGCCGTGGCTGCTGAGGCGGTCCGGGTCCAACTCAATGCGCACGGCGGGCAAGGCCCCCCCACCAATGGTCACCTGGCCAATGCCGTCCACTTGCGCCAGCCTCTGCGCCAGCACCGTGGAGGCCAGGTCATACAGATCGCCGCGGGTCTGCGTGTCCGAAGTCAGCGCCAGAATCATGATGGGTGCGTCCGCCGGATTCACTTTGCGGTAGCTGGGGTTGCTCGGCATGCCGGTGGGCAGCAAGGCACGCGCGGCGTTGATGGCCGCCTGCACATCGCGCGCCGCACCATCGATGTCACGGTTCAACTCGAACTGCAAGGTGACACGGGTGTTGCCTTGCGACGAGAACGAGGTCATCTCGGTCACGCCGGCAATCGCACCAAGCGCGCGCTCCAGGGGCGTGGCCACGGTGGCGGCCATGGTCTCCGGGCTGGCGCCAGGCAAGGCCGCCTGCACCGAAATGGTGGGGAATTCAACCTGGGGCAAGGGCGCGACCGGCAACTGGAAATAGGCCAGCAAGCCCGCCAGCGCCACCCCCAGGGTCATCAGGGTGGTGGCCACCGGCCGGGCAATGAAAGGCCAGGACAGGTTCATCTCAAGCCTCGGCCTCGCTCAGGGAGTGCGGCCCCTGGGAACGGACCCAGCGTGAAAACAGCAGGTAGATCACAGGGGTGGTGAACAAGGTCAACAACTGGCTGACGATCAAACCACCCACCATGGTCACACCCAAAGGCTGACGCAACTCGCTGCCCACGCCCGTGCCCAGCATCAAGGGCAAGGCGCCAAGCAAGGCGCACAGCGTGGTCATCAGAATCGGGCGAAAACGCAACAGGCAGGCCTGATAGATCGCGTCGCGCGGTGCCAGGCCCTGGTGGCGCTCAGCCTCCAGCGCGAAGTCGATCATCATGATGGCATTCTTCTTGACGATGCCAATCAGCAGAATGATGCCAATCACCGCGATCACTCCCAGCTCCAGGCGCGTGGCCAGCAAGGCCAGCAAGGCCCCCACCCCGGCCGAGGGCAGGGTGGAGAGGATTGTCACCGGATGGATGTAGCTTTCATACAAGATGCCCAGCACGATGTACATGGTGACCACCGCCGCCAGAATCAGCCACAGGGTGTGGGTCAGCGACGCCTGGAACGCCAGCGCAGCCCCCTGAAAACTGGCCTCGATGCTGGGCGGCATGCCCTCTTCCTGCAAGGCCTGGCGCGTGCGCTGGATGGCTTGCACCGCATCGCCCAGCGACACCCCGGGAGCCGGACTGAACGACAGGGTCACCGCCGGGTACTGACCCGCATGCATGATGCCCAGCAGGGCCGGTTTCTCCAATACCTTGGCCAGGGCACTCAAAGGCACCTGCACGCCCGCCGCCCCTGGCACATGCAAACGCTCCAGCGCCTTGGGGCCCAGCTTGTCCTGCTCGCCGACCTCCAGCACCACGCGGTACTGGTTGCTCTGGGTGAAGATGGTGGAAACCAGGCGCTGGCCAAAGGCGTTGTAAAGCGCGTTGTCGATGGCCGCCACCGACACGCCCAGTCGGCCCGCAGCCTCCCGATCAATCTGCACATAGGCTTGCAAGCCCTGGTCCTGGTAGTCACTGGCCACCTCGGCCAAGGCAGGATGCTCGCGCAGCGCCAGCAGCAGCTTGTGCGACCAGCGCCCCAGCGCCTCCAGATCAGGGCCGCTGAGCAGATAGGCAAACTGCGTGCGCGAGACCCGGTCTTCCAGCGTCAGGTCCTGCACCGGCTGGACATACACCGTCATGCCACTGACACTTTGGCCGGCCTGCGACAAGCGTTGCAGCAGACTGGCATGGGACACATCGCGTTCGGCCTTGGGCACCAGTGACAGCATCATGCGACCGTTGTTCAGGCTGGTGTTCTGCCCATCCACGCCAATGAACGAGGTCAGGCCCTTCACGGCCGGGTCTTTCAGGAAAACCTGGGCCAGCGCCTGCTGCCGCTCGGCCATGGCCGCAAACGAGGTGGACTGGGTGGCCTCGGTGATCACCTGAACCGTGCCCGTGTCCTGCAACGGAAAAAAGCCCTTGGGCACCCACAGGTACAAGACCACCGTCAAGCCCAGCGTGGCCATGAACGTCCACAAGGTTGGACCAGGCCGATCCAGCACCCAGCGCAACGCCGTGCCGTAGCGCGCAATCAGCGCTTCGATGGCCGCGCCAATGCGCTGCGATGTGGCCGAGGCCTGCAACGCATGCGCCGGACGCAGCAGGCGCGCGCACATCATCGGCGTCAAAGTCAGCGACACCACCGCCGAAATCAGAATGGCGATGGCCAGGGTGATGGCAAACTCATGAAACAGGCGTCCCACCACATCGCCCATGAAAAGCAGCGGAATGAGCACCGCAATCAGCGAGAAGGTCAGCGAAATGATGGTGAAGCCAATCTGTCGCGCACCGTCGAGCGCTGCCTGCATGGGCGCCACCCCCTCTTCCACATGACGGGCAATGTTCTCGATCATCACAATGGCGTCGTCCACCACGAAGCCGGTGGCAATCGTCAGGGCCATCAACGTCAGATTGTTGATGGAAAAGCCAATCAGGTACATCACACCAAAGGTGCCCACCAGCGACAGCGGCACCGCCACACTGGGAATCAAGGTGGCAGAGGCACTGCGCAAGAACACAAAGATCACCATCACCACCAGGGCCACGGCCAGCATCAGCTCGAATTGGACATCGCGCACCGAAGCGCGGATGGTCACCGTGCGGTCATTCATCACCTGCAAATCCAGCGACTCGGGCAAGGTGCCACGCAACTGTGGCAGCAACGCCTGGATGCGGTCCACCGTTTCAATCACATTGGCACCGGGCTGACGCTGGATGTTGACGATGATGGCCGGGCTCTCGTTGGCCCAGGCAGCCAGCCGCAAGTTCTCGGGCGCGTCCACCAGGGTGGCCACTTCCTTGAGGCGCAAGGGATTGCCATTCTTGTAGGCCAGCACCAGATTGGCGTAATCGTCAGCCGTGCGCAACTGGTCATTGGCATCCAGCGTGGAAGCGCGCGCTGGTCCGTCAAAGCTGCCCTTGGCCATGTTCACATTGGCCTGGGCGATGGCGGTGCGCACATCCTCCAATGAAAATCCCGCCGCCGCCAGTGCCGTCGGGTTCACTTGCACCCGCACCGCCGGGCGACGCCCGCCCGCCAGACTGACCAGGCCCACACCGCTCACCTGGGACAAACGTTGTGCCAGACGGTTCTCCACCATGTCATGCACCCGGGTGATGGGCAGCGTGGGCGAGCTGATGGCCAGGGTCAGAATCGGCGCGTCGGCCGGGTTCACCTTGCTATAGGTGGGCGGCATGGGCAGATCGCTGGGCAACAGATTGGCACCGGCATTGATCGCGGCCTGCACTTGCTGCTCGGCAATGTCCAGCGTCAGATCCAGCGAGAAACGCAGCGTGATCATGGAGGCACCGCCGGCGCTGACCGAGCTCATCTGGTCCAGTCCCGGCATCTGACCGAACTGGCGTTCCAGTGGCGCGGTGATCGACGAGGTCACCACCTCGGGACTGGCACCGGGATAAAGGGTGGTCACCTGAATGGTGGGGTAGTCCACCTGCGGCAAGGAGGCGATGGGCAACAGGCGATAGGCCAAGGCCCCCGTGATGAGGATGGCCACCATCAGCAACGAGGTGGCCACTGGCCGCAGAATGAAAAGGCGCGACAGGTTCATGCGGTGCCGTGCTTACTGGCCCTGTGCCTCGCGGCGCTCGCGCAGGCGCTGGAAGAACGCCTTGCGTTCTTCAGGGCTCATGTTCTTGACTTTTTCGGCAAGTTCCGGGGGCAGCGCGCGACGCGCTTCGCCCGCGATGGCGGGCGGGGCTGCGGCAGCCGGTGCGGCCGAGCCCGGTGCGGTTGCAGGGCTGGCTTTGACAACTTCCACACGGCTGCCATCGCGCAGGCGGTCGGCACCATCGGTGACCACACGGTCACCGGGCTTGAGCTCACCTTGCAAAGGCTGCACCGCCTGCCAGTCGCCATCGACGGCCTCGAGTTGCACGCGCTGGGTCCTGACGGTGTTGTCAGGCTGCACCACCACCACGAAGGTGCCAATCGAGCCGCGCTGCACCGCCTGGACAGGCACCACCAACCGGTTCTTCAACACATCCAGTTGCAGGCGCATGTTGGCGAACTGGTTGGGAAACAGGGCACCATCGCGGTTGTCCAGCAGGGCCTTGAGCTTGAGCGTGCCGGTCGCGGTGTCAATGGCGTTGTCGGTGGTGCTCACCTGCCCTTCGGCCAGTTTTTCCTTCATGTCGCGATCCCAGGCTTGCACGGCCAGCCGATCACCCTGGCGCAGCTTGCGCTGAATCAGCGGCACATGGACTTCCGGCACAGCGAAGACCGCGGCCATGGGCTGGGTCTGCGTGATGGTGACCAGGCCCGCCGTATCGCCCGCGCGCACCAGGCTGCCCAGCTCCACCTGCTTCAATCCCAGGCGGCCGGCGATGGGCGCGGTCACGCGGGTGTAGGAAAGCTGCAGCTTCGCGCTGTCCACCTGGGCCTGATCGGATTGCACCGTGCCTTGCAACTGACGCACCAGCGCCTCTTGCGTTTCCACTTGCTGGCGGGCGATGGCATCCTTGTTCAGCAGTTCGCGGTAACGCTGCAAATCCAGCTGGGCATTGCGCAACTGGGCCTGGTCACGCTGCAACTGGCCCTCGGCCTGTTGCAGCAGCACCTCGGTGCTGCGTGCATCGATCTCCGCCAACAGTGCACCAGCCGTCACCTGCTGACCTTCGGTGAAACGAATGGCTTTCAGCTCGCCATCAACCTTGGCGCGCACCACGGCCGTGTTCAAGGCTGTCAGCGTGCCCAGGGCACTGATGGTGAGACGCACATCCTTGCGCTGCACTTCGCCCACGCTGACCGGCTGAGCCCGTCCGCCGCCACCGCCGAAACGCCAGGGCGATCCGCCCGGGCCACCGGCCCCGGGTGCTGACGACTTGGCGCCCTGCGCCAGCCAGGCATCCCGAGCTGACGGGTACCACCACACCGCGGCCATCACAGCCGCCACGATCACCATCCAAATCAGGGGATGCGACGTCGCCCGCCCCCGCTGGCTTTGCAAGCCACGGGACGCGCCATCAGAAGAACAAATCCAGTTCATGCACTCACCACTTTCATGCGCTGAAAGCATATTACCTGCTCCCTGTGAATCACCGGTGAAGCTGGGACATTTCCCAATGGCTCTAAATGAGTTTGGCGATCAGGGCACAAACGAGGCTGAGAATGATGGTGGTGCTCAGGGGAATGAACCATTCGCGACCGAACAGACGGAAGCGGAAATCGCCGGGGAGTCTGCCAAAGCCGAGTTTTTGCAGCCAGGGAGTGAGGCCATTGATCAGCAGCAAGGCCAGAAAGACAACGAGCAGCCAGCGGAACATGGCTCAGAGCGCATGGCTGCGGTCACCCTGGGCAAAGCCCATGGGCTCCCAGGGTTCGCCCACGCCCAGCGCGATGACTTTGAACAACTCGCCCATCTCGTGCTCGGTGATCAGCTTTTGGGCCATGGCGCGCTCCGCCAGCGAAGCCTCGGCCAGAGGCGGCAACAAGCCACTGTTGATCAGAAAATGTGCCTGGCTGGTGTAGCCCAGCACCTGCATGCCCGCATCCTGTGCGGCCATCGCGATGCCAGTGAAGTTCACATGCGCGGTGATGTCCTTGGCCCCCACGTGCACCAGCGGGTTGCCATCGGCACGGTGCAGATGGTGGCACATCACGGTGCCCATATGACGTTGCGGATGGTAGTACTCGCGCTCGGGAAAACCGTAGTCGATCAAGAACACGGCGCCGCGCTTGAGGCGATCCGCGAGGGTGCGAATGAAGGCCTCGGCCTGAGGATGGATCTCGGTCAGGTAATCGTGCTCGCCTTCGATGGGCAAGGGCGGTCGCAAATCGCTGGGGCGATCTTCCCAGCGAAACGGCGCCAACGGATCGTCCTGGGCCACCACGCCCCGCTCGAACCATTGGCCTTTGTGACGCGCCAGCAATTGCACCGGCATGGCATCCAGCAGTTCATTGCCCACCAGCACACCTTCAAATTGCGCCGGCAATTCGCTGACCCAGCGCACTTTGCCCGCATGGGCCTGCAGGGTCTCTTGCTGGCGCGCGCGCAGGCTGCCCGACACATCCACAATGGTGTACTGCGACACCGTCGCCCCCAAGGTGTCCAGCAATTGCAAGGCCAGTGCGCCCGTGCCAGCGCCAAACTCCCAGACCTCATGGGTGCCGGTCACGGCCAGGGCTTCGGCCACACTGCGCGCCACCGTGCGGCCAAACCAGGGCGACATTTCGGGCGCGGTCACAAAGTCACTGCCAGACGCCGGCGTCGTCCCAAACTTGCGCAGCTGGTTGGCGTAATAGCCCAGCCCCGGGGTGTACAGCGCCAGCGCCATGAAACGGTCGAACCCGATCCAGCCGCCAGCGTTGTGCAACTGCCGCTTCAGGACAGACATCAGCAAAGGGTCGGTGAGATCGTGCGATGCAGTGGGTTCAGACATGCAGCGATTGTCGCAAAAGACTCACCACTGGCCGGTCTCGACCCGGATCGCCACTTCGCAGTCTTCAAAAATTTCCAGCTTGGCGATGCGAACACGCACGCCCAGCACGCCCGGCAGCTGCATCAGTCGGTGCGCCAGTTTGCCAATCAGGCTCTCCAGCAAATTGACGTGCTCGGCCGTGCATTCCGCAATGATGATCTGGCGCACCTTGCGGTAATCCAGCACGTGGGTGATGTCGTCATCATGAGGCAACAAGGGCTGGGTACCGAGGTTCAACTCGGCATCCACCTGAATGGGCTGCGGTGCGGTTTTCTCATGGGCCAGGATGCCCAGATTGGCGTCAAAGCGCAGTCCACTCAGGGTGAGAATCTGGGTACCTTTGGAGGCCATGGCAGGATTCCGGCAATCGTTTCAAAGCACGCCAGGTTTGGCGCGAAAGGCTTGCACGCCCACGGCGTCGCAATCGGGATAGACATCGGGCTTGTGCGTGGCCACCTGTGCGGCCCACACACCGGGATGGCGCAACAAGGCACTCAGCACATCGTCGCACAAGGTTTCCTGCAGGTTGATATGCCCCTGTGCCACACGCGCATGCACCAGGTCGCGCACAAAATCGTAGTCCACCACTTCGTGGATCTGATCGCCCTGGGGTGTGGTGTCCTGAAGCGGCACATACACGTCGATATCAAGCACCAGGCGTTGCGGTGCCTGAAGTTCGAAGTCATGAATACCAATACGGGCCTGAACGGTCAGACCACGCAAAAACATCTTGCGGCAGTGGCGCAGTGCCGGATCATGAGGGCTCATACGCTGTCCTTGAAAAGTTCATCGACCACAAACATCACATCGCGCGCCATCGGGACCAGATGCTGGCCATTGTCCACCCGCACCGTGGTGCCTGTGATACTGGGCGTCTGCGCCAGAAACACCACGCTGCGCGCCACGTCCTGCGGATCGATCGGCTGGCGTAACAAGTTGGCACTGGCAGCACGCGCGAAATTCTCGGGTGTCTGCGGCCCGCTCTGGTACATCAGGCCTGGCGCGACCGCATTCACCCGCACCATCGGCGCCAACGCCTGCGCCTGCAAGCTCACCAGCCGCTCCAGTGCCAGTTTGGACACGGTGTAGGAGAAATAGTCCGGGTTCAGGTTGAACACCTTCTGGTCCAGCACATGCACCATGCTCGCCCCGCCCAGCGCGTTCACACGCTCACCCTGCGGCGATCCGTGCAAGCCGGCCAGCCATTTGCCCAGGCGCATCGGTGCCATCAGGTTCACCTGCAACTGCGCCAGCGCCTGCGACTCCTGAAAATCCACCCCCGTGTCAGGCTCGAACAGGGAAGCATTGTTGACCACACAACGCAAGGCCAAGCCTGTCTTGGCGACCACCGTGTCAAACATGCGCCGGGTGGACGCCTCGTCGGTCAGATCACCCGGTACCGCCAGGGCCGCCACGCCCAGGGCGCGCACTTCTTCGCACACCGCCTGAGCGGCCCCCTCCGAATGCAGGTAATGGCAGGCCACAGACCAACCCGCCCGCGCAAACGCCAGCGCCGTCTCGCGCCCCAGACGGTGCGCACCACCGGTGACCAATACCCAGGAAGCCATCTGCATGCCCTCGTGACTGAAAGTCCCCTATTCTGCGCCATGGCGCCACCTCACCTCGGCTCAGGGGAGATTTGCGACAATAGAGGCTAGCTTTCTGGGCCCTGCCATGACCACCCTTTTGACCGACGCGCCATCTTCCACGAACCCCTCTTTCAAGATCGAGCGAGAGACGCACAAACTGGAAAAGCGCCTGTGCCGCCAAATGGGCGAGGCGATCGTGGACTTCAACATGATTGAAGAGGGCGACAAGGTCATGGTCTGCCTCTCGGGCGGAAAGGACAGCTATGGCCTGCTGGACATTCTGCTGAAGATGAAGGCGCGTGCCCCCATCCATTTCGACATCGTGGCGGTCAACCTTGACCAGAAGCAGCCGGGCTTTCCAGACCACATCCTGCCTGCTTACCTGACAGACCTGGGGATTCCCTTTCACATCGAGAACCAGGACACCTACTCGATCGTGAAAGACAAAATCCCCGAAGGCAAGACCATGTGCAGCCTGTGCAGTCGCCTGCGGCGCGGGATTTTGTACCGTGTGGCCGACGAACTGGGCGCCACCAAGATCGCGCTGGGCCATCACCGCGACGACATCCTGCAAACCTTTTTCCTGAACATGTTCTTTGGCGCCAAACTCAAGAGCATGCCCCCGAAGCTGGTCAGCGACGACGGCAAGCACATCGTCATTCGCCCGCTGGCCTATGTGGCCGAGAAAGACCTGATTCGCTGGGCCGAGCACCGCCAATTCCCCATCATCCCGTGCACCCTGTGCGGCAGCCAGGAAAACCTGCAACGCAAGCAAGTCGGCGCCATGATTCGCGAGTGGGACAAAAAACACCCGGGCCGGGTGGAGAACATGTTCAACGCGCTGAAGCACATCGTGCCATCGCATTTGCTGGATGGCGATCGGTACAACTTCAAGGACCTCAAAACCACCGGCATCGCCAGCGAGGATGGCGATACCGCATTCGACACCGAAGAATACAAAGAGGCCGGATTGCCCGGCCTCTCAGTGATCACCAGCGCCTGACGCGACGCGTCAGGGCAAGGCAGTGAATCAGCGCTTCTTGTAGCCAATCACTTTCTGGTGCTGCTCGCCCAGGCCCTCGATGCCCAGGGCCATGGTGTCACCGGCCTTGAGGAACACCGGTGCCGGCTTGCCATTTTTCTTGATGCCCATGCCCACACCCGGCGGGGTGCCGGTGGTGATCACATCGCCCGGCTTGAGGGTCATGAACTGGCTGCAGTAGCTGACCAGCTTGGCCACACCGAAGATCATGGTCTTGGTGCTGCCGTCTTGCATGCGCTGGCCATTGTGGTCCAGCCACATCTTCAATTTTTGCGGGTTCGGCACTTCATCGCGCGTCACCAGCCAGGGGCCAATGGGGCCGAAGGTATCGCAACCCTTGCCCTTGTCCCAGGTGCCGCCGCGCTCGAGTTGGTACTCGCGCTCGCTGACGTCGTTGACCGTGCAATAGCCGGCCACATAGTTCAGCGCGTCTTTTTGAGACACATAGCTGGCTTCGGTACCGATGACGATGCCCAATTCGACTTCCCAGTCGCTCTTGACCGAGCCCTTGGGCAGCATGACGATGTCGTTCGGACCTTGAATGCAGCTGTTGGCCTTCATGAAAATGATCGGCTCTTTGGGAATCGGCATGTTCGACTCTGCGGCGTGGTCGGCGTAATTCAAGCCAATGGCAATGAACTTGCCCACCGAAGACACCGGGCAACCCATGCGCGGCGAGCCCTTCACCAGCGGCAACTTGGCCGGGTTCAGCTTGCGCAGCTTGGCCAGGGCCTTGTCGTTCAATTGATCGGGCGACACATCGGCGATGACCTTGCTCAGGTCACGCAGCTTGCCCTCGGCATCGATCATGCCGGGTTTTTCTTTGCCAGGGTTGCCGTAACGAACCAGTTTCATGAGTTACCTCTTCACGTTAAAAAAACAAATCAGTAAGTGGCCCGGCCACCGGACAGGTCAAACACCGCGCCTGTGGAGAACGAGCAATCTTCGGTACACAGCCAGGTCACCAGGGCGGCGATTTCATCGGGCATGCCAAAGCGGCCCAAGGGAATTTTGCTCAGCATGAACTGAATGTGCTCCGGCGTCATTTGGTCGAAGATAGCCGTCTTCACCGCCGCAGGTGTCACGCAGTTGACGCGCACTTCGGTATCGGCCATTTCCTTGCCCAGCGACTTGGTCAGGCCAATCACGGCGGCCTTGCTGGTGCTGTAGGCGCTGGCATTGGGGTTGCCCTCTTTGCCTGCCACCGAAGCGATGTTCACGATCCGGCCATAGTTGCGCTCGCGCATGTGGGCAGACAGTTCACGGCAGCAGTAGAACAAACCGTTCAGGTTCACGTCCATCACTTGCCGCCAGGCGTCCACCGGGTAGTCCCACACCTTGGTGTTCGGGCCCGTGATGCCTGCGCAGTTGACCAACGCATCCACTGGCGCAATGGCCAGCGTCTGCTTCGTGGCGTTCACCACCGACGCATGGTCGGCCACATCCACCGAAACGCAGGCCACGTGGGCGCCAGCATGCTTTTTCTTCAGATTCTCGGCGGCCGTCCCCATGCCGCCAATGTCGCGGTCCCACAAGGTGACCCGCGCGCCCGAGGCCAGCATGCGGTCCGCAATGGCATAGCCCAGGCCTGTGGCACCGCCGGTGACCACCCCATGGCGGCCCTTCATGTCGAGTTGGTTCATGCTTTCTCCGTTGTGAAATTAAATCGTCATGCCGCCATCAACCATGTAGGCATTCCCTGTGGCAAAGATGGACTCGTCGGATGCCAGGAACACCACGATCGGGGCAATCTCATGCGCCTGGGCCAGGCGTCCCATGGGCTGGCGTGCGATGAAGTTCTTGCGCGCCTCCACCGGATCGTCATAACTGTTGATGCGGTCATGCAGCGAGGGCGTATCTACCGTGCCCGGGCAGATGCAGTTGCAGCGAATGCCCTTGGCCACATAGTCGGCCGCCACACTCTTGGTCAGGCCAATGACGGCCGCCTTGCTCGCACCATAAATGAAACGGTTGGGCAGGCCACGCACGCTGGAGCACACACTGGCCATGTTGATGATGCTGCCGCCCCCCTGGGCCAGCATCTTGGGCAGCACCGCCTGAATCATCCAGTACTGGGCACGGGCGTTCAGGTTGAAAGCGAACTCCCACTCTTCATCCTTGGCATCCAGGATGGTGCCGTTGTGCACATAGCCAGCACAATTGAACACAATGTCGATTTTCGGCATGGCCGCCACCTGCTTGTGAATGGCCGCCTTGTCCAGCACATTCAGCACCGCGGTGTGCACGTTGGCCACGCCTTCGTAGGATTTCAGCAAATCGCCATTCACGTCAGTGGCCCACACGGTGGCCCCTTCTGCGGCCATGGCCAATGCGGCAGCCTTGCCAATGCCTTGACCAGCGGCGGTGATGAGGGCGGTCTTACCTTGAAGTCTCATGATGCGGAGTTTCCAAAAAAAACGGTTCGGGTTTGTGCGGAGCCAGCGCGGCTTGACCGGAGGGTACGTCACATGCCATGATTGTGCAACTGGTCTGACCACTTGTCCAATTCGCGTAATCCCTGATCGCCCTGTCATGCCTTTGCAAACCGTTGAGCCACAGCGCCTTTACCGCCAGATTGCCGAGCAATTGCGGCAGCTGATTGCCCGTGGCGAATTTCAGGTGGGCGCCAGGTTACCCGCCGAGCGCGATCTTGCCAGTCAACTCGGCGTCAGCCGACCCTCGGTCCGAGAAGCGCTGATCGCGCTCGAGGTCGAAGGCATCATCGAGGTGCGCACCGGCTCTGGCATCTACGTGCTTTCACAGCACGGCTCGGCCAAAACACTGCCCGCCCCGGGTGACAACTCGCCCGCCGACTGGGGGCCCCTGGAGGTCATGCAAGCGCGTCTGCTGGTGGAAGCCGAGGTGGCCGCACTCGCTGCCGTCAACGCCCAGCGCCAGGACCTGCAAGCCATCCGCGCGGCGCTGCAACAGATGAAACAGGAAACCGCCCGCGGCGAGATGCCCCGCCACGGTGACGAGGCCTTTCACCAGGCGGTGGCCCAGGCCTGTGGCAGCAGCGTGCTGCTGGACACCGTGCAACGCTATTGGCAGGCCCGCAATGGTCCGCTGTTCGAGCGCCTGAGCGACTATTTCGAAAACCCGCCCGCCTGGCAAGCCGCCATCGCCGAGCACGAGCAAGTGTTTGCGGCCATCCAGGCGCGCGATGCGCCAGCCGCCCGGCGCGCCATGCAAAAGCATTTGCGACAAGCCCACAAACGTTACAGCGCCAGCTGGCATCACACGCCAGCCCGCTGATGTCTGACTTTTTGAAAAGGATCTTCAACATGACCCCCTTCATCCGACTCCATCCCGCCGACGACGTGGTGATTGCGCGCAGCCAGCTCATGAGTGGCACCCAGGTCGAGGGCGTGGCCGTGCGCGGCCTCATCCCCCCTGGCCACAAAGTGGCCATGCGCGCCATTGCCGTGGGCGAACCCGTGCGCCGCTACAACCAGATCATCGGTTTTGCCAGCCAGCCCATCCAGCCCGGTGAGCACATCCATGTGCACAACCTGAACATGGGTGCCGAGAAGGGCAGCTTTGCACGCGACTACGCCTTCTCCAGCGACGTGAAGCCCGAGCCCGCACGTCAGGAAGCCAGCTTCATGGGCATCGTGCGGCCCGATGGCCGCGTGGCCACACGCAACTACATCGGCATTCTGTCCAGTGTGAACTGCTCGGCCACCGCTGCACGCGCCATCGCCGATCACTTCTCCCGGCGCACCAACCCCGCCGCACTGGCAGCCTATCCCAACGTGGATGGTGTGGTCGCCCTCACCCATGGCACAGGCTGTGGCATGGACACCGAAGGCGCGGGCATGCAAATTCTGGAGCGCACCCTCAGCGGCTACGCCACGCACCCCAACTTTGGCGGCGTGATCGCGGTGGGCCTGGGCTGCGAGGCCAACCAACTCACGGCCTGGCTGCAACACAGCGGCCTGAAAGAAGGCAGCACCTTGCAAACCTTCAACATCCAGGACACCGGTGGCACCGCGAAAACCGTGGCCAAAGGCGTTGCCCTGATTGAACAAATGCTGCCCATCGCCAACAACGTCAAGCGCGAACCCTGCAGCGCCTCGCACATCGTGGTGGGCTTGCAATGCGGCGGCTCGGACGGCTACTCGGGCATCAGCGCCAATCCGGCCCTGGGCGCTGCTGTCGACCTGCTGGTTGCCCATGGTGGCACGGCCATCCTGAGCGAGACCCCCGAAATTTACGGTGCAGAACACCTGCTGACCCGTCGCGCCGTGAGCCGTGCCGTCGGCGAAAAACTGGTCGAGCGCATCCGCTGGTGGGAACACTACACCGAGATCAACCAGGGCGAGATGAACAACAACCCCTCCCCTGGCAACAAGGCCGGCGGCCTCACCACCATTCTGGAAAAGTCACTGGGTGCCGTCGCCAAAGGCGGCACCACCAACCTGCAAGCGGTGTACGAATACGCCGAGCATGTGGCCGCCAAAGGCTTTGTCTACATGGACACCCCGGGTTACGACCCCGTGAGCGCCACGGGCCAGGTGGCTGGCGGCGCCAACCTCATCTGCTTCACCACCGGCCGTGGATCGGCCTATGGCTGCGCGCCTTCACCTTCGCTCAAACTGGCCACCAACAGCACGCTGTACCAGCGTCAGGAAGAAGACATCGACATCAACTGCGGCGAAATCGTTGATGGCGGCTGCTCGATCGAAGAAATGGGCCAACGCATTTTTGAACACATCCTGGCCTGTGCTTCCGGCACGGCCAGCAAGAGCGAAAAGCACGGCTACGGACAAAACGAATTCGTGCCCTGGCAAATCGGCGCCGTCATGTAATTTTTGAATGGAGAATCCTGAAATGGCCATCACACTCTCGCCCCAGGCACTGGAAGACAAAATCACCGCCCTCTTTGTGGCGGCCGGCAGCAGTGCACCCGAAGCGCGACAGGTCGCGGCCAATCTCGTGCTGGCCAACCTCAGCGGCCATGACTCGCACGGCGTGGGCATGGCGCCGCGCTACATCGATGCGATTCTGGAAAAAGGCCTGATCCCCAACACCTCGGTGGCGGTGCGTCTGGACAGCGGCATGTTGCTGGGGCTGGACGGTCAAAAAGGCTATGGCCAGATCGTGGGCGTGCAAGCCATGGAACTGGCATTTGAGCGCGTAGCCCAGCACGGCGCGTGCATCTTCTCGCTCTCACATGCCCACCATCTTGGACGCATCGGCCACTTTGCCGAAATGGCTGTGGCGCGTGGCTGGATTTCGCTGCACTTCGTCAACGTGCTGTCGCGCCCCGTGGTGGCTGCCTGGCACGGCGGCGATGGCCGCTACGGCACCAACCCCTGCTGCATTGGCATCCCCGTGGGCGTGGGCGACGCCCAGCGCGAACCCTTCGTGCTCGACTTTGCCACCAGCCGCGTGGCCCAGGGCAAGATGCGCGTGGCCCACAACGAAGGCAAGGAAGTGACGCCCGGCACCCTGATCGATGAAAACGGCGCACCCACCACCCGCCCCGGCGTGGTGGTGGTGCCACAAAGCAACGGCCGCTATGGCGCCCTGATGCCTTTTGGCGAGCACAAAGGATTTGGCATGGCGGTCGCCTGCGAACTGCTGGGCGGCGCCCTCAGCGGCGGCGGCACCTGGCACCGTGAGGCCGACAACAAGCGCTCGGTCTACAACGGCATGCTGACCATCGTCATCGACCCGAAGGCTTTGGGCACAGGCGCAGCGTTTGCGCAAGAGACCCTGGCATTCCTGGACTGGTTGCGTGACAGCCCGGCGGCGCCGGGTACCGATGGCGTCAAGATTGCAGGGGAGCCTGAGCGTGCGGCACGGGTGGCGCGACGTGAACACGGCGTGGTGGTGGACGATGCCACCTGGGCGGAAATTGTGGTGGCGGCGGGAAAAGTGGGGGCGGCCATTTAATTCTGCCGTGGCGAGTGAAGCGCGGGAAGCTCTTTCCCCTGACTGGGAGATAATTCCCCCGAAGGATGGCTAAAAAATGAAAAAAGCTTTGATCACAGGCGTGACTGGTCAGGACGGCGCTTATTTGGCAGAATTTTTGCTCGGCAAGGGCTATCAGGTCCACGGCATCAAGCGCCGGACATCGCTTTTCAATACCGACCGCATCGACCACCTGTTTCAGGATCCGCACATCTCCGATGGTCGTTTTGTGCTTCACCATGGTGACATGACGGACTCGTCCAGCCTGACCCACATCATTCAAAAAGTTCAGCCGGATGAAATTTACAACCTGGCAGCACAATCCCATGTCGCCGTCAGTTTTGAAGAACCCGAATACACCGCCAACTCCGATGCCCTGGGCGCATTGCGCATCCTTGAAGCCATCCGGATTTTGGGGCTGGACAAAAAAACGCGGTTCTACCAGGCCAGTACCTCCGAGCTGTATGGGCTTGTGCAAGAAATACCGCAAAAAGAAACCACACCTTTCTATCCTCGCAGCCCTTACGCGGTGGCCAAGCTCTATGCCTACTGGATCACGGTGAATTACCGTGAGGCTTATGGCATTTACGCCTGCAACGGCATTCTGTTCAACCATGAAAGCCCCATCCGTGGGGAAACCTTTGTCACACGCAAGATCACCCGCGCTTTGGCCCGTATCAAGTTGGGCCTGCAAGACTGCGTCTATCTGGGCAACATGGATGCCAAACGCGATTGGGGACATGCCCGCGACTATGTGGAAATGCAGTGGCTGATGCTGCAGCAAGACCATCCCGAAGACTTTGTCATTGCCACAGGGGTGCAATACAGCGTCCGCGACTTTGTCAACGCCGCCGCCAAAGAACTGGGCATGGCATTGCGCTGGGAAGGCAAGGGCATCGACGAAAAATGCCATTGGGTCAATGGCACGAAGACCACGCCCATCGTGGCGGTGGATGCGCGTTACTTCCGGCCGACCGAAGTTGAAACCTTGCTGGGTGATGCCACCAAGGCGCGCACCAAACTGGGCTGGACACCGCGAACCCGCTTTGACGAACTGGTGGCAGAAATGGTTCGAGAGGATCTGAAGTCAGCCGAACGCGACGAATTGGTCAAGCACCACGGGTTTGACGCCTACAACCGGCACGAATAATCATGCGCATCTGGCTCACAGGCGGGCGTGGCATGGTGGGGCGTAACTTCCTGGCCCACCCCCTGGCGCAACAACATCAGGTGCTCGCACCCAGTAGCGATGCATTGAACCTGCTGGATTTTCAAGCGGTCCAGGCCTGGCTTGCGCAAAACCGTCCGGATGTTGTGGTGCATGCCGCCGGCAAGGTTGGTGGCATTCAAGCCAACATGCGCGAACCTGTGCGTTTTTTACTGGACAACCTGGACATGGGCCGCAATGTGGTGTGGGGCGCACGTCAGGCCGGTGTCCGCCAGTTGCTGAATCTGGGCAGCTCGTGCATGTACCCACGCCATGCGCCCAACCCGCTCAGCGAAGAACAAATTCTCCAAGGTGAGCTGGAGCCCACCAACGAGGGCTATGCCCTGGCCAAAATCACTGTGTCCCGCCTGTGTGACTACATTGGCAAAGAGTCCCCCGACTTTCAATACAAAACACTCATCCCGTGCAACATCTACGGACCGCACGACAAGTTTGACCCGCAGCATTCGCACATGGTGCCGGCCATCATCCACAAATTGCATGAGGCCAAACTGGCTGCAGCGGCCTCGGTGGACATCTGGGGCGATGGCACGGCTCGCCGGGAATTCATGTATGCCGGCGATCTGGCAGATTGCATGTGGCGCAGCCTGTTGCACTTTGACAGCCTGCCTTCGGTCATGAATGTTGGCCTGGGGCAGGACTGGGCGGTCAATGACTACTATGAGATCGCGGCCCAGGTCATTGGCTTCCAAGGGCATTTCACACATGACCTCAGCAAACCCGTGGGCATGAAACAAAAACTGGTCTCGGCACAGCGCGCCCAGGCATGGGGCTGGCGTGCAACCACCAGCCTCCAGGCGGGCCTGGCCCTCACCTATGAGCACTACAAGAAGGAACACACCTCATGACGGCATTCAAATACCCCCTGGCCACAGCCACCTGGGATCAGGCCGAATACGATGCGATTCAGAAAGTGGTGGCTTCCGGTATGTTCACCATGGGCCCCCAGGTGCAGGCCTTCGAAAAAGATTTTGCCCAGTACATTGGCAGTGCTCATGCCGTCATGGTGAATTCAGGCTCCTCTGCCAACTTGCTGATGGTGGCGGCGCTTTTCTACACCCGGCTCAACGCACTCCAACCCGGCGATGAAGTGATCGTGCCCGCCGTTTCCTGGAGCACGACCTACTACCCGCTGCACCAGTACGGCCTGAAAATGCGCTTCGTCGACATCGACCTGGCAACGCTGAACTACGACCTCAACCAACTCGCCGGCGCCATCACCGAGCGTACCCGCCTCATCATGGCTGTCAACTTGCTGGGCAACCCCAATGATTTCGCCGCCATCCAGAAACTGGTGGACGGCAAAAACATACGCATCATCGAAGACAACTGCGAATCCATGGGAGCAGAATTCCAAGGGCGCAAAGCTGGCACATTCGGTGTCATGGGCAGCTTCAGCGCCTTTTTCTCACACCACATCTCCACCATGGAGGGTGGCCTGATCGTCACCGACGATGAAGAGCTCTATCACATCCTGTTGTCCTTGCGCGCGCATGGGTGGACACGCAACCTGCCCAAATTCAACCATGTTTGTGGCGAAAAAAGCGATGATCCCTTCAAAGAGTCCTTCCGCTTTGTGCTGCCAGGCTACAACGTCAGACCCCTGGAAATGTCCGGTGCGATTGGCGTCGAGCAAGTCAAGAAGCTCCCGATGCTGATTGCCGAACGCCGCAAGAATGGCCAATTGTTTCAACAGGCCTTGCAAGACCATCCCGAATTGCTCATTCAACAAGAGATCGGCCTCAGCAGCTGGTTTGGCTTCAGCCTGGTGATCCGTCCCCAATCCGCATGGACGCGTCAGGATTTGCTGCAAAAACTCAATGCGCGTGGTTTCGAATGCCGCCCCATCGTGGCGGGCAATTTCGCCAAAAACGAGGTCATGAAATATTTCGATGCCAGCATCGTGGGTGAGCTTCCCAATGCCAGCCACATCGATAGCCACGGCCTCTTTGTCGGTAACCACCATTACCCGATCGCACAGGCGATTGCCGAACTGAAAACGCTCTGACCCGGACATGCCGACCCTGGACCCTGTAGAGAGGACAGGGACGAGATCCTGGGACTGTACTCAACGCAGCGAGCGCACTGTGCAGACGGTGTGCCGCACCCTAAAGCGTTGCCCGGTCAGTGGAAGTTTGCAAGACACAGCAAATCGAATGGGACAGGTGGCTGGTTTGCTCGTCCAGTTGCGCGGATGAATTGTCACGATGGGTCGCTGCGGTCTTGTGACCGCCTTTCAGCCACATCTTCAATTGTTTCTCCAAGCCTCGCAAATAGACGCGGAAAGCGGAGCGCTGCTTCACAGGAGCCACAAGACGGTATTGCGCATCAAAAATAGGCGTGCGATGGTAGCTGGTGGATGTTGAAAAATGCCGATCCACCTGCTTCTGCCGATAAAAATCGCTGACCGACACAAAGCTCAAATGCGCACCTGCACGCTTTGCCAGGGCATGCAAAGATTCACGCGAGAACCACCACAAATGAACAGGCGGTGACTCGGAATCCCATATCGACTTGTCGCGTTCCGTTTTGTTCGGCGTGGTCAGGATCAATCGCCCGTCAGAACCTATCAGGTTCAAAATGTCGGAGACAAACTGAACCGGGTCTTCCAGATGCTCGATGAGTTCGGTGCAAATGACGTACTTGGGTTTGATCGCTTCCCTCTGAACAAACGAAGCCAAAGTCCCCACGTGGTAATGATCGCCAAACTTGCCTTTTGCAAGTGCCACCACCTCTTGCGAAATATCCAAGCCCATGGCATTGAATCCGGCCTGGTTGAGGGCATAGGTCAAATAGCCCTGACCACAGCCCACTTCCAGAATCAGCTCATCGCGATTCACCACATTCTTTTCAAGATAGTCAATCACGCCAAAATAACAATCTTCTTTGTGCTTGATGTGTTGAAGAGGATTGCTTGCTTTCAGCACCTCCTGCGCCAACTCATAGTAGCGGGCATAACCTGGAACTTTTTGCACATTTTGATAGATGTGCTCATAGAGCAATGGCTCCGATTTCAAAGGGTCCACATAGCTCACACGACAACTTTGACACGCCATCACTTTGAAAAAAGTGGATTGTCTGTAGCCTTCAATGGTGCCTTGCTCGGCAACCTGGTGCGCCTGGCAAATAGGGCATTGAGAATGGTTCATGGTGTGGGCCCCTTCAGGCGAAGTCCTTGCGCTATTTTGTCGATATTCTCAGGGGTGATTTTTTGGGAAATCAGATCTGGGCGTGTCCGAACAGCCTCAGGCGTCAGTTCGCTCAGACGCAAAGCGAGCAACTTCTGCACAACGGCATCCGGGAATCGGTATTTGACCACTCGGCCGGGATTGCCTGCCACGATCGCATACGCCGGCACATCCGTTGTCACGAGAGCGCCTGCCCCAATCACGCAGCCTTGGTGCAATGTCACGCCCGACAAGATCATGGCCCCATAACCAATCCAGACATCGTCTTGAACCGTGATCGCTCCCTTGGTATGCGATTCGTTGGGATGGCCCAGCATCATCACCTTGAAGGGATAAGTCGACAGGTGGTGATGTGCATGATTGCCGCCCAGCAAAAAATGAACATCCTCTGCAATCGAAACATAGTGACCAATCGTGAGTCGTTCCTCTGGCCGGCCCCATGCGTGAACATTCAATCGCCCATAGCTGCCATTGCCAACCTGAACTTTTGAGAAATCAAAGGGCGACCCCATCGAGGTGTCATTGTGGGCGTTGTGCAGTCGCCAAAGTCTGGCCAAGTATTTTGGATGGCGAGGTCGGATCTTCAGCATCCAAAGTGTCCAGGCGTCGCGCCAGCGTGCGCGCCACCCTGATCGCTTTTTCGGCTGGCTCATGGCCTGCGTCAGCGCGATCCATTTTGCACGCGCCGCCTGCACAGCAGGAAGATAGTAGGGCTCATCGCCATAGACATCGTTCAAGACCTCTTCCAGAGGATGCAGATAAAAATCGTGGTCTGGATGGAATTGATACACAAGGATGTGATCGAGCAAGACCGATTTTTTTTCATCTGAAAAGGTTTGCTCTGAAAGCCGAGGAAAGTGGCCACGCAAAATGTCCAAATAATGCAAGCCAAAAACCTGCGCCAAGCTGTAGCCGCCCTTGCGACCGCCATCTTGAACATCAAAACAAACCGTATTGCAAACCACCACCTGAGGACGAAGCGCCACCAGGCGCAACAACACATCCACCTGTGCCAGTGATTTCTCGGCACAGCGAGAAAAATCAGGCATGGCATCGAGTTGGTCTTTCCAGATGCCAAATGCGCCGATCCATCCCATGTAAAAGGAAACCGTTTGAACAAAGGCATCGACACCTTGCAGGTTCAACAGCGCTTCAGGCGTTTTCTTACACCCATTCAGCATGAAAAGAACAGACTGATGCTTTTCATGCTGCACCACCAGTTCGTACAAGGTTTCAAGACCTTGCGGCTTCCAAGTCACTGTGTCGTTCAACAACTTCAGAAACTTGCCTCGCCCGCGACGCAGCGCCAATTCAAAATTCTGATTGACCACGTCGGTGTCATTGCGGAAATACCGAACGCGCCCGTTGAACCGCTCAACAAACTCTGCGACAACACTGGTCGTGTGATCGGTGGATGCGTTGTCTGAAACAACCACCTCAATGTCCGGGTGCGTCAAAAAAAAGGGCTGTGTTGTCAGGCTGTCCAAGGCAGCTGCCAACATTTGCGCACGATTGCGCGTCGGGATGCAGATGGAAAGTCGAATCTCCATACAGTCTTAGCCTGGCAAATACTTGCCAACCTCGGACAGAAGCTCGGCATCGAGTTCAGGCAACAATGCATAGAGTGGATTCGACTGCATTTTGCCGTCCGCCAGGATCTTGCTGGAGACCGCTGGGAAGTTGGTTTGTTCGGGGTCCACCGGAATGATCCAAGCCTCGGGACCGGGCTTTCGGATCAATTGCGCCAAATGGGCGATGTTGTCTTCTTCTACCTGCAAACGTCGCGCTGGAATGCCATAGGCCTGAAAAAGCAATTCCCAATCTGGCGAGGCCAATCCGGTAGCCTGATCACACCCCACATAAGCTCCGCCAAAAAACTTTCTTTGCGTGGCGCGAATAGAGCCGTACCCACCGTTGTCCATGATGAACATCTTGATCGGCAAGTCGTGCCAACGAACCACGGCCAGCTCTTGCAAATTCTGGGCAAAGCCACCATCCCCTTCCACATGAACCACCGTTCGTCCAGGCTGCGCGAACGCCGCACCAATGGCGGTGGCCAGGCCAAACCCCATACTGGCAAACGCAGGACTGGTGGAGATGTATTGCCCGGGTTTGGCCTCGCACACCTGAAGCCCCCCCGTGAAAGCGCCGCCGCTGGATGTCAATGCCAGCAAGTCCTGGGCCTTCATCGCTTTTGACAAATTTCTGATGAAAGTAAAAGGCGAAACAAAACCTTCCGCATGCTCGTTGGCAGGCTCGATGACAGGCAATCGGCGTCTGACGTTTTGCACATAACTTACCCAACCCTCATGATCGTTCCATGCCAGATCTTGCAACAACGCAGGCAGGACTTCGTCAGGCATGGCTACCAGGGACCCCGTCAACTTGGGGTGGCCTTTGTTCAACTCTTCCTGGTCAGGATAAATTTGGTAGATGTCTGCATTGCCAGCATAGGCCTGCCAATTGAAACCTGTTTGTTGCAAGTCCCACTGCACACCCACGCCGACCACCACATCGGCCTGCGCAAGCAACATGTTGGCGCTTCTTTGCCCGCCCCATGATCCCGGTCTGCCCGCGTTCAAGGGATCCTCGTCAGGCATTCTGTCCACGGCAGAAGTGGCCGTCATGACCGGCACATTGGCGCGTGCAAAAGCCGAGCGCAAACCCCAAGCCACCTGGCGTGACACCAATCCGCCCAGCAACAAGATGGGACGCTTCGCCAAGGAAAGCGCTCGTGCAATGAACGCAATGCCTTCATCGAACGAAGGCTGTCCTGGACGCAACAAAGGCAAAGTCACGGGCAGGGTGCTGTCCTGCCCACGGCTTTCACTCAGAAGCTGCGGATCGACCTGGGCACCTTGTACATCCAGGCATACCTCGATGACCACTGGCCCCGGATGGGGCGACACCGTCGCTTGCACCAAGGCCATGAATGCCTCGCGTCCAATGGGTTCACTCAAGCATGTTGAATGCACAGTGATGGCCTGCGTCAGCGCCGTTCCATCCACTTCTTGCACACCACGCTGGCGCAAGTTCCCCGTGAGCATGTCAGAAGATTTGACTTGCCCCGAAATCACCAGCATCTGCCGCCGCTCGGTGAAACCACTGGCAATGGCGGTGACAACGTTGGTTAAGCCAGGCCCGGTGGTCACCAGGGCAAACGCACGGCCCTGGGTTGTGCACTCATTGAAATGTTCGACCGCAATGCCCGCCGTCATTTCGTGTACCACGGGGATCATCTTGAACCGGGAGCGAAAGCCATTGATCAGATGCATGCATCCGCCACCAGCCAGGAAAAAGCAATGGGTGTAACCGGCCGCCACCAGCCAATCTGCCATGACACTTGAATAGGTTGGTAATGGCGTGGTGTTGTTCATGTCAAGAGACTTGGTGATGTGTGCGGTGCCAGCGCAATGTCTTGGTGATGGCCTGATCGAGGCTGACTTTGACCTCCAACCCCAGATGCGTGCGCGCCCGTTCGATGTTGGGAACGTAGGCTTGGCGCGGCATGTCGGGCGAAGCCTGCTCAGCAATTTGCACAGTCACCGGAACTGCCGCATGCACCCGCATTTTTTCAGCCAATGCATGCAAACTGATGGCCTGATCGGAGCCCACATTATAGGCTTGGCCTGTTTGCCCTCTGCACAAAATTTGCCAGAGCCAGACGGCCAAATCGGCAGCGTACAGATAAGACCGAAAGACCTGCCCATGACCCGAGATGCGAATGTCGCGCTGCGCCAGGACATCGCGCATGAAGTTGCCGATTGCAAAATGGGTCTCCATGGGCAAGTAGGGCCCCACAAAAGCAAAGCACCTTGCAATCGTGAGTTTGAAACGGCTTTGATTTGCAGCGATGACACACAACAATTCCGCCATGCGTTTGCTTTCAGCATACGCCGATGCCAGTGCCGTGGGGTCGGGCCCTCCGAGGTATGTTTCACTGAGGGTGGGCATGTCGGGCGGTTGTGGCCCATACACGGCCCCCGAACTCACAAAGAGAAGCCGCTCCAGGCCCGCTGCTTCGCAGAACGCCAGCACACGACGCGTTCCGTTCACAATGGTGTCCACATTTTCCTCGCTGGAAACATAGTGACTGGAAACGGTGGCCGCATGTATCACATGCGAAAAATGGCCAGGCGGAAATGCAAACGACCGGACATCACCAGGCCATTGAAAAAAATCAGCGCGTTGCGCCAAGTGAGGCGCCTCAGACGCGAAGCGCTCTGGCGAGCGCACAAGAATCCAGACCTCACATCCCAAGGCCAAGCGGTCATTGGCGTAGGCAATGGTCTCCAACAACCAGCGCCCGAAAAATCCGGTTGCGCCAGTCAGAAAAATACGTTGAGACCGCAGTCCTTCCCACGCGCTGGCCGCATGCTTTAAAACATGCTCCAAATCCTCTGAGGGAAGGGTATAGGTCATGTGATGTTAAAAGTTCAAACCAAAAAATTCTTCCAACTTTTCAGCGATGTAGTCCAGCTGCGGCTTGTCCAACGCTGGAAATGTTCCAAGCCAAAAGGTCTGGTTCATCACCACATCGGTCTGCGTCAGATCACCACTCACACGGAAATGACGGCCCAGCATGTAAGGCTGCTTGGTTAAGTTGCCCGCAAACAGCAGTCGGGTGCCAATTTTGTGTTGATCCAGGTAATTGATCAGGTCTGATCGCTTGACGCCGCTGGACGCTTTGAGAACCAGCGGAAATCCAAACCAGGAAGGCTCCGAATTGGGCGTGGCCTGTGGCATATGAAAAAACTCGGCACACGTTGCCAGGCGCGCTTTCAGATAGTCGAAGTTGGCCCGCCGCTTGGCAATAAATTCTTCCAAGCGATCCAATTGCGCCAAAGCACAGGCCGCCTGCATGTCGGTGATTTTCAAGTTGTAGCCCAGGTGGCTGTAGGTGTATTTGTGGTCATAGCCCTCCGGCAGCTGACCCAGCTTCCAGCAAAAGCGTTTGTTACAGGTGTTGTCCTTACCAGGCGGGCAATAGCAATCACGCCCCCAATCACGGAAAGACTCTGCAATCAGCTTCAGCTCTGAATTGTTGGTGAACACCGCCCCGCCTTCGCCCATGGTGATATGGTGCGCTGGGTAGAAACTCAGGGTGGCAATGTCGCCAAATGTGCCTACTTTTTGGCCGTTGTATGTCGCCCCCAAGGCATCACAGCAATCCTCGACCAACCAGAGTTGGTACTTCTTGCACAAAGCCGTGACCACCTCCAGATTGAAGGGGTTGCCCAAGGAATGAGCCAGCATGATGGCCTTGGTCTTGGGCGAAATTGCAGCCTCAATTTGGCTGGCATCGATGTTGTGGGTTGCCAAGTCCACATCCACAAAAACCGGAACAGCACCAAACTGCACAATCGGATTCACTGTGGTCGGAAACCCTGCGGCCACACCAATCACTTCGTCGCCAGGTTGAATCGCTCGAGCACCCAGTCGGGGCGAGGTCAGCGCAGAGAAGGCCGCCAGGTTGGCCGATGAGCCAGAGTTCACCGTCAGCACATGCTTCACACCAAGGTATTGGGCCAGTCGCTGCTCGAATTCTGCGTTGAAACGACCTGTCGTCAGCCAGCCGTCCAGGCTGGCCTCGACCATCAACTGCAACTCGCGTGCGCCCAGCACTTTGCCTGAAACGGGCACCGCCGTTTGACCCGGCACAAAAGCCTGAGGCTGGTAAGCAAGCGCCGCATATTCCTGCACACGCAACGCAATGTCACGGCGAATTTCTGCCAGTTTTTGTGAAGTTTCAGTCGATGTCATGGTATGTTTTCTTGGTATTGCGCTATTTGCGAAAGGCAGAGTTCGCGCACGTTGTGCCCGGCTAACCAGGCTTGATGCCACTCGGTGATTTTTTGCAGGGCGGTGTCCAGCGACCACCGTGGCTGCCAACCCAGTCGCGCCTTGGCTTTGGAAATATCCAGTTTCAGAAAATGGGCTTCGTGAGGGTGATCTCCCTCTGCCACTTGCCAGGCCGCCGTGCCTGACCAGGCCTGGGTCATCCGTTCAACAATCCACTGAACCGGTTGGGCATCTTCATCGCGTGGTCCGAAATTCCATGCTTGCGCAAACGCTTGCCCCGATGCATACAAGTGCTGCGCCAGCGTCAGATAACCTGACAATGGCTCCAGCACGTGTTGCCAGGGTCGAATGGCATGCGGGTTGCGAATCAGCACAGCTTGCTGCCTTTCAAGCGCGCGCAAAATATCGGGCACCAATCGATCTTGCGCCCAATCGCCACCGCCAATCACATTGCCCGCTCTGGCACTGGCCAATGCAATGCCGCGATCCAGCATGAAAGAACGTCGATAGGCACTGGTCACCAACTCCGCGCATCCTTTGCTGTTGCTGTAAGGATCGTGGCCCCCCATGGGCTCGTCTTCCCGATAGCCCCAATGCCACTCCTTGTTTTCGTAGCACTTGTCGGTGGTCACATTCAAAACCACGCGCACACTGTCGGTCAGCCTGGCGGCTTCCAAAACATGCACAGTCCCCATGACATTGGTGGCATAGGTCTCTACCGGCTCCGCATAAGACAAACGCACCAGAGGCTGTGCGGCCATGTGAAGAATGATCTCCGGCTTAAATTGACGAATGGCATCGGTCAACTGCTGAAGATTGCGCACATCGCCCAAGGTACTCAGCATGCCTTGCCCTACTTGCGCTACCTCAAACAATGCCGGCTGTGTGGGTGGCTGCAAAGCAAAACCTTGCAGGTGAACACCCATGCTTTGCAGCCAGAGGCTGAGCCAACTGCCCTTGAAGCCGGTGTGGCCTGTTAAAAAAACCCGCTTGCCTCGCCAAAAGTCTGGAGCTACAGCCACGGCGGTCATTCCCATGTTTTCCAGGGCGCCTTGCCCTCGGCCCAAAGCGACTCCAGGTATTGCTTGTCACGCAAGGTGTCCATGGGCTGCCAAAAGCCAGGGTGCTGGTAAGCCATCAACTCACCTTCCTGCGCCAGGGCCATCAGAGGTTGTTGCTCCCATATGGTTGCGTCGCCTTTCAAATGAGACAACACCTTGGGCGAAAGCACAAAAAACCCCCCATTGATCATGGCACCATCGCCTTTGGGTTTTTCGGTGAAACTGCGCACCTGCTGGTCCTGGATGTCCAACAGACCAAATCTGCCGGGAGGATAAACTGCAGTCACCGTTGCGTTCTTGCCATGCGAACGGTGAAAAGCCAGAGTGCCAGCGATGTCAATGTCCGACACACCGTCACCGTAAGTGAAAAAGAAAGCTTCTTCGTCTTTCACATGGTCGGCCACGCGGGCCAAACGTCCCCCTGTCATGGCATTGTCGCCCGTATCCACCAGGGTCACCGTCCAAGGCTCGGCGCGCTTTTGATGAACATGCATGGTGTTGCTACGCATGTCCAGGGTGATGTCGGACATGTGCAGGAAATAGTTTGCGAAGTATTCCTTGATCAAATAGCCTTTGTAACCGCAACAAATCACAAAGTCGTTCACCCCATGGTGCGAATACATCTTCATGATGTGCCAAAGAATCGGCTTGCCGCCTATCTCCACCATGGGCTTGGGACGGATCACCGTCTCTTCGCTCAAACGCGTGCCGAGTCCTCCTGCAAGAATCACAGCTTTCATACACTTTCCTTTTCAATGCTTGCCGAACAGACAAAGGCATCCGAGTAAAAATGCTCGGATGGCAAGCCAGCTTTCGTCAGAACGTCGAATGCGCTGTGAATCATGGCCTCGGATCCGCAGGCATACACCACCGCATTGTCAAAACTCACAAAGTCTTCAAGCACACGGTCCTGAACATACCCGCGCGCCCCTTGCCAGGATGCATCGGCTCGCGACAGCACCGGCACATAACGGACGTCCTTGATGTCATACAGCCCTGGCCAATACAAATCGCTGGGCGCGCGTCCACCCCAATACACCGACACACTGCGCGGTTGCTGTTGTGCCCCCTCGCCCAGAGCCAAGCCTTCCAACAAGGATTTGACAGGCGCCATGCCCGTACCCGTGGCCATGAAAATCACATCCCTGCCTGCTGCTGGGCGCATGAAAAAAGTCCCCAAGGGACCATACAGGCGAAGCAGGTCACCCGTCTTTGCTTCTTCAAACCAATACCTCGACAAGACGCCTTGCTGAACGGCGCGAATGTGCAATTCCAACTGCTTGCCCTGCGCCGTGGCGTTCGCGATGGAATAGCTGCGCCGCATGCCTTGCGGCCCAATGATTTCAATGTACTGTCCCGGCAAAAATGCAAAGTCACTGGTGGGTGGCAAGCGCAACACCACACGCATCACATCCGGACTGCACAAGTTCAATGCATCGATTCGACATGGCATGGTTTTTCTGGGAGGCAAAACCGCAGCACCCAAATCTTGCGCCTGCACAACCACATCGGACATCGCCCCACGTGCACAGGACAAAATCCAGCCAGCCTGCTTTTCTGCTTCGGATAAACCGAACTCTTCATGGCGAAGTGTTGTTTGCCCTTCCACCAACAAACATTTGCAAGCGTTGCAACGCCCCGTGCGACAGCTGTACGGCAAGGTAACACCTTGGCGCAATGCAGCATCCAGCAAGGACTCCTCCTCAAGGATCTCGAATTCAGCGCCTTGTCGAAGAAAAACGGTAGGCATTGCTGCAGGTCCTCAGCGATTGGACGTTTCAAGTGCACAGGCCACTTGAAAAAGCGAACTTGAGTTTCCCCCTGCCGATGCTTCCAACTTGTTCATCGCCAAAATTTTCAAACCAACACGCGCCATCAATTGACGAAGCGCATTTTCTGAAAAGAAATTGATGTGCTCATGCCAATGCCTCTTGTGGCGGAAAGGCTCTGCAGCATGCAGACGCATGACATCTTCATAAGGAACCTCGACATACAAAACCGAGGATTCATCCATGGCTTCCCGGATGTCCAGCAAGATATCGGCGGGATAGGGAATGTGCTCCAGCACATTGCTGCAGACAATCAGCCCATAGCGCTTGGCAAAGGCCTCATCCTTGTTGACCCGCCTGGCACCTGCCAGCACAGGCTTGTCGCTGATGTCGTAAATATCCCAGGCCGCCGCCTGTTTTTGAAACGGCGTGTTTTTTCCTGTGTCCCCGCCCCAATCCAAAACGGACAATGGGAAACGCACATGAGGCGCTAGAAACTTTTCGATCTCATCGAGGTATCCAACACCTGCATTCAAATGTTGGTTTCTCTGCGCATAACCCGGTTCGTAACTCTCTCTGAGTTGGGTATAGGCTTCGCCACGGTAATCCCCATACAGGCGCCCCAACTCTGCGTCAGAAAACCGAATATCCAGGAAAAGCAACCCGCAATCTTTGCAGAACAAAGAGTTGCACACCGAATAAGCGCTGCCATGACGAATGGTTTTCAGCCCCCAACTTTCGTCAATCTCAAGAGGGGTCCAGCCAAACACTCTGTGCGCAATGAATGGCATCAAAATCGCACCAGAAGTTCCAAGCTGCGTGCCCCCGCAGCAGACGCAGTGCATCGCAACTCTCTCTCTGTTCACGGACAACGCTTCAGACATGATGGACCATGGCCTACGCCATCACCAATGACAAAACCGCATCCAGTTGCTCCGTCGGGCTCTTCTTGAACCCGGAGCGTGCAAACCGCTGCAACCGCCCCAAAGCAAACGCTGTCAACACCGAGGCCCGCACCTGCGCTTCCACTGTGGGCGTCTGCGACAGGCGCACCACCTGCGCGTCCTTCAGCACCTGACGCAAGCTCGATTCCAGGCGGTCAAAGAACTGGTTCATGCGCTGCTGCAGGCGCTCGTTCTCGTGCACCAGCGCATCGCCCACCATCACACGGGTCATGCCCTGGTTGCGCTCGCCAAACTGCAACAGCATGGCGATGATGCGGGCGGCCTTTTGCGCGCCATCCCCTTCGCGCTCGATGATCTGGTTCACCAGACCGAACACCGTCTGGTCGATGAAGTCCAGCAAGCCCTCGAACATCTGCGCCTTGCTGGCAAAGTGCCGGTAAAGCGCGGCTTCGCTCACTTGCAATCTGGCCGCCAGGGCGGCCGTGGTCACGCGATCACCCCCCGGCTGCTCCAGCATCTGGGCCAGGGTTTGCAAAATTTGCACCCGGCGCTCGCCGGGCTTGGGGCGCTTGCGCGTGGGGGCTTCTTCGGCAGCGGGGGAAGGGAGGTTGTCGTCTTCAGCCATGGTCGTCTCTCTTCGTTGTTCTGGGGTGCGCTCAGTGCGAGCGAATCATGGTGCCGTAGGCCTGGTCAGTCAAAATTTCCAGCAGCATGGCATGAGGCACACGGCCATCGATGATGTGCACCGAGTTCACACCGCTCTTGGCGGCTTCGAGTGCGCCGCTGATTTTGGGCAACATGCCGCCGCTGATGGTGCCGTCTTCAAACAGACCATCGATTTGACGGGCTGACAAATTTGTCAAAAGATTGCCCGCTTTGTCCAGCACACCCGGAGTGTTGGTCAGCAAGACCAGTTTTTCAGCCTTGAGCACCATGGCCAGCTTGGCGGCCACCACATCGGCATTGATGTTGTAGCTCTCGTTGTTCTCACCAAAACCAATGGGACTGATCACCGGAATAAAGGCATCATCCTGCAAGGCTTTCACCACGCTGGGATCGATGCCCACAATGTCGCCCACCTGGCCCACGTCGTACTCTTTGCTGGCGTCCTTGTTGTCCACCATCTTCAGCTTGCGGGCGTGAATCATGCCGCCGTCGCGTCCGGTCAAGCCCACGGCCTTGCCACCGGCCTGGTTGATCAGGCCCACAATGTCTTGCTGCACTTCGCCGGCCAGCACCCACTCCACCACTTCCATGGTTTCGGCGTCGGTCACGCGCATGCCCTGAATGAACTCGCCTTTCTTGCCCAGGCGATTCAGCGCGGTTTCAATTTGCGGGCCGCCACCGTGCACCACCACCGGGTTCATGCCCACCAATTTCAGCAACACCACATCTTCGGCAAAATCGGCTTGCAAGGCGGGGTCGGTCATGGCGTTGCCGCCGTATTTGATGACCAGCGTCTTGCCGTGAAACTTGCGGATGTAAGGCAGGGCCTGCGCCAGAATTTCAGCTTTGTCGCGGGGTGGAATGTGGGTGGTGTCGGTCATGGGGTTGAGCACTACAAAAATCCAGTGATTTCTGGATTGTGCCGCAAGTTACCCCCCACTTCCGTCACCAAGGACGGCGACTCACCACTCGTGGCGCAAGGCATCCCAGGACAGGGCCGCCGCGTCTTTGGCAGCCAGGCTGGGTTGCATGGGTGCAATTTCCGCCAAAGGCCAATCCACCGCGGCCTTGGGGTCGTTCCAGGCCAGGGAACGCTCAAACTCAGGCATCCAGTAATCGGTGGTTTTGTACAAAAACTCGGCGTGCTCGCTCAGCACCAGAAAGCCATGGGCCAAGCCCGGCGGCACCCACAACTGGCGCTTGTTGTCAGCCGACAGACGCACGCCCACTGCACGCCCAAAGGTGGCCGAGGCCGGCCGGATGTCCACGGCCACGTCGAACACCTCGCCCTGCGTGACTCGCACCAGCTTGCCCTGTGGGTGCTTCACCTGGTAGTGCAGGCCGCGCAGCACGCCCCGTGCTGAACGGCTGTGGTTGTCCTGCACAAACTGAATGTTCAGGCCCGTGGCGCGCTCAAAATCCTTCTGGTTGAAGCTCTCGTAAAAATAACCGCGTGCATCGCCAAACACCTGGGGGTCCAACATCAGCACATCGGGAATGGCGGTGGGGGTGACGGTGTAGGCCATGGCTTATTTCAACAAATTCAACAAATACTGGCCATAGCCGTTTTTGGCCAGGGGTTGCGCCAGGGCCTGCAAATTTTCTGCAGAAATCCAGCCCAGCGCATAGGCAATCTCTTCGGGGCAAGCCACCATCAGGCCTTGCCGCTTTTGCAGGGTGGCGATGAAGCTCGCAGCCTCTTGCAAGCTGTCGTGTGTGCCGGTGTCCAGCCAGGCATACCCCCGGCCCATGATTTCCACATTCAGTTGCTGCTGTTCCAGATAACGCCGGTTCACATCGGTGATTTCCAACTCACCGCGCGCGGATGGCCGGATGTCGGCCGCGATGTCGCAGACCTGCTGGTCGTAAAAATACAAACCGGTGACCGCGTAGTTCGACTTGGGCTGCCTGGGCTTCTCTTCAATGGTCAAAGCGCGTTGCTGCGCATCGAATTCCACCACGCCATAGCGCTCGGGGTCGTGCACGTGGTAGGCAAACACAGTGGCGCCATCGGTGCGCTGGTTTGCACTGTCCAACTGCTTGACCAGGTCGTGGCCATAAAAAATGTTGTCGCCCAGCACCAGGGCACTCGGTTGGTTGTCCACAAACGCACGCCCAATCAGAAAAGCCTGCGCCAGGCCATCGGGACTGGGTTGCACGGCGTACTGAATGTTCATGCCCCAACGCTGGCCATCGCCCAACAATTCGGCAAAGCGCGGCGTGTCTTGCGGGGTCGAAATGATCAGCACGTCGCGAATGCCGCTGAGCATCAGGGTCGTCAGCGGGTAGTAGATCATGGGCTTGTCGTACACGGGCAGCAATTGCTTGGACACCGCCTGTGTCACCGGGTACAAACGCGTGCCGGAACCGCCGGCCAGGATGATGCCTTTGCGTGAAGTCATGTTGCCGCTTTCTCGATCACTGGAGGAAGGCCCGCCTGCCATGGGGGCAAGCGAAGCCCAAAGGTGGTTTCAAATTTTTGTGTGCTCAGCCGCGAATTTCGGGGACGCGGGGCCGGTAACGGGTAATCCTCGGTGCGGATCGGGTGCACATCCGACACCTGCGCCTTCAAAGCCAGCCCCTGGGCATGCCCCAGGCCAATCACATGTTGTGCATAGGCGTGCCAGGTGGTCTCGCCTGTGGGCACCAGGTGGTAAAGCCCCCAGGGCGCCGGCTGCTGCCGGGCTTCGCACGCCCAGCACTGTTGCAAAGCGTGCAGGCTGCCCTGCACCAGCAAGCCCGTCGAGGTCGGCACGCCAAACTGATCGGCCACCACCCGCAAGCTGTCGCGCTCGGCGGCCAGTCGCAACACGGTCTTCATGAAATTGCCGCAATGCTCGCCCACCACCCAGCTGGTGCGAAAAATCAGGTGCCGTGCACACGCCTGCTGCACCGCCTGCTCGCCCGCGAGCTTGGTCTGCCCATACACCGACAAGGGCCCCGTGGGGTCGGCCTCGGTGTAAGGCTGCGTGCCCTCGCCGGCAAACACATAGTCCGTCGAAAAATGCACCAGGCAGGCACCCAGCTTTTGCGCCTCTTCGGCCATGATGCCCGGTGCCACCGCATTCACCTGGTGCGCCAATTCGGGCTCGGTTTGCGCCTTGTCCACGGCGGTGTAGGCCGCCGCATTCAGGATGACATCGGGGCGATGCGTTCGAATGGCCGAGCGGATGGCCTCGGGCTGGCTCAGATCGGCGGCTTGACGGTCCAGCACAATGAGATGTTCCGCCGGCAATTGCTGGCGAAACGTCCACCCGAGCTGGCCATTGGCGCCCCACAAAAGGATTTTGCGCCCTGCCATGCCGGTGTCAGGCCCCATAGTGCTGGGCAAGCCAGTTGCGGTAATTGCCACTGGTCACGCCCTCCACCCAATCGGCATGGTCCAGGTACCACTGCACGGTCTTGCGGATGCCGCTTTCAAAAGTTTCCTGCGGCTTCCAGCCCAGTTCACGCTCGATCTTGCGGGCATCGATCGCATAACGGCGGTCGTGGCCAGGGCGGTCTTTCACATAAGTGATTTGGGCGGCATACGACTGGCCATCGGCGCGGGGCTGCAACTCGTCCAGGATGGCGCACAGCGTGTGCACCACCTCCAGATTGGCCTTTTCGTTCCAGCCGCCGATGTTGTAAGTCTCACCCAGGCGCCCTGCTTCCAGCACACGCCAGATGGCGCGGCAATGGTCTTCCACATAGAGCCAATCGCGCACTTGCTGGCCGTCGCCATAAATGGGCAAGGGCTTGCCCGCCAGGGCGTTATGGATCACCAGGGGGATGAGCTTCTCGGGGAAATGGTAGGGGCCGTAATTGTTGCTGCAATTGGTGGTCAGCACCGGCAGGCCATAGGTGTGATGCCAGGCGCGCACCAGGTGGTCACTGGCGGCCTTGCTGGCCGAATAGGGGCTGTTAGGCTCGTAGGGGTTGGTTTCCGCAAACGGCGGATCGGCGGGGGACAAGGTGCCGTAGACTTCGTCGGTGCTCACATGGAGGAAGCGGAAGCTGGCGGGCGATGGCAGCGTGGTCCAGTAGGCACGGACGGCTTCCAGCAGGTTGAAAGTGCCCACCACATTGGTCTGGATGAAATCTCCCGGCCCATGGATCGAGCGGTCCACATGCGACTCGGCCGCAAAATTCACCACCGCATCGGGCTGGTGGTCTTGCAGCAGACGCGCCACCAGGTCGCGGTCGCCGATGTCGCCCTGCACAAACACATGGCGCGGATCGTTCTGCCAGGCGGCGAGGTTGGCCAGGTTGCCGGCATAGGTCAGCTTGTCCAGGTTGATCACCTTGACCTCACGCCCTCCCGCCAGCAGCATGTGCACAAAGTTGCTGCCAATGAAGCCGGCGCAGCCGGTGACCAACACAGTTTTCATCACGCTGTTCCTGAACGTCCGTACACATCCTCCAGGCGCACAATGTCATCCTCGCCCAGGTAGGACCCCGACTGTACCTCGATCATTTCCAACTCCATCGTACCGGGATTCTCCAGGCGGTGCACCTCGCCAATCGGGATGTAGGTCGACTGGTTTTCCGTGAGCAAAAACACCTCGCTGCCACGGGTGATGCGGCCGGTGCCCTTCACCACAATCCAGTGTTCGGCACGGTGATGGTGCTTTTGCAAACTGAGCGCCGCCCCCGGCTTGACGCCGATGCGCTTGACCTGGAAGCGTTCGCCCATGTCGATGCTGTCGTACCAGCCCCAGGGCCGCGCCACCCGGCGGTGCTGCGTGGCCTGCGGCAAGCCTTTTTTCTCGAGCGCGGCCACCACGTCCTTCACCTGCTCGGCCATGTCGGCAGCGGCCACGAGCAAGGCATCGGGGGTGTCAATGATCAGCAAATCCTGCGTCCCCAGGGCCACCACGGGCCGCTGATCGGCATGGATGTAGGTGTGGCGGGACTGCAGCGCCAGGCCCGGGCCCTGCACACGGTTGCCCGCCTCATCGGCCGGGGTCAGCGTGGCCACAGCGTTCCAGCTGCCCACATCGCTCCAGGCACCGTGAAAGGGCACCACCACCACACGATCGTGCGGCTCCATCACCGCATAGTCGATGCTTTGCGAACGGCAAGCCTCAAAGGCCTGGCGCTCGGGCCGCACAAAGCGGCCATCCACCTGCGGCGCCGTCAGCGCAATGTGGCAGCTTGACAAGATATCGGGCGCATGCATCGCCAATGCCGTGAGCAAGGCGTCGGCGCGGCACAAAAAGATGCCCGCATTCCACAACACATCGCCTTGCAGCAACAGCGCCGCGGCCTTGTCGGCATCGGGCTTCTCGATGAAACGCGCCACATGGCGTGTCCCCCCCACATCGGTCACGCCCTGCGCGATGTAACCATAAGCGGTGCTGGGAAACGACGGCATCACACCAAACGTGACAATCGCGCCGGCCTGTGCGGCAGGCTCCCCCGCACGCACCATGGCGGCAAAGGCCTGCGCATCGGGAATGTGGTGATCGGCCGGGCAAAACAACAGCAGCTCGGCAGGCTCGGCCCGCAAGGCCGCCAGGGCCATGGCGGCAGCGGTGTTGCGCGCCACGGGCTCCAGCACAATCGCACCGGCCACCCCTGCACGGTCCATGGCCTCTTGCACAAAGAAGCGATGGTCTTCAGACGCCACGCACACCGCTTTCGGCTGGGCGGGGTTCAGGGCAGCGGCACGCTCGAGTGTCAACTGCAGCAAACTTTTGTCACCCACCAGGGGCACAAACTGTTTGGGCAAGGCTTTGCGGCTCAGGGGCCACAGACGGGTTCCCGAGCCACCACACAGGATGACGGGCGTGGTCATTCGATCTCTTCCGTCCCGAGCACAGTGGCCCGCACCATTTCACGCAAGAGCTTTTTCTCGGGGAAGCTCAAGGTGCGTTCCAGCACCTTGCGCACACGCAACAGCAGGTGGCGGTCCACCTCTTGCGGGATACCGCGGCTGTTTTGCAATTCTTCGCGCAGGTCTTCGCGCAGGTCTTCCGGCTCTTCACGCCACCAGGCGGCCACCACTTCTTGCAGCGTGGGCCGAATGGTTTCAATGTCCACCACCGGCATCGTTGGCTGCAACCCCGCAGGCTGCCCCATGTTCTGGGCGTAGCGTGCCTGCGTCAAATCGCGCACGGCCTGGCTGTGCAACACAATGCGGCGGTCGGCCTGCGCCAGCAAGCGCGTCCAGCCCGGGTCTTCCTTGCTCAACTGCTCGAGGTTGAGCACCGCTTCATCGGCGAGGATATGCACCGACACGCCATGCAACTGAGCCTCGTCGATCAAGGCCAGCAGGCGCTCGTCATCGCTGGCCAGCAGCACATGGTCACAGGCCTGGCGCTCGGCCAGTCGTTTCAGGTCGGCACTGACGGCTCGCAGCAAAGAAGCACCGCCATCCACCTTGTGCGACACCACCACGCGCGCCACCTGGTCTTGCGGGTATTGGCCATCCAGCGCATCGGTGTACCAGTACACCCGTCGCAGGTCGGCCTGCACGCCCCACTGCACCAGCAAGGCGGACAGCACCGGCGCCAGGGCATGGCGGTTCAAGGGTTCGCCCGTGGCTTCGGGGTTCTGGCTCAGCAGCCAGGCCATGTAGCGGCCATCCACCAAAGCGATGCAACGGCCATCGCGGATCGCGGCGTCCAGTCGGGAAGAGGAGTTCATGTAGGGGTCTCGTTTCACAGAAGGGCTCGATCGACAAATAAATAAATAGTAGCTGGGCTCACGGCTATAAGGCTCGTCCGAACATTGTATCGTTCGCTCTTTCATGGCGATCAATGGCTCTGGACGCGGGGCGACAGCACACCCCGCAGTATCAACGTCTTGGACAGCGCAAAATCTGCCGGCGCCACAAAGCCAAACTGGTTGAGCGGCATGCCCAGCTCGGCCTGGGCCAGGCAGAGGCTCACATACTCCGAGCAAATGAATTCCCGCTGGGGCACCAGCCCCTTGGCCTGCAGCTCGGCGCCGGTCAGGCGAGCAGCGGCAATGCGGGCCGCCAAGCGCAGCACTTCCTGCTTGTTGTAGGCATAACCCAGTTGCTCCAGGGCATAGCGCACAATGGGCTCTTCCAGCTCCAGCGGCAAGCCCTTGGGGTGACGGGTATGCCCCAGCACCACCATGCTGCCGGGGTAGGGCTGACCATCGTTGTTGTAGTTGCGTAAGTACTTTTCCAGGGGGACCATGCGCACCCCGACCGACTCGATGCTTTCAAACACCACCAGCTGGTCCAGGCCGGGCCAATGCCAGACCAGGCCCACATGGCTCCAGATGCTGCCAGTGGCCTGCTGAATGAGGTGAGAAAACACGCCATGGCCTGCGCACAACAAGATGTCGCCGCTGCGAATGCGCGGGCGCAAATAGGAGGCGTAGTCAAACGCGGGCTGGGAGGGGAAGGAGGTGGTTGAGAGTGTCATGCACGCAATGCTGACACTGGTTGCGGGCAAGCGATGAGTTCATGTAACTATTCACCTTTGCCCCAAGGCCCTCATCGGCGTGCTGCGCAGGTCTGCTGCTCCCAATGCCACGCATGCTCGACGATGGTGACCAGGTCCGGGTACCTGGGCTGCCAGCCCAACTGGCTACGGGCCCAGCTTGCATCCGCGACCAGCCGCGCTGGATCTCCCATGCGCCTGGGCGCGTTCACCACCGCAACGGCACGCCCCGTGACACGCTCGGCCGTGTCGATCACCTCTTGCACCGAAAAGCCATTGCCGTTGCCCAGGTTGTAGGCCTGACTGCCCTCCCCCCGCATCAAGGACTGCAGGGCCAATGCGTGCGCAGCGCACAAGTCTTCAATGTGGATGTAGTCGCGGATGCAGGTGCCGTCCGGCGTGTCATAGTCGCGCCCAAACACGCTGATGTTCGCCCTGCGCCCAGAAGCCGCTTGCAACACCAGGGGAATCAAATGCGTTTCGGGCTCATGGCGCTCACCCAGCTGACCTTCAGGGTCGGCACCAGCCGCATTGAAATAGCGCAGGCACACCGACTTCAGGCCATAGGCTTTGTCGTAGTCGCCCAGGATCTGCTCCATCATCCACTTGGTGCGCCCATACGGGTTGATCGGCCACTGCGGATGGCGCTCATCGATGGGCGAATACTGTGGCTCGCCAAAGGTAGCTGCCGTCGAAGAAAACACCAGACGCTGCACGCCATGCGCGCACATGGCATCCAGCAAGTTCAGCGTGTTCACCACGTTGTTCTGGTAGTACTTGGCCGGGTGCTGCACCGACTCTCCCACCTGAATGAAGGAGGCGAAATGCATGACCGCATCAAACCCACGGGACAAGAGCTCATCCAGCAGCGCGCGATCGGCCAGCGTCCCTTGCACAAACTCGCCATGAAGCACCGCATCACGGTGGCCACTGGAGAGATCGTCCAGCGTGGTCACACTGCAGCCTTGGCGGCCCAGCATTTTGACCATGTGCGAGCCGATGTAACCCGCACCACCGACCACCAGAATTTTGAGAGAAGGCTTGTCTTGCATGGCACTATTGTGCCCGCCCTGGAGCGCGGCCCCCTCTCAAGACCAAAGTGTTCTGGGCATGCCCGGCGCACGCCTGGCGTTCAAGGCATTGAGGGTCAGGCAAACCAAAGCCAGGATGCGCAAGGCAATCAGCCCTCTCATCCACTGCACGGGGGACTGGCTCAGGTAGGCGTAGGCATTCATGTAGTCCATCCCCAAGGCGGTGAAGGCAATGCCCACATACACCAGCGATACGCGCTCGAAATACCAGTTGCGCAGGTAGCTGAAGAGGTAGAAGGCCGCAATCAGCACGACAAAGAGCGCACGGTAGTGCATGTAGCGCGCCAGCGCCTCCATGCCGGCGGCATCGTGCTGAAAATTGGCCAAGGCCAGGTCCGGGTAGAACAGCAGCTTGATGCATTGCGCAATCACCACCGTCAGCAAAAAGAGGTTGCGGTATTTGAACCACCGATCCGCACGCGACTCGCTGGCCGAGGCCATCAAGGCGCTCAGCTCTTCTGGGGAGAGCAGCGGTTGGGAGGGTGAGGGCTTGGGCATGGGCTTCGCTATGTTATGGCAGCAAGGGGGAAAACTTCAAGTGGTCCTCACGGCGGTGGGCGAAGACAAATGCCGTGGCAAGTCCATGCTGTCGTGAAGCAGCCTCAGGACATCCATATTCGAGCCGACAGCACGGAACACCACAAAGTGTCGCCCAGCGCGCCCCTGTTGAGCGACATGCAATGTCCGAATCAAACTTGTTTCATGCACCTGCCCAAGCCTCTTCGCCCCACCAAACTTAACGATAGACCTCACGACGGTGTCCGATTTCCACCACAAGAATCGTCACCACCTCATCTTTGATGTCACATATGACTCGGACATCACCTACGCGATACCGCCAGTACGAGCCTAACTTCTGGCCAACCAAATTCTTGCCTTGGCTTCGGGGATCTTCCAATCGAGCAACGCGCTCATCCATAAAGTCGAGCACCCGAAGTGCTGTCGATTTATCAAGTTTCTTGAGTTGCCTTTGAGAGGTCTCGGTGTACTTAATCACCCCGGTCAAGGGAGTTCCTAACCTCGATTGAATCGAGAACAGCCTCCTGGCCTTTACGCACGCGCTCCATCGTGGCGTCAGCCAAGTAGAAGTCCTCTAAATCATCCAATCCACTCTCGATGAGTTCGCGCAAATAGTAAGACTTTGCGCGACCGGTCAGATGCGCGAGATTGTCAAGACGTTGCTCGATAGTTGGATCTAAGCGGATTGACACTGTCATAGCACAGCCCTCTGTTTACATGCATTGACTGTAATACATCGCATACAAATGTCAAATCGAGACGAAGATGTAGCGGTCAGCCCCCGTCCTCGCGATCCCCCAAAACTCAACCGCCCTCACCCTCCAAGACATCACACCACAGAAATTCAGCAAAATAAGAAGAAACACAGATCAGGCTGTAAAATATGGCTTGGCTTATGAAGTCTCAACTCGCACGCTATTTTGTCTCTCTCCCACGTCCGGCCAAGGTGGTCATCGTGGCTGGAGTAGATTTGTTGTCTGCACTTGCCTGCGGTTGGGTCGTACTTTGCTTAGACGATCGGTCACTTTTACTTCCAAGCACAGCCAGTGCTGTCGTATTGGTCACATTCAGTGTGCTGCAAGTCCTTACACTTTGGCTGTCACAAGCCTACCGTACGGTTTCACGCTTCATGGGTCTGAGCTCCCTGGCAAAAAGCGTTCAGTACTTGGTCTTCATGTTTGCGGTACAGGCCATCGCTGTCGTCGTTTTACAGCCGGCCCAAGTTCCCCTGAGCTTTGGTTTGGAACAGCCAGCGCTTTTTCTTGCTGCGTTTTTGACATCGCGCTTTTTGGCTGCACGTTTTTTAGGACTGGCTGAAAAACGAAATACAGTGCTCAACGAAGATGCGGCCAAGGCCATCATTTATGGTGCAGGCGAAGCCGGACGTGAACTGGCCATGGGGCTCACCAATGCAAAGAGCTTTCGTGTTGTGGCATTTGTGGATGAGGATCCCGGCTTGGAAGGCGCGGTAATTCAAGGCCTCTCAGTCCACTCGCCAGCAGCACTCCAGAACCTGATTCAATCGCGTCAGGTAGGACATGTGTTGTTGGCCATGCCATCGGTGACTCGGACTCGTCGCGCTGAAATTGTCAAAGGACTGGCTGGTCTAGGCGCGAAGGTCATGACACTTCCGTCACTCAGTGATTTGGCCCAGGGCCGCGTGAGCGTACGAGACCTGCGCGAGGTGGACATCGAAGACTTGTTAGGACGAGACACCACTAAACCCAATGAAATCTTGCTCAACAAGGACACGCGCGGCAAGGTTGTTCTCGTCACAGGGGCTGGTGGCTCCATTGGTTCAGAAATCTGCCGACAGGTCTTGCAGCGAAAACCCTCGAAGCTTATCTTGGTCGAAATTAGCGAACCGTCGCTCTACTTGATCGACACCGAACTCCAAGAGATGGGATCCAGCGCGGAGATTATTCCAGCACTTTGCAGCGTTCAAGACATGGATGCTCTTACCCGGGTCATGATGACGCATCAGCCGGACACGGTTTACCATGCTGCCGCCTACAAGCATGTGCCCTTGGTTGAAGCCAATCAAAGCGCCGGGGTTCTTAACAACATTCAGGGAACATGGAATGCGGCCCAGGCCTCAATTGCTGCGGGCGTCTCTAAGTTCACATTGATCAGCACCGACAAAGCTGTTCGCCCCACCAACGTCATGGGGGCGACCAAACGCGTGGCTGAAATGATTCTTCAAGCGCTTGCAGATGCACCTGCGAACTCCAGAGGCTCGACACAATTCAGCATGGTCCGATTTGGAAATGTCTTAGGCTCCAGCGGATCCGTTGTTCCACGCTTCAAGCAACAAATTGAAGCAGGTGTCTTCCTGTAGTTGAGATCGTAGTGTCGACATTTGCAGAACTTAAAATTAATTACAAGTTACTATTTTAAAAATGGGAACGCTACCGCATAGCAATAAGCCAAAATAAACCTAAGAATACTAATTTACTCAGTCAAGACCAACACAAAAGTTGGCAACTAAAAATTTGTTCAGTTTCGAACAATTCTAAGCGCCCAGGATAAAAAAAGATAGCTCCGAACTTTTAATCAGATATTTGAGGTCTCGCGAAGTGTAGGCACAATCAAAGAGTACGGCATCAACAGAGCCGTCAACCGCAACCGCTAAGTCCCAGCACCAGTCGCGAAATCACCCTCGCTCCTGAAGCCCCAGCGCACGGCGGGTGGCCAGGCGCAGCCCTTGGATCTTGGCGGCAGACTCGGGATTCTGACCCGCGCTCCTCACGGCCTGACGCACGAACACCCAGAGCAACAGCAGGAAGCCCGCAGCGAGGGTCGCGATGACGGCGATCAGGGCCTTCTTGGGCTTGGCCTTCCTCTCTGGAGGGGTGGCAGGATCGACCACCTGGATCACGGCGCCCTCTCTCGCCTCGTCCACGCGGGCTAGCTCGTACTGTTTGGCGAAGAGCTCATAAAGCGTCTCGGAGTACTTGTAGGCCCTGAAGCGGGCGATGTAGTTGTCATCACCACGGCTTTGGGGGTCGTCCTTCTCGGCGCGGGCGAGTTGATCGCGCAGGACGGAGAGCTCGTTCAGCGCCTGCTTGATGTCGGGGGCAGACTCGGTGAGAAAGCCACGCATGTTGGCGATCTTGATCTCTTGCGCTGTGATGCCAGCGCGGAGTCTCGCCACCACCTCCACAGCAGCCGCGGGGCTGGACTTGAGGGTAGAGCTATTGATGCCGGTGGAGCGCAGGGCCTGGTCAGCCACCGTCAGCGACTCCTTGGCTTCTTTGAGCTTGCCTTCGAAGAACTGGCGTCGCATCTGGGCCTCAGTCACAGCCAGGCGGGTCATCAGGCGGCGAAGCTCGTCAATGTAGGCGTTGGCAACCTCGGCTGCGAATTTCGCGTCCTTGTCGTCGAACTCGAGTGTGATGATGCCGTCCTTGCCAGAGGCCAGCTTGGTGTTGTCCAGCAATTGCTTGCGGGTATCGACCTTGAACTTGGTCTCGTAGCGCTCTTGCAGCTTGAAGCGTTCGATCAGCGCATCTTGCAAGCTGGCCGTCTTCATGAAGGCGATGTACTGGTCGGCCGGGTTCTTGATGCCGCCGATGGCCGCGCCGGCTAGCCCCCCCATGGAACCCAGGCTTTGGATCAGCGCCGAGGCCGAGCTTTGCTGCTGCTGGGGGGGCAGGAACAAGGTCTTGGCGGTGAAGGTGGGCGGAATGGCAAAGCTGATCCCCAGAGCCGCCAGGCCCACGGCCAGGGGGCCGAGGATCAGGAGGCGCAGGTTGTCGGCCACGACCTGAAGCAGGTCGAGCAGGCTGATCTCGTCATCGGTCTCAGCTAACGGAGTGGCGTTGGTCACGGAGTCGTTCATGCCGCGCCCTCAATTGCGGATGGTCTTGAGCGCAGCCGCACCCAGGCCAAACTGGTAGAAGAGCTGCGTCCAGTCCTTGGCGCCGGTGATGAACTGGGTGTAGGCACTGCGGCGGTCCAGCACCTCGGGCACGAAGATGGAGTCACCAGGGTTGAGCTTCTTGTTATTGAAGCTGTTGCCCCAGAGGCTGGACTTTCTGGCATTGCTCTCTACCGTACCGTCGGCACGAATGACCATGAGGTTGTCCAGGTCGGCCTCACGGGTGAGGCCTGACTTGTCGAGGTAGTCCTTGAGGGTATTGTTGGGGCGGTGAATGTAGGCTGTTTCTGTCAGGACAGCGCCGAACACGCCCACGAAGCTGGGCGCATGGGGCACGGTGACCTGGTCGCCGTCCTCCAGGGTGATGGTCGGCAGTTGGGGGTTGACGGGGTCCATCTCGAGTGCGATGCGGCCACTGGACTTCAGACCCTGCAAGCGGCTGAGAAGCGCCCGCTGCCCCGCCACCTGGGCCTGGACGGAATTGCCCTTCTCCTGGTCAGTGATGTTTTGCACCGCCGAGGCGGCCAGCGAGCTGACCTCAGCTTCCATGCGCCGGATGGCTTTGTTCAGGTTATCTTGTTGCTGAAGACGGGTGGTTTCACGCAGAAAGACCGTGCCGTAGGGATAGGCATTCTTGCTGAAGCCGCCGGCACGTTGTATGAGCTGGGCCAGGGTTTCACCAGGCTCGACCTGGTAGACGCCGGGCACCCGCACCTCGCCACCCACGCGCACGAACTGGGTGCGTTTTTCCAGGGGGACGGGCAGGTCGCTGACGCTGAAAATGGTGACCACGTCGCCGGGCTGCAGCAGCACGTTGTCTTGCGGTGTCTTGTCCTTGATGGCGCGGGTCAGGTTGAAGGGGATGAGCTGGGTTTTGACTTCTTTGCCGTCGAGGCGCTCGATGGCGGCGTAGTCCCAGTTGATTTCTTCCAGCAGGTTGCGCACGTCGGTGGCACTGCGCTCGCCAGAGCGCTGCAGAGCGTTGTCACGCTGCACCAGAATGTTCTTGCGGGTGTAGTAGTCCGCCTGAATCAGCGCCTCGGGCTCGGGAATCAGGTCGGCGACCCGCATGCCGGGCTTGTAGGCGTAACGCAAAGGCTGCGCCACGTTGCCGCGCAGGGTGACGGCGTTGGCAAACTCGGGGCTGAGGTTCAGCAGGGTGACCACGTCGCCGTCGCGCACGGTGGACTGCAGGCCGGCCTGGTTGAGGGCGCGCTCTTGCACCTCGCGCGGGGCCTTGGACACGCCAGCGCGGATGCGCTCGACCAGCACCTTGTGGCTGGCCGACAGCACCTGCTGGCCACCGCTGTACTTCAGCAGGTTTTGCAGGCTTTCTTCGGCCGCGCCGAGTTCGTAGACGGCGGGGTTGTCCAGCGCGCCCACCAGGGCCACGCGCGGGCCGGCGGGGGGGATGACCACCACGTCGCCGGGCAGCAGACGGGCGTCGGCCTGGGTGTCGCCGGCGTGGATGAACTTGTACAGGTCCAGCGTGGTCACAGGCTGGCCCGCGCGCACCAACTGAATGGCGCGCATGCTGCCGGTGGCAGAGGGGCCACCACTCTCGAAGAGAGCGCTCACTAGCGTGGAAAGGCTTGACACAGTGTAGGCGCCAGGCTTGCGCGCCTGGCCGACCACAAAGATCTGGATGGTGCGCAGGCGGCCCAGGGTGGCGCTGAGTTCGAAGTTGTTGAAGACCCGGCCGATCTGGGTTTTGAGGAGTTTTTCCAGGGCATCGCTGCGGGTGCCGGCCACGGTGATGGGGCCGACCTTGGGCACGGTGACCTGACCGTTGCGGTCCACGGCCAGACGCAGCGCCACATCGACCGCGCCCCAGATTTTGAGGTCAATTTCGTCCCCAGGGCCCAGCACGTAGTTGGCGGGCACGGGGATGTCGGTCACGGCGGGGTAGCGGTTGGCCTCGAAGAGGTTGTAGCCATAAAGATTGACAGGCTTGCCCGTGCTGTCTTGCACGAACTTCTGGAACTGGGTGGTGGCCAGGGGTGTCAGGTCCGTCTGGCGGGCGGTGGTTTTGGTGTCTTGCGGGTTGGGGGCGACGGCACGACCGGCCTGCATTTGCTGCAGGGCGGACTTGGCGTCCAGCGAGTTGACGTTGCCAATGCCGGCAGCGGCGCCCGACCCCAGGTTGCTGGCCTCGGAGGCTTTGCCCAGGGGGCTGGTCATGAGGGGCGCTTCCACGGTGGCTTCGGCACCGGCCTGGGCGTGTGCGGCAATGCCGCATACCGTTAAACAAAACGCCAGGCAGAGTCTGTAAAACCCAGGAATGGACGAACGCAGGGAGTTCAAAGGCATGACGGGCCGGGTGGGATGTAAACCCACCATTTTACGCCGATGAATTTGCGAAATGAATTGTCATCAAACTGTATACGCTCAATCGTCAAATTCATTACATAATTAACATTAACAATTTTACCGAATGTGGCGGGTGCCATTCTGCACTTTGCCATGGGCGAGCCGTTCGTTTGGAGTAATTGACATGAGTGAATTCAACCTGGTTCAAGACAAGGTGACAACAGACAATTTGCTGTTCGTTGTTGACCTCTCGGCCATCGGCGCCACGGCAGAGTTGCGGTACGAAGGCACTGACGCGATCACCAGCACCACGCGGCCCAACAAGTTGATCGTGATCCCGAGCGCAGCGGGTGTGACCATGCCGAGCGTCATCTACAACCTGACGATTGGCACCAACAACACTTTCACGGCCAGCCTGGTCACGCAGACCTTGAGCTACCCCAGCACACTGACGGGCAACTTCATTTCGCCGGTGGCCAATCAGGCGCCAACCTCGATGATGATCAATGAGTTGACCCTGCAACCGCTGTCGCCCCAACTGCCGACCGACACAGGCGGCGTGACCAATGAGTTTGTGCTGGTGATGGACAACAACCTCACCGACAGCCTGTTGGCCACGTTTGACTTGCCCAACTTCAACATGCAGGGTGAGTTGCATTACAAAGCCGGAGCGGCCACCACAGACAGTGTGCCCGACACCCTGATTCTGCTGGACACCTCAGTGCCCAATGCCACGCCCATCAGCTACCAGTTGGTGGTCAGCAGTGCCACCAACACTTTCACGGCGTCTTCCGCTTCCCCCGGCAGCCTGCCCGCCAGTTTGTCGGGAAGCTTTGTGTTTGTCGAGGGAACCGACACACCGAGCACGGTGATTGTGAATGGCCTGAGCGCTTCATCCGGGGGCACCGAAAGCACGGGTTCCTTCTTTGCACTGCAAGCGTCCGCGCCAGGCACCTATGGCGTTTACGACAATGAGACCCAGATCGACAGCGTGACGATCGCTACGGCCAACACACCCCTCTCCTGGAATCCACCAGAGGGTTACAAGCCGGCCGATGGGGACCATGTTTTCACGCTCAAGCCCTCTGCATCGAACTCGTCGGCCACCACCAGTGTCTCGGTGATGGGAAGTGATTTCATCAGCAGCTTCACGATGAAAGTGGTGTCGGCGGCGAATTTGCCCGACATTCAAACCGCCAGCACCGACTCGGCTTACTACGTGGTGCACGACACCCAGGCAGCCATTCTGGCCGCCGGCACCAACAGCAGTCCGCTGGCCACCTTGTTGAGTCGGGGTCACCTGCTGGGCGCCTTCAGCAAGGACGGCACCGCACCCACGACCGATGTGGACACGTTTGTGAGCCTGGCCAGTGGCCAGCAATTGTTGATTCTGGACTATGACAGCCGGGACACCGGCACGGGCGGTGGCACGACCACAGGCGGTGTCTCGATCACTCTGGCCAGCACCACGCGTGTGGTGGACGAAGACGCGAACAACATTGGCACACGCATTGCGCCAGTGCTGGAGTCCGGCACCAATGTGACCGCTGCGGCGGCCACGGGCGCAGACCAGATCAACATCACCGGGCTGACCGCCACCAACATTCCTGGTGGTCACCTGAAGGTGAGCGTGGCTGCCACCGGCACAAATGGCAGCACCACAGGACTGAACCTGATCGTAGCGACCCTCAGCGGTGTGTTCAAGGTGAACGCCGCCACAGGCGTGGTGGACTATTACGCCGACGCCAAGTATTACGGCACCGAGGTGAAGGACGCTGCCGGCAATACGATGCACAAGCCAGGTGAGGCGGCCATCGCGGGTGCCACGGGTGTGGCTGTGGCCACGATAGACAGCACGCTCAACGGCAAGAACGGCACGGCACTGCAGTTGAACCTGAAGGCCACCGCCACGCCTGAAGTGGTGGAGTTGCTGGCCTCGCATATTGGCTTGCAGGTGGTGGACAGCGCGGGTAACTACACCCAGGACTGGGCGGCCGTTGCGGGCAACAAGACGGTGACCTTCGAGCTGGCTACCAACGTGCCCAATGAGGTGGTGTCAGCGCAGCGCACCGTGTCGGTGGTGTCGCATGACGAGAACGGTCAGCCGTTCATGTCCTTCCTCAAAGTGATTCGCGAGATGGATGAGGACGCCAACAACACGGGACGGCTGGTAGCCTTCAACACGGCCGGCCCCAATGTGTACAACGCCGGCAACCCCAACAGCAATCAGATTGTGATTGTGGACGACAACGCCAACTTCAATGGCGGCAGCCTGACGGTGAGCACCCTCAGCGGCAACATGGGCCAGTTGCGCCTGGGCATTTCATCCAACAGCGGTGTGTTCAAGGTGGACACCAGCGGCAACGTGACCTATTACTCGGATGCCACCTACTATGGCACCGAGGTCAAGGATGCCAGCGGCAATGTGATCAACAAGACCTTTGACCCCAAGCAGGCTGGCACGGCGGCCAACGCCGTGGTGATCGGCAAGATCGACAGCCTCCACCAGGGCAAACTGGGTGACTACCTGAGCATCCAGTTCAACGACAAGGCCACGCCGGCGATTGTGCAGACGCTGGCCTCGAGCATTTACCTGGGCGTGACGGACAGCACGGGGGCCATGACGCAAAACTGGTCAGCGGCCGCTGGCGAGAAGCTGATCGAGTTCAAGCTGAAAGACAGCGCGGGTGCCACGGCCGTGACGGCATCGCGGACAGTGACCATCATCTCGCATCCAGAAGACGATGGCAGCATGTTCAATGCAGCCGCCACTGCAGCTGGCACGCCAGGCACGGGCGAATCGCTGGCTGATGTGTTTGTTGACAGCACGGCAACCTCCCTGAGCGGCTACATCGCCAGCGTGAACAACATGCGGGTGTTCCAGGACAAGGACAGCGACCCGATGACTTTTGCGGTCAGCGCCAGTGGTGACACGGGCTCGGTGACCACAGGCACCCTGAAGCTGATCGACAGCGACACCACCAAGGCCGGCCCCGAGAACTTCTCGGTGCAGTTGCAGTCCAGCACCCTCTTGCCGCTGGTGTATGCCAACGCCACTGCCACGACGCCCAGCAGCTTCATGCTGGAAGACAACATGGGCAATTTGGTGAATGTGCCGCTGACGCTGGCGGGCAGCACCGCGCCTGCAGGCTTGTATGCCAGCTTCACCGCGCAGGTCAAGAACGATGAGAACATCACGGTGACCATCACTGGCAAGATCTGGGACAAGACCGGTGACGGTGTGCTGGATTTGATCGAGGGCACGATGGGCAACGAGGCCTTCTCCATGCCGCTCACGATGGAAGACCTGAATGCAGACGGCAAGCCAGACCAGGCCCGCGTGACCGAGGCACCCCAGGTGTTCAGTGGCCGCGTGACAACCGATGCAGCGGGTTTGGTCACAGGCTTTTTTGTGCCGAACAACACAGGCGGCACCACCCCCACCGGGCCCAGCGCACCTCCTGTGCTGACGGTGTCCACTGCGGCCCGCTCTTTTGATGAAGACCTGAACAACCGTGGACGTCGCGTGGCGTTCAACGGCGAGGCCGGCCCGAATGTGACCGCACCTGCAGCGACAGGCAGCAACCAGCTGAAGCTGGTGGACAACGACTCAGCCAGCTTTGGCGGCGGGTACCTGAAGGTGAGCGTGGCAGCTGCAGCAGGCGGCTCGGTCACCGGCTCGGTCACCGGCTTGAAGCTGGGCGTGTCGGGCCTGTCGGGTGTGTTCAGCACCAGTGCCACGGGCGCGGTAAGTTATTCGCCGGATGCCACTTACTACGGTACCGATGTGAAAGACGCCAGCGGCAAGCTGTTGCACGCCGCAGGCGACGCAGCCAAGGCCGGCACCACCTGGGTGCTGATTGGCCAGGTGGACAGCACGCTGAATGGCAACAACGGATCGGCCCTCAAGGTGAGCTTTAACTCGGCGGCCACCCCCTCGATTGTGGAGATGTTTGCGTCTCACGTGGGCCTGGTACCGCTGGACCCGGTGACCGGCAAGTACACCCAGAACTGGGAGGCCGTGGCGGGTGACAAGACGGTGACCTACGAGGTGACCGACGGCGCCACGGGCACGGCGGTGACCGCATCACGCGTGGTGACGCTGGTGGCACAAGCCGAGACCGGCGTGCCCACGATTGGCTTGCTGCCGGTGCTTCGAACCATTGACGAAGACTTCAACAACACCGGGCGACTGATTGCCTTCAACGGCGAAGCCGGCCCCAATGTGGTGATGCCCAGCAACACCAACAGCAACCAGTTGGTGATTCTGGACAGTGATTCGGCCAACTTCAACGGCGGCAATCTGACCGTATCGGTGGTCAGCGGCAACATGAACCAGCTGCGCCTGGGCATCTCGCCCAACAGTGGCGTGTTCAAGGTGAACAGCACCACGCGCGAGATCTCCTACTTGAGCGACGCGCAGTACTACGGCACGGACATCAAGGACAGCGCGGGCAACATCGTCACCAAGTCGTTCAGCAACGCCAAGGCGGGCACGACCTCGGTGGTGATCGGCACGCTGGATGCCACACACCAGGGCAAGGCGGGTGACTACCTGAGCATTCAGCTCAACGACAAGGCCACCGTGGCCATCACCCAGCTGCTGGCCGCACACATCTACCTCGGCGTGACCGACACCAACGGCAACCTGACGCAAAACTGGTCGGCGGCGGCGGGCGAGAAGATCATCGAGTTCAAGCTCAAGGACAGCGCAGCGGGGGCGGCGGTGACCGCCACGCGCACGATGGAAATCATCTCTCACCCCGAGGATGACTTCGGTGGCACCGACGGTGACGACACCTTCCAGCTGGACGCAGCAGGCTTTTACGATGCGGGCGCAGGCAACGACACGGTAACGGGCTCGGCAGGCAACGACGGCATCAATGGCGGCCTGGGCAATGACTCACTCTCGGGGGGCGCAGGCAACGACACCCTCAGCGGGGGACCTGGCAACGACACGATCAATGGCGGCGACGGGACCGACTTTGCGCAGTACTTTGAAAGCAAGTCCACCGACTGGACCATCACAGCCAAAAATGGCGGCTTTGAGCTGGTCAACAAGACCACAGGCGAGAAGGATGTGCTGAGCAACATCGAGGTGTTGCAGTTCAATGACACACAGAAGAACCTGGGCATCAATTTCTGGGCCGCGCCCGATGTGCAGGGCATGAACTCGATCAACGGCAGCGAGTTTGCCGACAACATCAATGCTGACACGCTGGCCACCAGCAACAACGCAGCGAGCAAGCGTGACTGGATCAACGGGGGTGAAGGCAACGACACCATCAACGCCGGCGAGGGTGGCGATGACATCACTGGTGGCGCTGGCAACGATGTGATCGACGGTGGCTCCATTGGTGTGCAAGGCTTGTTGAACACCTTGCTGAGCAACCCTCAGGCCAACACCTGGGAGCTGGAGAACCGCGCTTACTACTCGGGTCCGGCCAACAAGTATGAAATCACCTCGGCCAAGGTCGATGGCGTGATGACCTACACCATCAAGGATCTGCGCAGCAACAGCCCAGACGGCACCGACACGGTGAAAAACGTGGATGTGCTGCAATTCTCGGACAAGCAGTTGCGGCTGCTGCCCAACATTTGGATTGACCGGGGGTGGGACCCCGAGAAGAACCAACCAGGCACCACCATCAAGGGGATCAACCTGGAGGGCTCGGGCGTGGCCGATGTGCTGGGCGATGACACCGATGTTTACGCGGGCTCAGACCGCCTGGTGGGCAACGATGGCAACGACACCTTGAAGGGCGGCGCTGGTGCAGACACCTTCCGTGGCGACAAGGGCAACGACGCGATCGATGGCGGTGCCAACCGCGCAGAAAGCACCACGCAGACCTGGGACAACAACGGCTCCAATGGCGTGGATGTGGCCGAGTATTCGGGTCCGGCGTCGCGCTACACCATCACCAAGAGCGGCAGCACCTTCACGGTGACCGACTCCAAGGGTTCTGCAGGTGACGGCACCGACACCTTGACCAACGTGGAAGTGCTGCGCTTCTCCGATGGCGAGAAAAATCTGATGGTGGTGAAGACCCCGCAGATGAATTACGCACCGGGCGGCAGCACAGGCACCATCACCGGCTACAACTGGAACGGCACCGATCTGGCAGACACCATCAACACCCAACCGTCTGGCACCACGGGTGTGCGGGATTGGGTGAACGCAGGTGCAGGCGACGACAGCATTTCAACGGGTGATGGCGGCGACTGGATTGACGCAGGCGAAGGCGATGACACCATTGACGGCGGCGCCAACGGCAACACCGGCAATCAGTGGGATGATCAGGATCAGGTGCGCTATGACGCCTCGATGTCGCGCTTCACCATCACTGCCGGGCAGGACAACCAGGGCAAGTACTTGCTGGTGGCAGACAAGCTGCCCCAGGAATTCGGTGGCTATGGCACGGACAAGCTTTACAACATCGAGAACCTGCAGTTCAACGATGGCAGCAAGGACCTCAGTGTCCACTTCAATGCCAACGGTGGCCAGAACAATGTGCAAGGCACCGACTTTGCCGACACCATCAATTCAACGGCCTTGTACGAGGCCTACCTTGACGCCCTGCCCTCTGGCACGCTTCGTCTGAATGCCGAAGGCACGCAGACCGTGGGCTTCCAGGTGCCCAACTTCACCGCAACACAAGGCACTACCTACGTGGCCGTGGTGGGCACCCAAAGCACCTTCTTCAACGGGACCAGCCAGGAAACCACGTTCTACCCCGCCATGCAGTGGGACAACACGCAGCAGCGGCAGGTGCCTCTGAGCTTTGATGTGACCGGGCAATCCAACGGCGGGCTCAGTGGCTCGATCACGTTGAGCAATGCAGGCGTGGGTGGCACACCCGTGGTGATGCTCTACACCAAAGCAGGCTTCGCCATCGATGAGATGGGACGCCCCAGCACACAGCCGGTCTCGCCGAACAGTGTTTCTGTGGCTGTGCTGAACACCCGGGACTGGGTGCAATCAGGCGCGGGCAATGACGTGGTCTTCACGGGCACAGGTGGCGACTCGATCGCGGATGGTGCAGGCAACGACATCTATGACGGTGGCGACAACGGTACCTCGACCACGAACACCTGGGACAACATCGACCGCGTGAACTTCAATGGCGCGCAAAGCCGCTACACGATCGACGTGCTGACTTACAGCCAACTGGGCAGCAACTCGGCGATCAAGGCCTACATTGACGAGAAATACCCCTCCAACAAACCGGCCAGCGTGGTGCGCATCACCGACAAGCTGCCCGATGGCGATGGCGAGAACTACCTGTTGAATGTGGAGCAGGTGCAGTTCAAGGAAACCAGCATCAACCTGACCTACACGGTGAACCCGTGGCAAAAGCCACAAGGCCAGGACACCAACTTCTGGGTGGGTTACAACAATTACGACGGCGGCGTGGTGGACGATGCCATGGATGCCACGACACACGATGCGGCCTCGCCGACCAACGAGGTCAGCGGCTACTTCAGCAACCGCGATGCCATGAACGGCGGCACAGGTAACGACACACTGCGGAGTGGCGCTGGCGGAGACATGCTGACAGGCGGCAAGGGCAACGACTTCCTGGATGGCGGTGGCAACGGCAACAGCGGCAATGTGTGGGACGACGCTGACCAGGCCCGCTTTGACAACCTGGCCAACCGTTATTCGGTCAGCTTCTTGCGCGCGGCCACCGATGGCGAAAAGAACAACACCAATGTGGTGAAGTTCAATGAAAAAGGCATCGCAGTCACCACCTTGGTGGCCAACACGGCCTACTATGTGGCCTCGCCTTACTACGTGGCCGAGGGCCTGATCGTGGTGCAGGACAAGGTGTCTGACGCCAAGGGCGGCGATGGTCGCGATGTGCTGAAGAACATCGAGATTTTGGGATTTACGGACACCAGCGAGCAACTGCTGGCCAATGTCAGCACGCAGCCCTACGGCAACGGTGGCACGCAGACCAACACCAATGGCACGCGCTATGGCGACAAGCTGGTCGGCAGCACAACCAATGTGAACTGGATGGATGGCCGCGCCGGCAACGATTTGCTGATTGGCGGCGACAGCGCCAGCGGCGACACCTTGCAAGGTGGTGCTGGCAACGACACCCTGGACGGAGGCGCTGGCAATGCCGACATGGCGAAGTACAACGCGCCCATGTCGCAATTCACCATTGAGCGATTCGACGACACCACGGGCCAAGTAACAGGAACCGTGCACAGCGCACAAAATCCCAGCCATTACTACAAGGTGTCACACCTGATCCCGGATAACCTGGGTGGCTTGGGCGTTGACACGCTTTTCAACATTGAAAAAATTCAATTCAGCGACCCATCCCCGTTGAGCCTGAACCCCACCTCGGTTGAGGGCGGAAGTTTCTGGATCGGATCTGACGTTTACAACACGGCCAACAAATACCTGGGCTCTGTTTTTTCAGATGTGCAGGACCCCAAAACCAATGCTGTGAACGAGCAGTTCATCATGAACAGTGGCGATGACACTGTTTATGCAGGCGGCGGTGCAGACTATGTGGACGGTGGTGCCGGTGATGATTACATTGAATTAGGGAACGACCCGTACCTGAACGCCACCACAGCATCAACCTACAAAGACATTGCGCGACTGGGCCCCGGTAACGACACCGTCATCGGCGGCTACAGCACGGGCAGCACCTACGTGCCTGATGCGGACAGCGGCGTTCCCAGCGGGACGCGCTTCATGGTGACGGCAGGCGGTGAGACGGTGAACTACACCGACACCCAGTGGGACATTGTTCGCTACGACGACGACGCCTCACGCTACACCGTTGAGCTACGTGAAAACAGTGGCGTCAAAGGCGTGCTGGGCAAACTGGTGGCGGTGTACGTGCCCGGCACCGTTTCTGACTTCGCCAACCTGGGGCTGAATGCAGACGTCTTCCATGGCAGCTTCAAAGCGGTGAATGCACAAGGCGAAATCACCACCACTGATTTTGCAAACGCCTTCCAAAGCGCCCCCCAAAAGTCGCCAGGAAAACTCAATTACCACGACTATGTCGTCGTGGTGAAAGACTCGTTACCGGACGCCTTGGGTGGCGACGGCACAGATGTCTTGCTGGGCATTGACTCGATTTCTTTCGAGGGGACTTCTCTTTACCTGAACACATCGCCTGTCGGGCTTTCTTTCACGGTGCCAGGGAGCACAGCGACGCCCGCTGGCTACACGGCCACGACCAATCAGGATGGCACCAAGACCCTCAAAGGTCCGGCTACCGCAGGAAGTTACGCCACGATTCTCACGCCAACGCCAAACTACATTGATGGCACCCGCAATTCCGAAACACTCACAGGCACGAGCAACACCGACTCGATGCAGGGTTGGGCTGGCGATGACACCATCAATGGTGGTGGTGGTGATGACTACATCGTCGGAGGCATTGGCAATGACGTCATCTTTGGCGGCACTGATCGCACGAGCGAATTAACCAACCAATTGGTCACCAGTACGTCCACCTTTGGCTATGGCGACACGGCGGCTTATAAAAACAGCCTGCCGATCCGATTTGAAGTTCGTAAACTTGTGGATGACGCCAACGGCACCATCACGGGCACAGCCAACAAGATCTACTTCCGGGTTGTCGACAAAGTATCCCTGCTGACTCTGGCTTTTGACAGCGCAGGCTTCCTGACCGACACAGCTCTGGAAACTGCCAATCAACGTGCAGGGGTGGGCTTTGGCATTGATACCTTGATTGATGTCGAGCACATTCAAATTGGCGACACCCGACTGGACATCGCAGCAGGCAACAGCACCTGGACCAGCCCTTCGGGAGCCACCCGCTCTTACTTGGGCGGCACCTTCTTTGACGACGTCCTGATAGGCACCGATCACGGTGACGAGCTTGATGGTCGTGGCGGCAACGACACCTTGGATGGTGGTGTTGAAGCGGCAACCTTGACAGGTAACGAGTGGGATATTCAAGATCTGGTTCGCTATGCAGGGGACCGTGAGCGCTTTGACGTGCGTGGCGTGACCGTGCAAGTGGGCGGCACGGGCACCCAGAAAACTTACACCGTGATTCCTGCAGGCCAGGCAGCCGCTGCGAACACGCAACTGGTTGATGGGATTCAGGTCAAAGATTTGCTGTCTGCTGAGAATGGTGGTGGAGGCACCGACATTCTGGTCAACATTGAACGACTGGAATTCAATGGCGTGATGTTCAACATCAAGCCCCGCCTCAACTATTACGAAGACATGTCGGCAGCACCTGTGAACGGCGTGCGTCCCCAAGCCGTGAACGCCTCAGGCACCGACTTTGCCGATGTGCTGCAAGGCACGGCGCAAAGCGACTGGATGAGTGGCGGCGGCAGTAACGACACCTTGATGGGTGGGGCTGGCGGTGATGATCTGGAAGGTGGCGCCGGTGATGACCTGATTTTGGGAGGTACCAATGGGGTGGCCGACCAGTGGGGCAACACCCGCACGGATACCGTGCGCTACAGCGCCCCGTTTGAGCGCTTCACCATCAGTACCGTCCTGGTAGACCTGGACGGCAATGGCTCCAAGGAGACCACCGCGGTTCAGGTGCAAGACTCTTTGCCATCGGACGATCCGAGTTCGTTGGGCACGGACGTTCTGGTCGGCGTGGAAGGCATCAGCTTCTCCAACCGCTGGGTTGACATGAACATCGGCCGCTGGGAGTGGCCGGATGACCGGGGCAAAACGGCCAGCAACGTCTCGGGCAGCCTGTTCGGTGACATTCTGAGTGGCGACGTTCGCAAGGATGGCATCACGTCCGCAGAGGGCCAGTCCGACAACCTGAATGGCAACGGCGGCAACGATGTGCTGCTTGGCGTGGGCGGCGGCGACCAGTTGTATGGCGGCACTGGCAACGATGTGCTGGACGGCGGTGCGAATGGCTCCAGCGGCGACGCTTGGCGCGATCTGGACCAGGCACGGTTCTCGGGCAAGCAGAGCCAGTACAGTGTGTCGAACGTGACGGTCCAGGCCGTTGGCACCAACGGCAACTACAACGTCTTCATTGGCGACACCCATGTGGCCAACAAGACGGGCGGCGTTTTCACGGTGACCGACACCACACTGTCAAGCGATGTGGCAGAAGTGCTCACGCTGGCTGCAGGCAATATGGACCTTGCCGATGGCCTGCACAACGGCGCCAGCCTGGTGGTGGACAACCTGTCCAGCGACCTGGGTGGCGAAGGCGCGGACCTGGTGTTCAACGTCGAGAGCCTGATGTTCCAGGACGGACAGCTGGAGACCGAGGTGCGGATCAATGCCAACGACTGGAACAGCGACGGCAAATTGGACTGGGTGAATGTGACCGGCACCAACAAAGCCAACACCCTGACGTTTGCAGACGTGGTGACCAAGTCCGGCAAAACCGCAGAGGCCTTGCAAGCTACCCAGATCGACGTTGATCTGCGCGAAGGCGACGATGTGTACACCGGTGGTGCCGGTGGCGAATCGATCCGTCCAGGTGCGGGCAATGACTATGTGGATGGCGGCGCCAACAGCGGCACCAACCAGTGGGGCGGCGACATGCGCGACGAGGTGCGCTTTGAAGGCAAGTTCGCACGCTATGTGCTGGTGGATGTGAGCCTCAACAAAGCGAATGGCGCCTGGACCCTGAGCAGCACCAAAGGCCTGAGCTACACCCTGGGCAGTGGGGTGGCGGCCACCGCCACCAACGCCGAAGTGACCAAGCTGGGCAACGAAGGCTTGCTGGGGATTGGCCTGGCCATCGACAAGATGGTGGCCAACGCCGGTTCGCAGACGTCGGTGTCGGGCTGGATTGTGGCGGACCGACTGCCGGCGGCCTTCCAGGGCACGGGCGTGGATGCACTGGTCAACGTGGAAGCAATTGGCTTCACCGACAAGTGGATGCCGCTGAGCATGCAGACCTTCTTCCAGCGCGACGCCAACAACGTGATCACCAGCGCCTATGTGGATGGCACCACACGTGACGATGTGATTGGCTTCACCACCAGCCTGGGGGCCAATGACTATCAATACACCGGCGACGACAACCTGCGCGGCAATGAAGGCAATGACACGATCCAGGGCGGCGCAGGCGCTGACTGGCTCGAAGGTGGCGCGGGCGATGATGTGCTGGATGGCGGCGCCGATGGCGTCGACCCCATGGGCAATGTGCGCGGTGACACTGTGCGCTACAACGGCGAATTCGATCGCTACACGATCACGGCCAATGACGATGGCTCGGTGACCGTTGCCGACTCGCAAGCCGATGGCGATGGCACGGACACATTGACTCACATCGAAGGCTTGTCGTTCAAGGACCGCTGGGTACAGCTGGGTGTGAACACCTGGATCAACCGCGACCCCAAGTCGAACAAGATCACCAACATCTTTGTGCAGGGCTCGATGCTGGACGAGAAGATCGACGTCTCCACCAGTGCCAACAACACGGTGTCGCATAGCATTCGCGGCAACGAAGGTGACGACACCTTGATCGGTGGCGCCGGCCCGGACGACTTCATGGGTGGCTCAGGCAATGACTCCATCGTGGGCGGAGCCAACGGCACCGATGCCTGGGGCAACCCTGGCTTTGATGTGGTGCGCTATGAAGGCGCATTCGCACGCTACACCATCGAGTTCAGCCAGGATGGCGAGAACTGGAGCAGCACGAACCCGGGCACCGAAGGCATGATGATCCGGGTGGTCGACTCGTGGGCCGATTCGGACGGTGGCACGGGTTCCGATATTTTGTCGGGCATCGAAGCCATCAGTTTCTGGGACCGTTTCGTGATGCTGCAGTCCACCAAGACCGTGCAGGATCTGGACGGTGACGGCCGCCCCGACAGTGCCGAGTTGATTGGCACCAATGGTGCAGACTTGCTGAAGGGCGATGTCACCAACGACCGTCTCAAAGGCGAATCGGGCAATGACACGCTGATGGGCGGCGCTGGTGGCGACTGGCTGCAAGGTGGCACAGGAGACGACTCACTGGATGGCGGCGCCAACGGCACCGACGCCAGCGGTCGGGTGCTGATCGATGTGGCCGCGTACAAAAATGCGGCCAGCACCTACACCATCTCGGCCAACACCGATGGCTCCTACACCGTGGTCTCGGCATCCACCGATGCGGATTCGGAAGGCACAGACACCCTGCTGCATGTGGAGGGACTGCAGTTCTCCGACCGCTTCGTCAGCCTGGTGGTGGATCGCCAGGAGCGTGATCTGAACAAGGATGGTGTGACCGATCTGGTCGAGGTACGGGGCCTGGACCTGACCTCCACCGGCGACACCCTGACCTTCGCTTCGGGCAAAGGCGCGATTGCACACAACTTCATGGGCGGCCTGGGCAATGACACGTTGACCGGTGGCAGCGGTGCGGATGGCTTTGATGGCGGCGCCGGCAACGACAGCCTGGTAGGCGGCGATGGTGTGGACCGTGCACGCTTCAGTGGCAAGTATGCCGAGTACACCCTGAACACCAACACCACCACAGGCGTGACCACGGTGACGCACAACAACCAGGGTGCCGATGGCATCGACACGCTGAGTGGCATCGAAGAGCTGGTGTTCTCTGACCGGATTTACAAACTGGGCACGCAGACCATCACCACCAAGGATGTCGATACCGACGGTAACCAGAAGATCGACACACGCATCATGTCGGGGACCGACTCGGATGACACCCTTGTGGGCAGCAGCACGCTGGCCAACGTGATCGATGCGGGCACTGGCAACGACAACATCACAGGTGGTGCCATGGGGGATGACATCACCCCGGGAGCGGGCAACGACCGAGTGAACGGCGGCGCCAACAATGGCCTGGATGCGGCGGGCAACCCGAACATGGACCGTGTGTTCTACACCGGCAAGCAAGCCACCTACACGCTGAGCGCATGGGAAAAAGCCAGTTTCACCTTGTCTGGCAACATCGAGACTGGCGACATTCTGTCGGTGACGGTAGGCTCTAAAACCGTGAACTATGTGGCCACATCCAATGTGCTGGCCGCGCAAGCCACGGCTTTTGCCGCCGCCATTCAGACCGCCGTGGACACCAGCAGCACGGAATTCACGGCGACGGCTTCTGGCACCACCTTGTCTCTGATGGGCAAAGACATGTTGTTCGCGGTGATTCCCACCGTGAGCAACGGCACGCATGCGGTCAGTGGCACCTACACGGTGAACGGTGCCGATCAGTCTGGCAAGACTCTGGTGGTGAATTCGGAGACAGGACTGACGACTGGCATGTTCGTCTCCTACGCAGTGACCACCACGGGGTCATCCACCACGACTTACGGCCCCTACAAGATCGAAGCCATCTCGGGCACCAGCCTGACACTGGCTGACTCGCTGGGTGCCTCGCCTGCCAATGCCACCACGTTGTCGATCACAGAGACCAATGCGGACACGACCACGGCGACCACGGTGGCGACGTACGAGCGCTGGTACGAGGTGAGTGGCTCAGACACAGGCACCGATCAACTGGTCAACATCGAGCAGGTGGTGTTCTCTGATGCAGCGGTGGATCTGTCGTTCAAGACATCCAAGACTGCGGCCTGGGGCGCCAGCGGGCAAGTGGAGGTGTCCACCCTCTTCACCGGCACGGCCTTGAGCGACCTGATGATGTCCAGCGCAGCCAACGAAGTCTTTGTGGGCATGGGCGGTGCAGATCACTTTGTGATTCCCGATGGTGCTGGCGTGGACACGATCAAGGACTTTTCCACAGGTGCGAGCGGTGATGTGCTGACGCTGTTGCTGGGCACGGGCGACACCGATGGCCTGAACGGCTCGGGTGTGGACACGGTCGCCAAGGCGCTGGCCAAGGGTAGCCAGCAAGGGGCGGACACGGTCTTTGACTTTGGTGCCGGCAATACGGTGCGGTTGGTCGGCGTGGCGCTGAGCGACTTGTCGGCGGACAACTTTGAAGTCATGCCCTCGTTCTAAATCAAGCCACATAACAACAAACAAAGCAAAGGACGCATCTCATGGCTTATGAATCAGAAAGTCCCCTGAGCACTGGCACACCGAACGACAGCACCGACTCCGCCAACGTGATTGGCTCGGGGGTGTGGAACAAGGCCGCACTCTCCAGTTCGTCGGATCAAGACTATTTCAAGATCAACGTTGGCAGTGCGGGCCTGATCAAACTCGATTTCAGCGATGCCTTGGTCACCACCACTGAGACCTGGAAAGTGGCGTTGCTGGATGCCAGCGGCGATTACCTGACGCAACTGGGCACCACCTCGGTGGGCACACCAGTGGTGTCGGGCAGTGCCAACACCGGCACGTCCTTGTTGGTCTCGGGTCTGACCTCGGCGATTGCCATCGGTAGCCGATTCACCTTGGCCACCAGCAACGCTGACACGGTGATCTACACCGTGGTGGGTGCGACCACGCCCAGCGGCGGCAAGTCCACACTGACGCTGGACACGGCCTTGACCGGTACGCCTACGGCCGCAACATCTCTGGTGTTCGCCCCGTCCCAGATGGGCGTGGCGGGTGGCAGCAGCAGCTTGATGGCCAACGTGCCTGCCGCAGGCACCTACTTCGTCAAGATCAATGCCGCCAACTGGAGCGATGCCGACTACCAGATGCGGGCCAGTTTTTTGCCGACCATCGAATCTACCCTGGGCAACGACAGCAAAGCGCTGGCCGTGGATGCTGGCAACCGTCTGGTGGCCAATGCCTGGATGACAGGCTCGATTTCAGCGCAGGACGACAAGGACGCCTGGTTGCTGACCACCGCAGCGGCCTCGGATTTCTACATCGACTTTGCTGCGGCCAGCGGCGACGACAACGCCCCCGAGTGGGATGTCAGCCTGGCGCTGTGGAGCGGCGACCAGGCGTTGACCACGGTGCAAGGCGTGGCTTTGAGCAGCAGCGTGGGCAAGTCGGCCTCGTTCAAGATCGAAAGCGCCAAGTACAGCAGCGCCACGAGCTTTGTGGTGACGGTGTCGGCCAAGACAGGCGTGACCTTTGACTCGGGCAGCTACACCCTGCGTGTGCGCGGCGATACGCTGGACCTGAACGACACGCCCGTGATCACAGTGGACACTGTGGGCTCGGGAAAACCCAATGAGTACATTGCCGCGGAGGTGGTGCGCTCGCTCAAAGTGTCGACCACCGAAGCCACCAGCAAAGTGGCGTTGAAGAGCCTGTTCAGCGTGAGTGATGCCGATGTGACGGCGGGCAGCCAACAGATTGCCAGCTACAAAGTGGCATTGACAACGGCCACGGGGCAAACAGCGACCGGATCGATCAAGATCATCGAAACGGATGGCAGCTCAACCACTTACAGCAATGGCAGTCTGATGACGGCGGCTCAGATGGAAAAGGCGTATGTGGTTGCCGGCACGGCCGAAGGGGCCCTGGATCTGGTGATTCAGGCCTTTGACTCCACCAACGCGCCCGATGCCTCAGGCAGCAGTTCGAACGTGCATCAGACCGTGCGTCTGGTCAGCCAGTCCACCGGTGTGACCACCACCACCGATGGCACATTGAGCCTGACCGAGCGGGCCACGATCGACGAGAGCGGCTACAGCGAAACACTGTCATTCAAGCTGAACAGCGCACCCAGCGGCTCCAATTCTGTGCTGGTGTACCTGGAACAGACCAGCCCCAGCCAACTGGCGCTGTCCAAGAGCTTGCTGACCTTCACCGCTGACAACTATGCAACGGCACAAAGCGTGACGGTCACCGCCACGGCAGACAGCCTGACCGAAGGCAGCCATACAGGTCAGCTGAAGTTCCGCGTGGTCAGTGGTGACTCCGCCTACGACGGTCTGGCCGTCGATGCTCAGACCTTCCAGATTGCCGACCCGGTGAACCATGCGCCTACGGGCGCCATCACCTTGGGAGGTTCAGCCAGAGTGGGGCAGGCACTGTCGGTCAACACCTCGGCACTGGCCGATGCCGACACTCTGGGCGAATTGAATTACCAGTGGGAGCGCCAATCGGGTAGCACCTGGTCTGCGATTGCCAATGCCAACACCAACGCCTATGTGCTCACCTCCGATGACCTGGGTGCCAAGGTGCGGCTGAAGGTGTCGTATCTGGACGGCCTGAAGAATTCGGAGTCGGTCAGCACAGATGCCACCAGCACGGTGGGGCCTTCTGGCTATGCGCTGAGCGGCGTGGCCAAGTTCTGGAAAGGCAGCACGGTCAAGCTCAAGGATGTGAGCATCAGCACAGGCGGCCAAACCGGCACGTCCGACACCACGGGTGCGTTCTCATTGGGGGGAATGTCCCAGGACAGCGGCGCCTCGTTGTTCAGTGTGACGGCCTCCAAGGCTGTGACCGCCACCAAGGCCTCGGAGGCCGGCGTTTCGCTGACCGATGTGCTCGCTGCCTTGAAGGTTTACCTGGGCAAGGACTTGCCGACCGACTACAGGAGCAATTACAACTACATTGCTGCTGACTTTGATGCCAACGGTGTGGTGAACCTCACCGATGTGTTGTCTTTGTTGAAGTACTACCTTGGCAAGACGACGACAGCCACGCCCACCTGGACCTTTGTCGACGCAGCCGATGTGGATGGCAGCGGCGTGATTGCTGGCACCTCAGGCAATGTCTCCAAGACGGCCACCACGCCGCATGCAGTGGATGTGGATCTGGGAACGGCCACCACCGTGGAATTGGTGGGCGTGCTGCGGGGGGATGTGGACGGGAGTTGGGTGCAGACCTGACCTTGTGGATGTCAGTTGATCAGCGCGCCTGACTCAACCCAGCCCAAACTGCCCCAGCGTCACCACCGAGGCATGTTGGGCCACCAGGCCCACACTGGCATCGGTAAAGTAACTGTCGGGCAAGGTGTTGTAGTCCTCGCTGGCTGCGGGTTTCCAGCTCCCGTTGACATCACCACGCAGCACCGCCACCATGTTCAGTGCGTCGCTGCTGGCAGGATCATGCTGAAGCACAGGCACGCTGGTCGCTGTTTTGCTCACAGCAGTCAGGCTGGCCACCTCATTCACAAACACCCACTGCGGCGTGGCAGACACGGTCTTGCCAAGGTAGTTTTTCAGCAGGTTGAGCACATCCGATAATTCGATTTTGCCATTGCCATCGAGATCGGCCGCCAACAGCTTGTACGGCGATGGACTGGCAATGGTTTTACCGAGGTAAAGTTTCAGGCAGTCCAGCACATCGCTGAGGCTGATGGCATCCTTGATGCTGGCTTTCATGGCTGCATCGGATGTGGCGCGACTGGCCGCGACCGGGGTTAAATCATTGCTGGCCAGTGGCAGGCTGTATTGGCCGGAGGTGTCTGTGGCCGAGGTTTGCTCTGCGGCGGTGACGTTCACTTGCGAAAGCAGGACATGGCCTGCTGCATGCACGCCCTGCGCTGCAGTCTTGTTCCAGAAGTAAGCTTGCCCTGTCAGGTTCTGGGCCTGCGTGTTGGTGACAAATAAGCCATAGTCACCCGTCGCGCCGGCAGCGAGGTTGTCGGCAGCCGTGCTGTAGGCAACCGCCATGCCACTGGTCGACAGGACGGCATTCAGGATCAGGTCGTTGGCCTGATCCGCCAATGCCCCTGTGCTGCTTGAAGCCAGACTGGTCAGACTCTTGTTGCGATCCAGCAAGACCACTTGCTGCACACCTGAAGGTCCCACCAGATCGGGACTGCTCGTGAGCAGCGCCACAACGTTGCCGCTGCCGCTGATGTCCGCCAAGGAAGCCCCGCCACTGAACTCGACCGCGCCAGCGCCCGTCAGACGCTCCACCGTCGATGTGCTGAAGGTGTACAGGAAAGCATCCACACTGCCATTCGTGTCTGACGCTACCAAGGCATTGCTGGTGCTGGAGAACCCTGCGGCCGTCCCCGTCAGAACCACCGGCATCAAGGGATCCACGAATCCGGAGGCGACGCCGGAGGTGGTGACCGAAGCCAGCTTGATATCGGCAACGCCAGTGAAACCACTGGCATTGAAAGCGCTGCTCCACACGTAGAGATCGCTGGCCATGTTGCCCGCTGTGTCGCTGCCCTCTGCGGAGTTTTTATCCTTGGCTGTAGACACAAAAGCGGCGTCGGAGACAAAAGCCACACGCACGGTGGTGCCATCGCTGTAGATGCTGCCCAGGGTAGCGGCTGCATGGGTATCGCTGCCACCTGCGAGGGTGACACGACGCGTCTGCAGCGTGAGCAGATCGATCAGGTAAACGTCGCTGGTGTCGTTGGTGTCAGGCGCCTGGTCGGGTGCCAGGCGGGCACTGTCGGTCTGTACCGCCAGAAAACGGCCATCCGCACTCAAGGCCATGGCACTCATGACCGGGGAAGCTGATTCGTTCAGTACCGAAGCCGCGATATTGGCGCGGGTGAGGCTGCTGCCATCGATCTGCGACAACGCCATTTCATCACCAGCCCCTCGGACCTGACTGAGCGTCACCACACGCAAGCTGGTGCCCGCGCCGGCAATGACGGCCGACTTCACATCCACACTGGATGGCGACGCCGAACCCGCAACCAGGTTGTTCAGGCACAGCGTGTAGGCCTGCTGCGAAAGATCGTACAGCCACACACCATGGTGCAGACCGGAACCGGGATCGCCATCGTCGGTGAAGCTGACATGCACCAGCAGTTGCCGGTTGTCGGCCGAAAAGCCCAAGGGCTCTACAAAGCCGACAGAAGCCCCACCGACTGAAATTGCCGCGACATTCGGCACAGGCAGCAAAGACACGGTCATGGATCAGATCGCCACAAAAATATCGGAGGCCACCACGCTTTGCGCCGTGGTCCCCACCAGCTGGACAACATCCATGGCCGCCGTTGCACCCGAGCCGTCCGGATCGAACATCAGCACACCGCGCGCGGTGTCGAGCAAAAAGTAGTCGTTGTTGTCCAACGCCCGTGCGCCTGTACCTTTGACAAACGAAGTCGCCGCCACAGAGCCCGAGGACAGCAGCCCGGCCTGAGCGGGCGTGATGCCAAAGCTGGCCAAATCAATGACCAGCAAATCGGATGTGGTGACAAAGTCGGTGACGGCGTCGGGGCTCTTGCCGGTGCCGTTGTAGGCCAGCACAAACTGATCGCTGCCATCTCCTCCAGTGAGGGTGTCGACCCCGGCACCGCCCTCCAGCAGGTTGTCGCCGCTGTTGCCCACCAGGCTGTTGTTCGACGCATTGCCAACGGCCATCAAATCATGGAGGCCCACAAGCTCGATGTTCTCCAGGTCAGCGGCCAGACGGCTCACATCCAGGCTGGAGCGCAGAGTGTCGATGCCACCTGTGTCAATGATGGTGTCCAGGGAATCGCTGAGCACATAGGTGTCGTTGCCCAAACCGCCTTCCAGCGTGTCGCGGCCCAGGCCACCGGCCAGCACGTTGGCACCGGAATTGCCAAAGAGATGGTTGTCCAGCGAGTTGCCGCCGGCACTGTAATCACCCCCCTCTTCCAGCACCAGATGTTCGACATTCGATGGCAAGGTGTAACTGGCACTGGCACGCACCGTGTCCACGCCTTCATTCGCCAATTCGACAATGATGTCGGAGCGCGAGTTCACCAAATAAGTGTCATCCCCTTGGCCACCCGCGAGTCGGTCCACCCCCACACCGCCATCGAGCGTGTCGTTGCCGGCACCGCCGAGCAAGGTATCGCGTCCGGCTTTGCCATCGAGTTTGTTGACAAGCTCATTGCCGGACAAAATATTGTCGAGATCGTTGCCGGTGAGGTTGATCGCGCTGCCTGCTGCAGCTTGCAGGTTTTCCACATTGTCTGGTGCAGACAGGCTGACCGAGGTCACCACCAGATCCTTGCCCCCGGCACCACCCGCAATCACTTCCAGCACCACATCACTGGCACTGTCCACGATGTAGGTATCGTTGCCAGGACCGCCACTCATCGTGTCGTTGCCCGAGCCACCGTCCAGTTGGTCGTTGCCACTGGAGCCATCCAAAGCGTCATTGCCGCTGCCGCCGTACAGGGCATCATTGCCAGGTCCGGCCAGGAGACGGTCGTTACCGGCATTGCCGGTCAGCGTGTCGTCGCCAGACAGTCCGTAGAGCGTGTCATTGCCGACGCTGCCATACAAGGCATCTGCGCCCACGGTGCCAGAGCTGTTGGCAATGTTGCCTTGCACTTCCAGCGACAGGGTCCAGTCGGTTGACAGGCCTTCCGGATCGGTCGCACGCAAAGTCAAACCGCCAATCGGTCCGTTGACGTTCTCCGCCAAGGTGAAGCTCAGACGATTGAGTTGGTCAAAGCTGAGCACCTGGTTGAGACTCAGTGCAATGCTGTCCAGTCGCACCACGCCCATGGCCGGCAGATCCACCACCGTGACATTGCCGAGCGTGGCTTCAGGGTCGGTGGGCCGTGCCACGTCCAGCGTGACGGCCTGAGTCAGCGGGAATTGAACCACCAGCTTGCTGCCATTGGTGGCAAAGCGCGGCGCATCGTTGACGGGATCGACAAACACATGCACCGACGACTCGGCAGCGACGCCATCGTCGTCGGTGGCCTGGTAACGGAAATAGCCCATGTCGCCACTGGTGTCCGCCGCAGGCACATAGTGCACCTCGCTCAGGCCATCGGCATTCAGAACAGCATCCACGGCCAAGGTGTTGCCCAGCTTGTCGAGCAGCTTGCCTTGTGTGGGAACTTCCAGGATCTTGACTGTGACTGTCTTGCCTTCCGGATCGGTCGGCGCATGCAATCCCAGACTGGTGTTGGCCGCATCCTCACGCAATGACAATTCGCTGGGGTTGTCCAGCAAAGGTGCCTGGTTGTCACCGAATTGCAAAGTGAGGATATCGGAGACCGACTGATTGAAATCATCCACTGCGGTGACCAGGAGCTTCAGTTGGCCCTGGTAGTCCTGCGGCGGAACGCCTGAGAAGGAACGGGTCTCGGGGTCATAGCTCAGCCATGCAGGCAGTTCACCGCCCGAGGCACTGGCGACGGTGACCTGCAAGTCTGTGGCGTTGCCCTGCTCGGTATCCACAAAGGCGGTTTCAGGGATGGCGTAATCGATGCCCATGCCCTTGCCCACGGTCACGGGCTGGTCAAACAAGGCTTGCGTTACCGTCGGCGCCTGATTGCCGACCTTGCTGGCCAGGTTCATTTCGCCATTGCTGAACACGATGCGCTCGATACCCTTCAAGGTGTCGGTGCCTTCGTTGCCGTTGTCCAGTTTGCCGTCCACCACCGTCACTGTTTTGAGGGTGGGGTTCCAGGACACATTGAATTCACCAATGGCCCCGCCGTACACCACGGTGTCAAAGCCTGAGCCACCATCCAGCGTGTCATTGCCCAGGCCGCCCTGCAAGGAGTCGTTGCCTTCAAAGGTGCGGATCAGGTTGGCACTGTCGTTGGCGATGACGTTGTCTGCGCCAATGCCGGTGATGATGTTTTCCAGCACCGACCAGGAGGCCACGGTGTAGGTCACCCCTTCGGCCGCGATGAGGCCCTTGGGCAGGTCGACATACAGGTCGTGCTGCATGGGTGCGGCATTGATCGTATCGGTGCCGCTTTCATCGCTGAGCACGCGGTTGGTGGGGGTTTTGAAACCCTCTTCAGTGAACACGTATACATCGTCGCCGGTGTCGCGCTCACCATAAACACGCAGGGACAGACTGGACAAGGTGCCGGTTTGCTCGGCACGCACATCCTTGATGCTGATGGTCCAGTCGCCCGCGGCCTCTTCGCCCCAGAATTGAACGCTGGAGAAATCCCAGAGAAGGTGGGTGGGAATGCCGCTGTCTTCGCCACTCAGGCCGAAAGGTTGTTCAGCATTGACCGTGGGGCGATCCATCAGACGTGACACCGTGCCGCTGGGCGAGGTGACCTCCAGAATGAGATCGCCCAGACGGGTGTGTCGCAAATCGATGCCCAGTTCGATGTGCTCGACCCGAAGATCGCTGTCGATGCGGAAGGTTTTGGTGTACGCGCTGTCGCCATCGGGAATGGCTTCGCGCAATCCGAAAGCGCGTGCGGAAGCAGAGATTTCGTTGATGGCTGTATCGGTCTGTGTCCAGGTCTGGGCCAGGCGCACTGCGCTGTAGGCATCCACCAGACCAAAGCCCAGTGAATCGTTGAACTGCATGCCCCCCAGATTGAAATTGGATGCGGCATTGACTTTCCAGGACATGCTGTCAGGATGTGTGGCCGAGAGTGCCAGGACCTGTTGAACATCACGGTAACCCAGGTAAGGATTGGCCTCCAGCATCAGCGCCACCACACCAGAGACAACCGGTGCGGCGGCAGAGGTACCCGAAAAGTTCGTGTAGTTGCTGCCTGGCTCATAACCCCAGCCGGGTTGATGGCGGTCTGTGGTCAGCAAGCCAACGCCGTAGGCGCCAACCAGCACGCTGGCTCCGGGCGTCGAAAAACCAGCCACGCTGCCATCTGGGTTGGTGGCGGCCACGGTGATGACTTCGCGCGCGTTCTGGAAGTTATGGTAGTTGGTGTTCTCGCCGTAGGAAGCACTGTTGCCAGCGGAGAAGACAAACACCGTCCCCAGTCCGTCACGCCCATCTTCCACACCGGTGCGCAAGGCCTGATAGGCAAACGTGAGCAACGTGCTGTTGAAGTTGTCGGCAAACGGGACCGTCGCGCCCCAGCTGTTGTTGCTGACATCGAACTGGGATTGCAAGGTCAGCGCCTGAGTGATTTGGTCCCATGACCATTTCACACGCGTGGAGACCAAGTCGGCATCAGGTGCAACACCGACAATGCCCGTTTCGTTGTTCGCTTGCGCAGCAATGATGCCCGCCACAGCTGTGCCATGGTTGTCAGGCGGTCCCACAAGCACCGGGTACTTGGGGCGACCATCCGCGGTGTCGAACTGCGTATCAAATGCCAACGCTGGCAACAACTGCTCTTGCAGGTCGGGGTGACTGGTGTCGATGCCTTCATCCACCACCCCCACGGTCACGCCTGCACCTGTGATTTCACCATGCAAGCTGTCCAGCCCCAGGGCAGACAGATACCACTGCGCAGATTGAAGAGGATCGGCCACACCGCTGTAGAGTTCACGCACACGCATGGTGTAAGTGCCCAACTGCGCATTGTTGCTGCCAACCTCCAGGAAGTAGTCGCCCGTGCTGGTGACCGTGAATTGCAGATGCGCATCGTTGCCGGCCCCGCTGTTGTCATCCTGCGCCAATTCATAGCCTGAAGCATCCAGCAAGCGGAGCGTGCCATCCTTCAGGGTTCCGCCTGCGCCACTGCCATCGCCGAGAACATCGAAAACATAGACCTTGCCGGCCTGCAAACTTGTTTTGATCCAGTCGAGATCATCGGCGTAATTGATGCGCCCCGTCGCTGCACGCCCCGGTGCGGCAAGCGCACCAGACCGGGTGTCAGCGGACAAGTCATCTTCCAACGGCGTGCTCAGATCACGCTGGTGCGTATCCAGAACATACGTGCCGGTGTTGCCCGGCAAGTTGGCCGCCGAAACGGACAGGTAATAACGCCCCGTGCTGAACACGGAAACCGCCAGATCGTTTCGTCCAGTGGCCACGTCAAACTGACCACTGCTGACCAGCAGGCCGTTGCCATCCAGCAGTTTCAGGCTGGCTTGACTGAGCGTGCCCAATGCATCGGCAAAGCCTTTGACAGAAAAATCATAGACATTGCCGGCCGTGAGATTGATTGCAAAAAGGTCGGTATCGTCCAGCGCATCCACTTTGCCCGACTGGCTTTCATTGGCGGCCATCAAGCCATCGCGGCTGACGCTGTATCCAGTCACGGCATCCGGGCGATCATCCACTTGCGCCGCACCCAGGTCGATCACGCGAATTTTGTAATGCCCTGTTTCATTGGCATTGACTGCGGCGACATTCACTGTCATGACGCCAGAGGCATTGGCCTCGTACAGCATTGCATCGAATGCGCTGGGAGTGGCAACATCGCGCACCACGGCAACGCTTTCCGATGTGGCACTGCCCGCTTGCTTGAAGTCCAGGGTCATGGTGGCCGCGGTCAAAGGCGCGTGCGCACCATCACGCACAGCCACTGTTTCAAAGCGGTAGCTGTGACCTTGCTGCAAGGCCACGGTGAAGTTGTCGGCATCGCCCGGCAGACCGATGCGCGCATTGCTTTGCGCCTGAGCCACCTGCCCCGTGCTGACAAAGTTGAGACCGACTGGGGCCGTGGCATCTTCATCAGATGCATCCCCCGGGCTCAATGTGATGCTGTATCCGCCTGTGGCACCGGCACCATCAATGACGCGTGCATAGTAAGTCCCTGCAGCCACTGCCTTGAAGGTTGCCACCGCTTCGCCGCTGGTGGTCTCCAGGCCATCGCCAACCGCCAAGGAACGGCCCAACGCATCCACCACCTCAATCATGGGACGGCTCAGCGGGCTGCCCTGGGCAATTTTGACGCTGAGAGAAAGCACCTGGCTCTGGGTTGCATCGAACTTGAACCAGTCTTCATCCATGTCTGTGGCCAAACCCAACGAGTCGAAAGCACGCGCACCGAAAGCGCCATCCGACCATTGAATGGCTCCGTCCAAGGTCTGATTCAAACTCAACAGATTGGCCGTTGTTTTGGTGTTGCTGTAATCGTCGGGCGCACGCACCACCAGTGTGTAAGTTCCCGTGTCGGTCTGTGGGGTCGCAGATTTCACCGCGAGGTAATAGTTCCCCGTGGCCGTCGGGGAGAACAAGGCCGCCGGATCACCTGTGGTGAGTTGCAAGTCCACTGTGCTCAGCAAGGTGCCGTTGGCCGCGTGAATCTCCAGCACGGGCGCGTTCAGGGTGCCCCCACCGCTGTGCGCACCGTTGAGCAGCACCACATAGTCTTGGTTGGCCACCAGACGGATGCCAAACCAGTCCTGATCGCCATGTGTCAGCAAGTTGCCCGCGAAACTTTGTCCAGGGCTGATCGAGGCTTGCGTGGAGAGGTCGCCTGCAGCATCGTCGGGCGGCAGGTCGCGCTGTTGCACAGAAACCTTGTACGTTCCCATGCCGCGGTCGTTATTGGAAGAAGCCTCGACGTAATAGGTTCCAGATTGCGTGGGCGCCAAATACAGTTGGGCATCGTTCCCATCACCGCTGTTGTTGTCAAAGTCCACGATGCGACCTTGCGCGTCGAGCACACGCAAATACGGATCTGCCAATGTGCCCTGATGCCCGGAGAGTCCCTGCACATTGAGTTGGTAAACGCTGCCCGCCTGGAGTGTGACTTTGAAAGCGTCGCGGTCCCCGGGGATACCGATGGTGCCTGACAACGCGGCTCCCAGAGTGAGCGCCTGCGTGGATGCATTGAAAGCCTGCGCATAGTCGTCAGCAGGTGCCGTATTGATGCTCAACTGATAGGCACCTATGTCGTACTTGAAGGCGCTACGGGCTTCGAGGTAATACAGACCATTGGCCGAGGGCGTGAAGTAGGCACGCGAATTCAAACTGCCGCCGAAATCGTCATACACCGCAATGACCTTGCCGGTGGCATCACGCAAAGTGAGTACAGGATCCTCCAGAGGATCGAGTTGTGCACCGTCGCTGATATCGCCCGCCAGGTCGATCACGTAGGTGCTGCCTTTGCTCAGGCCCACACGAATCCAGTCACTGTCACCGTTGTAAGAAACCAGGCCATGCAAAGGCGTACCGGGCACCGCTGCTGTCCCAGCCTGGATCAACCCTTCCGTCAGCAAGTCATTGCTGTAATCGTCTTTGAGCGTGGAACCGGCAACGGTATAGGTGCCCTTGCCTGCGTTGCCTGAAGCACCGGCATCCAGGAAATACCAGCCAGATTCAGGGGCCGAATACACCACCCGGGCATCGGCACCACCGCCACCATTGTCATCCTGGCGCAGCAAAATGCCCGTGATGGTTCGAACGGAAAGCTGGGGATCCGCCAGGGTTCCACCGTTGGACGAGCCTTGCGCACGGAAGTTGTAGGTCAAGCCCTTGTCGAGCCACACTCGGAACCAATCGTGGTCGCCCAGGGTGTTGATTTCGCTGCTGACGGTCATTGTTTTGCCAGCAGACCATTCCGCGCGCTCGACAGAACTCAAGTTGCCAGGAATGGTGTCCAGACTGGCCTGGGTCAGCGTCCACGAGCCCTTGTTGATTTGCGCCACATCGGAAACAGCCAGGTAATAGGTGCCCGAAGCGTTGGGACGGAAAATCAACACATCGTCGTTGCCGACGGCATCGGTGGCCAAATCAAACACACCCGAAGATTGTTCAAGTGCACGGCCATTGCCATCGAGCAAAGTCAGCAGCGGGTCCACCAGCGTCCCGCCGCCTGAGGCCAAACCGTTCAGGTGGAACTCGTATTTGGTCCCTGCAATCAGCTGGGTACGAACCCAATCGGCATCGCCGATATCACCGATATAGCCCTGCACTTGGCCTACTTGCGCATTCATCACCCCAAGGGTGTTGGCATTGCCAGCATAGTCGTCCAGATAATTCAATGTGAACGCGAAATCAGTGACGCCATTGGCCACATTGGCATCGGTATTGACGTTCACTTGCATGACCACGTCACCGCCGGTGTAGGGTTGCAAAACACCATTCACCGTGATCATGGGCAGCCACTTCTGATCCGCCGACATGTTGCGGTTGTAATCCCCGCTGGTCCAGTTGTAGACAAGCGACTTGAATTGAAGCTGCTGCCCTGTGAGTTTGTCGATGAACGACATGCTCCACCAGTTGCCGTTGGGCGATGAGGCATCCACAAACAGGGGCGAGTTGGGCACCAGGGTGGCTGCATAGACGTCGGTGTCGCTCGCATAGTCCTTTTTGATGGACATGCGCTTACCGTAATCCACTGCCGTCAATTGGCTGTATGCGGGCTCGGTGCGGTACTGCCAATAATCATTGGGAGCGTCATCGATGGCCAGCGTGGTGTCTGCAAATTGAAGGTTCAAAGCGCCTGTCACGGTGTCCGTGCCATCGGCCAATGAGCCACGCTCTTGCTTGATGGTCAAGGTATTCCCGGAGCGCACCACGCTGTAATCGGCATAGTTGCCGGTGAACACCGCCGTGTCCACATTCGAAATGGCATCGTTGCCCTTGCCACCCTGGAATGAGCCAGTGCCATCGCCGTTGAAATTGTCGGCAGAGGCCGATCCGATGATCATGTCGCCTGAGCGCAAAAACTTGGCGCCCGAACCATCGAAGGACAGAGAGTCCAACTGCGACTGGCTCACCACCACCGTGGCCGTGCCATGCTGAATGTTTTCAATACTGGTCAGACTGGCATAGGAAATGTCAATCAGGCCGTTGTTGCTCAGATTTAAAGTGTCCGTCCCCAGACCACCGACGATGGTTGCACGCAGATCGCGCACACTGTCGACACTGATGAGGTCATTGCCAGCCCCAAGGTCGGCCGTGAACACGTTGTCACCACTCACGCGCAAGCGGTTGTCGCTGGCAGCAAGGGTGATGCTGTGGAAACTGCTGACTTGAATGTAGTTGTACCACTGCTCCAAATAGTTGGCGACAGGGCCTATGTTGATGTGCGTTGCATCAATGTCAAAAAATTCACCCTGCAAGATCAGACGTTCCAGCTTGCTGGCATCCGTCACGCTGTTGAAGTGGATATCCTGTCCATCACCTTGTATGGTCAATTTAGGCCAAGAGTATCGGTATTCAGCGTTGCTTGCATTGAATTCCAGGCTTGAAAACTGCCGGAGCACAGCCGCAGGCATTTCGACAAACTGGTCCCATCCAGCTGAATTAACTTTCAGCGCTTCAACGTTTGCAAACGTACCTTGTGAGACGATGTATCGATTGTTGCTGGTCCCTGAAAAATTGACTTCAAGCAGGTCATTGCCAGAAGAACCATCGACACGATCCGCATAAACGTAACCGCCACTGGCACTTGCGGCATCGAACTCAGCAGTATCGACTCGGAAGACATCATCCCCACCGCCCCCCACCAGGGTGTCAGCACCACTGCCGCCTATGAGGGTATCGGGGCCCTGGCCACCGTCGATGTAGTCAGCGCCACGCCCTCCGGAAATCAGATCCCCATCGGGGCCACCGGAGATCACATCGTCGCCGCGCGACCCCAGAACACCTGTGCTGGTGCTGCTCAGTTGGGGATCGAATTGAGGCAATAGCAGTTTGGCGCCATTGACCAGCGACAAATTGCCGAGACTGAAGGTGGACGATGTGCCTGTCAGCAAAACGGCCACGCCGTTGATGGTTTGCAATCCCGCGATTTGCGCGGGCGAGACCGTCACCGTGCCGCTACCGCGCAGGATTTCGAGGTCTGAAAGCGTGGCCAGCGACAGATCCTGCCCGTCCTGCACCCACAATGTGTCTGTTCCCGCGCCACCACTGAGCAGGTCGCGAACGGTGGTTTTTTGCGTCACCGACAGTGTGTCGTTGCCATCTCCCCCGTACAACGAATCGACACCATCCCCCGTCACAAGACGATCTGCCCCGCCCAAACCGAGCAGCAGATCATCACCAGCACCGCCGACCAGGATGTTGTCGCCAGCGTTGCCCGTGAGGCGATCGTTCCCGTCGGAACCCGTCAAGCCGACGAAAGTCGATGCATCTTGCAGCGTGACGGTGCCAGGGGTGCTGACGGACAAAATATAGCTGGTGTTGACACCGTTCACCCGATGGACCATGGGGCCCCAGCTCGACCACTGCGCCTCGGTCATCGACAGGGACTTGGAGGATACCGAAATCGACTCGATACCCGCCAGGGTAGCACCGGAGAGATCCACGTCTTCGCCCCGGATCGTGAGCACATCGTTGCCAGCACCACCATCCAGCGTGTCAACCACGAGCGCCTTGCCATCAACGACGAACTCATCATCGCCCGCACCAAGACTGATGTTCATCACGCCTGAATTCAGGGTGAGGCTATCGCCGTTTTGCGTGCCATTGACTGTGTAGGTCATGGCATCGCCGATTCGCCAGGTGGCGATGGACAGATCTGCCAGATGCGCCAAATCGAGCGCCCCCCCGCCCAAAATCGAAACAGCTCGCAAGCCACTGGTACTGCTCAGGCTTCGGACCTGCGCTGCGGACAAAATGATTTCAGTGGGCACCTCCCACGGCCGCTCCGTCAGATCGCCGGGGTTTCTGACATCCAGCTTTTCAATGCCAGAAAAGTCCCATTGGCTCAAATTGAGGTACCAAACCGGGGTGGTTACCCCTGAATAATAAAGGGCATCGCCACCCCAGGCATGGGTCCACCATGGGTTGGAAAGATCGACGATGACTGTATCCACGCCATCGCCGCCATCGACGAGGCCCTTCTGAAAATAGGTTCTCGATGAAAGGTCATAGGAGGAAAAAATCTGCGGTCCAATGGGGCGACTGACGGACCGACTCACACTCAGAACGATTTGATCGTCACCCGCACCGGCATAGACACTGTCAACGCCATAACCAGAGCCCAGTGCCTCTTCCGCACCTAAATAAATGACGTTGTTGGCATTGTTGCCTTTCAGCAAATCGCTTTGATTTGTACCGCGAATGCTGTACGTTCCAGGCAAGGTTGTGGCGTCAATCGTGCCACCGGACTCCAAACTGGCAGCCAGACTGAAAGTGATGTTTTTCGCCGCAGTAAATCCAAGTTGCTTGACCTGGTCAATGGACAGCATCGTCCGACCTGAACTGCCATCCAGCACTTCCACGCTGGTGAGAGAAAGGCCCGCAAAGTTCGTCTCGCCTGCAACCTTGAGCGTATCAACGCCCTCGCCTCCATCGATGGTGTCTGTTGGGGTGGTATTGGGCGTCACATTGGTGGAAACATCAAAGATGTCATTGCCCAAACCGCCCTTCAACTGGTTTCGACCCGCGCCATCGGTGATCGTGTCATCCCCCAGGCCGGCATCAATGGTGTCATCGCCTGTACCGCCAGCGATTTCTTCTGATAGGGCACTCCCTGTGACAGAATCATTGCCGTCTTTTGCATCGACATAAGAGGATTTCCCATCAGCGATGAGGGTGTCAGCAGCTGCCGTCCCCAGCTGGACGCGGTCGACGACGACACGGTAATTAAGTCCCCCTGTGATATCTTGGGTTTGCGACCATCCGCTGATGCGCACATCCACCCCCTCGCCCCCAAAGTCTGAGCCACTGGCATAGCCTGTGGGCTTGACGAAGTAGGTGTAGGTTTGGGTGGTGGACCCACCCCAACCGCCCATGGTTGTGTAGGTGTTGGATCCTCCGACCTCCGCAAACCGGAGCAAGTCCTGTGAGTCGCTCGCCATAAATTCGACGCGCAACTCACCTGCATTGGCATTGACGAAGGTTTCCTGAATTTTGATGCGCAACGCCGTCGATGTGGAAATGCCCGTCAGCTTCTGTTTGAAATAATCCGTGTCGTTGTTCCACCATCCCCAATTGGATGTGCCAGACAAAGTGCCGGTAATTGCCTCACCGAGCGCAACCACTTTGGCCCCCTCAGGGGTGTTGCTTTCGGCGTCAAGGGTCAGATCGCCATCGCTGAATCGAAGTGTCTGGATGTTTCTCAGGGAATCAACGCCATCACCGCCAGAATTGAGATGGTTGACGCTGAGAAAATAACCCCCTTCGTTGCGCCACTGAATGCCATCGGAAGCATTTTTCCACTCGAAAGAATAGTCAGAGCGCTTGCCCGAGAAAACCGCGACGTTGGCGGATCCTCCGCCACCATCCACCTCATCGTTGCCGCCGCCGCCCTGAATAAGGTCGTTGCCTGAGCCCCCCAGGAGCAGATCGGAACGCGCCGAGCCCACCAAGGTGTCATCACCGGCATCACCATTGAGGTATTCAAAAGAGGTTCCCGCTTCCAATCGGTCCGGTCCGACCGTACCGTCCGCCGCCATGCGGCGCATGATCATGGTGTAACTGGCTGCACTGGTCGGCGAGGTACTGGAAGGGTTACCCCAGGCACCGGAGACATTCAAATCGAAGACACCGGTGGATGAAAAGTTCAGAATGCCTCGGTCATCCACATTTCGGTTGATGCCGGTATCACTGCTCAGCCTCACGCCGCCGTTGGCGTAATACCCTGTGAACATGACCTTGTCGCCAGCAGTTGTCGGCAACTGAAAGTGGTCCGTGTCTGTGTAGTAATTGATGCGACCACTGATCGCGGCGCCATAAGCGACAGTGACATTGGATGGATCAGGAATGTTGCTGAAATCATCCAGCGTTTGAATCAGGTCAATGGTGCCGTCTGGTTTGACGAATTTGATGACCTGAATATTCCGAAGCGTGTCAACGCCCTGATTGCTGCCATCGATGGGATCGGATCCATCGGTGAGCATGTCTGTCACGATCCAATCGCCGTTGGCATTCACTTTGCGACTGAAGAAATCTGCCGTGCCCTCGATGACAACGGTATTGACACCTGCACCCCCATCGATCACATCGTTGCCTGCACCGGCGTCGAAGGTATCGTCTCCTGTCAAACCAGAAAGAGTGTCGTCACCACCCAGTCCGATCAGAATGTTGGCTGCGGCGTTACCGGTGAGTGTGTCAGAACCAGCACTGCCCGTGGCCTGCACGGCAGCAGTGCCCGTGAGGGTCAGGACCTCGACATTGACAGGGATGGTGTAACTGACCGCACTTTGAACCTCATCGCGCCCACCAGAAACCGCCTCCAGCACAGCATCCTGCGCGTTGTCGATGACATAAGTTGTCGGACCTGCGCCCCCTTGCAGAGTATCTGCCCCCGCTCCGCCATCGATGATGGATGCGCTGGATTGAGTCACGAGATCGTTGCCGTTGCCGCCCGTGACCTTCAGGCTGTTGAATCCCTCCACCGGATCCCACACCCGCGCATAGACACCATTGCCAGAGCCGTCTTGCCCAGACGATTGCCATGCAACGATGAACCGCCCATCATCGAGTGCCACCACATCCGGGCGGCTCTGGTCGCCGGTGGCCACGGTATTGATCTGCATTTCAGATCCAACGGGTGCCCCTGCTGCCGTGAACGATTGGGCATAAACGCCCATCCCGGAACCATCCTGACCATAGCTGGCCCAAGCCACCACGAAGCTGCCATCCGCACGCACGGATATCTGTGGCTGCTCCTGAGAGTCAAAGACAGTTGTGTTGACCTTGATTTCGGCGCCGAGCTTGACCCCCTGGTCCGAAAACTTTTGCGCGTAGATACCCCAACTGGACCCGTCTTGCCCAGCAGATTGCCAGGCCGCCCAGAAGCCACCACCGGCAATCGCAGCCGTGGCTGGATACATGCTCGTGTTTGAGCTGAGTGTCAGCTCCGAGCCGACTTTGGCGCCCTCGGCATTGAAGATTTGTGCTTTGGCATGTGAGTCCGAATTGTCTCGCCAGCTGACAACGAATCCGCCATTGGCCAAGGAAGAAACGCTCGGAGCGTACTGACTTTCGGAAACCGTTGTATTGACTCGAAATTCAGCCCCTTGCTTGACACCCGCACTGTCAAACAATTGACCATAAACGCCCCAGCCGGATCCATCCTGCCCCAGGGACATCCAGGTGATGACGTATTGCCCCTGCGCCAGTACGGCCACTGCGGGGTCTCGCTGCTCGTCCTGCACGTAGGTGTTGACGACGGTTTCCGAGCCAATTTTGCGACCATCTGCCCCAAAGCGCTGCGCGATCACGGCCCAGGCGTTCTGATCTCCAGACCAAGAGCGCCATGTCGCCACAAATCCACCATCGGAAGTTGCTGCAACCGCGTGATGTGAACTCTCGTCCGTGAAGTATTGATCGTTTTCTGTGCGGGTATTCAACCTGAATTCAGACCCCACGGGATTCAACCCGGCATCCAGGCATTGGCCGTAGACCCCCCATCCACTGCCATCTTGGCCGTTGGATGTCCAGACAGCGATGAAGCCACCACCTGACAAGGGAACCAGGGAGGGATTCAGTTGATCGGCGTTGGTGTAAGCGTTCAGGCGGGTTTCAACCCGCTCAAAAGAGGTGACAGCCAAAGTGACATCTGCAAATGCAATCGATTCTGTCGATTGCAAAATGTCTGCGCCCTCGTCGCCGTTGGCAAGAATGGTATCGGTGACCGCGATCGCGCCATTGGCTTGCGCCTGCACTTTGTAGCCGCTCTGTGTCCCCGTGTATTGGGCCGTGTCAACACCGTCCCCGCCAACGATCGTGTCGTTCCCACCTCCGCCCTTGAGCGAGTCATTGCCCGCCAATCCCGTCAGGGAGTCGGCGGTACTGCTACCAGTCAAAGAATCGTTGTCGCTGGTGCCGTTGTAGTTAGCCATGCTCGCGCCCTCAGATGTGCGAAAAAATCATCAATGTTCGAATTGATCATTTTCTTACACCCCTCATCAGGACGCAATGACAATCAGCAAATTTGACAGGAAAAGTGGATTTTTCCGTTGGTCAAAAACTGACTCCCAATCCCGCAGACACCACCCCATACTTCATCCCAAAAATGGGCGAAGTGATGCTGTTGTACAAAAACGGGATTTCGCTCAGAAACTGGCGGTGCATGACCTGGGCGCGCGTATAGGCATGCACGGTTTGGCTGAACTTGTAAGCCACTTCGCCCACCACGGTCTGATTGCGCTGGTACGAGGTGTGGCCCAGGCTCTGAATGGCATTGTCCACGGAGGGACGATGCATTTGCCCCATGACATAACCCAGTCGGTACATCCACGCATCAGAGACATAGCTGACATTGGCGCCTATTTGACGGGTCTGCAAGCTGTAATTCAATGTCCCGAGGTGCTGCTGCAAAGACGAGGGAACAGATGAGAAGTCATCCGGATAGGTATAGATGGTGCCGGCCAGATCAATGAGGCCGCGGGGTATCAAGACCTTGCCACGCCCCACCCCCGCGAAAATCGAGCCAGACCACTGCGACTCGTACCATGATGAGACCAGATCCAATTGGTATTGGTTGTCATGAGGGTCGATTGCGGAAATGCTGTTGACCGTGACCCCTCCAAGGGAAGGGTTGGTCTTGGTAATGGTGGAGGACTTATTGCCCCAGGCAGCCCCCCTCAAAGCCAGCACAGCCCCATTCGAGGGCAACTCGTACAGCTTTTGTTGCACCCCCACCCGCCAAGAAGTGACCGGATACTGATCCGCCCCCACCGTGATGTTGCGCCGCATGTAGGCACCATCCAGCCAGCCCCCGTTGCCAAACGCACGGCCAGCGCGCAAGGTGAAGCCTTGGTAATCGCCCGTGTTGTCTGTGATGCCCATTTGGCTGCGCACCTTGAACACATCCAGGGTGCTGTTCATGGCATCGGAGCCGAGCTCGAGGTAACCCTCGCCGTAGCGTTGCGACGGCATGGCTTCCATCAAGGCATCCAGGGGAGCGGCGCAGGCGCCCAGTGCCATGGCAGACAGGGCCAGGGCTTTGCAAATGTTAGATGGTAATTTCATGAAATTCGGCAAATTACCGAAAGTTTAAACCGATCCGCTGCTGATGCCGACCAATTGCAAAAATTGATCGTGAGTCATATTTTCCACACCAGGGGTGGCAGACACCCAGGAGCCGTTCACGTCGCCACGCAAAACTGCCACCCAGTTTTGGGTGTCCTGGGTGATACCGGCCTCCGAGAATGTGTGCGACAAGGCCCCGTTGACCAGGGCTTTGCCAGCACCGCTGCCCAGGCCAGACACATCTGCATTCGCATCCACGAAGGCCCAGGTCGGAGGGGACACACTGGCTTTGCCAAGATAGGTTTTGAGAATGCCCAGGACGTCGCTCAGATTGACTGTGCCGTTGGCGTCATAGTCGGCAGCCACATACTTGTAGACCGACGCCGTGGCGACGGATTTGTTGAGGTACAGCTTCAGGGCATCGAGAACATCGCTGAGCGTGATGGCCGACTTCACGTCAGGAGAAAATACACCGTTGCTGCTCACCGCTTTGGTCACTGTCAAAGGCAGGACCGAGGCGGGCTGGAAACCTGGCAAGCTGTATTGGCCTGAGGTGGTGGTGACCGACTGAATCTGGGTTGAGAGCTCGTCCAGCCCGGAAAACTGCACCCCATCCACCAAGCTGTGCTTGCCCGCCAATGCACCGCTGACAGGCGCATTCCAGAAAACCACTTGCCCACCCAACTGGCTGGGACCGACCACTTGTGCCGAGGGCACGACCGTGATGCCCAGAGTACTTTCTTCGCCTTGTGGCGTCAGATAGTGCACCACGGGCAATGCCCCAGAGAACTCTGCCTGCATCTGCAGGCTGTAATCGCCCTGAGCGTTCAGCGTGAAGTTGCCCACGCCGTCAAGGCTCACCGTGTCACCCGCAGGGAACAAGGTACTGCTGCTGACCGTGGCTGCGCCGGTCACGTAAAAAGACTGCACAGCCAGCGTCGAATCGACATCGCTGTCGTTACTCAGCACGTTGCCGCTGAGGCTGCGGCCTTCGCGCACCCGGGCCACATCGGCCACCAGGTTGGCGGGGTCGTCCACTGCCGCCACAGTGACGGTGAGATCCTGCACGATGTAAGCACCGTAGACGTCTGTCACCTTGACCTGCAGGTTCACACCAGCGGTGCTGTTGAAATTGGCAGCAGGCGTGAATGTGATGTCGCTGCCACTCACGCTGTAAGCCACGGTACTGGTGCTGGCCCCGACAACGGAATAGGTGAGATTCTGAGTCTCGGGATCGGTGGCGGTCACCGATAAAACAGCGGGCGCGTCCTCGGTCAGCGCCAAGGCTGTGGGCAAATTGGCCAGGACGGGCGCATGGTTGGGAGAGACCTCAATGGGCGCAATGATGGACAACGTTTGAAAATCACCTGCCGCAGACACCAGTGGCAGCCCGCCCAGCGTCAGGTTGTAGGTGGTGGGCAACAGCAAGGTTTGGGGCGTGTAGCCTGTCAAATTGCTGAACAGCAGGGACGCGTTGGCATCGAGTTTGCTGATCAGGCCCATCAGGTTGATGTCCAGGTAGGCAGCACCCTCGTTGACGAACACTTGGCCTATCACGTCCTGCGTGGTCAAGCTGGTGTTGGCAGAGAAGGGCGTCCCCGAACCCGAGATGGCCGTCACCTGTTTGCTGGATTGCGGATTGGCGTAAAGCAGAATTCGCCCATCCACCACAGGACCGACATGGACCGACAGCCCGCCATTGATGTTGACCTGCCGTTCACCTGCATCGCGGGTGCCGTCCACCCCCATGGTGAGCTTCCACTGAAAAGTGAAGTCCTGCTCGCCGATGCTGGGCAGGGTGGTGCTCGCCAGGCGCAACCTGAAAACAGGTGATTTGCCAACTGTGGCAGGGTCGCCGTCAAAGGTGGCAATCAGATTGTTCTGATCCAAACCAATGCCTGCCTCGATCAAGGAAGCACTGAGCACGCCCCCTGCACTGCGAATGGGGACCGCGGAAGCATAGGTCTGCGCTCCGTTGTTGGCCGTGTCAATCAACAGGGCATTGGCATCGTTGGCGAGAACCCAATTGGCCATGACGATCAACGCTCGCGGAAGGCGTTTTCTTTGACAGCGGTCAGCGGCTTGGTGATGTAGCGCAGCACAGTCTTGCTGCCGGTCACGATGTCCACCTGAGCCTGCATGCCGGGAATGATGGGCAATTTTTTGCCCAGACTTTCCATCGCTGTGGTGGAGGTTTCAATGCGCACCTGATAGAAGGCCTGGCCCTTGTCGCCCATGGGCACGGCATCCGCGCTGATGGTGGCCACCTTGCCCTCCATGGCACCATAAATAGAATAGTCGTAGGCGGTGAGTTTGACCTTGGCCGGTTGTCCGATGTGCACAAAGCCGATGTCCTTGGGTTGCACCAGCGCCTCGACCATGAGCTGGTCGTCAGCAGGCACCACTTCGGCCACCGGGTCCCCTGGCTTCACCACGCCACCCAAGGTGGAGACCAGCACACGGTTCACAATGCCAGACAGGGGCGCGCGCATTTCGGTCCGGCTGAGCTTGTCCTTCAAAGCAGGCATCGATTCTTCCAGCGCACGCAACTCGGTCAGGGTGCGGTTCAATTCAGCGGCCGATTCGGCCTTGAGCTGCCGCTCAACCGAGAGTTTGCGCGACTGGGTTTCCTTGACGGCCTCGGTCAGGCGCGACACCATCAGCGCCGAGCCCTCGGCACGGCCCTCGGCATCGGCCATCACACGTTGCAAGCGCACCAGCTCGAGTTGCGGCTCCAGCCCACGTTTGACCATCATGGCCACAATGTCCATTTCGCTGCGTGCGTGTTCCAGCGTGCGCTTGGCGGTGTCGCGGGTGACGATGGTTTCCTGCAACTCTTTTTCTTTCTGACCCACTTGCGCATCCAGCATGGCCAACTGCGCCTGGTGCTCGCCCATCTTGCTCAGATAGGCCGCCAGCTCATTGGCCACAAACTCGGCACCGCTCTTGCGCAGCTCGGCGGGGAACACAGGCTCGCGCCCCTGCGTCTGAGCCAGGAAGCGCTCGGCACGGGCCTGGAGCGCCAGCACTTGCTTGCTGCGCGCCTGAAAGTCGGAGCCAAACTGGGTCGGGTTGAGAAGCACCAGCAAATCACCCTGCTTGACGAGCTGTCCTTGCTTGGCATCGATTTGTGCCACCAGGCCACCTTCCAGGCTTTGCAACACCTGCAGACGCGCAGAGGGCACGACTTTGCCATCGGCACGGGTGACGGTGTCGACCTCGGCCACCGCTGCCCACACGATCATCACCACAAAGAAACCGAGGATGAACCACATCAACAGATGCGAGCCGGGACGGGTGTGGGCAAAGGTACCGGCGCCCTGAATGGTGACCGCATCGCTGCGCCCCAGCCAGCGCTGCCACCAGGTGTGAACGGGGCGGCTCATGCGGCAGCTCCTGCACGGGGCGCGCCCAGCACTTGTTCCGGGGTGCCCATGCTGAGCAAGCGACCTTTGTCCAAAACGATGACTTTGTGAACCAGTTGAATCATGGTGGATTTGTGGGTGATGACCACCAGGGTTTTGCCTTCGACCACAGGGCGCAGGCGCTCTACCAGGGTTTGCTCGGCGCCCACATCCATGGCACTGCTGGGCTCATCGAGCACCAGCATCGAGGGGTTGCTCACCAGCGCTCGCGCAATGCTGATGGACTGACGTTGCCCGCCAGACAAACCCTCGCCACGCTCGCCCACACGCAAGCCATAGCCATGGGGATGCTGACTGATGAAGTCTTCAACCCCGGCCACTTGCGCAGCCTTCAACACCGCTGCATCGCTGGCCTGATCGAAGCCCATGGCGATGTTCTGGCGAACGGTGCCACTCATGAGCCACACATCTTGCAGCACCACGCCCAGGTGACGACGCAAATCGATGGGATCGATCTGGCGCACATCCACACCATCGATCAGGACGGCCCCTTTGTCGGGCTGGTACAAACCAAGGATGAGTTTGGCAATGGTGGTTTTGCCCGAGCCGATCCGTCCCAGGATGGCCACACGCTCGCCAGGCTCGATGGTGAAGGACACATTGTCCAAGGCCGGCGAAGCGGCATCCGGGTAGCTGAACGTGACTTCGCGAAACTCGATGCGGCCTTGGAGTTCGTTGCGTGCCACAAACTGCGCGTTGTGCGCATGTTCACGGGGCGCAGACATGAGTTGTCGCAAGGCCTTGTAACTGGCCAGCGACTGGTTGACACGCGTGAGCAATTGAGAAAACTGCGCCAGAGGCGAAATCGCACGTCCCGACAAAATCGTGCAGGCGATGATGGCACCAAAGCCGATCTTGCCCTCGCCCACCAGGAAGAAGCCCATGGTGACCACGCCCACTTGCACCAGCTGCTGCGCCAGGTTGGCGATGTTGCCCGCAAACTGGGACAGCATGCGAGACTGCAAACCAATTTCTGACTGGTGCGTGACCGCCTCTTGCCAGCGGCGGCGCATGATGGCACCAGCCCCCAAAGCCTTCACTGTCTCCAATCCGCCAATGGTCTCCACCAGAATGGTTTGCTTTCGGTTGCCGTCTTCGTAGGTCGATTGGATCAGCCGCTTCAAACGGGGCTGGACCAGCAAGCTGGCCCCCAGCATCAGGGGAATGGCCAGCAAGGGCACGATGACCATGGGGCCACCGATCGCATAGATGATGACCAGGAACAAAATGGAAAAAGGAATATCGATCAGGGTGGTGAGCGTGGCCGACGTGAGGAACTCGCGCAAGGACTCAAACTCTTTGAGCACATTGGCCAGGGCCCCCGTGGAGCCCCGGCGGGCTTTCATTTGCATGTCCAGGATTTGCTCGAACAAGGTGTCGCCAATCACCATGTCGGCACGCGCACCCGCCACATCCAGAAAATAACCACGCAACGAGCGAATGGCGAAATCGCTGACAAACACCACCACCACGCCGATCAGCAACGCCACCAGCGTGTCTTGCGCATTGTTGGGTATGACACGGTCGTACACGATCATGCTGAAGATCGAGGTGGTGACCGCAAAAATGTTGGTGAGCAAGGCCGCCACACCCACTTGCAAATACAGATTGCGGGCCATGCCCAGCGGGCCCCAGAACCAATGGCCATAGCGACCTTGCGGTTCGGCATCGGCGCTGCGATCGATGCGCGTTTGCCGGCTGAGCACCACTTGCTCGCCATTCAGTCGTGGCAGCCATGTTGGGGCCTCGACGGTTTGCATGCCCTGGCCAGGCACCCAGGCTTGCCAGTGCGCAGGGTCGGGCTGTGCCGTGACCAGCAACACGCCACCGTCATCCAGGCCCAACAAAACGGGGAGGTTGGCCAATGTGGCTTGCTGTGCTGGCACGTGCTGGCGATGGGTGCGCAGGCCCAGACTTTCGGCGGCTTCACAGACATCCCCCAGGGACCAGGGGCCCGGCAGCTTGGCCGCGCGAGCGCGCAAGGCAGCCGCCGACATGGGCAGATCGAACCAGCGCAGGGCTTGCAGCAAGGCCTCCTCCAGCGTGTCCGGGGAAGAGGTGGCGTGAGAGCTCACGGATTCAGTGTTCAAGGCATGGTTCCCAAGGAGAAATGCGCATCCAGCAGGGAGGCCATGTAGAGTAACCGATAGCGTGCCAGGGCGTGGTCGGTGACCGCGTCGATCAGGTCACGTCCGGCCATGAACACATCCTCTTGTGCGCGCAACAAATCGAGCAAGGTGCCACGCCGGAATGCAAACTGCTCACGCACCGCTGCCAGCGTGTCATTGGCCACGCCCACCGCCAACCGGCGATTGCGCAGGATTTCCTGCCCCAGAGCGACTTCGCTCAAGGTCTGGCGCAGATTTTTTTCGGTGTTGCGTTGCTCTGTTTCGGCCTGCATGGCGTACTCCACGGCTTTCGAAGCCGCCTGGCGCGCACGTGCCATCTCTGCACCACCTGACAGGAAGTTGTAACGCAGCGTCAGCAAGGTGGAGCGATCGGTGTACTCCATGCCGGTGGAGGTTTGCTTGTTTTGGGCAATGGCGTGCTCCAGGGCCAGACGTGGAAACAGATTGGCACGGGCCGCCTCGGCGTCTTTCTCGCTGGCCAGACTGAGCTGCTTAGCCTCCTGAACAGTAGGAAAGCGCGCCACCAGGGTATCGACCTGCGCTTTCAAGGCCGTCACGTCCAGCGGAAAATCCGGCCACACTTCGACCTGGATGGGAGGTTCGCTTTGAAACACCTCACGCCATGCAGACTCTGCGGCCTGTTCGCGCACGCCAGCGGCACTGAGCGCGGCCTCGGCCTCGGTCTGGCGAGCGCGGGCACGCAACACGTCACTGGCGGCGCTGCCACCGAGGTCGGCACGTTCCTTGATGAAAGCCACAATGTCCTGACGCGCCTGCACATTCAGACGATGCAACTCTGTTTGCTTGCGCGAGCGGTACAACTCATGCCACGCGGAAACTGCCCGCATCACCACCGCCGCCTGTTTTTTATCCAGGCCTGCCTGTGCGCCTTGCACACGCGACTCTGCGGCGCCAATTTTGGCGGAAGTGTTCCCGAAGTCGAACAGCAATTGGCTGAGCGTGACGCCATAGGTGGGCGAGTTGACAGACACCCCTCCTGTGGTGCGGCTGCCATAACCTGTGTTGCCAGAAATCTGTGGCCACCAGGCGGCACGCGCCTCATCCACGCCTTCGCGACTGCTCGTCAAGGCAGCACGGGCCGCCAGGAATTCGGGGTGCTGCTGGACAGAACGCGCCACCGTGTCCGCAATCTGGCGCGCCTGTTTTTGCTGGGCCTCACCGGCCTGAACATTGGCCCAGGCTTCCAGATAACGGATGAGGTGATCGCCGACGGTGTGGGCGCGCAATGCCGTCGGCTGAACAGAGGTCGCATCTTGCGCCCAAGCCTCTGCACGCCATGTCATCGCAGCCAAGAGGGTACAGCCCATCAAGCAATGCAAAAAAGAAGCTCGAACAGGGTGGGGAAACATGACCGACCGATTGTTGTTGGATTTCGTCGCCAAAAGAAGCGGCCACCCAAAGGTGGCCGCTTGAAGCACTCGGTTTTTTTAGACGAAAGTGAAATCAGTTTTTGTCAAATCGAGTCCTGTGATGCCATCCAAATGAATCACATCGCTGAGCGTCGTGGTTCCCACAGCCTTGTTGGTGTCGTAACGAATATCGACACCTGTCGCTGTATTGGCAAAATGGAATTCGTTGTCGCCAACTGTGGTCAACGCCGTGCTGTCGTCCACGACACTGTACTTGGCATCTGTCGCTGTAGAAGTGATCGTTTTGCCAGCAGTATCCAATTGCAAGGGCAGCAAGGGAGAACTGACGTAAGAGCCAGCGGCCAATGAGAAATCCGTCATCGCCACTTTGAGCGTGGTTGTATTGGGGATATAAAAATTCAATGTGGCCAGTGTGGTTCCGCTGGGGATCACAGGAACGGCTTCTGTATTGATGAAAGTGAATTCAGCAACACCTGCATCAATGGAGGGAGGCGCTGAAAAATCAAATAAATCTATGTTTTGCACGGTGGTGACCTTCGTTACCCCCGTAGCATCAAATGAAAACGACACTGTTGCACCATCGCCTGTGACGTCAGAGAAGATTGCGCTCTTAGACACCACATCAACGGTAATGATTGTCTTACCTGCATTGGTACCCGTCCCAGCTGCGCTCTTCCAATTTGAAAGCTCGACCGGAGAAGATGCTGAATATGTTGAAGTCGACTCACCGGTGTAGCTGGCAGCACTGATCAATGCAGAAACATCGATCTTGTCGCCCGCACCAAAACCTGTCACGGAGTCAGCGCCTGTCACCGGAGAATCAGAAGCCAGCAAAAGCTTCAGGACATCGGTTCCAGTACCCACATTGATCACATCGGCACCAGCGCCACCGATCACGGTGTCATTGCCAGCCCCTGCATTGATGCTGTCATTGCCAGCGCCACCGTCGATCGAATCGGTACCCGCACCGGTCAAGATGGAATCGTTGCCATCACCGCCGGAGATCGTGTCATTGCCGCCCCCACCGTAAATGGTGTCGGCATTGGCCGTGCCTGTCAGGGTTTGCGCGCCCGTTGATCCAAACAGAACGGAAACCGCGACAGAGGTGCCCGCAGACAGTTCGTTGCCAGCCGCATCGGTTGCGGCTGCAGCGACAACCGAAACCGCCATATCACTCGCCGTGGCTGAAGCTGCTGCATTGGCAACAGGCGTCACGTCCAGGGTAAAGGTTTTGCCGTCATTGCCCACGGCCACCAGGGCGTTGGCTTTTGTGCCCGCGCCAGAGGTCACCGTCACGTCTGAAACATCGAAGCCCACCAAAGCCTCAGTCGACACAAACTTGAAGGTGTATGCACCTGTGCTGGTACTGAAGCTGTCCAGCGTTTGCGTCAAAACAGGCTTGGTCGTGTCAATCGTGATGGCCGAAGCGATCTTGGCGTACAAGCTTTCGTACTGACCATCGCTTTGACGAACCACGATCTTGTCTGCAGCATAGGTGCCTGCGCCCACCGTGAAAGAGGTGGTGCTCAGTGTCTGATTGGCCGACCATGTGGTGCCACCGTCGGTGCTGTACTGCCAAAAGCCCGTGGGGTAGGTCGTACCGCTGAGAAGTTGCCCCACATTCACCACGCCACTGTTGGTGATGCCATCGCCCTGCGTTCCCGCATCAGGGGTCGCCAAGGCAACCGTGGGCGTGACAGGCGCTGTGCGGATGTCGAGCGCCGTGAAGTTGGTGGTGGCGCTGAAGTTGCCCGCCTGGTCCATTTGACGCACTTGCACATCGCCACTGGCGTACTTGGCCACAGGCAGCACAAACGAGGTTCCAGAACCCAAGGCCCAGGTGGTGCCACCGTTGATGGTGTATTGCCACATGGCATTGGCCTCCACACCCGAGACCAGCACGGTGCCGTTGGAAGTAATGCCATCGCCGGTAGAGGTTCCGTTGTCGCTTTGCAACGCCGCCGTTACTTTGGCGGGGGCCGTGGTGTCGTTGGTGATGTTCACCGTGAAATCCACCGTCTTGGTCGCGCCAGCTTTGTCGGTGGCGGTGATGCTGACGGTCTGCTGTGCCGTTGCATTGGTGGCATTGACGGGTGCGGTACCCGTCAGTTGTCCGGCAGCGGTCAGTGCCCATCCCTGAGGCAAGTTGGACGAAGAGAACGTGAGGGTGTCACCCGCATCGACATCGGTAAACGCCGTGGCCACGTTCATGCTCACCGCACCGAACTCGACAGCGGTGGTGCTGGTCACGGCATTGGCCACCAGTTGCGGTGCGTCGTTGACGTTCGTCACGGTCAATTTGAAAACATCTGAAACCGTATTGCCAGCCGCGTCAATGGCCGTGATCTTGATGTTCAACGAGCCCACGTTGTCGTTGGTCGGCGTGCCAGAGAAGCTCTTGGTTGCAGCATTGAAAGTAAGCCAGGAAGGCAGTGCTGCGCCGCTTTCAAGGGTAGCGGTGTACTTGAGGACATCCCCTGCGTCAGCATCCGTGAATGCGCCAGCAGGAATTCCCAGGCCATTGCCGTTGCTGGGCGGGGTGAAGCTCGAAGCAGTACCAATGGGCACGCTGACTTGCAGGGACGTCTGGGCCACGCCGCCAGAAGTAACGGCCAGGCCTTTGAAGTCGGTGGCTTGGACGACCAAGGTGGAATCGGTGCTGAGCAGGGTTTGTGCACCCAGATTGATCAGGTCCACATATTTCACCGTACCGTACTGAACGATGTTGTTGAGCACGTTGAGCACGTCAACTTGGCTGCCAAAGATGGATTGATAGTCCACACCCGCCAGCAAGGCGCGCAAATCGCCGTTGTTGGCATCGATGAGAGCGCCAATGGTTTTGTCCAGAATTTGTTCTGTGGTCAGTCCCTCAGCCTGGGTCAAGGCTGCAACCACCAACTCTTGAGCCACAGACACCAGGTTGACACCTTGGTCCAGGCCCAGACCATTAGAGAGCAGCGCGCTCAGGTCGCTGAGCTGGTAGGAGCCAAAGGCAGTGCTGAATTTGGTCAGGGCACTGGAAATGGTGTCACCCGAAGAGGTCACATCCACACTGGCGCGGCTGGCAGCGGCCAGCAACAGGGTCTTGGTGCTGCTCTCGGGAATCTGCGCCATCAAGTCAGAAATCTTCAAGGAAGAGACTTGCGGGAAATCGATCACGTTCTTTGCGAGCGTGACCAGTTCAGCCACAGAATCCACACTGGCTGGCAAGGTGATGAAGCTCTTGAGTTTGGCCACGACGGTGGCGGGTGTGAAGTCATCCACAACACCCACGACCAACGCGCCGCCCAAAGCCACCAAGGCTTTGTTGCTGAGCGTGGCCAGATCGAGAACATCGCCTGTGCCATTGGTCATTTTGGCAAACAGGCTGTCCAGTTTCAAGCTGAAGGAAGGGGAAGCGCCAACTGTGTTGGAGCCCGAGGTCAGGGTCAGCGCATCGGTATCCAGATTGGAAAAAGTGTAGGTGCCCAGCGTCACCGAGCCCATCTTGATCGTGGCGGAAATCGTTTGCGCCGGCAAGGTGAACGTGGTATTGCCCGAAACGGTGGCTGCATCCAGCTTGACATCGTTCAAAGTCAAGGTGAGATCACCCCCAGAGAAGGCGGTTTTTTGCAGGCTGACAACGAGGTCCAGGCTGCTGGTGCCGCTGTCGGCAACCGCAAAGCCCGTCATGTCAAAGGTCAGGGTGGGTGCAACCCCGATAGTGCTGCTGTCGTTGTCAAAGAATTTCAGCAAATTGGCACTGCCGATGTTGTTGGCCGTGAACGTATTCGGCAGCGTGGACAGGGAGCCGCCTGTGCCGCCCCCCGAACCGGAAAGCAGGCTGTCTTCGGCCACAGAAACATCGGGCAACAAGTCCGAGTGCGCCACCGGCGCTGTGCCTTGGGCAGATTTCTGCGTATCGGCAATGTTGCTCAAGCTTCCGTTGGAACTCACCACACTCGCAATGCTGGTGTTGGTGGCCTTGGCATTGGTCACGGCTGTCGTGAAATCTGAGTCGTTCAGCGTCACCTTGTTGGCAACAGCCGCTTTCACCTCCGTGACCAACGAGGTGAACAACGTATCGCTGCCAAGGTTGAGGGTTCCTGCAGAAGCGTTGGTTTTCAACGCAGTCGCCTGGGCGATGACTTGCGTGCCAAGCTTGGTCGCCACAGCACTCACAGCATCCGCCAGCGAAACAGCCCCGCCACTTGCGCCAGTCACGGCAACGGCCAAACTGGTCAGAATGGTGTTGACCTGCGCTGCGGCACCTTGCGCCTTCAATGCATCGGCTGCATTCACACCCGATGCAAACGGGTTGAAGCTCAAGGGATCCACAGTCAAACCCAGCGCAGCCTTGAGGTCAGCCACCGTCAAAGAGCTGTTGGCAGCCAGCAATGTGGTCAAGGGTGTGACCACCGTGGCGCCAGCCGGTGCGGCCAACACACCCGTGAAGGGGAGATTGGTCGTGCTGTCGGTACCGCCCGTACCAACGATCTTGCCGCCAGAGCCACTCAAGGTGAACGCGCCACCCGTCGTGGTCGTGGTCGAGGCCTCGCCTGCGTCCAGAATATAGTTGCCGTTCATGTCGCGGAACACAGTGGCTCCAACAACAGGGCCATCCAGCAGATTGCCCGACGAAGAATCTGCGACGGTGCTGGCTGTGCTGGTTGAGCTTGAATCGAAAGCCCCGCCAGCCACTGCAACCACGCCAATCAATGCAATGGCCTGTGCCGCAGACAGTGCACCCACGGCAGCCGCGCCCGATGCCGCGCCGGTTGTGGCAGCCGCGCCGGCATCGGTCGCCACAGCTGACCCCGCCTGGGCCGCCTGCGCCAGCAGCATATCGATCTGGTTTTGGGCAACTTCAGGGTTGCCGCCACGCGCTGCTGCGCCAGCGCCTTGTTCGAGTGCCTTGAAAGTCTCCAAGGCCTCTGCCATGTCTTGCGGTGCAAATCCGGTCGCTTGAGCCGCGACATCCTGCAGCAGGGCCGCATCCAGAATTTGCCCCTGCGCCACTTGCTCTGTCAAAACCTCAACCAAACGGGGCAAGGATGCAGCGCTTTGCTCAGCTTCAGCGCCAGCGGTCACCGACTCGACCAGCGAAGACAAAGCCATCAGCGGATTGGCCGCTTGCAACGCCACCTGCACCTGCAGGGCAGCCTCTTCTGGCGCCATGCCTTCACGCACCAGCGCCTGAATCAACGATGCGACAGCGTTGTAGTCCATTACCGTGGTCTTGACGGTCAAGCCATGGTCAGGAGAGGAATTGGTGTTTTGCACCAGGGCTTCGCGGACGGCCGCCAAGGCATCTGCCGCACCGACCAGGCCCATGACCAGCAAAGCCACAGGGCTCAAGGAAGACAAACGTTGGGCGGGTGCTTTTTTGTCCATGTTGTGTTGCAGACGGGTACTCATCACGACTCCTGGGTTCGAACAGCAAATAAACCATTGCACTGGCATGTTGCCAGCGCAATCAACCATCAAAACCTCAAAAGGAAATACTTTGAAGTTTGACAAATTAATGTTGATTTTGATGTTAACCCAACTTTGCTACAAATATGGCGTTTTTGGTTATTTTTCGCACACAAGCGGCAATGCTGTTGTGACTAACGCGGTACACAACCAGCAGATCCGAGAGGGTCACCGGAACTTTGTAGAAATTTAATAAAAAATAATTAACAAAGATGTGTTAATTCAAGTCCACGGGGCTTAAGTCGCCCGCCAACCAACGCAGCCGGCAATAAGAAATCAGTCCCGAGTACTCGGTTTGTAGCAAGTCACGCTGCAATTGGGCCACTTGCTGAACCGCCTGCAGCACGTCCAGTGTGGTGCGAACCCCACCCAACACACTTTTACGAGAAGCCTGAACCAGGTCGTTGGCGGAGACCAACGCCTTCAGGAGAGCTTGTCGCTTGCTCTCAACCTGCCCTATTGCCAAGTAGTGTTTGTGCAGCTCCACCATGACTTTCTCAGTCTGGTTGTCCAATTCAGCTTCGGCACGGGCTCGGCTTGCAGCCGCCTGGCTGACACTCGCTTCGGTTGCGCCACCCGCATACAGTGGGATGGTGATTTGGGCCCCAACCGAGCGCGTCAGGTAAGACTGGTTCACCAAATTGACGTTTTCAGACTCGGATTTCGCATAACTGGCCACCAAATCAGCCCGTGGTAAGTGCCCGCTTTGCGCCTTCAAGTATTCCTGCCGCGCGATTTCAACGGCGAGCTGCTGTGCCCGCAAGTCGGCATTGCGCTCTTTCACGCGTGCTTCCCATTCAACCAGGTTTTTCTGCAGGACAGTTGGCGAAAAATTGAACGTTGCCGGCTTGGCACCGAATACGACCAGATCACGCTGCTCTGGCCCCACCATAGCCAGCAATGCACGTTGTGCCAGCTTCAAGGCATGCTCTGCCTCCAGGCGGCTGGCCTGCAACAAATCACTACGGGCCTGCGCTTCGAGCAAGTCGGTACGGCTGGCCTCGCCTTTCTCTAACTGTTGCGACACGCTTTGCAATTGCTCGGCAAGGGTTTGCTGTTGTACTTCTAGCAGGTCAATTTGGTCTTTTGCGTACCAAAGATTGCAGTAGGCCTCGACCAAACGGACCAGGACTTCCCGCTCCCGGCTTTCAAACTGAGCCTGCGCGTAGTCAGCCTGGAGCTGCCCCTGCTGGTAGCGCGCCCAGGCTTCGCGGCTGTACAGCGGCTGACGCACCGAGACACCGCTGTACAAACTTCGGTAGTTCAACTGGTCCTGGGTGGTGACCTGCCCTGTGCTGTTGAAGATCGAGCGGTCCGCGCGGTTGTCTGAGCGGTTATAGCTGTACTGCGCTTGCGGCAACACCGCCGAGCGGCCCAGGGCCCGGTTTTGCAGTCCTGCCTCGCGCTCGTGCAACGCACTGCGGTACTGAGGGTCATGCCGCAACGCGGCTTCGTAAAGTGTCTGCAAACTGTTGGGCTGTTGCGCCCAGGCCATCGCGCCCAGCCACGCACCGCAAAGCACCCCACCCCGGATCCAGGCACGCTGCATGGTCACACTTACTCCTCGCGCAACGCACCGTGCATGCGGTCCACCACAGGCTTGAGCAGGTAGCTCAGCAAGGTGCGCTCACCGGTCTTGACCAACAATTCCACCGGCATGCCGGGACGCACCTGCAGTTGACCCAGTTTGCGCTTGCCTTCGGGCGTCACGTGGGCGTGCATGGTGTAGTAGGGGTAGCCATTTTTTTCGTCGACCAGGCGGTCGGCGGACACCATGTCCACGGTGCCTGGCACATGCGGTGTGCGGTTTTGGTTGAAGGCCGTGAACATGACCTCCACTGTCAGCGCGGGCTTGACCTTGTCGATGAGATGAACGGGGACCTGGGCCTCGATGTAGAGGGTTTCATCCTGGGGAACAATGTCCATCAGCTTGAAGCCCGGGGGCAGCACGCCTCGGTCGGTGAAGACCGCCAGCCCCACCACCTTGCCCGCAATGGGTGCCTTGATTTCAGTGTTGGCCAGCTCGAAGTCGGTAGCCGTGGTGCGGCTCTCCAGGGTCTCGGCATCCCGGCTGGCTTCGGCCAATTGAGAGCGGACTTCTTTCTGGTATTCATCCTGACGTTGCGTCATGCGTTGCCGGATTTCACTGACCTGGAAACGCAAGCGCCCCAGGTTACCCGTATCTTCGGCAATGGCGCCACTGATTTGCGCGAACATGCGATCCACTTCGAGATAGCGGTTGCGTGCAACATAGCCATCGCGCGCGAGGTCACGCATGCCTTCGAGTTGCAGCTGCAGGCTTTTTTGCTGGGTGAGTTTGCTGGCCTTGCTTTCTTCAAGCGCCTGCATTTGCACAGTCAGACCAGATAGGCTTTCCTGCATGGCCGCCAGGTCGGCTTGCAAGGCAGAACGGCGGCTCTTGAACAAGTCTTGCTGCACCTGCCAGGTGGCCATCACGCGCGGATTGCTTTGCACCTGGGATTGCCACGCCTTGGGCAGCGCCAGATGAGATTGGCCAGCCAGCTCGGCCTGTAAACGAACGGCGGTCAATTGAGCGGTCAGGTATTGGCTGCGCGTGGCATCCGCCTGCGCTTTGGCAGGAATGGGTTCCATGACAGCCAACACTTGCCCGGCCTGCACCAGGTCGCCCTCTTTCACACGGATTTGGGCCACGATACCGCCGCTGGCATGTTGCACGGCCTTGCGATGGCCGCTGACCATCACAGTGCCCGACACCGGCACGCCCTTGTCCAGCGGGGCCAGGCCGGCCCATAGGAAGAAGCCCACCAGCCCCACGAGAATGACCGCCCAGCCCAGGCGCACAAAGCGCTGCGGGTTCATCAGGTCGGGCGGGGCCACAGGGCGCGACACCACATCTTGTGCGCTGGCGGAGGAGGAAGAAAGCGTGGGCTGGGACATGACGGTATCAGGCGGCGGGATTTGCCGGAGCGCGTTGCGCAGCGGCTTGTTGACGGGCCTGCGCCAGGGCCCCCAGAATTTGCTGCGTGGGCCCGAAGCCTTGCACGCTGCCTTCGTTGAGCACCAGCAATTTGTCGCTGATGGTCAGGATGGGCATGCGGTGGGTGATCAGCACCACCGTGCGTTTCAGTGCCTTGAGTTCGCGGATGGCCTGAATGAGGGCGGCTTCGCCAGCATCGTCGAGATTGGAATTGGGCTCGTCCAGCACGATCAGCGAGGGCTGGCCATACAACGCGCGCGCGAGGCCGATGCGCTGTTGCTGGCCACCGGAGAGGCCCGCGCCGCCATCACCAATGGGTGTGTCATAGCCTTTGGGCAAGCGCAGCACCATGTCGTGCACGCCCGCCAATTGCGCCGCCGCGATGACCTTCTCGGAATCCACCGCGCCAAAGCGCGCAATGTTCTCCGCCACGGTGCCGGCAAACAATTCGATGTCTTGGGGCAAATAGCCCAGGTGCGAGCCCAGAGCATCCTTGTTCCATTGGTAGAGATCGGCGCCATCGAGGCGGACCTTGCCCATTTGTGCGGGCCAGATGCCCACCATCAGGCGTGCCAGTGACGACTTGCCGGAAGCGCTGGGACCGATGATGGCCAGCACTTCGCCTGCGGCCAGTGAAAGTTGCACGCCCTTGAGGACAGCAACTTGGCCACCAGGGGGCGCCGCTGTGACGTTTTCGATGCTCAATTGCCCTGTGGGCGCGGGCAAGGGCATGCCTGTGGCACGTGCCGGGTTTTGTTGCAGCAAATCGTCCAGACGCTTCCAGGCCGTTTTCACGCCGGCAACCTGCTTCCAGACAGCGATCAGTTGCTCCACCGGGCTCAGGGCCCGCCCCATGAGAATGGAGCCAGCGATCATCATGCCGGGGGTCAACCGGCCTTCGATGACCAGCCATGCACCCAGGCCCAGAATATAGGACTGCAAGCTCAAGCGAAACAGTTTGGTGACAGCGGTGACCACCGAAGCCTTGTCGCTGGCGATGGCTTGTTGCGCCAGGAACTGCTGATGCAGCTTGTGCCAACGCGCCCGCAAGTTGGGCAGCATGCCCATGGATTCGATGACTTCCGCATTGCGCAGGTTGTTCGTGGCCATGGCGCCAGACACCATGGCCAGCTGACCAGCTTCGGACAGGGGTTTGCTGGAGACACGGTCGTTGGCCCAGGCCAGGGCCATCAAGACCACGGTGCCCACCAGCGAGAACACACCCAGCCAGAAGTCAAACAGAAAATTGACAGCCAGGTAGATGGGAAACCAGGGGACATCGAAAAAGGCAAACAGGCCCTGCCCCGTCACGAATTGGCGAATGGTGGTCAGGTCGGTCAGGGCCTGACCTGCCTGGAAATTGTTTTTCTTGAGGTTTTGCTCAAAGGCCGCCGTGTAGATGCGCTCGCTGAGCAAAGCGTCCACCTGGGCACCGACGCGGATCAGCACCTGACTGCGCACCCATTCCAGACCGCTGATGATGGCGTAGAACAAGGCCGTGATCAGGCTCAGCATGGCCAGGGTCATCAGGTTGCGACTGGTCAGCACGCTGTCGTAGACCTGCAGCATGTAGATGGAAGGCACGAGCATCAACAGGTTGATGGCCATGCTGAAAACGGCCACAGTCTTGAAGATGCCCTTGAATTGCCTCAAGGCGGCGGCGATTTCGCTTTGAGCGGCGGAAAGTGGCGATTTCATAGATTCAGGAGAGTTTATTACGCTTTCAAGCCCCTTAGAATGAGAAGTTTGCAACCTTTACATCGCGAGCATTTTTCATGAGCACTCAGTACACCTACGTGGACGGCATTGACAACATTTCCATGGTCGATGGCGTTGTCCGATATGAATTGGTGACGATTTCCCAGATCAACGGAGACAAGGCCCAGGCCAACAAGGTGGGTGGCATGGCCATGTCGGTGCAAGGTTTTGTGCGCACCTACGATCAGATGACCCAAGTGGTGAACAAACTGGTGGAACAAGGCATCCTGAAAAAGCGTGATGCCGCCGAGGTGGCGCAAGAAGCCCCCAAGGCCTGATGCCCTCCAGGCCCTGATGGGCCTGCACGCATGAACCTGCTGTTTGTTCATCAAAACTTTCCGGGGCAATACAAACATCTGGCCCCCGCCATGGCCCGCTTGCCCGGGCATCGGGTGGTGGCCATGCACATCAATGCCACGCCTGCCATGCCGGGCGTGGAAACGCGTCGTTACCAAACGCAGCGCGGCTCCACCCCGGGCGTGCACCGCTGGGTGTCCGATCTGGAAACCAAAGTCATCCGGGGCGAAGCCGCGTACCGATGCGCCCGCCAACTGCGAGATGAAGGCTTCAGCCCGGATGTGATCGTGGCCCACCCGGGCTGGGGTGAAAGCCTGTTTCTCCAGGATGTGTGGCCGCGCGCGCGCCTGGGCATTTACTGTGAATTCTTTTATCAGCCTCAAGGGGCTGATGTGGGCTTTGACCCTGAATTCCCGTCCAGCGGCGAGGAAGATGCATGCCGGCTGCGCATGAAGAATGCCAACTACCAGTTGCATTTCCCGATAGCCCAGGCGGGCCTGTCGCCCACGCATTGGCAGCGTTCGGTGTTTCCAGAACCTTTTCGTCACCAGATCCAGGTGGTGCACGATGGCATTGACACTGCACGGGTTTGTCCCAGGCCCCAGGTCAGCCTGCAACTGAAAACCGCATCGGACACGCTCGAACTCACACGCGACGATGAGCTGATCACGTTTGTGAACCGGAACCTGGAGCCTTACCGGGGCTACCACGTCTTCATACGCGCCTTGCCAGAGATCATGAAAGCACGGCCCAACGCCCGTGTGCTGATCGTGGGTGGCAATGGCGTGAGCTATGGCGCCCCGCCCTCGGGCCCGCGCGACGACAAGGGGGCCACGCCCAAAGGCTGGAAACAGATTTTTCTGGACGAGGTCAAGGACCGCGTGGACCTGCAGCGCATTCACTTCCTGGGCAATGTGCCTTACCCGCAGTTTGTTTCACTGCTGCAGATTTCAACGGTGCATGCTTACCTGACTTATCCCTTTGTGCTCAGTTGGAGTTTGCTGGAAGCCATGAGCGCGGGTTGTGCCATCGTGGCCAGCAACACGGCCCCTGTCAGGGAGGCCATCACGCATGGCGAGACAGGCCTGCTGGTCGACTTCCTGGATGCGTCTGCACTGGCCGAACAGGTGATTGCCCTGTGTCAGGACCCGACGCGTCGTGCACAACTGGGCGCGGCAGCGCGCGCTTTCGCTGTCGCGCATTACGATCTGCAAGGCAAGTGCCTGCCCGAACAGATGCAATGGGTGGCTTCGCTGCGCGATTAAGTGGCTGTTGTTGACGCGGGCGCCACCTGCTCATCGGTGCGACCGAAGCGGCGCACACGTGAGGCAAACCACGTCAGGGCTTTGACCAGGCTGGCTTCATCAAAGTCGGGCCAGTAATCGTCGACAAAATACAGCTCGGTGTAAGCGCACTGCCACAACAGGAAATTGCTGATCCGGGATTCGCCCCCGGTGCGGATCAGAAGATCGGGGTCGGGCAGGTCGGCGGTGCTGAGATGGGCTGCAAGGTCCGCTTCATGCAAATCGTCCAGGGTGCGCCCCGGGTTGGCTTTTTGCCAGGCCCGGGTCGCCTGCAGGATATCCCATTGCCCTCCGTAGTTGGCCGCCACCGTCAGGTGCAAGGTGGTGTTGTGTGCGGTGGCTTGCTCGGCAGCGGCAATGCGCGCTTGCAAATCGGCCGGGAAAGCGCTGCGGTCGCCGATGACGCGCAGGCGCACGCCTTCGCTGCTCATGTCAGCCATCTCTTTTTGGAGGTACTGCACAAACAGGTCCATCAGCGTGGAAACTTCCTCCGGCGGACGGCGCCAGTTTTCGGTGCTGAAGGCGAACAGGGTGAGATAGCGGATATCGCGGTCGGCACAGGCCTTGACAATGCGCCGCACGCCTGCGGCCCCTTTGACATGCCCCACCGTGCGTGGCAAAAAACGCTTTTTCGCCCAACGGCCATTGCCGTCCATGATGATGGCAATGTGCTGAGGAAGAGAGGATTCGGTACTCATGCAACGACTGGCCGCAAGGCCTGGAGTTCGGTCTGGATGCTTTGCGGCTGGCTCAACAATTCGATGAGGACCATCGCACGCGCTTCGCCGTCGTGTTGTTGGTAAATGCCGCGCAAACCTTTGAGTGGCCCCGCTACAAACTGGACCTCATCGCCAGGATTCATCATGCGCTCACGCGGCAGAGGCGGCATGTCACGCAAGGCCTGGATCAAGGCATCGGGCACGGCGGCAGGTGTGTTGCCAAACGACACCAGTTTGCTCACCCCCAGAGTGGAACGGATGGGCGACCAATTGGTCTGGACCGTATCCAGGTGAATAAACAGGTAACGGCTGAACATGGGTTCGGTCACCCGAGCCAGTTGGCCGCGTCGCACCTTCTCGAGCTCGATCATGGGCAACCATGCCTCAAAGCCCTGGCGCTGAAGATTCTCCAGCGCGCGCTGCTCTTGACGAGGTTTGGTGTGAATGACATACCACTGCATGAAGGAAAGGATAAAGCAAAAAGTAACACAAGTCATTATTATAGTTTTAAAAAATATTGACCTCGCCAGCCTTGTTTAGTCAGCGCTCCCTAAACAAAAGACGGGCTTGAGGCTACAGTGCCATCCTCACCTCTCAACCGATAAGCATCCCCAATGAGCGATAAGAAACTCCCCCCACATCCTGCCGCATTCAACGACACGGTCAAAGAGTCTGCACAACAGATCTGGCTGGCTGGCCTGGGCGCTTTTGCCAAAGCGCAGCAAGAGGGTGGCAAGGTGTTCGAAACTCTGGTGAATGACGGGCTGACGATGCAACGCAAAGCCCAGACAACGGCGGAAGAAAAAATTGCCGAGGCCACGCAAAAAATGACCACCATGGCCAGTCAGTTGAGCGCCCAGGCGTCGCAATTGGGTGGCAAGGCCAGCGGTTCCTGGGACCGACTGGAAACGATTTTTGAAGACCGCGTGGCCAAAGCCCTGACGCGACTGGGCTTACCCACTGCGGCCGAGTTACAAGCCTTGGCGCAGCGCGTGGAGGCGCTGGAGCAGGCATTGGCACACAACAAAGCCGGCGCCACAAAGCAGACCCGCGCGAAAAAAACCACCACGGCCAAAACTGCATCGAAAGCAGCAACTGCGAGGAAAACACCCAGCGCGACCGCACGCCCAACCAAGCGTTCGCCACGCGCCTGAGAAACGCGTGGCCACGGCAGAGTGGTCTCGCCCATCGCGTACCTGGGCATGACGCTGCCCTGAAATTCGGGTAGAGTGTCTCGATTCCCAAAAGACATTGGCGAGCGAGACAACACCATGGCGAAAAAAGCGCCCAGGCGAACAGCGGAGCGGATCCTCGAGGTCACGCTGGTGCTGTTCAATCGCTTTGGCGAGCCCAATGTCTCCACGACCCTGATCTCCTCCGAGCTCAACATCAGCCCAGGGAATTTGTATTACCACTACCCGGCCAAAGACGAGTTGGTGAACTCGTTGTTCGAGCGCTACCAGGCTTCACTTCACAAATTGCTGGCCGCAGCACCCGAGGTAGGTGATGTGGAGGATGGCTGGTTCTTCATGCACTCCCTGATGGAAGGCATTTGGCACTACCGTTTCTTGTACCGTGACCTGAACGATCTGCTGACCAAGAACCGCAAGCTGGAAGCCGAGCTGAAAGACATGCTCTTGCTGAAAACCAGTGCCTTTCGCGCCCTCTTGCAAAGTCTGGACCACAACGGTGTGCTGCACATGGATGCCACGGCGCGGGAAATGACCGCCACCCACATGGTGGTGATGCTGACCTGGTGGCTCAGCTACGAATATGTGCGCGATCCGCGGCACGCCATGGAAGACGAGAATGCGCAGCAGTCTTTGTTGCGTGGCGCCCGGCACGTGCTGGGCTTGCTGCTGCCCTACATGCAGTCGCAGCCACGTGAACATCTGCAGCACCTGATGCAGGTGTACGATGGCTCGGGCGCAGAGACGCCCACGACGAAAGCTGCTTGAGGCATGCGCCACTGGAAAACCCTTGAACCGGCACGGCACCTGAGCGCAGCGCAGGTGCGCACGCACTGGGATCGCTGGCACCGAGGCGATGCAGAGCCGTTCCCACACGACCCTGATTTGCTGGCTGCCTGGACACTGTTTCATGCAGGTGACTTCGAAGGCGCCGTGGCCTCCGGCTTGCGCCTGACCGCCCAGGGCCATCCTGCGGCCTGGACGGTGGTGAACCGTGCGACTGCGGTGTATGCCACCTATGTCGAACCTCTGGAAACACAGCGCCTGAGCTTGCTGCACCAGGCAGCCGAGCAGGCACAAGCCCACGCGGAACTGCAACCTCAGAACCCCAACGCCTGGTACCTGCTGGCTTATGCACTCGGACGTTACGCACAGGGGATCAGTGTGGCCAAAGCCTTGGCACAAGGCATTGGCGCGCGGGTGCGCGACGCCTTGCAACAAACCATGGCCCTGAACCCCGCGCACAGCGACGCCAAATTTGCGCTGGCCACTTTTCATGCCGAGGTCATCGACAAAGTCGGCGAATTGATTGCCATGATGACCTACGGCGCCAAGAAAGACCGGGGACTGGCCTTGTATGCCGAGGCGCATGCGCACAACCCCGCCTCTCTGGCCGGCATGCTGGAAATGGCCCGTGGCCTGGTGATGCTCGAAGGGGACGCCCAGCAGCGCCAGGCCCATCGCCTGTATCAGCAAATCGGCAGCGCGGTGGCCACTGATGCACTCGAGCACCTGGTCATTGCCCTGGCCCAAAATACCCTGGCCGATCTTTGACCCTCGGCCCTGCAGGCCTGACAGAGCCGGACAGAAGGGAATGCCCCTAGTGGCAAGATTTTTCAAGTCTGGGTAGACTGACCTGATCAAGCCCCTACCGTACCGAGGCATTCATGAACGTTTTAGATTCCATCGTGACCCAGGCCGCCAGCATCGTGGCCATTCGACGCGACATTCACGCACACCCCGAACTGTGCTTTGAAGAGCATCGCACCGCCGATGTGGTGGCCGCCAAACTCACCGAGTGGGGCATTCCGGTGCACCGCGGCATGGGCACCACAGGCGTGGTGGGCATCATCAAGAACGGAACCAGCGACCGGGCCATGGGACTGCGCGCCGACATGGATGCCCTGCCCATGCAGGAATTCAACACCTTTGCGCATACCAGCCAGCACGAGGGCAAGATGCATGCGTGCGGTCACGACGGCCACACGGCCATGCTGCTGGCTGCGGCGCAGCACCTGGCCAAGCATCGCAATTTTGATGGCACGGTCTATGTGATTTTTCAACCTGCCGAAGAAGGCGGGGGTGGTGCGCGCGAGATGATCAAGGATGGCCTGTTCAAACAGTTCCCGATGCAGGCTGTGTTTGGCATGCACAATTGGCCTGGCGCCGATGTGGGCAAGTTCGCGGTGAGTCCGGGACCGGTGATGGCTTCAAGCAACGAGTTCAAAATCACGATTCATGGCAAGGGCAGCCATGCCGCCTTGCCGCACAACGGGGTAGACCCCATCGTGGTGGCCTCTCAAATGGTGCAAGCCTTTCAGAACATCATCACGCGCAATAAAAAACCGGTGGATGCCGGCGTGATTTCCGTGACCATGATCCATGCCGGCCACGCCACCAACGTCATCCCCGACGCCTGCGAGTTGCAGGGAACAGTTCGGACTTTCACGCTGGAGGTGCTGGACCTGATCGAGCGCCGCATGAAAGAAGTGGCCGAACATATCTGTGCGGCCAATGAGGCCCGTTGCGAGTTCGAGTTTGTACGCAACTATCCACCCACCATCAACCACGTCAAAGAAGCCGCCTTCATGCGTGAGGTGATGGCTGAAATGGTAGGTGCCCAGAATGTGATCGACCAGGAACCGACCATGGGCGCGGAAGATTTTTCGTTCATGCTGCAGGAAATTCCTGGCGCCTACGGCTTTATCGCGAATGGTGATGGCACGCACCGCGAAATGGGGCATGGAGGCGGCCCTTGCACCCTGCACAACCCCAGCTACGACTTCAACGACGAGTTGATCCCCCTGGGTGGCAGCCTGTGGGTGAAACTGGTCGAGAAGTGGTTTCAGACCAGCTGAAATTCGGTTTTCGTCGGCACATCGGGCGCAATCCAGAAACGGCGTGTGTGCGGGTGCATGATGATGCCGGCCACACTCTCCACGCGCGCCTCAGGGGGCAGTGACGGGTCTGGCCGGCGGCACACGGCCAGAAAATCGCCGGATTCATCGCGCAAAAACGCTTGCAACGATGCCAGCCCCAAGGGCTTGCCTGCGGCATGCCGAGCCGCAGTGGCCAGGCGTGGCTCGCTGGACAAGTAGTTGCCCATCACGGCTTGCTGCGTCAGCAAGGACTCACATAAAAAATGATTCGTGTGAACCGCCACACCTTCATGCGGACGTTGCTCGGCCCAACCTGCAGGCGCCACTTCGAAACACCCCACCTCGCCGTGCGCATCGGCGCAGGGAATATTGGATGCCGCACCAAAGCCCAGATTCGCCTGGATGAAGGCCAGACGCTCACGCGCCTGGGCCAGCCCAGTCAGACCCAGCAGGTGACGCAACAGGATATGAACGGGCACACCCGGCTTGGCACCATCCTGCAAGGAGCGCAAGATATTCAAACCGATCGCGAAGCCGTGCTGGTTGATGCCGATCTTGGCCAGCATGCCGCCTTCGGCCAGCGTGGTGTAAGCGGTGCCCTGGGCGTCGACCGAATAGACAATGACCAGCGCCGCTCGCTGGCGACCGATCCAATCCCAGTTTTGGGAAAACCAGGTCTGCCCGTCTGCACTGGCTTGGCCGTTGACGCACATGGCGGTGCATTCGGACAGGTCACGGGGCAACTGGGGCAAGGCATAGACATCGTCTGACCAATCGGGGATACCGGCAGCGCGGTTGGCCTGCAAGGCCGACTCGGCAGCGCTGTGCTCGCCGCTGAAGTAGTTGGGCGGGAGAATTTCAGTCCGGCAATTCAGCGTGAGAATGTCCTCAAAGCTGAAGCGGCTGCCCTCGGCCAGGCCACGCATTTCATCGACCAGCGAGGCATCGAGCGCCTCGATGACGGGAAGGTAGCGTTGCGCCAGCTGCCGGGCTTGCGCCCAATCGATGCCGCAGGCGGCGAATTGGCGGGCATAGGTGGCCACACTGTGCCCCACTTGGGCGCGACTGGCCTGGCCCAAGGCCACACCACGGGCATGCGGCGAGGCATGCGTGGAAATGCGAATCTGTGGAAACATGGGATTGATGATAATGGGAGACCAGCTTCCTGTCTTCATCATGACTTTCCTCGCACTTGACGTCGGCAACACTCGCCTCAAATGGGCGCTCTACGAGGCGCCACAACCAGGCGCGCCCTTGCTCCACCACGGTGCGGTGTTTCTGGAGAACATTGACCGATTGGCCGAGGAAGAATGGAAAGAATTGCCCACGCCCACACACATGCTGGGCTGCATCGTGGCCGGCGAGGCCATCCGCCGCAGGGTGGAGGAGCAGATGGAGCTGTGGGATGTGTCCACGCGCTGGGTGGTGCCCAGCGTGTCAGAGGCAGGCGTCACCAACGGCTATGACCACCCCACACGCCTGGGGGCCGATCGCTGGGTGGCCATGATCGGCGCTTACGCGCGCATGCGTCAACAAACCCAGGGCCAGCCCCCGCGCCCCATGGTGGTGGTGATGGTGGGTACGGCGGTGACGGTGGAAGCCATCAGCGCAGAAGGGCATTTCATGGGAGGGCTGATTCTGCCGGGCCATGGCATCATGCTGCGCGCACTGGAGTCAGGCACGGCAGGCTTGCGTGTGCCGACCGGCGAGGTCCGGCCTTTCCCGACCAATACCAGTGATGCCCTGACCAGCGGTGGGACCTATGCGATCGCAGGAGCGGTGCATCGCATGATGCAGCATGTCCGCGACCACTGCCACGCCGACGCCTTGTGCTACATGACCGGGGGCGCTGGCTGGAAAATGTTGCCCAGCATGTCGACACCGGTCGAGTTGGTTGACACCCTGATCTTTGACGGTTTGCTACAAATCGCCGCGTCCCGCTGACCCGCCGTTGTTCGTGATCGCGCCCGCAGCGCGCTTCACTGCGGGCGAGGAACGGGATGGACCGATTCGTAGGCGCGTGCAGCACGCAAGACCAGCGCATCGCCAAACATCGGACCCACAAGTTGCATGCCCATGGGCAGACCGTCGGTGGTCAGACCACAGGGTATGGTGATGGCGGGTTGCTGCGACAGGTTGAAGGGATAACTGAAGGGCGTCCATCCGAGCATGGACTCGGCCGTCATCACCGTGTGCCCTGCGGGCAAGGCCTCGAAAGCTGGCACGGCCGTGCTGGGGGTCAGGATCAGATCGTAACGTTGCATGAATTGGCGCAGGTGGGAGCCAAGCAAGCCACGTCGCTGGTTGAGTTGATGGATGTGCTCGCGGGTGAGTTGTGCGCCCAGTTCAACTTCCGCTCTGAAATCGGGGTCGGCCACAGCCTGCTGTTCGGGCGTCAAGCCTTGCCAGACCTGGTAGGCGCCGGCAAACCACAGGCCGGTGCTGATGTCCAGCGAGTCTTCAATCCCCGGGTCGACGGCCTCGACATGCGCGCCCAAGTCTTGCAGGGTCTGGGCCACACGGTCCAGGGCGGCAGCGATTTCGGGATGCACATTCTTCGCATAGCCCAGTGTGGGTGAATAGGCAATGCGCAAGCCACGCACGCCATCGTTCAAACCAACGGTGTAATCACGGGCGTCATAAGGCAGCGATGTCCAATCGCGGGCATCGGGCTTCTTGAGCACATTGGTCATGAGGGCCGAATCCATCACACTCATGGTGTGCGGCCCGAGGTGCGCCACCGAGCCAAAAGGGGACAAGGGATAGGCCGGCACGCGGCCAAAGCTGGGCTTGAGGCCGACGTTGCCGCAAAAAGCAGCAGGGATGCGCACACTGCCCGCACCATCGGTGCCCACAGCCAGTGGGCCCAATCCTGCGGCCACCGCTGCGGCCGCGCCGCCCGAAGAACCCCCTGTCGTACGCGACAGGTTCCAGGGATTGCGGGTGATGCCTGTCAAAGGCGAATTGGTTTCGCCCTTGCACCCATATTCGGGTGTGGTCGTTTTGCCCAGCAGCACCGCGCCCGCTTCGCGCAAACGGGCGGTGGCCGGCGCATCGACCTCCCAGGGCTGATCAGGACGGATGCCGCGACTGCCGCGCAAGGTGGGCCAACCCCGGGTCAGTACCAGGTCTTTGATGGAAGTGGGGACGCCCTCCAAATCACCCACGGCAGCACCGCTTTGGCGGTGCGCTTGCCATCGGGCCTCGCTTTGTTTCGCGCTGGCCATGGCCGCCGCTTCATCGACCAGGCAAAAGGCGTTGAGTTGCGGGTTGAGCGTTTGAATGCGTGCCAACACGGCGCGCGTCACCTCGACGGGAGAGGTCTGGCCACTGCGATACATCTGAAGCAGTTGCTCGGCCGTGCATTGGGTCAGGGCGGTGCTCATCGAGGCTCCTTGTCATGCATGTCGCATCTTGACGGTGAACCCGGGCGTCAGGGACGCACACGGGTTTGAGGGCTGAGTTTTTTCCAGGGCATGTCGCCGGGGTCGGCAGCCATGGGGCCAGCGGCCTTGGCAATCAGCACATGGCTGGCGATGGGCTGGAAGTCGGCGCGGAAATGGTTGGAGCTTTTCACCACAATGACCTTCATGGCTTCGGGCTGGATGTCCACCATGCGCAGCAAGGCGCGGTCCAACAATTGTTTTTTGCCGCTGACCACGGCCACCCGCACGCCATCGATCTCCAGACAGGCGCTGGGGCCCAGGCGCACGGTGAGGCCGCGCATCATGACACCGGGCAAAGTGCAGACGCCATCGCTGATGGCCACCACCTTGAAACGCCCCATCACGGGCGGATCGCTGTGTTGCCCGGTGAAAGTGGGTACCGATGTGCCCAGAGCCAACTCCAGCACCGCGCCCACGCCGGCTTCGCAGGCTTTGCGTGCCGCCTCGGTTTCATACACCAGGCCCAGCGCCACCTGCCCCGGGAACTTGCGCCCCACGCCTTGCTGAAGCAATGCATGCAACATGCCGGTGGTGTTGCTGTCACCGCCTGCACCCGGGTTGTCTTGCGTGTCGGCAATGACGACCGGACGGTCCGATTTTTCGGCCAGGGCCATGGCACGCTCGGCCGCTTCTTGTGGCGAAAGCAAATCCAGTTGCCACTGCGTGGGCTCACTGGCTTGTGCGTACAGGGCCGTGACCGCAGCCTGGGCCTGTTCGGCTGTGGCCGCATAGCCCCACACCACGGGGCCGCATTCTTCGATGTCGGACGCGGGAAAGGCCATGCAGAAACTGAGGATGGCGTTGTGCTCGCGGTCGAGTTGTTTCAGGTTCTCATAAATGCCTTGCGCCGGATCCATCCAGGTGCTTTGGGCATTGAGTGGAATGAGGTAGGGTATGCGCAGCGCATGCAGGGCTTCACGCCGTCCCAGCTGCCAGCGACGGCGCAGGAGTTGTGCCGCAAGCTCCCCTGTGGCGGCCATGTCCACATGGGGATAGGTTCGGTAAGACACCAGCGCATCGGCTTCGCGCAGCATGCGACGCGTGACGTTGGCATGCAGATCCAGGCTGGCGACGATGGGCACATCCGGGCCCACGATCGCGCGAATGCGCGAAATCAATTCACCTTCCGAGTCGTCAGCGTGCTCGGCCACAGCGGCGCCGTGCAAATCGAGATAAACCGCGTCCAGGCCTTGCACGCGTGCGGCATGCACATCTTCCAAGATGGCCGCGCTGATGCGCTCGAAAGCGTCCTGGGTCACGTAAGACGACGGAATGGCGCCAGCCCAGGCGGAGGGAATCAGTTGCCAGCCCTCGGCTTTGGCAGCGTCAATGAAACCACCAACCGGTATGTTGATCCCGGTGAGCTTGTCCTGCATGGCCTTGCCGCGAATGAAAGCAGGAAATGAGTCTCCCCGGTTGAAGGCGGTCCAGTCGGCGAGACTGGGGGCAAAGGTGTTGGTTTCGTGCTGGTAGCCAGCGATGAGGACTCGTTTCATGCGGTTATCTCAAAAGCCAACCGTCATCGCGAGCGTTGCGCGCGTGATGACGGCAATCACAGGGACTCCAGGCCAGGCGGGGCGGAGGCGAACAGGCGTTGGGTGTAGGGGTCTTGCGGATGGGCGTAAAGCTCGGCAGTGGGACCTTGCTCCACGAGCTTGCCCTGGTTCATGACAATGACACGATCACACAACTGCGCGGCCACGCGCAGGTCGTGGGTGATGAACAACAGGCCCAGGCCGAACTCGGCCTGAATCTCACGCAAGAGCACCAGGATTTGCGCCTGCACCGACACATCGAGCGCACTCACCGCTTCGTCGGCCACCAGCACCTTGGGCTGGCAAGCCAGCGCACGCGCAATTGCAATGCGTTGTCGCTGCCCACCGCTGAATTGACTGGGGTAGCGCCGCAAGGCCTCGACAGGCAAACGGACCTGGGTCATCAGTTTTTCGGCCAAGGCATGGGCCTCGTTCGGTTGCATGCCGAAATTGATGGCGCCTTCCATCAAGGACTGGCCCACGGTACGGCGTGGGTTGAGCGAGCGATTGGGATCCTGAAACACCACTTGCACCTGACTGCGCAAAGGGCGCAGGGCGCGCTCACCCAAGAGGGCCACTTCGTTGTCGCCCCAATGGATCTGCCCACCCGTGGGATCGATCAGGCGGATCAGGCAACGCGCGAAGGTGGACTTGCCAGAGCCCGACTCACCCACGATGCCCACGGTTTCACCGGCATGGATGGCCACGGAGGCGGCATGCAGAGCGTGTGTGGGATGACTGCGACCCAGCCAGTCACGACTGAAGTAGGTTTTGCTGACAGCCGTGCCACTCAGCAACGGCTTCGGTAATGTGGCGTCATGGGCGGGCCGGGGCGTTTCGCCACGACGACGCGGGGTCATGCTGGGCACGGCAGCCAGAAGTTGCTGGGTATAGGCTTGCGTCGGATGCTTGAGCACTTGCAGACGTGCGCCCGACTCCACGGCTTCGCCCTGGTTCATGACCAGCACCTGATCAGCAATTTCTGCCACAACGCCCATGTCATGCGTGATGAACAGCACCGCACTGCCCTGCTCTTTTTGCAACTGGGCAATGAGTTTGAGAATTTCTTTCTGGGTGGTGACATCCAGCGCTGTGGTGGGCTCATCGCAAATGAGCAAGGCAGGCTTGAGAATCACCGCCATGGCGATCACGATGCGTTGGCGCTGTCCGCCGCTGAGCTGGTGCGGGTAGCTGCGCATCATGCGCTCAGGGTCGGGCAGGCGCACGTGCTGCAGCATCTGCAACACTTCTGCACGGCGCTTGTCGGCTGGCCAATCGGTGTGTGTGGCCAGCAATTCATCGATCTGGTCACCGCAGGTCATGACGGGATTCAATGCCGTCATCGGCTCTTGAAACACCATGCCCATGGCTTGACCGCGCAATTCACGCAAGCGCGCAGGCGATGCGTCCAGCAAGGACTCGCCTTGCAACAGAACCTGGCCCGCCACAGGTTGAAGTTCACGCGCCAGCAATCCCATCACCGTGGTGGCCATCACCGATTTGCCCGAGCCGGACTCGCCCACAACACACAGCGTTTGTCCAGGCGCGATCTGCAAACTGATGTTGTGAACCGCATGCACGCGGTCACCGCCCGCAGGCAAGGCCACTGACAGGTTTTGAATCGACAGAATGGGCGCTGCCATCAGTTGCCTCGCCGCGCAAATTTCGGGTCCAGCACATCGCGCATGCCATCGCCCAAAAGGTTGATGGCCAGCACCGTCGGTACCAGGAACATCGCCGGGTACAACACATTGCCAGGGTATTGACTGAACTGCACACGCCCCTCGGCCATGATGTTGCCCCAGGTGGGAATGTCCGGCGGCAGGCCCAGCCCCAGAAAGCTCAGGATGGCCTCGGTCAGCACAGCTGCGGCAGCCACGAACGTGCCCTGCACCAGCAAGGGTGCAATGGCATTGGGCAGAATGTGACGCATCAAAATGGTGGGCGTGGGCGTGGCCAGGGCGCGCGCCGCTTCGACAAAAGGCTCTTCGCGCAAGGTCAGCACCAGTGAGCGCACCAAACGGGTGACGCGCGGCACTTCCGGAATGGCAATCGCCACCACGACCGTTCCCACATTGGCCCCCAGAGCCGCCACCAAAGCAATCGCGAGCAAGATGGCGGGGATGGCCATCAAGCCATCCATCACCCGCATCAACACGGCATCGACCGCACGGAAATAGCCGGCCAGCATGCCGAGCAAACCACCCAGCGCCAAAGACAACAACGCCGTGGACAGGCCAACCAGCAGCGACACACGGGCACCGTAGACCACACGACTGTAGAGGTCACGGCCAAAGCTGTCCGTGCCAAACCAGAAGGTATGGGCCACGGTGGTGCCATCCAGCAAGGCGAAGTCGCCTGACACGCCAGCGGCCTTGTTGATGTGGTTGGAGTCCATGGCGGCGGGATCGACGGTGCCCAGCAGCGGCGCGATCAAGGCGATGAGACACATGAAGCCCAGCACCAGCACACCAAAGCGCACCGAGCCATGGGCCCACAAGCGTTGCGTGACAGTGGCAGCCATCAGTAGCGAATCCTGGGGTCGAGGAACAAATAGCTCAGGTCCACCAACAGGTTGATGAGCACATAGCTGAGTGAGAAGAGCAGCACCAGGCCCTGAATCACCGGAAAGTCACGGTTGAGCACCGCGTCCACGGTGAGGGAGCCCAGGCCAGGAATGGCATAGACCGTTTCGGTCACCACCACGCCACCAATCAACAAGGCCACGCCAATGCCAATCACCGTGACAATGGGAACCGCTGCATTGGCCAGCGCATGACGGATCAGCACCGCCGATTCAGCAATGCCTTTGGCACGTGCCGTGCGGATGTAATCCTCGGTCAGGGCCTCGGAGACGCTGGCCCGGGTGACACGCGCAATCAGTGCAATGTAGATCATGCCCAGGGTCAGCCAGGGCAGGATGAGTTGCCGCATCCATTCCCACAGCCCCGCCCCGGTAGGGCCCAGCAAGGTTTTGTAACCTTGCACCGGCAGCAATTCCCAGCGAATGGCGAACAGGTAAATCAACACATAGCCGATGACGAAAACCGGCACCGAAAAACCCGCGACAGAAAAGCCCGAGAGCACCTTGTCCAGCACCCCACCCATGCGCCAGGCGGCGAGGGTGCCCAGCGGCACCGCGATGATCACCGCCAGCAGTGCCGTGCCCAGCGCCAATGCCAGCGTGGGTTCGATGCGTTGTGCGATCAGGGCCGTGACCGGTTTGCTGAGATAGAAGGAATAGCCCAGATCCCCTTGCAACACCCGCCCCACCCAGATACCGTACTGCACGGCAATGGAACGGTCCAGGCCGAGCTGGCTTCGTATCTTGTCGATCTCTTCATTGGTGGCGCTGTTGCCAGCGATGACAGCAGCCGGGTCGCCCGGGGCCAATCTCAGGATGAGAAAGACCACGAGCGAGACGATCAGCAGCACTGGCACCAGCGCGGCCAGGCGGCGTAACAAGAAATGAAGCATGTCGGGCCAGGCCGCTCAGTCTTTCTTGAGGCTCCACATCACGGGAATGCCAGGCGTCTGGATCAGACCTGACACATTGCTTCGAACCACGGTGGGGCTGCGGTACTGGCCCAGCGGCGCATGGGTGGCGGTTTCAAAGGCGATGGCCTGGATGTCGCTGGCGATCTTTTTCTTCTCGGCGGAAGAGCCTGCACGCGCGAACTTGGCTTTCAGGTCTTCGATGCGCGGCTCATCCTGCCAGCCAAACCAGCCGTTCTGACCTTTGGCATTGAACATGGCCATGGCCAGCGGATTGCTGATATCGCCGGCGGTCCAGGCGGTGAGGAACAGATGCCAGCCGCCTTGCGCCGGGGCGTCTTTCTTGGCGCGGCGTGCGAGCAGCGTGGCCCAGTCCATTTGCTGGAAGTCCACCTTGAAGCCTGCGGCCTCCAGTTGTTGCTTGGCCACCAGGGGCAGCTTGGCGATGGACGCCAGATCGGTGGGGCGCATGAGGGTGATGGGGGTGCCATCGTAGCCTGCCTCTTTCAGCATCTCTCGGGCCTTGGCGGGGTTGGCAATGCCCGTGAAGTAGCCGGTGTTTTCATCGGCATATTGCGTGCCGCAGGGGTACATGCTGCGACACAGACGGCCCAGCTCTGGCACACCCACCTGGGTGTTGATGTAGGCCTGCTGGCCCATGGCGACCATGGCCGCCTGGCGAATCTTGGGATTGTTGAAGGGCGCGTGCAGATGGTTGAAGCGCATGATGAACTGCAGGCCTGCGGGCGAGAAGTCCTCCACCTTCACGCCGTCGGTTTTCTTCAGCGTTTCGTACTGCTCGAAGCTGGGTTGCTCGACCATGTCGACTTCGCCGGCCTTGATCGCATTGAACTGGGTTTGCGGATCGCGGATGATGACCCACTCCACGCGATCAAAATTCACAGGGCGGCCACCGGCCACGCCACTGGGCGCTTCGCTGCGCGACTTGTATTTGGGGTTACGCACATACACAGCCAGCGAACCGGGCTTGAATTCGTCGGCCTTGAACATGAAAGGCCCCGAACCGATGTGCTCTTTGACCTGCTCGGTGCCGGGTGTGGCCGCAATGCGCGCAGGCATGATGAAGGGGACGTTGGACGAGGCTTTGCCCAAGGCATCGAGCACGATGCCACAGGGCTCTTTGAACACCAGGCGGAAGGTGTTGGCGTCCGGCGTCTCCATGCGCTCGATGAAGTTGTTCAGGATGCCGCCCATGGCATCACGGCTGGCCCAGCGCTTGAGCGAGGCCACCACGTCCTCGCTGGTCACGGCCTTGCCATCATGGAACTCGAGGCCCGAGCGAAGCTTGAAAGTCCAGGTCTTGCCGTCTTTGGAGGTCTCGTAGGTGTCCACCATCTGCGGCTTGATGTTGCCTTGCGCATCTTCCGAAAACAAGGTGTCGTAAATCATGTAGGCATGATTGCGCGTGACATAGGCAGTGGTCCAGATGGGGTCGAGCACTGCCAGGTTGGCGTGTGGCACAAAACGGAACACTTTATTGGGAGCAGGCGCTTGCGCTTGCGAACCCAGCGGTGCCAACATGGCCAGACCCAGTCCCAGGGACGCGAGGGCAGCAAACAACGGACGGCGCTTCATCATGTAGGAGTCTCCTATGAGCAATAAGGGCACCAGACCGTCCGCGATAATTCGCCAACCGACTGGTCGGAAAAGGCACTATAGACCCGAAAACAAGAAAGGCAACCTATGGAGACTACCAATATGACGGCCTGCGCGCTGTCGGACGCGCTGCACCAAAAGAAGCTGTCCAGCCGCGAATTGATGCAAGCCACGCTGGACCAGATCGATCGGCTGAACCCGACCTACAACGCGGTGGTCAGTCTCCAGGACCGGGACAGCCTGCTGCGGCAGGCCGATGCGCGTGACGCCCAACTTGCGCGCGGGGAGTCCATGGGTTGGCTGCATGGCATCCCCATGGCCATCAAGGACCTGGCCAACACCGCAGGCATCCCGACTTCCATGGGGTCGCCGCTCATGAAAAATTTTGTGCCCCAAGAGGATGCGGTGATGGTGGCCCGCCTGAAGGCCGCCGGCGCCATTGTGATTGGCAAGACCAACACGCCCGAGTTCGGCCTGGGCTCTCACAGTTTCAATGAAGTCTTTGGCGCCACAGGCAACGCCTACGATGCCACGCGCTCGGCCGGGGGCAGCAGTGGGGGCGCCGCCGTGGCCCTGGCCTTGCGCATGGTGCCGGTGGCCGATGGCTCGGACTTCATGGGCAGCCTGCGCAATCCCGCCGGATGGAACAATATTTTTGGGATGCGCCCCTCGCAAGGGCGGGTGCCCTATTACCCTTCGCAGGATGTGTGGGTCTCGCAACTCGGCACCGATGGCCCAATGGCCCGCACCGTGTCGGATCTGGCGCGCTTGCTCAGCGTGCAAGCGGGCTATTGTGCGCAGACCCCGTTGAGCATTTTCGAAAGCGGCGAGCGCTTCGCTCACAGTTTGCGCCATGACGTTCGAGGATGCCGCATCGGCTGGCTGGGCAATTTGAAGGGCTACCTGCCCATGGAACCGGGGGTGCTGGAGGCTTGCGAAAACGGCTTGCGCCGATTCGAAAGCCTGGGCTGCGCGGTCACGCCCACCGCGCTGGGGATCGCTCCCGAGAGCGTCTGGCAAACCTGGCTCGCCTGGCGACGCGTGCTGGTGGCATCGCGCCTGGCACCGTTCTTCCTGCAGACCAAGAACCGCGAGCTGATCAAACCCGAGGCGCAGTGGGAATACGACCAGGCACAAGGCATGACAGCGCCCGAATTCTTGAGCGCCAGCGTGCAACGCTCGGCGTTTTACCTGCACATGCTTTCATTGTTTGAAGAGCACGATGTGCTGGCGCTGCCTGTGGCACAGGTCTGGCCTTTCCCCAAAGCATGGCGCTGGCCCCAGGAAATTGCCACGGCGCAAGGGACGGTGACCATGGACACCTACCACCGCTGGATGGAAGTGGTGATCTACGCCACGCTGGCGGGACTGCCGTGCATCAGCGTACCAGTGGGCTTCAATGCACAGGGCTTGCCGATGGGCATGCAGTTGATCGGCAAGCCGCAGGGTGACTTTGAGCTGTTGCAAATCGCCAAAGCCTACGAAGACGTGATCGGTGACTGGCTGGCGGTGACGCCAGCCGCGCTGTCCTGAATCAGTTCTGACGCCAGGGCAGACCGCGAAAGCGCCAGCCCCCCTTGTGCCCCCGATGCGCTTCGCCATCGGGGTCGCCCTCAAAGCCCTCCAGAATATTGAAGGCGGTGACGCCGAGGTCCGTTGCGCGCTTGGCTGCGGCAATGGAGCGCACGCCGCTACGGCACAGCAGCACCAGATGGCGCCCTCCCTCTGCAGCGGCTTGAATGGCCGCATCGAATTCAGGGTTGAGGGCCATGCCCGGCCATTGTTTCCAGGCAATTCCCAAGGCTCCAGGCACAAAGCCGACCCATTCGCGCTCGGCATCCGAACGCACATCGACCATCACGGCCTGACCCGATTGGACCCATTGCCACGCCAATTGAGGCGACACATCTCCGGCATAGCCCTCTGCAGGCACAGGCGCGCTCAAGGCGGTTTGAGAGGTCATGATGGGTCCTTCAGGCGAATTTCACAAGCATGTCCGACACATGCGACACCGGTTGCTGGCCTTCTTCGATCATGCAGCCCAGCATGGCATAAAAGGTTTTGTCCAAGGCCTTTCGGGCCGCGGAGAGTTGCTGCGCCACTTTCTCGCACTCAGCTTCTTCTTCGATCAGCTTTTGAATGCCCCGCAACTGCCCCTCCACTCGGGCCAAACGGGAACACAGGGCGCGTTTTTTCTCAGCATCTCGCAGCGTGGACATGACCACTCCTTTGGGTTTCAGAAATTGCAGCCCAGTATATAAAACCGTTCCCCGTTACCGTGCGTTAAACGATGCGCACGCTGAGATTGGGGAGACCATCGATGTGCATTTCAATCACATCGCCACGCACCACCGGGCCGACGTTCTCGGGCGTACCGGAATAGATGATGTCACCAGGGAACAGTTCGAACGCCTCGGACAGCTTGCTGATCTGCTCGGCCACGGACCAGATCATCTGGTTCAGGTTGGCGCTTTGTTTGGTTTGGCCGTTGACCTTGAGCCAAATCGCCCCTTGCGTGAAGTGGCCGGTCTGGCTCACTTTGTGAATCGCGCCAATCGGCGCGCTCTGATCGAAACTCTTGCCAATTTCCCAAGGCTTCTTCTGGTCACCCATGCCGCGCTGCAGATCGCGACGGGTCATGTCCAGCCCCAGGGTGTACCCCCAGACCTGCTCCAGCGCCTTGTCCACGGGAATGTTGCGCCCCCCTTTTCCCAGACAGGCCACCAGTTCCGCCTCGTAGTGGTAGTTCCTGGTCAGCGGCGGGTAGGGATGGTCCGCGACGGTGCCGGCAGCCACATACTGAACGGCATCGGTGGGCTTCTGAAAAAAGAACGGCGGCTCACGGGTGGGGTCGGAGCCCATCTCGCGGGCATGCGCCGCGTAGTTGCGCCCAATACAGTAAATGCGCCGCACGGGATAACGCTGGTCCGATCCAGCCACGGGAATCGTGACCTGTGGCACGGCGAAAGGCATGGCCGTTGCAGCGCCGTCGGCACTGGCGGTGGCACAGCCTGTCAAACCTGAAGCCACCGCAACCGACCCGGCGGCGGCTGTTTTCTGAAAAAAGTCTCGTCTTTGCATGACATCCCTTTGCGCATTGATCGACTGATTATTTCTACCTGAACAGGGATTTGCAATCCAAACGGACTACAAATAACCCCACATTGGTAGAAACCCTCTGGCTGTTGGCCGCAAAACGCCAAAAATGCAATGTCCAACATTTGTACGTGACAAATCACTCAGGAGCCCTATCCATGTCCGAAAACAAGACCCCCCGCCGCCGCAGCCTTCTCAAGGGCGCAGCCGTTGCCGCTGGTGCCGTCAGCGCCCCCATGGTGGCGATGGCGCAAACCACGTCGCTGCGCTTTCAAAGCACGTGGCCTGCCAAAGACATCTTCCACGAGTACGCCAACGACTTCGCGAAGAAGGTCAACGACATGGCCGGCGGCCGTCTGAAAATTGAAGTGCTGCCGGCAGGTGCCGTGGTACCCGCCTTCCAATTGCTGGATGCCGTGAACAAAGGCACCCTGGATGGCGGTCACGGTGTGGTGGCTTACCACTATGGCAAGAACTCGGCACTGGCCCTGTGGGGCTCCGGTCCTGCCTTCGGCATGGACCCCAACATGGTGCTGGCCTGGCACCAGTACGGCGGCGGCAAGGCGCTGCTGGATGAAATCTACGCCTCCATCAACATGGACGTGGTGTCGTACCTGTATGGCCCCATGCCCACCCAACCCCTGGGCTGGTTCAAGAAACCGGTGGCCAAGGTGGAAGACATGAAGGGCCTGAAGTTCCGTACCGTGGGCCTGGCGGTCGACGTGTTCACCGAACTGGGCACTGCCGTGAACCCGCTGCCTGGCGGTGAAATCGTGCCGGCGCTGGACCGTGGCCTGATCGATGCGGCCGAGTTCAACAACGCCACCTCTGACCGTGTGCTGGGCTTCCCCGATGTGGTGAAGAACTGCATGCTGCAAAGCTTCCACCAGAGCGGCGAACAGTTTGAAATCCTGTTCAACAAGGGCAAGCTGAACGCCCTGCCCGCCGAGTTGAAGTCCATCATCGACTACGCCGTTCAGGCTGCGTCCGCCGAGATGAGCTGGAAAGCCATTGACCGCAACGCCAAGGACTATGAAGAGATGAAGAAGCAGGGCATCAAGTTTTACAAGACCCCTGACGCCATCCTGCGCGCCCAGTTGGCCGCCTGGGACAAGGTCATCAACAAGAAAGCCGGCGAGAACGCACTGTTCAAGAAGGTGCTGGATTCGCAACGCGCCTTCGCCGCACGCGCAGGTCAGTGGCAGAACGACTACATGGTTGATTTCAAGATGGCCTACAACCACTACTTCGCCAAGAAGAAGGCCTGATTGTTCCTCGCTCCCTGAGCAACCCCATCCAGGTTCGCCTGGATGGGTATTTTTTTGAGTTGTCGTGTTTTTCCGAGAGTTCCCATGAGTACCCAAACCCTGCTTCACACAGCAGACAGGATCAGCACCTGGTTCGGCAAGGCGTTTGCCTGGCTGATCGTGGCGTTGATGCTGCTGGTGGTGGTCGAGGTGTTCAAGCGCTATGCCCTGAACGCACCCACGGCCTGGATTTTTGATGCCAGCAACATGATGTACGGCACCCTGTTCATGATGGGTGGCGCGTACACCTTGTGCCAGGACGGTCATGTGCGTGGCGATTTTTTCTATGGCAGTGCCAAGCCACGCACCCAGGCTACCCTGGACCTGGTTTTGTACATCCTGTTCTTCCTGCCGGGCGTGATCGCACTCACCTACGCCGGCTGGACCTATGCCATGGACTCCTGGGCCATCAAGGAACAGACCTTCAACGCCGATCCGCTGCCCCTGTATCCGTTCAAAGCCATCATTCCGCTGGCTGGCCTGATCGTGCTGATGCAAGGCCTGGCTGAAATCCTGCGCTGCGTCGTTTGCATGCGCACAGGCGAATGGACACCGCGCCTGAAAGATGCCGACGAAATCGACGTGGTCGAACAACAACTCGCCAGCAGCGTTTACGTGGACGATGAGGCGCGCAAGCAAGCCATCGCCAACGCCAAAAACATTGAAGAAGCGGCACATCACCGCGCCACTGGAGGCCAGCTATGAGCGATCCCGCACTCGGCCTCTTGATGCTGGGGCTCATCGTGGTGGTCATCATGATGGGCTTCCCCACCGCCTTCACCCTTATGGGGCTGGGGATGGTGTTTGGCTTCACCGCCTTCTACGATCCCTCCCAGCCGTGGATGGACAACCGCGTGTTCAACCTGATGGTGCAACGCACCTTCGGCGCCATGACCAACGACACCTTGCTGTCGATTCCCCTGTTCGTGCTGATGGGTTACATCATGGAACGCGGGGCACTGGTGGACAAGATGTTCCACAGCGTGCAGCTGGCCTTCCGCCGGCTTCCTGGCTCGCTGGCAGTGACCACTCTGGTGATCTGCACCTTCTGGGGCATCGCCAGTGGCCTGGTCGGCGCTGTGGTGGTGCTGATGGGCGTGATCGCCATGCGTCCCATGCTCAACGCTGGCTATGACACCCGCCTCGCTGCGGGTGTGATCACGGCCGGGGGCACGCTGGGCATCCTGATCCCGCCATCGGTGATGATCATTGTGTACGCCGCCGTGGCCGGTCAATCGGTGGTGAAGCTGTACGCTGCCGCCATGTTCCCGGGATTTTTCCTGGCCTTCCTCTATCTGGTTTATGTGATCGGCTGGGTGCTGATCAATCCCAAGATTGCACCCAAGCTGCCCCCTGAGCAATTGAGAGCCGATGTGCGCCCCTGGGTACAGCATGTGGCTGACCACTACAGCTCGCGCATGTTGCCGGCCTTTGCTGCTGCGGTGCTGTCGCCCGCGCGCGCGGTGCGTGCCAGCACGGCCGAGTTGCGTGTGGGCTGGACCCTGATGGTCAAGAGCCTGTTCACCAGCCTGGTGCCTTTGTTGATGGCCGTGGTGTGCCTGGGTACGGTGTGGTGGTATGTGGTGATCTACTCGCAAGCCGACAACAACGCTGCAGCGGCGGCGGCCAATGCGCCGGCGACCGTGTCGCAACCAGCGGCAGCGGCCTCAGGCAGCACGGTGGAGAAAACCACCACCGGTGGCGTGCAAGAACCGCCTAGCGCCGATGGTGTGAAAGAGCCACCGGGTGCACAGGGCGGCCTGCAGGAGCCCCCGGGGTCTGATGGCGTGCAAGAACCACCAGGAGCCGAGGGTGCAAAAGCGCCTCCAGGCGCGGAGGAGGACGAACCGTTGCAGGCGATGGGCGACGGGGATGCACCCGATGCCCCCAAGACCGAGCCGGTTCCGGAAAGTTTCTATACCGGTTTTGCCGTGACCTCTGTCGCCGTCTTGCTGCTGCTGATCTGGTACTACCGCGACTTTGATGCGGAACAGTTCGAGATCCTGGACATGCTGGTGAAATCGGTCATGCCGCTGGGTGTGCTGACGCTGGTGGTGCTGGGAGTGATTCTGTTCGGCATCACCACAGCGACCGAGTCGGCTGCCGTGGGTGCGGCCGGCGCGTTCCTGATGGCCTGGTCGGCCGGTACGCTGAACTTCGAGCGGATCAAGGAGGCTGTCTTCCTGACGGCCAAGACCACCTCGATGGTGTGCTGGCTGTTTGTGGGCTCGGCCTTGTTCTCGGCTGTGTTCGCCATCCTCGGTGGCCAGCGTCTGGTGGAGGAATGGGTGATGGCGATGAATTTGTCGCCGATCCAATTCATGCTGCTGTCGCAAGCGATCATCTTCATTCTGGGCTGGCCGCTGGAATGGACCGAAATCATCGTGATCTTCGTCCCCATCTTTCTGCCCCTGCTGGCGCATTTCCAGATCGATCCCATGTTGTGGGGGGTGCTGGTGTTCGTGAACCTGCAGGCAGCCTTCCTGTCACCGCCAGTGGCCATGTCGGCCTTCTACCTGAAAGGCGTCTCGCCACCGCATGTGACGATCAATCAGATCTTCGCTGGCATGATGCCTTACATGTTCATCGTCATCGTCTGCATGGTGCTGATGTACATCTGGCCGCAATTGACGTTGTGGTTGCCGAACTACCTGTACGGCAAATAAACCGCGCCAAACGAGAAAGCCCGCAGATGCGGGCTTTCTTTTGAGGTGTGCGGCGAAGTTCAGTCGCCCGAACCGCCACCAATCAGGTCAGAAAAATGGGATGTCATGATGGCTCCAGATGGATGAGTTGAAAACTTGTCAAACAAGACGGTACCCGGTCAAGCGTTGATTGTCAACGACTCGGCGTGATGGGTGTGGGCATGAGGGGTCACCGGTTGCCAGAAAAAAATGATGGACTGGTAGGGAAAAATGCCAAAGTCCAGAACCCATTTGCGGGTGACGGGGTTGTCCAGCTTTTGCTGCAAGGCTTCCGCATGGTTGGCAGAGGCTTGAACTTTCAAGTCTTTGGTGGGGGTGCTGACCGTCAGGGTCAAGCCATCGGATGGCAGGCGTGAGCACCAGATTTCGGCATCGGTTTTTTTCTTGATCAGCACCGAGCGTGTGCGTATATCCACCTTCGCACCGGCTGGAATTTCGATTTCGTGCCGGAATATGACATGCTGATCGGTTCGTGTCATGCCTTTGGCCAGCAAGTTGGAGGACAACGGCACGCCATTGATGCACACTTCGTTGACCGTGCACCAGGCATCGTGCCGGATGTCCAGCGGCCGCTCCAACAAGACCGTGACCATGTGGCGCGCATCCTGGTCCAGCAGGTTGCGCAGTTTGTAGCTGGTCTGTGCGGTGCACTGATAGCTGGATGCTTTGAGCTCTGGGTCGACATCGGCCGCAAAGGCATCGATGGTGTAGTCCAGTTCATGGGACTCACGGTACACCGACCCCATCATGACGCACTTCTCGACTTCCTCAAACACGGCTTCCGGGATGTAACGCTTGTAAATGGCACGGAACAAATCCTGATTGATGCGCTCCAGCAAAGCCTCCGCCGCCAGTTTGTGACGCTCGCGGCTGAATTTCTCGATGGTGAAGATCAGGATCACGGACACCACGCCGGCAAAACCCAACTCGTGGAACAGGGTTTTGGCCACGCCAGCCTCCAGCCAGTAGTGCGAAGCGATGATGCACAGCAAGGCGGAGAGAAAAATCAGCGCATACAGCACCAGATGATGTTTCACCAAAAAGTCATCTGAATTGAGTTTCATTTGTCGATTTTATACAACTTTTGTATTGAATTAATCGAGCAAGTTCTGCGGTGCAACCGCTACGCCAAGATGACAGGTGACAGGATATTGACCTAGAATTGACGTTTACGTAAACGTCAACCAAGCCAAGGCCTGTCTAATCCAGCTTGGTGCACAGTTTGTGAAGCCGCAGGAGACTTTGAGATGACCGATTTGTCCGCTGAATACCAGGCTCTGGCCAATTACCGTCCCAAGCACAAAGTGCGCTTTGTGACGGCGGCCAGTTTGTTTGATGGCCACGATGCCGCCATCAACATCATGCGCCGCATCCTGCAAAGCATGGGGGCAGAGGTGATTCACCTGGGCCACAACCGCTCGGTGGACGATGTGGTGACGGCGGCTTTGCAGGAAGACGTGCAAGGCATCGCCATCAGCTCCTATCAGGGCGGCCACGTTGAATATTTCAAATACATGGTGGACTTGTTACGCGCACGCGGTGGCAGCCACATTCAGGTGTTCGGCGGCGGTGGCGGCGTGATCGTGCCAGCGGAAATTCGCGAATTGCATGCCTATGGCGTGGGGCGCATTTACAGCCCCGAGGACGGTCAGCGCATGGGCTTGCAAGGCATGATCGGTGAAATGATCATGCGCTGCGATCACAGCCTGAACGAACACGCCCCCAAAAGCCTGAAGGCGATTCAAGGACATGAAGAAATGGCCTGGCGTGCTCTGGCACAACTGATCACCGTTCTTGAAAATGGCGAAGCCGATGCAGGCTTGCTCAAGTCGCTGCGTGAGCACGCCGCGAAAACACAGGTACCCGTGCTTGGCATCACCGGCACGGGAGGGGCAGGCAAGTCCTCACTCACTGATGAATTGGTACGCCGGTTGCGCCTGGACCAGGATGATGCCTTGCGCGTGGCTGTGATTTCCATCGACCCGTCGCGTCGCAAAAGCGGTGGCGCCTTGCTGGGTGACCGCATTCGCATGAACGCCATCGGTCCGTGGCGTCATGGTGCGCGTGTGTTCATGCGCTCGCTGGCCACGCGCGACTTTGGCAGCGAGATCAGTGCCGCCCTCCCTGATGTGGTGGCTGCCACAAAATGTGCCGGCTTTGACCTGGTGATCGTGGAGACGTCGGGCATCGGTCAGGGTGACGCGGCCATCGTTCCGCATGTGGATGTGCCCATGTATGTGATGACGCCGGAATTCGGTGCAGCCAGTCAGCTGGAAAAAATCGACATGCTGGACTTCGCCGAATTTGTGGCGATCAACAAGTTTGACCGCAAAGGTGCAAGCGATGCGCTGCGCGATGTGGCCAAGCAAGTGCAACGCAACAAGGAGGCCTGGACGGTCCCGACCGAGCAAATGCCAGTGTTTGGCACCATGGCCTCGCGTTTCAATGACGATGGCGTGACTGCGCTGTACCAGTCTCTCAAACCGCGCCTTGCCGCACTGGGTCTGAATTTCAAGGAAGGCCGCCTGCCCGCTGTGAATGTGCGTCACAGCACACACCAGTCCTCCATCGTGCCGGCGAGCCGTACCCGCTATCTGGCAGAAATCAGTGACACTGTGCGTGGCTACAAAAAGCGCGTGCGCGAGCAAGCCAAACTGGCGCGCGAAATTCAACAACTGCGCGCCGCTGCGCGCATGTTGCAAGTGGACAAGCCCGACCGTGCCCGCGCAGCCGAAGCAGCCACCGAACTGGCCACCTCGCGTGAGCATTACCTGGGCGCGATCGAACGCAAGTTGCTGGCCCAATGGGACGACATGCAAAAAGCCTACGCTGGCGATGAGTACGTGGTGAAAATCCGCGACAAGGAAATTCGCACGGCACTGACCAGCATCACGTTGAGTGGCAACAAGATTCGCAAAGTAGCCTTGCCGCAATACGAGGACGATGGTGAACGTCTGAAGTGGCTGATGCTGGAAAACGTGCCGGGCAGTTATCCCTTCACCGCTGGCACGTTCGCATTCAAGCGCGAGAACGAAGACCCCACCCGCATGTTTGCAGGCGAAGGCGATGCCTTCCGCACCAACCGCCGCTTCAAGCTGCTGTCCGAGGGCATGCCTGCCAAACGTTTGTCCACTGCGTTCGATTCGGTGACGCTGTATGGCCACGAGCCCGATGAGCGTCCCGACATCTACGGCAAGGTCGGCAACTCTGGCGTGAGCATTGCCACGCTGGACGACATGAAGGTGCTCTACAGCGGCTTTGATCTGTGCGACCCGGCAACCAGCGTGTCCATGACCATCAATGGCCCCGCACCCACCATTCTGGCCATGTTCATGAACACAGCACTGGACCAGAACATCGAAAAATTCGAAAAAGAAAACGGCCGCCAACCCACCGACACCGAAATCGCGAAGATCCGCGCCTGGGTGCAGGAAAACGTTCGGGGCACAGTGCAGGCCGACATCCTCAAGGAAGACCAAGGTCAGAACACCTGCCTGTTCTCCACCGAGTTCAGCCTGAAGGTGATGGGCGATATCGCCGAGTATTTCGTGCATCACCGCGTGCGCAATTTCTACAGCGTCTCCATCAGCGGCTACCACATTGCCGAAGCCGGGGCGAACCCGATCTCGCAACTGGCGTTCACGCTGTCCAATGGCTTCACTTTTGTGGAAGCCTATCTGGCGCGCGGCATGCACATCGATGATTTTGCACCGAACCTGAGCTTCTTCTTCAGCAATGGCATGGACCCCGAGTACACCGTGCTGGGACGTGTGGCCCGTCGCATCTGGGCTGTGGCGATGAAAGAGAAATACGGCGCCAACGAGCGCTCACAAAAGCTCAAGTACCACATCCAGACCTCGGGGCGCAGCTTGCACGCGCAGGAAATCCAGTTCAACGATATTCGCACCACGCTGCAGGCCCTGATTGCGATCTACGACAACTGCAACAGCTTGCACACCAACGCGTTTGACGAAGCCATCACCACCCCCACCGAAGACAGCGTGCGCCGCGCCATGGCGATCCAGCTGATCATCAACCGCGAATGGGGCCTGGCAAAGAACGAAAACCCGAACCAGGGTGCATTCATCATCGACGAACTCACCGAGCTGGTGGAAGAGGCCGTGCTGGCTGAATTTGACCGCATCGCCGAGCGCGGTGGCGTGTTGGGTGCTATGGAAACTGGCTACCAGCGCGGCCGCATCCAGGACGAGAGCATGCACTACGAAATGCTCAAGCACACGGGCGAGTACCCCATCATCGGCGTCAACACCTTCCGCAACCCTAAGGGGGATCCGGTGCTGGAATCACTGGAGTTGGCACGGAGCACGGACGATGAGAAAAAGAGCCAGCTCGCGCGCTTGCGCGCTTTCCATGCATCACACGCCGACGAAGCACCGCGTCAGCTCCAGCGCCTGCAGCAAGCTGTGCTGGACAACACCAACGTGTTTGATGTGCTGATGGATGCCGTTCGCTACTGTTCACTGGGCCAGATCACGAACGCCTTGTTCGAGGTTGGAGGCCAGTACCGCCGCAACATGTGATTCACTCGTCCAGGGCCCGCGCGCGGTTGCGGGCCATCTGATCGAGCTTGAGTTTTCGGGCGCCCCAGTTGAACAGCAGGGCACCGAGCATGGCCCCCAAAAAATCACCGAGCACCATCAATGGCAGTTGGTGCACGGTGATCAGTGCATCCTGCTCCACCAGCGTCCAGGCCACGTGGTTGAGCAAGGCATTCACCAGGGAATACAGCACCACCAGCTGCAACAAGTCCTTGAGCAGCAGCAAGCGCACTGGACGCTCCTTGAAAAGCTGAAACAACCAGACGGACACAGCGCCACTGGTCGCAGAGGCCAGCACACTCATGCATGCCACCCAGCTGAGGTCATTGTTCCAGAGCGCCAGCAAGAACCCGCCCAGAGCCGTGGCCAGCGTGCCCCATGCCTGCCCCAGGATCAGCACATGGGCCAATCGTAAAAAGGCCGGCAAATACACCAGGCTGATGTGGTTGGAGAACTCGAAGGGCTGAAATGCCCAGGCATTGAAAACATGCACCAAGGGAAACAGCACGGCGGCCACCCCCATGATGATGACTTGATCAAGGGAGGGAAGCCAGCGCATGCGTGTGTCCTGCGATGGCCCGGCTCAGTGGGCTGACTTCTTGGCCCGGGAAAGGTCCACCCCCAACTGCCGCAGCTTGCGGTACAGGTGCGTGCGCTCCAGACCGGTTTTTTCAGCCACACGCGTCATGGAGCCACCTTCCTGGTTCAAGTGGTATTCGAAATATGCTTTTTCAAACGCATCGCGCGCTTCGCGCAAGGGTTGGTTCAGCTCGAAACTCTGGTGGGACGCTGGCAGAACGGGCATGAAACCCATGGCAGGTGCAGCACCAGTCACCTCGGCGAGCAAGCCAGGCGCGGCGACGGTTGTTGCCGCAGTGGCGGCAGCGGCCAGGACCGCAGGCGGTGCTGTCTTGCGCACCAGGCCCTGCTCGACCGCCTTGAGCAGCTTTTGCAAGGTGATGGGCTTCTCCAGAAAAGCCTGGGCACCGATGCGGGTGGCTTCGACCGCGGTGTCGATGGTGGCGTGTCCGCTCATCATGATGACGGGCATGTTGAGCAAGCCGCTGGAAGCCCATTCTTTCAACAAGGTGACACCATCGGTGTCGGGCATCCAGATATCGAGCAAAACAAGGTCCGGACGGCTCTGCTGGCGCGCTGCGCGGGCCTGCGCCGCATTTTCCGCCAGCTCGACGTTGTGTCCTTCATCGTTGAGGATTTCGAATAACAAATCCCGGATGCCCAGTTCGTCGTCGACCACCAATATATTTGCCATGTTGAACGATCAGGTCTTGAATAGTTTTGAATCTGCAACTTGGAATGATAACGACACTTGAGCACCTTGCACCTGACCGTCTTTTTCCAGGTTTTTGAGGTCGATCCGGGCGCCATGGTCATCCGCGATTTTCTTCACCACTGCCAGGCCCAGGCCCGTACCACGGGCTTTGGTGGTGACATAGGGCTCGAAAGCCCGCTTGAGAATGGCCGCAGGAAAGCCACCGCCACTGTCACGCACGCTCAGTCGCACTCTTTGGGAAGTGGGATTCCAGCGGGTGGACAAACTTACTTCCCGCAAGGGGCGCCCTTCGGTGGCATCCTGTGCGTTTTGCAGAAGGTTGTGCACCACCTGGCGCAATTGCTGCGCGTCCCCCAGAATCGGCGGGCAGGCGGCCTCCAGATCCACCTGGATAGGCACGCTCTGCCCATCACTTTGGTACAACTGCAGCACATCGTTGAGCAGGTCGTTCAGGTCCAGCGCTGACAATTCGGCCTGAGGCAGGCGGGCATAGTCTCGAAACTCGTTGACCAGCCGCTTCATCGCGTCGACCTGGTCCACGATGGTCTTGACCGACTTGGTCAGAATGGCCTGCTCGGGTTCGGCCACCTTGCCCGACAGCTTCATTTCCAGTCGCTCGGCAGACAGCTGGATGGGGGTCAGGGGATTCTTGATTTCGTGGGCCAATCGGCGCGCCACCTCACCCCAGGCCTGGGCACGCTGGGCAGACACGATCTCGGAGATGTCATCGAACACCAGCAAGCGCGCCTGGTTGGGCAAGACCGCCCCTCGCGCCACCAGGGTGGTGCCCTTGTTGGCAGCATCCAGCAAACTGGTCGCGTGCTGACTGGAGACGGCCTGCAATTCGAAGGACTGCTGCCAGTGGTCCAGCCCATGCTGGCTGCGTTCGCCCACAAAGGTGTCAAACTGCTCCAGAACCTGATGTGCAAATTCACCGAGACCTTCAATCGATGCCAAAGGCTGGCCTTCACAGGCAGCCAGTGGCACACGCAAAATGCGGGTGGCACCAGGGTTGGAAGACACAATGCGGCCTGCACTGTCCAGCACCATCACCCCTGCGGTGAGATTGTCCAGGATGGTCTGCAAGTTGGCGCGCGCCAGGTCCACTTGCTCCATGCTGCGCTGGACCGTAGAGCGTGCATCGGCCAGTTGTTGCGTCATGGCCGAGAAAGAGCGCGTCAGGCCTTCGAGCTCATCGCGACCGGACATCACGGGCTTGGGGCTGAGATCGCCCGCGGCCACATCGCGCACTCCGCTGACCAGCCACAACAAGGGACGGGCCAGCTGGTTGCCCAGCAGCACGGCCAGCAACACCGCGCCAAACACCGACAGAAACAGGCTGAGCGTCAAGGTGCCGATGTACATGCGACGCAAGCCTTCCCGGGCCAGCGCACGCTCCTGGTACTCCTGGTTGGCCGCCTGAACCGCCAGGGCATTGGCGACCAGGGTGGGAGGCAGCGCCAGCGTGACCTGTAGCAAACGCGGCTCGGTCGTCAAATCAAAACCCATGGCCTGCACTGTGGCCACCGCCTTGATGCGGGGCTTGATATCAGGCTGTGCCAACGCCTCTTCCAGCCCCTCGATGGAAGTGACCACTGGCTGCGAACGCAATTGACGCAAGAGATTGGCTGCCGGCCGCTCGGGGCTGAGCTGATAACGAGAGACGCCAGCGGTGGCCATGGGGTTGCCATTGCCGGACCAGAGCACCACATCCTCCGCCCCCAGTTGGTCGCGGATGCGCTCCATCGACAGAACAGCCGAGGTTTCCGAGACTTCATGAAGTTGCAAGGCCGCAGTGCGGGTCTTGTTGCCCAGATCCAGGGCCAGGGTGTCCAGCGTGGCTCGGCCCAGATTCAGGCCCGCATCCAGCGCCCCTTCAACCTTGACATCAAACCAGGCTTCAATCGAACGTGACACAAATTGGTAAGAAACGCCGTAGATCAGCAAACCCGGCAAAAAACCCACCATGGCAAAAATGGCGGCCAGTTTCACCAGCAGCCGACTGCCGAATTTTCCCTGACGCCAGCGCAGGGCCAGCCGAACGACGATCCACACAATCACGGCCAGCAACAAACCCGCCACCACGGTGTTCAGGCCGAACAGCAAGGTGAAGTACTGCGCGTACATGTCCCACTTTTGCGTGGCCTGCATCAACAGGAACAGCAGGACCAGTCCCATGGCCAGCATGATCGACACCCCCACCAGCAACAGCCAGCGCAAGGCTTGACGGGATTCTGCGGGAGGAGGCGCGTTGCTCATCGAACGGGTGCGGGTTCTGGCGTCATGCGCTGGCTGCGGCTGATGCTCAAGGCCCAGTCGACCTCCCCCAGCGCGCCGATTTGCAAAGGCCGGGGCAGTTGCGTCAAATCGAGCCGGAAGCGGAAATCGGCACGGTGTCGCGCGTCCATCTCGATATCGGCCAACTCGGCAATGCGCCAACGGTTCACACGCTGAATGGCAGCCAGGGCTTCGCCCAGACTGTCAAAGTTTTGCCCGAAGTTCACGCCCAAGCCGGTGTTGCTGATCGGATTGGCCGATGCCAGCAAGCGCCAGCGACGCGTCAAGGGGTGGTAGCTCAGGCGCCAATAACGTTCCTGGCGGGCGATCAACTTGTCGGCCCAGTACCAGCGCTCCTTGAACACTTCGACTTCGGCCACGAAAAAGAAAGGAATTCCACGCCCCAAGGCATCTTCCACCGCCTGAGGCAGTTCAAAGGTGAGTTGCGTGGCCAAAAACCAGGCTTCTTCCTGACGCTGGATGGACAAAGCGTCCATCTGCACCGGTGGCTGCGCCTGGGCCAGTCCCACCGTCAGACACAGCAGCCACCCCATCAACCAGGACGCTCCAATGCGCGTCAGCCACTGGGGCAGTGGATCACGGGCCAGATTTTTCGAGCAGTGCGTAATAAAAGCCGTCTTGGTCACCTGACCGATTGTCCGTGAGAGCCGGCATTAAATGTCCCGGGGCGTCCCGCAAAATCGCCCCAGTGTTGTGCGCAACAAACGAATGGACCTGCGCCTCGCCTTCTTGCTTAAAAACTGAGCAGGTGCAGTACAACAAAACGCCGCCGGGGCGCAACAAAGGCCACAGCGCCGACAACAAACGTGCTTGCTGAGCGGCCAATTGCCCGACATCGCTGGCACGCCGCAGCCAGCGCACATCCGGATGCCGGCGCACAATGCCCGAGGCAGTACAAGGCGCATCGAGCAAGATGCCGTCAAAAAGACGGCCATCCCACCACTGATCTGGGGCACCAGCGTCGGCGCAGCGCACATCGGCTTGCAGGTGCAGACGCTGCAGCGTCTGGCGTATGCGCTCGCAACGCTGTGCATCCATGTCCAAGGCCAGCACGTCAGCGTCCAGCAATTCCAGCAGGTGCGCAGTTTTGCCACCAGGTGCGGCACAGGCGTCCAGCAAACGGGGCACCTGGCTATCTTGGATCTTCAAAGCCTCCCGCAACAGCGGTGCGGCACGCTGGGCCGCGGCATCCTGAACCGAGCAAAGCCCTTCATCGAATCCAGGAATGTCATGTACCGCACGGGGCGAAGCCAGCACCAGCCCGTGCTCGCCCACAGCCTGCGACGCCACACCGGCTTGCACCCAGCGGGCCTGCAAAGCCTCGCGCGTGATACGACGCGTCTGCACCCGCAGGGTCATCGGGGCTGCGCTTTGGCTGGCTTGCAAGATGGCCTCCCACTGGTGGGGGTGGTCTTGCTGCAACTGCGTGATCCACCAACGCGGATGGTTCCAGCGCGCCACTGGGTCGGTTTCGGTGGCGACCACCAGGGCATCACGTTCGCGCAGGAAACGACGCAGGCAGGCATTGAGAAAGGCGGCTTGTGCCTGCGTGGCACGATGCCGTTTGGCGGCCTCGACGGCCTGGTTCACGAGCGTGTGCGGTGCATAAGGCGCAAGGTCTTCACGCCAAGCCAGTGCCAGCGCCGTGCATAACAAAGCGTCGACAGGCGGGGGCGGTGCACGGCGTGCCAGTTGGGCACGCAAGGCCGTGGCACGTCCGAGATAGCGCAGGCTTTGGTACAAAAGGGCTTGGACCCCAGGTCGCAAGTCAGCAGGAACCTGCAACATGATCTGCGTGGCCGACTGACCTTGCCGGACCGCAGCCACGCCTTGGGCTGTCGCCTGCAAAAGTTGCCACAGCGCGGGGCCGCTGGCGGCCGGGACAACATGGCTCATTGCAAACCTTGCGCCGGCATGAATTTGAAACTGCGCGCGATCAGCAGCGCTGGAAACTCGGCAATGGCTTCGTTGTAAGCGGTCACCATGTCATTGAAGCGTTGACGATCGGGTTGAATCAGCACACCCAATTCCTGCCATCGCAAGCACAGGGACTCGGTGATGGCGACCGCATAAATATCGGGATGCACCAAAGCCAGCCACGCGGCATCCAGTTCGGCACAAGCGGCATCCACTTCTTGCGCAGAAGGCGGCAACAGAGGATGCTCATTCATGCGAGCCAGGGCCATCGCGGCCTGACTGGCTGCCGCCTGCAACCGCCCCCAGTGGGACACCACCACAGAGACCGGCGCCGGGCTGCGCCAATGCTCTGGATCGGAGGCTGCCGCAGTCACGGCATCCTGCACCAGCTCCTGGTAACGCAGGAGCAAGCCTTGCAAAATGGCAAAGCGCTTGGCCACCTGGGCGCGCAGACGCACCAGGCGGTTGTAGGCCCCCAACGACCAGAACACCAGCAATGCCAGTGCACCCCAAAACCAAGCGGCTTCCAGCACGTGCGCTTCCTTGAAATGACAAAGGCCCTTGCGGGCCTTTGTGCTTACTCGGCAGCAGCGTTGTCGCCGTCAGCCGGCGCCGGTGCCTCACCGTCGCCCGCCGTGGCTTCAGCCAACTCCTGCGCTTCGGCTTCGGCAATGGCGCGGCGCTCGGCCTCGTCCATCTGGTCCTTGGCCTTGCGTGCGTCGTGATAAGCCATGCCTGTTCCTGCGGGGATCAGGCGACCCACGATGACGTTCTCTTTCAAGCCACGCAACTCGTCGCGCTTGCCCATGATGGCGGCTTCGGTCAGCACGCGCGTGGTTTCCTGGAAGGAAGCGGCGCTGATGAAGCTGTCCGTGGACAAGGACGCCTTGGTGATGCCCAGCAACAGGTTGCTGTAGGTTGCCGGCAGTTTGCCTTCGGCCATCAGCGCTTCGTTGGTGTTGAGCATCTCGGAGCGCTCGACCTGCTCACCTGCGATGTAGCTGGTGTCGCCGGAGTTCTCGACCACGACACGGCGCAGCATCTGGCGAACGATCACCTCGATGTGCTTGTCGTTGATCTTCACACCCTGGAGTCGGTACACGTCCTGCACTTCGTCCACGATGTAGCGGGCCAGCTCTTCCATGCCCAGCAAACGCAGGATGTCTTGCGGATCGGCAGGACCGTCGACAATGCTTTCGCCTTTGTTGACGACCTGGCCTTCGTGCACCAGGATGTTCTTTTCCTTGGGCACAAGCTCTTCCCAGACCTTGCCTTCCGGATCGGTGATCTGCAAGCGCACCTTGCCTTTGGTCTCCTTGCCGAAGGATACGGTGCCGGTCATCTCGGCCAGAATGCCTTTGTCTTTGGGTGAACGGGCTTCGAACAACTCTGCCACACGCGGCAAACCGCCGGTAATGTCTCGCGTCTTCTGACCTTCCACCGGGATACGGGCCAGCACTTCGCCGGGGCCCACATCCTGGCCATCACGCACCTGGATCAGCGCACCCACCTGGAAGCCGATGGTCACCGAGTGATCGGTGCCGGGAATCTTGACTTCCTTGCCAGCAGCGTCGATCAGCTTCACCTGAGGACGGACCACTTTGGCAGCGCCGCGACGCTTGGGATCGATCACCACCAGGGTGGACAGACCCGTCACTTCGTCGACCTGCTTGGCCACCGTCAGGCCCTCTTCCACATTCTCGAATTTCACCTGACCGGCGAATTCGGTGATGATGGGTCGGGTCAACGGATCCCAATTGGCGAGGATGGTGCCGGCCTTGATGGTTTGATCGGCCTTGATGGTCAGGATCGCGCCATAAGGCACCTTGTGACGCTCGCGCTCGCGGCCGTGTTCGTCATGAATGACGATTTCGCCAGAGCGGGAAATCACGACCAGTTCGCCCTTGCTGTTGGTCACATAACGCATCGTGGCATTGAAGCCGATGGCGCCGTTGGACTTGGCTTCCACGCTGGAGGCGATGGCGGCGCGCGAGGCGGCACCACCGATGTGGAAGGTCCGCATGGTCAGCTGTGTACCGGGCTCACCGATGGACTGCGCGGCAATCACGCCCACCGCTTCGCCGGTGTTCACCAGGCCACCGCGACCCAGGTCGCGGCCATAGCACTTGGCGCACAGGCCAAAACGGGTTTCGCATGTCAAGGCCGTGCGCACTTTGACTTCGTCCACGCCCTGGGCTTCCAGCTCGTCGATGAGGTCTTCGTCCAGCATCTCGCCAGCAGTCGCCAGAACAGCGCGGGTTTCGGGGTGCAGCACATCTTCGGCAGCCGTGCGGCCGAGGATACGGTCACGCAAGGACTCGATCACTTCACCGCCCTCGACGATGGCGCGCATCAGCTGGCCGTCGTGGGTGCCGCAATCGTCCTCGGTCACCACCAGATCCTGGGTGACATCGACCAGGCGACGCGTTAGGTAACCGGAGTTGGCTGTCTTCAACGCGGTATCGGCCAGGCCTTTACGCGCACCGTGTGTGGAGATGAAGTATTGCAACACGTTCAGACCTTCACGGAAGTTCGCCGTGATGGGGGTCTCGATGATGGAGCCGTCCGGCTTGGCCATCAGGCCACGCATGCCGGCAAGCTGTCGGATCTGCGCAGCCGAGCCGCGCGCACCGGAGTCAGCCATCATGTAGATGGAGTTGAACGATTCCTGCTCGACTTCATTGCCATGGCGGTCGATGGTCTTCTCTTTGCGGAGTTGGTCCATCATGACCTTGGAGACAGCGTCACCGGCCTTGCCCCAAATGTCCACCACCTTGTTGTAGCGCTCGCCTGCGGTCACCAAACCGGAGACGTACTGCTGTTCGATTTCCTTGACCTCTTTTTCGGCCTCCTCGATCAGGCGATGCTTCTCTTGCGGCACCAGCATGTCGTCGATGGCGATGGAGATGCCGGCGCGGGTGGCCAGGCGGAAACCGTTCTGCAACAGCTTGTCGGCAAACACCACCGTCTCTTTCAAGCCGCATTTGCGGAAAGAGGTGTTGATGAGGCGGGAGATTTCTTTTTTCTTCAACGCCTTGTTCAGGTTGCTGAACGGCAGACCCTTGGGCAGGATTTCCGACAGCAGCGCACGGCCCACGGTGGTCTCGACCATCGAGGTGCTGGGCGTGAATTCGCCGGTTTCCTTGTTCTTGGTCCACTCGGTCAGACGCACATTGATCTTCGCGGTGAGTTCGACCTGGCTGGCATCGAGCGCGCGCTGCACTTCACCGATGTCGGCAAAGATCATGCCCTCGCCTTTGCCATTGATGCGCTCGCGGGTGGTGTAGTACAGACCCAGCACCACGTCCTGCGAAGGAACAATGGAAGGCTCGCCGTTGGCGGGGAAGAGCACGTTGTTGGAGGCCAGCATCAGGGTACGGGCTTCCATCTGCGCTTCCACCGAAAGCGGCACGTGAACCGCCATCTGGTCGCCGTCGAAGTCGGCGTTGAAAGCCGAGCACACCAGCGGGTGCAACTGAATGGCCTTGCCTTCGATCAGGATCGGCTCGAAAGCCTGAATACCCAAACGGTGCAGCGTCGGCGCACGGTTCAGCATGACCGGGTGCTCTTTGATGACCTCTTCCAGAATGTCCCACACCACCGGCGTGCCGGATTCGACTTCCTTCTGCGCGGCCTTGATGGTGGTGGCAATCCCCATGGCTTCCAGACGGGAGAAGATGAAGGGCTTGAACAACTCGAGCGCCATCAACTTGGGCAAGCCGCACTGATGCAGTTTGAGGGTCGGGCCCACGGTGATCACGGAGCGGCCAGAGTAGTCGACGCGCTTGCCCAGCAAGTTCTGACGGAAACGACCGCTCTTGCCTTTGATCATGTCGGCCAGCGACTTCAGTGCACGCTTGTTGGCGCCCGTCATGGCCTTGCCACGGCGACCGTTGTCCAAGAGCGAATCCACGGCTTCCTGCAGCATGCGCTTTTCGTTGCGCGCGATGATCTCGGGCGCTTTGAGTTCGAGCAGGCGACGCAGACGGCTGTTGCGGTTGATGACGCGGCGGTACAGGTCGTTGAGGTCAGAGGTGGCGAAACGGCCACCGTCCAGCGGCACCAGCGGACGCAGGTCCGGGGGCAGCACGGGCAGCACGGAGAGCACCATCCACTCAGGCTTGAGGCCCGACTTCTTGAAAGCTTCCAGCACTTTCAGGCGCTTGGCATTTTTCTTGACCTTGACTTCCGAGCCGGTCAGATCGCCACGCAGGCGCTCGATCTCGGTGTCGAGGTCAATGCCCTCGAGCAGATCGCGAATGCCTTCGGCGCCCATCTTGGCCACGAACTCGTCGCCATACTCTTTCAGTTTGGCATCGTAGTCGTCTTCGGACATGATGCTGAACTTCTTCAGCGGCGTCATGCCGGGGTCGGTCACGACATAGGCTTCGAAATACAGCACGCGCTCGATGTCGCGCAGGGTCATGTCCAGCACCAGGCCGAGACGGCTGGGGAGAGACTTCAGGAACCAGATGTGGGCGCAAGGTGCAGCCAGGTCAATGTGGCCCATGCGCTCGCGACGGACCTTGGTCTGGGTGACTTCGACGCCGCACTTTTCGCAGATGACGCCGCGGTGCTTGAGGCGCTTGTACTTGCCGCACAGGCATTCGTAGTCCTTGATGGGACCAAAAATCTTGGCGCAGAACAGGCCGTCACGCTCGGGCTTGAAGGTGCGGTAGTTGATGGTTTCCGGCTTTTTGACTTCGCCGAAAGACCAGGAGCCGATCTTCTCAGGCGAGGCAATGCCGATCTTGATGGCATCGAAATGCTCATCGGGGGTGAACTGCTTGAACAGGTCGAGGAGTGATTTCATGGGTGAATTCCTTTCAATGCCTGTTGATTAAGAGCGTTCCAGCTCGATGTCGATACCGAGCGAACGAATTTCCTTGACCAGCACGTTGAACGACTCCGGCATGCCGGCATCGATCGCGTGTTCGCCCTTGACGATGTTCTCGTACACCTTGGTACGGCCTTGAACGTCGTCGGATTTGACGGTGAGCATTTCCTGCAGGGTGTAGGAAGCACCATAGGCCTCCAGCGCCCACACTTCCATCTCGCCGAAACGCTGACCACCGAACTGGGCCTTGCCGCCCAGCGGTTGTTGCGTGACCAGGCTGTAAGGACCGGTCGAGCGGGCGTGCATTTTGTCGTCCACCAGGTGGTGCAACTTCAGCACGTGCATGTAGCCCACGGTGGTGGGACGCTCGAAGGCATCGCCGGTACGACCGTCGTACAGGTTGGCCTGGGTACGGGTGGCGGTCAGGCCTTTGGCCTTGGCCACTTCATCCGGGTAAGCCAGCTTGAGCATGGCGCGGATTTCGTCTTCGGAGGCACCGTCGAACACTGGGGTGGCGAACGGAATACCTTGCGACAGGTTGCCGGCCATCTCGAGGATGTTGGCATCGCTGAGTTTGGCGAGCTCTTCCTTGCGGCCCGTGCCGTTGTACAGGCTCTCGAAGAACTGGCGCAGCTCGGCCACGCGGGCTTCAGCTTGCAACATGTCACCGATGCGCTGGCCAATGCCTTTGGCCGCCCAGCCCAGGTGCACTTCCAGGACCTGTCCCACGTTCATGCGTGAGGGCACGCCCAGCGGGTTCAGCACGATGTCACAGGGGGTGCCATCGGCCATGTAGGGCATGTCTTCGACGGGCACGATCTTGGAAACCACACCCTTGTTACCGTGACGGCCGGCCATCTTGTCGCCAGGCTGCAGGCGGCGCTTGACGGCCAGGTAGACCTTGACCATTTTCAGCACGCCCGCAGGCAGCTCGTCGCCTTGCGTGAGCTTCTTGCGCTTTTCCTCGAAGGACATGTCGAAGCTGTGGCGGGTTTGCGCCAGGGCGTTCTTGATGCTTTCGAGTTGGGAGGCCACATCTTCGTCTGCGGGACGGATGTCAAACCAGCGGAACTTCTCGAGGTTGTCGAGGTAGTCCTTGGTGATGGACGCGCCTTTGGCCAACTTGTTGGGACCCCCGTTGACGGCCTTGCCGATCAAGAGCTTCTCGATACGGTCAAAAGCGTCGGCTTCCACGATGCGCAGCTGGTCGTTCAGATCGAGGCGGAAACGCTTGAGTTCGTCGTCAATGATCTGCTGGGCGCGCTTGTCGCGCACGATGCCTTCGCGGGTGAACACTTGCACGTCGATGACGGTGCCCTGCGAGCCCTGGTCGACGCGCAGCGAGGTGTCTTTCACATCGCTGGCCTTCTCACCGAAGATGGCGCGCAACAGCTTCTCTTCCGGCGTCAGTGTGGTCTCACCCTTGGGGGTGACTTTGCCCACCAACACATCACCCGGCTGCACTTCGGCGCCCACGTAAATGATGCCGGAATCGTCCAGACGGTTGAGTTGCTGCTCGGACAGGTTGGGAATGTCACGGGTGATTTCCTCTGCACCCAGCTTCGTGTCACGCGCCATGACGACGAGTTCTTCGATGTGGATCGAGGTGTAGCGGTCTTCGGCCACCACGCGCTCGGAAATCAGGATCGAGTCCTCGAAGTTGTAGCCGTTCCAGGGCATGAACGCCACCAGCATGTTCTGGCCCAGCGCCAATTCACCGATGTCGGTGGAGGCGCCGTCGGCGATCACATCGCCCTTGGCCAGTTTGTCGCCGCGCTTGACGATGGGACGCTGGTGGATGTTGGTGTTCTGGTTGGAACGCTGATACTTGATCAGGTTGTAGATGTCCACACCGACTTCACCGGCCACGGCTTCCGCGTCGTTCACGCGGATCACGATGCGGGTGGCGTCGACATAGTCGACCACGCCGCCACGGGTGGCCGTGACCACGGTGCCCGAATCGATCGCGGCCACGCGCTCGATGCCCGTACCGACGAAGGCTTTTTCGGGACGCAGCACAGGCACGGCCTGGCGCTGCATGTTGGCGCCCATCAACGCGCGGTTGGCGTCGTCGTGCTCAAGGAACGGCACCAGAGACGCGGCCACAGAGACGATCTGTGCAGGCGACACGTCCATGTACTGGATGCGCTCGGCACCGCACAGAATGGATTCGCCTTTTTCACGGGCAGACACCAGGCCATCGGTCAGGCGGCCGTCTTTGTCGAGCGTGGCGTTGGCCTGCGCAATGACGTACTTGCCTTCTTCAATGGCGGACAGGTAATCGATGTCGTTGGTCACCTTGCCATCGGCCACACGGCGGTACGGTGTTTCAATGAAACCGTACTCGTTCAAGCGGGCGTACAGGGCCAGCGAGTTGATCAGGCCGATGTTCGGGCCTTCAGGTGTTTCAATCGGACAGACACGGCCGTAGTGGGTCACGTGCACGTCGCGGACTTCAAAGCCAGCGCGCTCGCGGGTCAAACCGCCCGGGCCCAGGGCCGAGACGCGGCGCTTGTGGGTGATTTCCGACAGCGGGTTGGTCTGATCCATGAACTGCGACAACTGGGACGCGCCGAAGAACTCTTTCAAGGCCGCAGAGATCGGCTTGGAGTTGATCAGGTCATGCGGCATCAGCGGCTCTTGCTCGGCTTGGCCCAGACGCTCTTTCACGGCTTTCTCGATGCGGGCCAGACCGGTGCGGTACTGGTTCTCGGCGAGTTCGCCCACGCAACGCACACGGCGGTTGCCCAGGTGATCGATGTCATCGACTTCGCCACGGCCGTTACGCAAATCGACCAGGATCTTGACGACCGCCAGGATGTCGTCATTGGTCAACACCATCGGGCCGGTGGACTCGTCACGGCCGACCTTGGCATTGAACTTCATGCGGCCCACGCGCGACAGGTCGTAGGTATCGGGGTTGTAGAACAGGCGCTGGAACAGGGCCTGCACCGCGTCTTCGGTCGGCGGCTCGCCAGGGCGCATCATGCGATAGATGGCCACTCGCGCGGCAAACTCGTCCACGGTTTCGTCGCTGCGCAGGGTTTGCGAAATGTAGGCACCCTGGTCGAGTTCGTTGGTGTAAATGCACTGCAGGTCCTGCACGCCAGCGGCGCGCAATTTCTTGAGCAGCACTTCGGTCAGCTCTTCGTTGGCTTTGGCAATGATTTCGCCAGTGTCGTTGTCCACGATGTTGCGGGCCACGACGCGGCCAATCAGGAAGTCTTCGGGGACGCTGATGTGCGTGGTATCCGACTGCTCGAGTTCACGCGTGTGGCGGGCGGTCACGCGCTTGTCTTTGGCAACGACCACCTTGCCGGACTTGTCGGTGATGTCAAAGCGTGCCACTTCACCGCGCAGACGCTCGGCCACAAACGCCATCTGGGCGCCGCTGTCCATCAGGCGGAAATTGTCGTTCACGAAGAAGTTGGCCAGGATGGTTTCCGGCGTCAGGCCGATGGCCTTGAGCAGGATGGTCACAGGCATCTTGCGGCGACGGTCGACACGGAAGTACAGGATGTCTTTCGGGTCAAATTCGAAATCCAGCCAGGAGCCACGGTAAGGGATGATGCGCGCGCTGAACAGCAGCTTGCCCGAGCTGTGGGTCTTGCCCTTGTCGTGCTCGAAAAACACCCCAGGAGAGCGGTGCAACTGCGACACGATCACGCGCTCGGTACCGTTGATGATGAACGAGCCCTTGTCGGTCATCAAGGGCACTTCGCCCATGTAAACCTCTTGCTCTTTCACTTCCTTGACAACCTTGGACTGGCTGGTCGAGGACTCGCGGTCATAAATGATCAATTGCACGCGGGCACGCACGGCGGAGGCAAACGTCAGACCGCGGGTCTGGCACTCGCGCACATCAAAGGCGGGCTTGGCGAGGTTGTACTCGATGAATTTCATCTCGACAAAACCATTGTGCGAGACGATGGGGAAGGCTGCGTCAAAGGCGGCCTGCAACCCTTCAGGGGTACGTTGCTTGGGGGCTGCGTCAGCTTGCAGGAACGCGGTGTAGGCGTCTTTCTGCATTTGCAGCAGGTAGGGAACTTCCAGCACGCTGTCGCGGCTGCCGAAACTCTTGCGGATGCGCTTGCGTTCGGTGTATGTGTAGGCCATGAGTTCTCCGGGCTTGATTCTCTCG